>ENA-UOJQ01000006-UOJQ01000006.1-human-gut-metagenome-genome-assembly--contig:-P63-NODE-6-length-379621-cov-25.617748_pt1 | contig 379621 bp, 355 predicted proteins | sample MGYA00242352_ERZ723899 | MGnify/ENA metagenome assembly ERZ723899
AGCGCGGACATCTGAATTGAGCCACAGGCGGACATTACTATTGAGCCATTACAATCTTGGTGCGCATAATGTATATTATGTTAAATGCTATTAAAGAAGCCGAGTCTGCCGCAATGCGCCCCCATACCCTTACCTTACCCCGCGCTAAGCCGGGATATTCAAATCATTTCCAGTCGCTAAAACACTAACGCCATCGTGTCATCCACCTGCCGCCGCAACGCCTGGGAGCGCCTTCCGTCACGCGCAGCTCGCACTCATACCGCGCAGACTCAGGAGTCTGACCCGGTGTGCCTGTTCGATGGCATCGCTCCCTGCTGCTCTTTGGGCAATAATGAGCGAGGCGAGATGCCAAAGGCTTTGCGGAAGGCGTGGCTGAAATGAGAGAAATCAGAGAAGCCGAAATCCAGCGCCGCCTGGGACACGCTACTGACTCGTCCGCGTTCGAGGGCCTCTCGGCTCGCTCGCAGCCTCTCCTGCCAAATCACGGCCATCGGCGTTTTTTTATGGCGGGCGAAAGCACGCGTGACGGTGCGAATGGAAACATGGTGCGCCCGAGCCAGGCTCTCAATGTTCAAATCTGGATCGACAAGCTGCCGCCGAATGTAAATCATCATCCTGGCGTACAGATCGCGCTCAGCACTCACGTTATCCAGATCCTGCAATTCCAGACTCAGCACCAGCAGATCCAGCATCGTCTGGGAGAAACGGCCAGAAATATCTGGGTTGTCCAGACACGCGGGCATCGCTGTCGCCTGACGCAGCATTTCACGCAGTGGAATCACGCCGGGCCGACTGTCGTCCAGTACCATAGCGGTGAGCGTTTCAATCCTCGGCAAACGACAACTCAGCAGATGCCGCGGGATCCGCACCAGGTGGTTATCGCCCCCACCCAGGCTGAAACTGAACGTCTGCGCGGCGTCGTATAACACCAGACTATCCGCCGCCAGCGCCGCCTTGCGCCCTCCCTGTTCAAGCTGGCCGTACCCGCCTTGCATATAGCCCAGCCACAGATCGTCGTCTGGCCCCTGCCTCAGATAACGTGCGGTGCGTTCCCAGCGGTGCAACGGCGCGGACAACGAACAGATATCCACCATCCCCACCCCGCGTACCGCAAGCCGGGCGTCAAAGTCGACCCCAGCCATGGGCACGCTGGCGGCCGGAATGCAGTGACGCAACACCACGTCGTTCCAATACTCGAAGCGGCGCGACTCGGCAACGCCAATGGTCGAATAGTGGGAGCAGACCGCAGACGGCATGATGCTATTCATAATTGCTCACCTCGCACCTTAATTCCCGCATCGATAACAGACACGGGTTCACAGACAGCAACTATCGTGCCAGCACTCAGATGTCCCTCCAGCTCGCACTCGCATCCGCGCTAAGGCAGAGGAAATATCGCTGACGCTCCGTCGATGCGCCAGGCGTCCCACGTCGCGAATGGCGTCGAAAAAGCGAGAACCGCACTCAAGGTGTGCACATCTGCGCTATGACGGAGCATCACGCTATGGGCCTTTTCAGCCTGCCCGCCCGTTGTCCCTGCCAGCCAAACGACTGTCCTTATGAAACAAGTACGCAGCAAATTTCTCCCTAATATCTGTAACCGTAAGGTCTTCCGGCCACGTTGGTACCGGGAAATAAACAAGAGATATCAGACATGAGGGTAACGTTATGACTGTTAGTGGCACCACATCTCGTATCAGCCTGGTCGCCTGCACACTCTGGCTGGCGACGATCCCGGCCCATGCGGTCGATCTCAACTCACAGGATCTCATTCCGGCTCCTGCCGGTACCGATGCCATTCTGGCGTATTTCACCTACGCCACGCGAGACAGCTTTACCCCCACAGGTGGCGACGAAATTAAGCAAGGCACCGGGATGGACTCCTTCGTCAGCATCTTACGTTACGTCCACTATATGGATGTGGGGGGCTTCACGGTCGCGCCGCAGGTGCTGATGCCCTACGGACGTCTTTATAACGGCTCCCTGGGCGGTGCCCGCCTCGATTCCGCCAGCGGCCTGGGCGACCCCATTCTGGCCGCCCCGGTCTGGCTGGTGAACAACCCCAGCACCACCTTCGCCCTCGTGCCCTACCTGTACGTCCCTGCCGGTTCCTACGATGCCGGGCGCACGCTCAACGTCGGTGAGAACCGCTGGAAGTTCGATCTGCAGCTTGGCGGCGTGCAGCAGCTTGGTAACGGTTTTGCCACGCAGCTGTCCGCTGATGCGATGTGGTATGGCGACAACGACGATGCCACGGGCATCGGTACCGGCCGCCTCAAACAAGACAACACCTATCAATTTCAGGGCTGGGTAAGCTGGACGCCGCCCGCAGACAACACCTGGACCGTCTCCGCCGGTTACGCCAAATTGTGGGGCGGTAAGCAGCAGATCGACGGCGTCGAGAACGGACAAGCGACGCGTTCGGATCAGGTAAGGCTGGAATTGTCGAAATTCATCACCCCCACGGTGCAAGTGCAGGGCTTGCTCCAACGCGACATCAACGTCGATGGCGGTTTTAAGGAAGATCTCCACACCACCCTGCGCGTGATGAAACTGTTCTGATTGAACAGAGACCTGTGCACCCCCTTCCACTCACATGTTACGGAGAAATCCACCATGAGCGAACAGCAGCAAAAGCCGTCTCTCTATGAACGTCTCGGCGGATATGACGCCGTCTACGCCTTCGCAGGCGAAGTGTTGAAGACCTGTATGAAGCATCCCGACATCGGCCATATCTGGGCGCACGTGTCCGAGTCTTCATTTCAGAAAGAGCATATCAACTTCGTTGATTTCTTGTGCAAGCACTGGGGTGGCAACACCGTCTATCGGGGACGAGATATGGTGACCGCGCACCGCGGCATGGGGCTGACCGAAGTGCACTGGAAAGCCGTATTCGAGTCTATCGACGAGTGTTACGAAAACTTCAATGTGCCGCAGGATATTCGTGAAGAGGTCACCGCTTTCCTGACTCAATTCAAGCCCGCGGTCATCGGCAGTCCTTCGTATCGCGACGTGGTGCTCTCACATCCGGACATGGACGTGACCAAAGGCATGAAAAGTGTCGGTATCCACTGGCCTAAAGCCGATAAGCCGTCTTAACACCTTACGGACACCCACCGGCTGCGCGGGTGTCCATTTCAGCCAAACGACTGACCCGGATAACCAAGTCAGGATGGCATTCCGGGCTTATGTTCAAGACAGGCGCATGAGCAAACACAGAAAAAGGAAACAACATGGCTATTCAACGTCCCACTGCCGAACAACTCCAGGAACTTGCCAGTCGGCTGCATATCAGCCTGACGCCGGCGCAGGCCGAGGAATATCTGGCGGTGATGCAGGCTAACTTCGACGCTTACGATCTGATCGACTCCCTTCCCGACGATATCCCGGAGGTCCGCTATCCGCGCGCCGCCGGCTATCGTCCGACTGGCGAGGAAAATCCGCTCAATGCCTGGTATTACAAAACGGAGGTAAAAGGTGCAGCGACTGGCGCGCTGGCCGGGCGGACCATCGCTCTGAAAGACAATGTCTCGCTCGCCGGCGTACCGATGATGAACGGCGCCTCCACGCTAGAAGGTTTCGTCCCATCCTACGACGCGACCGTGGCCACCCGCCTGCTGGATGCCGGGGCGACGATTCTCGGCAAAGCCACCTGCGAGCACTTCTGCCTCTCCGGCGGCAGCCACACTTCCGACCCGGCCCCGGTGCACAATCCCCATCGTCATGGTTATTCCTCTGGCGGTTCGTCCTCCGGCAGCGCCGCACTGGTGGCGGCTGGCGAAGTGGACATGGCGATAGGCTGCGATCAGGGTGGTTCTATCCGTATCCCTTCCGCCTTCTGTGGTACCTACGGCATGAAACCGACCCACGGTCTGGTGCCTTACACGGGCATCATGCCGATTGAGGCGACCATCGACCACGCCGGTCCCATCACCGCCAACGTGCGCGACAACGCGCTGATGCTGGAAACCATCGCCGGGAGTGACGGGCTTGACCCGCGTCAGTACGCGCCCGTTGTAGAGAGCTATACCGCCGCCCTCGGAAAAGGTGTGCGCGGCCTGAAAATCGGCATTCTGACCGAGGGATTCCAGTTGCCGAATATGGACCCGCAGGTAGAAACGAAGGTGCGGGACGCCATCGCCCGCCTGCAAGCACTGGGCGCCATCGTTAGCGAAATTTCCGTGCCGGAACACAATCTGGCGGGCGCGCTTTGGTCGCCTATCGGCTGCGAAGGTCTGACCGCCCAGATGATGCACGGCAACGGCATGGGTTTTAACTGGGAAGGCCAGTACGACGTCAGCCTGCTGGACAAACACGCGCAATGGCACGACAGCGCGGATGCCCTCTCCCCGTCGCTCAAAGTTTGCATGTTCGTCGGCCAGTATGGGCTGGAGCGCTATAACGGTCGCTACTACGCCAGAGCGCAGAATATCGCGCGTCGGGCCCGCGCCGGCTACGACCGGGCCCTGAGCGATTTCGATCTGCTGGTGATGCCTACCGTGCCTGTGCTCGCTCAGCCAATACCAGGCCCGGACTGCTCCATCACCGAATACATCTCGCGCGCTTTCGAAATGATCGGTAACACCGCTGCGCAGGACATCACCGGTCACCCGGCCATGTCTATCCCCTGTGGCATGGTCGACGGACTCCCGGTTGGCATGATGCTGGTAGGACGTCATTACGCTGAAAGCACGCTCTATCAGGCCGCCGCCGCTTTCGAAGCCTGCGGTGACTGGCGGACGTTTTAACCTTAACTCTCGGAAAGCCTAAAATGAGCCATAAACACGACCACGACCATACCCAACCCCCCGTTGATATCGAGCTACGCGTCCGCGCACTGGAATCCCTGCTGCAGGAAAAAGGCCTGATCGACCCGGCTGCGCTGGATGAGCTGATTGACACCTACGAGCACAAAGTCGGCCCCCGAAACGGCGCACAGGTTGTCGCCAGAGCGTGGAGCGACCCGGAATACAAACGTCGACTGATGGAAAACGCCACTGCCGCTATTGCTGAACTGGGTTTCTCCGGAATACAGGGCGAAGACATGCTGGTCGTGGAGAACACGCCGGACGTGCACAACGTCACCGTTTGTACGCTCTGTTCCTGCTACCCCTGGCCGGTGCTGGGTCTGCCGCCGGTGTGGTACAAATCAGCGCCCTATCGTTCGCGTATCGTCATCGACCCGCGCGGCGTTCTCGCCGAGTTCGGGTTACACATACCAGAAAACAAAGAGATTCGCGTCTGGGACAGCAGCGCCGAGTTGCGCTATCTGGTCCTGCCAGAACGTCCGGCAGGCACGGAAGGCTGGAGCGAAGCGCAGTTGAGCGAACTCATCACGCGCGATTCGATGATTGGCACCGGTGTGGTTAGCGCACCATAACGAAAGGAGAAAACCATGAACGGGATACATGATCTGGGGGGGATGCACGGCCTTGGCCCGATCCCTACCGAGGAAAACGAGCCCTATTTCCATCATGAGTGGGAACGCCGGGTATTTCCTCTGTTCGCCTCGTTGTTCGTCGGCGGACACTTTAACGTCGATGAATTTCGCCACGCCATCGAACGTATGGCGCCGACCGAATATTTGCAGTCAAGTTACTACGAGCACTGGCTGCATGCATTCGAAACGCTGCTGCTGGCAAAGGGGACGATCACCGTTGAAGAACTGTGGGGTGGCGCGAAGCCTGCCCCCTGCAAGCCTGGTACACCTGTGCTGACGCAGGAGATGGTGTCGATGGTTGTCAGCACCGGCGGGTCTGCTCGGGTCAGTCACGATGTTGCGCCCCGCTTCCGGGTGGGCGATTGGGTACGAACGAAAAATTTCAACCCGACCACCCATACCCGCCTGCCACGCTACGCACGCGATAAAGTCGGTCGCATAGAGATCGCTCACGGTGTGTTTATCACGCCAGATACTGCGGCGCACGGGCTGGGCGAACATCCCCAGCATGTTTACAGCGTCAGTTTCACCGCGCAGGCGCTGTGGGGAGAGCCGCGCCCTGACAAAGTGTTCATCGATCTGTGGGACGACTATCTGGAGGAAGCATGAATACGGTAACACAACACGATTACGCCGCCCTCGGGTTACCGCGCGATGAGGAAGGGCCGGTGTTCGATAAGCCCTGGCAGGCAAAAGCGTTCTCCCTGATAGTCCATCTCCACCGGGCCGGGCTGTTCCCGTGGGCAGAATGGGTACAGACATTCAGTAAAGAGATCAACGCGGCGCCGGCGCAACCGGGTGAAAGCGCGAATGATGCCTACTATCGTCAGTGGACGGCGGCGATGGAAAACATGATGACGGCACTCAACCTGACGGTGCCGGATGAAATCAGCCGACGGACGCAGGAGTGGCGCAAAGCGTATCTCAACACGCCCCACGGCCAGCCGATTGTACTGGCGAACGCCAGTTGCCCGCCGGCACATAGCCATCATCACCTTTCGCCGGGCGTGCCGGTCACGGTGAGTCCGGCACTCTCTATCAACAGCAAAATCGATAATGGAGTTACACCATGAGTGATATCACCCTTAATGCCCACACCCCGGCTGCTCCCATTCCTGTCGCGAAACTGTTGCCCTGGGCGCTGTTCACCGCCCTGCTGGCGCTGCTGGCCATCTATTTCGTTGGCGCAGAACAAGGCGCAACGTCGATGTTTTCCGGCACGCAGGTGCATGAATTCTTCCACGACGCACGTCATCTGCTGGGCTTTCCCTGCCACTGAGGAGGCGGAAATGATTGGCAAACTGTTATTTAAAGGGATGATGGCCGGCGTTCTGGCCGGGATGGTGGCATTTGCCTTTGCGCACCATTTCGGCGAGCCGCAGGTCGATCGCGCGATTGGCCTGGAAAAAAGCATGTCAGCTCACGCTCACCATCACGGCGCGTCAGCAGACGGCGAAGAAGAAGAGGTGTTTAGCCGACAGACCCAGTCCGGGGTCGGCCTGATGACCGGCATGGCGCTGTTTGGCGCCGCGCTGGGCGGCGGTCTGGCGCTGGCGTGGGCCTTTAGCTACCAGCGCTTTGGGCCATCGGACCCGCGTGTGCTGGCGTTGTGCCTGGCGCTGGCCGGCTTCCTGGCAATGAGCCTGATGCCAGGTCTGAAATACCCGCCCAATCCGCCCGCAGTCGGCAACCCGGAGACCATCGGCTATCGTACCGGGCTCTATTTCGTCATGATGTTGCTTTCTATCGGCATCGTCATCGCGGCCGCGTGGTTATCGCATCAGCTCACGCCGCGCCTCGGCAGAGGGAATGCGATGATGTGGGCAACGCTGTTCGCCGTGGCGCTGATGCTCGTGGTTTGCGCCCTGATGCCGACAGTGAACGAAGTCTCCGACCACTTCCCGGCGGACCTGCTATGGCGTTTCCGCATAAGTTCCTTCGGCACGCATCTGGTGCTCTGGGGCGTCATCGGCGTGGCTTTCGGTGCTTTAGCCGAACGCACGCCGACGACACGCGAACATCGCCCGGCCTTCCGGCGCGGTTAACAACATGAGAGCGTCGCTAACGCTGATTTGTCAGGGAGAAACGGCAGCCTCCAGAGGTTCACACTTTCCTTGTGATGACCCTCTGGAGGCGCGGGAGTGGCAACGGGCGCGCCAGCTACAAAGCAGTGTCGCCCGTTATCACCGCGTCTGGTTCGCCCCGGACGCCGCCGCCAGGCAAACCGCCGCCGCGCTCTCTTTACAGGGTACGCCAGTGACGGAACTGGCGGAGCCCGACTACGGCATCTGGGCCGGTCGGCCAGTGCGTGAGGTGATGATGCAAGACGCCGAAGCGTTCCAGGCCTGGCTGGAGGGTGCCGCTCCCCCGGGCGGAGAGTCACGTGCTCAGCTGCTGGCGCGCTGTGGCAGCTGGCTGGCTAAACACGTCGATATTCGAGGTCGCCACTGTGCCATTGCGCCTGCCGCCGCAATCCGCGCCACGATCGTCGACGTTCTCGGCGCCCCGCTTCACTCATTTGCGCGTATCGACATCCACCCGCTGAGCATCACCGAGTTGCGCAGCGACGGACGGCGCTGGAATTTGTGTTTATTAAAGGGCCAATAGATGCTACTGACATATTCACTTATGGATTATATTCGCACATCACTGACATTATTAATCCAGTAACTTCATTTCCAGAGCCCGACTCATGGCTTGCGTACGACTATTGACTTTGAGCTTGGCGTAGATGTTCTTGATGTGCCATTTCACCGTCTCAGTAGAGATAGTCAGGGAGCGAGCGATTTCTTTGTTCATCTGACCGTCAGCAATGAGCTGTAATATCTGCAGCTCTCGCTCACTGAGCTCCTGGTTAACATCAAGGTTTTCATGCTCAATCCGCTTGCCTTCAGACAGGCTCCCTTTCCCGGGCCAAGGGTCATCCCCTTCGCTGGCTGCCGAGGTTTCGCGTACACGGACAAGCAGAGGCTGCAAGGCATCGCCAGCATCAAGAAAAATACGTTTGAGATGCTGTTGTGCCGCTAATTGCAGGACGGGCTGCAATGCAGCCACGGCAGCCGCGTTTTCGCCACTATTCCACAAGGATAATGACCATAGCGTACGAAGACGCGCTGCGGAGAGCCGATCGCCCCGACGCTCCTGCTCAGTCACGAGTTCGCCCAGCAAAAGGCTGGCTTGTGGCGCCTGGCCTGACGCCAGAAGCAGGCGGCTGCGGCTGACATTGGCATGCTGAGCTATTGCGCGTTGACAGGGGTTTTCGGCATCAATTGTGGCACGGGCCGCCAGTTGTTCGAGTTGCCGATGCAGCTGCTCCGCGCCTGGATAATTCGCGCGCTGCAGGCGCACTCTCGCCTGCTCTGCTAACAATAAAGCCTGCGGCCGTTGCCATCCGCGAGACACCGCTAGTCGCTGCGCGTGTTCCAGCAGCCGTTCTGCCTCATGCGGCATATCGTCATTCAAGGCCTGACGCGCAAGATAGGTATAGCAGCGACTCAGGGCGTCGGGTGGACCAAACCGATCGATGAATTCGAGTCTATCTGCTAACAGCGTATTTAATGAGTCCAGGTTCATTCGTTCGTAAGCCATTTCCGCCAGCAGCGGCGCAAGCGTCGCGCCGCTGGTCGACTGAGGGCCGGTATAACGCTCAGCCTGGCGCAATGCATTCTCTGCATGCCCCCAGGCGTTCTCCAGGTCACCCTGACCAAGATGGCACTGAGTGATGATAAAAGCGCGATAAACCGAGACAAATAGATTGTCTAATGGGCTTTCCGGGCAAGGCATATGCCGTTGAACCTCAAGAGCGTCGCTATAGCGCTGGTTAACCACGTGGCAGTAGCTCAGAATATTGCAAATGAGACCATCGACCCAGGTGTCTCCGCAGGGCACTTTAGCCAGCAACGGCTCAACAATCGCCAGGCTTTCCGGGATTTTCTCGGCAAAAGCTTCGCAAATTGCGCGCACGACACGTAATTTGAGCCAGGCGTTGGGGGTTATATCATCACGATGATTAACGACCATTTGGTCAAGATTATCAAGTAACTGCCTCGATTCATCGAAGCGAAAATAGTGCGCCAGCGCCCAGGCCAGATTGATTTGCAGGTCAATGCGCGAAGGGTCAGTACTCGCAGGTAAGTGATGCATCCAGGAAACCAGGGTATCTATATCCCCTTCTTCCGCCAGCGACTGCGCGCCCGCGCCATCCTGCCCGGGGTTATGGATCGGCTTGCCCGCTGCCAGTGCGTGGCGTACCGCCTCGGACCACAATCTCTGTTCAACGAACCAATGACTGGCTAATTCATGTAAGGGCTTGAGGTTGATATCGTTGTTCTGCTGCAATATCGTTCGCAGGGTTTCCTGCAAAAGAGGATGGTAGCGAAACCAGCAGCCTTGTTCGTCCAGGGCTGACAAAAAAAGATTGTGCCGCTCAATCCATGCCAGTATCGCTTCACTATCATCACGCTCTGTAACCCCGTTACATAACCCGGCATTTAAACGATTAAGAAACGATGTTTTGACCAGAAAATCAAAAACTTCCTGTGGCAATGGATCAAGTACCACCTCTTTCAGATAACGGGCGATAGCGCGGGTTCCACCACGAATATTGCGCAGCAGATGTTCTGGATCATTGAGCAATTCTGGGGATAACGAAGCGATTTTCATACCGGCGATCCACCCCTCTGTCGCGGAAAGTAGCCGCTGTACATGCTGATTACTGAGTGGTATGTCAATCGTCTGGCTGAAATAGTGTCTGGTTTCTTCAAGCGTAAATTGCAGGTCTCGATCGTAGATTTCCACCAGCTGGTCCTGTGCCTGAAGCAGGCTCAGGGACAGACTGGGGTGGAAACGGCTGCCAATGATCAGGTGCAAGGCGGCAGGAGCATGCTTGAGCAAATATCCCAGGGCTTCATATACACCAGCATCATTAATCATATGGAAGTCATCAACGATCAGATACAGGTCGTGCGGACAGTAATGTAGTTGGTTAATCAACCCGGCCAGCAGCTGTTGCGAACTGGAGGGCGTCTGTTCTTCTATGTTGCGCCAAAAGTCGGCGTCCCAATCGCCATAGAGCGGCCGCAATGCTTGCAGCAGATAAGGAATGAACTGCCATACGCCATCATCATCCTCATCGAGGCTAAGCCAGGCAACGCGTTCACCCTGGGCAATCATTTGCTGATACCACTGCGCCAACAGCGTGGTTTTGCCAAATCCAGCACCCGCGCAAACGACGCCCAGACGGCGTCGCTGCATGCGATCGAGGAGGAGCAGAAGCCGTGAGCGCTGTAGCAGCCGTATCGAAGAGCGTGGTGGAACGAATTTGGTCAGGATTAGCGGCAAATCTCTCGTCAGCCGCAATGGCCCGGAGACCAGTGAAGTTGCCTGGCGACTTTTCAAATCCGATGGCTTCATCCGTAGTTATCTACTCGTATTATTTTTTTATCAATTGTACGCCAGAGCCCGGGATGGCATGGAGCCCCCCCTCTCGATAGATACATAAAATTTATAAAGTTTGACCTCAAGCATGAAAACCCCCTCCTACCCCCCCATGAAGGTGGCTTCGCACCTCCTCGTCGCACTCGTAGATTCATTGCATCGGCGTGGTTAAGGGGCTTCCAGCCTGTCAAACCCCCGCCTGACGACCTTTACTGAGGAGAATTAAGTGATGCTTAACAAACAGGCTTTACTCCAGGCTTACCGTAAGATGCGCGAAATCCGGACGTTTGAGGAGCGTTTGCATCAGGAAAACACCAGCGGTGATATTCCGGGCTTCATTCACCTTTATACCGGTGAGGAAGCCATTGCGGTGGGGGTCTGCGAAAATCTCACTAACGCTGATTTCATTGGGTCCACGCACCGTGGGCATGGCCACTGTATTGCCAAAGGCTGCGATATTCACGGCATGATGGCTGAAATATTCGGTAAGGACAGCGGATTATGCCGGGGCAAGGGAGGCTCTATGCATATTGCCGATCTGTCGAAAGGTATGCTGGGTGCGAACGCTATCGTGGGTGGCGCCCCTCCGTTAGCCATCGGCGCTGCTCTGACGGCCAAAACCCTCAAGACCGGTAACGTTGGGGTCTCTTTTACCGGTGACGGCGGTTCTAATCAGGGCCTGGTATTTGAAGCCATCAACATGGCAGTGGTGCTGCAACTCCCTGCCATCTTTATTTTCGAGAACAACGGTTATGGCGAAGGAACGGGTCATGACTACGCCGTCGGTGGTCGTGATATCGCCGGGCGCGCCGCGGGCTTCGGTTTACCGGCAGTGACGGTTGATGGCACAGATTTCTTTGCCGTTTACGATGCCACCTCAGAGGCCGTCAAGCGCGCCCGAGAAGGTGGAGGCCCAAGCGTGATTGAGGCCAAAGCTTTCCGCTGGCACGGTCACTTTGAGGGCGATCCGGCGCTTTACCGCGCTGAGGGCGAAGTTCAACGTCTGCGTGAACAACATGACCCGCTGAAGATTTTCACCGCCAGGGTCAAGCAACACATCTCCCTTGAGGAACTGGCGGCGATCGACGCGGCGGTTGAAGCACTTGTCGATGATGCTGTATTCAAAGCGCGCGCCGCTGCCTATCCGGCTCCGGAAGACCTGCTTACAGACGTTTATGTCTCATACTGAGGGTGATAACAATGCCTATAAAAACCTATCGAGAAGCGGTCAAGGAAGCCCTGGCCCAGGAAATGGAGCACGACGAACGCGTCGTTCTGATTGGTGAAGACTTGCGCGGCGGTCACGGCGGAAATGCGCCCGAAGAAGCAAGGATAGAGGCCTTTGGAGGCGTGCTCGGCGTCACTAAAGGGCTGTGGACGCAGTTCGGCTCCGACCGGGTGATCGACACCCCCATTACGGAGTCGGCGATCGTCGGCATGGCTGCCGGCGCCGCTGCAACGGGTCTGCGGCCGGTGGCGGAGCTGATGTTTATGGATTTTTTCGGTGTTAGCCATGATGCGCTGTACAACCAGGCGGCAAAGTTTCGCTATATGTTTGGCGGCAAGGCCAAGGCGCCGCTGGTGATGCGGGGCATGATCGGTGCTGGTTTTTCTGCAGCAGCCCAGCATTCGCAGTCACCCTATAATATTTTTGCTACCACACCGGGGCTCAAGGTGGTCGTGCCATCGACGCCTTATGATGTCAAAGGGCTGCTGATCCAGTCGATTCGCGACGACGATCCGGTGGTGTTCTGCGAGCATAAAATGCTTTATGACCTCAAGGGCGAGGTACCGGACGAGATTTATACCCTCCCCCTGGGCGTCGCCAACTATACCCGTGAAGGTGAGGATGTCACCATCATCGCGTTGTCGGCAATGGTACATAAAGCAAACCAGGTCGCCGACAAACTGGCCAGGGAGGGGATCTCGGTGGAGGTGGTCGATCCACGTACAATCTCGCCTCTGGACGAAGAAGGTATTCTGGAATCAGTGGCTTCTACCGGCCGCGTGGTCATTGTCGACGAGTCAGCCGCGCGTTTTGGCTTTGCTCATGATGTCGCAGCGCTGATTGCTTCCCAGGCATTCCATTTCCTCAAAGCGCCTGTTGTTCTGGTGACACCACCACACACCCCGGTACCGTTCTCCCCTGCTCTCGAAAAACTCTGGATCCCTGGCGTTGAACGTATCGAAGCTGCCGTCCGTCAAGTGCTGGAGGATTAAGCTATGAGCGATATCAGGACACTTGAAATGCCGAAGTGGGGCCTTTCAATGGAGGAAGGCGTGCTCGCGCGGTGGGCCATCCAGGAGGGTGACCGCTTCGCCAAAGGGCAGGAAATCTGTGAAATTGAGACCAGCAAAATCGTCAATGTTCTGGAGGCCCCCTTCGCCGGTACGCTACGGCGGATAATCGCCCGGGTGGGAGATACCCTCCCGGTCGGCGCTGTTTTGGCGCTGGTAGCTGACTCTTCGGTAAGCGATGCTGAACTGGATGCCTTTGCCGCCAGTCTGGCCGCGGTGCAGCCAGCAGCGCCTGCCACGCAGACTACCGAGCCTGCTGTAGCGGCCGTCGCGCCCTCCATTGTACCGGCCCCCGCCAATAAGCCTGCGGCATCCATTGGGCAGACCGAGGTACCCACCAGCCTGCAAGGCATAACCGATCCGACTCAGGTGAATGCCACTCCCCATGCGTTACGTCAGTCTGCGCGGTTGGGCGTTGACTTGAAAAAGGTCCAGGGTAGCGGGCGCGGCGAGCGTATCTCTGTCGCAGACCTGGAGAGCGCGATCGTTGCCGCAGGCGGCCGTATCGCCTCTCCGCCGCCGCCCGTTCGTTCCGGCAAAGCGCCGCGATCGCATACCGATGATAGCCAGGTATCGGCAACCCCGTTGGCGCGCCGTCTGGCCAACAAACTGGGGATCAACCTGCACGACTGCCGCAAAAGCGGTTCACTCGGACGGGTGAGCCGTGATGATGTGCTGGCGGCCGCTTTGCTGCTTGATGGGCTACCCCAGGCCGGGGCTCCACAAGCCACGTCAGCGACAGCCTTTGAGACGTTGCCGATGTCCAGCATGCGGCGAGCGATCGCTGGCCGTTTGCAAATGTCCAAGCAACATGCACCTCATTTCCGTTTGACCGTCGATCTCGATCTGGAGCGACTCTTAGCATTGCGTAAGGAAATCAACAGCGAAGTACCCGGCGTCAAGATTTCGGTTAACGATATGCTGGTTAAGGCCTGCGCCATGGCGCTGATAGCCGTGCCGGACGTCAACATACAGTTTGATGAGGCTACCCAGAGCATCCGCCGTTTTGCCGATGCCGACATTTCCGTGGCCGTTGCGCTGCCAGACGGGTTAATTACCCCTATCGTACGTTCGGCCAACAGCAGATCGATAAGCGACATATCAAACGAAATTCATTCTCTGATAACCAAAGCCCGGGCGGGCATGCTCAAGCCTGAAGAATTCCAGGGCGGCACCTTTAGCGTGTCAAACCTGGGCATGCTCGGAGTACGGCAGTTTGACGCCATCATAAACCCACCCCAGGGCGCGATCCTTGCGATTGGCGCAGGCGAGCCCCGAGCGGTAGTTCGCGATGGACAAATCGTCGTCCACCATCAACTGACCGTATCGCTGTCCTGCGATCACCGGGTCATCGATGGGGCGTCAGGCGCGGCTTTTCTCCAGGCGCTCAAGCGGCTGGTTGAAACACCGACGCTGTTGTTTATCGAGGAGACGAGCTATGCACGACAAATATGATGTACTGATAATAGGTGGCGGGCCTGGGGGGTATGTCGCCGCCATTCGTGCCGGCCAGCTAGGGCTTCGTACAGCATTGGTGGAAAAGCAGCATTTAGGGGGGATCTGCCTGAACTGGGGATGCATTCCAACCAAGGCGCTGCTGCATGGTGCAGAGGTGGCGCACAGTATTGCGCATGCCGATCGGCTGGGTTTTAGTCTCAGAGAGGTGAGTTTCGATGTGCAGAAACTGGTGCAGTTTAGCCGCGCCGTGTCGCAACAGCTGACCGGAGGTGTCGAGTACCTGCTGAAGAAAAATGGCGTTACGGTCATTACCGGCACCGCCCGGCTGCGTGGTAAGGGGCAAGTCACGGTCGCCGATCCCCGAGGAGAAGAGCGAGACTATCGCGCGGGTCATGTGATCCTTGCGACTGGTGCCCGGCCGCGAGCGTTGCCAGGAGTAGAGCCAGATGGTGAGCGAATCTGGACCTATTTTGAGGCCCTGCAGCCTGAGCGCTTACCGGAGTCTCTATTAATCATCGGATCAGGGGCCATCGGAGTCGAGTTCGCCAGCCTTTATAACGATCTTGGCAGCAAAGTGACGCTGGTCGAACAAGCCGCGCAGATTCTGCCCGTTGAAGACGCCGAAGTCTCCGCTACCGTGCGTAAATCATTCGAACGACGCGGTATACACGTCCATTGCCAAACGCTGCTGACGCAGGTACAGCGCACCGATACGGGCGTGCGCTGCACCTTGAAAACCACCGGCGCCGAACAGACCCTGGAAGTCGAACGTGTGCTGTTGGCAGCGGGCGTACAGCCTAATGTGGAAGGCCTGGGGCTGGAAGCGCTGGGAGTCGAGTTGGACCGCGGGTTTATCAAGACGGATGCAGCTTGCCGAACCAACGTATTTGGGCTCTATGCTATCGGCGATGTGGCCGGCCCGCCGTGTCTGGCGCACAAAGCCAGCCACGAAGGCGCGATCTGCGTCGAGACGCTGGCCGGCGTCGAAGGCGTACGCCCTCTTAACCGCGACTATGTGCCCGGTTGTACCTATGCCCGGCCACAGGTTGCCAGCCTGGGCTTGACAGAGGCGAAGGCTCGCGAGACGGGACGGCCAATCAAGATCGGTAAGTTCGCATATCAGGGGAATGGTAAGGCGCTGGCCAGCGGGGAGACGGAGGGTTTTGTAAAGACTGTTTTCGACGCCGAAACCGGCGAACTGCTGGGCGCGCATATGGTTGGTGAGCAGGTCACTGAACAGATCCAGGGTTTTGGTATCGCGCATCATCTGGAGGCCACAGATGAGAGTCTCTTATCGATGATCTTTGCTCATCCAACGCTTTCTGAAGCCATGCATGAATCCATCCTTGCCGCCAGGGGTCAGCCGCTGCATCAATAATGACAATATAAACCCGGCATTCAGCGCCGGGTTTGTCTGAGGCTTTAAGGCCGTCTGAAAAGGGCAATGCTGCGCCCGGCCAGAACAAAATCAATTGTCTCGGTAATGATGACGCCGTCCGTTTTTTCTTCAGCGGTCGACAGCTCAAGAACCCAGCCGCCTTCGCCAAACTGCGGGATCTGGAACGGAACATCGCCCTCAAAGGGATTGAACAGCATCAGCACGTCATGCCAGATGCCCTCCTCCTGTTCAAGATCGGGTCGGCTGATGGCGAGACCTAACGTCGAACCTTCATCCCATTGTTCAGATTGCTGCAGACCGCCGCCGGCGTTAAACCAGCGTATCTCGAGCCCGTCACGCCAGCTTTCGCGGCGTAAAAGCGGTTGCTCCGCACGCAGCGCTATCAGACGCTGGGTGAAATGGCGCAACGCATGGTCCTGCTCGGACTGTGCTTCCCAGTTAACCCATGAAATCTCGCTGTCCTGGCAGTAGCCGTTATTATTGCCCTGCTGAGAACGGCCAAACTCATCGCCGGCCAGCAGCATCGGCGTACCGTGGGAGAACAATAACGTGGTCAGGAAATTCCGCTTCTGGCGTTCGCGGACGGCGACGATATCCTGGTTTTCCGTCGGGCCTTCTTCGCCATAATTGCAGGAGCGGTTGTCATTATGCCCGTCGTTATTGTCCTCACCGTTGGCTTCATTATGCTTCTCGTTATACGAAACCAGATCGTTCAACGTGAAGCCGTCATGGGCGGTAATAAAATTGACGCTGGACCACGGACGACGGCCGCGTAAATCGTACAGATCGCCGGAGCCCAGTAAACGGGCGGCAAAGTCGTTGGAAACATTATCCCCCTTCCAGTATTCCCGCACCGTATCACGATATTTATCGTTCCACTCGCCCCAGCCAGGCGGAAAACCGCCGACCTGATAACCCCCGGGACCGATATCCCAGGGCTCACCAATCAGTTTAAGCTTCGATAAAACCGGATCCTGGGTTACCGCATCGAAGAACCCGCCTCGCGGATCGAAGCCCTCGGGTTCGCGTCCGAGAATGGTCCCCAGATCAAAACGAAAGCCGTCGACGTGCATGGCTTGAGCCCAGTAACGTAGCGAATCCATGACCATCTGCAGCACCCGGGGATGCGAGGTATTCACCGTGTTCCCCGTCCCGGTATCATTTATGTAATAGCGATGCTGATCCGGCATCGTCCGGTAGTAGGAAAAATTATCGATGCCTTTAAATGAGAGCGTCGGTCCCAGTTCATTGCCTTCCGCGGTGTGGTTGTAAACCACGTCAAGGATCACTTCGATACCGGCATCATGAAATGCGCGCACCATGTCGCGGAAGCCCGCGATACCCGCGGGTCCGTAGTAACGGGACGCGGGAGCGAAGAAGCCCAGCGTATTGTAACCCCAGAAGTTTTTTAGCCCTCTGTCGAGCAGATGCTGATCGTCCGGAAACCAGTGTACGGGAAGCAGCTCAACGGAAGTGATGCCCAGGCTCTTGATATAATCGACGGAAGCCTGATGCCCAAGCCCCTCAAATGTGCCGCGCAGCTCCGGGGGAAGCGCCGGATTACGCTGGGTAAAACCCTTCACATGCGTTTCGTAGATAACCGCATGCGGCCAGGGGACGTCGGGGCGATTTTCCCCCTGCCAGTCGAAGGCATCCGGGTCGACAACCTTGCATTTTGGCGTAAAAGGCGCGCTATCGCGGGTATCAAAGCTCAGATCTTTCTCCTCATGGCCCATCTCGTAGCCGAAATGCGCATCGTTCCATTCAATATCGCCTTCCAGCTCCCGCGCGTAGGGATCGATAAGCAATTTATGTGGATTAAAGCGATGGCCGTTCTCCGGATCGTACGGCCCATAAACCCGATAACCGTATAAGGCTCCGGGCTGCAGACCGGGTACGTAGCCGTGCCAGATTTCGTGTGTATATTCAGGTAGTTCAAGCCGGGCTATTTCCGTTTTTCCGCAAGGATCGAATAAGCACAGCTCAACCCGCTCAGCGTGCGCTGAAAACAGCGCGAAGTTCACGCCCTTTCCGTCAAAATTAGCCCCCAGCTGCTGGCCGTCCCCGGGCTCTATTGCAAACGTTTCTTTCATTGACACTATTCCTCTCTACTTTTCTTTTCACTAATAAGCGTTACTAACCACCCCGTTGCTGACGCCAGATCGAGCACCTCTTCGACAAGACGGTTTTCGCCGGTTAACGCATCGCGATAATGTCGTCCTGCCAGATCTTCGGGTATGGCTACCGCAGTGTTGCCCCACAGCCTGGCCGGGGAATCAGCCAACCCGTGCGCCGCGACGTCAAAGGCCAGGCGAGGAACCACCACGATAAGGGCCTCCTCGTCGTTGATGCGCGCGTAGGCGATAAGATTCTCTTCCCTGTCACCGGTGACCTTTAATGGTACCCAGTCACCATAATGGAAGAGCGCGGAATGTCGCTGCCTTAACCTGAGAAACGATGCGGTGACGTACTGCTTCAGCTGCCCGTCTCGCCATGCGTTTTCGTTATCAAATAACTCTGGGCCTTCGCTATCGAGGTTATGCGCCAGGACGGCGAAGTCAGGTTCACGTCGGTTATCCGGATCGACAAGGCTGAAGTTCAGCGCCTCGCTCCCCTGATAAATATCCGGTACGCCGGGCGCGGTCAGTTTGATGACCGTCTGGCTGAGGCTGTTCACCAGGCCGGCACGGATAAAAGGCTGCAGGGCGGTGTGAAAATCGTTGAGAAAGAGCGAATTATCCGCAGCGAACAGCTGTTGCGCATAGTTCAGCACAACGCTTTCATAGCTTTCATTGCTGTCGATCCAGTCGGTTCTTTGCTTGGCCTCGCGCAGCGCTTTTTCCATAAAAGCAAGAAAACGCGTCTCGAGTTCTTTCAGCCCTGCGGTATCGTCGGGCAGCAGCGTTGCAGGCCACACGCCGGCGAGCGCCTGATAGATCATCCACGTATCCGCCGCGTTCGGCGCCGTACCGTCGTTCAAAAAACGCACCTGGGTTTGATTCATCTGACGCCAGCGCGCAAGGTTTTCCGCCCACAGCTGCGGGGCTTCCGTTATGGTGTAAAGGCGGGCGCGCGCATCTTCCCCGCGTTTAGTATCGTGCGTCGACGTTCCCAGCAGCGCGTCGGGCTGGCGGGCAAGACGAATGCGCATCTCCTGGTGAAAACGAGAGAGAGAAAATGCGCGAGGAGTAGGATCGGCCCCGACTTCGTTCAATGCCAGGTCGAGGTTATGGCGAAAGAACAGCGTATCCTCGACCGATTTAGCCATCAACGGCCCCGTCAGCTGCTGAAAGCGGGTTCTGAAGAGTGACGCGGTGTCGAGGCTACTTTCGTGCAGATTGCCGGTCAGGATGGCGATAATGACCTCAAGCGCCCTGGCATCGGGTTTGTCTTCCCTGGCGTTCACCTGGTCAACCACCCGGTTCAACAGCGTAATATCGCCTGCGGTCAGCCCTTCGGCGGTACCGTAGGTACGATAGACCGGGAAGGCCAGCAGCAGTTCACGCAAGGCATGGCGCAGCGCGTCGCTCTCAACCGCCATGCTATTACGCTCCGCCAGCTCGGTGGCCAGCCGCAATAAGGTGGTAAATTCACCCTCAAAATTGCGATCCACCATCAGTCCTTTCGCCTCGCGCAGCGCGGTATGGCGATCTATCGCTCCGCCGAGCGCTTCATCATGAACCTGCTGCAGCTGATCGAGGTTATTGTCATCCACCAGCACTTCCGCCAGCGAAGCGATAAACTCATATCCTGTGGTGCCGGAGACGGGCCAGTCGGCGGGCAGCTGCTCGCCTTTGGCGAGGATTTTTTCCACCGTAATGTAGCACTCTGGCCCGGCTGCCTGGCGCAGGCGCTGCAAATACCCCAGCGGGTCGGCAAGGCCATCGATATGGTCAATGCGCAGACCATCGACGATGCCAGAATGCACCAGTTCAAGGATAAGCCGGTGGGTGTCGTCAAACACCGCCGGGTCTTCAACCCTGACGCCAATCAGGCCGGTAATTTCAAAAAAGCGCCGCCAGGAGAGCTGCCTGGGCGCTTCCCGCCAGGACATCAGCCGCCAGCTTTGCGCCTCGTGCAGCGCCAGAATGGCGTCGCGATCCGGAGATGTTAGTAGTTGCTCACCTGTCGACAGGGTTTGAGGATTCAGGGGCCAGGCCTGGTCATAGTAGACGAACGCCGGCTTCCCGGTTTCCGGATCGCGTTTTAGCGCGAGCGCCCCGCTCTCCAGCTCTGCCTCAAAGGTATCCCCCAGAAACGGCAGCGTAACGGGACGCGTCCAGTCAATATCGAAATAATGGGCCCAGGCGCTGTTTTTGCCCTGCTCGATGACGTCCCGCCACCAGCGATTCTCCAGCGAGGTCGCCATATGGTTGGGAACAATATCCAGAATCAGGCCAATTTGCGCGTTTCGCAGCGCCTTGACCATCCGGTCAAACCCTTCGCGGCCCCCGATGGCCGGGTCGATCTCGTTAGGATCGGTAATATCATAGCCATGGGTTGACCCGCTGGTTGCCGTAAAAATCGGCGAAGCGTAAAGATGGCTGATTCCCAGGTCTTTGAGATACGGCGCCAGCGCCGCCGCGCGATCGAAGGTCATGCCGTTACGGAACTGAATACGATAGGTTGCGGAAGGGATCATGATGAGGCTTCTCCATGTGCAAAACGGACAACAATACTGTTTGGCGATAACGCCTCCTGCCGCTCCGGCCAGCTAAAAATGACCTCGCCCGGTATTTCCGGCATCGCGGCCCGCTCCTCGCCGATATTCAGCGCTACGGAGAGCGTGCCGCCGGAGAATTGCCAGCTCACCGCCAGCGCCTGCGCCGCCGCGTGCAGGATCATGCCCTCCACGGCCCCTCGCGCCGCGAGCAGCGGGACAATGTAGCGATGGCGCAGCTGGATAAGGTGGCGCGTGAAGCGCAGCCAGGCTTTCCCCTCCTCGCTTGCCGCCTTCTGCCAGTCGAGCTTAGAACGGATAAAGGTTTGGGGATCGTTCGGGTCAGGGACTGATGCATCGTGTCCCGCGTGCCCGGCAAACTCTTTAGCCCGCCCTTCCCGCACCGCCTTCGCGAGGTCGCCATGAAAATCGGTAAAGAACAGAAAGGGGTTCGTCTCCGCAAACTCTTCGCCCATAAACAGCAAAGGAATGTGGGGCGACAGAAGCAATGCGGCGAGCAGAACGCGCGTTTTCCCGGCGCCGGCAAGGGAAATCAGCCTCTCCCCCTGCGCACGGTTCCCGGTCTGATCGTGATTCTGAATAAAGTCGACAAAAAACTGCGGCGGCTGAGCGGCGCAGGCCACGCCGCGTGGCTTTCCGGTTTGCGCAGAAAGCTCACCCTGGTAGACAAACCCTTCGGCCAGCGCCCTTGCGACATTCTTTGCCGGCTGATGCGCAAAATCCTGATAATAGGCGTGCGTTTCGCCGGTCGCGAAAACGTGGGCGGCGTTATGAAAGTCATCGTTCCACTCGGCGGTAAAGAGCGGCGTCTGTCCGTTCTCATCGCGCGGATGGAGGAAAATCACGTTGCGGCTGTCTTCGGTGGTGAGGTGGATATGGCGGTCGGGAATCGCGGCGCGGATATTTTCGGCTATTTCTATCAGTACGTGCCTGGCGGAGCGATCTTCTATCTGATCGATAGCATCAAAGCGCAGCCCATCGAGCTGGTATTCGGTCAGCCAGAACAGCGGCGCCTCGGTAATATACTGCCGCACGGCCTCGGTTTCATAGGCGATAGCGTTACCCCACGGGGTCATCCGGTCCTGATGAAAAAAGCCCGGTGACAGCAGAGAGAGATAGTTGCCTTCCGGGCCAAAATGGTTCAGCACGATATCGAGAACCACCGATAGCCCTAACCCGTGGGCGGCATCAATAAAGGCGTGAAAATCCTCAGGTGCGCCATACGCTGCGTGCGGCGCATAGAGTAATACGCCGTCGTAACCCCAGCCGCGGGAACCGCCAAACTGGGCAACGGGCATGACCTCTATCTGGGTGATCCCCAGCTCCGCCAGATAAGGCAGCTTTTCGATGGCGGCCAGAAAGGTGCCTTCCGGCGTAAAGGTGCCCGGATGAAGTTCATATATCACGGTTTCTTCCCACGGACGCCCTTTCCAGCCAGCGTTAACCGGCTGAAAACGCCTGGGGTCGATGACCACCGAGGGGCCGTTAACATCATCGCGTTGCGCGCGCGACGCCGGGTCCGGAATGCGCGTGCCGTCGGCTAAACGGAGCATATATTCATCACCATGCTTTACGCCGGGGACGTCAATCTGAAACCAGCCCTCTCCCGCGGCGTCCATCGGAATATCCCGCCCCGTCAGGCTCAGCGTCATCGTTTTTTGACCTTCGGCCCAGACGCGAAAGCGGACCGTGTCCGCGGCAATGAACTCCGCCCCCCAATGTTTTTTAAATACTCTGGATTCCATTAAATATCCTCAAATGACCTGTGGAAAATGCGGCATGAATATAAGATTAGACCAGGTTTAAACGCGTGCGCTGTTGCTGGCGAGGCTGATATTTTTAAAGGCGTTGTCTATGATTAATAAATCGCTTAAAAAACAAGGAATGCTATGCAGATTCGTAAAGGATTAAATTCCGACCTGGCTCGTCTGGAATATTGTGATTTTTCCTTCACCGTCAGCCAGATTGCCACCGGCCCCTTTGTCAATAATGATCTGAAAATTGAAACACTTCCCAGCACTTATAATAAAACCTATGAACTGGATATCCAGACGCTGGAAAACCACTGCGTTAATCCGGATGCTATATTTTTAATCGCGGAAACCGACGCGGGGCAAGTGGCCGGATTTATCACCGCTTCCTTGATCTGGAACAAGTTTATTTCCGTGGATTATATCGCCATCGAGCGCTCACAGCGCAGAACGGGCGCGGCCAACAAGCTCATGGCGGCAGCCCATATATGGGCTCGGAGCATGAGCGCGGCGGGATTAAAGCTGGAAACCCAGAACGTCAACGTTCCCGCCTGCCTTTTCTATCGAAATTATGGCTTTACCCTGGGCGGATACGATCGTTATCTCTACAGCGCGTTACCGGAAAAAGATGAAATTGCGTTGTTCTGGTATTACATGTTGACTTAAAAGCCAGGTAAATAATTCCTGGTTTTACGATGTTAATTATTCCTGGTTTGCGCTTTTTTTATCGCCCAAACGCAGTCATTGACTAATCTTAAATTTCATTTATTAAGGAGGCCGGTATGACAACAGGAAATAACCCAACGCTACACTATCCACTTCCGCCGTTTGTCGAGCAGCCGCAGCAACCCCCGGGGCTGGCATCCGAAATGAAGCCCCTTCCCGATCACGGAGAGACCAGCTATACCGGTTCCGGAAAGCTGGCGGGGAAAAAAGCGCTGATTACCGGCGGTGATTCGGGAATTGGTCGGGCTGTCGCGATTGCCTACGCGCGGGAAGGCGCGGATGTCGCTATCGGCTACCTGCCGGAGGAGGAGTCCGACGCGGCTGCCGTTATCGCGCTGATCCAGGCCGAGGGAAGAAAAGCCGTCGCCATTCCCGGCGATATTCGGATTGAGTCATTTTGCGATACCCTGGTTGAAAAAGCGGTCGCTGAGCTGGGCGGGCTGGATATTCTGGTCAACAACGCCGGCAGGCAGCAGTATTGTGAATCCATTGAGGCGTTAACGACCGCCGCGTTTGACGCCACGTTTAAAACCAACGTTTATGCGCCCTTCTGGATAACCAAAGCCGCGCTTCGTCATCTCTCTCAGGGGCGGCGATCATTAACACCTCTTCCGTGCAGGCGTTTAAACCCAGTGAGATCCTGCTGGATTATGCCCAGACCAAAGCCTGCAACGTGGCGTTTACCAAATCGCTGGCTAAGCAGCTTGGTCCGCGCGGTATCCGCGTTAACGCCGTGGCGCCCGGCCCGTACTGGACTCCGCTGCAGTCAAGCGGCGGCCAGCCGCAAGAGAAAGTTCAGCAGTTTGGTGAGGATACGCCGCTCGGCAGGCCGGGACAGCCGGTCGAGATTGCGCCCCTTTACGTTCTCCTCGCCTCAGATGCCTGCTCGTACGCTTCCGGTCAGGTCTGGTGCTCAGACGGCGGTACCGGCGTCGCATAAAAGAAGCGCTCGTCGCTGTCGCGCGCTGTTCCAGCTCGCCGCAGCGGCGAACGCTAGCCGCAGAGAAGAAACTGGATGAGGGTAATCAGCAAATAAAAACCGCAGACGATTTGCAAAACTCTCCAGCCCCACCTGAAATAACGCCACTGATAACGCTCCCTGGCATTCGCCTGCGCAATAGCGGGTTCCAGGACCTGCTTTTTCTGCTTCCTTCTAACCATGCTCCAGCCCCACCCGACAATGGTCAGGATGACGATAACTTTATAAAGGATAATGTTGTCCATGCCGCCGCCATTTCATGATGGGATAAATCTCCCCGCCAGTGTAGCGCACTTCCCGCCTCGTTACCTGCATTCCTTATTTACGTTTAAATGCGTTTACGATGGAACACTCTTGCTTTGTCAGCGTTGCTGACGCAAGCCTCACCCTGGAATAATCTTATATATGTCAGAAAGGTGAATTGGGGCTTTTCTATTTATTAAATATGTAGTAACGAGGCGCGGGTAATATTAGCAGTCTTATTATTCAAAAAGTTAAAATTTGCAAAAACAGGCGCAACCGCTAAAATAATTATGAGCTAACTCACTTAACAGGGAGATATTATGGGTTTTTGGCGAATTGTGTTGACGATTATTCTACCCCCGCTTGGCGTACTGCTGGGTAAAGGCTTTGGTTGGGCGTTTATCCTCAATATTATTTTAACGATCCTCGGCTATATTCCAGGCCTTATCCACGCTTTTTGGGTTCAGACCAAAAACAGCTAATCAGAGCCATTATCACCGGCCATCAAACGGAATCAGAGAGTTCGCAGGAGCAATTTTATGCTTAAACACTTAACCGCTATCGCTTTTCTGGCTGCATCCACCCACGCCATGGCGCAAACCGATATGACGCTGGACGGTCTGGCCAAAAAGGAACCGGCAGCCTTTAGCCAGATGGTTAAAGGGCATACCCTGCCCGCCTGGATAAAGTCCGGCGGCACGGGCTCGCCTGCCCGGACGGTGAAGCTTGGCGCCGAGGTCTATCAGGTATTCAGCGTCTGCAAGCCCCACGACTGCGCAGCGGAGCGCTTCGCCGTGCTGTGGTCGGAAAAATCCGGAGAGATGTCCGGGCTTTATTCCGCCGTTGACGAAAAAACCGCCCAGGAGACACTGACTTGGCTGAATGTTGGAGATGAACGCTCTATCGATGGCAAGACGGTGCTCTTTGCCGCCCTGAGCGGCAGCCTGGAGAACCATCCGGATGCGTTTAACTACCCGTAGTAAAACGCTGAGGCAATAATTTCGCGCCTTCTGCCGTACAACCCCAGGGTCTGGACGGCAGAATCTCTCCCCCGACGTTCAGCGCAGCCTACAGCGAGATGCCGGCGAACGACATAAACCCCAGCGACATTAAGCCGGCGGTAATAAATACGCTGCCTAAACCGCGTAAGCCTTTCGGCATATTGGCATATTTCAGCTTTTCACGAATGCCGGCCAGCGCCACAATCGCCAGCGCCCAGCCAATACCGCACCCGGTGCCATAAGTCAGTGATTCAAGGAAGCTGTATTCACGCTGCACCATAAAAATCGTCGCGCCGAAAATGGCGCAGTGGATAGTTAACAGCGGCAGGAACGGCCCCAGAGCATGGTTTAACGCGTGGAAATATTTGTCGATCACCATTTCGAGGATCTGCACCAGCGCCGCAAGCACGCCGATAAACGTGATGAAATCGAGGAAGCTCAGGTCAACCCCTTCGATCAGGGCGTTCTCTTTCAGCAGGTAATGGTAAATCAGGTTGTTAATCGGCGTCGCAATGGCCAGCAGCGCCGTCACGGTTACCCCGAGGCGAAATGCGACATCGATTTTTTTGGAGATAGCGAGAAAAGTACACATCCCGAGGAAAAAATTGAGCGCCATATTTTCAACGAAAACCGCGCGGATAAAAATATTGAGATGAGATTCAAACAAGACAACCTCCATGTTGTTGAGTTGTTTCTCAATAATGCCAAATTTTCAGCTTGAACGGGTTATTATTACTCGGTTTTGCCGAGTCGATCACCTTTTAATTTCCTGTGTTTTGCGTGGGCAAGAGCGTCGCCTTTAGCGCCTTCCTGACTCGCTAAACGAGCGAGGAAGCATCTGAATAAACGCATCGACCGGCACCGGTTTAGAAAAGTAATAGCCCTGATAGAGGGTAATCCCCATATTTTTGAGCATCGTGAGCTGCTCCTTATCCTCGATGCCCTCAGCAATAATCTGGCAATGAAACTTCCTGGCCAGATTAACCATATTCTTCACCACCAGCGCGGAAGCCGTGTTGGTCACAATGTTGAGGGTAAAGACCTTATCGATTTTGATAATCTCAGGATTAAATTGCTGGATGTAGCTGTAGTTCGCGTAGCCGGTACCAAAATCATCCAGCGAAAACTGGACGCCGATACGCCTGAGTTTGTCCGTCACCGCTGATGTTTGCCGGGTATTTTCGATCGACTCCCGCTCGGTTATCTCCAGAACAAGGCGGACTTGCGCCTCTTTCATCTGCTGGATAAACGTCTGGCACAGGGTCACTATTTCGTCGTCCTGAAAGTTTACCGAACTGGTGTTAAAGCAAATAAACAACCCTCCAGGGATAACGGATTGATGGCGCCGAAGCTGACGGATCACCTCGGCAAAGCAAATCGCCGTCACGTCTTTAATCAAGCCGGTCTGCTCTGCCACGGAAATAAATTTATCCGGCGCAATAAATCCCTGCTTCGGATGTTCCCAGCGCACCAGCACCTCACCGCCGATAACCGCTCCGCTGTCATTGTTGATAATTGGCTGAATATAGGGCTTGAGCTGCTTCAGTTCGATAGCCTTTCTGAGCTGATACTCAATCGTATTCCGGTAGCGGAGGTAGTTCCTGAATAAAAAGGTGAGCAGCAAGGAGGCCAGAATAATGGCGATAAGCGTGTGTTGCTCATAGCGGATAAACGCACCGACGCCAGAGGCGTAGCCGCGGTCGGCAATAACCGAATAGGTAAACAGCTCAGAGGCCAGGCGCACGGGAACCTTGATATCCGGCGTCGCCGTCACTTCCCCTTTGCGGGTCATTATCCGATCGCCAACCTGAAGATAGAGATGCGCATCGCCATTAAGAACGGTCAAAATGTTGTATAAATAATAGCCGTCAACGCCAACCAGAATCGTATTTCCCCGCTCATCCTGTTCGCTGTAAACCATCAAGGGATGAAACGGCGTGATTTCGCTGCCGCTCAGCAGGCGCAGAGCGCCATGCGTATACTGGCGACGATCGAACTGAAATTTACGCCCGCCAAAAACCGAGGTGCAGTATATTTCGTTATCCTTACCTAAATTCACCGTGCGCACATCGGGAATGGTGGCCACCAGCGTGCGCAGCTCCGTCAGGACATTCTCGCTACAGCTTTTACCATAAAAAGGCTCAGCCAGATCGGCTGCCTGCTCCGCATGGGAGACGGTCACATCGAGGCTGGCTATCGCCTGCTGCAGGCGCGAATGGATATCTTGATCCACCTTTTTTTGCATTTGCCAGTAGCAAAGCCCGGTTCCCAGGCTCAGTAACGCAAGCAGAAACAGGAGTATCCACAGACGATGGCGTGATGATGAGTAGTTCATTGTGCTAATCCAGTTTGACTCGCCGGAAAAGGCCAAAGGTCAATTGTTTGGCCAAATTTTAATAAATCCTGTTTATACTCGCCCTGAACCGATCAAGTTTTAATGCATATCAATGATATATCATGGCAAACCATTGCGCGGCGCAGGAGGCGTTTTCTGCGTCTGAGGTTTGCGTGCTTATGCCGCCGCATCTGTAGCTAAATGATTGACTTAAAGCCGAATAATACGAAAATGACTCTTCTGTGCGATGACCAGAAAAGCTGGCAAATATGATGACGATCCGCTCTCGTAAGTTTATTCTGAACAAGGTGAAAATATCCGCGGTAGCTATAGCTGCCGCGCTGCTGTTGGCCCACTGCGGTAGCAAACCGCCCGTTTCTCTTGTCACGCCCATGCCGCCCGCGGCCCGCCAGCCGACGTTGCCCAAGAGCCAGGAGCCGGTGCGCGGCGTCTGGCTGACGACCGTGTCGCGCCTCGACTGGCCGCCGCTGGAATCCGTCAATGGCGGTATTAGCGCCGAACGGCGCATCGCCCTGCAGCAGCAGGCGCTGGTTGCCAAGCTGGATAATTTAAAAAGCCTCGGCATTAACACCGTCTTCTTCCAGGTGAAACCGGATGGCACCGCGCTCTGGCCATCGAAGATTCTGCCGTGGTCCGATATGCTGACCGGCAAAATCGGTGAGGATCCGGGCTACGATCCGCTCAAGTTTATGCTGGATGAAGCCCATAAGCGCGGCATGCGCGTTCATGCCTGGTTTAACCCCTATCGCGTCTCGGTCAATACGCGGCCGAAAACCGTCACCGAACTGAACAGCACGCTGTCGCAGGTTCCCGCCAGCGTATACGTCCTGCACCCTGAGTGGATTCGCACCTCCGGCGATCGCTTCGTGCTCGATCCGGGCATCCCGGAAGTCCGCGACTGGATCACCAGCATCGTGGCCGAGGTTGTGGAGCATTACCCGGTTGACGGCGTCCAGTTCGACGATTACTTCTACACCGAATCACCGGGATCGGCCCTTAACGACAACCGGACGTTCCAGCAGTACGGCCAGGGCTTTGCCGCGAAAGCGGACTGGCGGCGGCACAACACGCAGCTGCTGATTGAGCAGGTTTCCCGCACCATCAAGCAGCTGAATCCCGATGTTGAATTTGGCGTCAGTCCGGCAGGCGTCTGGCGCAACCGCTCCCACGATCCGGCGGGTTCAGATACCCGCGGCGCAGCGGCTTACGATGAGTCGTATGCGGATACCCGCCTCTGGGTCCAGCAGGGATGGCTGGACTACATCGCGCCGCAGATTTACTGGCCTTTCGCCCGCGACGCGGCCCGCTACGATGTGCTGGCAAAGTGGTGGGCTGACGTGGTGAAACCCACCCATACCCGCCTCTATATCGGCGTGGCGCTGTACAAAGTTGGCGAGCCATCGAAGAACGAACCTGACTGGATGATTAGCGGCGGCGTGCCGGAGCTGAAAAAGCAGCTTGATCTGAATGAATCCATGCCGCAAATTCAGGGCACGATTTTATTCAGAGAGAATTACCTCAATCAGCCGCAAACCCAGCAGGCCGTTAACTACCTGAAAAGCCGCTGGGGAAGCTGATGCACTCACCTGACAGGCCAGGAGCCTGGTATCAACCCCACCGGAGGATGTATGTTGAAAAAATCGATCGTCGCCTTTTCCTTGTTCTGCGCTCTGACGCCCGCCGTTTTTGCGGGCAACAGTGAAAATGAACAGCTGAATAAAAAGAATGTTATTGATTTTTATAATAAAGCGTTAAATGACAAAGACTTTGCCGCCGCCAGACCCTATCTGGGAGACCACTACGTACAGCATAACCCGATGGCGAAAGACGGCGTTGCAGGCTTTGAGCAATTTATCGCCTTCCTGAAGAACAAATATCCCGACTCGCACAGCGAAATTAAGCAGGCGTTTGTCGACGGCGATCATGTGATCCTGCACGTTGAGGTCACCGGTCGCGAGCCGGGCGTGACGCGGGCGATTATCGATATCTTCCGCGTCGACGAGCAGCATAAAATCGTTGAACACTGGGACGTGACCCAGAACGTTCCGCAAAAAACCGCCAGCGGCAACGGCATGTTTTAAATCCTGAGCAGGCGTTTCAGCTCATCCCCCCTCGCTTTCCCCGTTTATTCTTTGTACAGATGAACGCTTGTTTAAACAGTTTATTTACTTTACTGTAAAGTAAATAAACTGGCGGAGTGAAACTGATGATTAGCAAAGAAAGGCGCAAACGGTAAGGACTCAATTGATGGGAAATCAACGCGGGCGGCCAATGAAAGCCCGCCCACGCATTTTACAAACCGCCCGTGAGCTGTTTCTCAGCCACGGGCTTGATGTGTCGCTGGATACCATTGCCGCCGAAGCGGGTACCACGCGCCCGACCCTGTACAGCCATTTTCCCGGCGGCAAAGACGCGCTGCTGCTGGAGACGTTCGCGTTTCTCAATGACACCATGCAGCCGCCCCTGCTCCAGCTTTTGCAGGATCGTCAGCAGGATCTTCCCGCGCTGCTGCGCGGGTTTGCGAAAGTGGTGCAACAACACTTTTATGCGCCGGAGAATATTCACTTTCAGCGCCTGCTGATCCAGGTGCTGGTGCAAAAGCCCGAGCTTTACGTCACGCTCGAACAGCGCCCCTCAGGCCGCGTATTGCAGGCGCTGAGCGATATCCTGGCGCAGAAACAAGACGAAGGTCTGCTGACCCTCAGCGACCCGGAGCTAGAGGCGACGGCGTTTCTCGGCGCGATTATGGGCTATCTGCTGCCGGGGGCCTTAATTGCGCAAAAAGCGGTGGCGCCAGAGAGGCTGGAGCAGCTCGCCGAATGCGCGATTAGCGCCTTCCTCACGGCCTGGGGCTACAGGCAATAATTCAATCAGCGGCTTAAACGCACCTCTCCGGCCCCTGCAGCAGGGGCCGGAGAATGCCTAACTGGCCAGCAGTTCATCGTACAGCGCGCGCAGGCGGGTACGAAGGTAGAGTACCGCTTTATGCTTACGTGAGAGCAGCGCCTGTTCGCTGACGCCGGACTCCTCTGCCAGCTCCCGGTAGCTGTAGCCATGCAGTTCGGTTTTCTCAAAGGCTTCACGCTGGGCGGGCGGCAGCTCCGAGAGCGCCTGACTTAATTCCTCCCAGAGCAGCGCTTTCAGATACTCATCCTCCGGCGTTTGCGCAACGCCAAACAGCGTTTCGGCCAGCTCATCCTCGGGAAAATCGCCCTCTTCCTCGTCGCTGAAACCGCCCGCCAGCGGCAGCTCGCGCTTTTTTCTCGCCCTGTCGGTCATCTCGTTACGCGCCGCCCGGAACAACCAGGCGGCGATATTCTCCACCGGCTGCTCGACGCGAATGAGCTGATACGTCACTTCCTGCAGGATATCGTCCGCCTCATCGCGCAGCGGGGTCCGTCCGCGAATAAAAGCCTTCAGCCGCGACCGGCAGGCATCGAGAGCGGAAACAAGCCGTGATGGCGCCACGATCCTGTTTTTCATTGTGCTCACTCGGGATCCGCGCTTTTAGCCGAACTCTCCTGCTGCCGAGCATGCTCGCTGCGGCGGTCGCGCCAGCCGCAGTGGCCGCGGTGGCCAAAGCGCTGCACAAACTCATCGCGCTGCTCCGGGCTCATGTTCATCCAGCGTTCATGCATCCGACGCCGCGCGTTACCGATGCCGAACATTCCCGGGCGAAAGCCGAGACCGCCGAACAGGATCCGCGACAGCGCCAGCACACCTAACGCCTGCCAGAAGCCAATGCTCTTCACCCCAAGGATGGCCGGCAGCAGCGCATTCCACAGCGACATCACCAGCAGCCCAAGAATGGCGATTAGCGCCACGCCGATAAGAAGCGGCTTCGCCATTCTGTGGCGGCCAAAGCGGTGATGGTGGTGCTGACCGTGCATATCGATATCTCTCATCGTCTGTTTACCTCATTACGCTATTGAATAATTACCCTGTGCGGAGGTAGACGAATGAGCGGGCAAAATATTGCTGAGAAGAGTAAAAAAATTGACACACTTTATTTGTATGACAAATATTTTTTATGTGATCTCCATCACCTACATGCAGGCGCGACGGCGCTAACGTTACCCGGTGATTCATTGAAAAAGAGGAACTTATGAACGCGGTAAAATCACTAAAAGCCGACTGGGCAATTATTACGCTGATGATTGTTGTCGCCGTCGTTATGTATGGCTATCTGATCCCCAAATACTGGTAATCGACGCCATACCTGTACTGAACCGCCCCTTGCTCAGGGCGGCTCATCATCCCTTCGCCGCTACCGCTTATCGTTGAGCGTCTTAATCAAAAACGGCACCGAGTCGCGTAAAGACGGGTTAACCGTACCGCTATGATCCAGCCCCTCATAAATATGCACGTCCGCACGGGTTCCCGCGCTTTTCACCGCGTCCGCAAAGCGTTTTTGCATTGCCGTCGGCACGTTAATATCCGCGCTACCAATACCGATAAACACCGGGTGATCGATTTTCAGCGTCGGGTAGAGCATGGCGCCCACGCTGGCGTTTAACAGCGAATCCACCCCCGGCTTCAGGGCGTTAGCCGCATTCAGACCGGCCTTCATCACTTCATCGTTGAGCGGCGTAATGCATAAATTGCTCGCCTCTTTCAGCAGCGGCAACGCTTTATCCTGGAAATAATCAGCCGGATTGAGCTGCGGGTTGCTATCGGCAGCCGAGAGGTAAATATAGAAAATATAGGGTATTTTCGGGTCGCCGCCGCTCGGCGCTTTGCCGCCTGCCGGCGGAAGAATGTCGGCTGCGGTGGTCCCCTTCTCAAAATACGGCGTTCCGGTCAGCACCGTTGCGCGAACATTCAGCTCCGGCGCGTAGTGGGGTTGATATCCGGCGCTGGCGAACGCGGCGTGCGCGCCCTGCGACTGTCCGACCAGAATGAGTTCATTTTTCAGCGGGAACTGTTTCAGGGCGGCGCGAACGCTATCAAGCACGCTCCACGCTTCGCCGCGGGCATTAAGATAATGGTGCAGGCCAGACGAACCCAGACCGGCATAATCCGGCGCGACCACCGCGTAGCCCAGCGACAGCCAGGTGTTCAGGTACTGCTTATCGCGATCGCTGCGCGGGTTTAACGACGGCGCGCAGTGATTAGCCACGCCCACGGTACCGTGGGCCCAGACCACGACCGGCCATCCCCCTTCCGGTGTGGCGCCAAACGGAATAAAGACCGCGGCGGTATCTTCGCGGGCGGTTTTGCCGTCCACGCCGCTGCGGGAGTGATAGCGCAGGAGATACTGCTTTGCCGCTTCGCTTAAGCCATTTCCGGCGCTGAGCGGAGAGACCGCGTCGCTATTATCGGCGGCGGCGCTGGCCGGGACCGCGCTCATGGAGAGCAGTAGCAGCGCAGAGGTGGCGGCGAGGAATTTTTTTGAGAGGGAATACGTCATAACATCCTGTTCCTGAGTGGGGATGCACTTAGTGTAGACCCTGGCGGTTGAATATCAGGTCAATGAAGCCAGCGCGGCGAAATGATTTTCCTGAAGTCTGACCCGCCTCGCTGTTTGCCTGTCACAATAATGATAGCTTTTTATCATTACCCTCAAAGGAAGAGAATCATGTCAGCAAAAAAAGTCACCATGGCGGATATCGCCAAAGAGGCCAGAGTCGGTATCGCGACGGTGGACAGGGTCCTCAATAAACGCACGCCCGTGAAAGAGAGCACCGAACGTAAAGTGCTGGAATCCGCGCGGCGCTTAGGCTTCGCGCTGGAGCAATCCCGCTATCGGCTGGCGGCGGATCGGCCGGCGGTAGCCCTCAGAATGGGCTTCATTCTGCTACAGCAGTCACACTCGTTTTACCATCAGCTGGCGCAGGCGCTGGAGCAGGCGGCGTTACCGTGGCATAGCCCGGCGCAGGCCCCCGCTTTTCTGCATTACGATATTAACGCCATCGACGATATGGCCGCCGCGATCGCCCGTCTGAGCGATACGGTCGACGTTATCGGTATTGTCGCGCTGGATAATCCGCTTATCCGCCATGCGGTCGTGCAGGCCATCGAGAAAGGCGTCCGCGTCTTCACCCTGCTCTCCGATATGAGTATCCCGCAGCGTACCGGCTATATCGGGCTGGATAACCAGAAAGCGGGCCGCACCGCCGGTTGGGCGGTGGACAGGCTGTGCCACGACGACGGCGAAATTGGCATTATCGTCGGCGATAACCGGTTTATTTGTCAGGAAAGCTGCGAGATAAGTTTCCGCTCCTACCTGCGTGAACAGGGCAAAGGCGATCGGGTGCTTGAACCGGTGCGCAGCCACGAACGCGCCGATGTCGCGCGCCAGGTCACGGAAGAGATGCTGCAACAGTACCCCGATCTGAAGGCCATTTACGCGCCCTGCGGCGGCGTGGAAGGGATTGTCGCCGCCCTGCGCGCGCGCCAGCGCCAGCATCAGGTCACCCTGATTTGTCATGGCCCGGTGGATAGCGGCGAGCTGGCGCTAATTGACGGCACTATCGATCTCATGCTTACCCACCGGCTTGATGAATTTGCCGCCGCCACCATCAACGCGTTTGTCCACGCCGCCAGCCAGCCGCAGGCGGCGTTTATCAACGCTCTGCAGCCGTTTGACCTCCTCACTAAAGAAAACCTCTGATTGCCGCAGGCGCGGGTAAAGTCGCCGCGCCCCGCTTCAGTGCTGCATTTGATAAAAAACTATCATTTACGCTATCAAAATAAACCTTGAATCCCATCAAAGAATTTAAATTTCATCATTGTTGGATATGAAATTTTCATTCAACACTGGTCATGTTTTCTCCTCATCTGAAAAGGAAGCCATCATGACCATACATATTGCCAACGCGCCGTGCAGCTGGGGCGTCGATGATCCCAAAAATCCTTATCTGCCGCCGTGGTCCAAGGTACTGGAAGAAGCGGCGACCGCCGGTTATAAAAGCATTGAACTGGGCCCGTGGAGCTATCTGCCGACCCGGGCCGATGAACTCAGCGCAGCGCTGAATAAACAGGGGCTGTCGCTGGTTGCCGGAACGATCTTCGACGATCTGGTCAGCGAAGAGAATTTCGCGAATATTGTCGAACTGACGCATAACCTCTGCCGCAACCTGTCGCAGGTGCCGTCGGCGGAAAAGACGCCGGGCAACCCCTTCCAGCCGCCTTATCTGGTCATTATTGATTTCGGCAATCCGCAGCGGGCGAAATATGCCGGGCGCGGCGAGCTGGCTCCCCGCCTGTCACCCGCCGACTGGCAGCGGATGGTCGACCACATTGTGACCATCAGCCGACTGGCGTGGCAGGAGTACGGCGTTCGCCCGGTTATCCATCCTCACGCCGGCGGCTGCATTGAGTTTGCCGATGAAATCGATCTGCTGGCGGCGCAAATCCCCCATGACGTAGCCGGTTTATGTCTCGACACCGGCCATCTCTTCTATTCGGGCATGGACCCCATCAGCTGGCTGGATCGCCATTTTGACCGCCTTGACTACCTGCACTTTAAAGATGTCGACCCGCAGGTGTTCAGGAGCGTGATTTCCCGCGGCATCGACTTCTTCTCCGCCTGCGCGGAGGGGGTGATGTGCCCGCTCGGCAGCGGCGCCATTGATTATCCGGCGGTGCGCGCATTTCTCGACAAGCGGGGCTATCAGGGCTGGATCACCATTGAGCAAGAGCGCGATCCGCGCAACGTCGAGGGCAGCCTGCAGGCGGTCACGGAAAGCCTGCGCTACCTGCGCTCGGTTGGTTTTTAATCGGGAGAAAACACATGATTAACGGTATTAAACCTGTTGGCCGCTCCTTGCGCTGGGGCATGGTGGGCGGCGGCGGAAGCAGCCAGATTGGCTATATTCACCGCTCTGCGGCGCTGCGTGACGGATCGTTTACCCTGCTAGCCGGAGCCTTTGATATTGACCCCCAGCGCGGGCGCGAGTTTGGCCAGCAGCTGGGCGTGGAGGCCGGACGCTGTTACCCCGACTACCAAACGTTGTTTCGCGAAGAGGCGGCGCGGGAAGACGGCATTGAAGCGGTCTCCATCGCCACGCCAAACAACACCCACTACGCTATTTGCCGCGCGGCGCTGGAGGCCGGACTGCATGTGGTCTGCGAAAAACCGCTCTGTTTTACCGGCGAAGAGGCCGATGCGCTGGTGGCCCTGAGCGAAAAACAGCGCAAAATCATCGGCGTCACCTACGGCTACGCCGGGCATCAGCTGATTCTGCAGGCGCGGCAGATGATTGAACAGGGGCTGCTGGGCGAGATCCGCATCATCAATATGCAGTTCGCCCACGGTTTCCATAACCAGCCGGTAGAGCAGGATAACCCCAGCACCCGCTGGCGGGTGGACCCGAAATTTGTCGGTCCCAGCTACGTGCTGGGCGATCTGGCCACCCACCCGCTGTTCCTGGCGGAGACCATGGCGCCGAAGCTTAATATCACTCGCCTGATGTGCTCCCGCCAGAGCTTTGTCAAAAGCCGCGCGCCGCTGGAGGATAACGCGCATGTGCTGATGGAGTACGACAACGGCGCCGTAGGGTCGATGTGGTGCTCGGCGGTCAACAGCGGCTCAATGCACGGACAGAAAGTCCGCATCGTCGGGGAGAAAGCCAGCCTGGAGTGGTGGGATGAACAGCCGAACCAGCTGCGCTACGAAATTCAGGGCGAGCCGGTGCGCATCCTCGAACGCGGAATGTCCTATCTCGATCCGCTGGCCCTGCAGGACGACCGGATCGGCGGCGGCCATCCCGAAGGGCTGTTTGAGGCCTGGTCGAATCTGTATCGCCGCTTTGCCATCGCCATGGATGCGACCGACCGTCGCGACGCCGCTTTGCTGGAAAACTTCTGGTATCCGGATGCCAGAGCCGGGGCGCTCGGCGTGCACTGGGTCGAGAAGTGCGTACGTTCAGCAGACAGCGGCGCCAGCTGGGTAGAATTTCACTGATCCTTTGATTATACGCGCCCGGCAAGGCATTAGCCGCCGCCGGGCTGCCACGATGCAAAAAGCCCTTTCTCGCGACACTCACACGTGACAACGTCACCTTTCCTCATAAAATTCACAGCATTGTAATCAAAAAGGGAATGTCGTATAACAGGGGCCAAACCGAGGGGTGTCCCGTGAGGGCTGAGATGGCGTAAGCCGAACCCTTTGAACCTGATCTGGGTCATGCCAGCGAAGGGACGGGTCGGCATTTCCGCCAGTTTTGCGCCATTGCCTGTTCACACTTCTTTCAGCACGCCCGGATCTCCCTTTTTTCAGGAGGTCCTGTGATTCTTCCCGCGTTTACCCAGGGTATTTATGGTCGTCTGCGTCAGCAGGCCGGCGCCGACTGGCAGCACTACGTCGCCCACCCCTTCCTGCGCCAGCTCGCCAACGGTACCCTCCCCGAGCCCGCTTTTCGCCGCTATCTGACGCAGGACTATCTGTTTCTGATCCACTTCGCCCGCAGCTACGCCCTGCTGGTCAGCAAGCTGCGCACCCTGGCGGAAATGCGCGCTGCCGCCGCGTCGATGAACGCCATTCTCGACGAACTGCCGCTCCACGTTGGCTACTGCCGGGAATGGGGGCTGGATGAAGCGACGATGGCCGCCGAAACGGAAGCCGCGGAAACCGTCAACTACACCCGCTACGTACTGGACATCGGCCACTCCGGCGACGCGCTGGATCTGCTGGCGGCGCTGATGCCCTGCGTGGCCGGCTACGCGGAAATCGGCCTCGGCCTGCTGCACGATCCGGCGACCCGGCTGACCGCCAATCCTTATGCCTCGTGGATCCGCAACTACGGCGATGAGGGTTACCTGAACGGCGTCAATAACGCCATCGGCCTGCTGGAAACCCTCTGGCAGCAGCGCGGCGGCGAGGCGCGTTTCGCTGAACTCAGCGCTATTTTCACCACCGCCACGCGTCTGGAGGCTAACTTCTGGCAGATGGGCCTTAACGCCGTCGCGGAGCGCCCGGCGTGACGGCTCCCGGAATTGAGGTGCACGGCCTGGGCCTGCGCTTTGGCTCGCGGCAGATCTTCGACAATCTGACGTTCACTATCCCCGGCGGCCAGTGGGTATCGCTGCTGGGGGCCAGCGGCGCCGGAAAGACCAGCCTGCTGCGTATTATCGCCGGGCTGGCAAAAGCCACCGCCGGTGAGGTTCGCGCCAGCGACGGGCAGCCAATAGACAAGCGGCTGGCGTGGATGGGGCAAAAAGATCTGCTGTATCCGTGGTTAAGCGTGCGCGACAACGTCTCGCTTGGCGCGCGTCTGCGCGGGGAGCGCGTGGACCATCGGCGGGTTGCCGCGCTGTTACAGCAGGTTGGCCTTGAACACTGCGCCGACGACCGCCCGGCCGCCCTCTCAGGCGGCATGCGCCAGCGTGCGGCGCTGGCGCGTACGCTCTACGAAGACCGGCCCATCGTGCTGATGGACGAGCCCTTTTCCGCGCTCGACACGATTACCCGCACGCGCATTCAGACCCTGGCCGCCGGGCTGCTGGTAAACCGCACCGTCGTGCTGATAACCCACGACCCGATGGAAGCCTGCCGCCTGAGCCACCGTCTGCTGGTCCTTTCCCCCGCTCCCGGCGGGATTGACGACGGGCATCACCTCTCCGGCATGCCGCCGCGCGCGCCGGACGACCCGGCGCTGTTGGCCAGCCAGGCGGAGCTGCTGCAACAGCTCATAAGGGCTAACGGATGAGCGCAAAACTGTTTCGCGCCGCCGTGGTGTTCTGCGGCCTGCTGCTGCTCTGGTGGCTGGCGACCCGCAGCGGCATTCCCGCTTTCCTGCTGCCTTCCCCCTCGGCGGTGGCAAGCGCTCTGTGGGTCAACCGCGCGTACCTCGGCGAACACACGCTGATCACATTAAGCGAGATCCTCAGCGGCCTCGCGCTCGGCGTTCTGCTCGGCGTGATCCTGGCGCTGTGCATGATTGTCTCGCCTCGCCTTCAGCGCTGGCTGATGCCGCTGGTGCTGACCAGTCAGGCGATCCCGGTTTTCGCCCTTGCCCCGCTGCTGGTGCTGTGGTTCGGTTTCGGCATGAGCGCTAAGGTCATGATGGCGGTGCTGGTGATTTTCTTTCCCGTCACCTCGGCGTTTTTCGACGGTCTGCGCCGGGTTAACCACGACTATCTCGATCTGGCGCGCACGATGGGGGCCTCTTTTGGCGCGCAGCTGCGCCACGTTCGCCTGATGGCTGCCCTTCCGGCCCTCGGTTCCGGCCTGCGGATGGCGGCCGCCGTCGCCCCCATCGGGGCGATCATCGGCGAATGGGTCGGTTCAGCCGAAGGATTGGGCTACGTGATGCTTAACGCCAACGCCCGTCTGCAAACCGATATCTGCTTTGCGGCCCTGTTTATTCTGGTGCTACTGACCGTCCTGCTCTGGCTGGCGGTGGATGCTTTCTTACACCGGCTGATTAACTGGACGCCGGAATAACGCTCTTAAATAAAAGGACTAACCATGCGTAAACGTATTTATGCCGGTATGACGCTTGCCGCGCTGTTCAGCGGTCAGGCGCTGGCCAACGAGAAACTCACCCTGGTGCTGGACTGGTATATCAATCCCGACCACGCGCCGATCCTGGTGGCCGAACAGATTGGCGCCTTTAAAGACGCGGGGCTGGACGTCGACATTGTGCCGCCGTCCGACCCGGCGCTGCCGCCGCGGCTGGTTGCCGCCCGCCAGGCGGACCTGGCGATTACCTACCAGCCGCAGGTGCATTTTTTTGCTGATGAAGGGCTGCCGCTGGTCCGCGTCGGCACGCTGATTAATTCGCCGCTGAATACGGTGATCGCGCTGGATAAAAGCATAAAATCTCCCGCCGATCTGCAGGGCAAAAAAGTAGGATATTCGGTGAGCGGCATCGAACAGGCGACGCTGGCCACCATGGCGCAGCATGCGAAAATCGATCCCAAAAGCATCAAGCTCATCAATGTTAACTTCCAGCTGACCAGCGCCCTGCTGGCCGGACAGGTCGACGCGGTCATTGGCGGCTATCGTAATATCGAAGCGCTGGAGCTGAAGCTGCAGGGGAAAGATCCGCAGGTGATGAACGTTGAGGATTACGGCGTACCGGCCTACGACGAGCTGGTGATTGTCGCCAACCGGGATGAAGTCCACGCGGCGAAAATCAGGGCCTTCCTCAAGGCGCTGCAAAAAGGCGTCGCTTACCTGCGAGCTCACCCGCAGGAGACCTGGCAGGCGTTTGCCGCCGCGCATCCCGAGCTCAACACCGAACTGAACAAGCAGGCATGGCTGAAAACCCTTCCTCTGTTTGCCAGCGATCCGGCGGCGCTGGATAAACCACGGTATGAAGCTTATGAACAGTTTTTATATAACAATAAGTTGGTGAAAAAAGTCACACCTTTAACAAATTATGCGGTTGAGCTGCATTGAGTCATGCCATTGCTGGCGGAAACTTTTCGCCAGCAATGCCCGCCCGGCAGTATTAAAAAACGAGAAACTTCCTCACTAATAATTACAATTTTAAAGGTCTTTTATCCTTTAAAACACCTGATTTAAATCAAGGGATTACGTTGGTTTTTGCCTGTGTAAAAATAACGTAAATATACCTTAATCAATAAAACGTTGAATGCGTATCTAAAAAGCCATATATTGTGCCCGCTTTAATGCATGGCGATTCAATTTCTTACACCAATTTATTCAACCAGCGCTCAACCGTAACGCTGGTTGTGGGAGTGATATGATGACGGATAAAGTCCGTATTGATACTTTAGGCGCAGATTTATTAGATGCAAACAACGATACCTTTTTGGCCCGTCAGGCTGAATTCGAATCGAATGTCAGGAGCTACCCGCGCAAGCTGCCCCTTGCGATTACCAAAGCGGAAGGCGTCTGGCTGACCGATGCGGATAATAAACAGTATCTGGACTGCCTTGCCGGCGCAGGTACTCTGGCACTCGGCCACAACCACCCTGATGTGCTGCAGAGCATCCAAAGTGTCATTACCAGCGGCTTGCCGTTACATACTCTCGATCTGACCACTCCGTTAAAAGATCGCTTCTCTGAATACCTGCTTTCCCTGCTGCCGGGCGAAGGCAAAGAATACTGTCTGCAGTTCACCGGCCCGTCCGGCGCTGACGCCGTGGAAGCGGCGCTGAAGCTGGCGAAAAAATACACCGGCCGTTCTTCCGTGATCAGCTTCTCCGGCGGCTACCATGGGATGACCCACGGCGCGCTGTCCGTCACCGGCAACCTGTCGCCAAAAGCGGCGGTTAACGGCATGATGCCGGAAGTGCAGTTTATGCCTTACCCGCACCAGTACCGCTGCCCGCTGGGTATCGGCGGTGAAGCCGGCGTGAAAGCGCTGACTTACTACTTCGAAAACCTGATCAATGACGTCGAAAGCGGCGTGCGTAAACCGGCGGCGGTGATCCTGGAAGCCGTTCAGGGTGAAGGCGGCGTGAACCCGGCTCCGGTCGAGTGGCTGCAGCGCATCCGTAAAGTGACTCACGAACACGGCATTCTGCTGATCATCGATGAAGTTCAGGCTGGCTTTGCGCGTACCGGTAAATTCTTCGCCTTCGAACACGCGGGCATCGAGCCGGACATTATCGTGATGTCGAAAGCCGTTGGCGGCGGTCTGCCGCTGGCCGTTCTCGGTATCAAAAAGCAGTTCGACGCCTGGGAACCGGGTCACCATACCGGCACCTTCCGCGGCAACCAGCTGGCGATGGCCACCGGCCTGACTACCCTGCGCCACCTGAAAGACAATAACATTGCGGATAAAACCGCCGCTCAGGGCGAATGGCTGAAAGGCAAGCTGGCCGAGATGCAGAAACGCTATCCGGTTATCGGCCACGTTCGCGGTCTGGGCCTGATGATCGGCATCGAGATCGTTAAACCGAACGAAGCGCCGGACCACATGGGCTGCTACCCGGCGGATGGCGAACTTTCCGCGCTGCTGCAGAAGAAATGCTTCGAAGCGGGTCTGATCCTCGAGCGCGGCGGCCGCCACGGCTGCGTGCTGCGTCTGCTGCCGTCCCTGCTGATCAGCAACGCTGAGCTGGAAATTTTCTTCGACAAATTTGAACAGGCCCTGCTGGCCGCCGGCGTAAAACCGGTCTGAGTGGAGTAAGTGACCGCAATGTCCAAGTTGAATCCGATTCTTGCTGGTTCCGCGCAAAGTATTGATGCCTACCAGCAAGCGATCGCCCAGACCAGCCAGGCGGTAGCGCAGTGGCTGCAGCAGCCTGAAATGTATCAGGGGAAAAGCGTTGACGAACTGCGTGAGCGCATCACCCTTGATTTCAACGAACAGGGTCTGGGCAACCAGGCGGCGATTGAACGTGCGATCGAGTACTTCCTGAAAGACAGCCTGTCGGTACATCACCCGCAGTGCGTGGCGCATCTGCACTGCCCGAGCCTGGTGATTAGCCAGGCGGCGGAAGTGCTGATTAACGCCACCAACCAGAGCATGGACTCCTGGGACCAAAGCCCGTCAGCCACCATCATCGAGATCAAGCTGATTGAATGGCTGCGCGCTCAGGTCGGCTACGGCGCCGGCGATGCGGGCGTTTTCACCAGCGGCGGTACCCAGAGTAACATGATGGGCCTGATGCTGGCGCGCGATGCCTTCTTTGCCCGCCGGGGTCATTCCATCCAGCAGGATGGTTTGCCGGGCGATATTCGTCAGTACAAAGTGCTGTGTTCAGAAAACGCCCACTTCTCGGTGCAGAAGAACATGGCGCTGATGGGCCTCGGCTACCGTTCCGTGACGCTGGTGAAAACCGACGAATTCGCGCGGATGGACGTGGCGGATCTGAAAGCGAAAATCGCCGAGGCGCAGGCTAACGGCGAACAGATTATGGCCATCGTCGCCACCGCCGGCACCACCGACGCGGGGGCAATCGACCCGCTGCGCGAGATTGCGGCCGTCGCGGCTGAGCACCAGATCTGGCTGCACGTTGACGCGGCCTGGGGCGGCGCGCTGCTGATGTCCGAGAAGTATCGCGATCGTCTGGACGGCATTGACTTAGTGGACTCCATCACCCTGGATTTCCATAAGCAGTTCTTCCAGACCATCAGCTGCGGCGCGTTTCTGTTAAAAGAAGCCCGTCACTATGAGCTGATGCGCTATCAAGCGGCCTATCTGAACTCTGAGTTTGATGAAGAGCACGGCGTACCGAACCTGGTATCCAAATCGCTGCAGACCACCCGCCGCTTCGACGCGCTGAAGCTGTGGATGGGCCTGGAGGCGCTGGGCCAGAAGCAGTACGCGGAAATCATCGATCACGGCGTGACGATGGCGCTGAACGTGGCGGATTACGTCAAAACGCAGCCGACGCTGGAGCTGGTCATGCAGCCGCAGCTGGCGAGCGTGCTGTTCCGTTCCCGTCCGCAGCAGATGGCGGGCAGCGACGATGCCGCGATCGCCCTGCTCAACCAGCGGGTTGGCGATGCGCTGCTGGCTTCCGGTCGCGCTAACGTCGGCGTGACCGAGCACGACGGCGTCACCTGTCTGAAGCTGACGCTGCTGAACCCGATCGTGACGTTAGAGGACGTGAAGGTGCTGCTGAGTCTGGTAGAGCGTACCGCCCAGGAGCTGCTGGCGCAGTAAATTTGTTTTCGCATTAACCTTGAAAGCCGATAACTCACCTTATCGGCTTTTTTATTGGTTTTCGCCCTGAATTTGTGACGTTGTCACGATATTGAGGCTACCGGCCTGAAGATGGCTGTGAACCTGTAGCCCGGACAGGTGCGCAGCACCGCCTCCGGGTATTCTGCCACTCAGCGCTCTTCTCCCGGGGGTGGCGCAAAGCGCCTGCCCGGGCTACCGGCCGATGATAGCTGTGCGCAGCACTGCCTTCCAGAGGCGTTGTATCCGTGCCGGGCGTGACATGGCGGGATGTTGTCGCACCGTGTATCGACTCTCCTTTCCGATACACGGTGCGACAAACTCACGATCGAGACAGGTAACGGGCCGCGGGTTCAGATTGCGCAAAGCCGGGGAGCATGGCCTGACGCGTCGCGTTCAGCGTCTGCCACTGCGTTTCATCATGCAGCGGCGGTATGGTCACCGATTCGCGGCGGTCGAACCCCACCAGGGCGGCATCCACCAGTTTATCCACCTCCATGACGCCGGGAATGGTATCCACGTCTTTGCCGCTGTGCTGCCAAATCTCGGTGCGCGTTGCCGCCGGCAGTACCGCCTGAACGTATACGCCTTTCGCGCTCAGCTCAACGTCGAGCCCCTGCGAGAGAAACAGCACAAAGGCTTTCGTGGCGCCGTAGACGGTCAACCCCATTTCCGGACCCAGCCCAACGACCGACGCAATGTTGACAATCGCCCCCTCTCCGGCCTCGGCCAGACGCGGCGCGATCGCGTTCGCCAGGCGAGCCACAGAGGTCACGTTGAGGGTAATCAGGCGAGTGATATCGTCACTGCTCTGGTGGAGGAAATCACCGGGAATCGAGGTGCCGGCATTGTTGACCAGAATCCTGATACGCGCGTCTTCCCGCAGCCGCTGCTCCACGGCGGCGATGTCGCTATCCTGGGTTAAGTCGGCCTGCAGGATGTCGACCTGAACGCCGGTTTCGTCGCGCAGTCGCTCGGCCAGCGCCGTCAGCCGCTCGTGATTACGCGCGACCAGCACCAGGTCGTGGCCGCGGCGGGCAAAACGTTCGGCATAGACTGCGCCGATTCCGGTCGATGCGCCGGTTACCAGCACCGCTGATTCACTGCTCATAGGTGTACTCCTCAATTTATACATGATGATCGTCATGTATAATGGCACGGGCTGGGTATGCTGTAAATAATGTTATATGATGGTCATCATAAATAATTTCGCAGCAGGACGACGCCATGAGAGTGAGCAGAAAACAGGTTGAAGAGAATAAGCAGACAATCCTGACCGCCGCCGGGCGGTTGTTTCGCGAGCGGGGTTTTGACGCGGTCACGGTCACCGATATTATGAAATCTGCCGGTCTGACCCACGGAGGATTCTACGGCTACTTCAAATCGAAGGATGACCTGATCGCCCAAACCCTCGCGGAACTGAAGATAGAGAACGACGCGGCAAAAAACGACGTCGTCGCGCAAATCGAGCGTTATCTTTCCCCCGAACATCGGGATAATTTTGCCAGCGGCTGCCCGCTGGCGGCGCTGGCGGCGGAAACCATCCGCCAGTCCGAACCCGCGCGTGACGAAATGAGCGCACGGCTGCAGCAGCAGATAGCGCAGCTCAGTGAAGCGATGGATGATCGGGACGCTGAAGCCAGCCGCCGCGCGGCGATTGGCAGCTGGTCGGCCATGGTCGGCGCGTTAATTCTGGCGCGGATGACCGCAGATTCAACGTTTTCCGACGAAATCCTCGGTGAAACGGCGGCCTGGCTCGCGGAAAAACAGCGCTGAGGTTAAGCCGGGTTCAGGTCTGGCTGCAGGTAGCCTGCGACAAAGCGGGTCAGAATCGCCGAGGCCACCGGGCTCTCCACAACGTCACGACTCAGCCTGTCCGGGTCAACCCCCTCGTTGCGCAGCGCCGCCTGGCGGAACGCGATCAGCGAGCGGGCAATCGCCGGGGTGATCTCCGGATGAAACTGCGTAGAAACGGCATGCGCGCCGTAGCGTACAATCTGGTGAGGGTCGTGCTGCGACGAAGCCAGCACCTTCGCCCCTGGCGGTAATCGGGTGACCGTTTGCATATGTGTAAGATGCGCGCTGAACGGCGCCGGGTGGTCAGCCAGCAGACGATCCGCCAGGCCGTGTGCGGACAGCGAAATGGTTTTACTTCCGGCTTCGCGTCCGGCTGGATGGTAGTCCACCTCACCCCCCAGGGCGTGCGCCATCAGCTGATGCCCGTAGCAAACGCCAAACAGCGGCATCTCTATCGCCATCGCCTCGCGGATCCAGGCCGCGGTCATTTCACTCCACGGCAGGCGTTCGGTCACCATATCCCAGGAGCCGGTAATCACCGCGATGGTCGCGTTATCCGGCGCGGGAAGCGGCTCTCCGGCATAGACGCGCGCCACGCTGATTTTTTTGCGCCACGGCGCCAGTAAATTGCCAAACCAGAGGGGAAGATCGCCGTGGTCGGAGACGATTTCATCCGGCGGAGTCCCGGTTTGTACAAGAAGAAGCGTATTTCGGCTTAACGACATCAGAGCGCCTTTTTTCACAGCAACACAGAACGCTACTATGAGCAAAAGCGCCGGCGGCGGCAAATAACCAATCCGCTAACGCTTATGCTCAGAGTGAATAACGTTTACTGCGCGTCGGCGCTCTCCACCTGCGGCACCGTCGACGTCGCGCCCTGTTCCGCCGGCGCGTTGGCCGGGTCGAAGATATGGTCGAGGATGGCGCGCGCCGTCGGCCCCGCAACCACGCCATCGCCGCCGCCGTTCTCCAGAATCAGCGCCATCGCCACCTTCGGATGCTGATAGGGGGCAAACAGGGTATAGAAGATATGGTCGCGCAGGCGCACCGGGATCATCTTCGCGTTGTAGGTCTGGTTCTCCTTCAGGCTGAAGACCTGGGACGTCCCGGATTTTGCGGCGATCTGGTACGGCGCGGTATGGAACAGCTTATAGCCGGTGCCGTTTGGCAGGTTCGCCATGCCGTACATGCCGTTGCGCACCACGCCCCAGTACGGCGAATGCGGATCGCCAACCTGCGGCAGATCCTGCGGCGGCTGATAGCGCTCGACCTTATTACCCTGCTTCATGGAGTAAAGCAGATGCGGATTTTGCACTTTGCCGTTGTTAATCAGGGTCGTCAGCGCCTTGACCATCTGGATCGGCGTGGCAATCCAGTAGCCCTGACCGATACCGACGGAAATGGTATCCCCCTGATACCACGGTTTTTTATGCACCCGCTGTTTCCACTCCCGGCTCGGCAGCACCCCGGCATACTCTTCGTTAAGATCGATGCCGGTAGACTGACCGTAGCCAAACTTGCTTAGCCACTCGTGAATGCGGTCGATACCCATCTCAAACGCCACCTGATAGAAGAAGGTATCCGCCGATTCTTCTATCGCTTTGGTGACGTTAAGCATGCCGTGGCCGCTCTTCAGCCAGTCGCGGTAGCGGCGCTGGGTCCCCGGCAGCGTCCAGGTCGGCGCGCCGAAGAAGGAGGTGGTTGGCGTGATAACGCCCGCCGACAGCGCCGACAGCGCCATGTAGGGCTTCACCGTCGACGCGGGCGGATAGAGACCCTGGGTGACCCGGTTAATCAGCGGCCGGTCCGGGTTATCGAGCAGCGAACGGTAGGCCTGATAGCCGATGCCCCTGACAAAGGGATTGGGATCGTAGCTGGGGCTCGACACCATGGCCAGCACGCCGCCATCGCGCGGATCGACGGCCACCACCGCCGCGCGCTGCCCCTTCAGCACCGACTCGATATACTGCTGCAGGTGCAGATCCAGCGTCAGGTAGATGTTCTTCCCGGCCACCGGCGGGACCTCTTTTAGCAGACGCACGACCCGCCCGTGGTTATCCACTTCCACTTCCTGATAGCCGGTGGTGCCGTGCAGCGCTTTCTCGTAGTAGCCTTCAATGCCCTGCTTGCCGATATTGTGGTCGGCGGCGTAGTTCTCTTCTTCCCCGGCTTTGGCCAGCTTTTGCAGATCGCTGTCGTTGATCTTCGAGACATAGCCAACCACGTGCGCCAGTTCGGCGCCGTAGGGGTAAGCGCGCTGCTGATAGCTCTCCACCGTGACGCCAGGGAAGTGAAACTCATTGACCGCAAAACGCGCTACTTCAACATCGCTCAGGTCCGATTTTAACGTCACCTCTTTGTAGCGGCTGTTGTGGTGCATATCGTCGCGGAAGTCGGCGATATCCTGCGGGGTTAAATCAACGATCGGCGTCAGCTGCTGCAGCAGCGCCGTCATATCGGCGATTTTGCTCGGGATCACCTGCAAACGGTAGAGGGTAATATTTTGTACCAGCGGGATGCCGTTGCGGTCGAAAATCAGCCCCCGGCTCGGCGCGATGGGCAGCATTTTAATGTCGTTCTGGTTTGAACGCGTCTGATAAAAGTCGTGCTGATCCACCTGCAGGCGGTAAAGATTAAGGATCAGGATGGCGAAGCAAATCACCACCAGTAGAAACGCAATGACGGCACGGCGGACAAATAGCATCTTTTCCGCTGAATGGTCGCGAATTTCATCTCTCATTAGGGACATTAGCGGTCATTTACCTGGGTTACAAAGTGCCTGAAAAGGGAAAAGCGGGGAAGAATAGCGTTATCGCAGCGGGAGCCCTACCGAAAGGTTGCTAATGATCTGGCAGAAATGTTTCAGCATGTTAGAAATTTAAGGTGACAGTGTCACCAATCCCCTCCATCAAAAAGCGATGGAGGGGTTGTAGTTTAACGTGCCAGCCAGGCGCGCCAGCCGCCGTAGGCGGTAATCTCCGTGGCTTCGCCTAATCCGTTGGCTTCGCAGATAAAGCCCGCTAACCGACGTCCGTCGGCAAGCTCAACTTTTCCCAGACCCAGCGGCGCGGGGATGGCCGCCAGCAGCGAACCGACCTCCGCGCTGGGTAGCTCCCACACTTCAACCGCGATCGACGCCCCGCCGCTATCGGCGCGAACCATCGCCGGGCGTTTGCCGTCCGCGAGAGCGTATAAACGATAGTGCGGCGCGCTGCGGGTCGCCTGCAGCAGCCGACCGCCCCGCGCCAGCAGCTGGCCGTTAAGCGGCAGGCCAGAGAGATGAGCGCCGCAAACAACCAGCGCCATTCGGTCATGCCCGGCGACGCGTTCAGGCGGCGGGGTCTCCAGCCGCGCTCCGCCCGCCAGCGGCAGCCGCTCAGCGCGCTGAAACGCATCGGCCAGGCCCAGTAAATACTGGTCGGTAAAGGCCCGGCCAAACAGCGTGACGCCCGAAGGCAATCCGTCCGGCATAAATCCGCATGGCACGCTCACCGCGGCATAGTCCAGCAGGTTCATAAAGTTGGTGTAGTACCCGAGATCGGCGTTGCGCGCGATCGGCTCCGCCTCCAGCTCGTCAAGCGTCACCGGGCGCGGATAGGTTGGCGTCAGCACGCAGTCCAGAGTCTCGAGTATCGCGTCGCACCGGGCTTTGTACTGCTGTAGCTGATAGATCGCCGTAAAGGTCGCCGTGGCGTCGGTGCCCGGCGCTTTTGCCAGCACGTCACGAATAACCGGCAGCACCGCCTCCGGCTGCCGCGCCATCAGCGGGCCGACCACCGCGTAGCGTTCGGCGACCCACGGCCCGTCATACAGCAGCCGGGCTGCCGCCAGAAACGGCGTGAAATCAATCTCAACTGCCACCCCGCCCAGCGCCGTCAGCCGTTGCCGGGCCTGGGAAAACAGGCGTTCGCTTGCGCGGCAGCCGAGGAAATTGAGCTCGCGCGGAACGCCAAAACGAAACCCCGCGGACGGCCTGCCGAACGCCTGACGGCTGTTCCACTGAGGATTACGGCGGCTCCAGGCGTCCTGCGGATCGCACTGTGCGACGAGCGCCAGCAGCTGGCTGGCCTCGTCGGCGGTGGGGCTGAAAAAGGTCACGCAGTCTAACGTACGACAGGCGGGGACCACCCCTGCGGTGGATATCAGCCCTTTACTGGCCTTCAGACCCACCAGGTTATTCAGCCCTGCCGGGACGCGGCCGCTACCGGCGGTATCCGTGCCCAACGAGAAGCTGGCAACGCCCAGCGCCACCGCCAGCGCGGAACCGGCGCTGGAACCGCCGGAGGGATACTCCGCATGATAGCTATTGCGGCAGCGACCGTACGGCGATCGGGTGCCGTTCAGGCCGGTAGCGAACTGATCGAGATTGGTTTTACCGACCGGCACGGCGCCCAGCGCAATCAGCTGAGCGACAATCGTCGCGCTCTGCTCCGCCCGATACGCAAACGCCGGACAGGCCGCGGTGGTGACAATCTCCGCCAGATCGATATTGTCTTTGATGGCGAACGGCACGCCGTACAGCGGCAGCGCGGCCGGCGAGAGGTCATCCAGCGCCGCCAGAAACGGCTCCTGCTCCTCTTCGCTCAGAATATGGATAAACAACCGGAACTCGGGGTTCAGCGCCTGCGCCCGCTGGCGGATGTCCGCCAGCACGCTGCGCGGCGTGGTTTTACCGGTGCGGTAACGCTCCGCCAGGGTTGCCAGGCGTAAATCAAACGTCTGCTGCATCATGCCTTCTCCTCAATAATCACCGCCACCCGCTGCCCGGCGCGTACCGCGCTGCCCGGCTGCACGTGAACCTGTTGAATAACGCCATCGCAGGGGGCCAGCAGCGGGATCTCCATCTTCATCGACTCCAGCACGACCAGCACATCCCCCGCGCGGACCCGGCTGCCTGCCGCTGTTTGTACTTGCCACAGGTTTCCGGAAATCGGGCTTTCCACCCCCTGTTCGCCCTGCCGCAGCGGCGCGTCTCCGCCCTCATCCACGGCGCTCTCCCGGCTGTCAAAATGGGCCTGCCCGCTGGCTATCCAGCGATCGCGTTCGGCGTTAAACGCCTGCTGCTGATGCTCGCGAAACGCGCCGATGCTGTGCGCTTCACGGCGGAGAAACTGCTGGTATTCCGCCAGCCGCAGCGTGCTGTGCTCAATGCGCAGCGGGTAGCGTCCGAGCGGGAAATCGCGGCGAATTTGCAGCAGCTCTTCGGCCGAAACCGGATAGAAACGCAGTTGGTCGAAGAAACGCAGCAGCCAGGGTTTGCCGGCAAAATCCGCTACCTCGCGATAGCGATTCCACATCTGCAGGGTCCGGCCAACGAACTGATAGCCGCCGGGCCCCTCCATGCCGTAGACGCACAGATAGGCCCCGCCGATGCCGACCGAGTTTTCCGCCGTCCAGGTGCGCGCCGGGTTGTACTTGGTGGTAACCAGGCGATGGCGCGGGTCAAGCGGCGTCGCCACCGGCGCGCCGAGATAAACATCGCCCAGCCCCATCACCAGATAGCTGGCGTCAAATACCGTATTCCATACCGCCTGTTCATCGGGCAGATCGTTGATGCGACGTATAAATTCCAGATTACTCGGGCACCAGGGCGCGTCCTGGCGCACGGTGGTCATATATTTATCGATTGCCCTGCGGCAGGCCGGATCGTCCCAGGAGAGCGGCAGATGCACCACGCGCGTCGGCACCTGCAGATCGTCGCTCAGGCAGACCGTGGACCACTCGCCGCGCACCCACGCCAGCAGCGTCTCAAGGGGCAACGTTTCCGGCTGAAAATGGATTTGCAGCGAGCGAATCCCCGGGGTGATATCGATCGCGCCGTCTCTTGATTGCGCTTCCAGGGCCTGCATCAGAGCGTGAATGCGGAAACGCAGAACCAGATCCAGCTCCGGCTCCCCGGCTTCCAGCAGCAGATGCGTATCGCCGGAGAGTCGCGCCACCAGGCGTTTGTCCGCCTCGCCGCAGGTCATCACGACAGGCGACGTCAGCGGCGCGGGCTGCCAGGCTATCGCCTGGTGACTTAGGGTCGTCAGCTCGGCGCGCCGCCCTTCCGCCAGCCGCCGGGCGGTGGGTAAATCCACCGCCACGAAACGCACTTTATCCCCGGCCTTGAGCTGGCCTAACTGCCAGAGGTCGGCTTCAATCACCGTGACCGGGCAGACAAAACCGCCGAGGCTCGGCCCGTCCGGTCCAAGGATCACCGGCATATCGCCGGTAAAATCGACCGCGCCCACCGCGTAAGGGTTATCGTGAATATTCGACGGATGCAGCCCCGCTTCGCCGCCGCTGTCGCGGGCCCACAGCGGCTTGGGGCCAATCAGGCGCACGCCGGTGCGGCTGGAGTTAAAGTGGACCGCCCACTCCGTGGCGAAGAACGTCGCAATATATTCCGGCGCAAAGAATTCCGGCGCGCCGTGGGGGCCGTAAATCACCCGCAGCGTCCGCACCTCCGCCAGCGCTGCACGTAGCGCGGCGGGCAGTTGATCCCCGCTTCTGGCGGCGGCGTGCGGCGCCAGATGCAGCACGTCGCCTCCGCGCAGCGCCCGTCCGCCGTGGCCGCCAAACTGGCCGAGGGTAAAGGTGCTTTTACTCCCCAGATAGTCCGGTACCTGAATGCCGCCGCTCAGGCAGAGATAGCTTCTGACCCCCGCGCCGCTTATCGCGCCCAGCTTCAGGGTCGCCCCCGCCGGAATAGTCAATACGCAGTCCAGCGGCTGGTCTACGCCATCGAGCGTCACCGCCAATGGCGCGCCGCACACCACCGCCTGAACGTCGGTATTAAATTTCAGGGTCGGCCCGTTGAGGGTGATTTCCAGCGCGGCCGCTCCCTCGGCATTGCCCAGCAGGCGGTTGCCGAGACGCAGGGCGCGATCGTCCATCGGCCCCGACGGCGGTACGCCCACCGCCCAGTACCCCAAACGTCCCGGATAGTCCTGCACGCTGGTCTGGGTTCCGGCGCTCAGCACCTCTACGGTCGCCGCGCGGTAGCGCAGCTGCTCAAGGCAGCGGGTCCAGGGCTCGCCTTCGGTAAAGGGCGCAAAGCCAAGAATTTGTTGCAGGTACACGCGGTTAGTTTCTACGCCGTACAGGCGGGTCTCCGCCAGCGCCTGCGCCAGGCCGGCGATAGCCTCATCGCGGCTGGGGCGCCAGGCGATCGCTTTCGCCAGCATCGGGTCGAAAAATGGCGGGACTTCGCACCCGGCTTCCACCCAGCGGTCAATACGCAGGGCTGCGCCGTCCGCCGGCGGAAAGAAGACGTCCGTTAACAGTCCGGGAGAAGGCTGGAATTGCCGCCCCGGATCTTCGGCGTAAATTCGCGCCTGGATAGCATGGCCCTGGGGCCGTAACCCGGCGGCCAGCTCAGGTAGCGGAGGCAGTTCCCCCGCCGCCAGCTCAATCATCCAGCGCACCAGGTCAACGCCCCACACCTGCTCCGTGACGCCGTGTTCGACCTGAAGCCGGGTATTTACCTCGAGGAAATAAAACTGCCGCGCCGCGCTGTCGTAGACAAACTCCACCGTCCCGGCGCTGCGGTAGCTCACTGCTTTACCCAACGCGATAGCCGCCGCGCATAGCGCCTGCGCCATCCCTTCAGGCAGATTCGGCGCGGGCGTCTCTTCAATCACTTTCTGGTTACGCCGCTGGACTGAACAGTCGCGCACGCCGAGCGCGATGACCTCTCCCCGCCCGTCGCCGAAGATTTGTACCTCCAGATGGCGGGCGCGTTCGATATATTTTTCGAGAAATACCCCGCCGTCGCTGAAGTTGTTTTGTCCCAGCCGCTGCACCGCGGCAAACGCCTCAATCAGCTCACGGGCGTCGCGACAGACGCGCATGCCAATCCCGCCGCCGCCGGCGGTGCTTTTGAGCATCACCGGATAGCCCACCGCCTCAGCCGCCCGGCAGGCTTCGCCGCTGTCGGCCAGCAGCTCGCTGCCTTCCAGCAGCGGCACGCCCTCGGCTTTGGCTAAGGCGCGAGCGGTATGCTTCAGGCCGAAGGTGCGCAGCTGCTGCGGAGTGGGGCCGACAAACGCCACCCCCGCCGCCTCGCAGGCCTCGGCGAAGGCCGCGTTTTCAGACAGAAAGCCGTAGCCGGGGTGGATCGCTTTGGCGCCGCTCTGCTGCGCGGCGGCGAGGATCTTCTCCGTCACCAGATAGGTTTGCGCCGCCGGGCCGTCGCCGAGGCTTAACGCTTCATCCGCGTCGCGGATATGCAGACTACTCAGGTCGGCTTCGGAATAGACGGCGACGCCCTTTATCTGCATCGCGCGCAGGGTGCGCAGAATGCGGCAGGCGATGGCGCCGCGGTTGGCAATCAGTAAGGTATCAAACATAAGCGCAACTCACAGGGTCGCGGGTCGTCCCGCAAAAAGTCGATGTTCCCCTGAGGTCGTCCCCGGGGTGAACCGGCGCTTAAGGTTTGCGCGTCGGCGTACTGTTCAGGCGGTCGGCGCGGACGGCGAAGAGCCGAAAGGCCAGCAGACGCCAGCGCTGCCAGCGGGTCAGTTCCATACCAGCACCTCGGCGGGCGTGGGGTTCCAGCCGTTGCAGGGATTATTTAACTGCGGACAGTTGGAAATCAGCACCACGGCGTTGCACTCGGCGCGCAGCTCAACGTATTTCCCCGCCGCCGATATCCCGTCCTCAAAGGTCAGACCGCCTTCCGGCGTCACCGGGACGTTCATAAAAAAATTAATGTTGGCGCCGATATCGCGCTTATGCAGGCGGCCATCGTGCAGGCAGGCGCAGAGGAAATTATCCCGACAGCTGTGCATATAGCGTTTATCCTGGGCGTAGCGCACGGTGTTGCTCTCCTGGGCACAGGCGCCGCCGAGGGTATCGTGGCGACCGCAGGTGTCGGCAACGATGGTCAGCAGCGGATTGCCCAGATTGGAATAGAGTACGCTGCCGGTGGTCAGATAGGCATTGCCCTGGCGGCGCAGCGTGCGCTGCGGATCGTAGCGTTCTCGGGGGTTATCGGCGTTGTAAAACAGGGTATCAATGGCCTGGTTGCCTTCGAGGTCAAGCAGGCGCAGGGTCTGCCCTTTTTGTACCTCAAACAGCCAGGGCTCCCCTGCCGGGATCACATGGCGATAGACGGCATCTTCGGGACGACGGTTACTGGCGATCAGGGTCATCGCAGCCTCCTTACAGGGCAAAAAGTTGGGTGTTGAGGAACGCGCGCTGGTTTTCATCGCGGGTAAAGAGCGCTTCCGCGGCCGCCTGCGCATCGTCAGCCTGGTACCAGCTCAGCTGGATCGGCCGCGGGGCGTACTCAGCGGCAGGGTCCTGAGGATGCGGCAGCGCGGTCAGCACCATGAGGACATCCATCGGCGCAAACAGCTCAACGTAATCTCCGGCGCGGCTGTTGGCGGAAATAAACTGAAAACGGCCATCCTCATCGACCGTGACTTTGCTGAAGAAGTTAACCACCATCAGCAGGTCCTCCAGGCCCAGATCCCATTTACCCATTTCAACCAGCAGGTTATCGACGCCGTTGCGGTAGAAGCCGTTGCGCAGCTCCTGGTAGCGTCCTGCGCCATATTTTTCACGCGTCTCGTTGGCGTTGAGTATCCCGCCGAACGGGTCGTGCCAGCCGCAGCTGTCGGCAACAATCCCGGCCAGAACGCGCCCCATATCGGAGTAGAAACAGTGCCCGGCGGTCAGGCGCGCGGTGTGCTGGCCCTTGAGGGTATCCGGCAGATTCAGGCGCTCACTCTTCTCATGGGGATTCAGCATCATCATGCTGACGTTGGCTCCGCCGTCGATATCGGTCAGGCGCAGGATCTGCCCTTTGCGCAAAATCAATGAGGTGTGCGCCCCGCCGGGTAGCCGCTCTTCGCGCAGGCTGGGGGATGAGTGAAAAAGTGCGGTCATCAAACTATCTCCTTAATGCGTAAACGTTATTGTCGCTGCCGGTGGTTATCTGCGACATCCGCGCTTCATTGAGCGGAATATCGTAGGTAACGCGCGCACCCCAGGCGTTGGGCGCCTGCGGATCGATGCGCACTTTGTCGAAAACCAGCAGCCGGGTGCCAAGGTTGAAGCCCTCCGCGAGGTCGTGGGTGACCATAAAAACCGTCATCCGCGTTTCGCTCCACAGCTGGAGCAGCAGCCCGTGCATATCCTTGCGAATACCGGGATCCAGCGCGCCGAAGGGTTCATCAAGCAGCAGTACGCGCGGCTGCATGACGAAAGCCTGGGCGATCGCCAGCCGCTGCTGCATCCCGCCGGAGAGCTGCGCCGGATATTTATTCAGCGCGTGCCCCAGCCCGACTTTCTCCAGCATCCGCTGCGCCCGTTCGCGCGCGTCGCGTTTCCTGCCGGCAAACAGCCGGCCAAACAGCGGTGACGCCGGGAGTTCGAGGCCAATGGCGACGTTATCCAGCACGTTGAGGTGCGGAAAAACCGAATAACGCTGAAACACCACGCCGCGGCTGCGGTCCGGCTCCGCCGCCAGCGGCTGGCCGTCGAGGGTGATTTCCCCGCGAGTCGGCTTTTCCTGGCCGAGCAGCAGGCGTAAAAACGTCGACTTCCCGCAGCCGGACGCGCCGACCATCGAACAGAACTCGCCCTCTTTCACCTGCAAATTGATGCGCTCCAGCACCACGTGGTCGCCGTACTCCTGCCAGATATTTTTGATGTCGATAAAGCTCATGCCCGGCCTCCTTCCGCCCACGGGAAACAGGCTTTTTGCAGCTGGCGCAGAGCCAGATCCATCAGCCACGCCAGCAGGGTTATCCAGATGACATAAGGAATAATCACGTCCATCGCCATATAGCGGCGGACGAGGAATATGCGATAGCCGAGACCGGCGGTGGCGGAAATAGCCTCGGCGGAGATCAAAAACAGCCATGCGGAGCCCAGCAGCAGGCGCAGGGAGGTTATCAGCCGCGACAGCAGCTGCGGCAGCACTACCCGCAGCACCACCGTCCAGCTATTGGCGCCGAGGGTTTGCGCTTTGATAAACAGCTCCGCCGGGATTTCCCGCGCCCGCTGTTCAAGGTCGCGCGCCAGCATCGGCGTAATGCCAATAACGATAAGCATCACTTTTGATAGCTCATCCAGGCCGAAGACGATAAACAGCACCGGCAGGATCGCCAGCGGCGGGATCATCGACACCACGGTCATCAGCGGCGACAGCGCCGCGCGGTACATCGGGAACACGCCGGCGGCGATGCCGATGCCCAGGCCAATCAGCGACGAGAGCGCCAGACCAATCAGCAGGCGGCTCATACTAATCAGCGTGTCGGCCCACAGCAGATACTCGCCGCTGCGTTTATCCGGGGTGAAGGCCATCCGATCGATGGCCGCGATCATCTGCGACAGGCCGGGCAGCAGCTTATCCTGCGGGTTGGCTTCCAGCCGCACCGCCGAACCGATAAACCAGGCGGCGATCATCAGGACGAAGGGCAATAGCATCAGCGTCAGGCGCATACCCTGCCGGGGATAGCGGTTAATGTGGCGCATGGCGTGGACTCCCAAGGTCAATCATTACAGCTGCCCCGCCGCCGCCAGCTTCAGATAGCTGTCGTCAAAGCGCAGTTTGCTGTTGGCGGTATCGCCGACGGTGACGCCGCCGGGGAAGGTCATGCCGATAAAGTCAGCGCTCTGCGCCCCCTCTCCCAGCAGCCCTTTATCAAAAGAGAACTGCGCCACCCGCTGCATGGTTTTTGCCAGCGCCGGCGAGGAGATAAACGTCAGGGTATCGGCAGGCGTCCAGAAGAGATGGGTTGTTTTTAGCTGCGCCCGGTAGCCCGCGAGGTCGGTGCCGGAATCGGCGGCCATTGCGCTTAGCGCCTGCGTATCTCCGGCCTGCATTTTGGCCATCATCTCGAACCAGGCGCCGGTCAGGGCTTTACCCAGCGCCGGGTTATCTTTCAGAGTCTGAGTATTCACCACCATCATGTCGATCAGCTCGCCGGGAACCTGCGAAGAGCTAAAGACCTCCGTGGTTTGCGGCGTCTTTTTGATAACCGAAAGCTGCGGATTCCAGGCCACCGCCGCGCGTACGCCGCTGGTGCCAAAAGCCGAGACGATATCCGCATCCGAGGTATTGACCACTTTGACGTCTTTTTCCTGCAGCCCGGCTTTTTCCAGACCGCGAACCAGCAGGTAGTGCGATACCGAAAGCTCCGGGAGATACACCGCCATGCCTTTCAGATCGCTGAGCTTTTTATCCGCCCCCTTCAGCACCACGCCGTCGTTGCCGTCGGAGTAGCTGCCGGTAATGAGCGCCGTGGTATCAACGCCCCCCGCCGCCGGAATGGTCAGGGCATCCATGTTGGTCATGGTGCAACCGTCAAACTGGCCCGCGGTGTACTGGTTAATGGATTCGATGTAGTCGTTCAGCTGAACGATATTGATTTTGATGCCGTATTTGCTGGCCCATTTATCGATGATCTTTTCGTTGCTGATGGTGCCCCAGGGCATCCATCCGGCATAGATAGTCCAGCAGATGTTGAACTCTTTTTTGACGGCGGCAAACGAGGGGACGCTGGCCAGCAGCGCCAGCGACAGGATAAGAGAGCGGAGGATCGGCGGTGTCTTCATGGTGGACCTCTGGTTAGCACGAGAAACGGGGGCAGCGCGACACCCAACGGTGCTGCTGTCTCCCGGGCTTTTGTCCCGCCGTGTAACCTCGCAGAGGTCGCCAGCTCTCGGACCAGACGTTCACCTGAGTGAACCGGAACCCTAGCCAGCTATTGTGTTATCTCAATTGTCTGTTGCGCTGCCTTCTGAACAGGAGTGTGCAAGGTCTATGCCAGGCGCGCAGCGCGCGTAAAATCAGCCCTACGACGGCAGGCGCCGCCGCGGCTCCCAAAAATGGGGAGTGATGATGGGGCATTGCATGGATTTGGTGCGTATGGCGTGAAGGCGGCGAGCGGTCGGGACGATAGCCGCTCGCCGGGAAACGCTTGCTAGCGCGCTTTTTCGCTCACCGTCATGGTGAATCGCGCGATCTTATCCCCGGCGTTAGCGTAGCTATGCGGGGCGTCGGTACGCGCGACGGCGGAATCCCCCTCTCGAATCAGATAGACCCCGTCGTTAACCGTCAGGGTTAAGGCGCCCTCGGTCACGAAAAGCAGCTCAGTCGTCCCCTCCCCGTGCCCCGGCGATGTGAACCTTTCTCCCGGATTGAGGCTCCACTGCCAGAGCTCAACCATATCCGGACCGCTGGTACCGGCAAGGAGCCGCGCCTTGCCGCCCTGCTCGCCCTGCCACAGCGTGGGAATCTCGCCTTCTGCAATCACCTTTACCGGCGGCGCGGTGGCGACATTGACAAAATCGGCCACGGAAACGCCCAGCGCCGAGGCCAGACGGCACAACAGCGCAATGCTGGGATTGGCCCTGCAGGCTTCAATGTCTACCAGCATACCTTTGCTGACGCCCGCGCGTCGCGACAGCTCATCCAGGGAGATCTTCTTTTCCGCCCGGTAGCGCTTAATGCGCGCCGCAACGGCTTCATTAATCATGGCGGCATCGGCGCCCGCGTCGGTCGTTATATTGACTTTATTGGTCATCGGTCGATATTATGCTTTAAAATGGTCGTTACAGGATTATCCAATGAATAGCGTATTACCGTCAATCAGCCCGCAGGTCTCCGCGCTGGCCCCCGGCTTTCGCGCCCTGAGCATTGATGTCGTTTCCGCCGCCGTACGCGCCCCCATGGTCGGGTCCGATGCGCTCCGCTCCGCCTGCCAGGCGGTTATCGCCGGCGAGCCGCAGTGGGCGGAGGCGCATCTGCAGGCCTGGAACGAGGTATTCCGCGCCTTTGGCGCAAAACCCAAGCGGACGCCCTGCTCGGCGGAAGCCTTGCGCCGGCGGGTGCTGCGCGATGGCGAGATGGCTGCGATCGATCCCATCGTCGATCTCTATAATGCGGTGAGCCTGCGCTACGCCGTGCCGGTCGGCGGCGAAAACCTGGCGGCTTACGTTGGCGCCCCGCACCTCAAGCTCGCGGACGGCAGCGAACCGTTCGATACCGTCAAAGAGGGGCAGATCGTTCACGAATATCCCGACGCGGGAGAAGTGGTCTGGGGCGACGATCGCGGCGTGACCTGCCGACGCTGGAACTGGCGACAGGGAGTACGCACTCGTCTGAGCGTGGAGAGTCCGCGGATGTGGTTTATTCTTGAAAGCCTGCCGGAAATGCCGCTTAGCGCGCTGCAGGAGGCGGGAGAGATGCTGAGCAACGGCCTGCTGGAGATGATGCCGGAGGCGACGATCCGCTCACAGCTGATAGGGCCAGGGGCCTAAAGCCATTCCCCTGCGCCCGGCAGCGTAGCGCCGCCGGGCGCAGGGATTACTTCCGCGCCTCGAAGGCAATTTTCACCGCCATCCCCGCCAGCACCGTCGCCATCAGCCAGCGCTGAAACTGCTGCCATAACGGGCGCCCCGCGAGAAACAGCGACACCTGCCCGGCCATCACCACAATCAGCGCATTAACCGCTACGCTAATGAGCGCCTGCGTCCCTCCCAGCACCAGCGACTGCGCAAGGATGCTGCCGTGTCCGGGCGAGATAAACTGCGGCAGCAGTGAGAGATACATGATGGCGATTTTAGGGTTCGCCAGGTTAGTAATAAAGCCCATCATAAACAGCTTACGGCCGCTATCGGCAGGCAGGTCGCGCACCGCAAAGACCGAGCGCCCGCCGGGCTTCACCGCCTGCCAGGCCAGATAAAGCAGATAGACCACGCCGCTGATGCGCAACGCGTCGTAAGCGTAGGGAACGGCGAAGATCAGTGCGGTAATACCGAACGCGGCGCACAGCATATAAAACACAAACCCCAGCGCTACCCCGCCGAGGGAGACCAGTCCGGCCCTTCTTCCCTGGCAAATCGAGCGTGAAATCAGATAGATCATATTCGGCCCCGGGGTCAATACCAGGCCAAGGGCAACAAGCGCGAAGGTCAGCAGCGACGGTATCTCAGGCATAGCGTATCTCCGGTAAAGTGATGTGATGCCCAGGCGCGCGGCGGCGATACCCATGCTCCCCGACAGTAACCTGTCTAAAGCGCCAGTCACAGGGTGACGAACAGTATGACCGCGGTTGGCGATGCGCGACAACTCACCTGAACAGGTGGGCTAACTCTCCTTATCTTCAGCTTTTGCCGCCGCGCTGGAGCGGTAAATAAAGAACAGCGCCAGCCCCAGACAGACGATGGCCCCCAGCCGCCCCGCTGAAAAGGCAATGGCGTCGTTACCCAGCCAGCCAAAATTATCGATCAGCAGACTCATGGCCAGTTGGCCAAAAATCACCGCCACCGTGGCCGTCGCGGTGCCGATACGCTGCACCGCCACCACCATAATCACGATATAGGGGACGCCGCAAAATGCGCCCAGCAACTGCCATTTCGGCACATCCAGCAGCGTTGTCGACTGATGGGGGGCAAAATAAAAAATCAGCAGCGCCGTGATCAAGGCGCCCACCGCAAACGTGAGAAACGCGCTGCGAAATACGCCCACCTGGCTGCCCAAACGGCCGTTAATCGCCGCCTGCATACTCAGCATCGCGCCGCCGACCAGCGCCAGCAAAATCATTATGCTACTCATGTTAACTCCTCAGCTTGTGGCGATCAGAATCAGGGCGACGATGATAAACAGCAGCGCGATAACCCGCCGTCCATCGATTTTACGTTTTGCCGAACCAAACAGGCCGTAATGGTCAATCAGCAGGCTTTTGCATACCTGACCGGCCAGAATGCCGATCATCGTCATGGCGATACCGATAACCGGTACGGCGATGGTTAAGATGACGACGTAAATGGGCCCCAGTACGCCCCCGGTAAGCTGCCAGCCCGGTAAGGAGAAGAACGAGGGGCCCTGCCTGGGGCCAAACAGCAGCATCAGCAGAAAGGTTAGCGCGCTCCCGACACTAAAAATGCTGAAGGTGGCCCACAGGTCCCCTACCTGACCGGCAAGCGGCCCGAGTAGTCCGGCTTCCACGGATAACCCCATGCCGCCGGCAATCACAAGAAAAATAAGTAATAACTGCATCGTTGATATCCGATTATTGATTGGGTGGCAGAGCATAAAGCAGCGAAGTAATGTGAAAAACGATACAATCAGGGAAACACTTTTGCGGATATTGCATTAATGAGCGATGCGGGTAATGTGAATTTTCGGGCGCTACAGCTGTTTATCGCCGTCTATGACAGCCAGAGTTTCTCCGTGGTGGCGAGGCGGGAAGGCGTTTCGCCCTCGATGGTGTCGCGCGTCATTCACCAGCTTGAGGATGCGCTCGGCCAGCAGCTCTTTTATCGTAATACCCGGGCGGTGGTTCCCACCGAAGCGGGACGCCTGTTTGCCGAACATGCCAGAGGGCTCGGCGAACGGTTCAGCGTTGCCAGGCGCGACCTGCAGGACCGTCGTCTTGAGCCGGGTGGACTGGTGCGGATCAACGCCCCGGTCTATTTTGGCCAGCGCCATATCGCGCCGTGGCTGCCGGGGCTGACGCAGCGCTATCCACAGATGCAAATTGCGCTGGCGCTGACCGATGATTTTATCGATCCGCACCGCGAAGCGACCGACCTGATTTTCCGCATCGGCAGCCTGCCGGACTCCAGCGTTCATGCCAGAGTACTGGGTATGCAGCATCACTATCTGGTTGCGGCTCCGGACTATCTGCAGCGCTGCGGCACGCCGGAGAAACCGGAAGATCTTCGCCATCACAGCACGCTGGTCTACAGCGGTTCAAATGGACCTAACCGCTGGCTGTTCCGCCTCGCGGAGGGAGAATGGGTTCACTATCCGCAAACGCCGCGGCTGGCATCAAATAACGCCGATGCGCTGCTGACCGCTGCGCTGGGAGGCATGGGGGTGGTGCTCTTTCCCGACTGGATGGTCAATGAAGCCATGGGGGCTGGAAGGCTGGTTCAGCTGATGCCTCACTACAGCGCGGCGATCGGCACCAGCTCCTCGCCGGTGTCGGCGATCTACCCTCATGCCCGCCATCCTTCGTTAAACGTACGTGCGGTAATTGACTATTTTATCGACGTTTTTGGTACGCCTTTATACTGGCAGCGCTAAGCCGTTTTACGCACTAAAATTGTCGTAACTCAAACAATCGCTCTTCGCTGGCGGGGATGATGTCTTAACGATTCCTTTACGCGTATGTTACGACTATTGTGGTTGAGTCAATACTGAACAATCAATCATTGAGCAATGATATATGTTCGGTTTTTACAAAGGCATTGAACGGAAATAACTATTAAATCCGTAGACTCATTCAAATATCGCTTATTGGTAGCAGTGTATATCGTAATGGCATTCACAAAAGCAAACGGAGCCTGATATGAGCACGTCAAACGATCCTTCGAATACCCCGTCGGCAGGGAAATGCCCTTTCCACGCCGAGACGGCGACGCCCACCCAGAGCGCGGGCGGTGGCACCGGCAACCGCGACTGGTGGCCAAATCAACTACGGGTGGATCTGCTGAATCAGCACTCCAATCGTTCAAACCCGCTGGGCGAACACTTTAACTACCGCGAAGAGTTTAAGAAGCTCGACTACTCGGCCCTGAAGGCCGATCTGCGCGCCCTGCTCACCGATTCTCAGGAGTGGTGGCCAGCGGACTGGGGTAGCTATATCGGGCTGTTTATTCGTATGGCGTGGCACGGCGCCGGTACCTATCGTACCGTTGACGGACGCGGCGGCGCGGGCCGCGGCCAGCAGCGTTTCGCACCGCTCAACTCCTGGCCGGATAACGTCAGCCTCGACAAAGCCCGTCGCCTGCTGTGGCCGGTAAAACAAAAATACGGGCAAAAAATCTCCTGGGCCGATCTCTATATGCTGGCAGGCAACGTGGCGCTGGAAAATGCCGGTTTCCGTACGTTTGGCTTCGGTGCCGGTCGTGAAGACGTCTGGGAACCGGATCTGGACGTCGACTGGGGTAACGAAACCGAATGGCTGGCCCATCGTCATCCGGAAAGCCTGAATCAGCAGGCCATTGGCGCGACCGAAATGGGGCTGATTTACGTCAACCCTGAAGGCCCCAACGCCAGCGGCGACCCGCTCTCCGCCGCCTCCGCGATTCGCGCGACCTTCGGCAATATGGCAATGAATGATGAAGAGATCGTCGCGCTGATCGCCGGCGGTCATACGCTGGGCAAAACCCACGGTTCCGCGGTGACCAGCCACGTTGGCGCAGAGCCGGAAGCGGCGCCGATTGAAGCGCAGGGACTCGGCTGGGCGAACAGCTACGGCAGCGGCGCGGGCGCCGACGCGATCACCTCCGGTCTGGAAGTGGTCTGGACGCAAACGCCGACCCAGTGGAGCAACTACTTCTTCGAAAACCTGTACAAATATGAGTGGGTGCAAACCCGCAGCCCGGCAGGCGCGATTCAGTTCGAAGCGAAAGATGCGCCGGAGATCATTCCTGACCCGTTTAATCCGGAGAAAAAACGCAAGCCGACCATGCTGGTCACCGACCTGACGCTGCGCTTCGACCCGGAGTTCGACAAGATTTCCCGCCGCTTCCTTAACGACCCGCAGGCCTTTAACGAAGCCTTTGCCCGCGCATGGTTTAAACTTATCCACCGCGATATGGGGCCGAAGTCCCGCTACATGGGCCCGGAAGTGCCGAAAGAAGATCTGATCTGGCAAGATCCGCTACCGGCGGCGGTCCACACCCCAACCGCAAAGGATATCGCGACGCTGAAAACCGCCATTGCCGACGCCGGCCTTTCGGTCAGCGAGCTGGTTTCCGTTGCCTGGGCATCGGCCTCCACCTTCCGCGGCGGCGATAAACGCGGCGGCGCCAACGGCGCGCGTCTGGCGCTGGAACCGCAGAAATCCTGGCCGGTAAACGCCATCGCGTCCCGCGTGCTGCCGACCCTGCAGGGGATTCAGCAGGCATCCGGTAAAGCGTCGCTGGCCGATATTATCGTTCTGGCCGGCGTGGTGGGCATTGAGCAGGCTGCCGCGGCGGCGGGCGTTCAGGCTAGCGTTCCCTTCGCCCCTGGCCGCGTCGATGCGCGTCAGGATCAGACCGATGTGGAAGCGATGGATCTGCTGCAGCCGCTGGCCGATGGTTTCCGCAACTATCGTCGCGTTGGCGGCGGCATCTCCACCGAAACGCTGCTGATTGATAAAGCGCAGCAGTTAACGCTGACGGCGCCGGAAATGACGGTACTGGTGGGCGGTCTGCGCGTGCTGGGCGCGAACTTCGACGGCAGCCGACACGGCGTGTTCACCGACCGCGTGGGGGTGTTGAGCAATGATTTCTTCGCTAACCTGCTCGATATGGGGACCGTCTGGAAAGCCGCTGACGAGCACGCTGAGCTGTTTATCGGCCGCGACCGTAAGAGCGGCGAAGAGAAATATACCGCGACCCGCGTTGACCTGGTGTTTGGCTCCAACTCCGTCCTGCGCGCCCTGGCTGAAGTGTATGCCTGCAGCGATGCGCGGCAGAAGTTCGTGAATGACTTCGTTGCCGCATGGACCAAGGTGATGAACCTCGACCGCTTCGATCTGTAATCCTTTCCCCGGCAGAAATGCTAAACCCGGGCCAATGGCCCGGGCTCCTCTTATCTAATCCAGATTGTCAGCAGAATAATGATGGCCGCAATAATCGCCACCTGAATAAAGACTTTATCCAGCGATCCTCTGCGCATCGCGCCCCCTTTTTCAGAACAGGATTTGCCAGATAGCCAGCAACAGCACCAGCAGACCCACCAGGAAAAATATCAGCGCGATGAGGGTGTCCGGAGAACGATTCATCTCTGCGCCTCCTTATCATCAGAACCACTGACCAAAGCGTTTGATATAGAAACGCTTCATGCCCTGCGCGACCAGGCAGTAGCTGAGCAGCGTCGCGATCAGCCACGGGAAGTAGCTCAGCGGCAGCGGCTCCAGCCCGACCATCGCCCCCAGCGGCGAGAATGGAATGTAGATGCCCATCGCCATAATGACCGCGGTGGTGAGCAGCACCGGCAACGTCGCCCGACTCTGGATAAACGGAATTTTCTGCGTTCTCAGCATATGCACCACCAGCGTTTGCGACAGCAGCCCTTCAATAAACCACCCGGACTGGAACAGCGCCTGGGCTTCGACGTGATTCGCCGCAAACACGTACCACATCAGCGCGAAGGTGGTGATATCAAAAATGGACGACGTCGGGCCAATCCACAGCATAAAGCGGCCGATATTTTTCGCATCCCACTTGCGCGGCTTACGCAGGAATTCCTTATCCATCTTGTCCCACGGCAGCGAGAGCTGAGAGAGATCGTACATCAGGTTCTGGATCAGCAGATGAATCGCCAGCATCGGCAGAAACGGAATAAACGCGCTGGCCACCAGTACCGAGAAGACGTTGCCGAAGTTAGAGCTGGCGGTCATATTCAGGTACTTAATGATATTGCCAAAGGTCTCACGCCCTTTGATCACCCCTTCTTCCAGCACCATCAAATCCTTTTCCAGCAGGATGATATCGGATGCCTCTTTGGCGATATCCGCCGCGCTGTCGACCGAAATTCCGACGTCCGCATCGCGCAGCGCCGGCGCATCGTTGATGCCATCGCCGAGGAAGCCGACGGTGTGGCCGTTTTTCTGCAGCGTTTTCAGGATGCGCGACTTCTGCAGCGGCGTCAGTTTGGCGAATACCGAACGCGTTTCCACTTCGCGCTGCAGTTCGTTATCCGTCATCGCTTCAATCTGTGCGCCGGTCAGGATACCGTGGGCATCAATCCCCACTTCCAGGCAAATACGCGCCGTGACCACCGGGTTATCGCCGGTCAACACTTTGACCGCCACGCCGTTATCGCGCAGCGCGGTAATCGCTTTTCCCGCGCTCTCCTTCGGCGGATCGAGGAAGGTCAGCATCCCTTCGACCGTCAGCCCCTGCTCATCCGCGGCGCACAGCGGGGTTGTCAGGGCGGAGTCATCCAGCTTGCGGGTCGCGACCAGCAGCACGCGGAAACCCTGGGCGTTGTAATCCTGCGTTTTGGCTAACAGCAGATCGCGGCGGGTTTCATCCAGCGCAATCACGCGGTCGCCTTCGCGCAGATGCGTGGCCACCATCAGCATCTCTTCGACCGCGCCTTTGCAGATCAGGCTTTTATCGCCGTGGCGGACATCTTCCACCGACACCGAGACCCGACGGCGGACAAAATCAAACGGCAGTTCATCAAGCTTTACGAAGCGTTCTTTGGTCGCTGGCGCAATCCGCCCCTCGCCAAAGCGCAGCACCGCCCGGTCCATCAGGTTGCGCGCCCCGCTCTGGCTGCTGCTGTTGAGCCACGCCAGCGTCAGCACCCGGTCGCTCTCGCTGCCGCTGACGTCAAGATGATGCTCAAGAATGATATTGTCCTGCGTCAGCGTGCCGGTTTTATCGGTGCACAGCACGTCCATGGCGCCAAAGTTCTGAATAGCGTTCAGCCGCTTGACGATCACTTTGCGCCGCGACATGGCGATAGCGCCTTTCGCCAGGTTTGAGCTGACGATCATCGGCAGCATTTCCGGCGTCAGACCCACCGCGACCGCCAGGGCAAACAGCGATGCCTCAACCCAGTCTCCTTTGCTGAAGCCGTTAATCAGCAGCACAATCGGCACCATCACCAGCATAAAACGGATCAGCAGCCAGCTGACGCTGTTTACCCCACGGTCGAACGCCGTCTGGGTGCGCGTACCGACAATGGACTTCGCCAGCGAACCAAACCAGGTGCGGTTTCCGGTGGCCACCACCACCGCCTGCGCCCTGCCGCTGGTCACGTTGGTGCCCATCAGACAGATATTGCCCATCTCCAGCAGGCTTTTATCTTTGTTCGGTTCGGGAAGCCTGTCGCACCCTTTGCCGGACACGCTGGCCAGAACATCATACTTTTCCACCGGTAGCGATTCGCCGCTAAGTATCGACTGGCTAACGAACAGATCCCGGGACTCCAGCAGGCGGACATCCGCCGGAACCAGATCCCCCGCCGCCAGGAAGATGATGTCACCGGGCACCAGTTCCTCAATGGCAATCTCCTCCTGCGCCGGCCCCATGTTACCAGGACCGCGACGCAGCACCGTCGCCGTGGTGCGAACCATGGATTTCAGCGCCTGCGCCGCTTTGTTGGTACGAAACTCCTGCCAGAAACGCAATAACCCGCTCAGGCTGACCATCGTGACGATAATGATAATCCCGGTCAGATCGGTCTCTTCGCCGTTACGCAGCGGTAGCCAGTAATCGGTCACAAAGCTGACGGCGGCCAGCGCCATCAGGACATAGATAAACGGGTTATTGAATGCCTGCAAAAGCTGGATTAGCGCCGGCGGCGCCTGCTCGTGCGCGACTTCATTGCGGCCATATTCATTCAGACGTTCAAGGGCATCTTCGGTGGTGAGCCCCTGACGGCTGCTGTTGAGCCGCGCCAGCGTATGATCCGGGCTGTTAAATGCCTCGGTTTCAATGGCGAAGCTTTTTTTATGCTGCTTATCATTTTCTGACGCAGACCGGTTTATTTTCCGGTTTTCTATTTTCATGTCAGTCATGATTATTCCTCAAATTTAAGACGTCGTTATCCCTGCATAATTGACTTATGCATAATTCATTTTTACGTTATTAAACGCTTATTACTTTAATTGCCTGGGAATATCCATCATTCCCTCCTTAGACAAATCATTGCCAGAGTAGAATATCAGGGAGGCTAACTCCCTTCGACGCACCAGCGCACTGACGTAATGTTTTCGTCACCGCCAATTCTTGACATAATAAGATCTCGCGCTTTGCGGGAGTCGGTATTACCAACCAGTTCGATGCGGATTTCTTTATGTCCTTGTTCTTTTGCTGCTATCGACACCAGCCCCTGCAAGCTGAGCGTCATCTCTTTACTGATATTAAGCAATAGCTGACGAATCGCGTTTTCATGTTCGCTATGACAGATAATATTCAGGACGTAGCATTTTTCTTCTTCTGTCGCGCCGGGGATCTGATTAATTCTCTGCGCCGCTTCGCGCAGTAGAATATTGGCGCACAGGATGATCAGCGTTGCCGCCGCCGCTTGCCAGAACTGGCCTAAGCCACACAGGACGCCAATCGCCGCAGAGCACCACAGGGTTGCCGCGGTATTCAGGCCGCGCACGTTCATGCCTTCCCGCATGATGACCCCGGCGCCGAGAAAACCAATTCCGGAAACCACCTGCGCGGCAATACGTCCCGGACTATCCGGCGATGTGGAGATCGAGCTCAGAATAAAAACCGCCGCGCCGGTGGCGACCAGCGCATTGGTGCGCAGGCCAGCCATCCGCTGACGCCACTGTCTTTCGGCGCCAATCAGCGCGCCCAACAGCATCGCGGCGAGTAAATTTGCGATATAAGGAAACATCAACATAGCTTCCTCCATTTTTGCTGGAAGAATTAACTACGTGCTTTATTAAGCACACGACAAATTGTCGCCAGAGAGGCGATTAACGTCGCGTTGACGGTGGAGGGAATAATGTATTTTTAAACATGAACATGACGATTATCCTCGCAGCCATGCTGCGTTATTTTTTATGGGATGCAATCGTCTGGATGAGGAGATTGCTGCCCGCCGGTTGGCAAGCAGCGCAGAAAAAATAGCGTCAGCTTGCCTTGATGTTTAAGTAAGGGTGACTGTCCAACATATTTCTCCTGTGTGAATTTGTGCTCATTATAGTCATTCAATTATTTGAGTAAAGTTAAAATCTCGCTTTAGTGACGATTTGTTTAGAATGACCTTAATGCGCTAAGCCTGCCCGTCAGGATTAACCCCGGCGCGAACCGGGGTTAATTCACTAGTCAAAGACGCCATTAATTATCGACGTCACGATCGCCGTACTCAGCGCGATCAGCACTAAATCCTGGCCCACCACGCGCCATTCATAGCCAGGATAGTAAGGCAGTTCGTTGAGCATCGATGCCGGAACCGCTTTTTTTGCAATCCCCGGAGGTAAGGGTTTACCGCGAGCCAGATTTTTGGCGATTCCCGGCGGCAGCGACTGATAGCCGGTTAAACCGTAGTTTACCGCCAGCGAACGCGCTCTGGAGAAGCTGATATCAGCGGAGACATGATCGGGTTTGCCGTAGTTTTTTCTCTGCCCCGGATTTCCTTCTTTATGACCCTGGTTGCCCTTATCAACGTTGTTTTTACCGCTATTGCCGTTGTTACCGTTATTGCCATGGTTACCGCTATTCCCATGATTACCGCCGCCGTTGCCATTACCCGGGTTGGCGAAAACCGGCGTGGCCATCATTGACAGCGAAAGCGCCGCCGCCAGCGCTGCTTGTAAAATTTTCTTGCTAGACATGATTATTTTCCTGAGTGGGAGTACTCGCTTTGAATGTAGGTGAATAACCTGAGCGCAACAATCTCTCGTTATCTTAAATTTATTTCAGGTCAATCTTTGCAGCCCGATGGTGAATTCCTTCACCCCGCGGCCGGGCCACAGGCGAAAACCAGCACACAACGCCAGCCAAACCACATTGGCATTATTTTATTCTGCAAATCTCTCTCCCCCGATGCGATTAAAAATTTAAAACCATTAACAATCAAATAACATTAGCAGGCAAACATTTTATCTGAGGAAAATAATAATATGTCTACCACCCAGGTTCTGGGCGACGCCGCGTTCGCCGCCCCAGGACATCCCCACTCCAGCCTGACCGCTCGCATCGATGCGCTGCCCGCCTCCGGTGGCCTGTGGTCTTTTATCACCCTCCTGGCGCTGGGCGGCTTCTTCGAGCTGTACGATCTTTTTCAGACCGGTTATATCAGTACCGGGCTGCTGGCAGAGGATATTTTCCATACCGGCGAGCAGGGTATCTTCGGTATCTCCGACCAGGCCGCCTTCGCGTCGTCCACCTTTATGGGGCTGTTTATTGGCGCCAGCCTGCTTGCGCCGCTGGCGGATAAACTGGGCCGCCGCCTGACGTTTATGTTTGCCCTCGCCTGGTACGGCGTATTTTCGCTGATGATGGCGCTGCAAAGCAGCGCCGAAGGGGTTATCTTCTGCCGCTTTCTGGTCGGCGTCGGTCTCGGCATTGAGCTGGTGACCATCGACACCTATTTAAGCGAATGGGTGCCGACGCATCTGCGCAATAAAGCCTTCGCTTTCGCCTTCTTTATTCAGTTTTTATCGGTCCCCGCCGTGGCGCTGATGTCGTGGCTGCTGGTGCCGATTACCCTTTTCGGCCTGACCGGCTGGCGCTGGGTGATTATCTTCGGCGCGCTCTGTTCGCTGATTATCTGGGTTATCCGCAAGAAGCTGCCGGAGTCGGCGCGCTGGCTGGATGAAAAAGGCCGCCACGAGGAAGCCCATAAGGTGATGTGCGAAATGGAACAGCGCTGCGGCGTTTCTCCCTCGCCGCGCCACCAGGTTGAGACGCAGGATAACCCGCGCAGGCTGGGAAGCTTTAAAGCGATCTGGGCGCCGCAGTACCGCAAACGTACGATCATGCTGATGGTAATGAACTTCTTCCAGGCCATCGGCTTCTTTGGCTTCGGCAACTGGCTACCGGCCCTGCTTTCCGGTCAGGGGGCGAGCATCACCCACAGCCTGCTGTACGCGTTCTTTATTACCCTCGCCTATCCGATTGGCTGTCTGTTCTGCACCCGCTTCGTTCATCGTTTTGAAAACAAATGGCAAATTGTGCTTTCCGCGCTGATGACGGTGGTGTTTGGTACCCTGTTTGCCCTGCAGAACAGCCCGGTGCTGCTGGTGATTTGCGGGTTTATGATCACCTGGTCAAACGCCTGGCTGACCATTAGCTATCACGCCTACCAGGCCGAAGTTTTCCCGACCCACATTCGCGCGCGGGCGGTCGGCTTCTGCTACTCCTTTAGCCGGCTGTCGACGGCGATCACCAGCATTTTGATCGGCATTATTTTGCAATACGCCGGTACCCCAGGCGTGATTAGCTTTATCGTCGCCAGTATGCTGATGGTAATGCTGTCGGTGGGCATCTTTGGTCCGAAAACCCGCGGGATCAGCCTGGAGAATATTTGACGGTAGCCGCCGCCGGGTTAGCCGGCGGCGCGCGTGGCTAATCTTTTCTCCTGAACCCGCAGCAGCCACGGCAGCGGCAATGCGCTCAGGGCGCAGAGCAGCAATATCCCCTGCGTCGCCCGCTCGCCGTTGCCGTCAACCGAGAGCACCCACGACGAAAGCAGAAAGGCCGCCGCCGTACTTAATGACATCAGGGTATTCTGTAAAAGCGTAAACCCGGACCTGGCGCTATCCGCTGGAAAACGCATTGCCACAGCCGATGAGGCCACCAGACGACAGTAGGCGGCGGCCAGAAACAGCACCATAAACAGTGCGCCGCCGCGGTTGCAGGTAAAAGCGATGCTCAGGCTCAGTATAAACAGCAGACTGGCCAGCAGGCTGATGCGGTAGCCGCTGTAATGCTGGCATAGCTTGCCGGTGAGTTTAGTTGCGCATAGTCCGGCCGCGCCTCCGCCGAAAAAGAGCCACGGCAATTCATCGCCGCTGGCCCCCATTTTCACCGTCAGTAACGGTACCAGCAGCGGAATGATTAACATCGGACTGAACTGCGCGAGCGCGTTGCCGGAGGCGTAAAACAGCACCGATGACGACCAGCGCAAACCCGCCTGACGGCTCGCCTCGATGGGTTGCTCCGGCAGCGCCAGTTTTATCAGCGGTAACGCGATTAAGCAGAGTCCGCCGATCGTCGCGGGGGCTATCTGCCAGCCGATTTTTGCACTGAGAAATAGCATCGTCGGCATACCGACAATACTGACCAGCGAGAATGCGGCAATCGTGGAGGCCAATGCCCGCGGGCGCAGGTGCGGCGGCATAATGTTGACTAACAGGCTGCTGCCCACGCCCATTGTGGTCCCGCCAACCAGACCGGTAAGAAAACGCCAGAACAACAATCCGTCAAAACGGGTGGTGGTCAGCGTCATCATCGTTAATCCCCCCAACAGGGCCATATTGCAGAGCAAAAAGCGCCGCGGTTTAACGTTACCGACCCATCGCCAGACGCTTACCCCAGCAATGACGGAAGCCAGCGTATAAACGCCGGTGACGTAACCCGCCTGGCTTACCGGCACCTGAAACGTCGGCGCCATCCAGGTAAATAAGGGATTAAAAATCATATATTCAAGGGCGTTGATGAATTGAACAAAGGCCATGATCAACGTTATTCGTACCAGATATCCGGGCATGTAAGACTCCTGACTATGTAATGCGGAGAGTCTAGCGTCTGGCAAAACCGGGCATAAGACGGTAAAAATGACGTTGTTAATTATCAAAATCGGGATAATCGAGAGTGAAAAAATTGGATCTCAACGCCCTGCGGGTGTTCGTCACCGTGGCGGAAAATGGCTCCTTTCGCGCCGGAGCAAAAGCGCTGCAGATGCCCTCATCGAACGTGAGCCGACAGATTTCGCAGCTTGAGGAGAGCCTTCAGCTACGCCTGATACAGCGCAGTACCCGGCACATGAAGCTGACCCCTGCCGGTCAGACGCTGCTCGCCAGTATGCGACCGGTGCTGGAGCAACTTGCCGCTACGGAAGCTGAACTGACGCAGCAGCAGGCCGAACCCGAAGGGCCGCTACGCTTGTGTCTTCCGAACGAAATTGGCCCCTCGCTGTTTGCGCCGCTGATGGCGCAATTTGCCATGCGCTATCCAAAAATAATCGTCAGCTGTACCACGAATCTGGCGGGAATGGAGGTGTTAAAAGAGGATGTGGATATTGCGGTGATTATCACCCGCGGCAAAATGGAAGACGCCAGCGTCATTGCGCGCCCGCTCTTTTCGTTTCCCTGCTGCGTGGTCGCTTCTCCGCAGCTGATTGCCAGAACGGGTATGCCGACACACAGCGAGCAATTAACCGCGCTGCCCTGCATTACCACCGTCAGCGCCCTCGCGGGGCAAGCCTGGCAATTTGCCGCGGCGGACGGTAGCTTTAAAAAGGTTAACGTCAACGGGCACTATCGCGTCAACAGCGGCGAAATGGCGCTGCATGCCGCGCTTGCCGGCGTTGGCTTCGCTATTCTGGGGGAGAAACCCTGCCGCCCGTTTATCGATCGCGGTGAACTCCAGGAAGTCACGCTGGAGCTGCCGCCGGCGCCGTTACAGCTCTCCGCCCTCTATCGGGAGCGCCACTTTATGCCCGCCAGAACGCGCGTCTGGCTTGAATTTATCCAGTCGCAGATGGCCAGCTAAGCGCCGTCAGCCGACTGGCGTTCGCTAAAAATCACCTGCGCATCGGCGAAGCATTTCTCCGCCAGCGACGACACCGGCTCTTTGTTGCGCATGATCAGCGCCAGCATCGAGTCGACCTCCGTCTCGGGGATCGGCCTGATTTCCAGATTATCGCTTAGCGCTTCGAGGCCGTTGTTCAGCGGCATAATCGCACAGCAGATCCCGGCCTGCACCGCCTGGATGATCTGAAACGTGGAGTCGCTTTCAAAAACGTATTTTGGCGCCAGCCCCTTGGCCTTAAAGCTCATCTCAATCGATTCACGGTAGTACATGCCCTTGGTCAGAAAGCCCAGCGGCAGCGCGGCCAGGGTATCCCACTCAGGCGTCGCGTCGGCAAACTGATAATGACGCCTATCGTGCAGCAGCCCCATGCGGGTATTCGGCAGCCAGACCACGTTGAACAGTTGGCTATCGACGTGGTGCAGATAGCAGATCCCCAGATCCAGCTGGTTGCGGCTAACGCCGTCGATAATCTGTTCCGAGGTCATGGACAGCAGACTGAACTGCAGCTCCGGGTATTTATCCGCCAGCGGCTTGATCAGCTGCATCGGATTCAGGCTGGCTAAAGGCACCATTCCGACTTTTAGCTGGCCGACCATCTGCCCGCGACAGATAGCCGCCTCCGCCTCCAGCCCGTCGTGCGCCGCCAGCAGCGCTCGCGCCCAGGCCAGAATACGCTCGCCCTCTGGGGTAAACCCTTCAAACCTCTGCCCGCGCTGAATCAGCGTCAGATTAAGTTCTTCTTCAAGATTGCGGATACGCATCGATAGCGTGGGCTGGGTGATATGGCAGGCCGCCGCGGCCTGGCCGAAATGTCGTGTTCTGTCGAGCGCAATCAGGTACTTAAGCTGTTTAATATCCATTATCATCCACTGTTTGCGCAATCTGCTGGCAGCGCAGCAGACAAAATGTTAGCTAAATGTTATGTTCTGCGTTGATGAAATTCAAGCGCCGGTGGACCGTTGCTCGTCCCGCGTGCCTGAGGCTACACTCATGCTATGCCCCGGCAGGAGAAACCGTTGAAAACTCGCCTTCATCACGTTCAGCAGCACCGGCTCGCCATGCCGGGACTGGAAGCCATGTCGTTAGTCACGGAACAGAGTTTTCCGCGCCATTCCCACGACCAGTTCGGCATCGGGATTTTCACTCAGGGCGCGCAGCGTTCGTGGAGCCATCTGGGCAAAATTGAGGCCGCCGCCGGAAATATCATTATGGTTAATCCGGGGGAGATGCACGACGGTATCCCGCTGAATGGCCCGCGCAGCTGGCAGATGATCTATCTCGATCCCGAGCGGGTTGCCGCTGAATTTCAGGGGGCGATAAAGGCCGAAGATATTCTCCTGCGCCCGGTGGTAGAGGACCCGCAGCTGCGCGGACTGATGCTGCGGCTGTTTAGCGAGATTGTCGCCAGCGCCCCCGAGGATACCGCCGTAGAAGAGGCGCTACTGCTCTGCCTGATGCGGGTGAGCCGATACCATCTCTGCGCACGGCGGCCTGATAAAAGCGGTACCCCCTCTATCGCGCTGGCCAGGCAATATCTCGATGATGCCCCCGAAGAGAAAATCTCTCTCGAGGTGCTTGCTACCCTCTGCGGCCTCAGCCGCTTTCAGCTGATCCGCGGCTTCGCTCGCGAAACCGGCATCACGCCGCACGCTTATCTGGTACAGGCCCGCCTGCGTCTGGCGCGCCGCCTGCTCGCCGAAGGTCACTCCCCCGCCGATACCGCCTTCATGGCCGGCTTTGCCGATCAAAGCCATCTGACCCGCGCGTTTCAAAGGCAGTTCGCCATGACCCCAGGCAGCTATCAGGCGAGCCGCTAGCCGACGTTGTGCAATTTTGTTCAATACCGGCGCGCGGCTTTGCGAAATACTCAGGGCCTCGATTCTCTGCAACAGGAATGACATCATGGCGTTCATCACCCCTGAGTTTCTTTTGACTTCGCTGATTGTGGTCATCGCCCCCGGCACCGGGACGCTTTACACCATTGCCACCGGCCTGGCGTCGGGCAGAGGCATGAGTTTTGCCGCGGCCTTCGGCTGCACGCTGGGCATTATTCCGCATATGCTGGCGGCGATAACCGGGCTGGCGGCCATCCTCCACAGCATCCCCGGCGCCTTCGAGCTGGTGAAGTACGCCGGCGTCGCCTGGCTGCTGTACCTCGCATGGGCCACCCTGACCCAGCGCGGCAGCCTGAACGTGGAAGGCGTCGAGCAACGCAACCCGCGCCAGGTCATCAGCCACGCGATTCTGATTAATTTGCTTAACCCCAAGCTGCCGCTCTTCTTTCTCGCCTTTCTGCCGCAGTTTATCCAGCGCGGCTCGGCTTCGCCGATCGGGGAAATGCTGATCCTGAGCGCCGTTTTTATGCTGATGACGCTGCTGGTTTTTATGCTCTATGGCGCCTTTTCGGCGGCGATGCGCGGATACGTGCTGTCACGTCCGCGGGTGTTACAGGGGCTGAGAGCCTGCTTTGCCGCCGGTTTTGTCGGGCTGGGGATTAAGCTGATTCTGGCGCAGAGGTAGCGATTTTGCCCACGACGCGACGATCGCCGCGGGCAAACGGCGCTTTAGCGAAGCCCCGCCAGCGCGCGGATCTCTTTCGAGCGCAGCGTTAAACGGACGGGCGCCGATTTATACGACGGCGTGCCGCTCTCTTTATCGAGATAATCCAGAGGGACCAGCACGTTGGCTTCGGGGTAATAGGCGGCAACGGTGCCCGGCGCGATGCTGTAGGCGACCAGCGTGATATCTTCCAGCCGCTGATGGTGGCCCGGCAGCGCGGAGCTGATATCCACCCGATCGCCGTGTTCGAATCCCTGCTCAGCCATATCCTGCTCGTTCATAAACAACACGTCGCGACGGCCAAACACGCCGCGGTAGCGGTCGTCCATGGCGTAAATGGTGGTGTTGTACTGATCGTGGCTGCGCAGCGTCACCAGGCGCATCACATCATGCCCTGCTACCTGCTGGTTTTCGTGCACCCCGTGAAAAACGGAAAACATCGCTTTGCCGGTCGGCGTCGGCCAGATACGCTCCGTCGGCGGCAGCGGCATGCGAAAACCGCCGGGATGGCGAATACGCTGGTTGTACTGGTCAAAGCCGGGAATGGTCTGCTCGATCAGATCGCGAATGCGATCGTAGTCGGCGACCAGCGACAGCCAGTCAACGCTGCTTTCCGGCAGCGTCGCCATGGCCATCGCCGCGACAATCGCCGGCTCCGATCGCAGCTCTGGCGAACCGGGTTTCAGCTTGCCCGACGACGCGTGCACCATCGACATCGAATCTTCCACGGTGATCGACTGGCGTCCCGTCTCCTGAATATCGAGTTCGGTTCGGCCAAGGCACGGCAGGATAAAGGTCTCATTGGCCACCAGAAGATGCGAGCGATTCAGCTTGGTGCCAATATGCACGCTCAGATCCAGCCCCCGCATCGCCGGAAAAGCTCGTTCGCTATCCGGCATAGCCACCGCGAAGTTCCCGCCAAGGCAGAGCAGCGCTTTCGATTCGCCGTCGATCATCGCCTGTAGCGCTTTTACCGCATCGTGACCATGCTCCTGCGGCGGCGTAAAACCAAACACCCGCTGCAAGTTGGCGAGAAACTGGGGGCTCGGCTTTTCCGTGATGCCGACGGTACGGTTGCCCTGTACGTTGGAGTGTCCGCGCAGCGGGCAGATCCCGGCCCCCGGCTTGCCGATATTCCCGCGCATCAGCAGCAGGTCGGCTATCAGGCGTACATTAGAGGTGCCCTTATTGTGCTGGGTGATGCCCATGCCGTAGGTGATAATCGTGGCGTTAGATTTAGCGTAAGCCGCCGCCACCCGTTCAAGATCGCCGCGCGTCAGGCCGGACTCGCGTTCAATATCCGGCCACGGCGTCGCGTCCACATCCTGCGCAAACTCGGTAAAGCCCAGCGTATGCTCATCGATAAACGCCCGATCCAGCACATCGCCCTGCTCTGCTTCCAGCCGGAGCAGCGCCTTCGCGATACCCTTAAGCGCCGCCGCGTCGCCGCCCGCTTTGACCTGGAAATAGGTCGACGCGATGTTGGTTGAGCCGTAGGTCGCCATCTCAATGACGTTCTGCGGATCGGCGAAACGCTCCAGCGCCCGCTCTTTTAGCGGGTTGAAGACGATAATCGGCACCCCCCGGCGCGCCAGTTCGTGCAGCGTGCCCATCATGCGCGGATGGTTGGTTCCGGGATTGTGGCCGATAGAGATAACCAGCTCGGTCTTATCAAAGTCATCGAGGGAGACCGTCCCTTTACCGATGCCGATGGACTGCGGCAGGCCGACGCTGGTCGACTCGTGGCACATATTGGAGCAGTCCGGAAAGTTGTTGGTGCCATATTCGCGGGCAAACAGCTGGAACAGGAAGGCCACTTCGTTAGAGGCGCGCCCGGAGGTATAAAACTCGACTTCATTGGGCTGCAGCGTACGAAGAATGGCGCCGATGCGGGTAAACGCCGCGTCCCATGAGACCGGACGCAGGGTATCGCTGGCCTTATCGTAGGCCAGGGGCTGGGTTAAGCGCCCGTAGCCTTCCAGCTCAAAATCGCTGCGCGCCAGCAGCGACGTCACGGTGTTAGCCGCGAGAAACTCAGCCGTGACCCGTTTACTGGTGGCTTCCCAGGTCACCGCTTTGGCGCCGTTTTCGCAGAACTGAAACGTCGATTTATGCTCTTTGTCGGGCCAGGCGCAGCCGGGACAATCAAAGCCATCCGGCTGATTGGTCCGCAGCAGCGTGGCGGGGGCATCGAGCGCATCCATTTGCGTACGAACGGCGATAGCGGTGGCTTTTAAGGCACCCCAGCCGCCCGCCGGACCATCATAGGGATGGACGCCGGGAACGACGCGTCTTCTGTTACTCATGTTCACTCCTGATGCGCTTTCGGCGGCGTATGGCAGGTGAAACGCCGCACGATCTCTTATCACCCGTTACCAGCCAGGGTAACGGGCATTTTTTGTTAACGAAAGCATAACAATCAGGGCGGTGGCTGTATAATCAATGTTATCTATCACGCGTTAGATTTAACTTATTTAACGAATAATAAACATACAAAAATCAGGTCAGATTGTAGTGGCGGTCCGGCGCCAGTTTCTCCGGTAAGGGATGCTGGCCGGTCATATCCAGCAGGTTGCGCTCAATGGTGTTACACATTGCGTTCAGCGGCAAATCGTTGGCTGCGGTACCGAACGGGTCCTCCAGCTCTTCCGCCAGCGAATCCCACGACAAGAAGGTGTAGGAGATAAACACCGACACGAACGGCGTCATATAGTGAAGATCGCCGACCAGCGCAAACGGCAGCAGCGTACAGAACAGATACACGGTGCGCTGCAAAATGAGCGTGTAGGCAAAGGGCACCGGGGTGCTGGCGAGGCGCTCACAGCCGCCCAGCGCGTGCCCCAGCTCATCAAGCTTATTGTCCATCAGGCTGAAGGTGACATCGCCGATCTTCCCTTCTGCGCGCAGGCGCCCAAGCTCATCGCCTGCCAGCAGCAGAATGCGGTTGGTTGGCATCGAACTGGCGAGAATTTCCGCCACGCTTTGCGCCGGCAGCAGACGCGCTAAATCGGCGCTCGGATCCGTCTTGCGCAGTTGATGCTTCAGGCTCCAGCTAAACGCCACCAGGTAGCTCACCAGGCGTTGATGGGCTGCGCTTTCGGCCGGCAGGATATTCTTCAGCTGACGTACCAGCGTTCTCTGGGCAATCAGCACCGTTCCCCATAAGTTGCGCGCTTCAACAAAGCGGTTGTATCCGGCGCTATTGCGAAAGCCAAGAAAAATGGCAATGGCGATCCCCAGCAGGCTAAACGGCGCGACGGTAAGATGGATACCCAGCTGCTCGTACCATTGATAGCTGATGATCGCGATAATCGACATCATCAGGTTAAGCAGCAGGCGAAAGACGATTTTTGACAGCACGGAGCCGTGCCAGTCAAACAAGCGAAGGAACCAGTGTTTGTTATGAAGGAAATCATTTGATATTACCGGGAAGAGAAGGAAATAAACGGGAATCCGCGGGATTACTGGCTTCGCCCTGTTTAGGCATTTGATACCAGTCAAAGTGAAAGTGAGCCGAACGGCAAAACTTTTGATACTTCTACAAACACGCCTTTAAAAGGCAAGGCATTACGTTCAAAATCAATTCTAACATACTTCGAAAATCAAGGCCGGTAAACGTCGGTGTAGGTTTGGGAAACACCATTCATTGATTAACCGGCCTTCTTACCAGAGTTTGCAAGGCCTGTTTCTGCTACAACTTCACTAGCCTCAAATGCCTCTTTTTTCATACCACTATCAAGCCACACTAGAAGCCGCTCTTTCTCCACATCATTGCATTGCAGTAGCTTAATATTGCGATCATCACGCAGCCGTAACACCGTATCAACACCTTTGCGGACAACAATTTCAAACAGTGATTGTTTTTCCTCGTCTGACAAAATCGAGAACAGTGTCGCGAGTCTGGCGTCTGGATCACTTAGCCCTGAATGTGTGTGTTCTTTATCGTGTTCTTTCTTTGTGTTCACCGGTGGTTCCCCGATTCCCTCAACCAACCAATCAAGCGATACACCTTCATGATTTGCAATAACTTCCAGCAGTTGCTTCCTGGGGGTGGGAGCAATATCACGCCTCTTATAATAGTTCTGTAAGGTATTGATGTTTATACCCCACGCCTTTGCGGCCTCGTTTCTAGATGGATAACGCTCTACCAGAGAAAAGATTCGCTCAATGATCGGTTCTTTTACATTATCGCCAAAAGAACATTTACGTTCTTTATCCATAGCAAGTTCCTTTGTGTATAATTAATTGAAAAATAACAAAATATAAAGCAATAAAAAGATAAACAAAAAGAACGTTGACTTGTGTTCATTGCGTTCTTATGATTTATCCATACGGATACCCGCGCAGTTATCCGCGCGGATAACTTTTTAGGATAGAGGAATCATGAGCCGAAATGAAGATCTGAATGCTGACTGGCATCCCGAGACCATAAAAGCCGAAATCCACAAACGTGGTTTGTCCCTCCGGACGCTTTCCCTTCAGGCTGGTTACAGCAAGGATTCCCTGAAGAGTGTGTTGCGTACTCCCTGTAAGCCTTATCAGCAGATCGTCGCTGATGCTCTGGGTGTTTCCCCCGAAATAATCTGGCCAAGTCGTTACAGAACCAGTAGCTACGTCAATAAGGCGGTCTGAGTATGTTCTATGTTGCTAAGGAATTAGTTGGCATACCAGGCCTGCCAAAAACAGCAAAAGGTATCAGAGAGGCGCTTTGCCGGTTCTCCGCTGGCTCAGAAGAGCTTGTTCGTAAACGCACTGGAAGCAAAGCCTTTGAATATCACATTGACTGCCTTCCCGAGGCAGCTCAGAAAGCGCTACGTGCTCGCCAGATAAAAGAACTGATGAACGGTTCACCTAAAGAGCAGCCTGTCGTTCCTGCTACCGCACCGGCTACACCACGTACCAAAGGTGCCGATGAAAGCAAAATAGCGGTGTACCGCAAGTGTCCGGCTCTGATGGAGCAGAAGCTGAACGTTCTGACAGCGGCGCAGCGGAAGACCGCTGATGCGCGTATGGCTCTGGTCGTTGAAGTGCTGCGCCTCGGTGAACTGCCGGGATACAGTCGGGCAAAAGCTATCCGCGAGATCGTACGTCAGGCTCAGATTGGCGAACTGCCTGAGCGGCTGGCAGGTGCGGTATCTCTGGCGAACGCAAAAAAAGGTGCGTCACGGTCGCTGAGTGAAATATCACTCAAGCGCTGGGTGGCGGATTTCAATAAGACCCGCTCCGCCGCTGAACGTCTTCTTTTGCTTGCTCCGGGTAAACGTCAGGTTGTTAAGCCGGAAGAAATCAGATGGTTGCCCGAGTTCCTGAGCTTTTATCGTCGGCCTGACGGGCGCGGTATTCAGGAGGCATACGACGATTTTGCTGCTGAATGGGCTGAGCGTTATCAGGATGATGCCCTGATGGCCGCAGCAATCCCTTCTTATGATCAGGTGTGCTATGCCATGAATAAATTACCCGTTGTTGTTAAGCAGAAAGGCCGCATCACCGGCAGCGAGTTTCGCCAGTATGAGGGCTTTGTCCGCCGTGACTGGGAATCACTTCCGGTTAATTATGTCTGGATTGGTGACGGTCACGGCATGAAGATGAAGGTCGCCCATCCTGACCACGGAAACCCGTTCTCCCCGGAGGTGACGTTTATTCTGGATGGCAGTTGCCGCTACATTGTCGGCTGGAGCCTGGCGCTGTCAGAAAGCATTATCGCGGTTGCCGACGCCCTGCGCCACGGCATTAAAAACCACGGCAAGCCGTTCCTGTACTATTCCGATAACGGTGGTGGCGAGACCAACAATACCTTCGATGCGGAGCTGACAGGTATTCTTCCCCGCCTCGGAATCGATCACCGGCTGGGTATCCCTGAAAACCCGCAGGGGCGTGGGATTATCGAGCGCCTCAACCGTTCGCTTGCCATGCGTATATCACGCCAGTTTGCCACCTACTACGGTACAGGGGCAGACCGTGGCACTGTTCGCCGCATGACAAAAGCGCTGCAGTCCGCGACGAATGCGGCCAATAAGGGTAAAGAGCTGACAGTAAAGCAACAGCAGACTATGCGTGATCTGCCCTCATGGGAATCGCTGATTGAGCACATTGAGGCCGGTGTGGAGTGGTACAACAACCGCCCGCACGAGTCCCTGCCGCTTCGTGGTGATGGCGAGCACTTCACCCCGGCGCAGTTCCGGCGCTACAAGCTGGAAAAAGAAGCGACAGAGATCGAATGGCTGTCAGAGCTGGAGCTGCGTGAGATGTTCATGCCGCAGATAGAGCGTACCGTCAACCGCTGTGAGGTCCGTTTATTCAATAACCTGTATTACTCCGCTGAGCTGAATAACGAGCACGGTAATAAAGTGCTGGTTAATTACGATATTCACGACGCAACCCGAGTGGTTATTCGTCGCCCGGATGGTTCATTTATTTGCGAAGCTGTCTGGGATGGCAATAAACAGCAAGCATTCCCGGTCACTGCCGAATATCACCAGCGCCAGCAACGTATCAAAGGGATGCGTCAGCGCGGCGAGGAGAAGGTCCGCCTGGCCGAGGCCGAGAACGTCCACACCCTGCCAGCTCCGGCAGAGCAGGAATGGCTGCATGGCAACGTCTATCGCCCCGCTCGTGGTGCTGCACCTGTAGCGCTGGCAGAAATGGAGGAAGAAGAATACAGCGAGGATGAGTATCTGAATAACTCGCTGGATATGCTGGAATCAAATAAACGTAAAAACGCTATTTAAGGCCGTTTAAATACCCTTCAAATAATGGAGTAAATTATGTCTGAGGTGAATATTTCCGATATTCGCGAGGTTCTGCGCAACCTTGTTGATGGTACCCGTTTTACTTTTGCTCAGGTTGCCCGTGAAACCGGCTTATCAACCGGTGTTGTCAGTGGCTTCATGAACAATAAATATACCGGTGATAACGACCGCGTCGAGAAAGCTCTGCAGCGCTGGGTCAATAAACAGCATTCAGCTGCAGAACTGCCTGAGCCCCCGCGCTTTATTGAGACCCCGACGGTTAAACAAATCTGGACAGCTTTCCGCTATGCGCATCTCACAGAGTGCATCGGCGTGGTCTGCGGTAACCCCGGTGTCGGGAAGTCCGAAGCTGCGCGGGAATACCGCCGCAGTAACGACAACGTCTGGATGATAACGATCACCCCCTCCTGCGCCAGTGTACTGGAGTGTCTGACTGAGTTGGCCTATGAGCTGGGGATGAATGATGCGCCACGTCGTAAAGGCCCGCTGGCCCGCGCACTGCGCCGCCGTCTTGATGGTACTCAGGGCCTTGTCATCATTGATGAAGCTGACCATCTGGGCGCTGAAACGCTCGAAGAGCTGCGCCTGCTGCAGGAGGCTACCCGCGTCGGGCTGGTGCTGATGGGTAACCATCGTGTCTACAGCAATATGACCGGCGGCAACCGTACCGTTGAGTTCGCCCGCCTGTTCAGTCGTATCGCCAAGCGCGTGGCGATCAACAAGACCAAAAAGGCCGATGTGGAAGCTATTGCTGATGCCTGGCATATCGACGGCGAAAAAGAGCGTGATCTGCTTCAGAAGATTGCGCAGAAGCCCGGCGCACTGCGCATCCTCAGTCATTCCCTGCGGCTTGCGGCGATGACGGCTCACGGCGCAGGTCAGGCTGTCAGCGAGAGCTACATCCTCAAGGCGCTGCGCGATCTGGATCTGGATGTTGATGTTTCGACGTTATTAAGAGGCTAACACCATGATTACTGAACGTATTGCTGAACATGTTGGTATGGCCACCGCTGCGCAGGCATGGCTGCAGGCGCGAGGTAGTCGTGTTACGGAGATGCGGGTGTGGATGCGCCGCCCGTGTCTGGAAATCACCTGTCCGCCGACTGAACTGGTGAACAGGGCTAATCATTTGATTGAACGCTGCCCCACCGGGACCCGCTCCGTGTGGATGGCCACTCTCGAAGGTTGTCATGTTATCTGGAGGTAGTTATGCAAAAGCGCCGTAAGTGGAGCAAGTCCGAAATTCAGTTTGTCTGTGAGAATGCCGGGAAAATGACGGCAGCGGAGATGGGCGAGAAACTTAACCGCACCCGTCAGGCCATTCAGTCTCAGGCTAACCGCTGGGGCTTGTCCGTTCTGGTTAAACCATCGGATGATCATGATATCTACCTTTGCCGTGAGCTTTATAAAGAGGGCCTGACCATTCCTGTTATTGCCGAAAAAATGGAATTAAGTCGCCGTGTTGTTTCGAATATTGTTTATTCAGATTGCTATTAATTCAGTGAGGACTTTATGAATACTGCAAATACCATCCCGGACGGTTACCGGATTAACGCTCAGGGTCATTTAGTTCCTGAGTCACAGATTAAACCGCTGGATAAGCTGCGTGATGAGCTGGTTATCGGCGTTGTTGAAGCTGCCCGTCTGCAGCGTCAGTCGCTGGTCGAGTTCAAGCTTGGATCTATGGCAAAAGTCGATGATTTTGTTGACCTGTCAGCAGCAGAGTTTGGCGTCGAATATGGCGGCGCTAAGGGTAACGTCACGTTACCCAGTTTTGATGGCCGCTATAAGTTGGTTCGTGCCGTGGGCGAGCATCGTATCTTTGATGAACGCATCCAGGCGGCAAAAAAGCTGATTGATGACTGCATTCATGAATGGTCTGCCGGGGCTGACGAAAAGATTATGGCGATGGTCGATCATGCCTTTCGCGTCAACAAACAGGGCCGGATTGATATCAATCAGGTGCTCAGCCTGCGTTCACTGAATATTGACGATGCCAAATGGAATGAAGCAATGGACGCTGTGGCCGATGCTATTCAGGTCACAGGAACCAGTCAGTACCTGCGTTTATATGAGCGTCAGGATAATGGCACTTATAAGCAGATATCGCTGGATTTAGCCAAACTCTGAATATTCGTTAATTAACTTTGTTTGATTTCCGGCGTCAGCGCCGTGGGGTTGCTCACGCCGAAAATCAGTAAGGACATATTATGAATCCTAAAACGAAAGGTATTTTTGAGGCTGCATTCGCCAAATGGGGATTTGAATCTCAGGTGCTAGTTCTTTCCGAAGAAGCCAGCGAATTATCAGCCGCCTGCTCGCGTTTTCTTAACCACAAAACCGACAGCAGCAAAGTGGCCGAAGAAGCAGCAGATGTCGAGATCATGATTGAGCAACTGCGTCATAACGGGATGGGCCCCATGATTGACCATGAGAAAAATCGCAAGATGGCGCGTCTGGCTCAGGTTGTTGGTGTTGAGTCACAACCTGTCAGCCCCTTTGGTCCGTCCGTTATGGGGCTTCTGGAGGAAGCGACCGAACAGATGGGGCTGGCAGAAACCCTCTATCGCGACACCAAAACCAGCAATCGCTATGCCGCCGCCCGCGCCCGTATGGCCGTCAGTCTGCTGATGCAGGCTGCTCAGAAGATGATTCGCGAGCAGCAGTATGCCGAACGTAAGCGGGCGGAGGATAAAGCTCATGATTAATTTAGAGCAGATTAAAGCCGATATTGCGGCCCGTAAGGCGATGCCAGCATGGGGGGCTAATACATCCATCGAGCGCATTAAGACCATCAATGCCACGCTTCCCAGCTTTTCGCTGAAAACGGTTGACGTGCTGGTGAAGATGCTGGAGTCCTGCACCGGCACTAAAGCAATTAACGACGTTATAGCTGAGCGCCAGCGGCAGCAGACAGTGAAAGGATTCTCGACAGCACAGGATGATACTTATGTCGGTTTCCAGCTGTCGGCAGCGGCAATCTGCTATATCGAACCGATGGAAGCTGAAAATTATTGGCCAGCAGACTGGTATGACGACAGTTTCAAACCGACAGATACTCGGCGAAACTTGATTAAAGCCGCCGCACTTATCATCGCTGAAATCGAGCGTCTTGATCGTCAATTACCTGAGGGGGGCCTATGACCCGCTCAAACGCAATCCAGATTATCCATATCGCCAAAAGCCAGCTTGCGCTCGACGATGATACATACCGCTCCCTGTTGGGGGCGGTAGTTCCGGGCAAGTCGAGCTGTCGCGAGATGACCATCATCGAGCTGCAGAATGTTATCCAGGCACTGGAGGCTAAGGGGTTCAAAAGCAAACCTGTGCGCCGTTCTAAGCGCCGCATGTCTGCCCCGTCTAACGTGAGCCTGAAAATCCGCGCAATATGGAAAACGATGTTTAAAGATGGTTTTATCCGGGACGGTAGCGATATTGCGCTTGACCGTTTTGTCCGGCGACAGACCCGTATCCGTAATGGCGGGGCTGGCGTCTCCAGCCTTGAGTGGTTACGAGCCGACGCCGAGGACAACCTGCTAGAGAGCCTGAAGCAATGGCATATCCGGGAGATGAAAAAAGCCATGCTGGCACACCATGCCCGACTCCCCGAAAACCCAGTTACCGGTGACGAAAGCCGGGACTATGACACAATCTGCAGCGGCTACGCTGACGCAGCCAGAAGGTGGAAAAAATGAGTATGAGTGACGATCTCTTTGGTGATGTTCGTGATGACAGTCTGCTGGATCATCTCAGTGATGAAACCGAGAACGTCCGTTTCCCGTCGATTCTTGCTGAACTCAATTCAATCCTGAGTCGGGAGCTGTCGCGGCTGGGTGGTGATTCTTCGCATTCTCTGGAGCTGGTAATCGCGATAACAAGGCATATTGGAGGGATGCAAATCTACGTTCCACGGGGGCAGCGGCTTGAGTTTCTGGTGCGCGATATGCAAATCTGGCGTGATTACTGTAAGAGCGCCAGTATTGATACCCTTGTTACGCGCTACCATGTCACCTACAAAACGGTGTATAAAGCCATCAGACGTATGCGCAGGCTGGAGCATAAGAAATATCAACCGTCACTTTTTTGAGGATACCAATGCGTAAAATATTTCTGGGGTTTTTATTTATTACAACATTCTCATCTTATGCGGGGCAGGCTTCAATTAAAGAGCAAGCCAAGACACTTCTTGAGGAGTATGCACGAGTAGACTCTGTAGACTGGTACAGTAAGGGAGATACGACATTTGCTGAAAATGATGGGTTTATTGGTGTTTATAGACACTTAAAGGCATCAGTTAGTGATAATTCAGTCAATTTGAAAATGGATTTTGTATCAGGCCCTAAACGGCCTGATAGCGACGAATTCAGTAAAATAACTTCCGATGTTTGCATTACAGTATTTTCTCAGTTGATTAATCCACCAACAAAAGATGCAAAGGAAGTTACTTGGGATGATGAGCCAGCAGAGGAAGAAAATAATACTACTGACCAGTTTGCATTTATGCGTACTTCTGGGCTGGATAAAGTTCACGGCCAAAAAATGGAAGGCGTTATCAATGGCTGGCAAGTTAGCATTAAAAGAACAGTATTATTGACAACATGCTCCGCGAAAAAAAAGTGATACTCAATTAACAAGGAAGCCGGTTAATCCGGCTTTTTTTTTGCCTGCAGCAAAATGGGATTTGTCAGATTGACTCAATCCCATAGGTGCAGGCATGACAACAACATTCTCCCCCGCGTTTTTACACGCCCTCTCTTTCATTCGCGCCCGCGAAGGTGGTTATGTTAATGACCCCACCGACAAAGGCGGCGAAACCAAATACGGCATTTCTGATAAACGCGACGGTCTTGCCGATGGCAAAACCGACGTCGATGGCGACGGCAAACCCGATACCCGAATTAAGGACCTGACCGAAGAACAGGCCGGGCAGATCTATTTCCGCGATTACTGGTATCCGGCTTACTGCTCACAGTGGCCTGATGGCATCTCCCTTTTTGTGTTCGATTCCGCCGTCCAACACAATCCTAAAAAAGCGGTCCAGCTCCTGCAAGATGCGGTCGGCGTCACCGCTGATGGCATTATCGGCCCAAAAACCCGCACCGCAGTAGCCTCTGCAGATGCTGAATGGCTCCTGACTCGCTGCTTCCTGCGCCGCTCCCGCTATTACGCCGACATCATTAAATCAAATGCCTCTCAGGGTAAATACCTCAATGGCTGGTTTAACCGACTGGATTTACTGGCGAACGCCTGTCAGGAGGTCATTGGCGGTCAGGTCTCGGTTCCCCGGAGCTGAGCATGGGTAAAGGCTGGGATTCATCGTTACGTGCGGGGCGGCGCGATCGCCTCCGTCAGGAAGTGCTTCACCGGGTTGCCGGTGGCCCTCCACCCGTTCCACGCGATTACAAAGGCTGCGACGGCACTCATGCCAGTTATTACCGCAGGGGCTGGGACTCCGTCGATACACGAGACATCGTCTGGCAGTGCCAGCGATATAAGGAAAAGCATAATGTTTAAATTAAATACCGACGGGCTGATTCAGGCGTTGATCCGGGTATTTCAGTCCGGTTGGACTGTGGTCGTGCTAGTAGGTTTATCGCTGCTGTTCTGCAGCTTCACTGGCCGTCAGGCGTTTATTGTCTGGTGGCTGACTTTCGCTGGTGTGCTGTTAATCGGTGCAAGCGTATGGCTTGGTAATCTCCCGTATCGTCTGCTGCAGCCAGGTAATTCCGTTCGCCGATGGTCAGGCGTGCTGTCCTGGATTATCTGGGGGGTAGGTTTCCTATTGCTGGCAGTCGCCCCCACCAATGTAAAAGACCCGTGGATCTTGCTGTTTAATCCTCTGGCGGGACTGACCGCCTTCCTCCTCTGGTTGTGGGCTTCACACAAGGAGCCGCTCAAATGGACCCGATAACCCTTTCCACAGTGGCATCTGTATTGCTGAAGGCCGGGCCTTCTCTGGTTCGCACTGTCGGCGGCTGGTTCGGCAGCGACAGTACCACGGCGAAAGCCGCTGATTCGGTGGCCAGCATTGTCGAGACAGTCAACGGTGCGATTAATCCCGCCGACCAGCAGCGTGTTCTGGAGCAGAAGCTGGCGCAGCTGCCGCCTGAGCAGCTTGTACAGCTCGAGACCCTCAAGGTACAGCTGCAGCAGTTCCAGCTGGAGAAGGACAAAGCGCAGATGGCCGACCAGCAGATTGCACACCACGAGCAGCAGGAAACCATCCGCAACGGCGACAACGCCACGGACGAATATGTCCGCCAGACCCGCCCGCTGATGGCCCGCTTATCCCTCTACAGCAGCATTGCTTACGTGATGATCATGTCTCTGGGCCAGCAGGCTGGTGCGGTGGCCGGTGCCTTTGGTCATGCGTTTTCCATGCCCGAACCGGACTGGGATATCGCGCTCATGCTGGCAACCCCGGCGCTGGGCTATCTGGGTTTCAGGACGCTGGACGGTTTCGCCCGGTACAGCAAATCCAGCAAACACAAGGTCATGGTGGGTAAATGACCAAAGCGTTTGATCGCGCCAGCGACCTTGAAATGGAAGAACGGGAACAGGCCTTAAACCGGCATTTAAACCGCGTTAAAGAGCTGCCGGATGAACTCGGAATCTGTAACGACTGCGGCGCGGCGATTCCGGCAGCTCGGATTCGGGCGCTGCCGCATGTTGCGACCTGTATCAGCTGTCAGGCCATCAGAGAAAACAGGGGGAAGCATGCCGTGGGAAATAATTAAGGGGAACTGGGCGATTATCTGGGCGCTGTTTATGTCTGCCGTGAACGTCATTCAGCTCCTGCTGGCCAAAACCTACGTCAAACGCGAGGAGCTGGAGCTGATGCGTACCCGACTGCAGGGCATTGAAAATACCATCGCGGGGCTACCCAGTCAGAAAGACCTGCACCAACTGCAGCTGGAAATGAGTAATTTGCGGGGTGACCTCCGCGAACTGGGCCCGGCGATTCGCCAGGTGAAACATGTCAGCGATCTGCTTCTGGAAAATGAGCTGAAGGAAAAATAAGAGGTGACGACTATGCGTGACATTCTCGACCAGGACCAGCGACTGGTTATTCTGCGATCCCTTGTCGAATGCGGCGACAGTGCCAACGAGTCGATTTTGCAGACCTGCCTGCAGACGTATGGCCATCGCGTTTCCCGCGATACGGTGCGCACGCATCTGGCGTGGCTGCGTGAGCAGGGTCTGGTCAGTCTGACGGATGTTTCCGGCTGTTATGTGGCTGAAATCACCGGTCGCGGTGATGACGTCGCCAGCGGTCTCGCCACAGTTCCGGGGGTGAAAAAGCCCCGCGCGAGGGGGTAACGATGGCTAAAACTAAACCTTACACCGAGGCACAGCGGCGTATTTTTTATCAACTGGCCGCAGTGATGGTTTGCTCAGAGATTGAGTCTCAGGTTATCGCGCCGTTTAGTGAGAAAGAGACCGGAAAACCTTATGACCGCAGCGCCCCTGATAGTTTTACCAACACGTTTCTGAACAAGAATCCTGAGTTCAGACGTGCATTCGAAACGCTGGGCCGTGCCATCACCAGAGAGCGGAAAAACCAGCTGCAGCTGGCAAAGGCGACAAGGAGCAAACATGGCAGTTGAGAAACCGACCCGAGGGCGCCCGTCGAAAATTGACCTGCTGCCGGATGGCGTCCGCGACCAGCTGCATCAGATGCTGCGTGAGAAACGTCATACCCAGGAAGAAATCCGCGAGGCCATCAACGAACTGATTGACGGCCATAACCTGCCTGATGATATGAAGCTCAGCCGTACCGGCCTGAACCGTTACGCCAGCAAAATGGAAGAGTTCGGCGCAAAAATCCGGGCTTCCCGTGAGATGGCGGAAATCTGGGCGGCAAAGCTGGGTTCTGCGCCATCTTCTGACGTGGGTAAGCTGCTGCTTGAGTTCGTCAAAACGATGGCCTTTGAAACCTCCATGTCCCTTGCAGACGGTGCGGACCCTGTAGAGCCGAAGGCCCTCGGCCAGCTGGCACTGGTTGCTCAGCGTCTGGAAGCGGCAGCGATGGCCAGCCACAAACGTGAGAAAGAAATCCGCCGGGCATTCGCCGAAGAAGCCGCCGCGCAGGCGGAGAAAATCACCAAAAGCGCCGGTCTGTCTGCGGAAACCGCAGCTGATATCCGTCGCCAGATTCTGGGGATCGTATGATGGCCGGACCATTGTCATCGCAGGAACAGTTACGTAATCAGTCCGCCAGCGCCATTCTGGCGGGCGAGTTCGACGCGGATCAGGTGCTGCTGCCGTATCAGCGCCGGTGGATTGCGGACACGTCCCATCTCAAGATTGCCGAGAAATCCCGTCGTACCGGCCTGACGTGGGCGGAAGCCGCCGAGGCGGCGCTCAGCGGGTCAATGTCACCGGAAGCCGGGGGAACCGACACCTTCTATGTCGGTACCACCAAAGACATGGCGCGTGAGTTTATCGACGCCTGCGCCATGTGGGCGAAGGCGTACAATCTCGCGGCCTCAGCGATTGGCGAGGAAGCGCTGGAGGATGACGACAAGGACATACTGGTTTACGTCATCAACTTTGCCAGCGGCTTCAAAATCAAGGCGCTGTCGTCCAACCCCTCAAACCTGCGCGGTATGCAGGGTAATGTCATCATCGATGAAGCAGCATTCCAGAAAGACCTCGCTGCCGTACTGAAAGCGGCGCTGGCGCTGACCATGTGGGGCTCTAAGGTCCGCTTGATCTCCACCCATAACGGCATTGAAAACCTGTTCAATACCATCATCACCGACAGCCGTGCGGGCAAAAAACGGTACTCCGTTCACCGTATTGATATTGAGCTGGCCATCAGCGAGGGGTTGTATCGTCGTATCTGCCAGGTGACGAAAAAGCCGTGGTCACCAGATGCCGAAGCGGAGTGGCTGGCGAATCTGCTGAGCGATACCGCCACTGAAGAAGACGCCCGCGAGGAATACTATTGCGAGCCGAAGAACGGCGGCGGCACCTATCTGGCCCGCTCCATCCGCGAGCGTGCCGCGCGGGGCTCCGGTCCCGTTCTGCGTTTCACCGGCACGGCAGAATTCAATGCCATGCCGGAAATCATCCGCGCACTGGATATGCAGGAGTGGCTGGATAAGGTGGTGCTGCCTGTGCTGAACACGCTCCCGCAGAACCTCCGCCACTGTCTCGGCGAGGACTTCGCGCGGTCGGGTCACCTGACGGTCTTTGCGCCGATGACCGTCAACGACGACACCACGCGTACCGTACCGTTCCTTGTCGAGTTGGCCAACGTTCCCTACAAGCAGCAGGAGCAGGCGCTGTTCTTTATCTGCGACAGGCTACCGCGCCGCGACGGTATCAAGTTGGATGGACGGGGGAACGGTAACTATCTTGCCGAACAGGCGGCGGAGAAGTACGGCGCAGAGGTGGAGGTGGTCATGCCTTCCGTCGCCCACTACCGCGAGAACATGCCGCGCTTCAAGGCTGCGTTCGAAGACGATGAGCTGGTCCTGCCGAAGCATGAAGATGTCATCAGCGACCTCGGGCAAATTGTCGTTCAGCGCGGGGTGCCTGGAATTGATGACCGGGAGAATACCGGCAGCGATGGCCACAAGCGTCACGGCGACAGCGCGTATGCGATCTTCCTTGCCTTTCTCGCCAGCAAAGAAGACTGCCAGCGCTATGAGCTGCATCGGCTTAACAAATCCCAACAGCAGCGCAATAGCGACAGTCGCCGCCAGTTGCGCATCACACGTGGCCTTAAAAATCAGCGAGGACTGCTTTGATGCTGAAGAAACTCTCCGGTGCGATCCGACGCCTGCTTAACCCGGCAACCGATGAAACCGTCTCCGTTAATGAAACTGACATGACCCAGCCCGAAGCGCGAGCCAGAAGCGCCAGCGTCAGGTCGCCCTCTGCGGGCATCAGCGTGGCGAGTACCTTATCCCCGGCGAGATTAGCCGGGGTTCTGCGCAATGTGACCGAGGGAAACGCACGGGACTACTTCATCCTTGCGGAAGAGATGGAAGAGCGTGACCTACACTACGCAAGCGTACTGCGTACCCGCAAGCTGACTGTGGCCGGTATCCCTCCTGCAGTAGAGGCGGCCAGCGACGATGAGCATGACGTATTGCTGGCTGATGCTGTTCGCGATCTTGTCGAGCAGCCGCAAATCCCGGAGCTGTTATTTGATCTGCTCGATGGCCTCGGTAAAGGTGTTGGGGTCTGCGAAATCCTGTGGAGTACCCGTGATGGCTGGATGCCGCGTGATTATGAGTGGGTTGACCCGCGGTTCCTGAAACCCGATAGCGACACACTTCGTGAGTTCCGTCTGCTGACGGACGAGCAGCCAGTAGACGGTATCCCCCTGACGCCGGGAAAATATGTGATGCATTATCCCCGCCTGAAGTCTGGTTTGCCGCTGCGTAATGGTCTGGCCCGTCTGGTCGCGGTGATGTATATGCTCAAGTCCTTTACCGTCCGTGACTGGTGGGCGTTCGCCGAGAAGTTTGGCCTCCCCATCGTCGTCGGTAAGTACGGGAATAATGCCACCGATGAGCAGATTGGGACCCTCATCGATGCTATCGCCTCCATTGCATCGGATGCAGGCTGCGCCATCCCGCAAAGTATGCAGCTGGAGATGCAGGAAACTGCCAGCCGCAACGGTGGCGGCGCATTGTTCAAGGAAATGGCGGAATGGTGCGACGCCCAGACCAGTAAGGCCGTACTGGGGCAGACCATGACCACCGACGACGGCAGCTCGCGATCTCAGGCCGACGTGCATGACCGGGTGCGCATGGATATTGCCCGCTGGGATGCCCGTCAACTGGAGAACACTCTAAATGAGTTTCTGGTACGCCCGTTTATCCAGTTCAACTATGGGCCGCAGGAAAAGTACCCGCGTGTGAAGCTGACTATCAGCGAACCGGAGGACCTCAAAGCTTTTGTCGATGCGCTTATCCCCCTGGTAGATCGTGGTCTGCGGGTGCAGGAGTCTGAAGTCCGGGACAGGTTCGGTCTGGCTGAGCCGGAGAACGGCGCGGCGGTACTCTCACCCTCTAACAGCTTCTCTGCCTTCAGCCCTGCACCGGCACTCAACCGTGCGCAGCTTGCGCTCAACCGTTCGCAGGAAGATGAGATTGATGTGATGGCCAGCGAGGCGCTGAAAGACTGGGAGCTGACCGGCGATGCGTTCACCAGTCCGGTGCTGCAGCTGGCGAAAGACGCAGGCAGTTTTGAAGAATTTCTGGCACGTCTGCCGCACCTGCAGAAGACGCTGGAGCCTGCCGCATTCGTCGAGCAGCTGGCGATGCTGAGCTTTAAGGCGCGGACGCTGGGAGATGCGAACGATGGCTAAGGCTCCCGATATTATCCCCAAAGAGGCGCTGGCCTGGCTGAAGTCGAAAAAGCTGACGCCGGGCTTCGATTACCGTGATGTATGGAAGCAGGAGCACGGCATCGGTTTCACTGTGGCGAAGATGACGCAGCTCGACCTGCTCTCTGACGTCAAAGCATTGGTCGAAGACGCAATGGCCAGCGGCCAGTCGTTCGCTGAATTCCGTGAGGTGCTGAAGCCCCTGCTGGTGAAGCGTGGATGGTGGGGTCAGCAGCTGATGGATGACCCGCTGACAGGTGAGACAAAGCCGGTGCAGCTCGGCAGCGATCGTCGTCTGCGTACCATCTACGATACCAACATGCGCACTGCCCGCAGCGCCGGTCAGTGGGACCGCATCCAGCGTACTAAGCGCGCGATGCCCTATCTGCTCTATACGCTGGGCCCGTCACGCGAGCACCGCGCCGAGCACCTGAAATGGGCTGACCTCTGTTTGCCCGTTGACGCCCCGTTCTGGCTGACTCATTTCTGCCCCAACGGCTGGGGCTGTAAATGTACGCTCCGTCAGGTCAGCAAATATGAGTACGATCAGTTGCTGAAAAATGGCGTCCCACGCAACGTGCAGCAGCTCGACGACAACGGCCAGCCTACTGGTCACGTTATCCGCCAGACCGTACCGGTCCGTACCGAAGCCCCGCCAGTCAAACGGGTGAAGTGGGTTAACAAGCGCACCGGCGAAGAGGAGATGGTGCCGGAGGGGATTGATCCGGGCTGGGACTACAACCCCGGCATGCGCCGTCAGGCCGAACTTGAGCGCCAGCTGGCCGCGAAGCAGAGCGCCTTCGACAGTGATAACTAAACGAGGCGGTAATCCGCCTCAAACGCGCTCAGGGACTTTACCGGCATTTATGGTACGATGATTCGCTGAAAAATTCTTAAACGCGCCACGGCGTTTTTGAACGGGGTTTAAACGCGGTTCCCCGCTGCGTTTCCCGCAACTCTTCCTTTATATACAGGGAAAGCGGTTAATCTACTTTCTTCTCCCCCATCGCCGACACTGTCCGTCAGTTACCTTTAACGACGGACAGCACCATGTCAAAGCCTGCAACACAACTTGAATTTCTGGCCCTGTGCTTTGAGCTTCCCGACCTGTCGGATGCCAGCATGCCGCTGCCGGAATGGTTGCCGATGATCCCTGCGGGTACATTCACTGGCCGGGATGGCCGTTCCTGGGTAAACGACAATCCGCAGGCCTTCATTGCCACGTCCTTTCGTTACCCGACGTTGCCGTTTGATGCCGAACATTCCACAGAGCTGCTTGGCCCTAAAGGTGAAGAAGCTCCGGCCTATGCCTGGATTGATGCCATGCGCGTCAACGCTGACGGTAGCATTGACGGTCATATCGAGTGGACGCCTGACGGCGAAGCGCTCGTTCGCGGTAAGAAGTACCGCTATTACAGCCCGGCTTTCCGTCATTTCCCTACCGGTCAGGTCTCGCATCTGTCCAGCGCTGGCCTGACCAACAAACCCAACCTGTATTTACCCGCACTTAACTCGGAGAACACCATGACTGTACCTGTGCAAATTGCGACGGTGCTGGGACTGGCTGCAACTGCGTCGATTGATGACGCTGTATCAGCTATCCAGACCATCAAAAACAGTGAATCGCTTGCGCTGAACCGTGCTCAAAACCCGGACCTGTCGAAGTTTATTCCGCAGGAGACGTACCAGTTGGCGCTGAACCGCGCTCAGACAGCAGAGGACCGCCTGAAGACGCTGGATGAGAAAACGGCTACCGCGCTGGTTGATGATGCCGTGACCGCCGGGAAAGTCGCACCCGCTAACCGCGATATGTATCTGGCCCTTTGCCGCACTGAAGATGGTCGCCAGAAGTTTGAAGCGTTCGTAAAAACTGCGCAGCCACTGGTTAATCAGGACCCGTCCAAAGGCAAAGAGAACAACGGTCAGCAGACCACGCTTAACGAAACTGAGCTGGCGATGTGCCGCAGCATGGGTATTTCGCAGGAAGAGTTTCTCGCCGCTAAACCGAAACAGGAGCAATAACAATGCCAGCACCGTCAGCTGAAATTCTGCACGCGCTCTCAACGTCACTGAGCGCCGCCTTTACCAAAGGTCTTGCGGGCGTCAAGTCGCAGTACCTGCGCATCGCTACTGAAGTGCCGAGCGGCTCTGCATCCAATACGTATGGCTGGCTCTCGGACCTGCCGACCATCAAAGAGTGGGTCAGCGCCCGCCAGTTCGCGCAGTTGTCTCAGTACGGCTACACCATCTTTAACAAGACCTGGGAAAACTCGATCAAGGTCAAGCGTGAGAATATCGAAGACGACCAGATTGGTCAGTACAGCGTGATTGCGCAGGCATTCGGTCAGCAGGTCGCCGAGTTCCCGGATACGCTGAGCTTCCCGCTACTGGTTGCCGGTTTCAAAACCCTGTGCTTTGACGGCCAGAACTTCTTTGATACTGACCATCCAATGGCGGGCGGTACCTACAGCAACGTTGTAGGCAATATCGCGACCGACACCGGCGAGCCGTGGTTCCTGATTGATGAGAGCCAGGTACTCAAGCCGATCCTTTACCAGAACCGCCGTCCCTTCAATTTCCAGGCACTGGATGACCTCAGCAATGACCACACCTTCAAGAACAATGAGTTCCTGTATGGCGTGGATGGCCGCTGCAACGTCGGTTTTGGCTTCTGGCAGACCGCCTGCGGGTCCCGCGCACCGCTGACTGTCGCCAACTATGAGGCGGCGGTGAAGGTTCTGCAGGGGATGAAGCGTGATTCCGGTAATCCGCTGGGTATCCGTCCGACCACGCTGGTCGTCGGTCCGAACAACCGCGCAGCAGCGAAGAAAATCATCGACGCGATGCTGGTCGATGGCGGTAATTCCAACATCTATTACAAGGATGTGGAAATCGTCGACAGCCCGTTCATCACCACCCCGGCGTAATAGTCAGTCTCCGTTTTAATACCGTTACAGCGGGCTTTAAACCCGCTGTGACCCACCTTTAAAGAGGATGGAACAGTGAGTGGAACGAAAGAAAAAACAGCGGGTAAGCAAAGCACTAAAGGTCGCGCTGGCAAGGTGTCAGCGCAGGAAGTGGCACAGGCTGATGCATTTGACCTGCCGGGAGCTGAACGGTCAGTCACATTGCCAGGGCATTACGTTGCGGTGGGTGCGTCCCCCATCCGTGTAACCCTGGGTGAAGCCGATGAATCACTGACGCCTGAAGGTCTGGCCACCGGTGGCGGCAGTGAGAATCTTATCGTAGCAACCCAGCTACAGACAGAATCTCTGAATACCAATCAGGGCGAAATGCGGTCTGCGCTATCTGCAGAAGGGCTGGCTTCAGGTGCTGATTCATCGCCTCTCAGCATGAACATTACACCCAATCCTGCTACCGACGATGTTGTGGTGCTGGAGGTTCGTGCCCGGTCTGAGCATGGGTTCTGGCGCTGCGGTCGCTTCTGGCCGCGCGAGCCCATCCATGTGTTTGTCAGCGACGACCCTGATGGTGATAACGAGGCCAATGCGCTGGAGGGTGATGTGGTGGTGGAATGTTTCATCAGCCACGAAACCGCCGAGCGCCTGAAGGCTGAGCCTCATCTGGTGGTGGCGATAGTGCCGGTTCTGCAGGTGGCGGAGAAAGACTGATGGGAATTTACGTTACCCGTGATGACCTGCTGGCTGCGGACGGGTCGCTGGTCTGGACTATGGCCATCGACAAAGCGACTAACCAGCTCGATGAGACGAAGATAGCTACGGCCATCGAGGATGCCGACGCGGAGATCAACTCGTTTCTGTCAAAGCGTTATCAGTTGCCGCTGAACATCACCACCGTTCCGCGCCCACTGCACCGGGTAGCTGTATCCATCGCTATTTACTGGCTGTCCGAGCGAGATAATCAGATCACTGACCTGATTCAGAAACGCTACGACAGCGCTATCCAGACCCTGAAAGAGATGGCGAACGGCACCCGTGACCTCGGCCTGCCGACCGACACGCCAACCCCGGAGACCGATAACGGCAGGATGATTGTTGTCTCCGATAACAAACGCCTTTTCACCCGTAACAACCTTAAAGGGGTGCTGTGATGGGTATCGCCGTTGAGGTTATCGGCGCTGAGAAGCTGCAGCAGATGCGCATGGCCATCGAGAAGCTCTCCGACAGTTCGCTGCAGCAGGAGCTGCTGGAGAGCATCGGGGCTGTTGTGGAATCGCAGACCCGCCGTCGCATCAGCGACGAGAAAACCTCACCGGCGGGCGAACGCTGGGAGGAATGGTCTGAGGGTTACCGTAAGACCCGCAGCGGCAATCAGAGCCTGCTGCAGGGCAACGGTGATCTGCTAGACAGCATCCAGTACATCGTCGAGCGTGGCCGCGTTCGCGTGGGTTCACCACTTAGCTACAGCGGCGTTCACCAGGACGGTTTTGCAGGTAGCGTCCCGGTCAGCGCCCACAAGCGTCTCATTCATCAGGCGTTTGGCCGGGCGCTGAAGCATCCGGTCTGGCAGACCGTCGGTTCCCATAATCGCATGATGGATATTCCACAACGCGAGTACCTCGGGCTGTCCACCGCAAACGACGATGAGCTGATGCACGTCATCGGCGACTTCTGGAAAGAGGTATTACCGTGAGTAATGAACGTCCGTCCCTGCTGACCACCGGCTCCACGGTCTCCGCTGCTGAGAACATCGTGGCGTGGCTGAAGCCGGAGCTGTTGAACGAACCTCAGCAAAACAAGCCTGACCGCGTCAGCGTTATCGAGCGCCATATCGGTCAGTTCAGCACCCCGGCAGAAGTCAAAACCTACCTGACGGATCGTGATGGATGCATCCGTCTGGCTGCGCTGCGCGTGCGCAATATCCGCGCTCAGGCTGGCGGCACCGTCGGCGATATCACCTGGGCGGCGTACGTCATGGCCACCGATGCATGGGGCTATACGCGCGATACCCGCTGCGAGGTGCTGGTCGGAAAGCTGGTGCGCCGAATTGTCCAGCGCGGAGCCCCTAACGGTATGAAGGCCGAGCGTCTGGCCACCTCTGTCAGCGCCGACAATATCTATTCCGGCGGGCTGAACGATCTGGGTCTGACTATGTGGGCCGTGACGTGGGAACAGGAGTTCCGCCTGGATGATGAAATCGACCTGGCTAATCTCGCGGACTTCCTGCGACTGGGGGCAACGCTTCAGGTCAGCGACGACATCGACCCGATTAAAGGCGTTATTAACGTAAGAGAGCCGTAACGATGAAGAAACATATTAAGCCCGCCCGCGCGGGACTGCAGGTGCGTAAAGCCGATGGCCAGCGCCTGAATCCCGAAGGGGAAGAGCTGCCTGTAAGTGCGTGGTGGCGGCGTCGCGAAGCCGAAGGTGACGTTGTTATCACCGGTATTAAGGCGGAATCCGTAACTGAACCGGCGGAAGCCGTAACCGAACTGGCGGAAGTCCGCCAGACCCGAACCGTAAAGGAGAAGTGATATGTCGTCACTGGGTAATATTCCTGCTGATATCCGCGTTCCGCTGGTGTACATCGATATTGATAATTCTCAGGCGCTCGACAGCGCCCCGGCGCAGTCGCGGAAAATTATCGTCATCGGCCAGCAGAGTGCGACCGGCACCGCTGCCGTTCTGACGCAAAACCGTATCACCAGCGACGGCACCGCTGACCAGCTCTACGGCAAAGGCTCCATGCTGGCAGGGATGCTCAAAACCCTGCGTAAGGCCAACAGCTATACCGAAGTGTGGGCGATGGGACTGGCTGATATCGCCGCCGGTACTGCCGCAAAAGCAGAGCTGGCCATTACTGGCCCGGCCACCGCTGCAGGTACGCTGGCCCTGCTGGTTAACGGTATCTCGGTGCAGGTCGGCGTCAGCGCTGAAGCGACAGCGGACACCATAGCAGCCTCCATCATCACCGCCGTCAATAAACTCCCGGACACGCAGGTTATCGCCGCGCTGAAAGCCGCATCAACAACGTCAGTCACCCTGACCACCAACTGGCAAGGTGCGACCGGCAATGCGATGGACGTTCGTCTCAACTACTACACCGGCGAGCAGACACCGGCAGGCGTTGCCGTGGCTGTGACTGCGTTCACCGGCGGCACCGGCACCCCGGATATTGCGGCTGTCGTCGCGGCGCTGGGCGATGACTGGTACACCGATATCGTGTTTCCGTACAACGACACGCAGAGCCTGAACATTATCCGGGATGAGCTGCTCGAACGCTGGGGACCGCTCAAGATGATTGAGGCGCAGCTCTGGACGGCGTTCCGGGGCACTCATGCCGAAAGCGGCACCTTTGGTGAAACCCGCAATGACTGGCTGATTTCCTGCATCGGGACCAACATCGCACCGCAACCGCACTGGATGTGGGCGTCATCCTATGGCGGCATAGCGTCCTACTATCTGGCCAACGACCCGGCCCGTCCGCTGCAGACGCTGGTGCTGCCGGGCATCCTGCCGCCGGTCAAAACGGTGCGCTGGGACATGCCGGAGCGCAACCTGCTGCTGCATGACGGCATCGCTACCCATTACGTTGACGCCAGCGACAACGTCTGCATCGAGCGTGAAATCACGATGTACCGCGTCAACCAGTACGGCGATACCGATACCTCGTACCTCGACGTGCAGTCACCGGCGACGCTGGGGCGTATCCGCTACGTCATCAAAAACCGCTTCACCACCCGCTACCCGCGTCACAAGCTGGCTGGTGATGATGTACTCGACTTGCTTGATCCGGGCCAGCCGGTGATGACACCGAAGATTGCCCGCGCCGAGCTGCTGGATATCGCGCTGACTGAGCTGATCCCGGCGGGTCTGGTTGAGGACTTCGACGACTACAAAGACACGCTGGATGTCTATCTCGATGGCGCCGACAAAAACCGCCTGAACTTCATCTGCCACCCGAACCTGATTAATCAGCTGCGTGTGCTGGCCGGTCTCGTCCAGTACAAACTTTAAGGAGCCTTTATGAGCATTCTGGGTATGGCGGCCATTCGCATTAATGGCCGCGAAATCAAAACCGAGGGGAAATCCACCCTCAATCCGGGCGGTAAAACGCGCACCCAACATATGGGCGGCGGCAAGGTCTGGGGCAACTCAGGCAAGATGGCGGGTCCCTCAATCCAGATGACCATCGCTGCAGCGCAGGACATGGACGTTATCGAAATCAGTGGCTGGGAGGGGGTCACCATCATGTTCGAGGGTGATAACGGCCTGACCTACATGATGACCGGCGCGGCGACTGCTGAACCGGCCACGCTGGAGGAGGACGGCGGCACTATCAGTGCCAACTTCATCGGCGAAAAACTGGTGAAGGTGTAAATCATGGCTGAGATGAAAATCACTTTAAAGCACGGTTACATCGCCGGTAAAGGCACTGACGATGAGATCCGCTACAAAGAAGTCACCTTCCGTGAACTTACCTCAAAAGACGTTATCGACGCCCAACTGGAAGCTGAGCGCGTGGTCATCGGCGAGAACGGCAAGGCCGTCGCGTACTGCTCTGAGGTGCTGATGGGGCTAGCACTGCTGCGTAAGCAAATCCTGTGGGTGGGTGAAATCCCCGGTCCGCTGTCGCTTAAGCAGCTTTACAGCTTCCACCCTGAAGACCTTGAGCTGCTGTCCAGCAGCGCGAGCAAAATGGATGACCTCGTGACGGAGACCGCTGGCCGGGGGCGATCTGATGCCGCTGGCGACGGCGCTCAGTAATCTCATCGTCAATTTGTCTCAACGTTTTGATATGTCCTACCTGCAGCAGTTGCCTCTCCGGCAGCTGCTGCGCCTGACAGAGCAGCTGAGGAAGCAACATGGCAAACCGCCTCACCACTGAAATACTCATCAATCTGTCAGGTAATCTGACTGCAAAAGCCCGCCAGTACGGAGCCAACATGTCCGAGTTCGCCCGTCGCAATGAGCGGGCAATGAACGTGGTTAAGGCTACGTCAGCCGCTGCAGGCCGTGCCATTGACTCAATGGGCAATCGATATACCACCATGATTGCCGGTTTTGCCGGTGGTGCCATGTTGAGAGACTTCGCCGCGACAGACCGCCGCATCACACGTATGGGACTGGCAGCAGAGAAGACCAAAAAAGAAATGTCCGAGATGTTTGGCGGTATGCAGGATGCTGCGATCAAATTTCGTGTCGATGACAGCGAAGTGGTCAGCGCGATTGAGAAAGTCGGGACGGTGACTGGTGATATTGATTACGGCTATAAGAACCGAAACATCATAGCACCGTCTATCGCTGCGTCAGGTGCTGATGGTGAAAGTATCGGGGGACTCTTCTCTCAGTTCACAAAGTTTAACCTGAGCAATGAGAAAGACACACTTCAGGCAATGGATACCCTGAATCAGCTCGGTAAAGAAGGTGCATTTGAACTGAAGGATATCGCCGAACGCGGCGTAAAAGCATTCTCAATGTATGCCGCCGCAGGGGGAACGGGTGTACGAGGTGTGAAGGACGTCGGCGTAGCGCTGGAGAGCGCGGTCGATGCTACCGGCGATACGACCACTGCCTCGACTGCTGTCGAAAACCTGATACGGGATCTGCAGCTTCCAAAGGTCGTAAAGGAGCTGCGCCGGAACGGCGTAAATGTTTTCGGTAAAGACGGGAAAATGCGATCACTACCAACGCTGATGGAAGAGATTGCAAAAAAATCAGGGAATAAAGGAGCGGAAACCCAGAGTGCGCGCTTACTGGGGGCCGGGTTTAATCAGGATAGCATCCTCCTGTTAAGTAGCGTGACGTCCGGTAAAGGTGCGGAAAACCTTCAGCGTTATAACGGTGTTGTGGCTGATGGTCAGGGCATTATGAAAGATGCCGCTTACGCCGCGAAAGACTTCACATCAGCTCTATCGTCGCTCAATAACACATGGGAAAAGTTTGCGAACGGTAATCTAGCGCAGCCTGTTCAGGAGCTGGCTGATGCGATCAACTCGGTCGACCAGAAGACCGTCCAGAACTGGCTGGAAACCGGAAAGCAGATCGCCATCGCGGTCGGTGGGGTTATCGCTGCTCGTAAAGCCTTCCAGCTAGGTAAAGGCGCTCTCGATCTCTTTGGTGTGGGCAAGGGTAAAGGCATCCCTAAAGGTGTTTCTGACGTATTCGGTTCCGGGGTGATGCCCGTTTATGTTGTCAACATGAAGGACGGTATGTCCGGTGGGGGCGGCAGTAATGAACGTCCGGGGCGTAGCTACCCACCCAGTAAGCATGACAAGGGTGGATTAATTGGTGCAGCCATTAACACGGCAGCTGAAGTCAGCGACCTGGTGAACTTCCCCGAGACCGATGACGACAAAAAAGTACTTCTGCAGCGCGTGAAAGAAAATAACGAACGTTCAACTATGTGGCAGAACATTAAGGACTGGCTTGCCTCCTCGAGTCAGCCACCTGCTGGCTATCAGGACCCGTCGCCGTGGGCGTCTATGCAGCCGCATAACCAGCCAGGCTACCCGTTCCTGCAGCAGCCGGAGCTGAAAGGCAGTATCGAGGTCTCGGTTAAAGATGATCGGGTTCAGGTTACCAGCGTTAAGGTCAATGCCCCCGGTGTCACCATGAGTGCATCCAGCGGTGTTCGTAATATGGAGCAGCAGTAATGGCCACTAAATGGGAAGACCTCCGCGATGCCTCATTCCGGGGTGTCCCGTTCTTTTTCCGCGACGTCGAGGGCGCTGGTGGTCGTCGTGCTATCCCTCACGCCTACCCCAAAAAAGAGGTTGGCTGGACGGAAGACCACGGCGCGGTGCTGACTCAGCAGCAGATTAACGCGATCCTCCTCGGCAGTGACTACATCAACCAGATGAACCGACTTCTGGCCGCGCTCAATACTGCCGGTCCTGGTGAGATGGTGCATCCGTGGTTCGGCGTTCAGAAGGTTCAGGTGGGCCGCGTCACGCATCGCCTTTCCACTGAGGAAGGCGGCATTGCCTACGTTTCCTTTGAGGTGTACGAGGCTGGCGAGCAGCTGTTCCCGTCCAGCACTGAAGACACCAGCGCCACCACGCTAAGTGCCGCCGATACGGTCAAAGAGGCGCTGGCGAATGGTGATTACTTCGAAGCACTGGATGGTGTCGGGAGCATGGTTGACACCTTGCTCGACGATATGCAGAACCTCATCAGCAACCTGCCGACACTCCCCGATGCGCTGAATGACTGGATGGACAGACTCAACCGCTTTAAGGATCTGACCGGCATTGCTGCAGCTGCACCAGGGGAAATCATTCGCGACGTGGTAGACCTCATCAGCGACATGAAAGACCTCATATCAGAACCGCCATTTGCCCTGCGCGTTTACGATCAGTTGCGTGACCAGTGGGAAGGTGATCGTGCCGCGCAGGCCGCGACGAAATCGCTGGCTGATAACGTCAGCGTGAACGCCTCCACTGGCTTTGCCAGCAGTGTGACACCCGTTGCGACGCCGGACGCGACCGAAGCGATGCAGGCCAATATTGAGGACTTCAGGCGGCTGGTGATTGTCTCCACGCTGGTTGCGCAGGCAGAGACTGTGGCTACCGCGACATTTGAGACCAGTCAGGATGCGCAGACAACCGGCGATCAACTGGCAGAACAACTCGGCGAAATGGCGACTGATGCCGTCGAGAGCGGGCAGCGTGACCTGTGGCGTTCCCTGCGTGAGCTGCGTTTTGCCGTGGTAAACGATGTTCGTATCCGTAGCGTCCAGCTGCCGGAGCTGCGCCGCGTCACCCCGGCCCGGACAGTGCCAGTGATGCTGCTGGCGTACCGCGAGACCGGCGACGCTGAGAACCGGGACGAGCTGGTGACCCGCAACCGGCTGCGTTATCCCTCCTTTATTACGCCTTCACAGACGATTGAGATCATCAGCAATGACTGAAGAGTTAACCCTGAACGTTAACGGCCAGATCTGGGGTGGCTGGACGGACATGACCATTAACCGTTCGCTGGAGTCTGTGGCGGGTGAGTTCGACCTGACCGTCACTGCCCGATGGTCATCTGCCACGCCGCGCTCCATCAAGCCCGGCCAGTCCTGCACGGTCTCTATCGGCAGCGATCGCGTTATGACCGGTTACATCGACGACTTCATTCCCAGCTATGACGCGGATAACGTCTCCCTGCGCGTGATGGGACGCGACAAGACCGGCGATCTGGTAGACAGCTCGGTGGTCGATAAGTCCGGCCAGTGGAAAGGTCAGAAGCTGGAGCAGCTTGCGGCCACCATTTGCAAACCCTACGACATCGAGGTGGTTAACGAAACCAACACCGGCGACGCCTTCGGAAGTATCACCCTTGAACAAGGGGAAACAGGCTTTGAACTGCTCGATCGGCTGGCCAAACAGCGCGGCGTTCTGGTGACCTCTGATGCTTACGGTCGGCTGGTCATCACCCGCGCATCCACCCAACGGGCCGGTGTGTCGCTCACCCTCAGCGACAATATTTTGGCTGCACGTGGGCGCTTCAGCTGGCGGGAACGTGCCAGTCAGTACATCGTCAAGGGCTCCGCCAGTGCGGGCGGCACAACATGGGATGACCAGCCGGTGAAAATGGTCGGCGGTCGCCAGACAGTAGTCAGCGACCCGGAGATCACCCGCTATCGTCCGAAGATTCTGGTCAACGAGGACAGCCTGACGGTCGGCGGAGCCAGCGCCCGTGGTGAGTGGCATAAGGCTTATGTGCTGGGCGAATCCAACACCACCGAAATCACCGTGGCAGGCTGGCGGGAGAACGGCATCAGCGGTCCGCTATGGCAGACCAACCGGCTGGTTAAGGTAACCGACGCTATCCAACAGCTCGACGTCACCTGGCTGATTAAGGCTGTCTCCTTCATGGAGGGTGACAGCGGTCGTCTGACGGTACTGACCCTGGCCCCGCCTGAGTCGCTTGACATGCCGACCCAGAAGGCTAAAGCGAACGGTAAAAAATCGAAGTCGAAAACGACCGTGGGGGCGACATGGGACTGAAAAACGCTAATATCGGGCGCTCATTTGCAGAGCTTGGCCGCCGTCTGCGCCTTATGGTGGACCGGGCGCTGGTGCGTATCGTGACTGACAGCCTCGGTCGGCAGAACCTGCAGGTGCAGTCGCTGGCCGATGAGACCAATGACGACGTCGAGCGCTTCCAGAATTACGGGTTTTCTAGTGTTCCGCCTACTGGCTCTGAGGCGATTGTCGTCGCCGTGGGTGGCCGTCGCGGCGGTCTGGTGGCCATCGCTGTCGAGGATAAAGGGAGCCGTCCCCGTGGCGGCAAAGAAGGCGACGTTATTCTTTATCATCAGGAAGGTCATATTATTCGCCTGAAAAAGAATGGCGTGATTGAAATAACAGGGAAGACGGTAAATGTGGTTGCTGAAGAGAGCTGTGAGATTATCGGTAAACAGATAAATATCACCGGCCACACTTCTTTCACTGAAGATATACAGGTTAAGGGAAAAAGCTTCCTTGACCATATTCATGAGGATGGTGACGGTGAAAACACGACTAAACCCTTATGACCATCAGAATAAACTGGCACCTGCCCGCTGGCGGCGACATCGAGATTGAACACAATGGCCTTTCGTTTGACGAGGGCCTTGTTTCTTTGGTGTATATCTGCCTGTTTACTGATGCACGGGCCGATATCAGTGATGAAATACCCGATGGTACTGATGACCGTCGCGGCTGGCCTGGTAATACCTTCAGTGATTTTGAGTGGGGTTCAAAACTCTGGCTCATTGACCGTGAAAAACTGACCGAAGAAATCCGCATGCGGGCTGAGAACTACGCTCAGTTAGCGATGCAGCCTTTATTGCGTTATGGCTTTGTCAGAAATGCAAAGGTAACGGCGACCATTCCGCGAATGAACTGGCTGGCATTAAATATCGTTCTGACCCGTCCGGATAAAACTCAACTCACCGTAGAAATTAAAAAGCGCTGGGAGGCGATCGAAAATGCCATTTAATGTACCCACGTTACGACAGTTAATTAAAACCGGTGAGCAGGATATAGAAATCGGTCTTGATGAAAAGCTCCCGCCGGTGGGGGTTGAACGTGCGCTGAATACCTCATTCAGTAGCGCAGTACGCGATGTTTACGATTACCAGTCGTGGATTGCGGATCAAGTTGTTCCCACCGTTAAATCCGACGATCAGACCATTATTGATATTGCCAGCTCTGAAGGGGTTATACGTAAAGCGGCAACCTCCGCCGCCGGACTGGTGACCTTTAAAGGCTCCCGACCCATTCCACTGAACACGGAAATGCAGTTCAGTAACAATGCTGGCTATCACGTGATTAAAGCCAGTGCGCCGGTGAGCAATATCCAGACCGTCACCATTCAGGCCGACGACGTCGGCGCATCAGGCAACCTCGATGCAGGAACTGAGTTAACGCTGGTGTCGCCGATTCCGGGTGTTGAGAGCGTAGGAACGGTAGCGGCCAGCGGCATTACCGGCGGGACAGATATTGAACCGATCCACGAGCTGCTTGACCGTTTGCTGTTTCGTAAGCGCAATCCGCCCGTGGGCGGCGCGGTTCACGATTACGTTATCTGGGCGCGTGAAATGCCTGGCGTTTCGCGTGCGTGGTCGTGGGACGCATGGCACGGCGGTAGCACTGTCGGTCTGGCGTGGGTCTATGACAGCCGCTCCGATATCACGCCGACAGCAGCTGACCGCGAACAGATGAATGAATATCTGTTCCGTCATCAGGACCCGGCCACAGGTAACTTTGTCGGGAAACCGGGTGGGATTGAGGTTTGGATTATCACGCTGACGCTCAAGCCTGTTAATCCCTCGATCCGTCTCGTTCCTGACACTGCTGAGACGCGAAAAGCCACTGAAGCCAACCTGATTGCGTTACAGCAAACACTGTCACCGAACGCGACATTATTGCTGTCGAGCCTGCGCACAGCGATTGGTACTGCGACGGGCGTCACCGATTACACGCTGGACATCAGCGCCGATATCACCAGTGAAAATAACGAACTCATCACTATCGGGGATATCACATGGCTCATAGCGTAACCGAATGGCAGGATGCACTGCAGCAGAACATGCCGCGTGGCCGCGCATGGCCCCGTGATGAGAACGCGGATTTAACGGCACTGATAAAGGCCCTCAGCCCCCGTTTAAACCGGCTTGAAGTGAACGCGGACTTGCTGCTGCAGGAGATGCGCCCGGAGACAACGGTCCAGTTGCTGCCGGAATGGGAAACCTATCTGGGACTCCCGGAGTGCAATATCCCCAATGACGATTTTCTGGTTCGCCGTGCCGCTGTGGTTGAGAAGTATCACCGTAAAGGTGGTCTGGCGCCGTGGCAGATTGAAAACGTCGCCGCCGCGCTGGGCTTCACCATCGAAGTGAAGCAGGTATTACCGCATCACTGCCTGCGTAATTGTATGGCCAGAATTCATTCTAAACGCTACCGGTTTTTGCTGGTCGTGACGGTAAAAGATACGCCGGTTACCCGCTTCACTGTCATTGATGATGTGTTGACGCCATTAATTGAATATCACACCCAGATGCTGGAATGCGTATTAACGAAATATCGACTCGCCGGAACCGGGTACGAATATATATTTGAGGTGAATTAATGTACCACATCGATAATTTAAGTGCGGTTGCTGAGATGCCGTCCACGCTCCCCGTGATGTTTACCCAGCCCCGGTGGTTTACCGAAGGGGGCGAAGGTATTGAGCCTACTTATCCCGGCGCAGACTGGTTCAATATTATTCAGGCTGAGATGCTGAATGTCTTATCCCTCGCCGGTATCACGCCGAATAAAAACGAGCTGGATCAGTTTGCTCAGGCCATTCGTTTAATGTCCACTGACTATATGATGCCGGTTGGCATTCCCTACCCGTGGCCAGGTTCGACCGCGCCTGTCGGGTTCGGCCTGATGGTCGGCCAGTCGTTTGACGGAGTGACGTACCCTAAACTCGCGGCAGCGTATCCGTCTTTAGTGCTCCCCGATATGCGTGGACAGACTATTAAAGGCTTACCGTCATCCGGTCGTGCGCTGCTGAGTCTTGAAGCGGACAGCGTGAAATCGCACGCACATAACGCCTCTTCGACCGCAACCGATCTCGGCACTAAAGAGACCCTTGAGAGCGGTCTACACGACCATTACGGTGTCCCCAGTCGTGACAATCCGTGGGAAATCGGTGGGGACATCAGCCAACGATTCAACCCGTCGAATCTGGGATATACCGACCCGGCAGGGATTCATAAACACCTGATAGAGCTGGGGGCGCATCTTCATACCATCATTGTTGATGCTTTTGGTAGCGCAGAGAACACCGTGAAAAACATCGCATTTAACTACATTGTGAGGCTCGCTTAATGAGTAATTTCTCATTCTCAGATACTGACCAGGCTTTATGGTTATATCACTTTGACAGCGCCGGTGTTTATATCGGTAGCGGGCTGGCGCTTATCCCTGCCGGGACAGGGTTACCCGCTAAAACAACGATAGCTCCCTGTCAGCCATCAGATGGATTTACAGGCGTCTGGGATGGTAATGCATGGAATTATGTTGAAGATAAACGTGGGATGCGTTACTGGAATCAATATGGGAAAGGCTCTGTAATTGTCTCAATAAACGAGGCTCCACCTGAAGGCGCTATTTTTATTGAACCGCCACAGAAAGAAGAAGGATACGTTCTTCTTTTTGAAGACGATGTCTGGTTAAAAATTAAAGACCTGACAGGTCAAAAATATTACACCGGGCTTGGGGATGAAAATGTCATCCCTTCACCTTATTTTGTCCTTCCTGAAGGTGCTACGTTGGTTTCCCCTCCTGAATCTAAAGCGGGTTTCGCCACTGTCTGGGGTGAAGAACGCTGGAGTTATGTTGAAGATTTTCGTGGTAAAACCGCCTACAGAAAAGACAGCGGAACTCCTGTCATTGTCATTGATGTTGGGCCGTTATCAGACGATCTAACTTTTTTAGCTCCCGTAACCAAATTCGACGAATGGGATGGTGAGCAATGGGTGACGAATACGGCAAATTTAAAACAATCGTTGATTGCCAGTGCAGAACAATACAGGCGAAATTTGCGCAATGAGGCTGATGAGGAAATAGCAGTACTTTCCAGCGCGGTTAAATATGGCCTTGCCACTGATACCGAAAAAGAAACACTGCAAAAGTGGGAAATCTATCGCATTGAACTGATGCGAGTTGATACGTCTTTGGCTCCGGATATCACCTGGCCTGCTAAACCCTGAGGACAAGTTATGTTTCATCTTGATAACAAAAGTGCTGTCACGGAGATGCCGCCTGTTCAGAGTGTATTTAGCGCTGACATGCTGTATTTCTCAGAAGAGAAAGACCAGGCATCCTGGCCAGGCGCGGACTGGTTTAACATTGTCACACTGGAGTTACTGAACATCCTGAAGCTGGCTGGGGTATCCCCGGAAAAGCAAAGGTTCAATCAGATAGCTACAGCTCTTTCCGAATTAATGGCCGCGCAGTCGAGAATTTTTGATAACGAGCCTGAGGGATTGCTTAATACCAGTAATGGCCAGTATTTCGGGGTTCCTCAGGGGCTCGATGCCTATAGCTCTTTTATTTATTTTAAGAATGAAAATGGTGTGGCAGTCCCTGTATCAGACATGGTCGGATCTGCCGCAATCAAACAACTCAATGAGCTTTTCAGCGCGCAAATTGAAGCTATTAATAAAATTATTCCTGAAATCCAGTCCTATGCTGGCATAACCAGTAAACAGGCGGATTCATCAGGTCACACTCCTGTACAGCTTTTGGACGATGGCACGTTGAATCTGGCCGCACTTCTGCTGGGAAATGAGCTGGAGTTTATCGGTGATGAAGTTTCATTCACTGTTCAGAGCCGGGCCAGCGGTGCTTTCATCGCAAGATTTTTCAGCGATATGTCTTATCAGATCGGTGATGTTTACACCTATTATTCCAGCGCCTATCCAGGAAAGAACAAGATAGTAGCCGGTAGCGATGGTAAGTCAATTTACGTGCAGTACGATGATGGCCGCGTTGAAGATGTTCGTGACGAGGCTGACAATGGTCAAATAAACCCGCCTGATGGTGCCTTCGCGTTCTCTAACGAGGGTAATATTTTTCTCATTGAGGAAGGCAATAATACCAGGCAACTGACGAATGATGAGTTTCTTAATCTTAATCCTCAGGTTATAAAAACTGCTGATGGAGTCAGCTATATCAGGTTCGCCAGCCAGCAAGGCGGTGGTGATTTCGTCACTGCTTTGATGAGCACCGATGCTTTAAACCGCATCAATCAGGGTGATAACACACTCTTTCATCTGTTTGTTGTCGGGCAATCACTTGTCGCTGGCGGGGGGACAACAAACCAGCCAGCTATTACAGTGATTCCGCAGATGCCTTATGGTGCGGTTTGTTTCAACGGGGGGCCTAAATACGATGCAAAATATGAATCTAAATCAGTTGCTCTGTCTGATTTAGAAAAACTCGTGCCCCTTGCGGAAAATTTCGGTAAGTGCCAGATGCAGGAATCCGCGTGCTCAGGTATGGCTGAGGTTGTTCATGAGAAAACAGGTAAAACAGTGCTTGTCTCTGCTTCTGCTTCAAGCGGGACATCACTGGCTGGTATCTCTGAGGGAACTGATGCATATGCAGCGACTTGTCTTATGATTGAGAGGGCCTATGAGATCGCCCGTTCTATGGGGTTAAGGTATTACCCTGTAATGATCTTCATTCATGGTAACGCTGATGCTGCTGGCGGAACTTCGGTTTCAAGTTATAAGGCTCAAATGCTTTCCTTGCATGCGGCTTATGAAGAGTTTGTGCGCGGTTTAATCGCTGATAACAGCTTTACCCTGACTGTTTTTGTACAGCAGTTTGCTAATGCCAACGCCTCCTCCGGCAGCTCCGGGGCTGTCGTTCCCGTGACCATTGCTCAGGCTCAGTATGAAGTCTGTAGGGACAATGACGCATTTATCTTGTCCGGCACGCAGTACGCACTTGAATACCAGGATGGTGATCACCCCTTAAACACCAGTTACAGGAATGATGGCGAGGTTATCGGGCATGTCATATCGGCCTGGTTGAACACGGGTAATGTCATTTCTCTACAACCGGATACAAACAATATCACTCAAACCAGTACTGAAATCATTGTCCCACTCTCTGGCGGTGTTTCTGTACCTGTTATTGATACGGAGCGAGTCACTGATCCAGGCAATCTGGGGTGGAATCTTGAAGGGGATGCCGTCATTACGGAGGTTAATCTGTCTGGCAATTCGGTTCGAATAAAAAAAACGGGAACGGCAAGCGCCGTCAGCTATGCCTATCGGGGGCTAAAAGGTGTTAAACCGGGGCGTTTGACGGGTTCCAGAGGCTGCATACATGACAGCCAGACGGATATGTCTACTGTAACTAACCAACACATTTACAATGACTTAGTGGTTTTCCGCTACGTATTTTAGCAGGAGAATGTATGGCTGCATTAACTGAAGTTAAAGTGCATTTAACGAAAACGTTTTCTCGATACATCAAGGGTGCGGATATCATTTATCCCTTTGATATCAAGTCAATAAAAGATGTAATACCTGATTGTATTATTCAATGGTGGGTTGAACCTGAGAACCCGGCATCATTATCCAGAAATATGGCTGGACCGCTCATGCGTGTCGTCGGCGCGCCTTCGATTGACGGGTGGAGCGTTGCACTAAATGAGACCAATTATATCGACTCCAATATCAATATTTCTGAGTTCAATGGAAGCGATTTAACCATCATTGGGATTACCTCGTCACCCGGCGGTAAGTTTAATATCTGTGGTCGGTTGCAGGTAAATGCTCCGCAGCGATCCCGCGCATTACTCTATGATGATGTCAGTAATGTGGCCGTACGATGGTTGAACGCCAGTGGTGCAGCCCTGCGGGCTGGACAGGCCATTGCAACCTCTGGTGCTGATATGCATGCTGCGCGTTTTGTTACGAATAATGGTGCTGGAATGATTTCAGCTAAGCTGACTCGCCCGGCTACCAAGACGACGACAGAGACGACTGGAGGGGCCTCAGCGTATGCTATGCCTTCGAGTAATATGCTCATTGGTGCGAGTGCTGATGGCGCAACGGCGGTAACAGGGAAGGTTTACGCGGTTTTTGCGTTTAAGCGAGCGCTGACTGATTCTGAACTCTCTTTGATCTACACCATATGCAAAAATTTTTACATTTTGAATGGTGGGGCTTCTTTGTAATCTTCCAGGTAATGGCCGGTGCTGTAACCGGTCATTTATTCTTACTAATAACAATCTTCAAAATGGTATCAATAGTGTTAATTCTGCATTGCCGAACAGGTATCATTTGTTTTTCAAATCAGTATCAAATTTTTTCGCGCGCTATATGTTGTTCTGGCCGGATAATCATTGTTTTACTTCCTGAAGTTTCGAACGAATAATAGATACTTTCTATTATGCGATTGCCTTTTTATATTGTTTAAAAACACGACACGGCGTCAGCCGGCTATTTATCAGCGATGAAAGAATAGCCGCTGGATTATGGTCCTTTTTTATTTCACAGGCAATATTATCCGCAGGCTGACAAAGCCCTCAAGCGTTCAGGGGAATAACCTAAGCGATAATCGCGTCGCTATCCGCGCGGCAAGGGTCAATATGAATCATCATATGCAGCACGTTTTGGCTGTTTAGCACCCGCGCGCGGGCCAACAGCGCAATATCGTGCCCTTCCGCCACCGATAAATCTCCCGGCACCTCGATATGTACATCGACCAGGATCCCATCGCCGGCGCGTCGGGTTTTCAGGTCATGCAGCGCCACGACGCCGGGCGTTGCCAGAATAGTGGTGATTATCTGCTGCTCGCTGTCGCTATCCACTGACCGATCCATCAAGTCATGGAGGGCGTCATACGAAAAGGTATAGCCCATGCGGGTGACCAGCGCGCCGACGGCCAGCGCGGCCACCGGATCGAGCCAGGCGAAGCCGGCCAGGTTACCGATGATGCCGACCGCGACCACCACCGACGACGCGGCATCCGAGCGGGCGTGCCAGGCGTTGGCAATCAGCATGGACGACTGAATTTGTTTAGCCGCCCTGAGCATATAGCGGAATAACATCTCTTTGGCGGTCAGCGCGGCGAGCGCCACCCACAGAGCGGTAATATGCACGCTCGGGATAGACGCCGGATGCAGCAGTTTGCCGCAGGCGGACCACAGCATACCCGCGCCAACCAGTAACAGCAGCGCGCCAATCACCAGTGAAGCGCCGTTTTCATAGCGCCGGTGTCCGTAGTGATGATCGCTATCCGAGGGTTTGCCGCTTTTTTTATTGGCCAACAGCACGACGAAATCAGCGACTAAATCGGAAAGAGAATGAATACCATCGGCAATTAATCCCTGCGAACCGGAAAAAACGCCCGCCAGAACCTGGGCGCTGGATAAAAAAAGATTGACCACCACGCTGACCAGCGTCGTTTTACGCGCAACCTGGGCGCGCTGACCATCGTCAGTCATTTTCGCCATGATGACTTCCCCGCAAAAAAAGAAATAACGTACGCGATTTGGCTTAATTTTTCCTGAATAATCCGCCGCCATTAAGAGAATATTTACTTATTTTTATTGCTGTCAAATATATAAATGAGAATAGTTTGTTTTTAAAAAATATAGCCATGACAATAATAGCCATGGCTATATTTTTGGCGTAAAAACGCAGCCTGAATAATTAAAACTGATTCATCCGGCGCATTGCGCAATGATACGCGCCGTTACGCACCGACGCGCGCAGTACGCGGGCGACGCCGTGTACCGCAATTCGTGCGCTGTGCCGCTGCAGCGCGCTCATCGGCAAATTGAGCATCGCCTGCGCCCACGGCGGCAGCAGGTCAATCCCGGCGCGCATCATCATTCGCCCGACGGGCTGACTCAGGCGCCCCGGCAGGCGGGTCGATAGCAGGACGTCGGCAACTTCCTGCGTTCGCTCATCGCAGCGCAGCGTTGGGCGCATATCCTGCAGGTAGTCGGCAACCTGACGCGGCGTTACCGGGATATCCCGAGCGCCAAGGCGGCGGGCAATTTCGGCGGCCTCCTGATAATACTGCTCCTGGCGGGCGGCGCTGACCACGGTCCGCTTGTAGCGCAGGTGCGAGGCCATAAAGCTGCTGCATTCGGCGACATGAACCCAGGTGAGCAGCGCCGGGTCGCTGGCCTGATAGGGCGTGCCGTCTTTATCCTTGCCGCTCACCCGCAGGTGGATCCCCTGCACTTTTGCGATCAGCCGTTCGGCGTCGCCGGTGGTACCAAAGGTGGTGGCGGAAATAAACTGGCTGGTACGGCGCAGGCGGCCAAAGATATCTTCGCGGAAGTTTGAATGATCCCAGACGCCCGCCAGCGCCAGAGGATGCAGCATCTGTAACAGCAGCGCGCTGACGCCGCCGCAGAGCATGGAGGTAAAATCGCCATGAACCTGCCAGATGGCCGACTGCGGACCAAATAGCCCCGGTTCGCCTTTGGGGTGTTCAAAATCGATCTCTTTTAGCGCCATGCCGGTTAAGCCCAGAACCTGAGCTTCAATCATTCCGCGTATGCTGGTCATTACCCACCTGCTCTGATCCGTGAGCGAGAAAGATAGCATTTATTAACGCCGGGGGCATTTGCCAACGATGGCTTTTAGGGCAGGAGCGCCCGCCGATAGCGGGCGCCAGCGAGCTTATGGATTGAGCTGGTAGTCGAGGCTTATCTCCGCGTTCAGCACCTGCGACACCGGGCAACCGGCTTTGGCTTTTTGAATGATGCCGTCAAACGCATCGGCCTCGATGCCTGGCAGCACAATTTTACTCTGCAGCGCGATTTGGGTGATGGCGAAGCCGCCGCCGGATTTATCCAGCGTCACCACCGCCACGGTATCAATGGAGGTGGCGGTGTAGCCCTCTTCGCTCAGCATCAGCGAGAGCGCCATGGAGAAACAGGCGGCATGGGCGGCCCCGATAAGCTCTTCCGGGTTGGTGCCCTTGACGCCTTCGAAACGGGTGTTAAAACCATAAGGCTGTTGGTTCAGCGCGCCGCTCTCGGTCGAGACGGTTCCTTTTCCGCTTTTCAGATCCCCTTCCCAGTGCGCCTGACCTTTCTTATGGATTGCCATAATATCGCTCCTTTTTTGATATGAAAGAGTTAAGTATAGAACCCCCTAAGGCATTTGGGCGGCGCGCGGCGTTTTTCAGATCAATCCGTCGGGATATTTTTACTCATATTAACGCCGGTAACGCGGAAACCCGCGGCGTCGTAGAGATGGCGCGCGCGCTGATTATCCCCGGCGACGCGCAGTTTAATTTGGCCGATCCCCTGGCTTTTCAGCGCATGCTCAAAAGCCGCCATCGCTTGTTTACCCAGGCCCTGTCCCTGAAACGCCGGATAAATATAAAAATCGCAGATAAAGGCGGAGCGCATTTCTTCGTCAGGCTTGTACCAGAGATAGCCGACCCGCTTTTCTGCGCCGTCACTGTCATCGAATAAGCAGCATAAAACCTGGCCGCGAGTATTGACGCCGTCGGGCAGATCCGCGGCGATTTCGCGCTGCGCCTGGGCTAACGCGGCCGCCGGCGAGTGCGCGTAATTGGCGGAGATTTCCGCCGCGTAGTCGGGGATAAAGTAGTCGAGATACGCGGGGTACTCCGTATCGCGCATTGGGCGAAGCACTATCATTAAAGGGTTCCTTTTATATCGTGAGTTTGCGCCAGTTTCTGCTGTATCTCACCGAGAAACAGCGGCAGCGCGCTTGGCTGATAGTCCCGTGAAAGGTAAATACCATATACGCTTAGCGCTTTTGGCCGCCAGGCCGGTAAAACCTGTTTCAGCGCCCCGCTGTTGAGCGCCCGCTGCGCCTCCAGCTCCGGCAGCATCGCGATGCCGCAGCCGGCGACCGCCGCCTCCATCAGCAGCGAGGAGATCCCGGCGCTAAGGTTGCCGGAAACCGCCACCGCCACGTTTTCGCCGCTGACGTCGCTAAACTGCCAGGTCTGGCTGGCAAAATGGCTGTAATGCAGGCAGTTGTGACGAGTGAGATCTTCCGGCGTCTGCAGCGGACCGTTCTGCTGAAGCCAGCGCGGCGACGCGCACAGCACCGAACGACACACGCCAAGGCGGCGGGCGATAGCCTCGGGCTCCGGATTGTCGGTGATCCGAATCGCCACGTCGATCCGTTCGCCGATCAGGCTGACCGGGTGATTATTGATATCCAGCTCAAGGCGCAGCTGCGGATAACGGGCGAGAAAATCGGGTAGCAGCGGCGAAATCAGCTGCATCGCCGTAAAGTGAGCGCAGGCGACGCGCAGCGTCCCGCTGGGGATCGCACGCTCGCTTTGCCCGGCGATCTCATCCGACAGCTGCGTCAGGGTGCGCGTTTTTTGCAGCACCTTTTCCCCCGCAGCCGTGAGCGTCAGTTTGCGGGTTGAGCGATGGACCAGCCGGGTTCCCGCCCACTGCTCCATCTGTTCCAGATAGCGGCTGACCATCGGACGCGACATCCCCAGCGCGCGGGCGGCGGCGCTTAAGCTCCCCAGTTCACAAATGCGCATATACACCTGCGCGGCAATAACCCGATCCATAACTGATTTCCATCTGCACGTTTTATGAAACTCAGCATCTCTTTTTTCAGGAATTTTCGCAAATCATGAAATCCGTACAATAGCGCTCATTCACCTGACCAAGAGAAAACGAATATGAAATTATCTGCCCTTGCTATCGCGACCACGCTGTTCAGCACGTCAGTTCTGGCCGCGCCCCTAACGCTGCAAACCTACAACCCGCAGGAGAACGGCATTTTCGCGGTTAACTCCACCCTCGCCTCCGGCCCGCATGAAGCGGTGCTGTTTGACGCTCAATTCAGCGTCAAAGATGGCGAGAAGCTGGTTGAAATGATTAAGAAAAGCGGTAAAAAACTGACCCGCATCGTGATTACCTCCGGCGATCCGGACTTCTATTTCGGCCTCGAGCCGCTGGTGAAGGCTTTCCCGGATGTCAACGTGGTGGCGACCGCGGAAGTGGTTAAACACATTAACGCCACCAAAGCGGCCAAACTGGCCTACTGGGGCCCGCAGATGAAGGACGGCGCGCCGAAGCAGGTTTACGTCCCGCAAGCGCTGACGGCAAACACCTTCACCATAGACGGCGAAAAGGTTGAGATCCGCCAGCCGCAAAATTATGCCGCCTATGTCTGGATCCCGGCGAATAAAGCCATTCTTGGCGGGACCGGCGTGGCGTGGGGCATGCACGTCTGGACGGCGGACACCCAGAGCGTCGAAAGCCGCCAGCAGTGGATAAGTACGCTCGACGAGATGGCCGCGTTGCATCCGCAGCAGGTGATCCCCGGCCATTACCTGGGGACTCCGCCCGCAGGCGACCGCGCGATTACCTTTACCCGCGATTATCTGACCCAGTTCGAGCAGGCGCTCAACGCGCACAAAGATTCCGCCGGCGTTATCAAAGCGATGAAACAGCGCTGGCCGGGACTCGCGGAAGAGAGTTCGCTGGATCTGAGCGCCAAAGTGAATACCGGCGAAATGAAGTGGTAAGACTGGCTAACGTGCGGGTCTTTGTGCCGGATGGCGGGTGACCTCCTGTCCGGCCGACGAACCGGGGTCCGCTAAAAAGACTGTTCTTAATCTGCCGACTCAACGTTGCTAATCCCGGCAAAATGGGCCACGATGATTATCGCCGCGCTAAAAATGCGCGGCGTACTTAAGGGTTAAATTTCGTCCGACACCCGTCGGGCTTGTCCTTGAAACCGACACAGGATAAAGGAGTAAGAATGAAATCGAACCAACAGGCACGTCATCTTCTTGGTCTGAACTACAAGCTTTCTCAGCAGAAAAAAGTTCTGCTGGAAGGCGATGCGGAAACCACGGTTAACCATGTTCGCGCCACCGGCCGCAAGCGCCGCGGTGGCTAACTTTTCAGCTGAATGATGATAAAAACACCGTCCTCTCCCCGGGATGGTGTTTTTTTAAGACTATCGGCCTCATGTTTACCCTCCTTTGATGTCTTCTGCTTTATACTCTGCCCGCTGCCATTCCCTGCCAGCCCCCCGCCTGTCGCCGCGCCCGGGCTGAAGCGATTATCAAGGAGTTAGTGCGATGCAATTCACTCATAAGAAAAACCGCTCTCTTTACATCCCTTACGCCGGCCCCGTGCTGCTTGAATTTCCGCTGCTCAATAAAGGCAGCGCCTTCAGCATGGAAGAGCGCAGCAGCTTCAACCTGCTGGGCCTGCTGCCGGAAGTGGTCGAAACCATCGAAGAACAGGCCGAACGCGCGTGGATCCAGTACCAGGGATTTAAAACCGAGATCGACAAGCACATCTACCTGCGCAATATCCAGGATACCAACGAAACGCTGTTCTACCGCCTGGTCGGCAACCACCTTGACGAAATGATGCCGGTTATCTACACCCCAACCGTCGGCGCCGCCTGTGAACGCTTCTCTGAGATCTATCGTCGCGCCCGCGGCGTGTTTATCTCTTATCAGAACCGCAATAACCTCGACGATATTCTGCAAAACGTACCGAACCACAACGTCAAGGTTATCGTGATGACCGACGGCGAACGTATTCTCGGCCTCGGTGACCAGGGTATCGGCGGGATGGGCATTCCTATCGGCAAACTGTCGCTGTATACCACCTGCGGCGGTATCAGCCCGGCCTACACGCTGCCGGTGGTGCTGGACGTCGGTACTAACAACCAGCAGCTGCTGGACGATCCGCTGTATATGGGCTGGCGCCACCCGCGCATCACCGACGACGAGTACTATCAGTTTGTCGACGACGTTATCCAGGCGATTAAAGCCCGCTGGCCGGACGTACTGCTGCAGTTCGAAGACTTCGCGCAGAAAAACGCCATGCCCCTGCTCAACCGCTATCGCCACGAAGTGTGCTCCTTTAACGATGATATCCAGGGCACCGCTTCGGTCACCGTCGGTACGCTGATCGCCGCCAGCCGCGGCGCGGGCAGCCAGCTGAGCGAGCAGAAAATTGTCTTCCTCGGCGCCGGTTCCGCGGGCTGCGGTATCGCAGAGCAGATCGTCGCGCAAATCCAGCGCGAAGGGTTAAGCGAAGAGGAAGCCCGTAAACGCGTCTTTATGGTTGACCGTTTCGGTCTGCTGACCGACGCCATGCCGAACCTGCTGCCGTTCCAGAGCAAACTGGTGCAAAAGCGTGAGCATCTGCAAGCATGGGACACCACGAATGATGTGCTGTCGCTGCTCGACGTGGTGCGCAACGTCAAACCGGATATCCTGATCGGCGTTTCCGGGCAGCCGGGGCTGTTCACCGAAGAGATTATCCGCGAAATGCACAAGCACTGCCCGCGGCCAATCGTGATGCCGCTGTCCAACCCGACCTCCCGGGTGGAAGCCACGCCGCAGAATATCCTCAGCTGGACCGACGGCGCGGCGCTGGTCGCCACCGGCAGCCCGTTTGCCCCGGTCACCCTCAAAGGCAAACAGTACGTTATCGCCCAGTGCAATAACTCCTATATCTTCCCGGGAATTGGCCTCGGCGTTATCGCTTCGGGCGCATCGCGCGTGACCGATGAGATGCTGATGGCCGCCAGCGAAACCCTGGCGAAACATTCGCCGCTGGTGAATAACGGTGAAGGCCCGGTTCTGCCGGAGCTGAAGGATATTCAGAGCGTTTCGCGCGCTATCGCGTTTGCGGTGGGCAAAATCGCCCAGGAACAGGGCGTGGCGGTGAAAACCTCCGCCGAAGCGTTGCTGCAGGCGATCGCCGATAACTTCTGGCAGCCGGAGTACCGGAACTACCGCCGCACGTCGATTTAACCGGTAGATGAGTCATACAGGGGGCCTGCTTTGCAGGCCTTTTTTTATTCTCATCTGGTCAAAACCGCTTTCTCCCTCTACACTGCCAGCACCCATCAACTCACTGAATAAAAAAGGAGGATCCCATGTCGTACTGTGAAATGTTTTTTTCACGTGCATTTGGCGATCGCACCTGCTCAAGCGTTATCGGTATCGTGCTGCGATAACTTCAGCTTGAGCGAAGAAACCATAGACTAACTCCCTTCCCTCGGGCTTACCGGGTTATCGTCAGCGATGTTTGACGAGGCATTCACATGCCTGTAACTCTTGAGTAAGTTCACAATGAGCACATTACTAACTGCACAATCTCTTCATGTTGATACGGCGTTTGGCCCGCTGTTCACAAACCTCTCCTTTACCCTGAAAAAAGGCGACCGTATTGGCCTGATTGGCTATAACGGCTGCGGAAAAAGTACCCTGCTACAGGTGCTGGACGGCACGATCGTGCCCAGTTCGGGCTGCGTGGCGCTGGCCAGTCACTGTCTGATGGCGCGTGTGGAACAGCATCTACCCGATGCGCTGTTAGCGCAGCCCCTGCTGCAGGTAGTACTGGCGAAACTTCCCGCCCCTGAGCGTGAGAGTCAGCGCTGGCAAGCGGAGAGGCTATTGGCAGAGATGGGCTTTACGCCAGATGAGGCCGCGCAGCGGGCGTCAACCCTGAGCGGCGGTCAGCATACCCGGCTGCTGCTTGCCAGGGCGCTGATTCAGCAGCCGGATCTCCTGCTGCTGGATGAGCCGGGAAACCACCTCGACCTGCCGACCCTCCTGTGGCTGGAAAGCTTCCTGCAAACCTGGCAGGGGAGCTTCGTTCTGGTGTCGCATGATAATATCTTATTGGATGCTGTAACTAATTCCAGTTGGATCCTGCGCGACAGAACGCTGCACGCCTTCTCCCTGCCCTGCAGCGCCGCCCGTCGGGCGCTGGAAGAGCAGGACGCCAGCGATGCGCAGCGCCATAAAGCCGAGCAAAAGGAGATCGACCGGGTCGCCGCCAGCGCCAAACGGCTGGCTATCTGGGGTCGGACTTATGACAACGAAGATCTCTCCCGCAAAGCCAAGCAGATGGAGAAGCAGGTTCAACGCCTGAAGGAGTGCCAAACCGAGCTGACCATGGGCACCCCCTGGCGGCTGGCGCTCCACGGCGACATGCTGCGGGCTGACCGACTGCTGGAGATGGAACAGCTCCCCGTTCCCCCCGCGCCCGGTCTGCCGGCCCTGTTTACCGCGGGCCTGGCTCGCCTGAAAAGCGGCGATCGGGTGGCGGTGATGGGCCGTAACGGCGGCGGCAAGTCTTCGCTGCTGCGTCTGCTGTGGCGGCAAATGCAGCAGGAAACGGCGGAGAGCGGTTTGCGCCTGCATCCGCGGCTGAAGCCGGGTTATTACGACCAGACCCTGCATCAGCTGGCGGATGACGATACCCTTCTCGACGCGCTGGAGCCCTTTGAACCAGGTCCGGATGCGCGCAGGCGGGCGCTGATTTCCGCCGGATTCAGCTGGCCGCGTCACGGGCAAAAGGTCGCCACCTTAAGCGGCGGCGAGCGTTCGCGCCTGCTGTTCGTCGGCCTCTCTCTGGCCCGCTATAGCCTGCTGCTGCTGGATGAGCCCACCAACCATTTAGATATGGATGGCAAAACGGCGCTGGCGGCTACGCTGCGCGACTATCCCGGCGGCCTGCTGCTGGTGAGCCACGATCGCGAGCTCATTAACCGCAGCTGCAATCGCTTCTGGCTTATCGACGAGCGCGGGCTGAGCGAATGGCACAGCAGCGAAGAGGTGTATGAGATTTTGCGCACCGCCGTTCGTCGTCCGGCAATGCAGGCCGCGACGGTGAATAGTAGCGAACCGGAGGAGGACCAGGATGCGCTGCTGGAGCGGTTAGTCACGCTTGAGCAGCTGCTGGCCGACGATCTGGCGCGCAAACCAAAACATCAAAAACCGCAGCTGCAGGCGCAGTGGCGTAAGGAGATAACAACGATTGCGACGTTATTAGGTTAACAGGCGCTCTCCCGGCGCGGCGATCCGCGCCGGGAGATTATTCCGCGCCGGCAGGCGAAGCCGGTTTGACCCGACTAAACTGCTGCTCGGTCATCATCCGCCCCCACTGATCCCCCTGCCACGCTTTATCCAGCATAAAGCCAAAGGATTCATACAGCCTGCGGGCGGCGTTCAGCCCGCTGAAGGTCCACAGCCGCACCGCGGCGAAGTTCTGGCTATCGCAAAAGGCCATCGCTTCATTCAGCAGACGTCGGCCAACGCCGCTTCCCCGGCAGCTATCGTCGAGGATAAACCAGCGCAGATGCGCTTCATTATTACCAAGATCTTCGCCGTCAATCGCCACCGATCCGACAATCTGCTCACCCTGAACGGCAAGCCAAACCCGGTTGCACGGTTTCTCAAGACGACCGGAAAACTCCGCTAGCCCGCTGGCCACTTTGCTCTCGAAAAAGTGACCAAATTCATAATGCTTCGCATAGTACTCGCCGTGCATCTGCGTAATGCGGCCAATCATTCCCGGACGATAGCCGGTAACGATATCAATCCTGGCGGTTAAGTCGATCATTTTATCTCCTCGTCAGAGCCAAGGGAGGCAATGGCCTCCCTTGGTACCATGTGCGGGTGTAGACATAGCATTTCCTTATAAATAAATTTCAAACAATGCTAAATTTTGATGTTTTGATGATTACCATTTCACGTATCGATAAAAAACAACGATCACAAAAATGCAGAATATGGGGACAGGCCATATTGGTCCATCAGGGAAAATTTGAAAAAGGACAATTGCAAATAAAAGTGTCAATAAGGCAGGACCGTACATCGATATCAATGACCTGAATATCCGTCTGAAAAACCTTTTAATAAGACTCATCATTATTATCGAATCATCCTGGTGATGATGTCTGCAATCTCATCATCCTGTTGCCCAGCGCCAGCTTCACGCCACGGGCCTGAAGGGCATCAGCAATATCTCTTGCATCCGGAACTGAACGGGCCAGCCTGTCCAGTTTCGGTACGACCAGCGTGTCTCCCTGGCGAACTGCCGCCAGAGCCTGAGCCAGATCCTGGCGGCCAGTTGAACATCGGGCATAGCCAATGCGTATTTCTGTCATAAATATGTACGTATAAGGGCCGTGAAAAAGATTTATATCGTACCAGTGATATAAGACAACGTCAGCAGTGAGATTGACCTGGACTTATTACCCGTGAAAAAAGCAATTTCGAGCGCATCGTCGCCACGCTGGGGCTGAAGAAAAGGACGCAGGGTAACGGAAATTTCGGCGGTTCCGGCGTAGTCCCCCGTATTACCTCACTCTGCGGAGAATAAAGCGAAGAAAAAGCGACAGGCACCGGGCGATGCCTGTTTTTCCGCTTATTGCGGATTTTTCTCTTTCCAGGCATCCCATGCCGCTTTAATTTCTTGCTTCGCGGCGGCGGCATCGTTAAAGCCGTTCAGCTCCACTTTTTTACGCCCTTCCGGCAGCTGTTTGTAAACGCGGAAGAAAGCCTGCAAACGCTCCTGCTCGATTTTCGGCAGATCGCCGATGGTGTTGATGTCATCGTAGGTTGGGTCGATTTTGCTTGCCGGAACGGCAATGATTTTGTCGTCCTTCTCGCCGCCATCAATCATCTTGAGCACGCCAATCGCGCGCAGCTTAATCAGCGTCCCCGGCGCCATCGGCGCGCGGGTATAAAACACCACGTCCAGCGGATCGCCATCCCCTGCCAGGGATTGCGTCAGCGAACCGTAGTTAGCCGGATAGGCCACCGGCATTGACTGGAAACGATCGGCGATCAAAAAGCCGGTTTTGGCGTCGGTTTCATATTTGATAATGCCGCCCGCGGGAATTTCGGTCACGGCATAAAACTCTTCAGGATTGTTTTTCGGCTGCGGGAAATCCAGTACGTTCTGCGCCTGAACGGTAGCGGAAAGCAGAAGGCCTGAGGCAAGGAGTGTTTTTACCAGATGCATTGTCGTGTCGCTCTATCGTTATAAGAAATTGAAAAGCAGAACGATAGAGGCCGCAAATGAAGCGTGTATGACGTAACGATAACAGTAATGTGACACGAATTTCATTAATAATTCTGATTAAAAAATCGGCACACCAAGCTCACCCCGGCAAGGAATATCTATTATTCCCTTGATTTAATGAAGATTTAAGCTAAACCTTAGCATGCGTAAAAAACAAAATTGTGTTAATACGCTTATGTTCAATAAGGAGAACAGAATGAAAGCTGCTGTCGTCACGCAAGATCATCAGGTCAATGTTACGGAAAAAACGCTTCGTCCCCTGCAACATGGCGAAGCCCTTTTAAAAATGGATTGCTGCGGCGTATGTCACACCGACCTGCACGTTAAGAACGGCGACTTTGGCGATAAAACCGGGGTCATTCTGGGCCATGAAGGCGTGGGCGTTGTGCAGCAGGTCGGCCCCGGCGTTCATTCTCTGAAGCCGGGCGATCGCGCCAGCGTGGCGTGGTTCTTCGAAGGCTGCGGGCATTGTGAATATTGTAACAGCGGCAACGAAACGCTGTGTCGCTCGGTGAAAAATGCCGGCTATACCGTGGATGGCGGTATGGCGGAAGAGTGTATCGTCATGGCCGACTACGCGGTCAAAGTGCCGGACGGGCTCGATTCTGCGGCGGCCAGCAGCATCACCTGCGCGGGCGTCACCACCTATAAAGCGGTCAAAGTCTCACATATCAAACCCGGCCAGTGGATTGCCATTTATGGCCTCGGCGGCCTCGGCAATCTGGCGCTGCAGTATGCCAAAAACGTGTTTAACGCCAAAGTCATCGCCCTTGACGTTAATGATGAACAGCTGAAGCTGGCCGCGGAAATGGGCGCGGACCTGACCATCAACTCCCGCAGCGAAGACGCAGCCAAAATTATTCATGAGAAAACCGGCGGCGCGCATGCCGCGGTGGTAACCGCCGTCGCCAAAGCGGCGTTTAACTCAGCGGTGGATGCGGTTCGCGCGGGTGGACGCGTGGTGGCGGTAGGCCTGCCTCCGGAAGCGATGAGCCTGGACATTCCGCGTCTGGTCCTCGACGGTATCGAAGTGGTGGGTTCGCTGGTCGGTACCCGTCAGGACCTGACCGAAGCCTTCCAGTTTGCCGCGGAAGGGAAAGTCGTACCGAAAGTGACCCTGCGTCCGCTGGGCGATATCAACGCCATCTTCAAAGAGATGGAACAGGGACAGATTCGCGGCCGTATGGTCATTGATTTCCGCCGCTAATCTTCGGACCTCTCCCGCTACGGGAGAGGTTTAATTGTCCCTTTACACGCACGGCCCCGTTGCGCAACCGTACATCATCACCAGCGGAAATAGCGGCACCAGCGGGATCAGGGCAATCTCTCCCAGAGGGCTAATGGTCTGCGTTTTATCGTTAATTGACACGACGACGGGTCTGGCAAGCCGATAAGCGTCATCCAGCTCATTGGGATCAACGGTTGACCAGAAACCGGTCGCTTTAAACAGTACGCCAAGATGGTCGTTGTCCAGCGCGGTCGCGTGATACTGGCTGGTTAACAGACTTAGCTGACTGGCATCCAGCCTGCGCTTGTCGAGCACCACCAGATATTCCGCAACAACCTCATGCTGTTTCACGACAAAATTCACCCGTACGCCGGATGCGACCTTATTGAAGCGTTCGTAGAAAGTATTATAACGCTGGTACTCCTGCGGCACCCCTTTACGGAAGAATCGATAGCTGTATTTGTTTGAATTGGCAATGATGCCCGACTCAATAGGTTTAACCTTAACAATGGTATCGGTAGAGGGCAAATTGGGTGCGCTGGTACAGCCCGCCAGCACCGTCATCGCCAACATCAGTAAATACTTCAGCATCGTCGCTCTCCCTTTATTACGCTGACTATCTCTCAGTCATTAAATTATCCAGCATGAGTTTCAGCTGAAAGGCATGTAAATACCAGCCCCTAAAAATCGAGCCGGGTATAAATGCTTTTTATGCAAATGCTTAGCGCAAATCCTTACTTCCTTTGTTAAAACGCGCGCCCGATGATGGCCAAACAAGAGATAACAAAGGAATTCACCATGCACACCCGTTTTCGCCTGCCCGCGCTGGCGGCATTTTTTTTGAGCGGCGCGTTTTCCGCGTGGGCCGCCGACGCGCCGGTTAAAGGCGGCACGTTAATTTATCTGGAGCAGCAGCCGCATACCAATCTTTATCCCCCGGCCGGAGGCTTTTACCCTAACGGCGGTATTCTTAATCAAATAACCGATAAGCTGACCTGGCAAAATCCAAAAACCTTACAAGTCGAACCGTGGATAGCCGAAAGCTGGAGCGCCAACGCGGATAAAACCGAATATACCTTTAAGATTCGCCCTGACGTCACCTTTTCTGATGGCACCCCGCTTGACGCCAATGCGGTTGCCAAAAACTTTGATACCTACGGCCTCGGTAATAAAGCGCACCGCCTGCCGGTGTCCGAGGTGATTAATAACTACGATCGCAGCGAAGTCATCGATCCGCTGACGGTTAAGTTCTACTTTAAAAAGCCCTCGCCGGGATTTCTGCAGGGCACCGCGACCATCGGCTCCGGGCTGGTTTCCCTGAGCACCCTGGCGCGAAATTTTGAAGAGCTGGGCGACGCCCGCCATATTATTGGCTCCGGGCCTTTTACGGTTAAAGATGAAAAGCCGGGACGTGAACTCGCTCTGGTCGCACGTCAGGATTATCAATGGGGGCCGAAAAGTCTCGCCCAGCAGGGGCCAGCGAATCTCGACGGCATAACCTATATCGTCACCCCGGAAGATGGCGTACGCGTTGGCGCGCTGCTGGCAGGCCAGGCCGATTTTATTCGCCAGGTGCAGGCCTATGATGAAAAGCAGGCAACCGATCGGGGCTTTAAAATCTATGCCGCCCCGACGCGCGGCGTTAACGACAGCCTGAGCTTCCGCCCGGATAATCCGCTGGTTGCCGACCTGCGCGTTCGTCAGGCGCTGCTGCACGCCACCGACGCCAGACAGGTGGTTGAAACCCTGTTCTCCGCCAACTATCCGCAGGCGACCTCCGTCGTCGCCAGCACCGCGGCCGGATACGTTAACCTCAGCGATAAGCTGGTTTTCGATCCGGCCAAAGCGAAACAGCTGCTTGATGAGGCGGGCTGGAAACCGGCCGCCGACGGTATACGGGTCAAAGATGGCCAGCGCCTGGCATTAACCGTCTATGAATCCCTGCCCCAGCCGCAAAACAAAGAGGTACTCCAGCTTGTCGCCCAGCAGTGGCGCCAGGTCGGCGTTGCGCTGGCGGTCAAAGCCGGTGATGCCGGCAGCCGTACGCTGGACAGCCTCGACCCGTTGAAAACGCCGCTTACCGTGTCGGAAGTGGGCCGCGCCGACCCTGACGTGGTGAAAAGCATGTTCTTCCCCGCTAACCGCGACGCGCTGCTGCAAAAAGGCGGTTCCAGCGACAAAGTCCAACGCTTCCGTGACGATAAGCTCAACGCGCTGCTGACCGCGATCTCAGCCGAAGTCGAGCCGCAAAAACGCCTCCAGCTCACCGGCGACGCCCAGCGCTACCTGCTGGACAACGCCTACGTGATCCCGATATTTGAAGAGCCGCAGGTCTTTGCCGGCGCGCCGTGGGTGAAAGGCGTCAGTTTTGAAGCGGTAGGCCGCCCGTCGTTCTACGGCGCGTGGCTGGAAAAGCACTAAGGAGCCCGCGATGAGCCACTATCTTCTGCGGCGGTCCGGTCAGGGTTTACTGGTGCTGTGGGCCGCGTTTACCCTCTCCTTCATCCTGTTACAGGTGCTACCCGGCGATGCGGTACTGATCAAGTTTCAGAATCCGGATCTGGGGCTCAGCCCTGAGCAGATCGCCGAAATGCGCCTCGCCTACGGGGCCGATAGCCCGCTGTGGAGACAGTACTTCCACACGCTGATGGCCATGCTGCGTGGCGATTTTGGCTATTCGCTGCAGGCCGGGCTGCCGGTCAGCGCGCTTATCGCCAGCAACCTGCCGGAAACATTAAGCCTGGCGCTGCCCGCCTTTGCTCTGGCGGTGGCGCTGGCCTTCGCCCTCGCCTTCGCCTCACGGCTGCCGGGCCTGCGCTGGCTCAGCAACGCGCTGCAATCCCTGCCGGCGCTGTTTATCTCGCTGCCGACGTTCTGGCTCGGCATCGCCCTGATTCAGATTTTCTCCTTTCAACTGCGCTGGATCCCGGTGATCAATCCCGGGCCGATTGAGGGGCTGATTTTGCCCATTATTGCCGTCGCGGTGCCGATTTCCGCTCCGCTGGCGCAAATCCTGATGCGCAGTCTGGATCAGGTCGCCGCGCAGCCGTTTGTCGCCGTTGCCCGCGCCAAAGGCCTGAGCGAAACCGGCGCCCTGTGGCGGCACGTTACCGGCAACGCCCTGCTGCCGGTGCTCAATATCGCCGGTCTGCTGCTGGGGGAACTGATCGCCGGCGCGCTGATTACCGAAACCGTGTTTGGCCGCGGCGGTCTGGGGCTGCTGACGCAGCAGGCCGTCAATAATCAGGATATCGCGGTACTGCAGGCGGTGGTGATGATCTCTGCCCTCGGTTTCGTGCTGATTAACCTGCTGGTCGACCTGCTGATGCCGCTGTTCGACCCGCGCCTGAAAACCGTTATCGGAGGTGCCGTATGAGCCTGGTGGATTACGCAACCGCCGCGCGCCGCCGCACGTCAAACTGGCGTACACGGCGCGTCCAGCCCGGTCTGCTGCTGGCCTGGGCGGTAATGATCGTTGCCGCGCTGATGGCTATCGCTCCGCAGCTGTTTACCGACTATAGCCCGCTGGAAGGGTTCCCCGGCGCCCAGCGGCTGGCCCCGCAGGCCGGCCACTGGCTGGGAACCGACCAGCTGGGCCGCGATCTGTGGAGCCGCATCGTCTTCGGCGCCGTTCATTCGCTTTCCGCCGCGCTGGCGGCGGTGGCGATCGGCCTGTTTATCGGTACCGCGCTGGGCACGCTGGCCGGCGCGCTGGCGGGACGCGTGGAGTCGGCAATTATGCGCCTGGTCGACGTGCTGCTGGCGATCCCCTCTTTATTGCTGTCGCTGACGGTCATCATTCTGCTCGGTTTCGGCACGCTCAACGCCGCCGTCGCGGTAGGCGCGGCGGCCGTCGCCAGCTTTGCCCGCCTGGCGCGAGCGGAGGTGGTCCGCGTACGCCACAGCGACTTCGTCGAAGCGGCCTACGGCAGCGGCGGCACCTTTTTCGCCGTTTTCTGGCGGCATATTCTGCCCAACTCGCTCACCGCGGTGCTGGCCTTTGCCACCCTCCAGTTCGGCCAGGCCATTCTGGCGCTCTCGACCCTGAGTTTTCTCGGCTACGGCACGCCGCCGCCGGTCCCGGAGTGGGGTCTGCTGATCGCCGAAGGCCGCAACTATCTCTCCACCGCCTGGTGGCTGACCACCCTGCCCGGTATTGCGGTGATTGCGGTCGTGCTCGCCGCCAACCGTATTAGCCGTCAATTTAGCGGAGAACGCCGATGAATGTTTTAAGCGTAGAGCATCTGCGCATCAGCTATCGTTCACAGCGTGAATGGCGCGAGGTCGTGCACGACGTGAGTTTTCAGGTCAAACGCGGCGAAATGCTGGCGTTTGTCGGTGAATCCGGCTCGGGTAAAACCACCACCGCACAGGCGATTATTGGCCTGCTGGCGGATAACGCGCGCCGGGACAGCGGGCGTATCTTGATTAATGGCGAAGATATCAGCGGCTGGTCCGCTAAACGCCTCGACGGTCTGCGCGGCGCGCGGATTAGCCTGGTGCCTCAGGATCCGGGCAACTCCCTGAATCCGGTAAAAACCATCGGCGCGCAGGTGGGCGAAATCCTGCGTCTGCATCAAAAAAGCAGCGCCGCGGCGCGTAAAGCGCAGGTGCTGGCGCTGCTGACCAAAGTTGGGCTGAGCCACCCGGAACAGCGCATCGATCAATATCCCCACCAGCTTTCAGGCGGTATGAAGCAGCGGGTGCTGATTGCTATCGCAATCGCCCTGAAACCCGACTTAATCATTGCCGATGAGCCCACCAGCGCCCTCGACGTGACGGTACAGAAGCGGATCCTCGACCTGCTGGATACGCTGCGCCGGGAGTCCGGCACGGCGGTACTGTTCGTCACCCACGATCTGGCGCTGGCGGCGGAACGCGCCGACCGTCTGCTGGTCTTTCGCCACGGCGAGATTCAGGAACAGGGCGCGACCGGCGACGTCATACGTACGCCGCAGCATACCTATACCCGCCAGCTGCTGAGCGATCTCCAGGGTTCGACGCTGACCATTGCCCCGGCCAGCGGGCGCGTACTGGCGACCCCGGCGATCCGCGTGGAGGGCATCAGCAAGCGCTTCTCATTAGGCCGCGCGCATTTGCAGGCGCTGGACGCCGTGAGCTTCGAGGTGAAGCGCGGCAGCACCCACGCGCTGGTCGGCGAGTCCGGCTCCGGCAAAACGACCCTTGCGCGGATCCTGCTGGGATTCGAAAAGGCCGATAGCGGCCATATCGCTATCGACGGTATCGATGCCGGGCATCTCAGCCGCGAGGCGCTCCGCCAGCTGCGGCGTAAAATTCAGTTCGTTTACCAGAATCCTTTTGCCTCGCTTGACCCGCGGCAAACGCTGTTTGAGATTATCGAAGAGCCGTTAAAAAACTTCGACCGCCTCAACGCCGAAGTGCGGCGCCAGCGCGTCGAAACGGTCGCCGCCCGCGTGGCGCTCGCTCCGGAGCTGCTGTCGCGAACCGCCCGTGAGCTTTCCGGCGGCCAGCGGCAGCGGGTGGCCATCGCCCGCGCCTTAATCCTTGAACCGACGATCCTTGTCCTCGATGAAGCGACTTCGGCGCTGGACGTCACGGTGCAGGCGCAAATTCTCGCGCTGCTGCAGCAGCTTCAGCAGCAGCTGGGGCTGAGCTATCTGTTTATCACTCACGATTTGGCGACAGTGCGCCGTATCGCCCACAGCGTGACGGTGCTGCGGGCGGGCCAGGTGGTTGAACACGGCGACGTCAGCCGACTGTTCAGCGCCCCGCAGCATGACTATACCCGCGAGCTTATCGCCGCGATTCCCCATTTTTCATCCCCGAGCAAGGAGGTTGCATGACGCGTAAACGACTGGGCTTTTTCACCCGTCTGCTGGACCACGCCACGCCTAAAGAGCGCTACCGGCTGGCCACCGAGCAAATTCGCCACGCGGAACGCCTGGGATTCGACAGCGCGTGGATCGCTCAGCACCATTTTCATGAGCACGAAGGCGGCCTGCCGTCACCGCTGGTCTTTCTCGCCCACGCCGCGGCGCACACCGAGCGCATTCGTCTTGGCACCGCCATTATCACCCTGCCCATGGAAAACCCGCTGCGGGTGGCGGAGGATGCGGCGGTGCTGGATCTGCTCGCCGATGGACGGCTGGAGGTGGGCTTCGGCTCCGGCGGCACCCCCACTTCGTTTTTACCCTTCGGGCTGACGATGGACCAGCGCAGCGCGGTGTTTGCTGAACACCTGCATCTGATTCAAAGCGCCTGGCGCGGGGATTCGCTCTCGCACCCGGATAATCATCTGTACCCTCAGGCGCCGCAGCTGGCGGAGCGCATCTGGATTGCCACTTTTTCCATTGAGGGGGCGGTTCGCGCGGCTCAGGCCGGGCACGGGCTGATGCTCTCGCGCACGCAGCCGCGTCCGGCTGGACAGCCCACGCTGCCGCTGGACGCTATCCAGAATCCGATTATTGACGCCTATCTCGCCGCGCTGCCGGCGGGCGTCGAGCCAAGGATCCTCGCCTCGCGGACGGCCTTTGTCGCCGATAGCCAGCAGTATGCGCTGCAGGTCGCTGAACCCGGCCTGCGCCAGCATCGCGCCGCAGGTCATGATATTATTGGTGACACTGTCACTGATTTTTTGCCGCAGCTTGACGCGCACGTTGGCGACCCGCAGCACGTCGCCGCTTCGCTGGCCCGCGATAGCGTCCTGCGGCGGGTAACCGATATTTCGTTTCAGGTGCACTCCGTTGAACCCTCGCACCGCGACACGCTTCGTTCCATTGAGCTGATCGCTCAGCATATTGCCCCGCAGATACGATAAGGAGTCACCATGACGCTCAGTCAGGATATATTGGCCGAACTGGCAGAAATTGCCCCCGATTCCGCCTTAGCGGCGGCGCGAGCCGTGCGCGAGGCGGCCACCCGCCATGCTCAGGGAAGTTATGAAACGCTGTTTGGTCAGCAGGATAACGACTTTCCGCTCGACGAGCGTTTTGCCGTGGCCGCGAGGGTGGCGAAGCTGCATGAGAGCGATGCGCTGGCCGCCCACTACGCCGGCTTTGGCATTGCCGACCCCACATCGCCGCGGCTGGCGCCGGCGCTGGCCTTTGCCCGGCTGTTGACCTTTACGCCCGTGGAGGCCACGCCGTCGGCGCTTGAGGCCTTAATCCGCGCCGGATGGAGCCTGCGCGGCATCGTCACCCTCGCCCAGCTTATCGCGTTTGTCAGCTTCCAGAGCCGGCTGGTCGTCGGGCTGCGCCTGCTTAACGGCAAAAATATCCACGTCGCACAAACCCCGACGGTGGCGGGATTCTGGCATACCTCGCCGCAAACCATCAGCGGTAAGAAGGCGCCGGTGCACTTCACCCGCGATGAACTGCACTGGGAGCCCTGGCTGGCGGCTAAACCGCTGGCGGAATTTACCCCCGACGAGCAGGCGCTGCTGGCGAAATTCGGCCACAGCGATTCGCCCTACTTCCGCCTGCTGGCGCGCAACCTGCCGCTCCTCGAGCAGCGTACGTTAACCGACAAAGGGATCTTTTATACTCCCGGCGGCCTGCCGCGCGCCGAGCGCGAGCTGGCGGCGACGGTGGCAAGCAAAATCAACGGCTGTATTTATTGCGCCTCGGTGCATGCGCGCAAAGCGGCGCAGCTGGCTAAAGATGAAACGGCGATAGAGACGCTGCTGGCGGTGACGCCGGGAGAGCAGTTAAGCGACGGGCAGACGCCGGGATGGCAGGCGCAGATCGATTTCGCCGCCGCGATTTCCGTTACCCCTCCCGCTCTGTCCGTTGACCACCTTGCCGCCGTCGAGCAACAGGGGCTGGATACCCTCGCCCAACTGGATTTACTGCAATCGGCGGCTTTCTTTGCCTGGGCCAACCGGTTAATGCTGACCCTCGGCGAGCCGTGGCAGGAATAGGCGCCAGCGGGCTTAATCAGGCCAGACGCCGCTGATGGCGGGCATAAATCAGCAGCGAACTGAGCGCAAGAAACGAAAGCAGCGCGGCCGGTAAGGCAACGAAACGCCAGCCAGGACCGGCCGTAATCATCATCCCGCCGAATAGCGCCCCAATGGCGCTGCCGAGATTAAAGGCGATCTGGCCGCCCGCCGCGCCCAGCATCTCGCCGCCCTTCGCATTTTGCAGCAGCAGAATTTGCAGCGGTGCCGACAGGGCAAACAGGGCCGCGCAGCAAATAAACGCGAGGGTTAATGCGGCGGCTTTATTCTCACCCAGCAGGAACAGAAGTAATAAGGTCACGACAATCACGCCATCCGTCACGGCGGCAATGCGTAACGGGCTATAACGGACGGAGACTTTACCGCTAAATAAATTCCCCAGAACCATCCCCAGCCCCGCCAGCAGCATAATGGCTATGATGGCGCTCTCACCAAAACCAGAGACGTTAATCATAAACGGCTTAATATAGCTAAACCACGCGAATACGCCGGCATTGCCGAACATCGTCGCGGCAAAAATTAACCACGGTGCGGGCGATGTTAAAAAATGAAACTGCGAGCGCAAGCGCGTCGTCGGTTTATCAAACAGCGTGGGCACCCACCAGGCGATGGCGACCAGCACGGCGATGTCAAACACCGCAATCGCCAGAAAGGTATAGCGCCAGCTAAACTGATGGCCAAGCCAGGTTCCGGCGGGAACCCCCAGCAAATTAGCGACCGTCATTCCGGCAATCATTCCCGCCACCGCGGCGGTGACCTTCCCCGGCGGCGCAATTTTCGACAGAACGATCGCCCCCACGCCAAAGAAGGCGCCGTGCGGGAAACCGGAGATCAGGCGCCCCAGCGCCAGCATCGAATAGCTGGAAGATAACGTAAAGATGGCATTGCCGATAACGCACAGCGCCACGAGGAACAGCATCACCGCTTTTAACGAAAAGCGGCTGGAGAACAGCGCCATCACCGGCGCGCCGATGACGACGCCAAGCGCATACCAGGAGATCATATTGCCCGCGGCGGGAATAGATATCCCGACGTCATGGGCAATTTCAGGTAATACGCCCATGATGCCAAATTCCGCCATTCCGAGACCAAAAGTGCCAAGCGCTAACGAAAAAATAGTCTTTTTCATACAACTAATCACTTGTTATAAAACATACCGCCGGCATTATTGTGCATTATTAAACGGCAGACCAGATAAAAACGCCGGGTGGCATATTTATCCATAAAACGGCGTGATTATTTCATAGGCTTATTTGCAGATTAAAAAACCAATAAAGCCATTTCGTGCCCCGCCGCTGCCCGGTCGCCAGCAACGGCATAGCGATAACAATTCACAACCGCGGTTCCATAAAAATTTCATCATTTCATGCCGTTGCTTTTCAATGGAACCTGTCTCGCAAATGCGACTTAACCAGGACAATCTGTATTGTTTTTTTAAGTAGTAGGTTGATAATGGCGACATTAACCACACGGAGGCAGGATAATGAAAGAGTACACAGCGGATGATAGCTTCCAGCAGGCGATATCAACGAGCAAAAAGCACCGTTTATCCTCGATACCCACAGCTGAAAGTCAGTCAATTCATCCCAGTAACGAGTTGATCCGGTTAATGAATGAATTCGTCGACGAGCATGGGTCCATCACCGAAGATGAATACTTCAGGGTGCTCTGATGCTTAAACAATTCGACGTGTATCGGAACCCTTCTTCGCAAACGAAGCACTCTCTACCCTATTTTATGATTGTGCAAAATGATTTTTATGAAGACCTACCCACCAGGGTAATTATTCCCCTGATGCGTAATGCTCATCTGCCACTATGGCAGCATCCTTTAGTTCCTGAGGTAAATATTGAATTTGAAACGTTTATGCTTTGTTCGCCGATGATGACAAACCTTAATAATAAGCCGATCAAGCGCGAAGATTTTATCTGTAACTTAAAAAGCGCCAGAGGCGAAGTTATTTCCGCCATTGACGCCCTTGTTACCAATACCTGATCCGCTCCGGCTTCAGCCAGAGCGGGTTGCTCAGTTACACTTACTTCAGCCCTTCACAGCTCTCTTTCTTCGCTTCCTGACGCTCCACCTCGCGATACCAGCGCGGATGATGCTTCTTCGCCCAGCGGCGACTCACCTTCCCTTCGATCATGCCTTTAATCGATCCCTTCACCCAAAACGCCATATACATGTGGATCAGAATCGCATGAATAAGAATAATCGCCGAGGTCGCGTGAATCAGCAGGCTATAGCGAATAACCTGAATCGGGAAATAGTGGGCAAACCAGGGCCGCCAGATAATCACGCCGGTCACCAGCAGCACAAAAATCATGCTCATGATGGTCCAGAACATCATTTTCTGCCCCGCGTTATATTTCCCTACCCGCGCCACTTTATGCTCGTTGCCTTTCAGTACCTCAATAATGCCCTTGAGCCAGGGGATATCCTGCTTGTCGGGAATATTGTGATGGACAAAGCGCACAAACATAAACATCAGAGCCACGAAAATCAGTACCCCGAAGAACGGATGCAGAATACGCCCCATCTGCGGCGTACCGAAGGTTTCGGTCAGCCACTGCAGCGTCGGGAAGAAAAACGAGATCCCCGATAGCGCCACCAGGAAAAAGCAGATGACCACCGTCCAGTGACAGGCGCGGTCAATAAACTTCGTGCGCACAATCATTTTCGATTTACTCATCATGCTCCTCCTCATCGTCATCCGCTTCTTTATTCGGCCCAATCCCGATGTAGTGATAAATCAGCCCGGCAAAGGTGGCGATAAACCCTACCGCCGAGAGCGGCTTCAGCGCGCCTTTCCACAGGTTGATCGACGTATCGATCTGCGGCTCTTTCGGCAGGTTGTGGTACAGCTCCGGCTGGTCCGCATGATGCAGCACGTACATCACGTGGGTGCCGCCGACGCCCGGCGGGTTATACACCCCGGCATGGGGATAGCCGCGTTTCTTCAGCTTTTCCACGCGCTCGTTGGCCACTTCCAGCATCTCTTTCTTGCTGCCAAAGTGAATCGCGCCGGTTGGGCAGGTTTTCACGCAGGCCGGTTCCTGGCCGACGCTGACCCGGTCAACGCACAGGGTGCACTTATAGACCCGGTTATCCTCTTTATTGAGGCGCGGGACGTTAAAGGGGCACCCGGCGATGCAGTAGCCGCAGCCGATGCAGTTCTCCTGCTGAAAGTCGACGATGCCGTTAGCGTACTGAATAATCGCCCCGGCGGACGGGCACGCCTTCAGGCAGCCCGGGTCCTCGCAGTGCATGCAGCCGTCTTTGCGTATCAGCCACTCCAGCTTGCCGTTCTGTTCGGTTTCGCTAAAGCGCATTACCGTCCAGGATTTGGCGCTCAGATCGGCGGGGTTGTCGTACACCCCGACGCAGTGCCCAACCTCATCGCGGATATCGTTCCACTCGGAACAGGCCACCTGACAGGCTTTACAGCCTACGCAGGAGGAGACATCGATCAGCTTCGCCACTTCCGCCTTAAAATCCCGCGCGCGCGGCGCGGGCGTGATCGGGTTGGTGGCGGAGCGTTTGATAATGTCCTGGGTTTCCATCGCCATGCATTCGCTCCTTACGCTTTCTCGATGTTGACCAGAAACGCCTTGTACTCCGGCGTTTGCGAGTTGGAATCCCCAACGTTTGGCGTCAGGGTATTGGCGATGTAACCTTTGCGGGCTACCCCTTCAAAACCCCAGTGCAGCGGGATCCCGACGGTTTCAACCTGCTGGCCGTTAACGTTGAGCGTTTGCAGACGACGCGTCACCACCGCTACCGCGCGAATAAAGCCGCGCTTGCTGCTGACCGTCACCCGATCGCCGTTGGCAATCCCCTTCGCTTTCGCCAGACCTTCGCTGATTTCGACAAACTGTTCCGGCTGCGCAATCGCATTGAGCCGCGCATGCTTGGTCCAGGTATGAAAATGCTCGGTCAGGCGATAGGTGGTGCCGACGTACGGGAATTTATCCTTCTTACCTAAACGAAGGGCATCCTCTTCATACAGGCGCACCACCGGGCTGGAGACCACGTTCGGGTGCAGCGGGTTGGTGCCAAGCGGCGTTTCCATCGGCTCGTAGTGTTCCGGGAACGGACCTTCCGCCAGCTTATTCAGGGCAAACAGGCGCCCCAGTCCTTCCGGCTGCATAATAAACGGCCCGGTTTTGCTGCCCGGCGGCGCGGTATTGAAGTCCGGAATATCGTTGCCAACCCACTTGCTGCCGTTCCACTGGATCAGCATCCGCTTCGCATCCCACGGCTTGCCGTTAATATCCGCCGACGCGCGGTTGTACAGCACGCGCCGGTTGAGCGGCCACGCCCATGCCCAGCCGAGCGTGTTGCCAAGGCCTGACGGATCGGCGTTATCGCGGTTGGCCATCTGGTTGCCCTGCTCGGTCCAGCTGCCGGTATAGATCCAGCAGGACGACGCGGTGGTACCGTCATCGCGCAGCAGCGCGAAGCTGTTCAACAGCTGGCCCTTCTTCGCCAGCGGCGCGCCGTTAGCGTCGAAGAGATCCGCCAGCGCGTAGCCGTTGTTCTCTTTCGCGACCTCTTCTGATTCCGGACGATCCGGCTGCTTGTAGTGCCATCCCATCTTCAGCAGCGGCTCGACGCCTTTGCCGCCCTCGGTGCGATACAGCTCGCGCAGACGGTGGTAAATGCCGGCCAGAATTTCGCCGTCGTTGCGCGCTTCGCCCGGCGCGTCCTGGCCTTTCCAGTGCCACTGCAGCCAGCGCCCGGAGTTGGCGATTGAACCATCCTCTTCGGCGAAGCAGGTGGACGGCAGGCGGAACACTTCGGTCTGAATCGCCGCCGGGTCAACATCGTTCGACTCGCCGTGGTTTTGCCAGAAGGTCGACGTTTCGGTCACCAGCGGGTCGATAACCACCATGTACTTCAGCTTGCTCAGGCTGCGGACCACCTTGTTTTTGTCCGGGAAGGACGCCACCGGATTGAAGCCCTGGCAGATATAGCCCGTGACGTTGCCGTTATCCATCATATTGAAATACTTGATAACGTCATAAGCCTGGTCCCATTTCGGCAGCCAGTGGAAGCCCCAGTCGTTCTCTTTTTGCGCCGCGTCGCCGTAGAACGATTTCATCAGGCTGACGAAGAACTTCGGATAGTTGCTCCAGTAGTTCACCTGTTCGGCCAGCGTCGCCTTCGGCGTATTGGCGGCGAGATAGCTTTGCAGATCCGTCTGCTGTTCCGACGGCAGCGTCAGGTAGCCCGGCAGGCTGGTCGAGAGCAGGCCTAAATCGGTTAGCCCCTGAATATTGGAGTGCCCGCGCAGCGCGTTGACGCCGCCGCCCGCCATCCCCATATTGCCGAGCAGCAGCTGAATCATCGCCATGGTACGGATGTTCTGCGCCCCGACGGTATGCTGCGTCCAGCCCAGCGCGTAAAGAAAGGTGGTGGTCCGGTCCGCCGCGCTGGTTGACGCCAGCACTTCGCACACTTTGAGGAAGTCCGCCTTTGGCGTACCGCAGATATTCTCCACCACCTCCGGCGTATAGCGCGAAACGTGCTGCTTCAGCAGGTTCCAGACGCAGCGCGGATGCTGCAGCGTCTCGTCGCGCATGGCGTAGCCGTTTTCGTCGAACTGATAGTTCCACGACGATTTATCGTACTGACGCTTTTCGGCATCGTAGCCGCTGAACAGGCCATCTTCGAAGGCAAAATCGTCGCGCACCAGCAGGTTGGCGTTGGTGTAGTGTTTAACGTACTCGGCATTGATTTTGTTATTTTCGATCAGGTACAGCAGCACGCCCGACAGGAAGGTAATGTCGGTACCGGAACGGATCGGCGCATAAATATCGGCCACCGACGCCGTGCGCGTAAAGCGCGGGTCGACGACAATCAGCGTCGCATCGTTGTTGTTTTTCGCCTCCATCGCCCAACGGAATCCCACCGGATGGGCTTCGGCGGCGTTACCGCCCATCACCACCACGACGTTAGCGTTTTTGATATCAACCCAGTGGTTGGTCATCGCACCGCGACCAAATGTTGGAGCAAGACTTGCTACCGTTGGTCCGTGTCAGACGCGCGCCTGGTTGTCTACCGCCAGCATGCCGAGGGAGCGCACAAATTTTTGCGTCAGCATGCCGGTTTCATTACTGGCCGCAGAGGCACATAACATCCCGGTGGACAGCCAGCGGTTAACCGTCACGCCCTGTTCGTTCTTTTCAATAAAATTGGCGTCGCGGTCGGCTTTCATCAGTTTGGCGATGCGGGTAAACGCGTCATCCCAGGAGATGCGCTGCCATGTATCCGAACCCGGCGCGCGGTACTGCGGATAGCGCAGGCGGTTGTCGCTATGAACATAGTCAAGCAGCCCCGCGCCTTTCGGGCACAGCGCGCCGCGGCTCACCGGATGATCCGGGTCGCCTTCAATGTGGTAAATCGCTTCTTTCGCGTTTTTCGCGCCGTCGCCCAGGCTATACATTAATAGCCCGCAGCCCACGGAGCAGTATGTGCAGGTGTTGCGGATCTCTTTGGCGCGCAGCAATTTGTAATTACGCGCCTGAGCCAGGGCCATTTTGGGCGCAAAACCCAATGCAGCGGCTGTTGTTCCGGCCATACCGCCTGCGCAGATTTTAAAAAACTTTCTGCGGCTGACGTCCATTGTTCCCCTCCATGCGGGATGTTTATTCATTGCGGGAGTGGAAATTAACAGCAATAACCCTGTTTTATTTGCGTCAAATCAATGTCCTGAACCCATGACCCCTTAATAGTCAGCCGCGTTAAATTTCGTTACTCCATTAGGATTAAGCGCGGAGGAAAATATCCCCCGAAAGCGAAAAAAAAGTGTTATAAAACCCGACTGCGTTTGAACCAACATCAGGTTAAATATGGAGAAGAAGAGAGCCACGCTCATTGGATTGGCCGCTATCGTCTTGTGGAGCACCATGGTCGGGCTGATTCGTGGCGTAAGCGAAGGGCTTGGTCCGGTGGGCGGCGCGGCGATGATCTACAGCCTGAGCGGCCTTTTGCTGATCTTTACCGTCGGCTTCCCGCAAATACGCCAGATCCCTCGCCCCTATTTACTGGCAGGGAGCCTGCTGTTCGTCAGCTATGAAATTTGCCTGGCGCTGTCGGTCGGATTAGCCGGTAGCCGCCAGCAGGCTATTGAAGTGGGCATGGTTAATTATCTGTGGCCCAGCCTGACGATTTTATTCGCCATTCTGTTTAACGGCCAAAAAAGCAGCTGGTTGGTTATCCCGGGGTTATTTCTCGCTTTATTCGGCGTCACCTGGGTATTAGGCGGTGAGCATGGTCTGAATGTAGATGAAATTACCCGCAACGTGGTTTCCAGCCCGCTGAGCTATATTCTGGCGTTCGTCGGCGCGTTTATCTGGGCGGCCTACTGCACGGTCACCGCTAAATACGCGAAGGGCAAAAACGGGATTACCCTTTTTGTTCTGCTTACCGCCCTGAGCCTGTGGCTAAAGTTCCTGTTCAGCGAACAGCCGCCCATGGTCTTTAGCTGGCCGGTGATAGCCAAACTGATCGCGCTGTCCGTTGCTCTGGGATTAGGCTACGCGGCGTGGAACGTCGGGATCCTGCACGGCAACGTCAGCCTGCTGGCCGCCGCCTCCTACTTTACGCCGGTGCTCTCCTCGGCGCTGGCGGCGGCACTGCTCAGCGCCGCGCTGTCGTGGTCGTTCTGGCAGGGCGCCGGAATGGTGTGCGCCGGCTCCCTGCTTTGCTGGCAGGCGACCCGGCGCTAAAACGGCGGCGGCCGACGCCTTAACGGCCTACAAGATCCGTGACTGACTTCAGCCCATCCCTGATGGCAATTCCCGGGATGGGCACGTCTTCAATCATCTGGCAGTCGGCTGTCTAAAGGGTTAATTCAGCTCAGGCGCTTTTGCCAGACTACGCCAGATGCCGGCCGCCAGCAGCAGAAGCAGGACGCCAGCCGTCGCCAGCACGATGCTGTGCGAATGAATAAACGCTGCCTTCGCCGCTTCAAGCAGGCTTTGCGCCGGTATGGCGGGCAGCGACTGCGCCAGCTTAATCGCCTCGCTGATGGAGGACGACGCCTGCTCCGCCGCCGCGCCCTCGATTCCACCCGGCAGAACAATTGACGAGGTGTAGCTGCGGGTCAGGATCAGGCCAAACAGGGCAATCCCCAGTCCCGCGCCCAGCTCATAGGCCATGGTTTCGATGGCCCCTGCCGCCGCCGCTTTTTCCTTCGGCGCGGCGGCCATGATCGCCGAGCTGGAGGCCAACAGCGCGCTGGCGACGCTGAAGCCCAGCAGCGTCATCAGTCCCCAGGCCTGCCACTGCTGAGTACTGAAATCGGTCATCGACAGGCCGAGGAAGCTCAGGGCGCTGAGCAGCATTCCGCCGGTGGCGACCTCGCGCAGCCCCAGCCGCGATACCAGCATGCCGGCAATGGGCCCGCTGAAACCGCTCGCCACCATCACCGGCAGCATAAACAGCCCGGCTTCAAAAGGCGTTTTGCTGTGCACAAACTGCAGCTCCTGGGCCATCAGCAGTTCAAAACCCACCAGCGTAATCAGCGCGGTCATCGCCATCATCACGCCGCTTAAAATAATGCGATGGGTAAACAGGCGCATATCGACCATGGGACGCGATGCCGAGAGCTGTTTGCGCACGAACCAGAACAGCATCGCGGCGCCAGATAGTGCCACCAGCCCGGTTAACCACAGCGCCATTTGCCCTTTGAGCGCCGTTTTGGCGCTAAAGACCAGCATCAAAATGGCGGCGATCAGGATTAGCGCCTGGAAAAGATTCAGCGGCTGCTCGCGCCGCGCGGGCTGACGCGGCACCACTTTGGCGTTAATCGCTATCACCAGCAGGACGATCGGCACGTTGATCAGGAAAACCGATCCCCAGTAAAAATGCTCCAGCAGCATGCCGCCAACCAGCGGACCGAACGCCGCGCCGCCGGAACCGACCGCTGCCCACAGACCAAGCGCCATATTACGCTGGTGCGCCTGCGAAAAGGTGCTGCGGATCCCGGCCAGGGTCGCAGGCACGATCATCGCCGCCCCCACTGCCAGCAGCGCGCGGGATGCAATCAGCGTCTCTGCCGTGGGCGAAAACGCCGCCGCCAGCGACGCGGTGCCAAAAATACCGCTGCCGAGCAGCAGCAGCCGTTTAAAGCCGATTTTATCGCCCAATGCGCCCATAGGCAGCACCATACCGGCCATTACCAGCGAATAAATATCAATAATCCACAGCAGCTCGTTACCGCTGGTCCCCAGCGCTACGCTGAGCGTTGGCGCAGCCACGTGGAGAACAGTGGCGTCAATCGCCACCGGAATATAAACCAGCAAAATCGCCATCAGCGTCAACCATTGCCGAGACATACTACTTTCCCTCAACGTTAAAACTGGACAAGCGTCCAGGAAACGGATCCTGCCGGATTGTTGAACGAGTGTCCAACTTTTTGTTACTATCGCCAAAAAAACCGGGGTCACTAACGTTATGGGCTACTTAAATCGCGATGCGCGTCGGGAAGTTATTGTGCTGGCAGCCATGCGCGTAGCGCTTCGGGGCGGGTTTAGCGCTATGACCGTCCGCCAGATTGCCGCCGAAGCCGGCGTCTCCGCCGGTCAGCTGCACCACCATTTCACCTCCGCGGGCGAGCTAAAAGCCCATGCCTTCATACGGTTGATCCGCGAAATGATGGATATGCCGCTGGTCGCCGACGACGCCACGTGGCGTGAACGCCTGTTTTCTATGGTGGGCAGCGACGACGGCAGGCTTGAGCCATACATTCGCCTGTGGCGCGAAGCGCAGCTGCTGGCCGATAGCGACAGCGATATCAAGGGGGCCTATCTGCTCACCATGAACATGTGGCATGAAGAGACCCTGAAGATCATCCGCCAGGGAACCGCTGCCGGTGAGTTTAAGCCAAGGGACGATATGGAAAGCATTGCCTGGCGGCTCATTGCTCTCGTCTGCGGCCTCGACGGTATTTATGCGCTGGGAATGCAGGAAATAGATGATGCCGCCTTCAATCGGCATATCAATTATTCTATCTCGATGGAACTTTTTTAATTTTAAGTTACATTTAGTAACAAATAATCCTGAGCTAATATTCGCGCGTCCTCTTTCGGCGCGCTTTTCTTATCTATTCTTCATTTATTACAACAGATACATCCCCATCCCTGATTTTATTTCTTTTATTAATTTGCTGTTTTACCAGTTTATTCTTTTTTGACGGGTTACTGTTCATTCGAGGGCAATATGCTGAGCAAAAATGAGAAAAAGAATCATTATCTTTTAAAAGAGTGGAAACCAGAAAATGCGGCGTTTTGGGAGAATAAGGGAAAGCAAATAGCGCGCAGAAATCTTTGCATTTCCGTAGGTTGTTTGCTACTCGCCTTTTGCGTCTGGATGCTATTCAGCGCCGTCGCCGTCAATCTCAATAAAGTCGGATTTAATTTCACCACCGATCAGCTCTTTTTATTAACCGCTCTGCCCTCGCTTTCCGGCGCAATATTACGCGTCCCCTACTCCTTTATGGTACCTATATTTGGCGGGCGCTACTGGACGGTATTAAGCACGATTATTCTGGTGGTGCCCTGTATCTGGCTGGGTGTCGCCATTCAAAACCCCGCTACTCCATTCTGGGTATTTATCACCATTGCCCTGCTGTGCGGTTTTGCCGGCGCGAACTTTGCTTCCAGCATGGGAAATATCAGTTTTTTCTTTCCCAAAGCGAAACAGGGCAGCGCGCTGGGTATCAACGGCGGCCTCGGCAATCTCGGCGTCAGCGTGATGCAGATGATCGCGCCGGCGGCGATTTTTCTGCCCATCTTCGCTTTTCTTGGCATCCATGGCGTGCCTCAGGAGGATGGCTCTCTTCTCGCGCTGAGCAACGCCGCCCTCGTCTGGGTTCCGCTGCTGGTGATAGCCACCTTCGCCGCCTGGGTAGGAATGAACGACATCGCCAGCTCAAAGGCTTCGATTCGCGAGCAGCTGCCTGTGCTGAAACGCCCGCATATGTGGCTGCTGAGCCTGCTCTATTTGGCCACCTTTGGCTCGTTTATCGGCTTCTCCGCCGGTTTCGCCATGCTGGCGAAAACGCAGTTCCCGGACGTGAACATCCTTAAGCTGGCCTTCTTCGGGCCGTTTATCGGCGCGCTGGCGCGTTCTTTCGGCGGGATTATATCCGACCGTCTCGGCGGCGTACGGGTCACGCTGGTGAACTTTGTGCTGATGGCGCTGTTTACCGGCCTGCTGTTTCTCACCCTCCCCGGCAGCGGATCAGGCAGTTTTCTCGCCTTTTACGTGGTGTTTATGGGGCTGTTCCTGACCGCCGGTCTCGGCAGCGGTTCCACCTTCCAGATGATCGCCGTGATCTTTCGCCAAATCACCCTCGACAGCGTGAAGAAACGCGGCGGCAGCGACGAACAGGCCCAGCACGAAGCGGTGACCGACACCGCGGCGGCGCTCGGCTTTATCTCCGCCATCGGCGCGATTGGCGGCTTCTTTATTCCTAAAGCCTTCGGTACCTCGCTGGCGATGACCGGCTCCCCGGTCGGGGCGATGAAGGTCTTCCTGGTTTTCTACGTGGTTTGCGTGCTGGTGACCTGGCTGGTCTACGGCCGTCGTAAACCGGCAAAACAATAACGGCATATTCATCGGATGGCGGCTGACGCCCTATCCGGCCTGGGGATCGTACGGTCTTTTCAGGCCGGACATTATCGGAGCAGGAGGAAGGTCATGAGTAAACTACTGGATCGCTTTCGCTACTTTAAGCAGAAAGGCGAGAGTTTTGCCAACGGCCACGGTCAGGTGTACAACACCAACCGCGACTGGGAAGACAGCTACCGTCAGCGCTGGCAGTTCGACAAAATCGTCCGCTCAACGCACGGCGTGAACTGCACAGGCTCCTGCAGCTGGAAAATTTACGTCAAAAACGGGCTGGTCACCTGGGAAACTCAGCAAACGGACTACCCCCGCACCCGCCCGGACCTGCCCAACCACGAACCCCGCGGCTGCCCGCGCGGCGCAAGCTACTCCTGGTACCTCTACAGCGCTAACCGCCTGAAGTATCCGCTGGCGCGCAAGCGGCTGATTGCGCTATGGCGCGAAGCGCTGGCTCAGCACCCGGACCCGGTGCAGGCGTGGGACAGCATCATGCAGGACCCGGTCAAAACCCTCAGCTACAAGCAGGTACGCGGCAAAGGCGGGTTTATCCGTTCAAGCTGGAAGGAGCTGAACCAGCTGATTGCCGCCGCCAACGTCTGGACCATCAAAAACTACGGCCCGGACCGCGTGGCGGGCTTTTCGCCGATCCCGGCGATGTCGATGGTCTCTTACGCCGCCGGCACCCGGTATCTGTCGCTGCTCGGCGGCACCTGCCTGAGCTTCTACGACTGGTACTGCGATCTTCCCCCCGCCTCGCCAATGACCTGGGGCGAGCAGACCGACGTTCCCGAGTCCGCCGACTGGTACAACTCCAGCTATATTATCGCCTGGGGCTCCAACGTCCCGCAGACCCGAACCCCGGACGCCCACTTCTTTACGGAAGTGCGCTACAAGGGCACCAAAACTATCGCGATTACCCCGGACTTTTCGGAGGTAGCCAAGCTCAGCGACCAGTGGCTGGCGCCGAAACAGGGTACCGACAGCGCGCTGGCCATGGCGATGGGCCACGCGATCCTCAAAACGTTTCACCTTGATAACCCGAGCGATTATTTCCTCAACTACTGCCGCACCTACACCGATATGCCGATGCTGGTGATGCTTGAGCGTCGCGAGGAGGGTTTCTACGTTCCCGGCAGGATGGTCCGCGCCGCCGATCTGGTTGACGGGCTGGGCGAAAGCAATAACCCGGAGTGGAAAACCGTCGCCTATAACAGCGCTGGTGAACTGGTGGCGCCCAACGGTTCGATTGGCTTCCGCTGGGGAGAGAAAGGCAAATGGAACCTTGAACAGCAGGCCGCCGGGCAAGCCATTGAACTCAGACTATCGCTGCTGGATAGCCGTGACGACGTGGTGACGGTGGGCTTTCCCTACTTCGGCGGCAACGAAAACCCGCACTTTCGCAGCATCAAGCAGGATCCGGTGACGCTGCATCAGCTGCCGGTTAAGCAGCTCCCGCTGGCCAACGGTGAATCTGGCCTGGTGGTTAGCGTCTACGATCTGATTCTCGCCAACTACGGACTCGATCGCGGTTTAGACGATCCCAACGCCGCGCAGGACTTCAGCGAGATGAAAGCCTATACCCCGGCGTGGGCCGAACAGATTACCGGCGTCCCGCGCCAGCACATCGAGCAGATCGCCCGTGAATTCGCCGATACCGCGCATAAAACCCACGGACGGTCGATGATTATCCTCGGCGCCGGCGTCAACCACTGGTACCACATGGATATGAACTACCGGGGGATGATCAATATGCTGGTGTTCTGCGGCTGCGTCGGCCAGAGCGGCGGCGGCTGGTCGCACTATGTCGGCCAGGAGAAGCTGCGTCCGCAAACCGGCTGGCTGCCGCTGGCGTTCGCCCTTGACTGGAATCGTCCGCCGCGCCAGATGAACAGCACCTCCTTTTTTTACAATCACGCCAGCCAGTGGCGCTATGAAAAGCTGACCGCCCGGGAGCTGCTGTCGCCGCTGGCCGATGCCAGCCAATTCAGCGGCCATCTGATCGACTTTAACGTACGCGCCGAGCGCATGGGCTGGCTGCCCTCCGCGCCGCAGCTGGGCGTCAATCCGCTGACCATCAAGGCGCAGGCCGCCGCGGCCGGACTGACCCCCGCCGACTACACCGCCCGGGCGCTGAAGTCCGGCGAGATCCGCTTCGCCTGCGAACAGCCGGATAACGGCAAAAATCATCCGCGTAATCTGTTTATCTGGCGCTCCAACCTGCTGGGCTCCTCCGGCAAGGGCCACGAGTATATGCTCAAATATCTGCTGGGCACCGACAGCGGTATTCAGGGCGATGAGCTGGGCGCCAGCGATGACGTGAAGCCCGAAGAGGTGGAGTGGCAGACCGCAGCCATCGAAGGCAAGCTCGACCTGCTGGTGACGCTCGATTTCCGCATGTCCAGTACCTGCCTGTTCTCCGATATCGTTCTGCCGACCGCCACCTGGTATGAAAAAGACGATATGAACACCTCGGATATGCATCCGTTTATCCACCCGCTCTCCGCCGCCGTTGACCCGGCTTGGGAGGCGAAAAGCGACTGGGAAATTTACAAAGATATCGCCAAAACCTTCTCCGAGGTCTGCGTCGGCCACCTCGATAAAGAGACCGACGTTGTGCTGGTGCCGCTGCAGCACGACTCCCCGGCGGAGCTGTCGCAGCCCTTCGACGTGCTGGACTGGCGGAAAGGAGAATGCGAGCTGACGCCGGGTAAAACCGCGCCGTCGATTGCCGTCGTTGAGCGCGATTATCCGGCGACGTATGAGCGCTTTACCTCCCTCGGGCCGCTGCTCGACAAACTGGGCAACGGCGGTAAAGGCATCACCTGGAACACCCAGAACGAGGTCGACTTCCTCGGCAAGCTTAACTACGTCAAGCTTGATGGCCCGGCCAAAGGTCGCCCGCGCATCGACAGCGCCATTGACGCCTCGGAAGTGATCCTCGCCCTCGCCCCGGAAACCAACGGCCAGGTGGCGGTCAAAGCCTGGCAAGCGCTCGGCGAGTTTACCGGCCGCGAGCATACGCACCTGGCGCTGAATAAAGAGGATGAAAAAATTCGCTTCCGCGATATTCAGGCCCAGCCGCGCAAAATTATCTCCAGCCCGACCTGGTCCGGCCTCGAGAGCGAGCATGTTTCCTACAACGCCGGCTATACCAACGTCCACGAGCTGATCCCCTGGCGCACCCTCTCAGGCCGCCAGCAGCTGTATCAGGATCACCCCTGGATGCGCGCTTTTGGCGAAAGCCTGGTGGTTTATCGTCCGCCCATTGACACCCGCAGCGTCAGCCAGATGAAAGCGATTCCGCCTAACGGCTTCCCGGAAAAAGCGCTCAACTTTCTGACGCCGCACCAGAAATGGGGCATCCACTCCACCTACAGCGAAAACCTGCTGATGCTGACCCTGTCGCGCGGCGGGCCGATCGTGTGGATCAGCGAAACCGACGCTCGCGAGCTGGGTATTGAAGATAACGACTGGATCGAGGCCTTCAACGCCAACGGCGCGCTCACCGCCCGCGCGGTGGTCAGCCAGCGCGTACCGCCGGGGATGACCATGATGTACCACGCGCAGGAGCGCCTGATGAATATTCCGGGCTCGGAAGTCACCGGACGGCGCGGCGGGATCCATAACTCGGTCACCCGCGTGTGCCCGAAACCGACCCATATGATTGGCGGCTACGCCCAGCTGGCTTACGGTTTCAACTACTACGGCACCGTCGGCTCCAACCGCGACGAGTTCATCATGATCCGCAAAATGAAAAATATTGACTGGCTGGATGACGAAGGTCGCGATGGGGTACAGGAGGCGAAAAAATGAAAATACGTTCACAGGTCGGTATGGTTCTCAATCTCGATAAATGCATCGGCTGTCACACCTGTTCCGTCACCTGTAAAAACGTCTGGACCGGACGCGAAGGGATGGAATACGCCTGGTTTAACAACGTCGAAACCAAACCGGGCATCGGCTATCCGAAAAACTGGGAAGATCAGGAGGTGTGGGAAGGCGGCTGGGTGCGCGATGTTAATGGCAAAATACGCCCGCGTCTGGGCGGCAAAATGGGCGTCATCACCAAAATTTTCGCCAATCCGGTGATACCGCAGATCGACGACTACTATGAACCCTTTACCTTTGATTACCAGCATCTGCACAACGCGCCGGAGGGAAAACACCTGCCCACCGCCCGTCCGCGTTCGCTTATCGACGGCAAGCGGATGGATAAAATCATCTGGGGCCCCAACTGGGAAGAGCTGCTCGGCGGCGAGTTTGAAAAGCGCGCCCGCGACCGTAACTTCGACAAGATTCAGAAGGAGATGTACGGCCAGTTTGAAAATACCTTCATGATGTATCTGCCGCGCCTGTGCGAGCACTGCCTGAACCCGAGCTGCGTCGCCACCTGCCCCAGCGGCGCCATCTACAAGCGTGAAGAAGACGGCATCGTGCTGATCGACCAGGACAAATGCCGCGGCTGGCGTCTGTGCATCAGCGGCTGCCCGTACAAGAAAATCTACTTCAACTGGAAAAGCGGCAAATCGGAGAAGTGCATCTTCTGCTACCCGCGTATCGAGTCCGGACAGCCCACCGTCTGTTCAGAAACCTGCGTGGGACGTATCCGCTACCTCGGCGTGCTGTTGTACGACGCAGACCGCATTGAAGAGGCCGCCAGCACCGAGCGCGAAACCGACCTCTACGAGCGGCAGTGCGAGGTGTTCCTCAACCCCCACGACCCGGCGGTGATTGAAGAAGCGCTGAAACAGGGGATTCCACAAAACGTGATTGATGCCGCCCAGCGCTCGCCGGTGTACAAAATGGCGATGGACTGGAAGCTGGCGCTGCCGCTGCATCCGGAATACCGCACCCTGCCAATGGTCTGGTACGTGCCGCCGCTGTCGCCGATTCAGTCCTACGCCGACGCCGGCGGTCTGCCGAAAAGCGACGGCGTGCTTCCGGCCATCGAAAGCCTGCGCATTCCGGTGCAGTATCTCGCCAATATGCTCAGCGCGGGCGATACCGGCCCGGTACTGCGCGCGCTGAAGCGCATGATGGCGATGCGTCACTACATGCGCTCGCAAACGGTGGAAGGCGTCACCGATACTCGCGCCATCGAGGAGGTGGGCCTGAGCGTTGAACAGGTCGAGGAGATGTACCGTTATCTGGCGATCGCCAACTACGAGGACCGCTTCGTGATCCCGACCAGCCACCGCGAAATGGCGCGCGACGCCTTCCCCGAGCGCAACGGCTGCGGCTTTACCTTCGGCGACGGCTGCCACGGCTCCGACACCAAATTCAACCTGTTCAACAGTAGCCGCATTGACGCCATCAACATCACCGAAGTACGCGATAAAGCGGAGGGCGAATAATGCAAATCCTCAAAGCGATCGGCCTGCTGATGGAGTACCCGGATGAGTTTCTTTGGCAGTGCAAGGACGAGGTGCTGAGCATGGTGCGTCACGACGCCCCTGTGCTCAACGACTTCGCCGCTGAGATGCTGAATGCCCCGCTGCTGGACAAGCAGGCCGAATGGTGCGAAGTGTTCGACCGGGGCCGCGCCACGTCGCTACTGCTGTTTGAACACGTGCACGCCGAGTCTCGCGACCGCGGTCAGGCGATGGTCGACCTGCTCGCTCAGTATGAAAAGGCGGGCCTGGTGCTCAACTGTCGCGAGCTTCCCGACCACCTGCCGCTGTATCTGGAATACCTCAGCATCCTGCCGGAAAACGAAGCGCGCGAAGGTCTGCAAAACGTCGCGCCGATTCTGGCGCTGCTGGGCGGGCGGCTGAAGCAGCGCGGTGTCCCCTGGTATCAGCTGTTTGACGCCCTGCTCAGCCTCGGCGGGATCCCGCTATCAAGTGACAGTGTCACGCAGCAGGTCAACAACGAGCCCCGCGATGACACCCGGCAGGCGCTGGATGCGGTCTGGGAAGAAGAACAGGTGAAATTTATCGAAGACAACGCCACGGCCTGTGACAGCTCACCGTTACAGCAATATCAACGACGCTTTAGCCAGGACGTGGCGCCGCAGTACGTCGACGTCAGCGCGGGAGGCCCGAAATGATACAGTATCTGAACGTCTTTTTTTACGACATCTACCCCTACATCTGCGCGACGGTCTTTTTTCTCGGCAGCAGGCTGCGCTATGACTACGGCCAGTACACCTGGCGCGCCTCCTCCAGCCAGATGCTGGATAAACGCGGGATGGTGATCTGGTCGAATCTGTTCCATATCGGCATACTCGGCATTTTCTTTGGCCATCTGTTCGGCATGTTAACGCCGCACTGGATGTATGCCTGGTTTTTACCCATTGCGGTCAAGCAGCAGATGGCGATGGTGCTCGGCGGCGTCTGCGGCGTCCTGACGCTGATTGGCGGCGCCGGTTTGCTCTGGCGTCGTTTGACCAACCAGCGCGTTCGCGCCACCTCGACCGCGCCGGATATCATCATCATGAGCATTCTGCTGATTCAGTGCCTGCTCGGGCTGAGCACCATCCCTTTCTCGGCGCAGTATCCGGACGGCAGTGAAATGATGAAGCTGGTGGGCTGGGCGCAGGGCATCGTCACCTTCCGCGGCGGCTCGTCAGAAATGCTCAGCGGCGTGGCCTTTGTTTTCCGCGTGCATCTGGTGCTGGGGATGACGATTTTCCTGCTGTTCCCGTTCACCCGGCTGGTTCACGTCTGGAGCGCGCCGTTTGAATATTTCACCCGCCGCTACCAGGTGGTACGTTCAAGACGCTGAGCAAAATCCGCAATCATCCCGGGTCGCGGCAAAAACGCCTAACCCGGGCGACAGGAGCGCCCCGTAGCCCGGCTAAGCGTAGCGCAAGCCGGGTAACATCGCCGTTTGACAGTCATCCCTTATCCAGCCAACGGTTCCTGTACGATATTTATTTTCCGGCCTCGGGATGGGTATCAAACGCCGCCATCACCGCCGCCAGCTCCGCTTCGCTAAAGCCGTATTTGGCATCATCCACGCCGAGGCCAAAACGCGTTTGCAGCGCCTCATACAGCGCCGGAACGTCCGCTAAATCGAGCTTTTCGACAACGTGGTTTTTATCCCAATGGGTAAAGTGGAAATTGGTCAGCGTCATTTTGCCGCCGTCCGGCAAGTGGCGGCACATCAGCAGATGATGGCGGAAGTGCGACTGCGGCCAGTGCGCCGACCAGAAGTTGCCCATCACATAGTCGGAAGCGTACTGGCGACCTAAATCAAAATGGTACATCGACTGCCAGTGCCCGTGATGGCTGAACTGCAGCGCCCACTCTTCCCCTTCGTAAATCAGGCGATATTCGCCGTGCGGGGTGGATTGTTCTATATCCGCCAGCAGCTTAATCGGCGCGGTCAAGGTCTGGCCGCCGAAACCAACGTCGGCAATCCAGCGTTCCCCCTCCACCTCCACCAGCAGCAGCCGATGGGTACGCGGCGGCATATGCGGCGGATTGGCCAGCACCACGCGCCCCAGAAGGCTGCGCACGGGAAAGCCGATCTCGCGCAGCGCTCTCTCCAGCAGGCCGTTTTGCTCGAAGCAGTAGCCGCCGCGACGACCGTGAATCAGCTTCTCTTCGAGGGTGCGATCGTCGAGATGTATCTCTCTGGGCAGCAGCACATCCAGATTTTCAAAGGGGATCGCGCCGTTATGGTGAATATGCAGTTCGCGCAGGGTGTGAAGTGAAACGTCCGGGGTGCCCGTCCAGCCCAGACGAGAAAAATAGGCGCTTAAAAAGGGACTCATCAATGCCTCCAGCAATCGGTGTCCGACATTTATAGCCTGTTTTTCTCGCCTGACCAGCTATTTTGTGCGATCGTATTTATCCGCGCGTGCCCCGCTGCATCAGCGCCAGCGCGCAGAGCATCAGCCCCAGACCGGTAAAGAGCGTCAGCGATGCCATTGCCATTCCCTCTCCCGCCGAGCCCTGCTCAAACTGGCGCCAGATAAACACCGAGACGGTTTGCGTCCCGGCCGGCGCAAGCAGCAACGAGGTCACCAGCTCGCGGGAGGCAACGGCGAACACCATCAGCATCGCCGCCAGCAGCGCGGGAAAGACCAGCGGCAGAACGATCAGTCGCAGCGCCTGCAGTGCCGTTGCGCCGTGCACCCGCGCCGCGGGTTCGAGATTATTGCCAAGCTGACGCAGCGCGCTGCTGACGTAGCGCACCGGCCAGGGCAGCAGCAGACAGCAGTAGGAAAGCAGCAGCATAAACCAGGTGTTGTAGGGGGACACCGGCCAGAACGGCTGGTTCCACAGCAGAATCAGCCCGACGCCCACCACCACGCCCGGCAGCGCCGCCGGCAGCAGCGATAGCGCATCAACAAAGGCGCTCCCCTTCATTTTTTGCACCACAACCAGCCAGGCGGCGAGCAGCCCCACCAGGCCGACAACCCCTGCCGAAGCCAGCGCCAGCGAAAGGCTGGTTGCCAGTGCCGACAGCGCGTCGCCCTGCTGAGCAAACAGCGCGGCAAAATGACGAAGGGTAACATTGTCAGCGTGGATACCGCCCGACAGCGTGCTCATCAGGCTGGTCAGCACCATCGACGCGCCCGGCATCACCACCGCCAGCCCCCCGACGCCCGCCATCACTAGCACCGCCGGAAGCGTCAGCCAGCCCAACTCCGCCCCGCTATTTTCTCCCGGCTTGCCGGTGACGCTGGTGACCTCTTTATCGCCAGTCAGCCGTTTTTGCAGCCACCAGGCCAGCAGCGCCACCGCGATCAGCAGCAGCGAAAGCAGCGACGCGCCGGGCAGATCGACAGGCCAGTCGGCGAGCTTTTTCTCAATGCCTACGGTCAGCATGACCAGCCCCGCCCGCGAACCCAGGGCCGCCGGAACGCCATACTCTTCAATGGCCAGGGTAAACGCCAGCAGCATCCCCGCCGCCAGAGCCGGAGAAAGCATCGGCAGCGTGATGTGCCAGAACGCTCGCCAGGCGCTGGCGCCGTGCACCCGGGCGACAATCGCCAGCCGCTGACCGCTGGCCAACAGGCTGCGCGAGACGGCAAAGTAGACCACCGGAAAGATATTGAGGGTCATCACCAGCACGATCCCGACGCGGCTAAAAAGCAGATCGTTAAGATCCCAGCCGGTCAGCTGCTGGAGATAGCCATGACTTTGCAGCATCAGCATCCACGACAGCGCGGCAATATAGGGCGGCGTCAGAAACGGGATCAGAAAGAGCAGATCCCACAGTCGCGGCAGCGGAATAGTAAACAATCCGCGCAAGACGCCCAGCGGTAGACCGATGACCACGCTCATCAGCGCCACGCCGCAGGCCACCCACAGGGTACCGCCGAGCATCGTCGGCAGCTGCGGGTCGGCAATCAGCGTTGATACGCCGCTAAACGCGCCGCCCAGCGAACCGGCGCTAAAGTGGGGAAAAATTGCCTGGAGGACAATAAACAGCAGCGGCAATGCCACCAGCACCAGCAGCGCCGCCAGCGTGCCCGCTGAAATAAGTCTCTGTTTCACGGTATTTTCCTGGATACGATCTTACCCGGCTCGCGCTGCGCTTAGCCGGGCTACCGGGCACAGCCGTCTGCGGTCCGGTAGCCCGGACAGGCGCGCCAGCGCCGCCTCCGGGGAATGTGCCCGGGCTGATGCCCAGGCGTTGCGTCTTCCCGGCTCGCGCTGCGCTTAGCCGGGCTGCGGGGTCACAGCCGTCTGCGGTCCGGTAGCCCGGACAGGCGCGCCAGCGCCGCCTCCGGGAATGTGCCCGAGCCAACTTTCGAAGCCCGGGGGAAAAGTCGGTTTACTGGGCGAAAAGCGTATTAAAGCGGGAAAGTACCGCGCTACGTTCGCTAGTGCCCTCGCCTGCGGTCGGCAATATTTTCAGCTCGTTGAGCAGCGGGCGCTTCGCCGGAACATCGCTGCGGGCGGGCATAAGCCAGGCGTCGGCGACCAGCGCCTGGCCTTCCGGCGACAGCACATAATCAACGAAGGCTTTTGCGTCGTCAGCATGCTGGCTGGTTTTGAGGATCATCATCGGCCGCGGTGCAATGACCGTGCCGCTGGCCGGGAAAATCACCTTTAGCGATTCGCCCTGATGGATATTGCCGTAAGAGACATAATCAACCGCGCCGAATACCGCCGCTTTCGCCCCCTGCATCACCGGCGTTACCGCCTGGGCGTTCGGCCCGCTGACCACCATGCCATTCTTCTTTAACGCATCAAACAGCGCCCAGGCTTTATCGCCCATGCCATTCTGTAACCCGATCAGCAAATCCAGCGACGCGCCGGAAAGCGCCGGGTCCGGCGTCGTCACTTTGTCTTTGAACGCCGCTTCGGTCAGGTCGCGCCACTCTTTCGGCTCCGGGGTGCCGCTTTTGGTATTCCAGACGATCCCCAGGGCCGAAATACCCTGAGCAACGTAATCGGCGGATTTCAGGTTCGCCGGGACTTTATCGGCATTGGCGCTCTGATACGGCAGCAGCCAGCCGCGGTGATGCAAATCTTCCGCCGTATCCCACGAGGCGGAAATCAGCACATCCGCCTGCGGGTTAGCCTGCTCGGCCTCGAGACGCGCCATCACCTTACCGGTGGTGGCCTGGAAAATATTCACCTTAACGCCGGTTTTCTTCTCATAGCCGCTGGCAAGGCTTTTCGCCAGCGAGCCCGGCCCGGCGGTGTAGACGGTGAGCGCCTGGGCGCTGGAGATCGTGGTGGCGGACAACATCATCGCGAGCGCGGCTCCTTTGGTAACGGTGATAACGGTTTTCATACGGATTCCCCTGAGGTTGAAGTCACGGCGCGGACGGCGGCAATGCAGCCCGCAGATAAATGAATAATCTTGTCGGCCAGCAGCTCGGCTTCGCGACGGTCGTGGGTGACGTAGACGGCAGTGATGCCCAGCTGGCGCAGCAGGCGGCTCATTTCGAGGCACAGCGACTCGCGCAGCTCGCTGTCGAGATTGGAGAGCGGCTCATCGAACAGCAGCACGCGCGGTTCTGCGACGATGGCGCGGGCCAGCGCAACGCGCTGCTGCTGACCGCCGGAAAGGCCCGACGGTTTGCGGTCGGCGAAGCCGCTGAGACCGACCATCGCCAGCGCCTCCTCGACCCGTTGCTGTCGCTGCTGACGCCCGACGCCGCGCATACGCAGCGGGAAAGCCACGTTCTGCGCCGCCGTCATGTGCGGCCACAGGGCGTAATCCTGAAAGACCATGCCGAGATCGCGCTGCTCCGGCGGCAAGCCCCAGCCGGTTTTCGCCACCAGGCGATCGCCAAAGTGAATGCTGCCGCTGGCGGGTACGGTTAATCCGGCGAGCAGACGCAGCAGCGTGCTTTTACCGCAGCCAGAAGGCCCCAGCAGCGCAACAATGCTGCCCGCATCGATATGCAGATCGATCTGATTAAGCACGGTGTGGGCGCCGAAGGCGAAAGAAACGCCATCGAGTTTAATGCTGGTAAGCGCGCGCATTATCGCCCTCCCGTTGGGAAAGCGAGACTCTGCCCGCGGTCAACATCCGCCGGCGCGCGCTCACCTGAGACAAATTCAGGGGAGCTAACATATTGTTATCCTCTTTGGGACTTAGTGACGCCGACTATAGGGACCCTCGATGACGTATTGATTACATTTTCATTGCGGATTAACGTGTTGTCTGGCATCAGACCCATTTACCAAGGAACGCATATGAGCCGTTTTCGCCACGTGGAACTTCAGTACGCCAGTCGCCTGCTCAACCATGGCCCAACAATTTTGATAACCAGCTATGACGCCCACTCTCAACGCCGCAACGTCATGGCCGCCGCGTGGTCGATGCCGGTGGAGTTCGCTCCGCCGAGGCTGGCCATCGTGGTAGATAAAAGCGCCTGGACGCGGGAAATTATTGAGCGCAACGGCGCATTTGGCATCGTCGTTCCCGGCGTCGAGGCCGCCAGTTGGACCTACGCGGTCGGCAGCATCAGCGGACGCGATGAGGATAAATTTAACGCTTACGGCATCCCGGTCGTGCAAGGTCCGGAGCTGGGCTTGCCGCTGATTGAAGAGAAGTGTCTTGCATGGATGGAGTGCCGACTGCTGCCGGCAACGGCGGCTCAGGAGCAGTACGATACGCTGTTTGGCGAAGTGGTTTCCGCCGCCGCCGATGAGCGCGCGTTCGTCAGCGGACGCTGGCAGTTCGACGACGATAAGATCAATACCCTCCATCATCTCGGCACCGGCAACTTTGTTGCCAGCGGCCGCCACGTCCGCGCCAATACCCCGGAAGAATAGCCCCCGCTCGCCTCCGGGACAATTCTTCACCACCCTGCGCGTCTCTCCCGGGGGCGGCGCACAGCGCCTTGCCCGGGCTACCGGACCGCAGACCGCTGAGGGCGCGTAGCCCGGACAGATGCGCAGCATCGCCTCCGGGAGGTGAACTAGCGCAGTAAACGCCGCCGATCTTCGCTGGGCGTCAGGCCAAAGACCTTTTTATAAGGTGGTAAAGTGGTTGCTGTTGGCAAAACCGCATAAATAAGCCACTTCGGTAATCGTCATATCGGTCTCGCGTAATTTGACGCGCGCCGAAACTAAGCGCAGACGCTTTAAATAATTATCCGGCGTCAATCCCGTCGCCTCTTTAATATGGCGAAAAGCGGTCCGCGTGGTCAGGTGGAATTTCTCCGCCAGCTGCGGCCAGTTATGTTCTTCAAAACAGTGCTCCTGTAGCCAGGTCAGCAATTTATGCAGCTTATATTTGGTGGTGCTATATTCGGCTTCGGTTTCCGCATGCAGAATCGTCGTCACCAGCTGGAAAAAGGCGGCTTCGCGCAGGGCAATATTTTGCCCCCGCCGCAGCTCGGCAGAAAATATTTTATCTACCAATTCCTTGCAGATATGGCGGGTATCCGGCGCCAGCCAGCCGTAGCAGGAAGCCTTTCGTGCGGAGAACGTCTGCAATAAGATGTCGAGAGGCTGTAAATAATGAAATTCTACCAGTGGGTTAATTAATACGTTAATTAACTTAAGCGTTCCCAGCTCATCATAATAGTGAACATCTCCCGGCTGAACGTAAAAAACGTCGCCCTGCTGAATATATAATGGCCGGCCATTAATAACGTGTAAGCCGTGCCCTTCTTCAACGATCACCAGTTCAGCAAACTCGTGACTATGTTCATGGCTATTATCTTCCGGATCGCTGGCGTACATTCCCAGCTTATCCTGCGGATGGGTGAAATAATACTCAACGGTTAGCATCATCGATCGGGTCCAAAACGGCATACGGCGCAGGGGCAAGATAATGCATTTAACCGGCCGCCACGAGCAAGATTTATGGAATTGTGATCGGCGACCCGCTCATCTCATTATCAGTGCCATTTTGCCAGATGCATTGGCATTGCCAGAGTGGTTGCCGCGGGCGGCGGCGTCTTATGCTGCGGACAAATCAACACAGAGGACGCAGTATGTCACAGGCAATTCAGCATAATTCTCAGGTCATGATGACCCGCCACCCGAATTTTTTACGTACCGCCGAGGCGCTCCGGCCCGCGCTGAGTCGTCAGGCACACCCGCCGATCGCGGTAGTCGAAGCCCACGCCGACGCCGCGGCGCTCTTCGGCTGGCGCGCCGAGCCGGTGAGCACCCTGGCCGCGTTTTACCAGCGCGAGCTGAGCAGCGGCGATAGCGTCATTATTGATTTTGGCAGCCACTACGTTGGCTACCTGCATTTTCTCTGCCAGAGCGCCGGGAGTCCGCCGGACGCTCCGGCCCATCTGCAGTTGACCTTCGGCGAAACGCTGAGCGAAGTGTGCGAACCGTTCAGCGATTATCAGGGTTGGCTCAGCAGTAGCTGGCTGCAGCAGCAGGATCTGTGGCTTGATGTCCTGCCCGCCGAAATTGACCTGCCGCGCCGCTACTGCTTCCGCTATCTGAAGGTGGAGGTCAAAGCCGTTTCGCGCAAGTTTCGCCTGCAGTTCACGCAGATTGAGGTTAACGCGGTCACCTCGGCCAGCGGCGCATGCCCGGCGGCGACAACCTCCGACCCGCAGCTCCGGGCTATCGATAACGTTGCCGTGCTGACCCTGCAAAACTGCATGCAGGAAGTGTTTGAAGATGGCCCCAAACGCGACCGCCGCCTGTGGCTCGGCGATTTACGTCTGCAGGCGCTGGTCAACGATGTCACCTTCGCACGCCACGATCTGGTGCGCCGCTGCCTGTACCTTTTTGCCGGGCATACTCGCGAGGACGGCATGGTATCGGCCAACGTGTTCGTGCAGCCGGATGTCATTGCGGACGATACCTTTCTTTTTGATTATTCATTGTTTTTTGTCGACGTCCTCTACAACTATCTGCAAAGCGCGGAGGATATGGCCACCGCCCGCGAGCTGTGGCCCACGGCGCGTCGTCAGGTAGAACTGGCGCTGACCCGCTGCGACGCCTCCGGCGTTGTGCGCGATAGCGACGACTGGTGGGTGTTTATCGACTGGCAGGCGTCGCTGAATAAACAGGCGGCGGCGCAGGGGGTACTGATTTACTGCCTGCAGCGCGCCGTCTGGCTGGCGGAGCGTTTCGAACCTGAACAGGCCACAAGCTATCGCCAGCGTTTACAGCAGCTCAAATCGGCGGCCCTCGATGCGTTATGGGACCCGCAGCAGGGCTTTTACGTCAGCGGCGCCCGGCGGCAGGTCTCCTGGGCATCGCAAATCTGGCTGGTGCTGGCGGAAGTCGGCACGCCGCAGCAGCGCCGGGAGATCATGCGCAACCTGGAGAAAAATCCCCCCGCTGTCGCCATGAATACACCCTACCTGCGTCATCACTATATCGCCGCCCTTCTGCAGTGCGGGCTGCGCGACGAGGCAATTGCGCAGATCAAAGCCTACTGGGGAGCCATGGTCGACTACGGCGCCGATACCTTCTGGGAAATCTTCGACCCGGCGCATCCTGATTTTTCCCCTTATGGCAGCAAACTGATAAACAGTTATTGCCATGCGTGGAGCTGCACCCCGGCCTGGTTTATTCGCCAGTACGGACTTTAACAACAACGATAAGCGAGTGTATTTTTATGGCAGAAACAACCTTTACCCTGTGGCGGCAGCGCCTTGGCTATGGCATCGCCGACCTCTCCTGCAATCTCGTGTGGCAGATGATCTCTCTTTATCTGATGTTCTTTTACACCGACGTGATGGGCCTGCCCGCCTATTACGTTGGCCTGATGTTTCTCGTGACGCGTCTGGTGGACGGCGTTGCCGACGTGCTGATGGGGCTGGTTATCGACAATACCGCCACCCGCTGGGGACGCTGTCGTCCGTATCTGCTTATTGGCGCGATCCCCTTCGGATTGCTGTGTATTCTGGCCTTCTACGTGCCGGATTTCGGCACCACCGGTAAGCTGATCTACGCTTTTGTCACCTATCTGTGCCTGTCGTTTCTCTATACCATCGTCAACATTCCGTTCTGCGCCATGCTGCCGTTTCTGACGAACGACTCGCGGGAACGCACCACGCTGTCGGCGGTGCGTATTCTGCTCGGCTCGCTCGGCGCGACCATCGTCGCGGTCGCCACTCTGCCGCTGGTTGGCGCGCTGGGGAAAGGCAATCAGCAGCACGGCTTCTTCTACACGGCGGTGGTTTTCGGCGTTATTGCCACCTTCTTCCTGCTGGTGAGCTTCTGGAACGTTAAGGAAAATATCAGCATTACGCAGGAGCGCATGACCTTAAAACGCGCCTGGGTCAGCCTGCGCGCCAACCGGCCGTGGTTCGTCTTCGCCATCAATATTTTCCTGATGTGGGGCGCGTTTTTCTTCCAGACCGGGGCGCTGGTCTACTTTTTCCATTATTACGTCGGCAATAACGATCTCACGGCGATCGTCGCCGGGATCTCCACCTTCGTGCCTCTGCTGGGTACCCTCACCGTGCCGCTGCTCGCCAGCCGGATGAAAAAGCGCCACGTTTATCTGGTCGCCAGCGCGATCAACCTGGTCGGCATGGGCATGATGATGGCGGCTGGCGTTAACAGCTGGGGCCTGGTTGCCGGTGCGGTGGTGCTATCGCTTGGCGCCGGACAGCGCACGGCAATTTACTTCTCCATGCAGGCCGATCCGGTGGATTACGGGGTGTGGAAAACCGGCATCAATACCGCCGGCATTTTGACCTCTATCAACGGCTTTCTTGGCAAGGTGGCTATGGCGGGCGCGGGCGCTATTACCGGGGTACTGCTCTCATCCGGCGGCTATATCGCCAACCAGGCCCAAAGCGACGGCGCGATGCTGGCGATAAAAGCCTGCTACCTCTATATCCCGGCGCTGCTGATTGTCGCCTCAATGCTGTGGATTGGCCGCTTCTATCGCCTCGACGACCAGTATGAACAGATCCGCGCCGACCTTGATGCCGGACGCCGCGCGCCGTCGGACGCGTCGTCAGTCGCCGGAGAAAACCACGCCCTGTAAGGCGCAGCACACCCTTCGTACCTCTGAAAAAAATAAGGATTAATATGCGTATCTCTTTGATTAGCGCGGCGGTTTGCTGCGCCCTTTTTTCGGCTTACGGCGCAAATGCGGCCCCGCTCACCGTCGAACAACGGCTGGCGCTGCTGGAGGCCCGGCTTAATCATGCGGAGCAGGAGGCCGGAGAGGCTAAACGTCGGGCGCAGCAGGCGGAGCTGCGCACCAGCGCGGCAGAACAGCGTGCGGCGGCGGCGGAAAAACAGGTGCAGACGTTAAGCCAGCGCACCGATGCCACGGAGCAAAAGCAGCAGGCTGCCGACACACAGCTGGCGAAAACCCGCCTTACCGACGGTTTTGAATTTAACGCCTACGCCCGCTCCGGAATGCTGGTCAACAGCCACGGCAAAGGCGCGCGCGGCGGTCCGGGGATCTCGCCGGCCAGTTCGCTCAACGGTGACGCCCACGTTGGCCGTCTCGGCAATGAGAAAGATAACTACGTGGAGCTCAGCTTCGGCAAAAAAATGACCTTCAGCGACGGGTCGTGGGCGCACTTTAAAACCATGCTTGCCGACGGCGCGACCAACCCGGATCCGTGGGTGCAGGATAACGACAGCCACCATCTGAACGTGCGCCAGCTGTACGTCGAGATGGGTAATTTCGCCGATTTTTCCGGGCCGTTCAGGAGCGCCTCCATCTGGGCGGGCAAGCGTTTCGACCGCGATAACTTCGATATCCACTTTACCGATAGCGATATTATGTTCCTCGGCGGTACCGGCGGCGGGATCAATGACGTCAACTGGAACAGCACGCTGCGCGGCGATTACTCGGTCTATGCGCGCAGCTTTGGCGATCTGGGCAGCGATAACTATCAGGATAACGATATACAGAACCTGATGTTTACCGCCAACCACTTCTGGAACAACTGGCAGCTGATGACCACGGCGATGACCGCCCAGGGTAACGATGACCTGAAAGATACGACGTCGACGACCGGCAGCTACGCCCTGCGCAGCGATAATACGGCGAAAAACGGCTACTACGCGATGCTGGCGTATCACGACAAACAGCAATTCTATGGCCTCGCGCCGGGCGTATCGGAGAGCGCCCTGCAGTACGGCGGCGGGCTGGGCGCCGAAGCGCGGCAGCCGGGCAGCGACGGCGATCTTACCGAAAACGCCAAATCTCTGCGCTTTGCGTCATACGGTATTTTGCCGCTGGGGAAAAACTGGCAGCTTGCGCCATCGGTTATCGCCCAGCATAGCGAAGACCGCTATCGCGACGGGGACCGCTACGATTGGGCAACCTTCAACCTGCGGGTTTCTCAGGGGATCACCCGCAACTTCGCCCTGCTGTACGAGGCGTCCTGGCAATATATGGACCTGAATCCCAACGGACGAACCTATCGCTACGACAGCGGCGTGCATCAATACCAGGCGGTGAGCGGCGATTTTTACAAGCTGACCTTCGCCCCGACGTTTAAAGTGGGCGATGTATTGGATATTAAAGCGCGGCCGGAGATACGTTTCTTTGTTACGTGGATGAACTGGGATAAAGATCTGGATCGCTACGCGATCAACGATGATTTCGGCAGTAAAGGCTTTACCGCCGGGGGGAACTGGAACTTCGGCGTGCAGACGGAGATTTGGTTTTAATAAAATAGCCCGTCCGGGGTAAACGCCTGGACGGGTTTATTTAAATACACGTTCTTACTTTGTCACTATGCTAGTTCAGTATAAAGTACATTAAACTAATAAAATAAAAACCATAAAATATGAGCGCTGTATTTCTCGACTTCTGTCAAAATAGAATCATTGGTTTCCATACGTAATACTCTCCTTTTTAAAGGCCCTGGTTACGAAATGGGGCAAACTCTGTCATTTTCCTTGCGAAGAATAACGTTTCAAATAACCTTCAACAAGTTGATAATCAATGGATTGCCCTGAAGCAATAAAAGCAGCTTTCTGGATGCACCGGTTGGATGACGTCGTTTCGTTTCCCAGCTTTTAACCAGCTCATAGCTAACGCCAACGGCGGCGGCGAAGTCCTGCTGTTTTAAACCTGTGGCTTCGCGTATCGCTTTCACATCAACTTCGCTGAAGGTATGAACGTGGTGCACCTTCGGCGTTTGTTCACCCTTCTCAATCCTGACCATTTCTTCTGCACTAGCCAGCAGATCGGCAAACAATTCGTCTTTCATACACACCTCAGTTGGCTCTCTGGCGCTATCAATGTATCGATCATTAATAGCTCAGCCTCACTTCATGTTTATTGGCTAGTTTAATAACTCAGCAACCTGCCTTAACATCTTTTTCTGCTCCTGGCTTAACTCATCCTGTTCATTTTTAGGATAGATGAGCGCCAGGTAGATTCTTCCCTTTATCGTTACATTATAGTAAATCACCCGCACGCCGCCGCGCTTTCCCGTTCCGGGACGACTCCAGCGGATTTTACGAAAACCTCCGGTTCCCGAAATGGTGTCACCTGCCTCAGGATCATTGATCAGGATTTCCTGGAAGGCCCGAAATTCATCATCCGGTAACAGCGCCTGGCGTCGTTTACTGAAACCTTGTAGTTCAATAAAAGTAAACATCTCATTCCCTGATGTCCTTACGACTTATCAGACAAAATACATGTACAGGGTACATTAATCAAGGAATTTTATGTACCTTGTACATGGTGACGCGTTTACCCATGACAAGATGTATCGCGCATGACTTCGCTTCAGTGCCCCCTCGCCCGAGGGCGGCGCAGAGCGCCTGCCCGGGCTACCGGACCGCAAACCGCCGGGAACGCGTAGTCCGGACAGATGCGCAGCATCGCCTCCGGGAAAGAAACCGGGTTACATGCTATAGCCCGGTTTCTTAATCAACTGTTCCATCTGCGGGGCGATTTCGTTGTCCCACACCTGCTGCCAGTCGCTCGGCTCAACCTGCTTCAGGGCCACGCTCACTGAACTCTCTTTGCTGTTGAGATGGCGAATCAACACCTCGGTAATATCGGCGGCCAGCGCCGCTTTTTGTTCATCATTCAGGTCGCGGGGAAAACATTTAATATCAACGTGCGGCATAGCAGGCTCCTTTATTGTCTGGACGATAAAACTAGCATAACCCGCGTCATCCGGATCGCTTTTTGTGCTTTAAATCAGCTCGTTGCGGCGCAGAACGGCTTCGAGTTTGGGATGGCGATACACCGCATCCGCCACGGCGACGAATTTTGGCGTCTGCGCCGCAAACCACTCCCGGCGCGGGCCCCAGGCGCACATCGCCGCAATATAGCAGTCCAGCAGGGTTATTTCCGTCCCCAGCGCATACGGCGCGGCGGCAAGCTGCTCCTCCAGCCATAGATAGAGCGATTTGCGATAGCTGATGCAGCTTTCCCGCAGCTGGTCTGGCGCATCGGCGGCCCAGCGCTCCGGGTAATCCGCAAAGGTAAAGGTGGGATAGACGTTCGCCACCAGCCAGATGAGCAGACGCTGAAAGGCATGCCGCTGCGGCGATCCCGGCGCCGGAGCCAGATCCGGTCGAACGTCGAGGATCATCAGGGCAATCGCCGCGGATTCGGTCATCACGCTGCCGTCTGCAAGCGTCAGGGTCGGCACCTGACACAGCGGGTTTATCTTTTTGAGGCGGTCGCGCTGCGGGCCCGGCTGGTCAAAGCCCTCAACGTTAACAAAATGGTACGGGATATCGGCCAGCGTCAGCATCAGTTCGCTAATTGTTGAGCCCCAGCCGGGTACGCCATAGACGGTGATCATATTCTGCGCCCTCGATGAATTTGCCGCTCAGGAACAGAGCGGCGACGGGTTTAGCAATTTTGCAGTATAGATTTGATTACGCCATGCCGCTATTGAGGCCCCCTCGCACATGCGAAACGGCAGAGCTACGCCGACTCGCGCGCCACCAGGTGAAAGCCGATATCAATAATCGCTTCCCGTTCTTCTCCGCCTTCTATGCGGTCGGCAAGGAGCGTGGCCGCCTGCTCGCCGATGGCATGCCGGTCGACGCTGACGGTGGTGATGGCCGGACGGTTGCTGGCGGCGAAGTCCAGATCGCCAAAACCGATCACCGCCAGATCCTGCGGCACGCGCAGCCCCCGGCTTTCGGCTTCCATAATCGCCCCCTGGGCAAGGGTATCGGAGCTGCAGACGATAACGTCAAACTCGCCGCCGGCGAGCAGCTCGGCCAGCCCGCGACGCCCCAGCGCCAGCGATGCCGGAAGCGGCACCTCGACCTGCGGCGCATCGTCAATGCCGTTTTTGGCCAGCCGGGCGCGGAGCCCCTGCTTTCGTAACGTCGCGCGCGCATCGCCGGCCCACAGCAGACCCGGGCGGCGGTAGCCTTTTTCCAGCAGGTACTCGCCAATGGTTTCGCCGACTTTTTCATGCGAAAAACCGACCAGCATATCCAGCGGCGTCGGGGTGAGATCCCAGATTTCCACCACCGGCGTGGCGGCGTTGAGGATCGTCTTCTTCAGCGCCGGGGCGTGCTGAATGCCGGTCAATACCACGCCATCCGGACGCCGGGAGAGTAAGGTTGCTACCAGCTCGGCTTCGGTCTGCCGGCTGTAGCCCGCCACGCACAGCAGCATATGGTAGCCGCGCGCCGCCAGGGTATCGCTCAGCGCCTGGATGGTATCGACAAACATATTGTTATTGATTTGCGGCACCACCACGGCCACCAGCTTGCTGCGCCTGGAGGCCAGGCCGCCGGCCAGCGCGTTAGGGATATAGCCCGTTGCCTGCACCGCCTGCATCACTTTCTCGACCGTTTTTGGCCTCACCAGCTGCGGCGTATTCAGCGCCCGGCTGACCGTCATCGACGACAATCCGGCGCTACGGGCTACGTCATCCAGCGTCGGCGCGCGCGTCGGTTTTCTGCTTTTCACGACTAAGCCCCTGTGTTGAGTCGTTTTCTGTGGGCATTATTGATGATGGCCCGCGCAATTGCCAGCGCTCACCTCGACATCCCCAATAGAATCAAATACCTGAAACACAAAATGTTATCGCTATCATTTTTATTTGTGATTTTTCACAAACCTTTTTGGATCGTGACCTGCGCTGCATAATTTTACCCTTTATAACCGCTAATTGTGATCGTTTGTACAAATTAAAATCACTGTCGTAGCGCCAGGAAAATTTCAGTATTAAAAATGTTAGCGCAAACATTTTATCACTAAAAAGGAACTGACTATGACCTCGAGCGCTAATTCCGAGTCCGTAACCTACGCCAAAGCTTCCGGCGTCAGAACCGCCGCTGAAACCGGCGACCGCATTGAAAACGTCAAACTGTCGCTGGCCTTTCTGCCGCTGGCGACCCCCGTTAGCGATGCAAAGGTTCTGACCGGTCGGCAAAAACCGCTTACCGAAGTAGCGATCGTTATCGCGGAAATCCGCTCCCGGGACGGCTTTGAAGGCGTTGGCTTCAGCTATTCCAAGCGTGCGGGCGGCCAGGGCATTTACGCCCACGCCAAAGAGATCGCCGATAATCTGCTCGGCGAAGATCCGAACGATATCGACAAGATCTACACCAAACTGCTGTGGGCCGGCGCATCCGTTGGCCGCAGCGGTATGGCGGTACAGGCCATCTCCCCTCTTGATATTGCGCTGTGGGATATGAAAGCCAAACGCGCCGGACTACCGCTGGCGAAACTGCTCGGCGCGCACCGCGATTCCGTTCAGTGCTACAACACCTCCGGCGGCTTCCTGCATACGCCGCTGGATCAGGTGTTAAAAAACGTGGCTATCTCCCGTGAGAACGGGATTGGCGGGATTAAGCTGAAGGTTGGTCAGCCGAATACCGCCGAAGATATTCGTCGCCTGACGGCGGTGCGTGAGGTGCTGGGCGATGACTTCCCGCTGATGGTGGACGCCAACCAGCAGTGGGATCGCGAAACCGCCATCCGCATGGGGCGCAAAATGGAGCAGTTCAATCTGATCTGGATTGAAGAGCCCCTTGACGCCTACGATGTTGAAGGCCACGCGCAGCTCGCCGCCGCGCTGGATACGCCGATTGCCACCGGCGAGATGCTGACCAGCTTCCGCGAACATGAGCAGCTTATCCTCGGCAACGCCAGCGACTTTGTCCAGCCGGATGCGCCGCGCGTCGGCGGGATCTCCCCGTTCCTGAAGATTATGGATCTGGCGGCGAAGCACGGTCGCAAGCTGGCCCCGCACTTTGCGATGGAGGTACACCTGCATCTCGCCGCCGCCTACCCGCTCGAGCCGTGGCTGGAGCACTTCGAGTGGCTGAACCCGCTGTTTAACGAACAGCTGGAGTTGCGCGACGGGCGGATGTGGGTTTCCGAACGCCACGGTCTGGGCTTTACCCTGAGCGAACAGGCCCGCCGCTGGACCCAGCAAAGCTGCGAGTTTGGTAAACGCCCTTAACCGAATTCCCCGGATGGCGGCGTAAGGGCTACCGGTCCGCAGATGACTGAAAACCTGTAGCCCTGCCGGGGAAATACCTCTTATTGACTGTACCCACAATAAACAACCCTGCAAAGGAGTTGAAGATGACTACCCCCTTAAAACGCAGCAACGTGCGTTACGGCATATTACTGTTTTTATTTCTGGCTACCGTATTTAATTATGCCGACCGGGCAACGCTGTCCGTCGTCGCGCCTATTATGAGCAAAGAGTTAGGCTTTGATCCCGAGGCGATGGGGCTGGCCTTTTCAGTTTTTGGTATCTCCTACGTCATTATGCAAATACCCGGCGGCTGGCTACTGGATAAATATGGTTCGCGGCTGGTCTACGGCTGCGCGCTGATTGGCTGGTCGATCGTCACCATGTTTCAGGGAACAATCTATCTGTTCGCCAGCCCATTGATCGTACTGGTGATTCTGCGTCTGATGATGGGCGCGATTGAAGCCCCCGCCTTCCCCGCTAACAGCCGTCTCAGCGTACAGTGGTTTCCCAATAAAGAGCGTGGATTCGTCACCTCGGTCTATCAGGCCGCGCAGTATATTTCCCTGGGAATTATTACGCCGCTAATGACGATTATTCTGCATAATTTAAGCTGGCACTACGTATTTTATTATATTGGCGCTATCGGCGTGGTGCTGGGGATATTCTGGCTGGTAAAAGTAAGAGATCCCTCTTACCATCCAAAAATTAACCAACAGGAGCTCGACTATATTCGCGAAGGCGGCGGCGAGCCGGAATTAGGTACGAAAAAAACGCAGCAGAAATTAACCCTCGCGCAGATTAAAAGCGTCTGCGTCAATCGCATGATGATCGGCGTGTATATCGGCCAGTTCTGCGTAACGTCCATTACCTGGTTCTTCCTGACGTGGTTTCCCACCTATCTCTACCAGGCCAAAGGTATGTCGATCCTCAAGGTCGGTTTTGTCGCCAGTATCCCGGCCATTGCCGGATTTATCGGCGGACTGCTCGGTGGGGTATTCTCAGACTGGCTGCTCAAACGCGGCTACAGCCTGACGACCGCCCGCAAGCTGCCGGTGATCTGCGGCATGCTGCTCTCCTGCGTGATTGTCGTCGCCAACTACACCACCTCAGAAGTGGTGGCGATCGCCGCCATGAGCCTGGCCTTCTTTGCTAAAGGTTTCGGTAACCTCGGCTGGTGCGTGCTGAGCGACACCTCGCCGAAGGAAATGCTGGGAATTGCCGGCGGGGTGTTCAACATGTGCGGCAACCTGGCGAGTATTATCACGCCTCTGGTTATCGGCGTGATCCTCGCTAATACTCACTCCTTCGATTACGCCATCCTGTACGTCGGTTCCATGGGCGTGCTGGGCCTGTTCTCCTATCTGTTTATCGTCGGGCCGCTGGATCGTTTGACGCTGACCCCGCGCGCCGCCTGATTTAAAACCCTGGCGAGCATTCGCCTCCGCTGTTTCGCATCACACTCCTGCGAAACAGCGGTTTTTTAGTAGGTTATCCCCGGCGGATTCACTTCCGATTGCGTCACCTCTTCGCCCTGCTCTCCCCAGCGCGCCAGCACTTTCTGATACTCGCCGCGAGCAATCGCGCCGTTCAGCGCCGCCTGCAGCGCCGGAGCCAGGCCGTTGCCCTTTTTGGTCGTCGTGGCAACGTACGCTTTTTTCGGCCCCAGGCCGACGACTTTGGTTTTGCCGCTGAGCGCCGCTTTATAGGCCGCCACCGACTGCGGCCCAAAGAACACGTCCGCGCGACCGGACTGAATATAGAGGTTGCCCGAGGCGTCATCGGTCAGGTAGACCGGCAGCGCGGGTTGCCGCCCGGCGGCTTCGTTTTCGGCGTTCCAGCCGAGCAAAATCCGTTCCTGGTTAGTCCCGGACCCGACGATCACTTTTTTACCCGCGAGATCCGCCGGACCGCTCACGCGGGCGATATCGCTGGTTGATTTCACGGAAAAGGCCAGAGAGTCAACGCGATAGGTGGCAAAATCAAACTTCTCCTTCCGCTGCTCGGTCACCGCAATATTGACCAGCGCGACGTCGTAGCGTCCGGAAGTAATCCCCAGCGGCCAGTCCTCCCAGGCGGTGGGCACCAGCTTTAGCTTCAGCCCGAGGCTGCCGGCCAGCAGCCGGGCAATATCCGGGTCGCTGCCGATACGCGTGCGGTTATCGCTGGCCAGTAGCGCCAGCGGCGGCGAATTGAGCGCCGAAATCGCCACCGTTAAGGTACCCGGTTCGACGAAGGCGTAATTTGCCGGGATCTTCGCGATCGCCTGCTCATCGCGGGTCACCGGCAGCGGCTGCTCGTTGGCGCGCAGGTCGATAGCCGCCTGCGATGCCGCAGATAAAGAGAGTAGTGTCAGGGCCAAAAGTCCGTTTCTCATGCCGCTAATACCCTCGATAAGAACTGCCGCGTACGCGGATGCTGCGGTTGGTTCAGCACGGCGTCGCTGCTGCCCTGCTCGACTATCTTGCCGTCGACCATAAACACCACCCGGTCCGCCACCTCTTTCGCAAAACCGATTTCATGGGTGACCACCACCAGCGTGGTGCCGGAGCGCGCCAGCTTTTTAATCACGTCCAGCACTTCCCCCACCAGCTCAGGGTCGAGCGCGGAGGTCGGTTCATCGAACAGCATTACCCGCGGGTTAAGCGCCAGCGCCCGGGCAATAGCGATGCGCTGCTGCTGGCCGCCGGACAGGTGCCGCGACCAGGCCTCGGCTTTATTGCGCAGTCCGACCACGTCCAGCAGTTCATACGCCCGCGCGATCGCCTCTTTGCGGGTCGCCTGCTTATGGGCGATGGGGGCTTCAATCAGATTTTCCAGCACCGTCAGATGCGGGAACAGGTTGAAGTTCTGAAATACGTAGCCGACGTTAACCCGCTGGCGGAGGATCTCTTTCTCTTTCAGCTCGTAGAGCTTGTCGCCTTTACGGCGATAGCCGATATAGTCGCCATCGATCTGAATAAAGCCTTCATCCACGCGCTCCAGATGATTAATCGCCCGCAGCAGCGTCGATTTTCCCGAACCGGACGGCCCGAGGATCACCGTCACCGTGCCGGGTTCGATTTCCAGCGATACGTCATCAAGCGCTTTATGGCGGCCAAAATATTTGCTGACGCCGGTGATGGAGATATGGCCGTTACGAGAGTTGGGCATGGGCGGACTCCTGGGGTTGTGGGCGACGAATGGACTCAACGCGACGGCTGCTGCGGGCGCTATTGACCGCCGAGCGGCGTTCGCTGCGGGCCAGTCCGCGCTCGACCAGATACTGGATCAGCGACAGCACGCTGGTGATCGCCAGATACCAGGCGGCGCCGACCATCAGCAGCGGGATCACTTCCTGGGTGCGGTTATAGATCATCTGGATGGTGTAAAACAGCTCCGGCATCGCCAGCACGTAAACCATCGCCGTCCCCTTGGCGAGGCTGATAATTTCGTTAAAGCCCGCCGGTAAAATGGTGCGCAGCGCTTGCGGCAGAATAATGCGCAGGGTCCGACGGCTGGCCGGAAGCCCCAGCGCCGCCGCCGCTTCATACTGCCCGTGATCGACCCCGAGAAAGCCGCCGCGGATAATTTCGGCGGTGTAGGCGCTTTGCACCAGGGTCAGCCCGACAACGGCGGTAGAAAACTGCCCCAGTACGTTGATGGTCTCAAAGCTGGCCCAGCGAATCGCGGTGAACGGAATGCCTATCGCTAGCGTGTCGTAAAGATAGGAGAAGTTGTAGAGAATAATCAGCACCACGATCAGCGGCAGCGAGCGGAACAGCCAGATATAGCCCCAGGCCAGGCTGCTCAGCAGCCATGAACTGGAGAGCCGGGCCAGCGCCAGCAGGCCGCCGAGAATAACGCTCAGCGCCGTCGCCAGCAGGGTCAGCAGCAGCGTCTGCCCGAGACCTTCAAGGATCACCGGGTCAAAGAACCAGCGGGCAAAGACGCGCCACTCCCAGCGCGGGTTAAAGGCGACCGATTGAATCACCACCGCCAGCACCAGCAGCGCCAGCAGCGCACCTACCGCCCGCAGCGGATAGCGCGCGGGGACAACCTTAATCGTTTCCTGGGTATGCATATTGGCTCCTTAAGCGCTCTGGCTCAGCGCGCTGACCGCCAGCGCTTTCGTAAAGCGCAGTCGACCATCGAACGGCGGCAGGCTGTACTCTTCCGGATCGCGGCTGAGGTCAAACTGCGCCTCGTAGCCCTGGCTCAGGTAGAGCCGCACCGCTTCCGGCTGCCGAAAACCGGTGGTCAGATAGATATGGCTGTAGCCCGCGAGCAGCGCCCGTCGCTCCAGCTCCTGCACCACTTTCGCCGCCAGCCCCTGCTGGCGCAGACGACGATGGGTCCAGATACGTTTGATTTCTGCCGTATGGGCATCTTTCGGTTTGTACGCGCCGGTGGCGATAATTTCCCCTTCGCGCTCCAGCACGATAAACAGCCCCTGCGGCGCCAGATACCATTCAGTCAGCTCGACTTCGGCATCGCGGGAGAAATAGTCGCCGTAGCGCGCGGCGTACTCGCCGAACAGGCCCTCAATAATCGGCTGCAGCTCCGGCGCTTCCGGAGAGACATCGCGGAATAGATCGCTCATCATGCCTCCTGTTAGTCGCCGAGTCCGGCCGGGTTGATTTCCGATTGCGGAATGCTCTCCACGCCTTCCCCCCAGCGGTTCAGCACCTTCGCGTAGTCGCCGCTGCGGATTGCGCCGTTCAGCGCCGTCTGTACCGGTTCTACCAGACCGCTGCCTTTTTTCACCGTCACGGCAATATGCGCCGCCTTCGGCCAGCCGCCGTCAACGCTGCCTACCAGCTTGGTTTTGCCGGTCAGCGCCGCTTTCCACGCGCCGATCACGTTGGGGCCGAAGAAGGCGTCGGCGCGCCCGGACTGCAGCGCCAGGGTCTGGGCGGCGTCGTCTTTGGTGTAGACCGGCGTAAACGGCTTCAGCCCCTTCTTGAGATTCTCGGCGTTCCACGCCAGCAAAATGGCTTCCTGATTGGTGCCGGAGCCGACGATAATCCGCAGCCCGGCAATATCTTCCGCTTTTTCAATTTTGCTCAGCGGACTGGTGCTCTTGACGTAAAAACCCAGCGAATCTTTGCGGTAGGTGGCGAAATCAAACTTCTCTTTGCGCTCTTTGGTCACGGTGATATTGCTGACCGCCGCATCATATTTGCCGGAAGCGACGCCGAGCGGCCAGTCCTCCCACGAGGTGGGTACCACATTCAGCTCCAGCCCGAGGCTGTCGGCCACCAGGCGGGCGATATCCACCTCGCTGCCGAGCAGGGTTTTGTTATCGTCAGAAAACACGGTCAGCGGCGGTGAGTTCAGCGCGGCGACCGCGACCGTCAGCTTACCCGGCACCGCCAGGTGGAGACCTTTCGGCAGCTGCGCGATAGCCTGCGGGTTTTTCGCCGTATGAATCGGCGTTTTGTTGGCTTCGAGGCTCACGCCGGTGCCGTTGATCGTGACGTTCTGCGCCCAGGATGACGCGCTAACGGCCAGCGCCAGCGCCAGTAATAGCGATTTTTTCTGCGTTTTCTGCATAGCGGGTGTTCTCTATTATTGTTTTTGGAATTGATTCACGGGCTCTGCCAGCCCTAAGCTTTCGCGCAGCGTGGTGCCGGGATATTCCCGGCGGAATAGTCCGCGCTGCTGAAGAATCGGTACCACCTGATCCACAAAGCGCGGGAAGGTATCCGGCGTACCGCCCTGGATAATAAAACCGTCCGTCGCGCGCTGTTCAAACCACTGCTGCAGACCATCCGCCACCTCTTCAGCGGTTCCGGCAAAGCGCGGTCGCGGGCTGGCCGCCTCCAGCGCCACCTGGCGCAGCGTCAGGCCGCGTTCGCGGGCATTGCGTTTTATCTCGTCGGTGGTGCTGCGAAAGCTGTTCTGCCCGAGGTCGCCGATATCCGGGAACGCCTCATCCAGCGGATACTGGGCAAAGTCGTGGTGTTCAAAATAGCGGCCGAGATAATTCAGCGCGTCTTCAATCGATACCAGCGCAGCGGTGGTCTGGTATTGCTGCTCCACATCGTCGGCGCTGTCGCCAACGATGACGCTGACGCCCTGGAAGATATGCAGTTCGCTCTCCCGGCGGCCGTGCGCTGCAAGCTGGCTTTTGACGTCGCGATAAAAGGCCTGCGCCTCCGCCAGCGACTCCTGATGGGTAAAAATAGCGTCAGCGTGGCTGGCGGCTAACTTTTTACCGTCATCGGAGGCGCCCGCCTGAAAGATAATGGGTCGGCCCTGCGGCGTGCGGGCAATATTTAGCGGACCGGCTACTTTAAAGAAATCGCCGTGATGATTAAGCGTGTGCAGCTTATTTTTATCAAAGAACTGGCCGCTCTCTTTATTACGAATAAACGCGTCCTGCTCCCAGGAGTCCCACAGGCCTTTGACAACCTGCAGATATTCATCGGCAATACGGTAGCGCAGCGCGTGATCGGGATGCTGGGCGCGGGAGAAGTTTTTTGCTGAGCCTTCCAGCGGCGAGGTGACCACGTTCCAGCCCGCGCGGCCGCCGCTCAGATGATCGAGGCTGGCGAACTGGCGGGCGGTGGTAAAGGGTTCGCTGTAGGAGGTCGACAGGGTACCGACCAGGCCTAAACGCGAAGTTACCGCCGCAAGGGTGGATAATACGGTGAGCGGTTCAAAACGATTTAAAAAATGCGGGATCGATTTTTCATTAATATATAAGCCATCGGCAACAAAAATAAAATCGAGCTTGCCCTCTTCCGCTTTTAACGCCGTCTGCTTGACGAACTCAAAGTTAATACTGGCGTCGGCCAGCGCGGCCGGATGACGCCAGGCGGACATATTTCCCGATGCGCCGTGTAATATAGTACCAATGCGCAGCTGCCGTTGTTCAGACATCGTTAATCCTTAGTCAATGACCCTGAATAATTAAAGTGCTTTTAATGCCTGCTCTGCCAGATCGGCAAAGTAGTGCGCCGCCGGGGCGATTAAACGCTCATCCGGGTTAAACGCCGGATGGTGAAGACCAAATTCGCTGGCGCTGCCGATGCTGACGAACGCGCCGGGAATATGCTGAAGATAAACGGCAAAATCCTCCCCGCCGAGATGGAGATCCGCATGGTGCGTGCGGTAGCCAGACTTATCGGCCACGTCGCTGGCGAAAGCGGCCCAGCGCTCATCATTAACCAGCGCGGTCGGTCCGGCGTACCAGAAGACATCGATCTGCGCGCCAAAGGCGCTGGCGAAGCCGGCGGCAATCTCGCTCACCCGCGCTTTCACCCGCTGCTGGACTGCGCTGCTGTGGGTGCGCAGCGTACCTTCCAGCTCGACGCTTTCCGGCAGGACGTTCCAGGTATTGCCGCCCTGAATCCGCGTGACGCTAAGCACCACGGAATCGAGGGTATTCACTTCGCGACTGGCGACGCTTTGCAGCAGGGTCACCAGCTGGCTGGCCAGCAGAATGGCGTCCTTCCCTTCATGAGGCCGGGCGGCGTGAGCGCCTTTGCCGGTCACCTTAAACACAAAGCGATCGACGTTGGCGTAAAACGCGCCGCCTCGGGTGGCGAATTCGCCCACCGGCAGCCCGGGTTCATTATGCATACCGAAAATGGCGGAAACGCCCTCCAGCACGCCGGCGCGAATCAGGGTTTTCGCGCCGCCGAAGCTCTCCTCCGCCGGCTGGAACAGAATACGGACGCGTCCCGCCAGCTGCGCTTCGCGTTGTTTCAGCAGTAAGGCCGCGCCAAGGATCACGCTGGTATGAATATCATGCCCGCAGGCGTGCATCACGCCGGCATTCAACGAGCGAAACGGCACGCTGGCCGCCTCTTCGATAGGCAGCGCATCGATATCGGCACGCAGGGCTATCACCTTATCGCCGCTGCCCACTTCGGCAACCGTGCCGGTTTTCAGTTCATAAGGCAGCAAGCTGATGCCGCCGCTCTGCAGCCAGTCGCGAATACGCGCGGTGGTGTCGACCTCCTGCAGCGAGAGCTCCGGGTACTGGTGCAGTTCGCGCCGCCAGCGAATTAACTGTTCGGCAAGGCTCATGGCTGCACCTCCGCGCTCAAATGCGCCCGGGCCAGCAGGCGCAGGGAGTTAAGGCGCGCCGCGCCATCGCTAATGGGCGTATCGATAATAAATTCGTCGATGTTCCAGGCCGACTGCAGGGCATCCAGCTGCGCTTTCACCTGTTCCGGGGTGCCGAACAGCACCGCCGATTCCCGCCGGGCGATGCGCGTCGGCCTGCTGCCCGCCTGACGGGCAAAGGCGGCCGCCTGCGCTTCGCTGCCGACGGTGACCCGCTGGCCGTTTTCCAGCTCAACGCCCCACGTTTCGACGGATTTTGCCAGCTCCGCCGCCGTCGCGGCCTCTTCGGCCACGATGACCTGGACGGCAATAATCGCGTCTCGACGGCTCAGTTCGCGCCAGCGGGTTAACACCTCGCGCAGCAGCTGCTTATCGCCGTTGAGATGGGCGGCGAAGACGAAGTTCCAATCCAGCTGCGCCGCCAGCTGCGCGCTCTCCAGGCTGGCGCCGAGCAGAAAGCCGTCGGCGCGACGCGGCGGGATCGGCGTTGCGCGGACGCTCTCCTCACCGTCGGTTTCGGTCAGCGACAGCCAGTTGTCGAGCTGCGCCAGCTGGTCGGCAAAACGCCCCTTTTGCTGGGGGTTAAGCCCCTGCTGCAACGCGCGAGTGGAGAGCGGCAGTCCGCCAGGGGCTTTGCCCACGCCCAGATCCACGCGGCCCGGGGCGAGGGAAGCCAGCATATTGAAGTTTTCCGCCACTTTATACGGGCTGTAGTGCTGCAGCATGACGCCGCCGGAGCCAACGCGAATCCTGCGGGTCTGGCCGAGGATCCAGGCAATGGCCAGCTCTGGCGACGGACTGGCGAGCTGGTCAGTATTGTGGTGTTCGGCTATCCAGAAGCGATGATAGCCCCAGGCTTCCGCCTGTTGCGCAAGCGTTAATGTACGCGCCAGCGCCTGGGCAGCCGTTTCTCCGGCTGCCAGCGGGCTTTTATCCAGGATACTGATTCGATAAGACATTTCGCAGGCTCATGTGGATTAACATGACTGCATTATTAGAAGCGCCCGCGGCTGGTGAGAAACAATTTATTTACATGTGCTCTGCCGGAAATTAGATATGCGGTGAGGTAACTGCCCCGGAGGCGATGCTGCGCATCTGTCCGGGCTACGCGTCCTCAGCAATCTGTGGCCCGGTAGCCCGGGCAGGAGCTGTGCAAGCCGGGAAGAAGCCGCAACAATGCCAAGTTACGGCATATTCCCCGGGTTGCGGCGTAAACGCCTTACCCGGGCTACGGGTTACCAGCAATCTGCGGTTCGGTAGCCCGGCTAAGCGCAGCGCAAGCCGGGAAGAAGCCGCAGCAATGCCACGTCACGGCATATTCCCCGGGTTGCGGCGTAAACGCCTTACCCGGGCTACGGGTTACCAGCAATCTGCGGTTCGGTAGCCCGGCTAAGCGCAGCGCAAGCCGGGAAGAAGCCGCAGCAATGCCACGTCACGGCATATTCCCCGGGTTGCGGCGTAAACGCCTTACCCGGGCTACGGGTTACCGACAATCTGCGGTCCGGTAGCCCGGCTAAGCGCAGCGCGAGCCGGGGGATTATCGGCTATTCTGCCGAAGCTCGCGCACCAGCGCCTCGGTCTGCTGCTGGTCGCGTAAACGAACAAAGCGAATGTGTTGATACTGCGGGTCCTGCATATCCGCCAGGTAACGCCGGCGATTGTTGCGCCAGGTTTTCAACGTCCAGAGAATAATAGAGTCCCGGCTAAAGAAAGAGCGGCGGAAGGTTTCGCAATTGCCGGTGCCGGGCCACAGCTCCTGCCGTCGGCTTGCGCGTGAAGCCGCGCGACGGACCGCCTGGCGGATCGTGCGCCAGAAGCTGTAGTCCACCCATACCACCAGATCCACATCGCGCCATTTTACCGGGCGGCTGCGGTTATAGTTGCCGTCCAGCACCCAGCCGGGCGCGGCGAGCGCGGCGGCGAGTTTGGCGTAGAACTCATCGTCCGGCGTCCCTTGCCACTCGGGCAGCCAGTAGAGCACATCCATTTCAATATAAGGCAGTGACAGTTCCTGAGCCAGCCGACGCGCGAGGGTGGATTTGCCGACGCCGCTGGTCCCTACTACGTTGATTTTCATCGTGGTCTCTCGGGCAAAACGCGGGCGGAGAATAATAGCGCAATAACGATAAAACGATGAGCAAAATTTCCCCGTCATGCGCGAACACCGAAAAGCTTCCGATCTCATTGATATTTAAGCAAGTGCTGTCCGCAAATCTTTTGCGTGCGTCCATTTTCCGATACGTGTAGGATTCTCCGCCATGCTCGCTTATCTCATTCCTCAGAATGATGAGAGAGCCAGCAGCACGAACCACTTCATGGACATTGACAGGAAAATAGCGACATCAATGAATACAAAACACTCTAGCGTGGCGGAGCAGCACGCTGCCAAACGCCACTGGCTGAACTCGCAGGAGTCGGGCTACCACAAGGCGATGGGCAACCGTCAGGTGCAGATGATTGCCATCGGCGGCGCGATTGGTACCGGCCTGTTCCTCGGCGCGGGCGCGCGCCTGCAGATGGCCGGACCGGCCCTGGCGCTGGTTTATCTGGTCTGCGGCCTCTTCTCGTTCTTTATCTTACGCGCGCTGGGCGAGCTGGTGCTTCATCGCCCCTCCAGCGGCAGCTTCGTCTCCTACGCCCGCGAGTTCCTCGGCGAAAAAGCGGCTTACGTTGCGGGCTGGATGTACTTTATCAACTGGGCGATGACCGGGATCGTCGATATCACCGCCGTCGCGCTGTATATGCACTACTGGGGCGCGTTTGGCGACGTTCCGCAGTGGGTCTTCGCCCTCGGCGCGCTGGCGATTGTCGGCACCATGAACATGATCGGCGTGAAATGGTTCGCCGAGATGGAGTTCTGGTTCGCGCTGGTGAAAGTTCTGGCGATCGTCGCGTTTCTGGTGGTCGGGACTATTTTTCTTGGCAGCGGAAAGCCTCTGGATGGCAATGCCACCGGTTTCCACCTGATTACCGATAACGGCGGCCTGTTCCCGCACGGCCTGCTGCCGGCGCTGGTGCTGGTACAGGGGGTGGTGTTCGCCTTCGCCTCTATCGAACTGGTGGGTACCGCCGCTGGCGAGTGTAAAGACCCGCAGACCATGGTGCCGCGCGCCATTAACAGCGTTATCTGGCGTATTGGTCTGTTCTACGTTGGCTCCGTGCTGCTGCTGGTGCTGCTGCTGCCGTGGAATGCCTATCAGGCCGGGCAGAGCCCGTTCGTCACCTTCTTCTCGAAGCTGGGCGTGCCGTATATCGGCAGCGTGATGAATATCGTGGTGTTAACCGCCGCGCTCTCCAGCCTCAACTCCGGCCTCTACTGCACCGGGCGTATTCTGCGCTCCATGTCGATGGGCGGTTCGGCGCCGAAGTTTATGTCGAAAATGAGCCGCCACCACGTGCCCTACGCCGGGATTCTGGCGACGCTGGGCGTCTATGTCGTTGGGGTATTCCTCAACTACCTGGTGCCTTCGCAGGTATTTGAAATTGTCCTTAACGTCGCGTCGCTGGGGATTATCGCTTCATGGGGCTTTATTGTGGTGTGCCAGATGCGCCTGCGTAAGGCGATCAAGGAAGGCAAAGCGGCGGACGTTAGCTTCAAGATGCCGGGTGCGCCCTTCACCTCCTGGCTGACCCTGCTGTTCCTGCTTAGCGTGCTGGTATTAATGGCTTTCGATTATCCGAATGGGACTTATACCATCGGTTCGCTTCCGCTGATTGCCGTTTTGCTGGTCGCCGGCTGGTTTGGCGTGCGCAAGCGCGTGCATGACATTCATAGCACCGCGCCGAATATTGAAAAACAGCAATAAATCACGTTGCGGTTTGCCTCACCGGGCAAACCGCAAAGGCACAACTTAATTATCCTCCACCAGCTGAGCCACATCGCTGCTGTTAATCTGGCGCTTATTGCCCGACTCATCAGTATAGCTGGTCATTCCGGTATCTTTATCCAGCTTCGGCTTGCCCTGCGTTACGATAGTCTGCCCGCTTTTTGTCGTCATGACATAGTTTGAGCTACAGCCCGCCAGAAGAGCCAGCATCGCGCCGGCGCAAACAACCATTAATGATTTTTTCATCTTTTCTCCAGGATTAATGCCACCGTCCCGCTTGCGCAGGAAAGTTGTAAGTTTATAGCCATTACATTTATCAGGCTAATAAGTGTTTGTAACAGAGGGTGATATCTGGATGGGTGCGGTTTTCGGGCAGACAGAAACAGTGCATTTTGTAGGCCGGGTGAGGCGTAATCCGCCACCCGGCTGCAGTGCGAGCACACTGATGGCGGGAGAGGTTGCCCCCTCCCGTCAGGATCACAGCGCGATGCGGATAACGTCATCCGGCTGGGTCGCCTCTTTCTGACGCGTCGACTCCTGCTTCACGCTGACGTACAGCGTTTTACCATCGGCGGAGAGCGTCAGGCTGTTCGGATGAGTCGGCGTTTTGAAGGTCTTGACCACTTTGTAGGTCTTACCATCGATCACGCTCACTTCGCCGGCTTTACGGTGCGTCACGTAGGCTTCATTGCGGGTCGGGTTAAACAGCACGGCCAGGGACTCCGGCGCGGCGATTTTCTCCAGCACTTTGCCATCGCGAATATCGACCACCAGCACTTCCGGCTGTTTACCGTCGGTGATAAAGGCGCGATGTCCGGCGGTATCCAGGCTCAGGTTGAGATAGAAATGCTCTTTGCCATCATCCTGCAGCTTTTTACGCGACAGGATTTTGTTGCTGGTGCTGTCGATAGTCACCAGTTCCCCGTCAGCATTGGTGGTATAGATACGGTTCGCTTCCGCGTCCAGCGCCAGGCCGGTCGCCATTGCGCCAGTATTGGCGATGGTGTCTTTCAGCGTTAGCTTGTCGCCATCCACCACCCAAATCACGCTCTCTTTACCCAGCCCGGTGATGTAGACGGTGTTGGTTTTCTCGTTGACCGCCAGCTCGCGCGGGGCCAGCGGACGTACGGTTTCGCTGCGCTGGCGGGCGTCAAGCACCAGACGCCCTTTCACTTTCCCGGTTTTAGCATCAATGGCGGTGACGGTGCTGTCGGTGGTGTTGCCAAACCACAGGGTCTGAGTGGCGTTATCGATCGTCGCGCCGAAGGGTTTCAGATCGTTATGAATAATCTGCGTGACTTCGAGAGTCGTCGGATCGAGACGGTAAACGATACCGCCTTTATCCAGCGAACGGCTTTGCGAGGTGGCCACCCACAGCGCATTCTCCTGCTGGCTATAGGCCATTTCGTATGCGCCCTTGCCGACGGCTTTGCGCAGCATTTCTTCCGCCGCGTGGGCGCTAAAGCTCCCCGCCAGCAGTAACGAAGTTAACAACAGTGAACGGCGCAGACGCGGCGCGGACAGATGACGTAATGACATGACGACTCCCTTTGATAAAACAAATATATGCCTGCTCGACAGTGCTTCCGGGGCGCAAAATCATCGCTTTGCGCTCTTCTTTGGAATGCGAATAGTAATCATTATTTATCGCAATGTGGAGCGTTAATTACCCGTAGCGCTCTCGGCATCACGCAATTCTTGCTATTTGTTAACTCAAATTCCGTTAAGTCTTTTCAAAAAATTTACAAAAGAGCTAACATATATACATATGTTCCGTTTGGTTCGTTTTGTGAGTAACTTTGATGAAAATCCTTTCCGTGCGCGCCGCCGCGCTCCCCGCTCTGCTTTTGCCGCTGGTCTCCGCAGGGCCAACCGCTCTCGCCGCTGAACAGACTATGGTGGTTACCGCCGCGCCGTCGGCGGTTTCTGAACTCGATACCCCCGCCGCCGTTAGCGTGGTTAACGGCGATGAGATGCGCCAGGCCGCGCCGCGGGTAAACCTCTCCGAGTCGCTGGGCGCGGTACCGGGACTGCAGGTGCAAAACCGCCAGAACTACGCGCAGGATCTGCAGCTTTCGATTCGCGGCTTCGGGTCCCGCTCCACCTACGGCGTGCGCGGGCTGCGTATTTACGTCGACGGTATCCCGGCCACCATGCCCGATGGCCAGGGGCAAACCTCGAATATTGATATTGGCAGCCTCGATTCGCTCGAGGTGCTGCGCGGACCTTTTTCCGCCCTGTACGGTAACTCCTCCGGCGGGGTGATCAACGCCACCAGCCAGACCGGAAGCCAGCCGCCTACTATCGAAGCCAGCAGCTACTACGGCAGCTTTGGCACCTGGCATTACGGTATGAAAGCGACCGGCGCGGTGGGCGACGGCAGCCATGCGGGCGACGTCGACTACGTGGTTTCCACCAACCGCTTCACTACCCACGGCTCCCGCGACCATAGCGGCGCGCGTAAGAATCTCGCCAACGCGAAGCTCGGCGTGCGCATCAATGACGTCAGTAAGCTGACCCTGCTGTTTAACAGCGTGGATATTAAAGCTAATGACGCGGGCGGCCTGAGCTACGACGAATGGCAAAATAATCCGCGCCAGTCGCCAAGAGGCGATGAGTACAATACCCGCAAAACCATCAAACAGACCCAGGCCGGTTTACGCTACGAGCGACAGCTGAGCGAGCAGGACGATCTGAGCGTGATGATGTACGCCGGTGAACGTGAAACCACGCAGTATCAATCGATTCCTCGCGCGCCGCAGCTCAAACCCACCCATGCTGGCGGCGTTATCGACCTGACGCGTCACTACCAGGGAATTGATACCCGCTGGACCCACCGCGGCGAGCTGCTGGTGCCGGTCACCTTTACCACCGGTCTTGATTACGAAACCATGAGCGAGCGCCGCAAAGGTTACGAAAACTTTGTTATGAGCAACGGCGCGCCGCAGTACGGTGAAAAGGGAGACCTTCGCCGCAACGAGCGTAACCTGATGTGGAACGTCGATCCCTATCTGCAAACCCAGTGGCAGCTCACCGAGAAACTCTCTCTGGACGCGGGCGTGCGCTACAGCTCGGTTTGGTTCGATTCCAACGATTATTACATTACGCCGGGCAACGGCGATGACAGCGGCGAGGCCAGCTATCATAAATGGCTGCCGGCAGGATCGCTGAAATATGCGGTAACCGACGCGTGGAACGTCTACGTCTCCGCCGGCCGTGGTTTCGAAACGCCGACCATTAATGAGCTTTCCTATCGCTCCGGCGACCAGGGCGGGCTGAACTTTGGCCTGCAGCCGTCCACCAACGAAACCGTTGAAATTGGCAGCAAGGCGCGTATCGGCAACGGCCTGTTGACCGCAGCGCTGTTCCAGACCGACACCGACAATGAGATTGTCGTCGACGCCAGCAGCGGCGGGCGTACCAGCTACAAAAACGCCGGGAAAACCCGTCGCCAGGGGATGGAGCTGGGGCTGGATCAGCAGTTCGGCGAGAGCTGGCGTTTAAAAGCGGCCTGGACCTGGCTGGATGCGACCTATCGTACCAACGTCTGTGATGATACCAGCTGTAAAGGCAATCGCATTCCGGGGATCGCCCGCAACATGGGCTATGCCTCCTTTGGCTACCAGCCCGAAAAAGGCTGGTACGCGGGCAGCGATATTCGCTATATGAGCGATATTATGGCTAACGATGAGAACACCGCCAAAGCCCCATCCTGGACGGTGGTCGGCCTGACGACCGGCTATAAATGGAGCTACGGCAAAATGGATATGGATCTGTTTGGCCGCGTCGATAACCTGTTCGACCGCAGCTACGCGGGCTCGGTTATCGTTAACGAATCCAACGGCCGCTACTACGAACCGGCGCCGGGCCGTAATTACGGTATCGGTCTAAATCTGGCATGGCGGTTTGAGTAACGCTTGATTGCGGGACCTCAACGGGATCGCTTGCAGGATCCTGTTGAGGGTTAGCCGTGGATGCTCGATGGCGTTAAATCACGTTTCTTAACGACAATTCGAAAATGATCTTTTCCGCCTGGCAGGAGAAGGCAATCGAAGCCTCAAGCTTTGCCTCATCGCCGGCGGCCACGATGGTATAGTCGACCTGCGGCGGCTCGCTGGCGGGCGCGGCGGCCAGGGCGCGTTCGCGGACGGCCGCGATGGTGGACTCGGCCTCTTCGCGGGTGGCGAAGTTTTTCTCTACCCGCCAGACGCAGTCCTCATTATCAATAATCGAGCCCACGTCAATGGCGCAGCCTTTGGTACTGCATTTATCTACAACATCTTTCATTGCGGTTACCTCTTGAAGTTTTCTTTAGAATAAGAATCCGTTGGCGGAAAGCAAACCATGAATATTCGTATGGTTGAGTCGTTTTATCATTATAGGCCTCCGCGAGAAGCGACTTTTTGCGCCACCGCATGGCTACCCCCTGATTGCGCAAGGATCAGGCAGATAGATTGGCAGGGCGTCGCGCGATATCGGCGCTCAATCGTGCACGTCATCACACTATCCTGCGCTAAGCCTCGTCTATACCGCTTTACGGCGTTACCCTTGTCACAAAATAACGCCAACAAGGAGCTGCTATGGCACTGCCAGTGATTATCGATTGCGATCCGGGTCATGATGACGCGATTGCCCTCGTTCTTGCCCTCGCCTCACCCGAACTCAATGTTAAAGCCGTCACCTCTTCCGCGGGAAATCAGACCCCGGACAAAACCCTGCGCAACGTCCTGCGGATGCTCACCCTGCTTAAGCGCCCGGATATTCCGGTAGCCGGCGGCGCGCTCAAGCCGTTGATGCGGGAGCTGATTATCGCCGATAACGTGCATGGCGAGAGCGGTCTTGACGGTCCGGCGCTGCCGGAACCGGGCTTTGCCGCCCAGACGTGCACCGCCGTCGAGCTGATGGCCAAAACCCTGCGCGACAGCGCCGAGCCGGTCACCATCGTCGCAACCGGCCCGCAAACCAACGTCGCCCTGCTGCTCAACAGCCACCCTGAACTGCATGCCAAAATTGCCCGCATCGTGATAATGGGCGGTGCGATGGTGCTGGGTAACTGGCAGCCGGCGGTCGAGTTTAATATCTACGTCGACCCGGAAGCGGCGGAGATCGTTTTCCAGTCCGGCATTCCGGTGGTGATGGCCGGGTTAGACGTCACCCATAAAGCGCAAATTCACGTTGAGGATATTGAGCGCTTCCGCCGCATTGGCAACCCGATATCCACCATCGTCGCCGAACTGCTCGACTTCTTCCTTGAGTACCATAAGGATGAGAAATGGGGCTTTGTCGGCGCGCCGCTGCACGACCCGTGCACCATTGCCTGGCTGCTGAAGCCGGAGATGTTTACCACCGTTGAACGCTGGGTCGGCGTGGAAACGCAGGGGAAATATACCCAAGGAATGACCGTGGTCGATTTCTACAATCTGACCGGCAGGAAGCCGAACGCAACGGTGATGCTCGATGTCGATCGCCAGGCGTTTGTTGACCTGCTGGCGGAGCGGCTGGCGTTTTACGCGTAAATCATCATAAAACCGGCAGGCGCGATGCCTGCCGGGAAAAAGCTACTCGTCAGGAGAGACGCGAACCACCACTTTACCGAAGTTCTCGCCCTTCAGCAGACCGATGAGCGCCTGCGGCGCGTTCTCCAGGCCGTCAACCACCTGCTCGCGGTATTTGATTTTCCCTGCCTGCACCCAGCGCCCCATCTCCTGCTGGAACTCGGCAATCCGGTGCCCGTAATCCTGGCCGATAATAAAGCCCTGCATACGGATGCGTTTTTTGAGGATTGTCGCCATCAGCAGCGGTAAACGATCCGGGCCGTCGGGCAGCGCGGTGGCGTTGTAGCCGCTGACCAGGCCGCAAACCGGCACGCGGGCCGAGGTGTTCAGCAGCGGCAGTACTTCATCAAACACTTTCCCACCGACGTTCTCATAGTAGATATCGATCCCCTGCGGGCAGGCTTCAAGCAGTTTGACGGCGAAATCGGGCGCGCGGTGATCGATGCAGGCGTCGAAGCCGAGGGTTTCTACCGCATAGCGGCACTTCTCGTTGCCGCCAGCGATGCCCACCGTACGGCAGCCTTTCAGCTTAGCAATCTGTCCGACCGTTGCGCCAACCGGCCCGGTGGCGGCGGCGACCACCAGCGTTTCACCCGCTTTCGGCTGACCAATATCCAGCAGCCCCATATAGGCGGTAAAGCCCGGCATGCCGAGGATCCCCAGCGCCCAGGAAGGGTGTTCCGGGCTCTCGCCTAACTTCACCAGCCCGCTGCCGTCGGAGAGTTCATAATCCTGCCAGCCGCCGTAGCCCAGCACCCAGTCGCCGGGCTGATAATCATCATGGTTCGATGTCACGACGCGGCTCACGGTGCCGCCCACCATCACCGCGCCAACGGCGACCGGCGGCGAATAGGAAGGCGCGTCGCTCATCCGCCCGCGCATATAGGGATCTAAAGACAGAAAGACGGTGCGCAGCAGTAGCTGTCCCGGCCCGGGAGAAGCGACCTCACCCTCTTCCAGGCGGAAGTTTTCCCCGGTCGGCTCGCCGTGCGGACGGGATGCCAGCACCCAACGGCGGTGGCGTTGCGGATTGAAAGCCATAACAAACTCCTCTTTTGACAAGTCTGTATTGAGGCTAGCTGCTTTCCCGGCAACGCGCATTGACATTATGAGGCAGATTGATTGAGCCGGACCACCAGATAGACGCAGGGCTGCGTGGTTTCATTAATAAAGCGGCAGTCGTTCGGCGGCCCGAGCTCCAGGCAATCCCCCGCCTGCATTTCGTGGCGCGCGTTGCCTTCGAGAAAGACCAGTTCGCCCTGCTGTAGCCAGATGAGCTGCCGGGCCAGCGCATAGGATGACGCGGGCATAGGAACGTCGCTGCCAGCCGGAAGTTCCACCTGCACCAGATCGATAGGCAGGTCGCTACGCGGAGAAACGTGACGCCGAAGATAGTGGCTCTGCGGATCGTGCCACACCGGCTGATGAGCAAAACGCAGCAGCTTGCCTTCCTGCATCTCCGCCCTGGCGATCAGCGTCGACATGCTAATGCCGAAGGCGCCGGAAAGCCGTCCAAGCATCGACGCCGTCGGGCTGCTTTCGCCGCGCTCGATCTTGTGGATCATTGCCCGCGACGCCCCAGCCCGCTCGGCGAGTTCGCTGAGCGACCAGCCGCGGGATTCCCGCTCGATTCGGATGCGTGCGCTGATGCGCTGGTTGAGGTTGTCTTCTATAGTATTCATAACGTGACACTATAGTGTAGCCCTACTGTTTCTACAACCAGACGCCGATAGCGGCGATTATCGTGAAAAGGCCCGGCGTAATACACCACCGGGCAAGGCAGAAAAGGATGCAATCCGTTAACTAAACACCCTCAAGACCATAAATGAAAAGAAAACGCCCGTCAGATAAAGACGCGCAGCCCCACTGCGCCAAGATTGTCGTCAATATTCCACGCTTCGTTATCGTTGCCCCAGGCTTTTTCGTAGCCGTATTCAAGATAGGTCACCGCGTTTTTCCCCAGCCAGTAATCGGTGCCTAATACCGTCGACTGGAAGTGCTGCCCATCCATCGCATCGCCGCCCTGCGACCAGTTAAAATCAACGTACACGCTCCAGGCCGGGGTGATTTTAAACTGTGAATCATATTCCAGGCCAAGCACCGTTTCCTGGTCATCACCCTGCTGGTTATTATGTTCGTAATGGCCGCTGGTCGCCGCTGTAACATCATTCACTTTATTGAGGTAATAAGTCACCTCCGCGCCGTTATACCAGGCATAATCGCCAACGCTTGTCGTATATTTCGCGTTCATGCCCATGCTATAAGTATTGCCGTCATAGGCATCGCCGTTATTATCGGTGTAATTAAAACAGTGTCCGTTCGGGCCAAAATTCTGGCAGCCGCTGACTGACCCGCTATTTACCGTGTAATTGTTATACGCCACCGCGCTGGAGACGGAGAAGCCGTTATCCCAACGGTACTGCGCGGCAGCCGCGGCGCCGCCGTGAACGGTGGCTGAACCATCGCGGTAAGCGTCATGCAGATTCGGCCCATCGCCGTAGGCCGCAAAGCCGATGCTGTCGACGTTGTCATTGCCTTGCCCCATGACGCCAATCGTCATATTTTTATCATTGTAATAATAGATTGCCGCGGAATTAATAATATCCGTCGACATTCCGGCGGTATCATGTTTCGCTTTACCGCCCCAGGCATAAGTCGTATCAATACCCAGCCCCCAGTCCGTGGGAGCATACTGTTTGCCGAAGGTCACCACGCCATAGCGGTCGTTGCCAATACCGGCATAAGCCTGCCGCGTATAAACATCATTGCCCTGGTCATCGGTGGCGGAATCTAAACCATGAACGCCGGTCTCATAATAACCGACGGCATAATTACTCAGGCCGTTCAGGTCAAAATTATGCCGCACGGCAACCCCCAGCCGCGAGTCATTATTCTGTATATTATGTTCCTGAGTATGATTAGAGTCCGTTTTGGCCATTAAACGTACGGATCCTAAAATACCGATTGCCGTATCGTCATTGCTCCACAGCGTCTCCCCTTTAGTCTGCGTCGCGGTATAAGCCGGTGCCGCCTGTAGCGCGGTGGTTTCAGCCGCCATAGCGGAATTGCCCAATATAGCCCCCATGGCCATTGCCAATATTGACGGCATTAATTTCTTCATATTTTGTGTACGCGCCATTGCTTCACCCTTGTTAGCAAAATCATTCCCTGCGTATAAATACGCATAATAGTGTAAACAGAATATCGTTATATAAAATCCAACAGAGCCATATCGAATAACTTCTCGACATGCGCTCTGCTTAACCGAAATATATCTTCAGGGGTTAGACTAGTTCTATTGGGTGAAAATAAAAAGCGGACTGCTATCACAATGATTTACATCATCACCAATATAATCAATGAGTTATGATTAAATTAATTTCTTTTCTGCATGTCAGGAAAATCCAAATCCGGTAAATAAAAATGTACAATATGACGGCAAATTAACAGTAATATATTTAATAAATTCTCTAATCATGAAATATAAATACAAATGATGTTTCTGCGCAGGCAACCCAGGGTCGCGCAGTCATCGCACACAACGGACCTGGTCAGCCAGAGGAAAAATTTATGCCTAAACCAGGTGACAGCCTTGCGTACATTATTGTAATAATACTGTACTACTATAGTGTACAAGCTTTGAGGACACCATGAGCATCCGCCATGCCAGCAAAGACGATTGCGCGGCAATCGCTGAAATCTACAACCATGCGGTCGTCCATACCGCCGCCATCTGGAACGACAAAACCGTCGATGCCGACAACCGTATTGCCTGGTTCGAAGCCCGGCAGATAGCCGGTTATCCCGTGCTGGTGAGCGAAGAAAACGGGGTGATTACCGGTTACTCCTCCTTCGGCGACTGGCGCGCCTTTGACGGCTTTCGCCACACCGTCGAACATTCCGTCTATGTCCACCCCGCTCATCAGGGGAAAGGGCTGGGCCGCAGCCTGCTCGTCGCCCTCATCGCCGAGGCGAAACGGCTGAATAAGCACGTCATGGTCGCCGGCATTGAAGCGGAAAACGAGGCTTCATTGCATCTGCATGAAACGCTGGGCTTTATCACCACCGGGCAGATGCCGCAGGTCGGCACGAAATTTGGCCGCTGGCTGGATCTGACCTTTATGCAGCTGCAGCTTGACGATCGCCGCGATCCGGACGGCAGCGCATGAATCAAACGCTGACCCTGGCCTGTTTAATCGCCGCTGGCGTCGGGCTGGTGCTGCAAAACACGCTGATGGTGCGCATTACCCAGTCCGCATCGACTATCCTGATCGCCATGCTGCTTAACTCGCTGGTCGGCATCGTGATTTTCGTGACAATACTGCTGCTTAAGCACGGCGCGGCGGGGTTTCAGGAGCTGGCGGTCAGCGTAAAGTGGTGGACGCTTATTCCCGGTCTGCTGGGCTCGTTCTTTGTCTTTGCCAGCATCAGCGGCTATCAGAACGTCGGGGCGGCAACCACGATTGCGGTATTGATTGCCAGCCAGCTGGTTGGGGGCTTAGTGCTAGATCTGATTCGCGCGCACCACGTCCCGCTACGCGCGCTGGTTGGCCCGCTCTGCGGGGCGGTGATGCTGGTTATCGGCGCCTGGCTGGTGGCCAGACGCCAGTTCTAGCGGCGTAACTAGTGAATCTCGCCGCCGCGGGTCAGCTGCTCCCGGCGAGCTTCCTGCTCCTCGTGCTGCTGGCGGCCGTGGTGGGCGATGGCGTTACGCAAACGCTGCTGCTGAACGTAGCGCTCTTCCCGCCCCAGCCCCGCGTCATCGCTCAGCGCGATCAGCAGTTCATTCATATGGCTAATAACGCTTTCGGCAATCGCGGCGTCCACGCGCGCGACGACCTCATCCAGATGCGACATGCTTCTCTCCTTCCGGCTTAATTGAGTTTAACTTTGGAAAAATCGCTGCCCATCAGGCTCACGCTGTAGCCGCTCACGTTGCTGCGCGTCGCGTAGAAGGTATTACCGGTCGCCAGGGTGATCCAGGGGGCCTGCTGCTGAAAAATCTCCTGCGCCTGAGCGTAGAGTCCGGCGCGCGCCTGCGGGTCGCTGACCAGGATAGCCTTTTTCACCAGCGCATCGTAGGTCTTATCGCACCAGCGGGCAACGTTAGAGCCAGTTTTAATGTTATCGCAGCTTAACAGGGTGCCGGCGAAGTTATCCGGATCGCCATTATCAGACATCCAGCCAAACAGCGCGCTGTCGTGCTCGCCTTTACGCATGCCGGCGAGGTATTCACCCCATTCATAAGTAACGATTTTGGCTTTGATCCCAACCTTGCTCCAGTCATTTTGAATCATCTCGGCAATACGTCGGGAATTGGGGTTATACGGCCGCTGCACCGGCATCGACCACAGGGTGACTTCGGCCCCTTTTTCCAGCCCGGCCTGCTTGAGGAGATCTTTCGCTTTTTGCGGATCGTAGTCGTAATCAGGCAGATCTTTCTTATAGCCCAGCATATTGGCGGGGATCGGCGATTTCGCGACGCTGCCGGAGTCCAGGAAGACCGCTTTCACGATTGCCTGCTTGTCAGTAGCGTAGTTCAGCGCCTGGCGCACCAGTACGTTATCAAACGGCTTTTTCTCGGTATTAAAGGCCAGATAGCCTACGTTGAGCGCCTCAACCGCATGCAGCGCCAGATCTTTATTGCCCTTAATCACCGGGAACTGTACCGGCGACGGCGCGGGGATAATCTGGCATTCATTGGTTTGCAGCTTCGCCAGCCGCGTCTCAACGTTCGGTGTGATCGAGAAAATCAGGTGTTTGGTCGGCACGTCACCGTCCCAGTAGTGCGGGTTGGCGACATAGCGGATCAGCGAATCCGCTTTATATTGCTGCAGCGCGTAGGGTCCGGTACCAATAGGCCAGGTATCGACATACTCCGGGGTGCCTTTTTTCAGCATCGCATCGGCATATTCGGCAGACAGAATCGACGCAAAATCCATTCCCCAGTCGGCGAGGAACGCCGCGTTCGGCTCGTTCAGCACAAACTGCACGTGATAATCATCGATTTTTTTGACGTCTTTGATCAGCTTATCCAGCCCAACGTCGTGGAAGTATTCGTAATGTCCCTGGGAAACATTATGGTACGGATGGCTGGCATCTTTCTGCCGCAGCACCGAGAACAGCACGTCATCGGCGTTGAAATCACGGGTCGGCTTGAAGTATTTGTTGCTGTTGAACTGCACGCCCTTACGCAGGGTGAAAGTCCAGGTTTTACCGTCCGGGGAGACGCGCCATTCGGTGGCCAGCGAGGGAATCGGCGTATTTTTGACCGGGTCAAAGTTTATCAGGCGGTTATAAAGCACCTGGGAACTGGCGACGAAAGACGGGCCCGAGCTGGCAATCTGCGGGTTGAAAGATTCCGGCGAAGCTTCGGAACAATAGACCAGCGTATCGTTGCCCGCTGCCCAGGCGCCTGCCGCCGGCAGTAGCGCGCTCAACGCCAGCGCAAGAAACGTTTTCCCTGTAGACATGGTTATAAGCCTTATGAATTTGTTATAAGTCCTTTAATAACAGCACAGGAGAATTCAACCGGCAAATAATCAATTGCTATCAGGTTATGCTAAAAACCGCGTTTTCGCCGATAAATTCAACATCCTCTCGATTGGCGTCATCGAACTTCTTCATAAATGTGAACCCTGCGCAAAGTTACGAAAAAAGCGGGCGATAACCGCCCGACCGCCAGCGCGCGGCGGCGCAACCCGGTACACTCGGCAAATCGTAACGCCAGGAGAAGCCAATAATGACAATAACCTGCAATCTGTACACCAACGGCCAGTGGCATGATGCTGAAGGTCATGCCACCTTTACCCGCGATAATCCGCTCACGCACGAACGCGCCTCCGTTGCCAGCGCCGCCAGCCTGGCGGATGCCCGCCGCTGCGTCGCTGCCGCCGGCGCGGCGTTCCCGCAGTGGCGCGATACGGTACCCGCCGAGCGCCGACGCCTCCTGCTGGAGGCCGCGGAAGAGATGCTGCGCCGTGAGGCGAAATTTATCGCCGCGATGGCGGCGGAAACGGGAGCCACCGCGCACTGGGCCGGTTTTAACGTTCATCTGGCCGCCGATATCCTGCGCGAAGCCGCCGCCCTGACCACGCAAATTGAGGGCCAGGTGATCCCTTCCAACGTGCCGGGAAACCTGGCGTTGGGCATCCGCCAGGGCGCAGGCGTGGTGCTTGGCATGGCGCCGTGGAACGCGCCATTAATCCTCGCGACCCGCGCTATCGCCACGCCGCTGGCCTGTGGAAATACGGTTATCCTCAAAGGCGCGGAGCTTTCACCGGCGACGCAGGGGCTGATTATCGATGCCCTGGCGGCGGCAGGCTTTCCCGCGGGCGTGGTCAATTATCTGACCTGCGCCCCCGCCGACGCGCCTGCGCTGGTGGAGTTACTGATTGCCCACCCCGCCGTACGCCGCATCAACTTCACCGGCTCCACGCCGGTGGGGCGGATAATCGCCCGCACCTGCGGCGAACATTTGAAACCCGCGGTGCTGGAGCTCGGCGGCAAAGCGCCGCTGCTGGTGCTGGATGACGCCGATCTCGAACAGGCCGCGGCAGGCGCAATTTTTGGCGCATTCGCCAACGCCGGACAAATCTGCATGTCCACCGAGCGCATCATCGTCGACGCGACAGTCGCGGAAGCGTTTGTGGCGCAGCTGGCCAGACGCGCCGCCGCCCTGCCCGCCAGCCTGCTCGGCCCGGTGGTGGACATGAAGACCGTAACCCGCTGCAATGCCTTGATAGAGGACGCGCTGGCGAAGGGGGCGCGCCTGCTGGCCGGCGGCCTATCCGATTCGACGCAAATGCGCGCCACCCTGCTTGATGGCGTCACCCGGGAAATGCGCATCTGGCATGAGGAGTCGTTCGGTCCGGTGAAATCGATTATTCGCGTTAAGGACGAAGCTGAAGCGCTGGCCGTCGCCAATGAAAGCGAATATGGCCTCTCGTCGGCGATATACAGCCGGGACAGCGCCAGGGCGTGGAACCTGGCGCAAAATCTGCAAACCGGCATTTGCCACATCAACGGCCCCACCGTACATGACGAAGCGCAAATGCCGTTTGGCGGCTGCAAATCGTCAGGCTACGGCCGCTTTGGCGGACGTGCGGGAATTGCCGAGTTTACCGAGCTACGCTGGATAACGCTGCAAACGGTCCCGCGCGAGCTCCCGTTTTAAGCCTCAGGGCTGCCAGTGGTTATTGAATTCCCACAGGCGATTGAAGGCAACATCATCAAGCTGCCGTTCTGCGGAAGTGTTGCCGCGGAACGGCCGGGCGGTGGTGGCCGCAGCGCCCCAGGGGGAAAGCCGATCGTAGCTTTGATCGATAGTACTGTTGGCAATAAGCACCTGCCCGTTAGCGGTTTTACCCGCTAAATAACCGGTCTTCCCCGCCCCCTGATCCCAGGCGCGGCCCAGCTTCGCCTTGAAGCTGCCCTGATAGCCGCCGTCGCCGGTAAAGCGGCTATTCTTCACCAGAAAGCCGTATGGATTATCCGGCAACGTATTCGGCGCAAGCACGTATGCCTCGGGCGAGCGGCGCGTTGAGACGGTGTGAAAATGGACGTTATCAAAAACGGCGTTCGCCCGGCCAAAGACGTAGTCTACATCCCCTTCGACGTAGCTGTCTTTCACGTATACCCGGCTGATACGGTCGGTTACCGCCTCATTGCGCCGATTGCTGGTATTTACGTAGAGCGTGTCCTGACGTCCGAGCAGGCGGACGTTCTCCAGCTGCACGCGATCGCCGTCCGTCCGCAGCGCCACGCCCTGATGCGTCCCGCCGTCGACGGTATCCAGCAGGCTATTGGCTACGCTGAGATTCAGCAGCTGAAAATCCGCACTTTGCGACCAGACCACCGCCGCGCAGTTGGTGCCTATCGTCTTGCTGGTTCGCCCGGCGCACAGCGCATACTGATACCATGCCGGATCGCCTTCGCGGTATTGCTGTTGGCTATTTACCCGCTGGCGATAGCGCGCGACCGAGAACTGCGAGTCTATTGCCAGCTCAATTCTCACCTCTTCAGGACTATCTCCGGCGCCGTAGAGGGTTATCGGCGGCGCGCCTTCAGGGATATAGACCGTCTCCCGATAGATGCCCGGTTCGATGCGGATATAGATGCGCGCCTCCTGCGCCCCATGCTGGCCTATTGCCGCGTTAACCGCCTGCTGAATGCGGGTGAACGGCGCTCCCGACGGCGCCACGCGCCACGCGCTCTCGGTTTGCGGGAGGTGAACCGGCGATGGCGACCAGGGGCCATCGGGGGCACTTAACGCGCCGCCTTGCGCAAAATAACGCTCAATGGTGAAGGTTGCCGCTTCTGCCGCCGTAAGCTGCGGACGGGAGGTCGTCCCGCGGGGAGTTTGCGTCGCGCACCCTTGCAGAAGCAGCGGTGTAAAGAGTAAAGCCGAGATACCCAGGATAGTGATTTTTCGCATTTCACGCTCGCCATGAATAAAAGAAACCATATATCAAAATAAATGAAATATAGTTTCTTTTTATATGCAGCGATCACGAATCAGGCTTCTGCCTCAATGGCGGAGTAAAAATCGGCCAGCGTACGGGCCAGCGCCGATGGGTTTTCCCACGCCATTGAGTGCCCGGCCAGGGGTATCACCAGCAGCGGGATCCCGGCGGCTTCGCTATCCGTCGCTTCCCGGGCCGGTAGCGAATCTTCACCGTATATCAGAGCCTTAGGACAGGATAAGTGGATAAAGCGGCTAAACCAGGAGGGATTAACGCCCTTCACCAGGCTGGTCGCGCCGCGCCACACCGCCCAGGGGGCGCTGTTTTGCAGACAGCCGGCCCAAGGCGAAGCGTCGGCGGACAGCATGTCGGCGTAGCCGCGAGCAATAAAGCGTTCTTCAGTCTGTTCGGCGATACGTCTACTGTACATGCCGCCCCCGGGATAGAGATTAGGCTCGGCCACCAGCAGCGCCCGCACCCGTCCGGCGAGCCGCTCGGCCGCTTCAATCGCGACGCTGCCCCCCATGCTGTGGCCATATAGATAGCAGCGCTCAAGCCCTAAGCGGTCCAGCAGCTCAACCACCACCCCGGCCTGATCGCCAATACGGTAGCCGAAGGACTCGGGTTTATCGCTGTAGCCGAAACCGGGTAAATCGACAAGAATCATTCGCCGCCCGGCCAGCGCCGGGTCGGCGGCAACGCGCGGATAGTCATAGGTAGAGGCGCAGCCCAGGCCGTGGATAAAAACAACAGGGTCGCCGCGACCGGGCAGATCGAGCCAGCGCACTATAGCGCCAGCCTGTGAAGAGTAAAAACTAAGCATCGAAAAGGCTCCGTGAGTGATGACTGTTTTTTTATACAGTCATAACCAAGAGTGAGCCATCAATTTTTCCTTCAAAACAGGGAGACCAGCAGCGCCATGGGAAAACTGAACGGCCATGTCGCACCAATCAACAGCGCCGCCAGCAGGCGGATCCAGCGGCTCTCTTTCGTTAAGAACCAGCTGATTACCGCGCAGATGAAGCCCATAACTCCGTAAAAAATCAGCATTTTCTGGTATAACGTCATTTTTCTTCTTCCTTCCCTGACAAGCATTTTCGCCGACCGCGATGCCTTTTCGCACCCCCAGAGTGCGTCAGAGATTATGGTATTTTAAAACAGGTAACAGGGTTAATTTCAGAAAAACGCCCGATTCGTCTTTGTCCGATAGCGCAAACTTTGAGCTCGTACTATAAATGTAGAGGCTTATTTATAAAGGTGGCGTTATGGATGTTTCCAGCAAAACCGTTCTTCTGATAAATGTCGGCGCGGCACTTGCGCTTATCGGCCTGTTATCCGTTCGTTTTGGTTGGTTTTAGCGATTTTACTCAGCAATGAAACCTAAAAAAGCAGCCCATGAAGGCTGCTTTTTTACGATTTGAAAGACCCCGGCTCCGCAGCAGACAGGGTCTTTTGCGCGGTAATCAGCTTCTGGACGTCGGGATTCCAGGCCGGCAAAAGATCGACTTTTTCACTATCCCATGCGGCCGCCATGCAGACCGGTTCCGCGACGCCCTGCTCTTCACAGCCCATAATCTGTTTGGCCGGAAAATTCCCGTAAAGCATCGCCGTGGCGCAGGCCACAAAAAGGAAACACGCTATTTTTTTCAAAACAATATCAACTTCGAAGCAACAAATTGCGCCGAATGTTCGCATGAGCGGCTATAGAAAGTCAAACCTGCGTCCTTTCTCTTATCAACGTCCTGGATATGCGTAATATTTAACATAAATATTACAATTACGCAGAATCTAAAGATTATCGCGCGCGAATAAATATCACCGGATTTATATTGCCGATCGCAGGCATAATAATTTCATCTGCCGCGTTCAATAACATGATTATTAATAGGGTTAATGCCGGACCTTAATATCATCCCGGCACGACCGCCAGCGCTTAACGGTAGAGTTAAAAACAAAGGCGCTTTTCATACCGGTGGGGAATTGTTTACTGTTCTTTATACTCGCCTGGACGCGATGCCGGTATGCGATCATCATTATTAGCAGGTTCCAGGGCAGCCAGGATTGCAGTAGAATGACCCCATAATTATAAATTATTTATACATCAATAGATTACAACGGCAGCAGACAGCCAGACATCCCCGCCAGGTTTTAAATGATAAGAAATATCATTTGCGTTATTTAGCACAAAATCATACATTCATAATCACAAGTTATGCGAAGCTTGTTTTTTACTCATTTATTTTTGAGGTGGTACATGTCAGGAATCGCCCTTCTCATTGTGGCGCTTATTTTACTCATTGCTGCAATTTATAATCTTTTTTCCTATGTTCGCGAACGTCGCCAGGCGAATTTACCGAGCAAAAAAACAAAACGTTAGTCTGATAATCATTTTCGAAAAACCAGATGACCTGATACGTAATAAATTGATGACGCTATGATATCAGGCGCACTAGCAGTAACAAACCCGCAGCGACCGTACAACAAAAAGCCCCTGCATATCATGCAGGGGCTTACGAATCATTATCAATCGTTGCAGTGTCCCGTTAAGGGTGCATCCTGCACCTTGGGGGGTATCAGCCCCATCCGGCGCTTATCTCCGGCACTCATCATGGCTTAGCTCTTGAAGGGGCATGAGAATATTCTCATAAAGCAGCGCTTCCGTTTTAGCTTTTTTTGCTATAACTAACTATTAGCAGGGTAATCAGTCCGCTTCGCGATTATCACCAACGCGTCCTATCCGTGCTTAATCATGACGTGCCGGATCGTGGTGTAATCCTCCAGACCGTACATCGACATATCCTTGCCGTAGCCCGAAAGCTTCTGCCCGCCGTGCGGCATTTCGCTCACCAGCATGAAATGGGTGTTAACCCAGGTGCAGCCATACTGCAGACGCGCGCTCAGGCGATGCGCCCTGCCGACGTCCCTGGTCCAGACCGACGAAGCCAGACCATACTGCGAATCGTTGGCCCAGCTCAGCGCCTGCTCTTCGTCATGAAATGAGGTAATACTGACAACCGGGCCGAAGACCTCGCGCTGGACAATCGCATCTTCCTGCTTCGCTCCCGCCAGCAGCGTCGGCTGATAGTAGTAACCGTTGCCTGGCGCTTTGCTGCCGCCGGTGACCACCTGAATATGCGGTAGCGCGCTGGCGGCATCGACGGCGGCGCAGACTCTGTCCAGATGCGCCTGCGAGCTCAGCGGCCCCAGCTCGGTCGTTTCGTCTTCCGGCGGGCCCATCTTCAGGCTGGCGACCGCGGCGCCGAGTTTTTCCACCAGCTGGTCATAAACTCCGGCCTGGGCGTAAATCCGGCAGGCGGCGGTACAGTCCTGGCCTGCGTTATAGAATCCAAAGGTCCGTACGCCCTCCACCACCGCGTCGATATCCGCGTCATCAAAGACGATAACCGGCGCTTTCCCGCCCAGTTCCATATGCGTACGTTTAATCGACGATGCGGTATGGCCGATGATATGCGCGCCGGTGGCGATCGAACCGGTCAACGACACCATGCGGACCTTCGCGTGAGCGGTCAGCGGATCGCCGACCGTTGCGCCGCGGCCAAACAGCACGTTAAGCACCCCGGCCGGGAAAACGTCTTTTGCCAGCTCACCCAGTTTGAGTGCCGTTAAAGGGGTGATCTCCGAGGGTTTGATCACCACGCAGTTGCCTGCCGCCAGCGCCGGGGCCAGCTTCCATGCTGCCATCATCAGCGGGTAGTTCCAGGGCGCGATGGAGGCCACCACGCCAACCGGGTCGCGGCGAATCATGGAGGTGTGGCCTTCGAGATACTCACCCGCCGCCATGCCCGGCAGACAGCGGGCCGCGCCGGCAAAGAAGCGGAAGACATCGGCGACCGCCGGTAGCTCATCGTTGACCACGCAGTGCAGCGGCTTACCGCAGTTGAGCGATTCAAGCTCAGCCAGCGCCTGCGCATGTTCAGTAATCACGTCCGCCAGCGACAACAGACATTCGGCGCGGAATTTCGGCGTGGTCTGACTCCAGCTAATAAAGGCCCGATCCGCGGCCTCAACCGCAGCGTCTACCTGCGCCGCCGTGGCCTCAGCAATCGACAGGATCTCGTCACCGGTGGCGGGATTAAACACCGGCACGGTCTCGCCTTCTCCAGCCACTAACTTACCGTTAATCAAAAGGTTATTTTGCATAGCATTATCCTGTATCGATATTTTATTTTCCGTTTTCAGCGCTGACGTCGCCGTCACGGGTGAGCCACCAGGCCCCCAGAATCGGCATCATCGTCACCAGCATCACCAGCAGCGCAACCACGTTGGTCACCGGGACATCGCGCGGGCGTCCGAGCTGATTGAGCAGCCAGAGCGGCAGCGTGCGCTCGTGCCCGGCGGTGAACGTGGTGACGATAATTTCATCAAACGACAGGGCAAACGCCAGCATGCCTCCCGCCAGCAGCGCCGACCCCAAATTGGGCAACACCACATAGCGAAAGGTTTGCCAGCCCGTGGCGCCTAAGTCCATCGACGCCTCTACCAGGCTCCAGGAGGTCCGGCGAAAGCGGGCAATGACGTTGTTAAACACCACAACGACGCAGAACGTCGCATGCCCCACGACGATCGTCAGTAACCCGGGTTCCAGATTGACGGCCTTGAAGGCAGTGAGCAGCGCCAGTCCGGTGATGATGCCGGGCAGTGCTATCGGCAACAGCAGCAGTAGCGAGACGGCGTTCTTGCCAAAAAACGTGCTGCGCCATAGCGCACCTGCAGCCAGCGTGCCAAGTAGCAGAGCGATAGCGGTGGAGAGCGCGGCGATTTTAAGTGACAACGTCACGGCATCAATAATATCCCCGCGCCCCGCCGCCTCGCTAAACCAGCGCAGCGTCAGGCCCTGTGGCGGAAAGCTGAAGGCGGCGTCTTCGGTATTAAACGCATAGAGCGCGATAATCAGCAGCGGGAAATGGAGAAAGATCACCCCTCCCCAGGTTGCCACTTTCAGGAGCAGCGGTGCGCGTTCAGAGTGCATCAAACGCTCCCAGACGTTTCACAAACGCCAGATAAAGGGCAATCAGCACGATGGGCACCAGGGTAAACGCCGCCGCCATGGGCATATTGCCAATCGCCCCCTGCTGGGAATAGACCATATTGCCGATAAAGAACCCCGGCGGCCCCACCAGCTGCGGAACGATAAAATCGCCGAGCGTCAGGGAGAAGGTAAAAATCGAGCCTGCGGCAATGCCGGGAATCGCCAGCGGCAGCACCACGTAGCGGAAGGTCTGGCGCGGAGGAGCGCCCAGATCGGCGGAGGCCTGAAGCAATGATGGCGGCAGGCGTTCCAGCGCGGCCTGCACCGGCAGGATCATAAACGGCAGCCAGATATAGACGAACACCAGGAAGCGCCCCAGTCCGGACGTCGATAGCGTATTGCCGCCGACCGCCGGGATCGTCAGCACCATGCTCAGTACGCTTTCCAGGCCAAGATGGCGCAGAAACCACTGCGCAACGCCATCTTTCGCCAACAGCAGCGTCCATGCATAGGCTTTGACGATATAGCTTGCCCACATCGGCAGCATCACGGCGATGTAGAAAAACGCCTTCATCTTGCCCCGGGTATAGCGGGCCATGTACCAGGCCATAGGCAAGGCCAGAATCGCGCTGGCGACGGTCACCGACAGCGCCATCGTCAGGGTACGGATAATGATGTCGTAGTTCGCCGGGTTAAACAGCGCCTGCAGATTGGCCAGCGTCAGGTCGTGAGTGACCGACATGGTGAAATCGTCGAAGGTGTAGAAGCTTTGCCATAGCAGGGTCAGCAACGATCCCAGATAGACAATGCCAAACCACATGAGCGGGCCAAGCAGAAGCAAAAACAGGGCCAGCGAGGGTTTACGCCAGAACAGCGCGGATACGCGCCCGGTGGTGGCGGACGGAATCGCCATCGTCATATCAGCCTCCGCTCTCCAGCGGCACCATCGCCGCTCGCGACCACGAAGCCATCACCGTTTGCCCTACCGGCGGCGCGTTTAGCGCGGCATGGCCATCACTATTCGCCTGGCTCACCAACAGCTTCTCGCCATTCGCCAGCTTGAGTTCGACGCGGGTCGCGGCCCCCTGATACTGCACCGCCTGCACAACGCCCTCCGTCTGGATCTCCCCGGCAACGTTCAGCCGGATATGTTCCGGGCGCAGCGACCACGTTCCCGCCATCGCGCACAGCTTGTGCGCCTGCTCGCTGCTGAATACGTTGGCGGTGCCGACAAAGCCGGCCACAAACGCCGTTTTAGGCCGCAAATAGAGGTCCTGGGGCGCATCAACCTGTTCGATTCGCCCATTATTAAACACCGCCACGCGATCGGACATCGACAGGGCTTCGCCCTGATCGTGGGTCACAAAAATAAAGGTAATGCCCAGCGCCTGCTGCAGTTTCTTTAGCTCCAGCTGCATCTGTTCACGCAGTTTTAAATCCAGCGCCCCGAGCGGCTCATCCAGCAGCAGGACGCGCGGCTGATTCACCAGCGCGCGGGCGATCGCCACCCGCTGGCGCTGGCCGCCGGAAAGCTGCGATGGCCTGCGCGCGTGGACAAACGCGAGCGCGACCTTCTCCAGCGCCTCCAGCGCGCGGGCATGCCGCGCTTTCTTACCGACGCCTTTGACCATCAGCCCGTAGGCGACGTTATCGAGGACCGACATATGAGGAAACAGCGCGTAATCCTGGAACACCGTATTCACGTCGCGCTGCCACGGCGGCAGTTCGCTGGCCGCTTTACCAAAAATGCGAATGGCGCCGCCCGAAAGCTGTTCAAACCCTGCAATCAGGCGCAGGCAGGTGGTTTTGCCGGAGCCGGAGGGCCCCAGCATGGAGAAAAATTCGCCATCGCGAATGGCGATGCTGACGCCGTCCACCGCCCGCACGTCGCCGTACAGCCGCGAAACATTATCGAACTCTACCGCGTGCATGTTCTTCGCCTCCGGCGACTTAACGACCGCCCATAATCGCAATGTAATCCTGGGTCCAGCGGCTATAGGGAACAAATTTCCCGCCTTCCGCTACCGGCGTTTTCCAGAACGCGATTTTGGCAAATTCGTTGTAACCATTGGTCTCGCAGCCTTTGTCCCCCAGCAGCGCGCTGGCTTTGCACCCCTCGGGTACCACCGGTAGCGAACCAAACCAGGCCGCGACATCCCCCTGCACTTTCGGCGTCAGCGACCAGTTCATCCATTTATAGGCGCAAACCGGGTGTTTCGCGTCGCTATGCAGCATAGTGGTATCCGCCCAGCCGGTGACGCCCTCTTTCGGGAAAACGGTCGCAATCGGCTGACCTTCCGCCTTCAGACCGTTGGCCTGATAGGGCCAGGCGCTGGAGGCCACGACGCCTTCGTTTTTAAAATCGCTCATCTGTACGGTGGTATCGTGCCAGTAGCGATGAATCAGGGCGTGCTGATCGCGCAGCACCTTGAGTACCGCCTGATATTGCGCTTCGGTAAGCTGATAGGGGTCACTGATGCCCAGCTGCGGCTGGGTGGCTTTGACGAACAGCGCGGCATCGGCAATATAAATCGGCCCGTCATAGGCCTGCACGCGGCCAAGGTTGGTTTTACCGTCCGGCAGGTTTTGTTTGACGAACACCACGCTCCAGCTGTCCGGCGGCGTCGGGAAGGTTTTCGTGTTGTACATTAGCAGGTTCGGCCCCCACTGGTAGGGAGTGCCGTAAACCTTACCGTTGACGTTGAACCACGCGCCATTTTCCACGCGCGGGTCGAGGGACTTCCAGTTACCGATCAGCGCGGTGTCAATCGGCTGCACGCGCTTGCCCATAATCAGGCGCAGCGAGGCGTCGCCGGACGCGGTGACCAGGTCATAACCGCCTTTCGCCATCAGGCTGACCATCTCGTCGGACGTGGCGGCGGTTTTGACGTTGACCTGACAGCCGGATTCTTTTTCAAACTGGGTTACCCAGTCGTAGCTTTTATCGGTCTGTCCCCGTTCGATATATCCCGGCCAGGCGATAATATCGAGACGGCCTTCGCCTTTATCGAGAGATGTCGGCGGCTCGGCGGCCTGCGCCGTCAGGCATACCATACCCAGCACGCAAAGGCTGCCACGGGCAATTTTTTTGCTCATCGGGTCTTACTCCTGTCACAAGAAAATGAGCGGCAGCCATGCCGTAAAAATATCTCCCTTAATAACAGTAGACGGCGCGCTATGGCCTCCCGGGGAAATTTATTCAGGTTGTGACAAGGGGCGCATTACGCACAAAACGTGCGACACGGGCTAACTTTGCGGATTATAGACAAGCGGTTAGCGAGTTAATATGACTATGCAAATTTCATATGGTTTACCGCGGAACAATAATAACGGGCATAATATTCAGCCTGCGTCAGCGGCATATTTTTAAGGAAAGGGATAACCGCTGGATATAAAAAAACCGGATAAATGAAAAAACCGTTTTCTCTGCCGCCGCGGTTTTTTGCCGGGTGGCGGCCGGACCGGTCAGGGATATTCTGCGCTTGCCCGGGCGCCACTAAACTTCCCCTGCCCGGGCAAGCGGACCGCCATCCCAGCTACGCCAGCATCTCGCGAATCAGTTCGCCCAGCCGCTTAACCCCCTGCTCCTCTCTTTCTCCCCAGCCCCACGCGGTATTAAAGCGAAAAAATGCGGTCCAGCTGGCGGAGGTGGAGAACATTTTCCCCGGCGCAATGCTGATATTATACGCCAGCGCGCGGGCGCTCAGCTCCCCCGCGTCGCTCCCGGCGGGAAGCTCGAGCCAGAGAAAATAGCCGCTGTCGCTATGATGGATTTTCACCTCCGCGGGCAGATGGCGCAGCAGCGCCTGCCAGGCCAGCTGCTTGCGCTCGGCAAGCTGGCGGCGCAAACGCCGCAAATGGGCGTCATAGCGCTTGGTCGAAAGGTAATCCACCAGCGCCAGCTGCATGGGTGAACTGGTTGAGAGCGTGCTCATCAGCTGTAGCTGCTGAATGCGTCGGGCGTGCCTGCCCGCCGCCACCCAGCCAATGCGGAACCCGGGGACCAGGCACTTGGAAAAAGAGCTGCAGTGCAGCGTCATATCGTCGCGATCCCAGTACTTTGCCGGCAGCGGTTTCTCGCGGCCGAAATAGAGCTCGCTGTAAACATCATCTTCAATCAGCATCACCTTGTAGCGCGCCAGCAGCGCGACCAGCTGCGTTTTTTTCTCCGCGCTAAGGGTAAAGCCGAGCGGGTTTTGCCCGTTGGTCATCAGCCAGCAGGCTTTAACCGGGTAATTCTGCAACGCCTGCTCCAGCGCGTCGAGGTCAATGCCCTCTTTGACATCGGTCGCCACCGACAGCGCCTTCAGGCGCAGCCTTTCCAGCGCCTGCAGCGCCCCGTAGAAGCAGGGGTTTTCCACAACGACCCAATCGCCCGGTTCAGTGACGGCCTGCAGGCTAAGGTTCAACGCCTCCAGCGCTCCGGCGGTGATGACGATTTCATCCGGCGAGATATTCATTCCCTGCAGCGCGTAGCGGCGGGCAATGGCATGGCGGAGTTCATCATTCCCCGGCGGCAGGTTTTCAATCACGCTCATGGCGGTGGCGGTTTTGCTGACCTGCGCCAGAGAGCGGTTAAGCTGCGGCAGTGGAAACAGGCGCGGATCGGGAAAAGCGGAGGCAAAGGGCAGCATGGACGCCTGACGGCTGGCCTGCAGCACCTCGAAAATGTAGGTGTTGATATCAACGGACTCATCGCGCGTCACCTGGGCGGGCGGCTCAGGCTGGCGCTGTTTGATCGGCTGCGGCGCGACATAATAGCCGGACTGCGGGCGGGCAATGATCCGGCCCTGGCTTTCCAGCAACTGGTAGGCGTGACTGACGGTCATGAAACTCATCCCGCTGCTGACCACCTGTTCCCGCAGTGAGGGCAGCCGGTCGCCGGGTAACCACACCCCAAGGCCAATCTGTTCGGTAATCTGCTGCGCCAGCTGCTGGTACTTTTTCATATAACAATCCGCAAGAAAATGTCAGCACAATTGTATATCAGTTTATAAAATAGGCCAGTATTTATATACTGACCTATTTACAAAGATTGGCATTGGCGATAGCACGAATTACTTACAGCTAAGCCATTCGTTTATTGCTCATATATCCACCTGATGCAGAATAAACTCAAGTGATTAAACGATAAGCCATTATTTAAAATAGCATAACCATCCCACTAACAACCAGTATCCAGAAAAAAGTCATAATTAACAAAACAGTACACAAACTACGAAGTCCATTAGTCGACACAATCACATCCTCTGTAAAATATAATCAATAAATACACTATCCAATAACAACCCATAAGATTACGGGTATGTATTAAACATATCCTTAACTCAGCGCTCAAATCACGCTGAGTTAAAATCCCAGATTAAAATCCACAGCACACGAAACCAGCGTTAATGAAGGCGTACGTGCGCGCGGTAAAAACGGTCAATTATTTTATTATAGGATTGATACACAACTTATGAATTATTCAGGATATTTATACTTAAATTTAAAATATAAACATCGTTTACCCAAAGGAACGTTTAATTACTGGCTTGCAGCGCTAACGTCAAATTAAAATAACATACTATCCGCGGGTGTGAAATAGCTTGATTTTAGAAAAATAGGATTTATCACAAAAAACAGAAGCTCAAATCGACAACTGTTATAGATAAAAACAGGGTTTCTGTTCCTGCTATCCGCCATGGTGGAGGCCTAGAATTGCGCTGAATCAATTTTATTGCGGAGTTTTGCATGTTCGGTCTTGATGCATTCCACCTGGCGCGGATCCAGTTCGCCTTCACCGTGTCATTTCATATCATCTTCCCCGCCATCACCATCGGGTTAGCCAGCTACCTTGCGGTTCTCGAAGGCTTATGGTTAAAAACCAAAAACCCGACCTGGCGCTCGCTCTACCACTTCTGGTCGAAGATCTTCGCCGTCAACTTCGGCATGGGGGTGGTCTCAGGTCTGGTCATGGCCTATCAGTTTGGTACCAACTGGAGCGGATTCTCCGAGTTTGCCGGGAGCATTACCGGCCCGCTGCTGACCTACGAAGTTCTGACCGCCTTCTTCCTTGAAGCCGGATTCCTCGGCGTCATGCTGTTCGGCTGGAACCGCGTCGGGCCGGGCCTGCACTTCTTCGCCACCTGCATGGTGGCGCTGGGGACGATAATCTCCACCTTCTGGATCCTCGCGTCCAATAGCTGGATGCAAACGCCGCAGGGGTTTGAGATCGTCAATGGCCAGGTGGTGCCGGTGGACTGGTTCGCGGTTATCTTTAACCCGTCGTTTCCCTACCGCCTGCTGCATATGTCGGTGGCGGCCTTTCTCAGCAGCGCGCTGTTCGTCGGCGCATCGGCAGCCTGGCACCTGCTGCGCGGCAACAACACGCCCGCCGTTCGCGCGATGTTCTCCATGGCCCTGTGGATGACGCTGATTGTCGCCCCGGTTCAGGCCATGATTGGCGATATGCACGGGCTGAATACGCTCAAGCACCAGCCGGCGAAAATCGCCGCTATCGAGGGTCACTGGGAGAATATCCCCGGAGAACCCACCCCGCTGCTGCTGTTCGGCTGGCCGGATATGCAGCAGGAACGGACGCGCTATGGTCTGGAAATCCCGGCCCTCGGCAGCCTGATCCTCACCCACAGCCTGGATAAACAGGTTCCCGCGCTGAAAGAGTTCGCGGCGGAAGATCGCCCTAACGCCACCATCGTGTTCTGGTCCTTCCGTCTGATGGCCGGTCTCGGCATGCTGATGATCCTGCTCGGCGCGCTGGCCCTGTGGCTGCGCTATCGCGGTCGCCTCTATCACTCCCGACCCTTTTTACGCTTTGCGCTATGGATGGGGCCATCAGGGCTTATCGCTATCCTCGCGGGCTGGGTGACCACCGAGGTGGGCCGCCAGCCGTGGGTCGTCTACGGCGTACAGCGTACCGCAGATGCCGTCTCCGCTCACGGCGACCTGCATATGTCCATCAGTCTGCTGACGTTTATCGTCGTCTACGCTTCGGTATTCGGCGTCGGTTATAGCTATATGCTGCGTCTGATTCGCAAAGGGCCGCAGGACGCTCAGCCGCCTGGCGCCGGTACGCCTGCCCGCCCGCTTTCCGCCGCAACGGACCATGTACAGCAGAAGGAGTCCTGGTAATGGGTATCGATTTATCGGTTATTTGGTTTGTCATCATCGTCTTCGCCACCCTGATGTATATCGTGATGGACGGCTTCGACCTGGGCATTGGCATTTTATTCAGTACCACGCGGGACGCGGCGGATCGCGACGTCATGGTGAACAGCGTCGCGCCGGTCTGGGATGGCAACGAGACCTGGCTGGTGCTCGGCGGCGCGGGGCTGTTTGGCGCTTTTCCACTGGCCTATGCGGTAATTATCGATGCGCTGGCGATCCCCCTCACCCTGATGCTGATCGGGCTTATTTTCCGCGGCGTCGCTTTTGAATTCCGCTTTAACGCGACGCCATCGCACCGCCCGTTCTGGGATCGCGCCTTTATGGGCGGTTCGATTCTGGCCACCTTCACCCAGGGGATGGTTGTCGGCGCGGTGATCAACGGCTTCGCGGTCAGCGGCCGCAGCTTCAGCGGCGGGGTGTTTGACTGGTTTACGCCGTTTACCCTGTTCTGCGGCCTGGGACTGTGCATTGCGTATGCGCTGCTGGGCGCCAGCTGGCTGGTGATGAAGAGCGAGAATGCGCTCCACCGCAATATGCGCGTGACCGCGCGCGGTTTGCTGCTGGCGCTGCTGGCGGTAATTGTCGCCATCAGCATCTGGACCCCGCTGGCGCAGACGGCCATCGCCGAGCGCTGGTTTAGCTTGCCAAATCTCTTCTTCCTGCTGCCGGTACCGCTGCTGGTCGCGGCGATAAGCGCCTGGCTGTGGCGAGCGCTGCGCAACAGCGCCAGCCACCTGCTGCCGTTTGTCCTCACGCTGGGGCTGATCTTTCTCGGCTTTAGCGGGCTGGGAATCAGTATCTGGCCGTATATTATTCCACCGGGCATCACCCTCTGGCAGGCCGCCGCGCCGCCGCAAAGCCAGGGCTTTATGCTGGTTGGCGCGCTGCTTATTCTGCCGGTGATCCTCGGCTACACCTTCTGGAGCTACTACGTTTTTCGCGGCAAAGTTCAACACGGCGAGGGGTATCACTGATGCAACGAGTATGGCTTAAGCGCACGTTATGGATGGTGGTCCTGTGGGGAGGCAGCGTGCTGGCGCTGGCGGCGGTAAGCATGGGATTTCGGCTGCTGATGACGGCCGCCGGGCTGAAGGCCTGATCCGCCCGTCACGTTATGTTATTCGGCCCGATGGCGACACCATCGGGCTTTTTTTCGCCATCCGTCAGGCGATGCTGACAAAGCCTTTTCTCTTCTTTGACAACCGACGTAATAAGCTCACCCAGCCCCTGGCATAGTAGCCTCATTCGCCGATAGCATGGAAAAAGAGATGTTCAGAAGAAGCGTTTCAACATTACTGCTGGCGTGCGCCCTGTTTTCCGGGCACGTGCTGGCCCGCCAGCACGGACACGATTTCTTCCCGGTACAGAGTCTCGAACAGCAGTTACAGCACGAAGCCGATAGCGACGAGCTGCGCAGCCAGGCGGAAGACGCCGCCTCCGACCTGCGCGAGCAGCACCACTGGCAGAATGCGCGGAAACCAAAAATGCATCACTACCAGTAGCGATTTCGTTATCAGGCGCCCTTGCGTTTCGGCAGGGTTTTCATCAGCTCATCGGGACTCACGGACGCCACGATACTGCCCGGCAGCGGCATTTTCAGGATATGGTTTTTTATCTTACCGACCACGTGCATTTCGCATGGGCGGCAGTCAAATTTCAGCGTCAGCACTTCATCGCCGTGGATCAGCTGCATTGGCGTCGCTTTCCAGCTTTTAATCGAACCTTTGGCCTGTTTCGGACACAGGTTGAAGGCAAAGCGCAGGCAGTGCTTGGTAATCATGACCGGCACGTCGCCCTTCTCTTCATGAGCTTCATAGGCGGCGTCGATCAGCTGCACGCCGTAGCGTTGATAAAACTCGCGCGCTTTGTGGTTGTAGACGTTAGCCAGAAACGACAGATGCGTTTCCGGATAGACCGGCGGCGGCACCGAAACCGGCTTGCGGCTGCCGCGCACCACGGCCTTCAGACGCGCATCATCAAGCATTTCCGCCGTTTCACGGCGCAGCTGGTTCAGCAGGCTGTTTGGCACGAACAGCGCGCCGGGCAGGTTAATCTCAACGTTGCGCGAATAGTAAAGGGTCTGGCCGAGCTTCGCCACGCCATCGCGAAGGTTCGCCAGCGCTTTCTCCGCCTGGGTCGCCTCGGCAAACTCGCCGTCCAGCGTGTGGGTGACGCTCACGCCCTCTTCGCTGGTCATCGTCAGGACCAGCTGCTCCTGCCAGCCGCTCAGTTCGATATCGACGGCGATGCGGCGCTCGCTGGAGGTTTTCAGCAGCGCCTGCTGCCAGTTATGATCGAGGTTGCGGTTTAACGGCTGGTGCGGACGCACTTTGTGTAAATCCGCGGGCATCTCGTTCGGCCATACGCGATAGCGGTTTTCGCCGGTTTTCTCCACCGTGTTGGCGCGAAAGCCGACGATTTCACGTTTGATCATCACGTTGAGGCCGTCGCCGTTGGTCAGCGTTTCGCTCACCTCAACGTCGAGAAAATCTTTACCGACTTTCAGGACTTCCCCCACCGGCAGACCAATAAACTTTGGCGAGTCAAACGCGCCAATATCACCTTTGCGCGCGTTGACAAAATAGTCGGTGCTGCCGCGATGGAAGGTCTTATCCGTTGACGGAACAAAGAAGTGTTCGGTACGCCCCGCCGAGGCGCGGGCCAGGTCGCCGCGATCGTCAATAATGGCGTCGAGCATCTGGCGATAGTGCGCGGTGATGTTCTTCACATAGCTCATATCTTTGTAGCGGCCTTCAATCTTGAAGGAACGTACCCCGGCATCGATCAGCGCGGCCAGGTTGGCGGTCTGATCGTTGTCTTTCATCGACAGCAGGTGCTTTTCATACGCCACCACGCGGCCCTGGTCATCTTTCAGGGTATAGGGCAGACGGCAGGCCTGCGAGCAGTCGCCGCGGTTGGCGCTGCGCCCGGTCTGAGCATGGGAAATATTGCACTGGCCGGAATAGGCCACGCACAGCGCGCCGTGGATGAAGAACTCAATGGTCGCGTCGGTGTTATCGTAAATCGCTTTGATCTGCTGAAGATTCAGCTCGCGGGCGAGCACGATTTGGCTGAAGCCGACGTCGGAGAGAAATTTCGCTTTCTCAACGCTGCGGATATCGCACTGGGTGCTGGCGTGCAGCTCAATCGGCGGAATATCCAGCTCCATGACCCCCATATCCTGGACAATCAGCGCGTCGACGCCGGTTTCATACAGGTCGGTTATCAGGCGCTGCGCCGGCTCCAGCTCATCATCATGAAGAATGGTGTTCAGGGTCACGAACACTTTCGCGCCGTAGCGATGGGCAAACGGTACCAGACCGGCGATATCGCTCAGGCTGTTGCTGGCGTTGTGGCGCGCGCCAAAGCCCGGCCCGCCGATGTAGACCGCATCCGCGCCGTGTAAAATCGCTTCACGGGCGATCCCGGCATCGCGGGCAGGACTCAGTAGTTCAAGATGATGGTTTTGCAGGCGCATACGCTCGTCGTTATCCATTATAGGGGGTCGAAATGGCGGCTATTGTAGTCAGAACCTGGCGCAGACCAAAACATTTTCCATCGCCGCCGCGGAAGGAATTTTCAGTTTTTAGCAAAGCATTGAAGGAAAAGATATTTCCCAGAAAAAGTGCCTGAGGATAGAGTCATCACGTATTCCGGATTTTCCTCGTCACGTTGTGATTTGTTGTCTCAGTCATTTGCCTGGCCGCGAGTTTACTCGCGGCTTTTTTATTTCGGGTAGTGGATCAGCGAATGAAAATGGGCAGTCTGCGCGCCGCTATTGCGATAGGCGTGCGCTAAATCGCCGGCGAAACGCCGCCCTTCTCCGGGCTGCAGCGATTGCCAGCTGTCCTGCAGGCAAAGATCCAGCACGCCGCTAATCACCACCACATGTTCGATAACCCCTTGCTCATGCGGCGTTGACTCACTCAGCGCGCCCGGGGCCAGGGTGATGGAGAAGTGATCGAAGCGCAGCACCGGGTCCCAAGGGAAAAGCGGCGTGACCACCATGGCCTGCTGCTGGGGATCAAATGCCGTCGGTTCACCGGCCTCATCGGCAACGATAAAGGCGGAAAACGGCACGTTAAGCCCGGTGGCAATTTTCCATAACGTCGCTACCGTCGGGCTGGATTCGTTGCGTTCAATCTGGCCCAGCATGGCCTTCGACACGCCGGTCTCTTCCGCCAGGCGCGACAGGCTCCAGCCGCGCTGCTGGCGCAGCGTTTTTAACGTTGCCGACAGGTGTTGCGCAATATCCATTCAACCTCCCAATAATATCTGAAGGAATTATACGCACATTCACCTGATTCTACAGGGAATTGACGTATAGCGCTCGCCCGGGCTCCGCTATCCGGGTCTGGCGTTGCCGAAAAGCCAGTTGTGCGCTATAACGCACAATGCTACATTATACCGACCGTTATAACGCACAAGGCACTCCCATGCGCTCTTTCACTCTCCCTTTTCCGAGTCTGCTCGCCGGCTTCGTCGCCGTGCTGGTCGGCTATGCCAGCTCTGCCGCCATTATCTGGCAGGCAGCGGCGGCGGCAGGCGCCGATGCTGCGCAAATCGCCGGCTGGATGACCGCCTTAGGTCTGGGAATGGGCATCAGCACCCTGGCCCTCACCGTATGGCGAAAGGTGCCCATCCTGACGGCCTGGTCAACGCCCGGCGCGGCGCTGCTGGTCAGCGGCCTGCAGGGGGTCACGCTCTCCCAGGCGGTTGGCGTCTTTATTTTTGCCAATGCCTTAATCGTGCTTTGCGGCATCACTGGCATATTTGCCCGGCTGATGAAGATTATTCCCCATTCGCTGGCGGCGGCGATGCTGGCCGGCATATTGCTGCGCTTTGGCATGCAGGCTTTCGCCAGCCTGCAGGCTAATCTGCTGTTATGCGGCAGTATGTTAGCCGTATGGTTACTGTGCAAAGCCTGGCTTCCCCGCTTCGCGGTTGTCGCCGCCCTGCTGACAGGAAGCGCGGTGGCCGGATTGAGCGGAGAAGTGACAACGTCACAAATAAGCTTCAGCGTTGTCGCCCCTTCCTGGATCGCCCCTGAATTTACGCCAGCGCTGTTGATCAGCGTCGGTATACCGTTTTTCCTCGTCACCATGGCGTCGCAAAACGCCCCCGGCTTCGCCACCCTCCAGGCCTCGGGCTATCGGGTCCCCGCTTCAACGCTTATTGTCGCCACCGGCGGCCTGGCGCTGCTGCTGTCGCCTTTCGGGGTCTACTCGATCTGCATCGCCGCCATTACGGCCGCGATTTGCCAGAGCCCGGAAGCCCATCCGGACCCGCAAAAACGCTGGCTCGCGGCGGCGGCGGCGGGCGTGTTTTATCTGCTGGCGGGGATATTTGGCGGCTCAATCACCTCGTTGATGTCGGCGCTGCCGATAGCGTGGGTCCAGATGCTTGCCGGGCTGGCGCTGCTCGGTACCATCGGCGGCAGCCTGTTTCAGGCATTGAATCATGAGAGTGAGCGCGATGCGGCGGTAGTAACGTTTCTGGTCACCGCCAGCGGCGTGACGCTGGCCGGTATCGGCTCAGCGTTTTGGGGGCTGGTTCTCGGCGGCGTCAGCTACGTTTTGCTGTCAACGCTGCGCCGCGCGTAGCTGCGAGGGCGTCAGGCCGGTGGCGCTTTTCACCCGGTTGCTGAAGTGGCTGGCGCTGCTAAAACCGCAGGCCATGGCGATATCGGTTAACGGCAGCCGACTCTGGCTAATCAGCGCCTGCGCTTTAACCATCCGGCGCTGCATAACGTACTGATGCGGCGCCATCTTCATCGACTGGCGAAACATCCGCGCAAAATGGTATTCGCTTAACGCCGCTTCCTGCGCCAGATCGGCAAGAGTGAGCGGCTGGTCGAGGTTCTCCTCAATCCATGCCAGCAGATTGCGCAAGACGTGCGGCGCCAGCCCGCCGGTCACGGTCGGTAAACGCCACTGAACGTTCGAATAGTGCTGAATCAGGTGGGTGAGCAGCAGCGTGCTGGCCGAACTCAACGTCAGCTGATTCGCCTGCTGCTGCCAGTCGTTGTCGAGGAGAAACTGGCGGTAGACGGCGGTGATTTTGTCATCGCTGGAAAACGTTTTCTCCTGCAGCGTGAACGAGGCCGGGCTGCGGTCCCAAATCTGCTCGCCTACCCGGCGCAGGTGTTCATCGGTGCAGTAAAGATGCACAAAAGAGAGATCGCCGCGGATATCCCAGGTGCTCTCATCGCCTTTCGGCATCAGGCAAAAACGATCCGGCCCGCCGCCGTTTTTCCAGCCGTGGGGAGTTTTTTGGTAGCTTTCGTAGCCATCGGCAATATAGAGGCTCAGGGTATGGTGGTCGCTTTGTACCGTGATGGTATCAAGATTGTTATACCACGCCGCCAGCTGAATACCGGAGTTGAGGTTCACCGTCCCCCGCAGCACGGCATTTTTTTGACGCAATGTTTCGAAAGTCCCGTAAGCCATAGCCTTCACAGTTCAGATTCCGCAGATCGCTAGTCTAAGAAGAGTCGCCGGCAGATACCAGCATTCCCCCGCCGCTAATGAAAAATAAGCGCAAGAATTTGCAAGTCGGCGACAAGCTGATGACAGCGCCGAATTCGCCCAGGCCGCACAATGACCGGTACAACACTCACAGGAGAGACATTTTGAACGCATTACTCTACGGGTTGGTCGTGGTTATCTGGGGCACCACCTGGATTGCTATCTTTTTGCAGCAGGGGCCGGTTGCCGCGCCGGTGTCTATTTTCTGGCGCTTCGCCGTCGCCAGCGTCGCGATGTTGACCATTTTGCTGGTTACCCGCCGCCTGCGGCCGCTTGCCGCGCGCGACCATCTCTTTTGCCTGCTACAGGGCTGCTGCGTTTTCTGCTTTAATTTCTGGTGTTTCTATACCGCCGCCGCGTATATCAATACCGGGCTGGAGTCGGTGATCTTCTCCATGGCGGTGTTGTTTAACGCGATCAATAGCTTTCTCTTCTATCGCCAGCAGCCTCCGGGCCGTTTCTGGCTGGCCGCCGCGCTGGGGCTGGCGGGGATCGTGACGCTATTCTGGGATGATTTATGGGCCAGCGGCCTGAACGCCTCGCTCCTGCTGGGTATTGCCCTCAGCGCATTGGGCACCTATGGATTTTCGCTCGGCAATATGCTCAGCATCCGCCACCAGCGCCGCGGTCTGGAGACGTTGACCACCAACAGCTGGGCCATGCTTTACGGCACCCTGGTCATGGGCGCGATCGCGCTGGTTCGCGGTGATAATTTCGCGCCGCAGTGGACCCTCAGCTATATGGGCGCGCTACTGTATCTCGCCGTGTTTGGCTCGGTGATTGCCTTTGGCGCCTATTTTACGCTGGTGGGGCGAATCGGCGCGGGTAAAGCGGCATACAGCACCCTGCTGTTTCCACTCGTCGCGCTGACTATTTCGACTTTTTATGAAGATTACGTCTGGCACAGTAGCGCCGTGGCCGGACTGGCGCTGATCCTGGTCGGAAATCTGGTAATGTTCGCTCGCCCGGAGCAGTGGCTGCTGCGGCGCAGGCTGGCCTGGGTTCGCTCGGATCGCTGCTGACGCTCGCGCTGCCGTCGAGGGGAAATGAAAAAGGCGCTATCAACCACTAGCGCCTTGATTAACGGATACGCCTGATTAACGGTTATTGGGGTCGAATTTCACCGCGTCAATCGCCATATCATCAATGACCTGCTTCAGGGTCTCGACGGTGAGCGGCGTATTTTCGTTGGACAGGTTTTTACCTTCGCCCTTACGGACCACTTTGATAACCGGCTTTTTGGTCGCCGCATCAATCAGCTCCCCTTCAAAAAACAGGTTGGTGTCCATGGTACGGTGGCCCGTTGCCGCCTGCGTACCGGCAATAATCATCGCGACCGGAATCACTTCGTAGAACTGCAGCCCTTCTTTGCTGGAATCCACGCCGGTGATGGCGCCGCGGAAGATCAGGCTGCGCTTGCCCGGGGTGGTTGCCAGCGGTTTACGCTCGGAAATAGCCTGTTTCATCTCTTTATTGGTGTAATTCAGGATATCCCTGAGCGCCTTCTCGCCCACCTGGGTGGTGGGTTTTGGTACCGGGTAATAGGTGATCGGGTTATAGACGATATTGTCATAGTTGCTCGGATTGTAATCCGGCGAAATCCAGCGCAGTTCCGGTTTGCCGGACGCCGAGGTGGTTTCTTTTAAGTTAGAGTAATCTTTTAAAAATCCCGAATATTGTTCCGGCTTAGCGATTTTGGATGAGCAACCGGCCAATGCTAACAGGCCAGCAAGCGCAGCGACTTTAAAAAATAACGGAGTACGCATATAGGTTAATCCCTGTGAATACCATTTATCGGCAAGAGTTATAGCAAATAACAGGGGTAAGTTTTGTGGCAAAAGCGGTGCTACGTCAAGTAGCTGGAAAAAATAAACCCGCCGTTGCCGGCGGGCCGTGATTGGCTGTTTATCTGATATCAACCTGATAAAAAATATGCTTGCCAAAGGGGTCTATTTCGTAGCCTGACACGTTTTTACGCACCGGTTCAAATATTGTCGAGTGGGCAATCATGACTGCCGGCATCTGGTCATGCATCATCTGCTGCGCCTGGCGATAGAGCGCTTCGCGTTTTTGGCGATCGGTTATCGATTTTGCCTCGGCGATAATTTTATCAAACGGCTGATAGCACCATTTTGCCGAGTTTGACCCGCCGTTCGCCGACTGGCAGGTAAAGAGTGGGCCGAAGAAGTTATCCGGGTCGCCGGTCGCGGTCGTCCAGCCCATCAGCGCCGCCTGATGTTCGCCATCCTTCACCCGCTTTAAGTATTCACCCCACTCATAGGTTGTGATTTTCGTTTGCACGCCAATTTTCGCCCAGTCGGCCTGGATCATTTCGGCCATGCGTTTGGCGTTCGGGTTATAGGGTCGCTGCACCGGCATCGCCCACAGATCGATGGTAATTGGCCCCGCAACCCCCGATTCCGCCAGCAGCGCTTTGGCTTTCTGCGGGTCGTAGTCATAATCCTTCAGCTGGCTATCCGCGCTCCATACGCCCGGCGGCAGCAGGTTTTTCGCCGCCGTACCGGTACCGTGGAACACCGCTTCAATGATCGCCGGTTTATTGATCGCCATCGCTAAGGCCTGACGCACCTTAACGTTGTCCAGCGGCGCTTTTTGGGTGTTAAACGCCAGGAAACCGGTGTTAAGGCCCGCTTTGCTCATCAGGTTGATCGCGTTGTTCTCTTTCATTCGCGGCAGGTCGGCCGGATTGGGGAACGGCATCACCTGGCACTCGTTTTTCTCCAGTTTGGCGTAGCGCACCGAGGCGTCCGGCGTGATACTAAAAATGAGACGATCGATATGCGCCTTCCCCTGCCAGTATTCCGGGAACGCGGTGAAAAGAATTCGGGAATCTTTTTGATATTGCGCGAGTTTGAAAGGTCCGGTACCAATCGGGTCCATATCCACGCGCTCTGGCGTGCCGGCTTTTAGCATCGCATCGGCATATTCCGCCGATAAAATAGAAGCGAAATACCAGGCAAGATCGGCCACAAAGGGCGCTTCGGCATGGGCCAGCGTGAAACGCACCGTATATTCATCAGGCTTATCAATCGCGGTAATTAACTGGCCAAATTCGAGGCTTTCAAAATTGGAGTAATTGCCGCTGGAGATATTATGATAAGGATGGTGAGGATCTTTTTGCCGCATAAACGAAAAAATAACGTCGTCGGCATTAAAATCGCGGCTGGGTTTAAAATATTTATTACTCTGGAATTTAACGCCTTTGCGTAAATGAAAAGTATAAACTTTCCCATCTTCGCTGACTTCCCAGCTTTCGGCGAGGCTCGGCACCAGTTCTGTGGTGCCGGCTTTGAAATCGACCAGTCGGTTATAGACCGGCACCGCGCTGGCGTCCACGCTGGTCCCGGAGGTGTAGAGTTGCGGGTTAAAGTTTTCCGGCGATCCTTCTGAACAGTAGACCAGCGTTTTTGCGCTAATGGCCGAGCTGGCCGTCAGGGCCGCTAACGCCAGAGCAAGCGTCGTGAATCTGCGTTGCATAGGTTTTCCTTTTTAATTTGTCAGCTAATGAATAGCTTGTTGTTTTCCCTTTCATACATAACACTAAAGCCTGATTGCAAACACCTGAAAACTCGAATAAAGAAGGAATCACTATGTCATCAGCCCTGGCCAGTCAATTAACCCAACGCTTCTTTCGCTACCTGGCGATAACCAGCCAAAGCGACCCGCGAGCCACGACGCTGCCTACCACCGCCGGGCAACACGCGATGGCGCAGGCCCTTGCGGATGAGCTACGCCAGCTGGGGCTGGATGAGATTGTGATTGACGAGCACGCCACCGTCACGGCGGTGAAAAAAGGCAACGTCGCAGGCGCGCCGCGGATTGGCTTTATTACCCACATCGATACCGTTGACGTCGGTTTGTCGCCGGATATTCATCCACAAATTCTGCGTTTTACTGGTGAAGATCTCTGTTTGAACAGGGATAAAGATATCTGGCTGCGCGTTGCGGAACATCCGGAAATCCTCGCTTATCCCAATGAAGAGATTATTTTCAGCGACGGCACCAGCGTGCTCGGGGCGGATAACAAGTCCGCCGTTACGGTGGTGATGACGGTGCTGGAAAACCTGACGGCGGAACACCGCCACGGCGACATCGTGGTCGCGTTTGTGCCGGATGAAGAAGTGGGCCTGCGCGGCGCGAAGGCGCTGGATCTCGCGCGCTTTGCCGTCGATTTTGCCTGGACCATCGACTGCTGCGAGCTCGGCGAAATCGTCTATGAAAACTTTAACGCCGCCGCGGCGGAGATTCGCTTTACCGGCGTGACCGCTCACCCCATGTCATCAAAGGGCGTGCTGGTGAACCCGCTGCTGATGGCCACCGATTACATGAGCCATTTCGATCGCCAGCAAACGCCGGAGCATACCGCCGGACGCGAGGGCTACGTTTGGTTTAACGGTATCCAGGGCGATCAGAACAGCACCCTGCTGCAGGCCAGCATTCGCGATTTCGACCTCGAAAGTTTTCATCGCCGTAAGCAGCAAATTAGCGAGGTGGCGCAGAAAATCGCCGCGCAGTATCCGACCGGTAAGGTGGAATTTCACATCAGCGACACCTATAGCAACATCAGCAATGCCATCGGCGAAGACCGCCGCGCCGTTGATCTGATGTTCGAAGCGATGGAAAGCTTAGGCATTACGCCGAAACCGACGCCGATGCGCGGCGGCACCGACGGCGCGGCCCTGTCGGCAAAAGGCGTATTAACGCCCAACTTCTTTACCGGCGCGCACAACTTCCACTCGAAATTTGAGTTTCTGCCGCTGCGCGCCTTTGAGGCCTCTTATCAGACCGCATTACAGCTCTGCCTGTTAGCGGCGCGTTAAGCCGGTTTGCGCGCCAGCATCGTGGCGAAACGCAGCTTAATCCGGTTCCCGCTGGCGTCGGTGCGGTGGAGTTCACCGACGTCTTCGTTATATTTGAGTAACGTCCAGCCTTCATAATCATTGCGCAGCTCTCCCGGTTTAAACGCGAACGGGAAGCCGACGCTGCACGGATAATCGTCGGTATCCATAGCCGCAACAATCAGATTGTAGCCGCCGGGTCTGGTGCAGCGCTGCATGTTAGCAATCAGACCCGGGATGGTCTTCGCGTCGAGGAACATCATCACCACGGTCGAAAGAATAAAGTCATACTCGCCGTCAAAGCTGAGGGCGTTAAGGTCCTTAATCGCCGTCCGCAGATTCTCCAGCCCTTCCGCCTGACGAATGCGCTCAAGATTTCCGATGCTGGCCGGATTTTTATCCCACGCGGTGACATCAAACCCGTTGGCCGCCAGATAGAGGCTATTGCGCCCGTTGCCGCAGCCCAGATCCAGCGCCTTGCCCGGCGCGATCAGCGTGGCGGCGTGCAGCACCTCAGAGTGGGTGCGGGTCATGCCGTATTTATCGGTAAAGTAGTTTTCGTCACGAAGCGTCATGATTAATCCTTATTTTTTAATAATGCGTCGCGTTCAACGCGAATAAGCAGTTTACCGCGCACCAGCAGCAAGAAGGTACGAACCAGCAGCAGGCCGACGATCAGATTGGTAAACAGAAACAGCGGGAACGCCAGAGTATGGAAAAAGCCGTCCGGATGCTGATGACCGAGATGCAGGCCGGTGGTCGCCAGCGCGGAGATGCCGAACGAGAAGCTCCAGAACGAGGCGTTAAACGGCTGGCGCAGGTACCACGGCATCAGGCGCAGCATAAACAGCAGCTGCAGCAGACCATAGCCGAACAGCAGCTTAGCGAAGGTATCCGCCTCGCCGCCGTTCACGCTCAGCCAGGCGCTGCACGCCACCAGCGCCGGCGCCAGCTGAATGCCGAGGGCGGTGCGCATGGCCATCGGCAGTTCGCCGTCGCTGCGCAGGCGCTGCAGAATCACCGGTTCAAGGCTAAGCCAGGAGAATAAGCCGGCGCCAAGAAACACCAGTCCGGCGTCGGTAAAGCCCAGCGCGCCGCAGGCCATGGCGCTGATAAAGTTATTCGCCACCGTCGGCAGATAGAGACCCGGGGTGGTCGCCTCATTGGGATGCTTCCCCCGCCATAGCCCGGCGCTCTGCCAGGCCGCATAGCTTAGCTGCAGCACTACGCCAATCGCGAATAACACCAGCGAGAGCGGCCGCAGCCAGGGAACAAAGCCGATGGCCACCAGCATGGTCGTCGCCGGAAACAGGCTGACAAAACTGCTGGCCACCGGATGGCGCATCTCCTGCAGTACGCTGTGCGGGAAACGGACTGCACGGCTGATAAACGCCAGCGCCAGCAGCGCCCAGACGAGGGTGGCCACGATAACCAGACCGTCGCCGATTGTCCGGCTCACCGGCCAGATCGTGCTGGCGTAGCGCCAGGCGAAGCCCATGCCGATAATGCCCAGAACCATACCAAAATAGCCCGCCGGGAGATTCAGCACCCGGCTCACGCGCTGCTCTTTATTCATTTTGTTTAAATTTTCAATTTATCTTAAGTTGCATTCTAAAGGAACCTTCAAAAACACGCTACGGCGTTTTTTGCTATGTTTATGTTAACCATATGTAATGAGAAAGGCAGATGCGCAAATATTACCTCAGTGAGAAGGTTCGCCAGTTTCACTATGAAGCCGACGGAAACAAACATAGTGTCAATCTGCGGCAAATTGTCGCCTTACGCGATTTCGCTGACGTGAAGCGCGGCGATGAAGGCGGCTGGCTGGACAATGAAGCAGCCCTGAGCCACGAAGGCGAGTGCTGGATTTATGACCCGAATAGCGCGGTGTTTGCCGGTGCGAAAATCGAGGGCAATGCCCGCTTAACCGGCGAGTGCATTATCAGCCATGGCGCCATCGTCAGCGATAACGCGCGACTGGACAGCGTGCAGGCAAGCCACTGCGCGCGCATAAGTGACAACGTCACCGTTTCGCATTCGCAGATTCGGGGTTATTGTCACCTGGCCGACAATGCGCAGATCCTCCCCCACTCGCTTATTATCGCCGCCCAGGGTCTGACCGCCGACAGCGACAAAATCCTGCGCATTTATCAGCGGGCAACGGTCAGCGCTTCGCGCATCGTTCACCAGGCACAAGTTTACGGCGACGCGTTTGTCGAACACGCGTTTGTTGAGCATCGGGCGGAAATCTTCGATTGCGCGCGGCTGGAGGGTAACGACGAAAACGACGTCTGGGTCTGCGATAACGCGCGAGTTTATGGCCACGCGAGGATTATCGCCGGGCGGGAAGAGGACGCCATCCCCACCCTGCGCTACAGCTCGCAGGTGGCGGAGCACGCGGTGGTCGAAGGCAACTGCCTGCTGAAGCATCGGGTGATGGTCGGCGGGCATGCGCACCTGCGCGGCGGGCCGATTCTGCTGGACGATAGCGTGTTAATTGAAGGGCATGCGGTGATTTGCGGCGATGTGGTGATTGAACATCAGGTGACGATCGGCGACAGGGCGCGAATTGAAGCCAGCGCGGGCGACGCCATTTCTATCAGAGGGGAGAAAGTGATAAACGGCGACGAACTTTTTACCCGCACGCCCATTGTCGGCTTTCTATAACCTTTGCTCCCGACCGCGTGGTTTATCAGCTTCAGGCCCCTGTGCGCTGTTCCCCGGGGGGCGGCGCTCAACGCGCCTTGCCCGAGCTACATCTCAGCGCGGCCCGTAGCCCGGGCAAGGCGTCAGCCGCGAGCCGGGAATTGCCCGGTGTCACAATCAATAATGCGCCCGTAGATATTCTGGTCATCGTACGAACCGTTCAGATACTCGGCCTGCTTCAGGCACCCTTCGAGGGTGAAACCGTTACGCAGGGCGACCTGATTGCTTCTCTGGTTTGCTACCCGACATTTAATCACGAAGCGGCGAACCGTCCCGCTGCGGGCAAAAGCGTCCATCAGCGCCTGCAGCGCCTGAGAAAGTAGCCCCTGCCCCTGGTGGCTTTCATCAATCCAGTAGCCGATGTATGCGGTCTTATTGATCGGCTCAATCTGGTTAAACGACAGCACGCCGACGATCTCTTCTCGCAGAAAGAGCAAAAACATTTTGGCGTAACCGCGCTGGTGCAGCATCACGTTGCCCTGCACGTGGCGGCGGGTTTCGTCTTCGTGACTGACTTCAGCGGGCCAGCTCAGCGATTGCTGGAGCCAGCGCTGGTTCTTGATCACCAGCTGATGCAGCTCAGCGACGTGGCTTTCATCCACAGCGCGCAGAGAAAGCGACTCGGTGACGGGGATAGTTTCTCTCGCAGGCGCGTTTTCGTCAGTCATAATGGACTCTGATTAATAGTCTGATTAAAAAACAAACGCCCGCTAAGTGACCTTAGCGGGCGAAATAAAGGGCAATTATTTCATTACCCGATCGTCAACATAGTTACGCTTGTCTGGCGCTGGCGGGAAGTACTGATAGAGCCAGGTTTCGCTGATCGCTTCCCCCTGGCAGCGCAGGAACATGCGCATTTCGACCGGGTCGGTCGAATCCGAGGTCGGGTACCAGTCAAACTGGATGCGATAGCCATCAAACGGTTCCACGTAGAGAATTTCTATCTGCTTCGCTTCGCCGCTCGACAGGGTAATCACCGGCTCAATGCCTCTTGGCGCCGCGGCCTTCAGGTCGCCACCGACAAAATCGATAGCAAAACGACGGGTCCATTTATCCGGGTAGTGCTCACCCGGCGCCCAGCCTTCCGGGAAACCGCCCATTCCGGTACGCGTGGCCAATACCCGCGCCAGCGGCGAACGGACCGGCGGCTGCGCGCTCCAGTAGAGTCGATAGCGGAAGTCCAGCTCATCCCCTGCTTTAACCGGCTTCTCGGGCTGCCAGAAGCAAACGATATTGTCCAGCGTTTCACCGGTCGTCGGGATCTCCATCAGGTTGACGGCCCCTTTACCCCACTGGTTGCGCGGCTCCACCCACAGGCTCGGGCGTTTGTTATACCAGCCCATGATGTCCTGATAGTGGGAGAAGTCGCGATCCAGCTGCAGCAGGCCAAAACCGCGCGGATTTTTATCCTGGAAAGCGTTGAACTGCAGCTTCTGCGGGTTGTTCAGCGGGCGGCACACCCACTCGCCGTTGCCCAGCCACATCGACAGGCGGTCGGAGTCGTGGATCTGCGGATGGATAGTGTCGCACATCCGCCGTTCGTTATTGCCGCAGCTGAACATACTGGTCATCGGCGCGATGCCCAGCTGTTTGATGTCTTTACGCGCGTAGATGTGGTTTTCCACATCCATAATCACCTGCGTCTCCTGACAGTTAACCACGAACTTATAGGCGCCGGTGACGCTTGGGCTGTCGAGCAGCGCATAGACGGTAAATACCGTAGCCCCCGGTTTCACGGTCTCAAACCAGAAAGAGGTGAAGTCCGGGAACTCTTCCGGCGTATCGGTAAAGGTATCGATCGCCAGGCCGCGGGCGGAGAGTCCGTATTGATAAGTGCTGTCTACCGCGCGGAAGTAGCTCGCGCCGAGGAAGGCGACGATATCGCGGCGCGCCAGCTCCGGCGCCTTAAACACGCGGAACCCGGCAAAGCCGAGATCGCTCTGGCCTTCCAGCTGTTTGGTGTCGACGCCGGCGTCATTATATTTAAACAGCTCGGGACGGAAGTGAATTTCCCGCGCCTGCTGGGTTTGTGAATCCAGGGAGAACATCCGTACGCGGCGGCGGAACCCCATCCCGACGTGGAAGAACTGAATATCCAGCTTGCGCTCTTCGATATTACTCCACAGGGAGTGCGCAGCATCGTACTGAATGCTGTTGTAGGCCTGCGGGGTCAGGTTTGCCAGGGTTGGCGGCAGATCGCGCGGCGCGCCGCCCCAGGGCTGACGCGCAAGATCGTGGGCCATCGACTGAAGTACGGAATAGTCAAAGCGACGGGTCTGGCCGTCGGCAATTCCCGAGTCCTCGGCGAAGGCCGCTTTCGAGAATAGAGAGGCAACTCCTGACGTTCCGCATACGGCGGCAACAGCCATGGAAGATTTGAGAAAACGTCTGCGGTTCATGCCTGAGAGAGCATCCTTCTTCATATGTGAATTGAGACGCGACGTAACAAACCCATGCGTCGTGAATGTCGCTCACTCTAGACAAAAATGATTGATAATCCAATTGTTGACGGCAGAAATGCGTGAAAAAAATATGTCCACCGGACCAGACCGAATTACCGATATCCGGGGGGGCGGCGATGATTTCACCAACCGGCGGCGTTTCATGCTAAATACCGCGGCGGCAAAGCAAAACAGGAAGCGGCCAGACGAACGCTGGCCGCGCAGGCGATTATTTTTGCTGCAGAAGGTTAAAAACGTCCCGCGGCAGACGGAGATCTTCCGGACAGCGTTAATCCAGCGTCACATGGTGCTTCATCACCCGCCGAAACAGCGCCAGACGCGCGCGCATAAAGCGGTTTTCCACTTTAAAACCGGCCCGCTTGTGCAAACCGATGCGCAACAGACGGTCCCGTCCGCGCACGCTGGCGGGCCAGCGCACCGGCCCGGAGAGCTCGTGGCAGCCGTTACCCGCTACACGGGCAAAGCTAGCCCAATAGTCGGCAACCCGGGCGGCAAAGGTCCGGTCGCGATCGTTCGCATACTGTCGCACCGGCTCGGCAAGGTCCAGATTGTCAAAAACGTACGCCACTTCATTACCGTGCCACGCGCCGTGCGGATAGGTTTGGTGTTCCGCCTCGGCAACGTAGTCAAACCAGTAGCGCCAGCACGGTTGCCCTACCCGCTGCTGCGCCTGCATCACCACGTAACCCAGGGTGGTAAAGGCCATATCGCGGCAAACTTCACGCCCTAATGCTTCATCGCCCTTGACGCCGGGATAGAGCAGCTTAATCAAACCGAGACCAAAACGGCGTTCGCGGCGAAGCTTCTGGATCTGCCCGGCGATATCGACGCCAAACACCGCCATGACGCTGGCCTCATCGCTGTTCGAGCCAATCATCACCGGCAGCGGGTGCTGACGCCCGCTAAAAAAAGTCTCCAGCATCGGCTGCGGCAGTACGGCATCGCCAACAATGGGCGCCGGGCCGATGGTAAGCGGTGCGGTCAGCGACCAGAACGCGTCCGCCGGAATCGCCCGCAGCTGTTCGGCGCTGGCCTGCGGTAAAGAGAAGTGCTCCGCGATGAGCTGCCCTTTGGCCAGCGCCTTTTCCCGCGGCAGATCCGGCAAGGTATAGCCGCTCTGAATAATCGCCTTATGGAACAGCCCTCTTGATTTTGGCGAAACCATGAGCGACAGCACGCTGCGCGCCCCGGCGGACTCGCCGAACAGCGTCACGTTGGCCGCATCGCCGCCGAAGGCATGAATGTTTTCCTGAACCCACTGCAGGGCGGCGATCTGATCGAGCAGCGCGAAATTATAGATGCGCTCCCCCTCTTCTTCCTCCAGCGCCGGATGGGCAAAAAAGCCCAGATGCCCCAGCCGGTAGTTAACCGTCACCACCACCACGTCACGGGACGCTAAGGCTTTACCGTCATAGGGCGGTAAGCTTCCCGCGCCGATGGTATAGCCGCCGCCGTGCAGCCAGACCATCACCGGCAGCGGCTGCGCGCGCGAAGCGGGCGACCAGACGTTAAGGTAGAGGCAATCCTCGGAAAAGCGGCCGGGATCGCCGCCGCCGAGCTCACGACAGTACTCAATATCCTGCCAGCTGGAGGCTGAGAAACTCTCCGCCCGGCGCACGCCCTGCCAGCGGGCGGCAGGCTGCGGCGCGCGCCAGCGGAGATCGCCGACGGGCGGCGCGGCATAGGGTATACCGCGCCAGATATGCATGTTCTCTTCAGCGGTGCCGGATAGGGTGCCCTGCCGGGTTTTCACCAGCGGGGTAGACGGATTCTGCATGGCCTGCTTCCTTTAACAACTCATGCCAGCAGAGTACTGATTTTACAGCAGACCGCAACGTCGTTTACTGCGCTCTTCCGCCTGTTGATAAAGGGCAAACTCATCATAGACCGGACAGCCCAGCGCCTCCTCAAAGGCCTGGCGGCTGGCGTTGCCGTGGCTGCGGGTCTGTATCTCGTTGCCCAGGTTAGACTGAAAAATCCCGGCGGCGCTGACCGGCAAAAAGTCTTCATAAATAATCGGTTGTGCGATGACCCAGCCGCGTTCAATCAGCGGCTGCGGATCGTCGCCCGGACGAAACGCCTGACGGTGCGCTTCGCCGGCGGGCGTCAGGCGATAGCGAAAGTACGCCAGCCCCTGCTGACGCAGCAGGAATTCGCTGTCCGGGAACGGGCTAAACACCTCCTGCAGATGACGCTGATGGGTGAGATTATCTTTGCCCACCCCCGCCTCGCCAAGCAGTCGGTCGTACAGGGCGCGGCCCTTCGGCGTTAAGGCGATACCGCGCTGCTCGATTTCGCCAAAGCGAGCCGTATGCGTGCCTCTATGCTCTCCGGCAAACATCACCGGTTCCTCAAGGGCCTTAAAGCTGGTCTGGCGCAGTAAAATGGGCACATCGCGGCGCGGCGGCCCTTCTATCAACGCTTTTGGCGCGATACCGCACTCGGGCATTAACGCCTGCACCCGGTCAATATCCAGGGTGCGCGGCGTCAGATGATTAATGTGGCAGCCGGGGAAACAGACCACATCGGCAATCAGCCGGTGCTCTTCATGCAGCGCGTGATAGGTTTCCTCATCGACGGTGGCGTGTCGATGCCAGCGAAAGGTTTCCAGCGCCTGTTGCACAAACTCGCGCGCCTCTGCGGCGGTAAACTCCCCTTTCTGTTCATGTAACGCGATCAGTTCACGACAGCGCGGCGTGAAGATATCGCGTCGGGAAAGGATATCCGCCGCCCGCTGACGCAAAGCTTCATTGGCGATAAGTTCAAGTCGCAGAAGCGAGGTAAAAACGCGAAACGGATTGCGCGCCAGCGCGGCGTCATCAATGGGGCGAAACGCGGTGGAGTGAACCGGTACGCCGGCCTGCGACAGATCGTAATAGCTGACGGGATACATTCCCATAATGGCAAACATGCGACGCAAGGTCGCCAGTTCCTCCGCCGTACCGACGCGGATCGCGCCGTGGCGTTCAACGTTCAGCCGCGCCAGTTCATCGGCGTTGGCCAGTTGTTCGTGCAGCGTCGGGTTATTCTCCAGTATGGCCAGGTTAACGTCGGCCACCAGCTCCAGTAGCGTCCCGTACTGCGGAACTTCCTGCTGGTACATCGCCGACATCGCCTGCGAAAAGCTTTCCCGAATCTCATCAGCCGTGATGGTGTTCGCCATGATGTCTTACCTCCAGTGAATTCTCCCTGGAGTGTAGGAAAGCTCTCTGCAGACGGCGGGAAGAATTTACAAACTGTGATGCCGGTAGCTGGCCGGTTTATTTTCAACCGCTCACTTCATAACCGCCGGTTATGTTAAACACCCTTTAATTTCACTTTAAATTAACAAAACATTTACACACACTGCGAGTGGCGACATTACAACAACATGCCTCTCTACCGATAATATGGAGTACCCTCATGAACGACAAATGGTCACCGCGCGAGGTCCTGCACCGCGACTACAGCAGCCATCCTCCCGCTTACGCCCCGGGCTATAAAACCAGCGTGCTGCGCTCGCCGCGCAATGCGCTCATTTCCCTGCAGAATTCCCTTTCTGAAATCACCGGACCGGTGTTCAGCAGCGACGATCTCGGCGCGCTCGATAACGACCTGATCCTCAACTACGCCAAAGACGGCCTGCCGATTGGCGAAAGGATAATCGTCCACGGCTACGTTCGCGATGGATTTGGCCGACCAATGAAAAATACGCTGGTCGAAGTCTGGCAGGCCAACGCGGGCGGACGCTACCGGCATAAGAAAGATCAATACCTGGCGCCTATCGACCCGAACTTTGGCGGCTGCGGACGGGTGCTGACCGACGAAAACGGCTACTATTGTTTCCGCACTATCAAGCCCGGCCCCTATCCGTGGCGCAACCAGGTAAGCGACTGGCGTCCGGCGCATATTCACTTTTCGCTCTCCGGCGACGCCTGGGCACAGCGCCTGATCACGCAGATGTATTTCGAAGGCGATCCGCTGATTAAACAGTGTCCTATTGTTAAAACCATCAATAACGATGATGCCATCAGGACATTAATCGCCGAGCTGGATACCCATGCCGCCGTACCGCTGGACTCTCTGGCTTACCGTTTTGATCTCGTGCTGCGCGGCCATCGCGCAACGCTGTTTGAAAACCGCACGCAGGGGGCCGCCCGATGAAAGATTATTTACCTGAAACCGCGTCACAAACCGCCGGCCCTTATGTGCATATCGGCCTCGCGCCGGACGCCGCCGGTTTCCATATCTTTGAGAAAAATTTTGGCCCGACGCTGACAACGGCAGACACCGAGGGCGAACGCATTACTATCGAAGGCAGAGTCATCGACGGCTCCGGCACGCCGGTGCGCGATGTGCTGCTGGAAATCTGGCAGGCCAACGCCGCCGGGCGCTATAACCATCCCGACGACCGACAGCAGGGCAAGAAGCTGGATGCGGCGTTTCGCGGCTGGGGACGCAGCTGCTCGGACTTCACCAGCGGCGTCTGGCGCTTCGAAACCATTAAACCCGGGGCCGTGGTAGGTCGCGATGGGCGCACCATGGCGCCGCACGTTAATCTGTGGGTGGTCGCCCGCGGGATTAATATTGGCCTCAACACCCGGATGTACTTTTCCGACGAGCAGGATGCCAACCAGGTCGACCCGGTGCTGAATCTGATTGAATGGGAAGTGCGTCGCCAGACCCTCATCGCGCAGCGCGAGGTCCGCGGCGCGGAGATCGTATATCGCTTCGATATTCACCTGCAGGGCGAAAACGAAACCGTCTTCTTCGATATCTGAGTTTTTTCTTCCTTTTTCCGCCCCTGCCGGTCAGGGGCGACGCTATATGGCAAACTCAATAAAATCAACTTGTAAAATAATAATATAAAATGTTAATAATATTTTGCTATGAAGTTAACAATTTTAATCGCCCTTACTTGTCACTGGGACGCCTCTGTTTTTAACATTGATTATGCAAAAAAATGGTCTTTTCAGTCAGCGCATTCGCTTGCGCCATCTACATACTTTCGTGGCCGTCGCTCAACAGGGAACTCTTGGGCGTGCGGCTGAAACCTTAAATCTGAGTCAACCGGCTTTATCTAAAACGCTAAACGAACTGGAGCAGCTGACCGGTACCCGGCTGTTTGAGCGTGGACGCCTCGGCGCGCAGCTCACGCTGGTCGGCGAACAGTTTCTCACCCACGCGGTTAAAGTGCTCGACGCGCTCAATACCGCGGGACAGGCGCTAAACCGTAAAGAAGGCCTCAACAGCGATATCGTGCGCATCGGGGCGCTCCCCACCGCCGCGCTGGGGATCCTGCCCTCGGTGATCGGCCAGTTCCATCAGCAGCAAAAAGATATCACCCTGCAGGTGGCGACCATGAATAACACCATGCTGCTGGCCGGACTCAAATCGGGAGAAATCGATATCGGTATCGGACGGATGTCCGATCCGGAGTTGATGAGCGGGTTGAACTATGAACTGCTGTTTCTCGAATCCCTGAAGCTGGTGGTTCGTCCGGGGCATCCGCTGCTGCAGGAAACGGTTACGCTGAGTCGGGTCATGGAGTGGCCGGTGGTGGTTTCGCCCAAAGGTACGCTGCCGCGACAGAACGCCGAAACCCTGCTGCAAAGCCAGGGCTGCAAAATTCCGTCTGGCTGCATCGAGACGCTGTCGGCTTCCCTGTCGCGCCAGCTCACCGTCGATTACGACTACGTCTGGTTTGTCCCCTCCGGTGCGGTCAAAGACGACCTGCGCCGTGGGCTGCTGGCCGCGCTGCCGGTGCCCACCCAGGGCGCGGGCGAACCGATAGGTATTCTCACCCGAGTGGACGCCACGCTCACCGCGGGAACACAAACCCTGCTGAGCGCCATTCGTAAATCGATGCCCGTCTGATCGCCCTCTCCCCGACAGTTACCCGCGTCGGGGAGATCTGACCGCCTGATTTCCTTTTCGCACCCACCATATTCACCACAATAATCAATTAGTGCGAAATCATTCATTAACAATTGCGTAAATTTCTTTAACAGATCTATCATAGCCACGATTTCACCAAATGGTTCACTCGAAATCAATAACAGTAAAAAACCTGCTTTTATGAAGGTCAACATCGCTTCATTCAAAAGCCTTCACTTGAGAAATTGATTCATCTGGTTCACGCCTGTTCAGGGGTGGTTAAGGAGAAAAAATGGCAACTGGCAACGCGCCGCGAGGATTCCCCCGGGTCCTGCAGTGGCTTCTCGCCGGGCTGATGCTGATCATCGGCCTGGCTATCGGTATTCTTGGTGCAAAGCTCGCCTCCGTTGGCGGGACCTTCTATTTTGCGATTATGGGCCTGGTGATGGTTATCGCCGCGGTGCTCATTTTCCGCAGCCGTCGCGGCGGTATCATACTGTACGCGATAGCGTTTATCGCCTCGATCGTCTGGGCCATTAGCGATGCCGGCTGGACCTACTGGCCGCTGTTCTCGCGCCTGTTCGCGCTCGGCGTACTGGCCTTCCTTGCCGCGCTGGTCTGGCCGTTTCTGTCCCGGCAGCCGGCGAAAAAAGGGCCGGCGTTTGGCCTGGCAGCGGTGCTGGCGGTGGTACTGTTGGTCAGTTTCGGCTGGATGTTTAAATCCCAGCCGCTGGTCAGCGCCAGCGAGGCGGTGCCGGTTAAACCGGTCGCCGCGGGCGAGCAGCAGAAAAACTGGGCGCACTGGGGCAACACCACCCACGGCGACCGTTTCGCCGCCCTCGACCAGATTAACAAACAGAACGTTGACCAGCTGCAGGTTGCCTGGGTCGCCCACACCGGGGATATCCCGCAGAGCAACGGCTCCGGCGCGGAAGACCAGAATACGCCGCTGCAGATTGGCGATACGCTTTACGTCTGTACGCCCTACAGCAAGGTGCTGGCGCTGGATGTCGATAGCGGTAAAGAGAAATGGCGCTATGATTCAAAAGCCACCGCGCCGAACTGGCAGCGCTGCCGCGGCTTAGGCTATTACGAAGAGAGCCAGGCCCAGGCTTCCCCTGCCGCCGACACGCAGCCGGCCGCCTGCTCCCGCCGCCTGTTCCTGCCAACCACCGACGCCCGTCTGATCGCTATTGATGCCGATAACGGTAAACTGTGCGACGCCTTCGGCGACCACGGTATTGTGGACCTGAGCGTTGGCATGGGGGAAATCAAAGCGGGTTACTACCAGCAGACCTCCACGCCGCTGGTGGCGGGTAACGTGGTCGTGGTTGGCGGTCGCGTGGCGGATAACTTCTCCACCGGCGAGCCCCCGGGCGTCGTTCGCGCCTATGATGTTCATACCGGCAAACTGGCGTGGGCATGGGATCCGGGCAACCCGAACCTGACCGGCGAACCGCCGGCCGGACAGACCTACACCCGCGGTACACCGAACGTCTGGTCGGCCATGTCCTATGACGCGAAGCTGAATCTGATTTATCTGCCGACCGGTAACGCAACGCCGGACTTCTTTGGCGGCGAACGTACCGCGCTGGACGATAAATACAGTTCCTCCATCGTGGCCGTTGACGCCACGACCGGCCTGGTACGCTGGCATTATCAGACCACCCATCACGATCTCTGGGATTTCGACCTGCCTTCCCAGCCGCTGCTGTACGATCTGCCTGACGGTAAAGGCGGCACCACGCCGGTGCTGGTGCAAACCAGCAAGCAGGGCATGATCTTTATGCTGAACCGCGCCACCGGTGAACCGGTCGCCAAGGTTGAGGAACGTCCAGTCCCCGCGGGCAACGTCAAGGGCGAGCGCTACTCGCCGACCCAGCCCTACTCCGTCGGCATGCCAATGATCGGCAACGAGACGCTGACCGAGTCGGATATGTGGGGCGCGACGCCTGTCGACCTGCTGCTGTGCCGCATCCAGTTTAAAGAGATGCGTCACCAGGGCGTCTTCACCCCGCCGGGCGAGGATCGTTCGCTGCAGTATCCCGGCTCGCTGGGCGGGATGAACTGGGGCAGCGTGTCGGTTGACCCGAACAACAGCCTGATGTTCGTCAATGATATGCGCCTTGGCCTCGCCAACTATATGGTGCCGCGCGCCAAAGTGGCGAAGGACGCCAGCGGTATCGAAATGGGGATTGTGCCGATGGAGGGCACGCCGTTCGGCGCCATGCGCGAACGTTTCCTGTCACCGCTGGGCATTCCGTGCCAGAAACCACCGTTCGGCACTATGTCAGCGGTTGATTTGAAAACCGGCAAACTGGTGTGGCAGGTTCCGGTGGGCACCGTTGAGGACACCGGCCCGCTGGGGATCCGCATGCATATGCCAATCCCTATCGGTATGCCGACGCTGGGCGCCTCGTTATCAACCCAGTCCGGCCTGCTGTTCTTCGCGGGCACCCAGGACTTCTACCTGCGCGCGTTTGATACCGCCAACGGGAAAGAGATCTGGAAATCGCGTCTGCCGGTCGGCAGTCAGTCCGGCCCGATGACCTACGTATCGCCGAAAACCGGCAAACAGTACATCATCATCAACGCGGGCGGCGCTCGCCAATCGCCGGACCGCGGCGATTATATTATCGTCTACGCGCTTCCGCAGCAGAAGTAACCGTCAGGGCCCCAAACGGGGCCCTTTTTGCGGCCCGGGAACCGCCCGGTGGCGGCTGGCGCGAAAGCAAAATCATCTTCAGCCCCCCTAAGCAAGCCATTTTCATTCAGCTATGTTACTATTGCGAATGGTTATCAATAATAACAACTGAACAAGGATAATGGATGAAAAGTTCACCCTGCCGCCTGCTCGCAGGCACCTTTATGTTAGCCGCCGCCTCGGCTCAGGCGTTAAAAGCCCCGGAAGTGGACCTGCGCGATCCGACGATTTGGGAAGAGAAAGCGGCGTCTCCGCTCACCGCCAACCCACAGCCCTGCGAGGTGTTCAGCGGGCCGCACTGCGCGGTGTGGGAAGATGAGAAATCGGATATTCAGCGTGAACGGGAGCGGCGGGAACAGCGGCGATGGCAGAATGGTTATGAAAACCTGCGGCGGGAGTAATCCCTCTTAAACGATAACCCGGGCATGCCCGGGTTATTTTTCACCAGGAAAATCAATTCTCGCCGAAATGAATGACGGTACGAATGGATTTACCTTCATGCATCAGATCAAACGCTTCGTTGATTTGATCCAGCGGCATACGGTGGGTAATAAACGGATCGAGGCGAATTTTCCCCGCCATCGCCTCTTCAACCATTCCCGGCAGCTGGGTACGCCCTTTCACGCCGCCGAACGCGGAGCCGCGCCAGACGCGCCCGGTGACCAGCTGGAATGGGCGGGTTTTAATCTCCTGGCCCGCGCCGGCAACGCCGATGATGACGCTTTCGCCCCAGCCTTTGTGGCAGCACTCCAGCGCCGCGCGCATCACGTTGACGTTACCGATACACTCGAAGCTAAAGTCGACGCCGCCGTCGGTGAGTTCAACAATCACATCCTGAACCGGCTTATCGTAATCATTCGGGTTGATAAAGTCGGTCGCGCCCATCTCTTTCGCGAGAGTGAATTTTTCCGGGTTGGTATCCACCGCCAGAATGCGCCCGGCTTTCGCCTGTACCGCGCCCTGGATCACCGCCAGGCCGATCCCGCCGAGGCCGAAGACGGCGACGGTATCGCCCTCTTTTACTTTCGCCGTATTGTGCACCGCGCCGATACCGGTAGTGACGCCGCAGCCCAGCAGGCAGACTTTATCCAGCGGCGCCTGCGGGTTAACTTTTGCCAGCGAAATTTCGGCCACTACGGTGTATTCGCTGAAGGTGCTGGTCCCCATATAGTGATAAATCGGTTCACCGTTGTAGGAGAAACGGGTGGTGCCGTCCGGCATCAGGCCTTTACCCTGAGTGGCGCGCACCGCCTGGCAGAGGTTAGTTTTGCCGGATTTACAGAACTTACACTCGCGGCATTCGGCGGTATACAGAGGAATAACGTGGTCACCCGGCTGCAGGCTGGTCACGCCTTCCCCCACTTCGACGACAATCCCGCCGCCTTCATGGCCCAGTACCGCCGGGAAAACGCCTTCCGGATCGTCGCCTGAGAGGGTAAAGGCATCGGTGTGGCATACGCCGGTATGGGTGATTTTGACCAGCACTTCGCCTTTTTTCGGCGGCGCGACGTCAATCTCAACGATTGAAAGCGGCTGGCCTGGGCCAAACGCGACGGCTGCACGTGATTTCATATCTCTCTTCCTCGTGGTGATTTTATTTTAAATAGGACCGTAGCAGATGCCCGACTTCCGCCATTCTGGCGGCGCGCTGGTCTGGCGTCGTTTCGCCGCTGACCAGTTCATCCTGCAGGTGAATTTCAACCATCTCTCCCATCAGGCCGTTGGCGGCGCCGCGAATTGAGGCGATTTGTTGCAGAATGGTCATACAGGGTTCGCCGGATTCCAGCGCCCGCTCGAGCGCTTCAACCTGGCCACGGATGCGCCTTACCCGACTGAGGGCACGCTTTTTATCTTCAGGTGAATGTGGCATGGTGACGCCCTCCATATCATATAGGGGGGTATACTATATTTATTGTTGCCATGAGGCAAATGGCTTCGCCGCTTTAACCGTAGCATAGCGGCGAGAATTTGCGCTTAGTCGAGGCTAAGGATCATCGATTCACAGCGTAAGTCGGCGTTCGCCATTTTCGAATGCCAGCGCTTTTCGCCGATTGAAGTGAATCCCAGGCGCAGATAAAAACCGGCCGCGTTTGGCGTTGCATCGAGGGTAATGTGCCTGAACTTGCGTTGTTTCGCCTCTCCGATGATGGCCGCCATAATCATGCTGGCGCAGCCTTTACCCTCCCACGTCGGCAAAGTAAATATGGCTTCAACGCTACCCGCTTTGATATCCAGATAGCCGCTGGCAACTGGCTTGCCCAGCCCATCATCAACAACAAAAAACGGATTATCGCGCACCGCATGGCGGTAACCTTCAGGCATGTTGTCGGGTGTCCAGGCCTGCAGGACTTCCGCAGCATAACTTTCCCGGCAACCGTGGCGAATCGCCTGATTACGAACCTCCCAAAGGGCCGGAGCCTCTTCTGCGATGGCATGTCTGACTTTCATACCCTTCCCCTTCTTTTTTATTGTTGATAACATTTTTATCACAATTAAAGTAAAGAGAGACAAAAAAACCCGCCGAAGCGGGTTTATCGAGGTTTAGCGCCTGCGCGGCATCATCCTCAGCAGCGTGTTATCTTTCCACAAGTAGTGGTGCAACAGCGCCGCCAGCGCGTGCAGGCCAATGATAAAGTAGCCGGTATTGGCCAGCAGCTCGTGCCACGCTTTCAGGGTATCCACCAGCTCAAAGTTGCTTTCCACCGCGTGCGGCATGGTCAGGCCAAACGCGAACCACGGGTTACCGCGGTAGTACATCATGACCATGCCGATGGCCGGCAGCGCGATAAACAGCAGATAGATAACCAGATGCCCCAGATGCGCGAAGCCGGTCATCATCGGCGACGGCTTAGGCACAATTGGCGGCGCCGGGGATTTGAGACGCACCAACAGGCGCACCACCATCAGAACAAAAATAGAAATCCCGCAGGAGACGTGAATCATATTGATGACGGGTCGCGCGCTGCGGGGAAAAAAGCCCCGCAGCTCCATCGCCGCGTAAGCGCCTATCACTAAAAGAAACACCAGCCAGTGGATGCCAATTTGCAGGCCAGAATATTTATCGCGCATGAGAAACCCTTAATAAAACGGTGATATCGCCAACATAAACACCTTTTATTAAAAATTCATTAACTTTTACGTACTTATAAAAAACAATTGTCGGTTTCACGCATTTAATGCAAAAGCGGCGAGTTATCCCCGGCGCAGGAATACGGGGAACGTATACCTCGGCCTTGACGCTGTATATAATCACAGTACAATACTCCCTGCTATTATCATCAACGGGATAAAAAATGTTCGTAGAGCTGATTTATGACAAAAGAAATTTCGAGGGATTGGCCGGCGCTAAAGAGATCATTCTTAATGAACTGACGAAGCGAGTGCATCGCATTTTTCCCGATGCCGACGTCCGCGTTAAGCCGATGATGACCCTGGCTTCCATCAATACTGACGCCAGCAAGCACGAGAAGGAGCAGATCAGCCGCGCCGTGCAGGAGATGTTCGAAGAAGCCGATATGTGGATGCAGGAAGATTAACGGACGAGTGTTGAGGAAACGATGAACACTTTCAGCATAATAGCCATCCCCCTCTTTGCCGCAGCGGTGGTGATGTTGACGTTGGGGGCGACCCGGAAAAACCGTGCCTGCGCTATCGTCGGCGGCGTTTTGATGGCCGCGACCGTGGTTAACGCGGTGACCGGCATGGCGCTACAGGGCGGGTAACAGAATGAGTTTTGTCTGGTACATGGCGCTGATATGCATTGTGATAGCGTATCTTATGATGACCTTCCTCCCCGTTTAATCCCGGGTTTTCGCCTACCCGGGCTTCTTCTACCGGCGGGATCATACCCCCTTGCGCACCAGCGTTGCCGCCTGCATAAAAATCTCGTCCTCGACGCCATCCCCCTTCTGTCTGCCCAGCCTCACCAGTTCTTCAACAATGCTTTCCCGGTTGATTGGCTTCTGGCCAGAGACCAGGCCAATAACCGCCGCGCCAATGGCAAGACCAATCAGCCCCGTTTGCTCTTCTTTGTTCTTCATCGTTCCGCTCCGTTATGCCCGAAAAAAGTTTAGCAGCCGCATCAGCGACTGCAACCCGGGCCTCCACGGGGGTTGATACCCGCGGAATCGTCTTCAAAAGCAGTACGGATTCCGGGTCAGGCAAAGCCTGTCTCCGGCTCGTTAGCCCGTTGAGGGACGCTAAAAAGTGTGAAGTTGATCAAAAACAACAAAATGACGGGCCGAGAGGCGTATTGGTATTACGTCCGCGCCGGGGCAGCCCGGCGCGAGAAGCGATTGTTACCACCCGATGATTAAAAGGAGAAATCAGCATGATCACTTACGATCGTAACCGCAATCCTATTACAAACGGCAGCCAGGTGATGATTAACGGGACGGGTAAAACCGGTAAAATTATCGCTATCCACGCGACGGGCTTAACGCCAGCCCAGCTGCGCCGTAATAAGACAGTCGAAGTGGAAGGGACGGAAGGTAAGTTCGAGCCCGTTGAACTGATCCGCCTTGGTCTCCACTAAGGAAGCGCAAGCCGCCGCGGCATCAGCCAGACGCCGAATATCGGCTGGCGACGCCGGGCGGTTCCCTACCGGCGCTCGGCGCCATGGCTGGTCTTCGCCTGATACATGCGCCGGTCCGCCACCGCAACGATCTCATTGAGGCTATGATGCGTTGCAGGGTCGTATTCAACGCAGCCCCAGGAAAAGGCCAGCTGCCACGGATTGCCCGCCTGTTGATTATATTCAGCAACGTTATTGCTTAGCTGCGCCATCGCGATGCCCGCCGCCTGCTGGGCAGTATTAGCAAGCAGGATAATAAACTCATCTCCGCCCTGCCTGGCAATGATATCCGACTCCCGGAAGGTGGCTTTCATCAAATCAGCCATCGCCGTCAGGGCTTTATCCCCCTGTTCATGACCCCAGGTATCGTTAATCAGCTTAAAGCGATCGAGATCGATAAATACGAGGCTCGCCGGTTCATTGCGCCGCCTGGCCGTCAGCAGCGCGTACTCCGCTAACGACATAAAACCCCGGCGGTTGAACAGCCCCGTCAGCTCATCGGCGGTCGCCGCGTCGAGCACCTTGAATTCATCTTCAACGATGGCGGCCAGGTCGCTTAATATTTGTATCTCATGCACGGAAAAGGCGCGCGGCTTGTGGTCCATCAGGCAGAACGCGCCGACCGTCGCGCCGTCAGGCAGCTGTACCGGGTATCCGGCATAAAAGCGGATAAAAGGCGCTTCCGTGACCAGCGGGTTATCGTGAAAGCGCAGATCCTGCTGCAGGTCATTAACGATTAAAGGGTCGGTCTGCAGAATAGTATGCGCGCAGAACGTGATATCCCTCGGCAGGGTATCGACTTCAAGTCCGGCGCAGGATTTAACATGCAGGGTATTTTCTCCCACGAGGCTAACCGACGCCACCGGCAGATCGTAGAGCGTACGCGCAAGCCGGGTCAGGCGATCGAAACGCTCTTCTTTTCCGCTATTAAGTAATCCGGATGCCCGCAGCGATTGCAGGCGACGCAGTTCATCGGGATGGAGTCCGGCTAATTTCAATTTTTCTCTCTTACGTTATCAGGATAGATGACGCTGCGCTTACCATTGAAGCGCACATCAGGCTGTTAACAGACGATTCACATTTGTTGTCTCATGAGTTAAGCATATATCGCTGACTCGTCAAACGAGACATCAGGTTCGTTCCGTCGCGGCCCACTCCCTCAGCCTCTCTTTCAGCCACTGGCTCGCGCCGCGCTGCCCGCTCCGCTTGTGGGAATAGATTTTCACTTCAAACGGCGGAACCTCAAACGGTAATTCAAAGACCTTCAGCGTCGCCGCGTCAGTCATTTTTGCCGCGGCAGAGCGCGGTATCGCCATAAGCAGTTCACTTTGCGCAATAATAGCTGGCGCGCTCAGCATAGAGGGGGTTTTGATGGTGATATGCCGCGAGAAGCCCATTTTCGCAAGCTGCACGTCGAGAACGCCCTGGCTTTCATTCCACGGGGTGACTACCAGATGCCGTGCTGCCAGGTAGTCCGCCAGCGTGAGCCGGGATCGCCTGGCGCTGCTTATCGCAACATAATCATCTTTCAGCCAGCAAATCTCATCCAGCTCCGGATGCTCTGCTTCATCCAGCGCGCTAAATCCCAGCGCTAAATCCACCTCGCCGGCCAGCAGTTCCGTCAGCGCCGGGCTGTGCGGCAGATAGCGCAGTTCGAAACGCAGGCCTGGCGCCTGCTGCTGTAGCCTGGGCATCAGCGTCGGGAAAACGCACTGCGCGGTGAAGTCCGTGATCGCTATCTGTAGGCAGTCGGTACTGGCTGAGGCCACAAACTTCGGCTGCGGAGTAAGCTCCTGATCTAAAAACTTGAGCGCCGAAGCGATGGAAGGCGCGAGCTGGGTGGCGTAAACGCTGGGGCACATACGATGACCTTCGCGATAGAAAAGCGGGTCGTTGAGCGCGGCGCGCAGTCTGGATAGCGCGTGGCTTAACGCTGATGTGCTCATCGCCAGCTCTTCCGCCGCCAGGCGGACCGAACGATAGCGGTAGACCGCCTCAAATACCGGCAGCAGATTCAAATCAAGACGGCGAAGCGCAGGATGCATAATATTCATCATTGGGTGATTTCATTGCACTTAATTCTTCTAACCTTAACGTTTATGCTTGGCGGTATCAAACTCACGATGGCACAACAGGTACTCCAATGAATATGACCATTCGTCAGGCCCGCCCGGCGGACGCAAAAGCAATTTATGACATGATTTACGAGCTTGCGGTTTATGAAAAAGCGCCGGAGCAGGTGGTCACCACGGTAGATGAAATCCAGGCATCGCTTTTCGCCAGCGACAGCAAAACGGAAGCGCTAATCTGCGAGATTGACAATAAGGTTGCCGGGTACGCGGTGTTCTTCACCAGCTATTCCACCTGGCTCGGTCGAAACGGCATCTATATGGAAGATCTGTACGTCACTCCCGAATTTCGCGGCCGCGGCGCTGGAAAAGCGCTATTGCGAACCATCGCTCAGCTGGCGGTAAAAAGAGAGTGCGGTCGCCTGGAGTGGAGCGTGCTCGACTGGAACCAGCCGGCCATTGATTTTTATCTGAGCATTGGCGCCGTTGCGCAAAGTGAGTGGGTTCGCTATCGCCTTGACGGCGCCGCGCTTGCCGCTTTTGCTGAACGGGGCGGGAACGCCGAATAATCGGCCACCCGGCGGGCCCTTCCAGGGCCCACCTTTTCAATCCCTTGCCAATATGCCCGCGGCGTATAAAGCTGAAACAAAAAATTATTAACCCTTAACGCCCCGCCCACAACCCGCCGAATTTATTCACTTTTCCGTACGCGTTTTTATCAGCATTTAACGGCGCCGGAAAAATCGTTGGTTGCCCTATCCCGCCAGCTGAACTAAGCCTGGAGAAGTTTTCACCTGACAGTTCAACTGACCTGGAGATTCTTCATGAGTAAACTCGGGATTAATGGATTTGGGCGTATTGGACGTTTAGTACTGCGCCGATTACTGGAGGTTAATAGTCCTTTAGAGGTCGTCGCCATCAACGACCTCACCTCCCCTAAGGTACTGGCCTACCTGCTTAAGCATGATTCTAACTACGGGCCTTTCCCGTGGAGCATCGATTTTACTGAAGATGCGCTTATCGTTGACGGCAAAAAAATTACCGTTTATGCCGAAAAAGAGGCTCAGCATATTCCGTGGAAAGCGGTCGGTGCCGAGCTGATCGTCGAGTGTACGGGTTTTTATACCTCCGCGGAAAAAGCGCAAGCTCATCTGACCGCCGGCGCTAAAAAAGTGCTTATCTCCGCGCCCGCTGGCGATATGAAAACCATTGTCTATAACGTTAACGACGACACGCTGGAGGCAAACGATACGATTATTTCCGTGGCCTCCTGCACCACCAACTGCCTGGCGCCGATGGCGAAAGTGCTGAATGACGCCTTTGGTATTAAGGTGGGGACCATGACTACGATTCACGCCTATACCGGTACGCAATCGCTGGTTGACGGCCCCCGCGGCAAAGATCTACGCGCTTCCCGCGCGGCGGCGGAAAATATCATTCCGCATACAACCGGGGCGGCGAAAGCCATCGGGCTGGTTATTCCAGCGCTTAGCGGCAAGCTGAAGGGCCACGCCCAGCGCGTACCGACGAAAACCGGGTCGGTGACTGAGCTGGTGTCGGTGCTGGAGAAAAAGGTCTCCGCTGAAGAAGTCAATCAGGCGATGAAAAACGCGGCGACGAACAACGAATCATTCGGTTACACCGAAGAGGAGATCGTCTCGTCGGACGTGATTGGCAGCCATTTCGGTTCCATTTATGACGCCACGCAGCTGGAGATTGCCGAGGTTGGCGATCTCCAGCTGGTGAAAACCGTCTCCTGGTACGATAACGAGTATGGCTTCGTTACCCAGCTTATCCGCGTGCTGGATAAGTTCGCCAAATAAACCCCGGGGGCGGCGCAACGCGCCTTGCCCGGGCTACAGGTACGTGCGGCCTGCGTTTGGGTAGCCCGGGTAAGGCGTCAGCCGCGACCCGGGAGGCGGTCTGCGGGCTGGGTAGCCCGGACAGATGCGCAGCATCGCCTCCGGGAAGCCCACCGGTTCTCTGCTGACTCAGGCCTGCAGATAGACCACCTGGGTTTGCAGATACTCATTCAGACCATGACGCCCGTCGGCGCCGCCGATGCCCGATTTACGCCATCCGGCATGGAAACCCTGCATCGCTTCGAAATTCTCGCGATTAATATAGGTTTCACCAAACTTCAACCCTTTGATCGCCTTCATCGCGACGTTCAAATCGCGGGTATAGATTGACGACGTCAGCCCGTAATCGCTGTCGTTGGCCATCGCCAGCGCTTCTTCAAGGGTATCAAACGCCACCACCGGCAGCACCGGGCCGAACGTCTCTTCATGCACGATATCCATCTCCTGGCGCACGTCCAGCAGCAGCGTCGGCGGATAGAAATAGCCCTTACCCGTCACCGCTTTCCCACCCAGGACAACGCGCGCGCCCTGGGCCACCGCTTTCGCCACCTTCTGCTCCACGCGCTCCAGCGCGGCGGCGTTAATCAACGGTCCCATTGCGATATCGTCGCGAGACGCCGGATCGCCAAACTGCACCGCCTTCAGCGCTTCACCCAGACGGTTAACGAAGCGATCGTAAATGCCCTTTTGCACATAGACGCGCTCAACGCAGTTACACACCTGCCCGCTATTAATGACGCGAGAATCCACCACTGCCTTAACCGCCAGCTCAAGATCCGCATCGTCCATCACGATAGCGGGCGCTTTACCGCCCAGCTCCAGACACACTTTGGTGATGTTTTTCGCCGCCGCGGCCATAATCTTCTCGCCCGCGGCGACGCTGCCGGTCATGCTGACCATCGCCACTTTCGGATTGCTCGCCAGCTCCTGGCCCACGGTTTCGCCGCGCCCCAGCACCAGGTTAAAGACCCCTTTCGGCAGGCCGATATCATGGACGATTTGCGCAAAAGCGATGGCGTTATTCGGCGTAAATTCACTCGGTTTAATCACGATGGTATTACCGGTAATGAGCGCCGGCGCCAGCTTGCGGGCAATCAGGAAGAACGGAAAATTCCACGGCAGAATGCCGGTGGTCACGCCCAGCGCGCGCTTGAATACCAGAATATTTTCCCCCGGCCGGTCGCTCTGTACAATTTCACCTTCATAACGGCGCGCCCATTCGGCCATATAATCCAGATAATCGGCGGTAAAGGAGACCTCCACCGCGGCCAGCTGCTGTATTTTTCCGCCCTCGGCGACGATCAGCGCGGCGATCTCCTCGGCCCGCTCGCGGATACCGGCAGCGATTTTGCGCAGCCACCCCGCTCGCTCAATCGCCGGCAGGGCTTCCCAGCCCGGCTGCGCGCGCTCAGCGGCCAGAATCGCGCGCCGGGCATCTTCCGCGCTGCCGTCGGGAATACGCGAAAGCAGCGCTTCCGTCGCCGGATTGATCACATCAATCCATGCATCACCGCGGCCGGGTTCAAACTGGCCGTCAATATACATAGGGTGTTGAACGGGTGCTGTCATGGTCTGCTCCTCAGGATTATTGTTTTTAACAGGTGAACTAGATGTTAAAAATTATCGTCCATCAGGCAAAGGGACAGCATGAGCGCTTGTTTTTGTGAGATATTTCATAAAAACAGAGCAACCCGGGGCGTAAAGAATCACAATTCAATAACAGATGATGCCCGTTTGCGATATCGCTAACGCAAACGGGCAAGATGAGAGTTACCGGCTAATAGGTCCTGCGTTCGAAGGGGAAACGCGGGCTGGCTATCATGGCATGCCGCGCCATCTTCTAAGCCAGCTGACGCGCGCTTAGCGCATCGGAGAGCAGGCGGTCGTCGCGCAGCGTCTGCCACGCCTGAGCGATGTACGGCGGAATATCCACATGAGCGATAAATCCCTTACCCTGGGGGCCGTAGCCCTGCGGGTTATCCGCCAGCCGCGGCAGTTCACCGAGGATCAGCGCCAGATAGCGCCCCACCGGCCACAGACCCGCCTCTTTCCCGCTGAACGTGACGCCGTCACGCCCGTTACACAACACCGGTGAACAGCCCGGCGCGCTGTACCACGTCGGCGCACGCGGGTCGTCTTGCCAGACGCGGGCAAATGTCGCCATCGTTCGCCGCTGCATGGTCGGATCCTGAACCACCACCCCCGTACGGTGCGCAATGCCGTTGTGCTCCAGCATCTGCCGGGTAAAACGCGCGTTCTCGCCGCAGTTGGTGGAGCGGTCTTCCACCACGATTCGTTGGCGCGGAATCGCCCAGAACTGATGGGCAATGTCGGCCAGAATATGCGCCTCGGCGCGATCGTCTACCGGAATGGTGCGATAGCGCGGGTCATTCAGCACCGACTGGTATAAAAACGAGGTGGAGTGGCCGATACCGCCGCTGATCAGCAGAGGAACGGCGTGATGCGCCGCCAGCCGGCAGGCGAAATCAATGGTCGGGATCACCGCATTGCCTGCCAGCACCACCAGCTCTATTTGCGGATCCTGCGGTAAATCATCCTGCGCCAGCCAGGCCCCCAGCTGGTTCGCCGCGGCCAGTACCGCCTCCGGCAGCGATGGAAAATGCTCTGACATGTTCTCTCCTTTTAGCGTTCTTAGCCTGACATTACCGGCCACCATCTTAGACGGTACAGCGTACTTTGGGGTAATAAAGTGCGAACAGAACACCCACGCCTGTTAAGCAACAAAGTCAACACATATACATAGCGTTTTATTCACTTTTTGAAGAGGGTCAAGATTCTGATAAATAGAGATAAAGGGTCACAACTACGGCTTTAATGCACAAAGATGCATATTCATCCATTGATGACCTTGTTTTCCGTTTTTTTATTCATAAAAAGCCGAACCCCAGCCGCAACGACAGCATATTCTGCATTTTTGCCAAATACCGTCCCATTAAATTGGTGATAACATTCTCGTTACAGAGTTTATAGCTGTACCTTTCCACGGTTAACAAAATAATTATCACTGCGAAACAGGACTCTTATGGAAAAGTTATCTTACGCTTCTGAAAGTAGTACATCTCCATGGACCACCTACCTGCGTCAAATCGATCGCGTTGCGCCCTATCTCGGCGATCTCGCCTACTGGATTGAAACCCTGCGCCATCCGAAACGCGCGCTGATCGTTGATATTCCGGTACAAATGGATGATGGCACTATCCGCCACTTCGAAGGCTACCGCGTCCAGCACAACCTCTCGCGTGGACCGGGTAAAGGCGGCGTGCGCTACCATCCGGATGTCGATTTGAATGAAGTGATGGCGCTTTCAGCCTGGATGACCATCAAGTGTGCGGCAGTCAATATTCCCTACGGCGGCGCCAAGGGCGGTATCCGCGTCGACCCGTTCTCGCTATCAGAGGGTGAACTGGAACGTTTGACCCGTCGTTATACCAGCGAGATCGGCATTATCATCGGGCCGCAAAAAGATATTCCGGCGCCGGACGTTGGTACCAACGGTAAAGTGATGGCCTGGATGATGGATACTTACTCCATGAACCACGGCACCACCATCACCGGCGTGGTCACCGGCAAGCCTATTCACCTCGGCGGTTCGCTGGGCCGTGAAAAAGCCACCGGCCGCGGCGTATTCGTCACCGGTCGCGAAGTGGCTCGCCGCAGCGGTATCGAAATCGAGGGTGCCAAAGTCGCGCTGCAGGGTTTTGGTAACGTGGGCAGCGAAGCGGCCCGCCTGTTCGCAGGCGTCGGCGCGCGGATTGTGGTGATTCAGGACCACACCGCCACGCTGTATAACGAGGGCGGCATTGATATGGCCGCGCTGACCGCATGGCAGGCGGAGAACAAGCAAATTGCCGGCTTCCCGGGCGCCCGCGAAATTGACAAAGAAGCGTTCTGGACGACGCCGATGGATATTCTGATCCCGGCGGCGCTGGAAGGTCAGATTACGCGCGAGCGCGCGGAAACCCTCAGCTGCAAACTGGTGCTTGAAGGCGCTAACGGCCCGACCTATCCGGAAGCGGACGACGTGCTGGCCGAGCGCGGTATCGTGGTGGTGCCGGACGTTATTTGTAATGCCGGCGGCGTCACCGTGAGCTACTTCGAATGGGTGCAGGATATGGCCAGCTTCTTCTGGAGCGAAGAAGAGATCAACGCCAAAATGGACCGTATCATGACCGATGCGATCGTTCACGTTTACGAAAAAGCGGTGGAAAAAGCGTGCTCTTTGCGTACCGCCGCCTATATCGTGGCCTGTGAGCGAATTCTGATGGCGCGTAAAGATCGCGGTATTTATCCGGGATAAAATCCCCCTTCTCAGCCCGGTTAATGCCGGGCTGAGACCAGAACTCTCTTCCCCCCTCCCAAAGCTTCTTCCACAATAAACGCACATACCGTTAACCTGTTTTTATCAATCAGGCTTGAATTCTCGTTCTGGTCAGGCAAAAATCATTAGAGCTCTAACGATATTGCAGACTGACCTATGGATAACCGACAGCTTAACTTTTCCCATCTTTTATATCTGACCGCCCACCACTGGCGCCTGGCGGTCAACCGTCGGCTCAAGGACCTTGGCATGAGCCAGGCCAGCTGGGTCGCCGTTTCCGCCATCGCGCGTAACGAAAAGCCGCTATCGCAAAGCGAGCTGGCCCAGGAGCTCGGCGTCGAAAGCGCAACCCTCGTACCGCTGCTCAACCGGCTGGTCGATCTCGGTCTGGTCGAGCGGGTGAAAACCGAACGCGACAAGCGTAAACGACTGCTGATCGCTACCGCCAAAGGCCTTGAGGTGTATCAGCAGGTGAAAACGGTGGCCGATGATTTGCGGGAGGAGATCCTTACCGCCATTACCCCCGAAGAGCAGCGGCAGACGCAGCGGGTACTGGAGAAGCTGCTGCGCGAGGTTGAGAAAAAATAATGCCGCGTCGTCACGCTAATCCCTATGTTCCTCACGACTGGGCCCCGCACGAAAAACCGGCGATCCTCGGCTCGCCGTCGACCCCCATCCACAGTACGCCAAAACGTATTGCCTACGGGATCGTCGGGCTGCTGGTCTGCCTGACGGGCGCGCTCGGCAACGCGGTGGTGACCGCCAATCTTCAGCTGTTGCAGGGTACCTTTGCCGCCTGGTCAACCGAGATTGCCTGGCTCCCGGCGGTCTACGTGATGACCAACGTCTCCATCAACCTGCTGCTGGTGAAGTTTCGCCAGCAGTTCGGCCTGCGCGCTTTTACCGAGGGTTTTCTCGTTCTCTACGTGCTGGTGACCTTTTTCCACCTGTTCGTCAACGACCTCAGTTCAGCGCTGATGGTGCGCGCCGCCCACGGCATGGTAGCCGCAGCGCTAAGCTCGCTGGGGATTTATTATCAGGTACAGGCCTGGCCCGCCCGCCATCGGCTCAAAGCGCTGACCATCGGCATCACCGGTTCATCCCTGGCGATCCCGCTGGCGCGCCTGTTCTCAACCGAGCTGCTGCAAATCGACGAGTGGCGCGGGCTGTACTTCTTTGAGCTGGGGCTGGCGCTGGTGTCGCTGGCCTGCGTGATCGCCCTCAAGCTGCCGCCAAGCGATCGTAAAAAGGTGTTTGAGAAGAAAGACTTCATCACCTTCTTCCTGCTAGCGCCGGGGATGGCGCTGGTCACCGCGGTGCTGTCGCTGGGACGACTGGACTGGTGGTTTGAAGCGCCGTGGATCGGCTGGGCACTGGCGGGCGCGGTGGTGCTGATTGTCTCCGCGATTGCCTTTGAGCATAACCGCAGCAACCCGCTGCTCAATATCAAATGGCTCTCCAGCGGCAGTATTCTGCGTCTCGGGCTGATTATGCTGCTGATCCGCATCGTGCTGGCGGAGCAGAATACCGGCGTTATCGGCTGGCTGCAGTACGTCGGTTTGCAGAATGAACAGATGACCAACCTGGCATGGTCAATTTTCGCCGGGATCGTCTGCGGCATCGTCGCCAGCTGCCTGACGCTCAACCCGCAGCGCCTCTACTGGCCCACCGCCACGGCGCTGGCGTTGATTATGGTTGCCTCGCTGCTCGACAGCCAGTCGACGATCCTCACGCGACCGGAGCAGCTGATGTTCAGCCAGTTTCTGCTGGGCTTCGGCAGCGCCTTTTTCCTCGCCCCGGCGATGCTGGCGGGGATTGGCGGCGTCATTGCCGACCAGCGCAACCTGGTGAGCTTCTCGGTGCTGTTCGGCATGAGCCAGAATATCGGCGGCCTGCTGGGTTCCGCTATTCTCGGCACCTTTCAGACCTGGCGGGAGAAGTTTCACTCCAGCCAGCTCGCCGATCAGCTCACCACGCTCAATCCGCTGATTACCGAGCGTTTGCAGCAGTACAGCCAGATGTATCAAAGCCAGATTGGCGACAGCACGTTGCTCAACGTTCAGGCCACCACGCTGCTGCAAAACGCCGCCACCCTGCAGGCCAATATTCTCGCTTACAATGATACCTATCTGCTGACGGCGGCGATTTCAGCCGCCACGCTGGTATGGGTTTTCTGGCGCTTAATAAGATTACGTATTACCGCTCGTATCGCGCTGAAGCGCGCGACGGGAAGCAAATAAAAATTTTCACTCTGGAGTTATTATGAGTCAGCAGGATGCGGCCAAACAGCAGGCCAATACCCGAAATAATATTCGCATCGTCTCTATTTTTACCGCCGCCGCCATTGGCATCGTTGGCGTACTGGTTATTCTCTACGCCTGGCAGCTGCCGCCGTTTACCCGAGAAAGCCAGTTTACCGATAACGCCTACGTTCGCGGGCAAACCACGTTTATCAGCCCGCAGGTCAACGGTTATATCACCGAGGTTAAGGTCCAGGATTTTAATCAGGTAAAAGCCGGCGACGTGCTGTTTCAAATCGACGACCGCATCTATAAGCAGCGCGTCCATCAGGCGGAAGCTCAGCTGGCGATGAAAGAGGCGGCGCTGAAGAACAATCAGCAGCAGCGTAAAAGCGCCGAAGCGGTCATCACCCGTAACGAAGCGGCGCTGCAAAACGCCCGCGCGCAGAATCTGAAAACCCAGGCGGATTTAAAACGCGTTCAGGAGCTGACCGCCGACGGCTCGCTATCGATTCGCGAACGCGATTCCGCCCGCGCCAGCGCGGCGCAGGGCACCGCGGATATCGAGCAGGCCAAAGCAACGCTGGAGATGTCGCGCCAGGATTTGCAATCAACCATCGTTAATCGTGACTCGCTGCTCGCCGACGTCGCCAATGCGAAAGCCGCGCTGGAGCTGGCGCAGATAGACCTGCAAAACACCCGTATTATCGCGCCGACGGACGGTCAGCTTGGGCAAATCTCCGTTCGCCTTGGCGCATACGTGACCGCCGGGACGCATTTGACCTCGCTGGTGCCGCCGCAGCACTGGCTGATCGCTAACCTGAAAGAGACCCAGCTGGCCCAGGTGCGCGTCGGACAGCCGGTGACCTTTACCGTGGATGCGCTGAACAGCGAGAAATTCACCGGTACGGTGCAGAGCATCTCCCCGGCGACCGGCGTGGAGTTCAGCGCTATTTCGCCGGATAACGCCACCGGTAACTTTGTCAAAATCGCCCAGCGCATTCCGGTACGCATCGCCGTTGATGAGGGGCAGAAAAACGGCCAGCGCCTGCGGCCGGGCATGTCGGTGCAGGTCACCATCGATACCCGCGCGGAGGAGCAGCAATGATCCGTCCGCTCGCTCTCGCCGTTATGCTTGCGCTGGCCGGCTGCCAGTCCGCCGACGTTCAACGGGCCGCGCCCGGGCTGCAGATCCCCGCCGCCTGGCGGGCGGATGTCGGCCCCTCCAGCCCGGTTGAGGGGGTGTGGTGGCGCAACTTCCACGACAGTACGCTCAATCTCTACGTTGACCAGGCGCTGCGCTACAACAGCGACGTGCTGATAGCCCGCGAACGGGTCAACGAGTACCAGGCGCGGGCTTACGCCGCCGATAGCAGCCTGTTTCCCTCCCTTGACGCCGGATTGACCGGCACCCGCGCGCGGTCCCAGTCGGCCGCTACCGGCCTGCCTGTCCACAGTACGGTGTATAAAGGCGCGCTAACCGCCAGCTACGATGTTGATCTCTGGGGCGCAAACCGCAGCGCCGCCAGCGCGGCGCAAGCCAGCCTGGAGGCGCAAAAGGCGGCTGCCGCAGCGGCGAATCTGACCGTCGCCTCTTCGGTGGCGGCCGGCTATATCACCCTGCTCTCGCTGGATGAACAGCTGCGGGTGACGCAGCAAACGTTAAAATCGCGCGAAGATGCCTTCAACCTGGCGAAGCGCCAGTTTGAGACGGGCTATACCTCACGCCTGGAGCTGATGCAGGCGGACTCCGAACTGCGCTCCACGCGCGCGCAAATTCCGCCGCTGCGCCACCAAATCGCCCAGCAGGAAAATGCGCTCAGCCTTCTGCTCGGCGCCAATCCGGACGCCGTTAAGCGCAACGCGTTCGCGCAGCTGTCGCCGCTATCGCTACCTTCCCAGCTGCCGTCAACCCTGCTCAACCGCCGACCGGATATCGTTCAGGCCCAGCGTCAGCTGGTGGCCGCCGACGCTACCCTGGCGTCATCGCAGGCGCAGCTGCTGCCGTCCATTAACCTTACCGCCACCGGCAGCCTGCAGGATCGCACCCTGCCCGACCTGCTGGATAATCCGCTACGCTTATGGAGCCTCGGCGGCAGCATTCTGGCGCCGCTGCTCAACCGCCAGGCGCTGAATGCCCAGGTGGACGTTTCGATGGCCCAGCGCAATCAGGCGCTGTTTAGCTATGAGAAAACGGTACGCGGCGCGTTTAAAGAGGTGAATGACAGTCTCGATGCCATCGGCCGCTACGGCGAGCAGCTGGCGGAGCTGCAGGCGCAGGAGAAGGTGGCCCAGGAGACGCTGCGCATCGCGCAAAACCGCTATCGCAACGGCTACTCCTCCTATCTGGACGTGCTGGACGCCCAGCGCACGCTGTTTTCCACCCAGCTCAGCGTGGTACAGGTGAAAAACAACCTGCTGCTGGCGCAAGTTGATTTGTACCGGTCGCTGGGAGGCGGCTGGTCTGATTCATCAGGGATGTAATACGGGAAATCTGACATGCAACAACAGTGGTCGGCAGTAGATAATTATCTCGTGACAGCGTTAATCCCCACCGATCCGCTACTCAGCCAGGTTCTGGAGAATAACCAGCGCGCCGGGCTTCCGGCTATCGACGTTGCCGCTAATCAGGGGCAGTTTCTGGCCCTGCTGGTGCGCATGACGGGCGCCAGACGCATCCTCGAGATTGGCACGCTCGGCGGCTACAGCACCATCTGGATGGCCCGGGAATTGCCCGCCGATGGCGAATTACTTACCCTGGAGGCCGACGCGCATCATGCCGCCGTCGCCCGCGAGAACCTGCGCCTGGCGGGCGTGGACGATCGCGTTGCGGTGCTGGAAGGTCCGGCGCTGACCAGCCTCGAAACGCTGGGAGAGCGCCCGCCGTTCGATCTCATTTTTATCGATGCGGATAAGCCCAATAATCCCCACTATCTGCGCTGGGCGTTACGCTATTCCCGTCCGGGGACAGTGATTGTGGGCGATAACGTGGTGCGCGATGGCGAAGTGACGAATCCGGAGAGCGCGGATGACCGGGTGCAGGGCGTCAGAGCGTTTATCGACATGATGGGCAGCGACCCGCGACTGACGGTCACGGCCCTGCAAACCGTGGGCAGCAAAGGCTGGGATGGGTTCACCCTCGCGTGGGTGAACGCCTGACGCTATCCACCTTCCCCGGCAGCCTGCGCCACCGGGGAAAGCTTCGGCCTAGGCCGTAATCTGCTCCATTGCCTGCAGTACCCGCTTGTCGGAAATCGGATACGGCGTGCCGAGCTGCTGGGCGAACAGGCTGACGCGCAGCTCTTCAATCATCCAGCGGATCTCCTGCACGTCGTCATCCTGACGGCGCTGAGGCGGCAGCTTATTCAGCCACTGCTGCCACGCCTGCTGGATGCTCTCCACTTTAAGCATCTGCGCGCGGTCGCGGTGCGGATCGATGGCCATTTTCTCCAGCCGTTTTTCAATCGCCTGCAGATAGCGCAGCGTGTCTCCAAGGCGGCGGAAGCCGTTACCGGTGACGAAACCGCGATACACCAGCCCGCTCATCTGCGATTTGATATCCGACAGCCCCAGCGCCATGGTCATATCGACGCGACCTTTCAGGCGTTTATTGATGTTGAACACCGCGGTCAGGATCTGCTCAACCTGTTTGGCGATCTCCACCACCGTCTCGTTGAGCTCAGCGCGCACTTTTTCATGCAGCGCGGCAAAGCCCTCCTCGCTCCACACCGGGCCACCCGCTTCATCGATCAGCTTATCGACGCCGCAGGAGATACAGTCATCGATCAGATCCAGCACCTTGCCGTAGGGGTTGAAATAGAGCCCCAGCTTGGCTTTATTCGGCAGCTTCTCATGCAGATATTTAATCGGCGATGGGATATTCAACAGCAGCAGGCGGCGCAGGCCGCGCCACATCTCCTGCTGCTGCTCCAGCGGATTATCAAACAGCTTGATGGCCACGCTGTCGCGTTCGTCCACCAGCGCCGGCCAGGCCTTAACTTTATAGTTGCCGCGCTTCTGCTCGTAGCTCTCCGGCAGGCGGCCAAAGCTCCAGATATGCAGCCCGCTCTGCTCTATACCGTCATCGGCGACTGCGGACAGCGTCTCCTGTACCTTGCCTTTCAGGGCATCTTTCAGATCCTGCAGCGAGCGCCCTTCCTGTAGCTTCTTATTTTTGTCGTCCACCACCCGGAAAGTGATTTTCAGGTGATCGGGCACCTGATCCCACTGCCAGGCCTCGCGGTCAATAGTCACGCCGGTCATCCGCCGCAGTTCGCGCTCAAGGGAATCCAGCAGCGGCAGCTCCAGCGGCGTCGCGCGGCCGAGAAACGCTTCCGCGTAGTTTGGCGCCGGGACAAAATTGCGGCGCACCGGCTTCGGCAGCGATTTAATCAGGGCGATAATCAGCTCCCGGCGCAGACCGGGGATCTGCCACTCAAACCCGGCCTCTTCCACCTGGTTGAGCAGCGGCAGCGGAATATGCACCGTCACGCCGTCGGCATCTGCGCCCGGCTCGAACTGATAGGTCAGACGCAGCTTGAGGTTGCCCTGATGCCAGAAGTTCGGATAGTCGAGCTTGCTGACCTGCTCCGCGCCTTCCTTAATCAGCATGCTCTTTTCAAAGTTGAGCAGATCCGGCGTCTCGCGGCTGGCCTGCTTCCACCATTTATCAAAGTGGCGCGCGGAGATGACGTCATGGCTGATGCGCTGGTCGTAGAACTCAAACAGCGTTTCGTCATCGACGAGAATGTCGCGACGGCGCGATTTATGCTCCAGCTCTTCAATTTCGTTGCGCAGCTTCAGGTTTTCGCGGAAGAAAGCGTGGCGAGTCTGCCAGTCGCCCTCCACCAGCGCGTGGCGGATAAACAGTTCGCGGCACAGCGCCGGGTCAATCTGGCTGTAGTTGACCTTGCGGGCAGCGACAATCGGCAGGCCGTAAACGGTCACCTTCTCCGTCGCCATCACCGCGCCCTGCCCGCGCTCCCAGTGGGGTTCGCTGTACGAGCGTTTGATCAGATGCTGCGCCACCGGCTCGACCCACTCCGGCTCAATGCGCGCGGCGATGCGCCCCCACAGGCGGCTGGTTTCCACCAGTTCGGCGACCATCGTCCATTTCGGCGGCTTTTTAAACAGCCCCGATCCGGGGAAGATGGAGAAGCGAGCGTTGCGCGCGCCGGTAAACTCCTGCTTGTCGGCGTCTTTCATACCGATGTGCGACAGCAGACCGGTCAGCAGCGCGGTGTGAATTTCGCGATACTCCGCCGGCTCGCTATTGACCGGCAGGCCGAGCTCTTTGACCACCTGACGCAGCTGGGTGTAGATATCCTGCCACTCGCGCACGCGCAGGTAGTTGAGAAAATCAACCCGGCACTGGCGGCGGAACTGATTCGAGGAGAGCGCTTTTTGCTGCTCGCCCAGGTAGTTCCACAGGTTGACGAACGCCAGGAAGTCGGACTCTTTGTCGTGGAAGCGGCGGTGTTTCTCGTCGGACGCCTGCTGCTTGTCCATTGGCCGCTCGCGCGGATCCTGAATAGAGAGCGCCGAGGTGATAATCATCGCCTCGCGCACGCAGCCGTGTTTTTGCGCTTCCAGTACCATGCGCGCCAGACGCGGGTCCACCGGTAGCTGGCTCAGCTGGCGGCCCATCGGCGTCAGCTTATAGGCGGTCTGCTGTTCGTCAGTAGTAATCGCTCCCAGCTCTTCCAGCAGGCGCACGCCGTCCTGAATATTGCGTTTGTCCGGCGCTTCAACGAACGGGAACGCGGCAATATCGCCGAGCCCGAGCGCGGTCATTTGCAGAATAACCGACGCCAGGTTGGTGCGCAGAATCTCCGGGTCAGTAAACTCCGGACGCGACAGGAAGTCGTCTTCAGAATAAAGACGAATACAGATCCCTTCGGAGACGCGGCCGCAGCGGCCCTTACGCTGGTTAGCCGACGCCTGGGAAACCGGCTCAATCGGCAGGCGCTGTACTTTAGTCCGGAAGCTGTAGCGGCTGATACGCGCGGTGCCTGGATCGATAACGTACTTGATGCCCGGCACGGTCAGCGAAGTTTCCGCGACGTTGGTGGCCAGCACGATCCGCCGCCCGCTGTGGGCCTGGAACACGCGATTCTGTTCGCTGTTGGACAGTCGCGCATACAGCGGCAGCACTTCGGTATGGCGCAGATTCAGCTTATTGAGCGCATCGGCGGTATCGCGAATTTCGCGCTCGCCGCTCATAAAAATGAGGATATCGCCGGGGCTTTCACGCCCGAGCTCATCAACGGCGTCGAAAATCGCCTGCAGCTGATCGCGCTCGGTGTCGTCGGCGTCTTCAACGATGGGTCGATAGCGCACTTCTACCGGGTAGGTGCGCCCGGACACTTCGATAATCGGCGCGTTGTTAAAGTGGCGCGAGAAGCGTTCCGGATCGATGGTCGCCGAGGTGATAATAATTTTCAGATCCGGGCGACGGGGCAGCAGTTCCCGCAAATAACCCAGCAGGAAGTCGATATTGAGGCTGCGTTCGTGCGCTTCATCGATGATGATGGTGTCATACTGCATCAGCAGCCGGTCCTGCTGGATTTCCGCCAGCAGAATACCGTCGGTCATCAGCTTAACCATGGTGTTATCGCTGACGTGGTCGCTAAAGCGAACTTTATAGCCGATGCAGCCGCCCGGCTCCGTTTGCAGCTCTTCGGCGATGCGGTTGGCGACGGTACGCGCGGCCAGGCGACGCGGCTGCGTATGGCCAATTAAGCCTTTAACGCCGCGCCCCAGCTCCATACAAATTTTTGGCAGCTGGGTGGTTTTCCCCGACCCGGTTTCCCCCGCCACAATCACCACCTGGTGATCGCGAACGGCTTCGAGAATCTCCTGTTTTTTCTGGCTAACCGGCAGGTTTTCCGGATAAGCGATCGCCGGCCGCGCGGCTTCGCGCAGCAGGACTCTCCCTGCCGCCTGTTCAATTTCTTGCGCCATCTCCTGAAGAATGGCCTGTTGGGCATCAGGATTTTTAACCTTCTTCACGCCGTGCAGGCGACGGGAGAAGCGCGACTTATCGCGCAGCATCAGGCCATCAAGCCGTTCAAAGAGCGATGAGAAGGTTATTTTTTGTTGTTCTGTCATAGCGTTATCGGGCAGCGCACTGCCGGGAAAAATCTCTTTTGAAGTATTGCGTTAGAGTACCACATCCGCGCATTTCGTGCCTTGTTCAAAAAAACTGAATACAGAGTTCGATTTATTGCGCTTTCTCTGTGGCATGATTGTGAATAGAGTGTCAACAAGCACCAGGGCATCGGCCCGTCAATCACATTAAAAAAGGAAACACCCATGAGCAAAGTATTAGTTCTCAAATCCAGTATTCTGGCAGGGTACTCGCAATCTGGTCAGCTGTCCGACTATTTTGTTGAACAATGGCGTGAAAAGCACGCGGAAGACGTTATCACCGTGCGCGACCTGGCTGCAAACCCAATTCCGGTACTGGACGGCGAGCTGGTTGGCGCTCTGCGTCCGAGCGACGCGCCGCTGACGCCGCGTCAGCAGGAAGCGCTGGCGCTTTCTGACGAACTGATCGCTGAACTGCAGGCGAACGATGTGATTGTTATCGCGGCGCCGATGTACAACTTCAACATCCCGACCCAGCTGAAAAACTACTTCGACCTGGTGGCGCGCGCTGGCGTGACCTTCCGCTACACCGAGAAAGGGCCGGAAGGTCTGGTGAAAGGTAAACGTGCGGTTGTCGTCACCAGCCGCGGCGGTATCCATAAAGATACCCCGACCGATCTGGTGACCCCTTACCTCTCCACCTTCCTCGGCTTTATCGGCATTACCGATGTGAACTTCGTGTTTGCTGAAGGCATCGCCTACGGCCCGGAAGTCGCAGCGAAAGCGCAGTCTGATGCGAAAGCCGCTATCGACAGCGTTGTAGCCGCATAAGAGTTGACTCCTCCCGCTTCCCGGCGGGAGGAGAGTTTCACTTTTTCTCGTAGCGCAAATATCCCACTACGCCACCGCCGCCATCTTTCGGATGATTCACGCCGTCGTTGACCTCCACGCAGGGAAAATCGAAGGGCGACACGCCGTCAATGCAGGCCACATTCACGCCGTACTGCTGCGGGTTTGAACGCCGCTGATGAAAAGTGTAAATCCCGCATACCGAGCAGAAAAAGTGCACGGCTTGACCGGTATTAAAACGATACTCCGTGAGCTTATCCCGTCCGCGCACCACCTCTATTCCTGAAAGCGGCGCGGAGACCGCAACCGCCCCACGCATCCGGCAATATGAACAGTTACAGCGGCGAACGGTGTTGAAGCCATCGCTAAGCTCAACGGTAAACGCCACCGCGCCGCAGTGGCACTGAGCGGATAATTTCTCTGCCATGATTTTCCCCTCAGGATGATGATTTCGGCCGCAAATTCTCGTCAAAGATCAGCCGCTTTCTGTCCGGCTCTGCTTCTTTGAGCGGTTCCACCTGATGCAGCGTCTGTTTGCAGCGCTCCACCAGCACCTGATACTCCCGCGTCCCCTGCTTCTTCCAGGCCAGCTCCTGTTCGCTTAATGCACGAATGGCTTTTGCCGGACTGCCGATAATCAGATGGTTGGCGGGCATTTCGGCGTTGGCTTTCACAAAGGCCGAAGCGCCGACGATGCTGTTTTCCCCAATCCTGGCCCCGTCAATAATCACCGCGCTCATGCCCACCATCGCGTTGCGGCCGATGGTGCAGCCGTGCAGAATCGCGCCGTGGCCGATATGTCCCTCTTCTTCCACCACCGTGTCCTGGCCGGGAAAGCCGTGCATCACGCAGTTATCCTGGATGTTAGCGCCATCTTTCACCACGATACGGCCAAAATCGCCGCGCAGGCTGGCGTTAGGGCCGACGTAGACCCCTTTGCCGAGGATCACGTCGCCAATCAGCACGGCGGTGGGATGAACATAGCTTTCGTCCGGTACAACCGGCGTCATACCGTCAATCTGATAAATGGGCATAGTGCCTCCTTATACGCCCGACAGCCCGCCGAAGCGCTGGAAATAGAGCGGCCCCGGCGCGGGAAGTTCCCCCACCGAGCTTTCGCCCTTCTCGCCGACAAACGCCAGCGCGCCGGGCGCAACGCGTTGATAAATATTGATGCACAGCTGGCGCGCGGTTTGTCCGGCCCAGTGCGCGGGGAGCAGTTCTTCGGGCAGCAGCGGATCTTTCAGCACCACCCGGCGATAGAAGTGAATCAGCAGGAGCTGAATTTGAAAGCAGCGTTCAGGCGTCAGCTCCGCGGGCTCGCAGTCGCGAAGCAGCGGCAGCAGCGGTCGAAACAGGGAGATAAACGCGTCATACATCGCGTTCTGCTCGGTGAGATGCCAACACTCTTCAACGCGAGCGCGCAGCGCCGCCCGGGAGAGCGCCAGCGGGGAATGCGCTTCGAAGCAGATAACATTCTCCGCTACGCCCGCTTCGTGCAGCAGAGATTGCACGTCCGCCAGCTTCTGCGATGGCGAAGCCAGCAGACTCGGCGCCAGCGCGCCAAATCCCTGCCACAGCAGCTGTTTTTTGACTTCCGCCAGAGTGCTCTTCTCCAGCCCTTCCGACAGCAGCAGCAGCCAGGTACCGTCCCACTCCGGGGCGCTGGCGCGATAGATTTTATGCTCCGCCCGGCGGGTCAGGCGCAGGCCTTTGTCGCTGAGGCGGTAGAAGCTGCGGCGGCCAATGCGCACCACATCGAGCCACTCTTCTTTATTCAGGCGGAACAGCGCGGTACGCACGAATCGTTCGCCGAATCCCAGCCCTTCCAGCAGCGCCGCCACGCTGCCGAGCCAGACCTCTCCGCCGCGCTGGAGCAAGGCGTCGCCGTATAAAGAAGCAATAAGCGAGGTCCCGCTGATGGGCATCGCGGCGACGGCCTGTTGAATAAAGGTGTCGAGTTTACTCATCTGATTCATTCTGTTGTGATTTTTGTCCTTTTTGAATCATAGCACAGGAAATCCCGGAGGCGGTGCTGCGCACCTGTCCGGGCTACCGCCCCGCAGACGACGGTGAATACGTAGCCCGGCTAAGCGCTGCGCGAGCCGGGAAGAGGCCGAGCTGATACATCAACCCCTGCACACTCCCCGGGTCGCGGCGTAAACGCCTTACCCGGGCTACCAGCCCGCAGACGACGGTGAACACGTAGCCCGGCTAAGCGCAGCGCGAGCCGGGAAGAAGCTGAGCTGATACATCAGCCCCGGCACACTCCCCGGGTCGCGGCGTAAACGCCTTACCCGGGCTACCCGCCCGCAGACGACGGTGAACACGTAGCCCGGCTAAGCGCAGCGCGAGCCGGGAAGAAGCTGAGCTGATACATCAGCCCCGGCACACTCCCCGGGTCGCGGCGTAAACGCCTTACCCGGGCTACCCGCCCGCAGACAACGGTGAATTCGTAGCCCGGCTAAGCGCAGCGCGAGCCGGGAAGAAGCAGAGCTGATATATCAACCCCGGCACACTCCCCGGGTCGCGGCGTAAACGCCTTACCCGGGCTACCACTGTCCAGGCTACGGGAGTTACGGCATCGGGTAGCCCGGACAGGCGCAATGCGCCGCCTCCGGGAGAATGCGTTATCCGTTAGCGGCCACCTTGCGCAGATCGAACACGCGGCAGGCCTTACCCTCGGAGCGCGGAATGCTGCCGCAGTTAACAATGCTGATATCGGTCGAAATCCCCACCATCGACTTGATCCGGTGGCGCAGCTGGTGGCAAATCTGACAGCGCTGCTCGTGGTTCAGCGCCAGACCGCTCTCTTTTAGCTCCACGCGCACCGAAAGTGAATCAAGATGACCCCGGCGGTTAACTTCCAGCTGATAGTGCGGCGCCAGATGTTCGAACTTGAGGATCTCTTCTTCCAGCTGCGACGGGAAGACGTTCACGCCGCGGATAATCAGCATATCGTCGCTGCGCCCGCTGATGCGATCCATCCGGCGCATGGTGCGGGCGGTGCCCGGCAGCAGTCGCGTCAGGTCGCGGGTGCGGTAGCGGATCACCGGCAGCGCTTCTTTGGTCAGGGTGGTGAACAGCAGCTCGCCGTGTTCGCCGTCCGCCAGCGGCGTACCGGTGTCCGGATTCACCACTTCAGGGTAGAAGTGATCCTCCCAGATCGTCGGACCGTCGGCGGTTTCCAGACACTCCATCGCCACCCCCGGCCCCATCACCTCCGACAGGCCGTAGATATCCAGCGCCGAAATCCCCAGACGACGCTCGATTTCCGCCCGCATCGCATGGGTCCACGGCTCCGCGCCGAACACGCCCACCCGCAGGGAGCAGTCGCTGGCGTCGCCGCCCATCTGGCGCTCCAGCTCTTCAATCAGGTTCAGACAGTAGGACGGCGTCACCATAATCATATCCGGCTTGAAATCGCGGATCAGCTGCGCCTGTTTTTCAGTCTGCCCGCCGGACATGGGAATGACCGTCGCGCCTAAACGCTCCGCGCCGTAGTGGGCGCCCAGCCCGCCGGTAAACAGACCATAGCCGTAGGCGACATGAATTTTGTCTTTTGCCGTCCCGCCCGCCGCGCGCAGGGAGCGGGCGACAATATTGGCCCAGTTATCAATATCGTTTTGCGTATAGCCCACCACCGTCGGCTTGCCGGTGGTGCCCGAAGACGCGTGGATACGCACCACCTGCTCCATCGGCACCGCAAAGGTATCAAAGGGGTAGTTGTCGCGCAGATCCTGCTTGGTGGTGCAGGGAAACTTGCTCAGATCGCTCAGTTCGTGAAAATCGTCAGGATGAATGCCCGCCGCGTCAAATTTACGGCGATACATCGGCACGTTCTCATACGCATGCTTAAGGGTCCACTTCAGACGCTGGGTTTGCAGGGCCTGTAGCTCGTCGCGCGATGCGGTTTCAATCGGGTCTAATTGAGTTATCGTTGTCATTTTGTAGGGTACTCGCAGGTAGATTCGCTCACACTCGCTCAAGGATCATGGCAATGCCCTGACCCACGCCAATACACATCGTACACAGCGCATAGCGCCCGCCGCGGCGCTGCAGCTCCAGGCTGGCGCTTAATGCCAGCCGGGCGCCGCTCATTCCCAACGGATGGCCTAAGGCGATGGCGCCGCCGTTGGGGTTAACATGCGGGGCATCATCCGCCAGCCCCAGCTGTCTGAGCACGCCCAGCGCCTGGGCGGCGAAGGCTTCATTCAGCTCAATCAGATCCATATCGTTTATACTCAGCCCGGCGCGCTCCAGCACTTTACGTACCGCCGGTACCGGTCCAAGCCCCATCAGCTTCGGCTCGACGCCCGCCGTCGCCATCGCCACAATACGCGCCCGGGGCGTCAGCCCCTGGACGATGGCCTGCTGCGAGCTGGCGATAATCAGCGCCGCGGCGCCGTCGTTGACGCCGGAGGCATTTCCCGCGGTCACTACGCCACCCTGACGGAACGGCGTTTTTAGCCGCGAAAGCTGTTCAATGGTGGTGTCCGCCCGCGGATGCTCGTCGTCGCGCACGACGTTTACCGCTCCTTTCCTGTCGACAACGTTTACCGGTACGATCTCCTGCGCCAGAATGCCGTCGCGCTGGGCCTGAGCCGTACGCTGCTGGCTGCGGAAAGCGAAAGCGTCCTGATCGGCGCGGCTGATATTTAACAATTCAGCTACATTCTCCGCCGTTTCCGGCATGCTGTCAGTGCCAAATCGCTGCTGCATGAGCGGGTTCACAAAACGCCAGCCGATGGTGGTATCAAACAGCTCGGCCTGGCGCTGCCAGGGGACGCTGGCTTTGGCCATCACAAACGGCGCCCGCGACATGGACTCGACGCCGCCGGCGATCATCAGATCCGCCTCTCCGGCTTTGATGGCGCGTGCGGCGAAGCCGATAGCGTCGAGACCGGAGCCGCACAGACGGTTAATGGTGGTGCCGGGTACGGTGTGCGGATAGCCCGCCAGCAGCGTCGCCATATGGGCCACGTTGCGGTTGTCTTCGCCGGCCTGGTTGGCGCAGCCGAGAATCACATCATCGATCGATGCCGGATCGAACTTCGGGTTACGGCTCAGCAGTTCGCGCAGCGGGATGGCGGCGAGGTCGTCGGCGCGCACGCTGGCCAGCGCCCCGCCGTAGCGGCCAATCGGCGTGCGGATCCCGTCACAAATAAAGGCGTCGCGCATCAGACTTCTCCTGTGATTGTGCCGCCGATGCGGTGCGATTTACCGCGGAACAGAGCGACAACTTTTTGCTGTTGGTTAACAATTTCTATGTCATAGACCCCGGTCAGCTTGCCCTGATGCTTAACTCTCGCCGTCGCGGTCAGCAGCTCGCCGACAAAGGCCGGACGCAGAAAATCGATGCTCGCCGCCGACGCGACCGCCGCCAGCCCCTGGCTGTTGCAGGCGTAGGCGAAGGCGGTATCGGCGAGCGAAAACAGCTGTCCGCCGTGGCTGGTATGATGGCCGTTGAGCATGTTCGGGGCGATCGCCATGGTCATCTGCGCGTAGCCCTGGTCCATCGCGATAATTTCAATTCCCAGCGCTTTCGCACAGTTATCGTTCTCGTACATCGCGCGGGCGTTGTGCCAGGCTTCATTGCTCATGATGTCTCTCCATCAGCGCCTTCTGGCGCAGCAGGGAACAGGGGCGATAGCGCTCTTCTCCGTAGTGCTGCTGCAGGTTTTCCAGCAGCCGCAGCACCCGGCTCCAGCCAAGTGATTCACCCCACGCCAGCGGGCCGCGCGGGTAGTTGACGCCCAGACGCATGGCGGTATCGATATCCTCCGCGCTGGCGACGCCCTTCTGCAGCGCGTCCAGCGCTTCGTTAACCAGCATCGCCACCGTCCGCCACACCAGCAGGCCGGGATAGTCGGCGATCTGCAGCACCTTTTTGCCCTGCTGCTGAAAATAGAAAGTCGCTTTATCGATCGCCGCCTGAGAGGTGGTTTCCGCGCTGGCCAGCACCACCGTATCGCCTGCGCTATGGTCGTAGACCACCACCGGGCGGCCGTGCTGAAGGCTTAACGCCAGGGCGGTTTCACCGGTCGTTTCCAGCAGCAGCACCTCGTCCAGCTCGGTGACAACGTCACGTTTTATGCGCTTTGCTGCCCGTTCTGCCGATACGGCGGCCAGCTCCAGCTCAGGCTGTGCCTCAGCAGGCCAGCAGTAGACTCCCTGCCCGCTCTTTTTACCCAGCCGTCCGGCCAGCACCAGCTCCTGCTGCAGCAGCGACGGCAGATAGCGGCGGTCCTGCCAGAAGGCGTTAAACACCGAACAGGTCACCGCAAAGTTGACGTCCTGGCCAATCAGGTCGGTCAGCGCCAGCGGCCCCATGGGAAAACCGCCGCCGTCGCGCAGGGCGGCGTCAATCACCTCCGGCGCGGCGACCTGCTCCTCCAGCGCTCGCCACGCTTCGGCATAAAAAGGCCGCGCCACGCGGTTGACGATAAAGCCGGGCGTTGAGCGGCAGCGAACCGGCTGTTTTCCCCAGTCGCTGACCCGCAGGCAGAGCTGTTCAACGACTTCCGCCGAGGTGGCCAGGCCGCTGACCACTTCCACCAGCTTCATTACCGGGGCCGGGTTAAAGAAGTGCAGCCCGGCGACCCGCTCCGGGTGTTTTATTCCCGCGGCGATGGCGGTGATCGATATCGACGACGTGTTGCTGACCAGCAGCGTCGACGGGGAGCAGATTTCGGCCAGCTGTCTGAACAGCGCTTTTTTCACGTCCAGGCGCTCGGAGGCGGCTTCAATAACCAACTCCGCACGGGCTAAAGCGCTCAGATCCTCAGCCGGAGACAGACGCGTCAGAAGCGCCCCGGCCTGTTCCGCCGCCAGCTTGCCGCGGCTGACGCGGGAGGCCAGCCGCTGGCGAATCCCGTCGATGGCGCGAACCACCGCCTCAGGGGCGATGTCGTAAATCAGTACCGGATGCCCGGCGGCGGCGGCCACTTCGGCAATGCCGGCGCCCATGGTGCCGCTGCCTATCACCGCGACGGTAGGTAACGTTGTGCTCATCGATTATTTCCCGCTGAAGTGAGGTGGACGCTTCGCCAGAAAAGCGCTGACGCCTTCGCGATAGTCGGCGCTGCGTCCGGCCAGGCGCTGGTAGTCGCGCTCCAGATCAAGCTGCTGGTCCAGGGTCTGGGTTTCCGCCAGCCGCAGCGCGTTTTTAATCAGCCCGAGGCCATAGGTCGGCTGGGCGGCCAGGTGCCGGGCCAGCGCCAGGCCGGTGTCTTTCAGCTCGGCATCGTCCACCACCTGCCAGATCATCCCCCACTGCGCCGCCTGCTCCGCGCTCAGGCTATCGCCCAGCAGCGCCAGCCCCATCGCCCGCGCGCGCCCCGCCACGCGCGGCAGAAACCAGCTGCCGCCGCAGTCCGGCACCAGACCAAGCTTGCTAAACGCCATAACGAACTTCGCTGAACGCGCCGCCAACACGATATCGCAGCCCATCGCCAGCGTAGCCCCCGCGCCCGCCGCGACGCCGTTCACCGCGCAAATCACCGGTTTCGGCAGCGCCGCCAGACGGCGCACCAGGGGGTTGTAGAACCGCTCGACCGATAAGCCGAGATCCGGCGCCGGCCCGCTGGGGTCAACGTTGCGGTCATTTAAATCCTGCCCGGCGCAAAAGCCGCGCCCGGCGCCGGTCAGCAGTAAACAGCGCACGCTGTCGTCGCGTTCGGCCTGTTTCAGGCACGTCGCCAGCTGCTGGTGCATCAGGTCGTTAAAACTGTTCAGACGGTCCGGGCGATTAAGGGTAATCGTCATCACGCCCTGTTCCACTTCGCTGAGAATGAAAGCTTCCACGATTAGCGTCCTTTAAATTCCGCAGTGCGTTTATGTAAAAAGGCGTCGATGCCTTCGCGGCGATCTTCGGTCGCGCTCAGCAAAGTAAACAGCTGGCGCTCCTGCTGAAGCCCGGCCTGCAGGCTCACCTCCTGCGACAGCCGCAAAGCCTGCTTAGCCGCGCGCAGCGCCAGCGGCGAGTGGCGAGCCACGGTTGCCGCCAAAGCGAGTGCATATTCATCGGTGAGCGCTGGCGGATAAACCTCGCATACCAGCCCCGCCCGCTGCGCCTGATGGGCATCAATGCTTTCGCCGCTCAAGACCATCCGGCTGGCCAGCGCCTTACCGACGGAGCGGATCAGGCGCTGGGTTCCGCCCGCGCCCGGCATCATGCCTAGGGTGATTTCCGGCAGGCCGAAGCGGGCGTTATCGCCGGCGACAATCAGATCGCAGAGCAGCGCCAGCTCGCATCCGGCGCCGAGGGCATAGCCGTTAACCGAAGCGATCAGCGGTTTACTGAAGGCGTCGATACGCGTCCACAGCCGCGGGCGAATATCATCGAGCGTGGCGGGCAGATCTTTTTCCGCCATTTCGTTCAGGTCAGCCCCTGCGGCAAAGAAGCGTTCGTTACCGCTGATGACGCAGACGCCGACCGACGGGTCCAGCGCCGCCGCGTCGAGCACGTCGGCGATCTGCGTCAGCAGCGCGTTATTCAAAGCGTTGCGCGCCTGCGGGCGATTTAGCGTCAGCTGCAGTACGCGCGCGTGACGAGCAATGAACAGTTCGCTCATGCCATCCCCCGCGCGTCAAAGTCGACAACCACATCGTCGCTGGTGGGCAGCGCCTGACAGCTCAGCACGTAGCCCGCCGCCAGTTCGTCGGCTTCAAGGCTGTAGTTAGCGGCCATCGCAACCTCACCGCGCAGCACTTTGCATTTACAGGTGGCGCAGACGCCCCCCTTGCAGGCAAACGGCAGGTCCGCCCCCTGGCGCAGCGCGGCGTCAAGAATGCTGTCATCCTCCGCGCTCAGGGCAATGGTTCGGTCGCGGCCGTCCTGACGAATCGTGACCGCGCGGCCCTCCGCCTGTACGCCGGTAGCCCGCCTGGCGCGGCTGTCCGGGGTATTAAAACGTTCCAGATGAATCGCGTCCTCCGGTACGCCCAGCTCGCGCAGGGCGATCTCCGCTTCATCCATCATCGCCGCCGGGCCGCAGATAAAGGCGTGCTCGAAGCGGCTGAAGTCCAGCAGATGGGCGGCCAGTTCGCGCAGCTTGTCGCCGTTGATGCGCCCCTGCAGCAGATCGCTGTCCATCGACTCCTGGCTGAACAGGTGCACCACCTGCAGACGCTGCGGATAGCGGTCTTTCAGGTCGGCCAGCGCCTGACGGAACATCATGCTGTGGCTGCTGCGGTTGCCGTAAACCAGCGTGAAGCGGCTGTCGACTTCGGTGGCGAGGGTGGCATCGATAATCGCCATCATCGGCGTAATGCCGGAGCCGGCGGCAATCGCCAGGTAGTCAGCGCAACGCCCGGCCTGCGGCTGGTAGCCGAAGTGGCCCTGCGGTACCATCACGTCCAGCGCCATGCCTTGCTGAATGTCGCTCTGGGCATAGCGCGAGAAGCGCCCGCCGTCGATGGCCTTCACCGCCACGCTGATTTCACCCGGCGAGCGGCTGCGGCAAATGGAGTAGCAGCGCCTGAGCTCTTCCCCGCCAAGGCGCGCTTTCAGGGTAAGATGCTGGCCCGGACGGAAGGCGTATGCATTACGCAGCACGTCGGGAATGGCAAAGGTGATGGTGACCGCATCGCGGGTTTCCGGCTCCACTTTCGCCACGGTAAGCGAATGAAATGTCGTCATCGCAACCTCAAATACATTTAAAGTAATCAAAGGGTTCCCGGCAGCTGTCGCAGCGATACAGCGCTTTGCAGGCCGTGGAACCGAATTCGCTAATCAGCGAGGTGTGGCGGCTGCCGCAGCGCGGGCAGACCACGTCCTCCGGCATGTGGGCATGGCAGGCATGGCCCTGCGGCGGACTGATGCCGTACTGGCGCAGGCGTTCACGCGCGTCCGGCCCCATCCAGTCGGTGGTCCACGGCGGGTCAAGCTGCAGCACGATATGCACCGGCGCGTAGCCGTTTTCCGTCATTGCCGCGCGGATTTCTCCCAGCAGATGTTCGGTGGCCGGGCAGCCCGAATAGGTTGGCGTGAAGCCAATCACCCAGCCATCGCCGCGGCGCTCCACGCTCCGCACCAGGCCGAGGTCGGTAATGGTCAGCACCGGCACTTCCGGATCGGCAATGGCGCCTAACAGATCCCAGACGGCGTGGACCTCCGGGGGCGCGATATCAACCAGACGTTGCATAATCCCCTCCTGCTACCACTGCTGGCCGGGATAGGCGCGCTGTAAATACTGCATCTCCGCCAGCAGCGGCCCGAGATGTTCGCTGTGCAGCCCCTGCTTACCGCCGCTGCGGAAAGCCGCTTCTTGCGGGATCTGCAAACCGGCGTCGATCAGCGCCGTGTGCACCGCGTTCTGCCATTCGGCCTGCAGTTCGCGCGGGTCGACGGCGATGCCCTGCGCACTCAGCTCAATTTCCAGCTCATCGGCCTGGAACAGCTCGCCGGTAAAGCGCCACAGGTTATCCACCGCGCTCTGCATTCTCTGGGCGGAAAGCGCCGTGCCGTTGCCCAGGCGCTCCAGCCAGCCGCGGCTAAAGCGCTGGTGGTAGCGCACCTCTTTCAGCGCCCTGGCGGCGATGGCGGCAAGCTGCGCATCGCGACTGCCGACCAGGCGGCTGAACAGCGCCACGTGCCAGACATCGATGAAAAACTGGCGAGCGAGGGTGTCGGCGAAGTTGCCGTTTGGCTGCTCCGCCAGCAGTAAATTGCAAAACTGGCGCTCATCGCGGCCAAAGGCCAGGGTATCTTCATCGCCGCTGCCGGTCAGTTCGGCGGCGTAGCTGAGGAAATGGCGCGCCTGCCCCAGCAGGTCGAGGCCGATATTGGCCAGCGCCAGATCGATCTCCAGCTCCGGCGCGTGGCCGCACCACTCGCCCAGACGCTGGGCCAGCACCAGGCCGTTATCGCCGAGGCGCAGGGCATAAGCGGCAACGGGGTTGTCGTTTTTCATCGTGGCCTCACATATGTTCCATGCCGTCGGGCACGGTGTAGAAGGTGGGATGACGATAGACTTTGCTCTCCGCCGGGTCGAAAAATGCGCCGCGCTCTTCGGGCTGCGAGGCGACGATTTCGCTGGCCTTCACCACCCAAATCGAGCAGCCCTCACTGCGGCGGGTATAGGCATCGCGGGCGTTTTCCAGCGCCATCTGGTCATCGGCGGCGTGCAGGCTGCCGACGTGGCGGTGCGACAGTCCCTGTTTGCTGCGAACGAACACTTCATATAACGGCCAGTAGTTTTTGCTCATCTTCATTCTCCTTACGCGGCGTCGCGAGCCTGCTGTTTTTGCGCATGCGCCAGCGCGGCTTCCCGCACCCACGCGCCCTCTTCCCATGCCTTGCGTTTAGCGCCCAGGCGTTCGTGGTTGCAGATCCCGCGTCCGGCAATCACTTCATTAAATTCCTGCCAGTCGATGGCGCCAAAGCGGTAGTGGCCGCTGGTTTCATCCAGCCGCAAATCCGGGTCGGGTACGGTCATGCCGAGGATTTCCACCTGCGGAATGGTGTTATCGATAAAGCGCTGGCGCAGTTCGTCGTTCGAATGGAGCTTGATTTTCCACGCCATGCTGCGGGCGCTGTTTGGCGAGTTATCGTCGCCCGGGCCGAACATCATCAGCGCCGGCCACCAGAAACGGTTGATGGCGTCCTGCAGCATCTGCCGCTGCGCGTCGCTGCCCTGCGCCAGCGCCATGCAGGCTTCAAACCCCTGGCGCTGGTGAAAGCTCTCCTCTTTGCAGATCTTGACCATTGCCCGGGCGTAGGGTCCGTAGGAGGTACGGCACAGCGCCACCTGATTGACGATGGCCGCGCCGTCCACCAGCCAGCCAATCACGCCGATATCCGCCCAGCTCAGGGTCGGGTAGTTAAAAATGGAGGAGTACTTCATCTTGCCGTCGAGCATCTTCTGATACAGGTCTTCGCGGGCGCAGCCGAGGGTTTCCGCCGCGCTGTAGAGGTACAGACCGTGCCCGGCTTCATCCTGTACTTTCGCCAGCAGAATCGCTTTGCGCCTAAGGGTCGGCGCGCGAGTGATCCAGTTGCCTTCCGGCAGCATGCCGACGATTTCCGAGTGCGCGTGCTGACCAATCTGGCGGATCAGCGTTTTGCGGTAGGCTTCCGGCATCCAGTCCTGCGGTTCGATGGCCGTCTCCTGCGCGATGCGCTGGTCAAAGCGTTGTTCTTCTGTCACGTCATCACCTTTATGATTCCAATAAATTCGATTAAAAATAATTTTCGAATCACTTTGTTTTATAAAAGTTACATTCAGGTTAAATAAAACCACAAATTTTGTTTGTTCTTTTTGTGATAGCGACCGCAAAAGCTTTTGTAAAAACCCTTATTAACAAGATATTAAGTGCATAACGCAGATCATCACCGATCACAATGTTAATAAATTATTAAATGCGAGCTTGATTTTTATGATTCACCAAAGAACTATTTATAGATATTTCACGTAACACATCTGGAGATGAACCATGCAGCAGTTAGCCAGCTACTTGTCCGGCGCGTGGCAGACCGGCCGGGGCCACGCGCGTACCATCCATCACGCCATCAGCGGCGAAGCGCTATGGGAAGTCACCAGCGCGGGTCTGGATATGGCGCAGGCGCGACGCTTCGCGATTGAGCGCGGCGGCAAAGCGCTGGGGGCGATGACCTTTATTGAGCGCAGCGCGATGCTGAAGGCGCTCGCCAGATATTTGCTGGAGCAGAAGGCAGAGCTGTACGCGATCTCCGCCGAAACCGGCGCCACCCGCGCCGATAGCTGGGTAGATATCGAAGGGGGCATTGGCACCCTTTTCACCTACGCCGGTCTCGGCAGCCGCGAGCTGCCGGACGATACCCTGTGGCCGGAAGATGAGCTGATTCCGCTGTCAAAACAGGGAGGCTTCGCCGCCCGCCACGTGCTCACGTCAAAATCCGGCGTAGCGGTACATATCAACGCCTTTAACTTCCCCTGCTGGGGCATGCTGGAAAAGCTGGCGCCCACCTGGCTTGCCGGTATGCCGGCCATCGTCAAACCGGCTACCGCTACCGCGCAGCTGACGCAGGCGATGGTCAAAATGATTGTTGATAGCGGGCTGGTGCCGGAGGGGGCAATCAGCCTGATCTGCGGCGGCGCGGGCGATCTGCTCGACCATCTCGATAGCCAGGACGTGGTCACCTTTACCGGCTCGGCCCGTACCGGACAGCAGCTGCGGGTGCATCCCAACCTGGTCGCGAAGTCCATCCCCTTCACCATGGAAGCGGATTCGCTGAACTGCTGCGTACTCGGTGACGACGTCACGCCGGCGCAGCCGGAGTTCGCGCTATTTATTCGCGAAGTGGTACGAGAGATGACGGCGAAGGCCGGGCAAAAGTGCACCGCCATCCGGCGTATTATCGTGCCGCAGGCGCAGGTGAAAGCGGTGAGCGACGCGCTGATTGCGCGCCTGCAAAAAGTGGTGGTCGGCGACCCGACGCAGGAAGGCGTGAAGATGGGCGCGCTGGTGAACCACGAACAGCGTCAGGACGTGCAGGATAACGTCAACCGTCTGGTGGCCGCTGGATGTGACGTGCTGCTGGGGGGCCAGGCCGATTTCAGCGCCGCAGGCGCCTTCTTCCCGCCAACGCTGCTGTACTGCCCGCAGCCGGACGAGACCCCGGCGGTACACGCTATTGAAGCGTTTGGTCCCGTCGCCACCCTGATGCCGTATCAGAACGTTGAGCACGCCATGACCCTGGCGCGGGCCGGCGAAGGTAGCCTGGCCGGAACCCTGGTGACCGCCAGCGGCGAACTGGCGCGGGCGTTTATTCTCGGCGCCGCCCGCGCCCACGGGCGTATTCAGATACTGAACGAAGAGTCTTCCGCAGAGTCCACCGGCCACGGCTCCCCGCTGCCGCAGCTGGTACACGGCGGCCCGGGACGCGCCGGCGGCGGCGAAGAGCTGGGAGGCCTGCGGGCGGTGAAGCACTATATGCAGCGCACCGCGGTTCAGGGCAGCCCGACGATGCTCGCCGCCATTGGCCAGCAGTGGGTGCGCGGCGCGCAGGTGGTGGAAGACCGCATTCACCCGTTCCGTAAATATTTCGAGGAGATCCTGCCGGGCGACAGCCTGCTGACGCCGCGCCGCACCCTGACCGAGGCGGATATCGTCAACTTCGCCTGCCTGAGCGGCGATCACTTTTACGCTCATATGGATAAGATTGCCGCCGCGGAGTCGATTTTCGGCGAGCGCGTGGTGCACGGCTATTTCCTGATTTCCGCCGCTGCCGGGCTATTTGTTGACGCCGGGGTCGGCCCGGTGATCGCCAACTACGGAATGGAAAATCTGCGCTTTATCGAGCCGGTGAAGCCGGGGGATACCATCCAGGTACGCCTGACCTGCAAACGCAAAACGGTGAAACGCCAGCGCAGCGCGGAGGAGAAAGCGACCGGCGTCGTCGAGTGGGCGGTAGAGATTTTTAACCAGCACCAGCAGGCGGTCGCGCTCTACTCCATCCTGACCCTGGTGGCCCGCCAGCAGGGGGATTTTGCGGAGTAAATATTAGAAATTCGCCCATCTTTATCGCCATCTTCATGCCTCTGCGGAGGCATTTTTTGTAACTGGCAAAACTGACAAACAACCTGGCAAAAGCAGGCAAACGCCCCGGCGCTGACCGCTGTTAGGTTAACGATACACAAGCCGACATTCGCAGCGGCACTGCACAACACAACAATAAGGTGAGGTCTCAATGGCGATTCTTTCTCCCCGCAAAACGGCTCTGGCGTTGGCTGTCGCTCTGTCTTGCGCCTGGCAAAGCCCGGCGTTCGCCCACGGTGGCGAAGCCCATATGGTCCCGATGGACAAAACCCTGCAGGATTTTGGCGCGGACGTTCAGTGGGATGACTACGCGCAGATGTTTACCCTGATTAAAGACGGCGCTTACGTAAAGGTAAAACCGGGGGCGAAAACGGCCATCGTCAATGGTAAAACCCTGGAGCTGCAGGTGCCGGTAGTGATGAAAGACGGCAAAGCGTGGGTTTCTGACACCTTTATCAACGACGTGTTTCAGTCCGGTCTTGACCAGACCTTCCAGGTGGAAAAACGCCCGCATCCGCTGAACTCGCTGTCAGCGGCGGAAATCAGCGCAGCGGTCGCTATCGTTAAAGCCGCGGCGGATTTCAAACCCAATACCCGATTCACCGAGATCTCCCTGCGCGAGCCGGATAAAAAAGCGGTGTGGGATTTTGCCCTCAACGGTACGCCGGTCAACGCCCCGCGCGCTGCCGACGTGATCATGCTCGACGGCAAGCACGTTATTGAGGCGGTGGTGGATTTACAGAATAAAAAGGTGCTTTCATGGACGCCGATTAAAGACGCCCACGGCATGGTGCTGCTGGATGATTTCGCCAGCGTGCAGAACATCATCAACGCCAGCAGCGAATTTGCCGAAGTGTTAAAAAAACACGGCATCGACGACCCGAGCAAGGTGATTACCACCCCGCTAACCGTCGGCTACTTCGACGGCAAAGATGGCCTCAAGCAGGACGCGCGGCTGCTGAAAGTGGTCAGCTATCTTGACGTTGGCGACGGTAACTACTGGGCGCACCCGATTGAAAACCTGGTAGCGGTGGTCGACCTTGAGCAGAAGAAGATCATCAAAATCGAAGAGGGGCCGACGATCCCGGTGCCGATGGCGGCCCGCCCCTATGATGGTCGCGACCGCGTTGCGCCAAAGATTAAACCGCTGGATATCATTGAGCCAGAGGGCAAAAACTACACCATTACCGGCGATATGATCCACTGGCAAAACTGGGATTTCCACCTGCGCATGAACTCCCGCGTTGGGCCGATTCTCTCCACCGTGACATATAACGATAACGGCAAGAAACGTCAGGTGATGTATGAAGGTTCGCTGGGCGGGATGATCGTGCCCTACGGCGACCCGGACGTGGGCTGGTATTTTAAAGCCTATCTGGACTCCGGCGACTACGGCATGGGCACCCTGACCTCGCCTATCGTGCGCGGCAAGGACGCGCCGTCCAACGCGGTCCTGCTGGATGAAACCATTGCCGACTATACCGGCACGCCCACGACCATCCCGCGCGCAATCGCCATCTTCGAACGCTACGCCGGGCCGGAGTATAAGCATCAGGAGATGGGCAAGCCGAACGTCAGTACCGAGCGCCGCGAGCTGGTGGTGCGCTGGATCAGCACCGTCGGCAACTACGACTATATTTTTGACTGGGTATTCCACGAAAACGGCACCATCGGCATTGATGCCGGGGCGACCGGCATCGAAGCGGTGAAAGGCGTGCAGGCGAAGACCATGCACGATCCGAGCGCCAAAGAGGACACCCGCTACGGCACGCTGATTGACCATAATATTGTCGGCACCACCCACCAGCATATTTATAACTTCCGCCTCGATCTTGACGTTGACGGCGAGAACAACACGCTGGTGGCCATGGACCCGGAAGTGAAGCCGAATACCGCCGGCGGTCCGCGTACCAGCACCATGCAGATCAATCAGTACACGATTGATAGCGAGCAGAAAGCGGCGCAGAAATTTGACCCGGGCACCATTCGTCTGCTGAGCAATACCACGAAAGAAAACCGGATGGGTAACCCGGTGTCGTATCAGATTATCCCCTACGCGGGCGGCACGCATCCGGTCGCCACCGGGGCAAAATTCGCGCCTGATGAGTGGATTTACCATCGTCTGAGCTTTATGGATAAGCAGCTGTGGATCACCCGCTATCATCCCACCGAGCGCTTCCCGGAAGGCAAGTACCCTAACCGTTCGATTCACGACACCGGCCTCGGCCAGTACGCGAAAGATGACGAGTCGCTGGACAACCATGATGACGTGGTGTGGATCACCACCGGCACCACCCACGTGGCCCGCGCCGAGGAGTGGCCGATTATGCCGACCGAGTGGGCGCACGCGCTGCTGAAACCGTGGAACTTCTTTGACGAGACGCCGACGCTGGGCGAGAAGAAGGAGTAAGGTGGCTTAGACGCTAAACGGCGATAAAACCAGGGTCTGGGGCTATCGCCGTTCTCAGCTTATTCAGGAAAATGTCCTGTCGCTCCGCTCTCCTGGGCTCATTAAGGGACGGCACCATAATCAGCCCGGCAGCTTTAATGCGGGGGTTAATTAGCCCGGACGGCTAAGGGCCGGGAGCAAACGGTGGCAGCCGTAAACGATATTGAGCGAGTTCGCCGCAAACGCCGCATTTCATCGCCAGGCTTTATCAATGCTCAAACCGTTAAATGTGTTAAGTGAAGTCACTATTGTTCATCTACGAACTTATCTGCTTCAGGAGAATAATGCTGACAAACGCATGCCAGCTTATGTCCGTCAGGATCGCGCAGATAGGCAACATAAAAGTCGGGGCCGTATGCGGTTCGTGTACCTGGCTCGCCTTCATTCTCCCCTCCCGCAAGGAGGCCTGCTGCATGAAACCGCCTGACAAGGTCAGCGCTGTCTGCACGGAATGCGAACATTGTCCCGTTTCCCGCCGTTGCGGGATGCTGGTCAAAAGGAGGACAAATACAGAAGTTGAACACCTCATGTGGATTATTTTCATCTCCCCACATTGCCCAGCTTTCTGTCCAGGCTGGCAGTCGTGAGTAGCCAAGAACTTTAAAAATAGCCTCATAAAAGTCCACGGAGCGCTGAAAGTCATTTGTACCTATAGTGATATAAGCCAGCATCTTAGTGCATCCTCTTTGCCCTTTTTTGAACAGACATGATATCTCTCTGAGTCGCGATGAACTATTTCCCCGGATGCGCCTGTTGCCGCTTTGAAACCTGAGCACCGACGGTTACGGCATACCATGTCCTGTTAATCTCTTCGACTATAAGAAAAATAGCCGGGAAGACATTATCCCTGGGGTTGACACTGTCTCTCCAGCCAGCGACCGACTTCAGGCCATATTTTTTCCGCACATCGGGTACGGAAAAAGCCCATGTGGCCGACGGCCGGAATATCATAATCCGCGTGCCGGATCTCGCGGCGTTCAATTTTTGCGTTTTCCACCGGCGCCAACAGGCGCGTAATCGCTGCAGAATTAGCCCAGGGATCGTCATCAAAACCGAGTACCAGAAGGGGTAACGTGACTTCGCTTGCCCGTCGGCGCGCATCCCAGGCGCGATCGTCATAAAAATAGTCGGGCATGGCACTCCAGCGCCCCCATTGCAGCATGACGGGCGCGGGTAAATCTTCCCCCAGCCCGAGGCGTCTGGCAGGCATATAGCCAAAGGTACGACACAGAACCGGCGCCAGAATACGTAATAAAAACCAGACTCTGAGCTTTTCCTGCGTTTGTTTAATTGTGCGGGTGACGCCAGCGTGCGAAGCAACAAGAACCGCCGCATGCAGCGACCGGGTGGCCGTCGAAAGCAGAATAGCGTGCCCGCCAACGCTGTGCCCTACCGCCATCAGCAGAAGATTGGGGAAACGCAGCTTTGCCCACGCGGTGACGCAGCCGACATCCTGCTCGATCCAGTCAGACATTGAGACATGACAGTGTTGCAGCGTGCCTGACCTGGAATGACCTATCCCCCGATAGTCGTAGGTCAGAACATTGAATCCCATTGCGTAAAGATACTCAGCGAAGTCCTTGTAAAACGCCTGTGATACCGCGGTGGCAGGATGAAGGATCACCAGCGCTTTAGCATCGCTTCTCTCCCATACTGTGGCAGCCAGAACATCCCCCTGCTTTACAGGGATTGTTATCAGGTTCATAAAAGATATCCGCCCATGTGGTCATACCAGTTAAATAATTTTAACTGTAGCCGCCACGGGCAAATCTGGCGATGTTTTTATTCCTCTATTAACGTCCTCTTCTCGCGCTGCACAGGCTCAGCGGTCTTTTCCCCCAACCACCAGCGCCAGAAGCGGTTGGTACTGATAAGCCACTCAATCTCTTGCTTTTTTTCGACCTGTCGATCATGCTCATCTCGTGCAGATTAAGCGCAGCGGTTCGAATACGGGACAGGCAGATGCCCCTCGCGCGCTCATGACGCCCCTTTATTTAATAGCAGGAGATCACCATGCTTGAACTTCGCCCTAATTGTGAATGCTGTGATAACGATCTGCCGCCAGAATCAACAAGCGCGTACATCTGTTCATTCGAATGCACCTTTTGCGTTGACTGCGTGACTCAGCAGCTGCAAGGCCGGTGCCCGAACTGTGGGGGAGAGCTGGTGCGCCGCCCAATACGCCCCGAATCAGCCCTCCTTCGGCATCCCGCCTCCAGCCTGCGCCGATATAAACAATAAGCCGGTTTGTCGCTTATCGCTGACGATCCGGTTCGCCGCGTGCCCGCTCATTCTCGTTTACGTAGCGCGTTCAGTAGCGCCTGCGTTGCGCCGGAAGACGTTCCGGATGACGAACAGACCAGCCGAAACTCACGGTGTATGGCAGGCGTCACTGGCACCACGCACAGATTGCGCAACGCCTCTGGCAGGGCTAATTCAGGCACAATGGCGACGCCCATCCCTTCAGCGACCAGCTTACAGGCGCTAATCCAGTCGCGTACCGTCACGCGTATATCAACAAGTTGCAGACCCGCCTTTTCCATCAGGTTTTTGCCTTTAACGGCGCATCCGCCTGTCGCCAGAATAAAGGGCTGGTCTGCCAGCGCCTTTAGCGTTATGCCACACGTCCTGGCATGATGTGCCAGCCGATGAGTGGCTGGCAGTACCGCTACCTTGTTATACGAGGCATCTCGGTACGATCAATACAGCCCAGGCCCTGTAATGTCGCATGGACAGCTTCATCAAGAGGGGTGTGAGGCTCGGCACCTAAAAAATTCACCAGTTTCGTATTGTCCAGGCGAACCGGCTGGCGCCACAGGTACCGCATCTCCAGAAGTTCGCGTAAGGTTGCGTTGAAAGGTGCTGCCAGGTACATCAACCACCACGGAAATGATTGTATTTTGGCCATGCCGCCATAGCGTGCCGCTGTGCGTTGAATCGCGCTGACCATTTCGCTGCCGTCGGCATCCCAGTGACCTTGCATATGAAAACGTGCAAAGGGCTCAAGTTCCTCGCGTCGTGCCAGCAGCGCAGCTATCGTTTCCGCGACATCAGGTAAGTAAGCCCACTGGTGACCGGTTGCAAACGAAGCTGGATTGGTAATGACGCCAGGCAGCTTGCCGGGCTTAATCAGACCTTGAGAAAACCAGTTATTACCGGCGCGCGGACCAAAAAAATCCCCCGCGCGGACGATCAATACCCGTCCGCCACGCTGCGAATAGGCCGCCAGTTCTTTCTCCATTTGTACCCTGATAGCTCCCTTCCTGGTGACCGGCGTCTGCTGAGCGTCTTCCCGTAATAGCGGAAAAGCGTCAGGACCATAGTTGTAAACGGTCCCGGGAAGCACGATCAAGGCGCCGGTTCGTTCTGCTGCGCCAATCGTGTTGCGCAGCATAGGCAGCACCAGATGCTTCCAGTTTCTGTAGCCGGGCGGATTGACGGCGTGAACGATCGCGCTACAGTCTGCTGCCGCAGCGGCGACCTGCTCCGGGTCGAGAGCGTCGCCCCCTACCCACTGGATGTCACCACGTCGTTCACTGCCATGAAGTCCTCGTTTTAGTGCACGAACGTCCCATTTGTTCTGAATGAGCCGGCGCGCCGTTTCACCACCGATTCCGCCGGTTGCGCCAAGTATCAGGACCTTGCCTCGGGTTTCCATATTGTCTGCCTCTTTGCTGATTTGACCTTGACAGCGTACGTACAGGCAGAGCTAAATTGAATTGCATATCTTTATAGGGCAGCTATACAAATTTGTATGAATACATCTATCCCATGGGAGTGGTACCGAACATTTCTGGCTGTGCTCAGGGAAGGCTCGCTTTCCGGCGCATCACGCAGGCTTTCGATTACGCAGCCTACGGCGGGACGGCATATCGCTGCGCTGGAATCCGCTCTGGGCCAGGTGTTGTTCACGCGGTCGCAGACGGGCTTGCTGGCGACTGAAACGGCGCTGGCGCTGAGGGTGCATGCCGAAGCGATGGAGAGCACCGCGAATACGCTAGCGCGCACAGCCTCCAACTTCAGTCATAACAGCGCGTCCATTCATGGCGTCGTCCGCGTCTCCGCGAGTGACGTTATCGGCGTTGAAGTTCTGCCGCCGCTTATTGCCAGGCTCAGGGAGTCTCACCCACAAATAACGATTGAATTAGTTCTGTCGAACCGGGTTCAGGATTTACTGCACAGGGAAGCCGATATTGCTGTACGCATGACGACGCCAGTACAGGAACAGCTTATTGCGCGTCGCGTTGGCCGCATTGAACTCGGTCTCCACGCATCGACGTCCTATCTTGCACGACATGGCACGCCTGAAAATAGCGATGATCTGCTGAAACATGCGCTGGTTGGCTTTGATCAGGATACGCCTTTCATCCGTAAGGCCCTGGAAAAATTCCCTCAGCTAAGCCGGAATGCATTTTCCATGCGCACCGACAGCGACGTGGCTCAGCTGAATCTTATTCGCGCCGGTGCCGGCATTGGCATATGCCAGGTGCAGTTGGCCAATGGCTATGTTCCACTGCGGAGATTACTGCCGAATTTCTTTTCTTTCTATCTTGATACCTGGATCGTCATGCACGAAGACCTGCGCAATAGTCTGTGCTGCAAATTGGTTTTCGATGTCCTGGCAAAGGGATTAGAGGAATATATCGGCCAGAGACAGGCACAGTGAATCGCCATGGAAAAATGCTCCCTTTAAGGTGCCTGTATACTCCGCACGTTTTCTCCGGAGGAGTCCCCTCCTCGATCATGCCGGCTGCTCCGTTTCGATGCAGAAACCGCGATGACCATGGTTCTGCATGAGCGCAACACACGATCCTGCGCATTATCGTTATCTGTCTTTATTCTCACAGCCTTAACGCTATAGCTAAACGGGCATTGGTGGAGTTTGGTAGACAGCGTTGTACCTGGAGCGGAAAGCAGGTCCAATTAATACAATCAGCGCAATGCTTTTGAGAAACACACGGCTTCTGTCCTACCGACATAGGGGCCGTAATTTTCAATACGAATATATCCATTTTTCTCGTAGAAATTTACTGCCCGATGGTTGATGTGTCGGGTTTCCAGTCTGAGTTCGCTATAACCCATATCTTTTGCAGATGTTTCCAGAAAAGTGAGTAAAGCTCCCCCAACTCCTGGCACGCTTCGGTCTGAAAACATTCTTTTAAGCTCGGCTATATTTTGCGTTATCGGCCGAATAGCGCCGCATCCTATTGCTTCGCCATGAGTATTCTTTGCCAATACCCACAAGGCTTTGTCATCATTCATTGCTTCAACGGTGAAATTGCTTTTGCCACTATCCCCCGTAATAGCGGCAAGTTCAGCTGATAGCATTTCGATTAAGCGATGGGATTCTGAAGAAAATGGATCGGATTTCTCTACAGTTATCATGGTCGTATCCTATAAATGAGAGTAACCAGCATAAAGTATCCTGTCCCAAAAAGCATGAACCGAAACTGATGCTGGAAGAGTATCCTTTCCCAAACTATCCCGGGGATGTTATGTCTGCTATTAGCTCATAGCAGACATTCGGTACTATTTTTCCAGTCCAGTTTGTGCGAGACCTACCTCAGCAGGCAACCCCATCCCGTCGACGTCACACCATCAGCGAGCGAGACGAGAGCGTCGCTGCGGTGGCAGAAACTCCCCCTCCCCCGTCTGTTCTGTTGACTTATTCTGTAAAAAGATTACTTTTCAGGACATGAAGAAGATACTTATTATTGTCCCGGATGGCGGCATGCTGTTTGAATCCGCCGGTATTGCCGACATTCTGATGCAGGCCAACCGTCTGCACCCGGAAGGCGCCGGGGAGCTCTGCTACCAGGTCCAGCTAGCGACCACCCAGCCGCATCAGGTGATCCATGGTCAGTCCGGTTTAAATCTGCTGGCCGATCATCGCCTGCATGAGATAGACCCTCGCGAGCCGCTCGATACCATCATGATTACCGGCAGAGGTCAAAACCCGCAGGAAGGGGTTGCGGTGGTTGACTGGCTGCGCCTTGCGGCTCCCCATGCCCGCCGCATTGCTTCCATTTGCGGCGGAGCCCTGCTGCTGGCGCAAACCGGGCTGCTGGACGGCAGGCGAGCCACTACCCACTGGAAGCTACTGGATACCCTGCAGGCGGAATTTCCTCAGGTACGCGTCGAAGGCGGTCCGCTCTATATTCAGGACGAACACATCTGGACCTCTGGCGGGGTCAGTTCCGGCTTCGATCTCACCCTGGCGCTGGTTGAAGAGGACTACGGCTTCAGCCTGGCGCGCGATATTGCCCAGGATTTCGTCATGTACCTGCGTCGTCCCGGCGGCCAGCTGCAGTTTAGCCGCTACAACCTTCAGCAGACCAGCACCCTGGGCCCTATTAACGATCTGCTGGCGTGGTTGCTCGCAAACCTCACCGCCGATCTCAGCGTGGATAAACTGGCGGAAAGGGTCGCCATGAGTCCAAGGAATTTCACCCGCGTATTTACCCGGGAAACCGGTGCTTCGCCGGCGCGCTACGTCGCCGAAGCCCGTCTGGCCGCCGCGCGGCAGCGTCTGGAGCAAACTAACGAGACCCTGGATCGTATCGCCGAACAAACGGGATTTGGCAGCAGCATTAACCTGCGACGGCTGTTTGAAAAACAGCTTCACCTCACACCCGGGGAATATCGCCAGCGATTTCACTGTCGCAAAATGGCGTAAAGTGATCCTTTTTTGTCATTTACGCCAAAGCCTGCCCGGCCTACTCTGACGCCAGAGACAATGGATAAGGAGTTAATCATGGTAAAGGTCGGTATTAACGGTTTTGGCCGTATCGGACGCAACGTACTGCGCGCTGCACTGGGCAATTCGGATATTCAGATTGTGGCGATCAACGATTTGACGGACAGCAAAACGCTGACGCATCTGCTGAAATATGACTCGCTGCTCGGTAAGCTCGACGCGGACGTCACCGCCGGTGAAGGGCAGCTTGTGGTTGACGGTAAACCCATAACCGTATTCAGCGAACGCGACCCGGCCAATATCCCGTGGCATCAGCGTGAAGTCGATATCGTCATTGAAGCCACCGGATTCTTCACCGATCGCGACAAGGCGGCGGTGCATATCCACAGCGGTGGCGCAAAGCGCGTGATTATCTCCGCCCCCGGCAAAAACGATGATTTAACCATCGTGATGGGCGTTAACGATGGCCTCTACTCCCCGGATAAACACTACGTGGTCAGCAACGGTAGCTGCACCACTAACGGTCTGGCGCCTGCCGCGCAGGTTCTGCACCAGCATTTCGGTATTAAGCACGGTTTGATGAACACCACCCACGCCTACACCAACAGCCAGGCCCTGCACGATCAGCCGGAAAAAGATCTGCGCGGCGCTCGCGCCGCCGCTCTGTCGATAGTGCCTTACTCCAGCGGCGCAGCGAAGGCGCTGGGCAAAGTTATTCCTGAGCTGGATGGCCGCTTAACGGGATACTCGCTGCGCGTCCCGGTACCGGTAGTGTCTATTGTCGACCTGACCGTGACGCTGGCGCGAGAGGTGACGGCCGATGAGGTGAACAATGCCTTTCGTGAAGCCGCCGCGGCGGGGCCGCTAAAAGGGATCCTCGGCTATAGCGATGAACCGCTTGTCTCCAGCGACTACCAGGGTGACCCGCGCTCGTCGATTATCGACGGTCTGTCAACGCTGGTGATTGGCGGCAATATGGTTAAAATTCTGGCGTGGTACGACAATGAATGGGGCTTCTCTAACCGCCTCGTTGACCTGGCGCTAATGATGGCAAGGCGTGAGCGTTAATTCACTGCGGGTGTTATTGATAGTTGACATCACCCTGTCGCGGAGAGCTTCCCTGGTGACGCGCAGCAGGCTCCTCTGAGCGCCTGATAAAAAGCATAAATGCCCTCGAAGGGCATTTATGCTTTAGCGGTAATGTGCGAGGGTCAGTATTTTCTTAACCACGATTCCTGCGGGGCCGGAAAATAGTCAGTGCACAAATAGCGCGATTAAAATAATGATAGGAATTGGCACACCCAGAAAGAAAAGCAATATTGAACGCATAGGTTCCTCCCGTATAATGAGTATTAGACGTTATAAATCACGCTGACGGCCGCCATAGGTGGCACAGAGACTGGCAACAAAAGCGCCAATTAACAGAGAAATAAATGACCACAGAGTGACGTAGCTGGTGGTTTTTCTGGCGGCGTCTGCGGCCTGCTGCGCTTTATCTTTTGCCTCTTTCAAATTAGCCTGGGCTTTATTATAAACCGCCTGCACCCGCTGCTCGGCCTCTTGCTGACTGATGCCGGTATTCTGAGAAACCAGCTGCGCCACATAGGTCAGATCATCCTTGGGAAGCGCGCCAGAATAAATACTGTTAGCAAAAATGCCCGTCACCTCGGCTAATTGAGCGGGTGTCTCCGCCTTTGGCGGCACCGGTTGATTCATGGCCATGCCATCATTGCCCGGTGCGTTGCTGTTACCTGCCGGAGTGGAGCCGCTCGCCCTGAACAGCGAGCGGGTAAAATATTCCATCGATGACTTCGATAACATCGAGGATCCCTCCCCCGCGTTATTCACGGCGGTTGCCGTCGCGCCCCCGGCAACGGAACCAATGACTTTTGCGCTGCCGCCGATGAGTGAACTGATGGTGGTGGTTAAAAGAACGGCTGATACCAGCAGCGCCACCGCCCATGTCAGAAAGCCATGCGCCGTATCGCGGAAATAGATTTCATTGGTATGCGTATCAACCCATTTAGTCCGAAGCCGTCCGGCCAGATATCCCCCCATTCCTGACGCCACAATTTGGGTAAACGTCAGCCAGGCGATGGCGGCAATACCGACGGTACCCGCCGCAAAACCTTGATTTTCCCAGGGAGAGATTGAGGTGAGGCCTAATCCGGCGCCAAGCATGAGCAGCATAAGCGCCAGCGAGGCGGCAGCGGCGGCGCCTGCAAATATCGCCCCCCATGAAACCGCGCTCGCGCTGTTTACAGCAGTTGCAGGCAAGTGCCTGGCTGCTTCCTGACTGCTTATATTGGTAGAGTCGTAGATATTCGTCATTTACGTTGTCCTTTGAAATAACTCAATTAGCCCGGTGTCGTTTTACACAAACGTCCAGAGCAGGAATTTACCTGCCAGACCCAGGGCAATATCGAGCGGGATAATTATCGTCAGCAGCTATCACCCGCTGCTTAAATTTTGGGCATTCGACACAAAGCCAATTATCTAAATTAATACGAACGAGCAGTGTATGAATTTAATCAACAATTTGATTTTAGTAGATGATTTTATTTTAACCATTTTTTATCGCCAAAAATATTGCCGCACAGCTGTAACTACTTGTTAGCAATGAATTTCCAGGTGCAGGGGGTTGTGTGGCGGAAATATGTACTACGGATACAGATTGGCCAGCTCAGATAGAATTATCTTATTTTTGTAGTGGTAATTAACTGAATAGCCTTGTTTATTAAAAGTGGCGTTAGTTTTTTATTTGCATTATCTGCTATTTCATATACCCGCCGGCAACGTAAATAATCACCCGCTGCTGATGTCGCAGCAGATGAACAGATTGAGAGGGGCACGGGGAAGCGGTCACTCCCACCTCATGGCGATCGCGATGGCTCCCCCGGCATCCCTGCTTCGTGCCCGTTCCGCCCCGGACTCATTGGCCCCTTTGATTAATTAGCGGGCAGACAACGCAAAGCGCTGCTCAAGTACATGCGCAATTTCATCGTCTTCCAGCCGCTGCTTTTCTACCCGATCCGCGGTAATGCTCTTGAGCGTATTGCCCAGCAGAATAAAGCGCCCCTCGGGCTGATGCTGTATAACCAGCAGCTTTTGTACAAAGACCGCGTCGGGGTGCGTGGAGTTAAGGAAATTGGCCGGAGCAAAATCAATCCATTCCTGAGGTGACAGGTCAAAACCATATTGATTGGCCCAGCTTCCCTCAACTTTTGCCTGCAGCAGATAGTCGCCGTGCGCATCGCGGCTAAGCCGGAACGTATCGAAATCCTGGATAATGTCCGTATCAAGTTCATCCAGGGCCAGCGGCGCGCGAATACCGTAGCTCCCAAAGCCAAGGTCGCAAAGCCACTGACGGCCCTCGACTTCCGCGACGACCGCCATATGGGTTTTAGGCCGGCGCGCGGGATAGAACATGGGCCGCGCCGCGACAAACCGCCAGGCAATGCCCAGCGCTTCCAGCGCCATGGTAAACAGCCCGTTGAGTTCATAACAGTAGCCGCCCCGTCTCTGCCGTAAGAGCTTGTTGGCAATATCATCGGGCTCCATCGACACGATTTTACCTGCCTGTACGTCCAGATTTTCGAAGGGGATGGCAAAGAGCTGGTGACGCATGAGCGCGTGTAGCGTTGCGGTATCCGCTGCCGCAGGCCCGCTATAGCCTATGCGGCGGAAGTAAAGTGAAAGGTCAAAACTGTCGCTGTGCATATGATTTCCCCGGCTGGTTGGTGTGGAACACACTATAGATGGCGCCCCGCTTCGCCTGTATAGTCAGATTTATCAAAAAGCAGACTATACAGATGACGATGTCCGAAATATCCCCGCCGACGCCCCACTACCGCCGTATAGCCGATATGCTGCGGCTGACGCTTGCCTCAGGCGCTTTACGGGCTGGCGATCGCATTATCTCCGCGCGTAAACTGGCCGAACGCGAACAGGTCAGCCTCCCCACGGCCCTGGAAGCGCTGCGTTATCTTGAGGCGGAGGGCCTGATTATCGCGCGACCGCGTTCAGGCTATTTTGTCCGCCAGCCAGCCGCCTCCGGAAACGAACAGCGCGCTGCCTCTTTGCCCGGGCCGGTGCCGGTGACTATGTCCGCCATTGCCCGGTCGCTGTTCGGTAGCGCTGAAGCGCGTCTGGTGCCGCTTGGCGCCGCGCTACCCGATCCCGCCTGGCTTCCCGTGGATGCACTACAGCGGGCGCTGCACACCGCCGGTCGTCGGCTTGATGCGCGCGGGCAGAGCTACAGCCTGCCCCCGGGAAGAGCGGACCTGCGCAGAAAGATTGCCGCACGCGCTGCGCAGTGGGGCGCTCTTTTTGGCGCGGATGACCTTATCATTACGGCAGGCGCAACCCAGGCGCTACGTCTGGCGCTCCGCGCGGTATGCCAGCCGGGCGATGCTGTCGCGATTGAGCAGCCCGCCTACTTCGGCACGCTTCTGCTGCTGGAAGATCTGGGTCTGAAGGCGTTACAGATCCCCACAGACCCGATTGAAGGCTTATTGTTGGCGCCCCTTGAAGACGCTATCCAGCGCCACCGCCCTGCGGCCGTGCTTGCCTCACCCACGGTGCAAAATCCGCTGGGTGCCAGCATGCCCGTGGTGCGCAAACAGGCGCTGGTGGCGCTGCTCGCCGATAAGGGCATCCCGCTCATTGAGGACGATGTGTATGGCGATCTGGCCGGTGGCGCCCAGCGTCCACCCGCGTGTAAAGCCTTCGACAGGGACGGAAATGTGATTTATTGCAGTTCGCTGTCGAAAACCCTGGCGCCGGGCTGGCGAATTGGCTGGATTGCTGCCGGACGCTATCACTCCGCGGTATTGCAGGCCCGCATGGCCGGAGAATGGGCAGGCGCGCCGCTGATTGAAGCCGCGGCAAACGAGATCCTCGCCAGCGGCGATTACGACAGGCACCTGCGGCATCTGAAGCTGCGGATTGCGGAAGGTATGCGCGCTATCATCACCCGAGTTGAAGCCTGCTTCCCACCGGGCACGCGCGTCGCGGCTCCGGAAGCCGGCTTTTTGATTTGGGTACAACTCCCCTCCAGGATAGATGCGCTGGAGGTACATCGTCGCGCACTCGCCCTGGGCATTGGCGTCAGTCCGGGGCCGCTGTTTTCCCCGGGCGCGGCGGAACTGCAAAACTACCTGCGCCTGAACGGTGCGAATGAACCCACCCCCGCGCTTTTGCATGCCGTAGAACAGCTCGGTATCGTATGCCACGAATTGGCCAGGGAACATTGACAGCGGCTATTGCCCGGGGCCGGTCAATTGGAGATAAAACCAGGATACGTTTATAGATAGGGTAACCAATCGGGACGGGCAACGTGTCGGCCGCCTCCTCGGGATGAACCGCGCGCTTTTTTCAAGCGCGCGGACACAGGCAGACTGAACCAGCTCTTCGACAACCAGAACCAGCCCATAGCGCCACAGGCGTGTCAGATATGCAGCAAGATGCTGACGGACGCCGCTGGTCGTAATTTTTTTATCCTCATACTCTTATTCAGGACTCAGGATGACCGTCGATCGCTGCCTGAAGATCCCGGTACTCCTCGCAGCTATGGCCGCACAGCGTGGCGATAGTTTTCAATTGCTCTTTTGCCAGGTCAGGACGGCCTTTCGCCAGCCATGCTTCACCAAGGTATTCACGTACTTTGGCATAGGTCGGATCGAGCGCGATTGAACGCTGATAGTAGCCGATGCCCTCATCGGTACGGCCCAGCTTACGCGTGGCATAGCCCCGGTAATTCCAGGCTTCCGCGGTATCGCCATTTTTCAGGGTGTTGAGCAGGTCCAGGGCCGCCTGGTACTCCCCTTTTTTGGCCAGATGATAGGCATAACGCGTTTTGTCTTCATCGCTGAGCTGGCTTGTTTTTTCAGGGACGCACTGTTTTTTCGTGCTGTCATACACCTGTCCGCTGGGGCAGTCCGGCGTTTTGCTATTGGTACTATTGTCACCTGCGGCCAAAACCGGCGTGGTCAGCAGAGCAAACACCACGGGCAGCAGCAGACGTTGATTAATGGCGGAATGTAAAAACGACAACGTGTTCATAGTGAACTCCGGGTTAACGAAAAGAACGGCAAGGCAGCATACGACGCGGTATGCTGTCCCGTAGCAGATAGTGAGGGAAAAGCGCGCAGCAAATATGACCGGCCCGCCGCTTTTTTTCAGGGGCGTTCCCCGCTCCAGCGGCTCCCGGATATGTGCGCTTGCAAACAGGAAAATGACATTGGCTGCGGTGACCCAATGCCGTGCCAGGGTAAAACTATCGTGGCACTGTTGTGTTAGCGGTTGCGTTGTTGCAGTCATAAATGATGACTCCATCAGTACGTTGATGATGAGTTAACGCCACAACCTTTTAATCTATTCGATAAAAAATACGTTTTTTCGTTTTTTATCGCCGGGCTCAGGTACGATCCTTCTTCGCGCCCTCGTATGAGTATATATCCCCGTTTATTCCTTCACATTTCTGGCGACGCAGCGAAGAGAAGTATCTGGTCGCCAAATATCAGTGATAGCCAGCGCCGGGCTGACGTTGACGGAACGGCCCGGCATGCCCCTGGCCTCTGACGCGGTAAAACGGAGGCTTAAAAACCTAACGGGAATGTCACTCAGCTAAAAAACCACCATCAATGGGATAAACGCCTCCGGTACAGAACGCTGATTTATCTGACAACAAAAACAATATGAAGTCTGCGATTTCCTGCATTTTTGCCATCCTTTTCATAGGGTGGCTATTTGCGAAACTGCGTACGATATTTTCAGGGGATTCGCTTATTCGTGGGGTTTGGACATAGCCCGGAGCGACGGCATTGATGCGAATGCCTTGACATGCAAACTCCAGCGCTGCGGTTTGGGTTAAACCAATTATACCATGCTTAGCGGCGGTGTAAGGCGCCAGCCCAGGAATGCCAACCAGACCATTTACTGCAGATAAATTAACGATAGCGCCCCCCATCTTCATCATCTGAGGTATCTCGTATTTTAGGCAGTAAAAAACGCTGCTCAATGAGGTGGCAATGACCTTATCCCAGTTTTCAACTGTCTGCTCTGTTATCTTTTTACCATGCTCACCTGTTATGCCTGCATTATTGACAGCATAATCAAGCCTGCCAAAATAGTTGATAACGTCATCTATCATTTGCCGTACTTGTTCGGGCTGTGACACATCGCATCCGATCCCCATTGCTGGTTGCCCCTGTGAAGACAATTGTTTCGCTTTTTGTTTCGCCTCCTCTGACGAGCGGGATACAATGACGACCTTCGCGCCATGTTTGTGTAACTGCTCTGCGACTGCCTCGCCTATACCTGCAGTACTGCCGGTGATAACAGCCACTTTATTTTGAAAATTCATAATTCCCCCTATGACGTAGCATTGAGTCTTACATCTGAGGAAGTATACAAATTCGCAGTGACAGTTTTTGTCAGTACTCTTTCTCCGGGCCGATCCCCTCTTTCATTCTCCATTTATTCAATAAAACTAACCTGCTTTCACTATACCTGGAATCCAGCGGCACAATGCCTTGTATTTTGTCCGTTCTAAAATGACGGAAATCCTTTCTCATTTCACACCATGCAACCAAAAGCCAGCATGACTCCATATATACCAATGCGATGGGCCATATGACTCGAGAAGAGTTAACATTGCTCTTATCACAATACTTTATTTTGATTCTCTTTCGTTTTTTAATCGCATTACGCAAGTCTTCAAAAAACACCTCATTCTTTTCTGTGGGACCGGTCAGATAGGATTGACTCTCAATAAGATTTTTTAATTCGCCGGGAATAACGGCATGTATTTTGGCAAGCGCATTCCTTGCGTTTTTTTTGAAATCATGATCCGTATTATGAGAAACCCAATTAAGCCCAAGTATAATAGCATTGATTTCTTCATGAGAAAGATTTAAGGGCGGCAAATGAAAGTCAGACTTAACGATATAACCAATTCCAGCTCCCCCTTCAATGCACACGCCTTGCTGCTGTAGCGTTTTTATATCTCTGTAAAGGGAACGCACGCTTATTTCTAATCTTTCTGAGAGAGCGGATGCCGTGATCGGATATCTTTGCGCCCTTAATATCTGTAGTAATTCGAGAAGCCTTTCTGTTCTGGTCATGCTGATAAATCCATCTTGATCCTGAGACGATATCTTAACGCCTCTGTTGGATAAATATCTTAGTATAAAGCAAACGTACATGCTTAAGCTGAGTGGCTCCCCGTTGTTTAATACACCGCGACAGGACATAGGGTGAGTTTGGTAGGCAGCGCTTTGTGCCAGAAGCGGACATTATCGCTGGATAATATCCAGAAACCGGCTTCAAACGTTCACCATGCTACACTTTCGCCCTGAATCAGATAAACAAACGGGTAGTCACGTTGGATAACGGATCTCAAATACGATGAAAGTGATATGGGTGAGGCACGCAGAAACCGAGTGGAATCATAGAGGGATTATTCAGGGGCGTCGCGACAGCTTCGTAACCCACCGCGGTATGCAAGAAACAGCGGCGTTACTGACAGCGCTGACGAAAGAGGCATATCCGATAGAATGTGTTTACAGCTCCCCGCTTGGGCGCGCCTTGCACATGGGGCTGAAGCTGTCTGAAGGTCTTGGCTGCCCGTTAAAAGTTGAAGAATCTCTTAAGGAACAGTCGTTTGGTTGCTTTGAAGGGATATCTTTCGAGCACTTCAGGCGAGACAATCCGCGTGATGCAGATGCGTTGCTCGCCCTTGATGCAGCCTATTGTCCCCCGGAGGGAGAGTCGTTAGCCCAGGCGACTCGACGCGTGATAAATTTCTTACAACACCTGCAAAATACCAATGAACATCAGATCGTCGGTGTTGTTTCTCACGGGCATGTCAGTCAGGGCGTGCTGGCGTTACTTAAAGAGGGGACTCTCGATAACTTCTCTCGCTATGCTCACCCCAATGCGAGTTACTCTGTTTTCGATTTTACGGACGGCAAATGCGCCGCGCTCAGATGGGGGATAGCTACCCACCTCATTCAACTTCAACGGTAAACTCCCATTAAGACCCCGGGGGTCCTGTGTGCCCGAGCGGGTATTAAATGCTGATACCTTTTTCATCAGTGCCTCACGCCATGGCGTGAAGCGTCGGCTGGCCCCGCTCTCACTCACGCTTTTTTACCTGGCGGGAAAAGCGCAGATTGCTTCAAAAAAATTACCGTATTTGGTATATTGTTGTTTATTGCTTACTCACCTCTGCGGTGCCAAAAAGAACAAGATTCACCGCTACCCAGGATAAGAAAATGTTAGATTACCGCTTCCCGACAGCTTTGCAGATGGTTCTTAGCGTAGCAATGGCGGAGCAGTTGGGTGAACGTTCGACGAGCGCGATTCTGGCCTACGGCCTGGAAGCGAACCCGAGCTTTATCCGCAAACTCATGGTTCCTCTCACGCGTGACGGCATAATTGTCTCAACGCTTGGCCGCAACGGCTCTATTCATCTTGGCCGCCCGGCGGAAGAGATCACCCTGCGCGATATCTACGTCTCCGTTATCGAAGATAAAAAACTGTGGGCATCGCGCCCTGACGTCCCCGCTCGCTGCGTGGTCAGCGCAAACGCGTGCTGGTACTTCAAATCTATCGCCGATGAAGCGGAGCAGGCTTCGCTACAGGTACTGGCACGCCACACCGTGGCAAGCGCGCTGGAAGAAGTGAAAAAAGCCGATACCAGCGGGTGCGATCCGGTGCCTGAACTTATCGCCAAATATAAAGAAGCCCATTAATTTTCCTTGAGCGCAAAAAAACCGCCTTCACAGTGAAGGCGGTTTTTTGTTATCTGCCGCACCCTACGCCGGCGAAACGTCCTCAGCAGGTTTACCGCGCGTCACGAATTTACGCAGCGTCACGTAAAACACCGGGGTCAGGAACAGACCAAACAGCGTCACCCCCAGCATCCCGGAGAACACCGTGATCCCGGTAACGCCGCGCACTTCCGCGCCCGCGCCGTGACCGAGGATCAGCGGGATGGTCCCGGCAATAAAGGCGATAGAGGTCATCACAATCGGGCGTAAACGCAGGCGACACGCCTCCAGCGCCGCTTCCATGATCCCTTTCCCCTGGATTTCCAGCTCGCGGGCAAACTCCACGATCAGAATCGCGTTTTTACAAGCCAGCCCCATCAGCACCACCAGCCCCACCTGTACGAACACGTTGTTATCGCCGCCGGTCAGCCAGACGCCAAACAGCGCGGAGAGCATCGTCATCGGCACGATAAGAATCACCGCCAGCGGCAGCGTCCAGCTTTCATACAGCGCCGCCAGCACCAGGAACGCCAGCAGCACCGCCACCGGGAAGACGATCAGCGCCGTATTACCCTGCGTGGCCTGCTGGAAGCTCAGATCCGTCCATTCGATATTCATCCCGTTCGGCAATATCTGGCCGGACATCTTCTCCAGCTGCGTCATCGCCTGCGAGGAAGAGAGTACGCGCGGATCGGCATCGCCAATCAAATCCGCCGCCGGATAGCCATTGTAGCGAATCACCGGGTCCGGCCCGTAGGTGGTGCTGATATTCACCATACTGCCGATTGGCACCATTTCGCCCTGATTATTCCGCGTGCGCAAATTGGCAATATCCTCCACGCTTTCGCGGAACGGGCCGTCAGCCTGCGCCATCACGCGCCAGGTCCGCCCGAACTGGTTAAAATCATTGACGTAAGACGATCCCAGATAGGTTTGCAGCGTACCAAACAGATCGGTGAGCGACACGCCCTGCGCTTTCGCCTTATCACGATCGACCTGGACATCCAGCTGCGGCACGTTAGCCTGGTAGGTGGAGATCGGGAAGTGCATCCCCGGCGTCTGCATAATGGTACCGGACATCGCGTTTACCGCGCTTTGCAGCGCACCATAGCCAAGACCTGCCCGGTCCTGAATATAGAGCGAATAGCCGGAACCCTGGCCGAGCCCTAAAATCGGCGGAGGCAAAATAGAGAAGCCAAAGCCCTGCTGGATTTGCGCGATTTTCGCGTTGATCTCAGCGTTAATTTCCGCCGCCGAATGTTTACGCTGGTCGAACGGCTTCAGGCCAAAGAAGACCGTTCCGGTATTCGGCGTATTGGTGAACTGCAGCGCGTTAAGCCCCGGAAACGCGACCGCGTAATCCACGCCTTCGGTATTCATCCCGATTTCGCTCATTTTGCGGATCACCGCATCGGTGCGCGCCAGCGAAGAACCTTCCGGCATTTTCACGCCGCCGATTAAATACAGTTTATCCTGCGTCGGTATAAATCCGCCGGGTACCGCTTTAAACATGACGCCCGCCGCGCAGAGCAGCAGCACATAGACCACAAACACCGCCCCGCGTCGTCCGAGCGTTTTTCCCACCAGCCCCTGATAGCCGTTCGAGCTGCGGTGGAAAAAGCGGTTAAACGGACGAAAAATCCAGCCGAAAAGACGGTCGATAAGCCGGGTCGGGAAGTCTTTCGGCGCACCGTGCGGTTTTAGCAGCAGCGCGGCCAGCGCCGGAGAGAGCGTCAGCGAGTTGATGGCGGAGATCACCGTGGAGATGGCGATCGTCACCGCAAACTGCTTGTAGAACTGGCCGGTCACGCCCGAGAGAAACGCCATCGGCACAAACACCGCGCACAGCACCAGCGCAATGGCGATAATCGGGCCGGACACCTCACGCATCGCCTGATGCGCCGCGGCGAGCGGAGCCAGCCCTTCCTCGATATTTCGCTCGACGTTTTCCACCACCACGATGGCATCATCCACCACGATGCCGATGGCCAGCACCAGCCCGAACAAGCTCAGGGTATTCAGCGAGAAGCCCAGCAGGTAGAGAATGCTGAAGGTACCCACAACCGAAACCGGCACCGCGATCAGCGGAATAATCGACGCGCGCCAGGTTTGCAGGAACAGGATCACCACCAGCACAACCAGCACCACCGCTTCCAGCAGCGTTTGCACTACCGCGCGAATGGAATCGCGAACAAATACCGTCGGATCGTAAGGCGCCGCCCATTTCATATCCTGCGGGAAACGCTTCGACAGCTCGTCCATTTTGGCGCGCACCGCGTTAGACAAATCGATGGCGTTCGCCCCCGGCGACTGGAAGATACCAATTCCGACCGCGTCTTTATTGTTCAGCTGGGAACGCAGCGCATAGCTGCCGGAGCCCATTTCGATACGCGCCACGTCGCGCAGGCGGACGACCGTACCGTCCTGCGTTGTTTTCAGGACAATATTGCCAAACTCTTCTTCGGTATGCAGGCGCCCCTGGGCGTTAATGGAGATCAGGAAGTCGCTCTCTTTCGGCAGCGGCTCGGCGCCAAGCTGCCCGGCGGAAACCTGGACGTTCTGCTCCTGCATCGCCGTGACCACATCCGACGCGGTCAGCCCGCGCGCCGCCACCTTGTTGGGATCGAGCCAGACGCGCATCGCGTATTCGCCCGAGCCGAAGATCTGAATTTGGCCGACGCCGGGCAGGCGCGCCAGTTCATCCTTCACCTTCAGCGTGGCGTAGTTGCGCATGTACAGAGAGTCGTATTTACCGTTTGGTGAAAACAGATGCACCACCAGCGTCAGCGTCGGCGACTGCTTCTGGGTGGTGATCCCTAAACGCCTCACATCTTCCGGCAGACGCGCTTCGGCCTGCGATACCCGGTTTTGCACCTGAACCTGCGCCTGATCGGGATCGGTACCCGGACGGAAGGTTACGGTGGTCACCAGTACGCCGTCAGAACCGGCGACGGATTTCATGTACATCATATTTTCAACGCCGTTGATCGCCTCTTCCAGCGGCGTCGCCACGGTCTCGGCAATCACTTTCGGGTTGGCGCCCGGATACTCCGCGCGCACCTGCACGCTGGGCGGTACGACGTCAGGATATTCGCTCACCGGCAGCAGCGGGATGGCGATTAATCCGGTGATAAAAATCAGAATCGACAGAACGGCGGCAAAAATCGGCCTGTCGATGAAAAAACGGGAAAAGTCCATGGGTTGGATTCTCAGGTCAAGGGATCAGTGGAGGGCGGTGCTGGCGGTCATGGCCACGGTTTTCGCGTTAACCGGCATGCCCGGCATAAACACTTTCTGTAGACCATCGACAATGACTCTGTCGCCCGGCTTCAGCCCCTGCTGCACGATGCGCAAACCGTCGGCCAGACGGCCCGGCGTAATATCACGGCGCTGCGCTTTACCCTCTTTATCAACGACATAAACATATTTGCGATCCTGATCGGTCAACACCGCTTTATCATCGATAAGCGTGGCGTTGAATTCCGCGCTGCCAGGCAGGCGGACGCGGGCAAAGAGACCCGGCGTGAACTGACGCTGCGCGTTATCCAGCAGCGCGCGCATCCGGATGGTGCCGGTGCTCGGCGTTAACTGATTATCCAGAAAATCCACTTTGCCCTGATGGGGGTAGCCCTCTTCGCCAACCAGGCCAATCTCCACCGGCAGCGCCAGGTGATTGCTGGACGCGCCCTGCCCGCTGCGGGCGAGATTTTGATAATGGAGGTAGGTCGACTCGTCCACGTCAAAGTAGACGTAAACCGTCTTCTGCGACACCAGCGTGGTGAGCACGCTGGCGCTGTCGCCGGCGGTGACGAGGTTACCGCTGGTGATCAATGCCCGGCTGGCGCGGCCATCGATAGGCGCGGTCACTTTGGTGAAGTCCAAGTTAAGCTGCGCGGCGTCGACTGCCGCCTGCGCGGCGCGAATGTCGGCCTGCGCCTGAGTGGCCGCGGCGCGGCGCTGCTCCCACTCTTCGCGGGAGACCAGGTTGGTATTGACTAATTTATCGGTACGGTTAGCCTCGCTTCGCGCCAGGCTGGCCTGCGTTTTGGCTCGCGCCAGCGTCGCCTGCGCCTGTTCCAGCGCGGCGCGATAGGTTCTGTCATCGATAGTGAACAGCACCTCCCCCTTTTTCACCTCCTGGCCGTCGGTGTAATTCACTTTGTCAATGTAGCCGGAGACGCGGGGTCGCAGCTGGACGCTTTCCACCGCTTCAATCCGACCGTTAAAGCTGTCCCACTGACTAATGGATTTGACGACCACATCAGCGGCGCTGACGGCGGGCGCCTGCGGCGCGGCGTTTTGCGCGACGCCCTCATCGCATCCAACGAGGAGCGCCGAGAGCAGCATCACGCCCGGCACAGTCAGATGAAAGTTACCCCAGTATTTTTGCAGGCTCATTATTTTTATTCCGGTATTGGTAGCCGCCGGGCAAGACGCAGCGGAAGACACCGCGCCACTTCCTTTGTCCGGGCTGGCTTAAGGCCATTTGTGTCGTTCATCGCCACAAAACTGTAACAGTTGCGAATACACTATCGCGGCGATTGTAGGAAGGCGCTAAATTTAGTGCAAGAATAATTGTTGCACTTTATGTGCTATTCCTGGCGCCTAAAAATGGCGCGTTTCCGGCATGGATTTAAATGCAACAATAAAACTTGCAATTAGTGCAAAAACGGGCCACCTTTAAATGCAACAGATAAAGATGCTTTTTTAGACGCTGCGTAGAGGTACATCAGATGAACACTGGCGCATTCATTCACGATTTACTCGACTGGATCGACAACAATCTTGATAGCCGTCTGGACATTGGCACCGTCGCCAGGCGAGCCGGCTATTCGAAATGGCATCTGCAGCGGCTATTTAAGGAGCATACCGGTTATCCTCTCGCCGAGTATATTCGCGCGCAAAAGCTACAAAAATCGGTCGAGCGCTTAGCCCACAGCGACGAACCGATTTTGAACGTGGCGATCGCCCTGGGCTTTGACTCCCAGCAGTCCTTCAACCGCAGCTTCAAGCGTCAGTTCGGCCAGGCCCCCGGCGCATGGCGCCGCAGCATCGGCAACCCGGATACGACGGGATTACGCCAGCCGCCCCCGCCCTTCTCTGACTAAATTTTGCGCTCGCCGCGACGCTGTGGCCGCGGCGGATATTAAGCGCCTCACTCCGCATCCAGCCTGCGCGCCGCTCAGGGATCTGCCGTTCTTCGACCGGCAAAGTAGTGCGCGGGCGTGCTCCCCATCGTTTTTCTGAACATGGTGATAAACGCGTTGACCGACTCATACCCCAGATTAGCCGCCACGTTTTGCACCGATACCCCGCTTGCCAGCTCCCGCAGGGCAATAATCAAGTGCAGCTGCTGACGCCATCGCCCGAAGGTCAGGCCGGTCTCGCGCAGCATCAGGCGCGCTAATGAGCGCTCGCTGAGCGCCAGCCGTTTCGCCCAAACTTTAAAGGTGCTGCGATCCTCCGGGTGGCTGACCAGCGCATCCGCCATGGCGCGGATCTTAGGATGCGCCGAAACCGGCAGGCTCAGTTTCTGCTGCGGCATGGTGGCCAGCTCATCGAGCGTCACTCTGGTCAGCCTGCCGACATGGCTCTCCGCGGCGTAATCGACGTCCGCATTCGTTAAGCGGTCAACTAACGCTTTAATCAGCGGCGAAATCGCCAGCGTGCAGCATTTATCCGGCAGCGCGGCGGCGCCGGGTTCAATAAACAAATAGTTGAGATGCGCATTCCAGGTCGCTTTGGCGCTGTGCGGGATCCCGCCGGGGATCCACACCGCGCAGTCTGGCGGCACTATCCAGATATCGTTTTCCGCACGACAAATCACCGCCCCATAGAGGGCAACGATCAGTTGTCCCTTGCGGTGGGTATGAACCGGCACTTCTGCCGCGTAATCAACGAAATCAATATGCCGCGCGACGGCAGGGCTCGGCGTGCTATCGGGATCAAACAGGGTATGGGCAAGTCTGGATGGCATCTCATTGGCAACATTTAGGTATTTTTTGACAGAATAGAGTATTTAAGGAGACGCGCAAAGCGGGAATAATTCCCGGCATGAGCACATTAACTTCCCATCACAGCCGTTTTTTACACGCGATAAGCCGTTGGTCAGGCCGCATAGCCTCTCCCTCACTGCTGAGCGACGCCCATGCCCTGCTCTATTCCGTCAGGAGTTTTGCCGCCGCGATGCTCGCCTATTACGTTGCCCTGGCGATTGGCCTTGAACGGCCCTCATGGGCCATCATCACCGTCTACATCGTGTCGCAAACCTCGGTGGGCGCGTCCCTGAGCAGAAGCCTTTATCGCCTGGCCGGTACCGTGGCCGGCGCGGGGGCCACGGTATTGATTGTGCCGACGTTTGTGAATACGCCAATTCTCTGTAGCGTGATTCTGGCAGGCTGGATCACCTTCTGCCTCTATTTATCCCTGCTTGAACGCACGCCCCGCGCCTATGCCTTTGTGCTGGCCGGTTATACCGCAAGCCTGATTGGTTTTCCCGCCGTCGCCGATCCCGGCACGGTGTTTAACATCGCCCTCATCCGGGTACAGGAAATCGCGATCGGTATCGTCTGCGCCGCGCTGATTCACCGCTACATTTTACCTGCCCGGATATCAGGGCTGTTCAACAGCAAATTAGCCCAGACGCTGCACGCCGCGCGCCAGCGGATTGCCGACACCCTGGCAGGCAAGGCCGACGCGCAGTCAGAGCCGCTGCATCTGGCGCTGGCGCTACAGTTTCTGCAGGGCATCAGCCACCATATCCCGTATGATTTTGCCCTTTCGGTTCCGGCCCGCCAGGCCAGGAAAGCGCTCCATGACAGGCTGGCGCGGTTAGTGATTGTCAACGGCGAAGTACGCGATCGTTTGCAGATCATCGCCGAGATGCCCGCCGCGATGCAGGCTCTACTGAATGACGTGCAGGTCTGGCTGACCTGCGACAATACCGGCCAACGCAAAAACGCCGCAGAAGCGCTGCAACAGCGCAGCGCGCAGTTAGCGCAGCGGCTCGCGGCGCAGGCGCTGACCTTTGAAGATGCGCTGCGGGTAAATTTCTTACGCTACATCGCTGAGTTGATTACCCTCCTGCAACAGTGTGAGCGGCTTTCGGAGGCCATTCATCACGCCAGACCTGCGCCAGCGCAGGCGGAAGATCGTGCGGCAACAGGATACGTTTTCCATCGCGATCCCCTCAGCGCCGCCCGCACGGCGCTGGGCGCTTTTGTCATCATTCTGAGCGGCTGTCTGCTATGGATTTACTCTGCCTGGCCCGATGGCGGCACGGCGGTGTCGATTCTCGGGGTTTGCTGCACGCTGTTTGGCAGTTTCGACACGCCGGCCCCGCATATTGTGAAATATATTATCGGATCTGTCTGGGGCGTAGTGATAAGCCTTATCTATAGCTTCGCCCTGCTTCCTCCGCTCAGCGATTTCCCCGTGCTGGTGGCGGTGCTTGCCCCGGTCTATCTGCTTGCCGGATCGCTGCAGGCGCGGCCCCCCACGACCTTTATGGCCATGGGGATCACCCTGACGCTGCCGGTACTGTGCGAGCTGGGCGCGCGCTACAGCGGCGACTTCGCCGACGCGGCCAACACCGCGATCGCCCTGTTTTTCGCGACCGGCTTTGCGGTTATCGGCATGAGTCTGCTGCAAACCGTACAGGCGGACGCGGCGATAAAGCGTCTGCTGAAACTGTGCCAACGCGATATTCGCCGCAGCGTGAGCGGCGTATTTAAAGGCGATGAAACGCACTGGACCAATCTGATGATCGACCGGGCCGCTCTGCTGCTGCCACGCTTGCCGCGCAGCGGGCAGTCCTCCGCCCGGGCGCTCGATCGCCTGGTGCACTTTCTGCGCATAGGCCTCTGCGTTATGCGCCTGCGCCGTTGCGAAACGCCCGCCGGCAGCGATATCCACGAGGTGCTTTCTCGTCTTACCCACACAACGGAGACCGAAGCCTTACGCGAGCGCATTGCCGCCATGGCGAACCGCTGCTTGCCCGCGAGGGAGGAAAAATCATGCCAGTTTGTCGACCGACTGGTCGATCTGCACTGCGCGTTACGGACGCAGAACGAGGAACCCACCCATGATAAATGACATCAATATCGGGGGCGTTTTTATCCCCGGACTGCTGCTGACCGCGCTCATTGCCCTGGTCTGTACGCTGTTACTCGTACCGCTTTTCTCCTGCAGCAGGCTTTACCGCCGCTTGCCCTTACGCCCGCTGCTTGATGTTTCAACCTATATCGTGACCTTTTTCCTGCTTTTGCAGGGCCTGACCACACTGGGGTTATTCGCATGAAATCTTTTTTCTCTTTGCTGGGCCGTTACGCGCTGACGTTAATCGCAGTAGCGGTAGCGGCCTGCGTGGCGTTTATTTTCTGGAAACAGTATGCGCAGACGCCCTGGACGCGCGATGGCCGGGTTCGGGCAGATGTGGTGCAGATTGCGCCGGATGTTTCCGGGCCGGTGAGCAGCGTGGCGGTGCGGGATAATCAGTGGGTTAACCGCGGCGATGTGCTTTATGCCATCGACCCGCGCTGGCTGAAGCTGGCGGTGCTCAGCGCGCAGGCCGACGTCGAAGCAAAACGTCATGAAATGCTGATGCGCCAGGATGCCGCCCGGCGACGCGCGCTCATCAAAGGGGTCATTTCCGGCGAGGATATCCAGCAAACAGGCAGCGCAGCGCGCGTCGCGGCGGCCAATTATCAGGGGGCGCTGGCTGCGCTGGAACTGGCGCAGCTGAACTTATCCCATGCAACGGTGCGCGCCCCCGTTACCGGCTACGTGACGCATCTTCGGCTCCGCCCCGGCGACTACGCCGCGGCGGGAGAAACAAAGGTCGCCGTGGTCGATGCGCACAGTTTCTGGGTGGTGGGCTATTTTGAAGAGACTAAGCTGCGTCATATTCGCATCGGGAGTACCGCACACATTTCGCTGATGGGGTTTGACCCGCTCATCACCGGGCACGTGGAGAGTATCGGCCGGGGGATCGATGATAGCAATGACGAGACCGGCGGGCTGGGGCTGCCGGATGTCAATCCCACCTTCAGCTGGGTGCGACTTGCGCAGCGAGTCCCCGTTCGTATTCAGCTAGATAAGATACCGGAAGGGATTGAACTGGTGGCGGGGCTATCCGCCAGCGTTTCCATCCTGCCTGAAAGCCCTGACGGCGGGCGTAGCGGAGGATCGGGCTACGTGGCTCAGGCTATCCACCCATAGTGGACCCGAGACTCAATGAGGAAACGACGCTTCCTGCAAAAATATCTGGCCCGAATACACCGAACTCGATATTCTGTAATGCTTTGTATTTTTTGTGAACAGGAAAAAGTATGCTTAGTACGTTACCCGATTTACACAGAAGTTTTGCAGAGCAACTCAAGCTTAACGTTCAGTCTGACGCCCGGATTCACTCCCTGCTCGGGGGCGGATCGCTTATTCATGGCGGATTTGATCAATACTCCGATTTGGATTTTGTCGTTGTGGTAGACCCTCTCTACTATGATGAAATCATGGCGCAGCGTGTGGCGTTCGCCGGAACAGCAGGCAACCTGCTGCATGCGTTCACCGGGGAACATGTCGGAGAGCCTCGCCTGCTGATATGCCTGTATGGCCCTGAACTCCTCCATGTCGATCTGAAATTTGTCACCCTGGACATGCTCACTCAACGCGTTGAGGAGCCGGTAGTGTTATTTTCTCGCGATCGCCATGCCCTGGAGCGACATCTGGCACAATTTCGTGCCCAGTGGCCTGACATGACGCCGGAGTGGTTTGAGTCCCGAGCCTGGATCTGGCTTCATTATGCGGTGGTTAAACTGGGAAGGGGCGAACTTTTCGAAGCGATGGGTATGCTGTCATTCTTCCGGGAGCAAGTGCTGGGACCGATGCTGTACCGCCGCGCCAATCTACCGCAGCGTGGGGTTCGCCGCATTGAATGCCACAATATCGATCCTGAGGGCCTGCTGACCTCCACGCTGGCCACGCACGATCGTGACTCCGTCAGCATCTCCATCAGCAAGGCGGTTGACGCTTATATCAATCTCCGCGCTGATGCGCTGCCTGAAAATATCGCGGACGATGCGGCACGACGGGCGCTCCTTGCCATGCTGAAAGCGTATTCTGAACGGGTTTAAACGATACTTCCGGCCGCTTACAGGGCCGGAATGTAAAACTATCGTGGAAGATGCCGCCAATACTCAAATCCCAGGACAAACACCGCTATCCGGGAAACCACTCGCGACCAATGGAACTCTCGTCAGAGAGTCTGATACAAATCATTGAAGACCGGCTTATCGTTCAAAGCAGCCCATCAAATTCTGAGCGCTAAAAATTTACTTGATGTGCAATATTTCCCGTTTTTCAGGCGGCCCCTCATGAGTCTGTAAACCCCAGGGGGGGTCATCTGAATGGATAAATAGAGTATCCAGGCATTGCGGGCGCGTGATAAATTGCTGCCTGTTGATGCAGCTATGATATATCAGGCCGGCGACAGCATCGTCATGTCCTTACCGCGATCACAACTGGGTGGGCATTTATTCATATGAGAAAGCCACACTCGGGGAGGGTCGCAATAATGGCTGATTCAGGACACGATAAACCTGCTGCGTTGTCATTAAATATCGGCAATAAAATAAGACGACTGCGGCAGTCACGGGGGATTTCGTTAAACGACCTGTCTAAATTGTCAGGGGTTTCAAAGGGGGCATTATCCAAACTGGAGTCAGGATTTTCCAGCCCCCGTGTCGATACGTTGGACGCTATCGCCACTGCATTACGTTTACCGGTTGGCGATTTACTGAGCGGCGGCAGCAGGATATATCCCTGTTTTGATAAGCATCGTCCCGCGCCGGGCGAATATTCACAAATGATGAAATTCCGCATCGGCCCCGGCAATACCTCCGAGATATGGTTGCTGCAAATGGAGCCGCAGGTCACCATCCACAGTCCCGGGCATTCAGACGGGTCGCATGAACATATTCTGGTTCACAGCGGCACCCTGCATCTGCGCTTTAGTCAGTACGAAGTCATCACATTAGAACCCGGGGATTTTTACGCTTTCTCCGCGCAGGTTGCGCACACATACAGCTCAAAAGAGACGGCGATTAGCGCAACGGTGGTGATGACTCACCTCGAGCCAGGTTAACTCCTCTACGCGATTATCTGGCCAGGAGCCCTCTGATAAAATGCCGAAGAGCGAGCATGTGTTCACTTAAAGAAACAAAAACGCTCTCCTGAAAGCCAGGCGGAAAATTCTTTTATAAATAAAATGAAGTAAATTCAGCCGACTGATTTCGTATTGATAAATTATTGCGCCCGTAACCGGGAAACCCATTGTTCTGCATGCGGGCTGACTGTATTGTTATTTCGAACAACAGCACCGGCTTCCCTACGCTGTATTTTCCGCAATGCGAAGCAGTTGTTAGCGCCAGAAAGCTGGCCATGTTACGGCCAATTTATCTTTGGTCTGCCGGAGTTTTTTTAGCAATGAATATCGACCTTCCGGTAGCGCACCGCGCTACCATTGTCGGTTCTTTTACTATGCCAAATAAATCCATCTGGATTATATATGTGACGGAGAAGATGAGTGCATAAAGTTAATTTAAAAGAAAGTTTTGCTCTGTTCAGCGAATGCTGGAGCCCCAAAATTGTCGGCGAAATTAATAACGAGTATGTCAAACTGGCTAAATTAGCCGGAAAGTTTGACTGGCATCATCATGAACATGAGGACGAGCTTTTTCTTGTTATCAGCGGCCGCTTGCGAATGGGGTTAAGAACGGGCGATATCGTGCTTGAAGCGGGTGAGTTTATCATTGTGCCGAAAGGAACCGAGCATTGTCCTGAAGCGTTAACTGAAGAGTGCTGCGTCGTTTTACTTGAGCCAAAAACGACGCTGAATACGGGCAATATCGTCAATGAACGTACTGTACATGAGCTGGATAGACTATAGTCGCGCCTCCTGACGTCTCCGAACGTTCTGAACGGAGAGATTTCCTTCCCCGTCAGGTTTGGCGGGGCGTGAGAATCTGTTTTATCAGGAGTCAGTCACCATTACTCCCCTACCGCCGCGAGTTTCGGCGGCGGCAATCATTGTTGGCTGAACTGACTTCATTATTTGCTAACCTTCATTTATTACTTATTCATTAACTATCAGGGACAGAAAAGATCATAGAGCGGCTTTTCCCTATAACCTCAAATAAAAATCGATTCCACTATATTAACTGAACGAAGCACGGCTCTTGCTGCCAGATATTTACCGTGACAAGACGCGGTAAACCAGCGTCCGCTCCCCGCTCATTGCAAACCCTGGCTTTGTTCAGTCTGGCCGTTGTGTGCCAGAAGCGGGTGTCTTAAGCCTGTTCTTGCCTTTAAATACAAATGCCGCAGGTCAACAGGTTATAATTTTTTAGCTGTGAAAGAGATAAAAATCGCTGATGCCAGATGAAAGATTTTAATAATGATGGAATCGGATGTTGTTCGTAATGACCTTTAATTTGGAATGAGATATAACGTGCTCCGAAGAAAATTAACATTCTCATAACGTAATCAGGATTAAGCAAATGAAGCAGGTTGGCATTGTTGGTTGGCGAGGAATGGTCGGTTCTGTTTTGCTACAGCGAATGATCGAAGAGAACGACTTCGACAATATATCAGCGCATTTTTTCAGCACCTCCAGTGCAGGAGCCGCCGGTCCTGTCATTGATGGCGTCAGCTACACACTTAAAGATGCTAATTCCGTGAGTGCGCTGGCCGAAATGGACATCATCATAACCTGCCAGGGCGGGGATTATACCAAAGCAATATACCCTGCTTTGCTTAACCATGGCTGGGAAGGCTACTGGATTGACGCGGCTTCAGCGCTGCGGATGGATGAGAAAGCCTGCATTATTCTCGACCCCGTCAACCGCAACAATATCGATCGTGCAATTAAAGAAGGTATTAAACTTTTTGTCGGCGGCAACTGTTCCATTACGCTGAGTCTTATGGGGCTGGCTGGGTTGATAAAGGCTGACTTGATCGAATGGATGAGTGTGATGACCTACCAGTCCGCATCGGGTGCTGGTGCACAGTATGTACGGGAACTCATTGCGCAAAGTGCTTACATAAGCCGCCATTTATCTCCGGATGAGCTGGCATCCTCAGGTTCAGTGCTTCCGTTAGTTAATAAGGTCAGTGAATTGATTAACAGCGCTGATATGCCGACCCAGAACTTCGGTGCACCTTTGATGGGCAGCATCATTCCCTGGATTGACAGCGATTTAGGCGATGGCAATAGCCGTGAAGAATGGAAAGGTGAGGCGGAAACCAACAAAATTTTAGGCCTTTCTCCCGGTACGATCCCGGTAAACGGCTTATGCATACGCGTCGGCGTGATCCGCTGCCACAGCGCTGCTATAACCCTTAAGCTCAAGCGTGAAGTCAACGAAGAGGAATTTGCAGAATTAGTGATGAATTCCCACCCCTGGGTTAACTATGTGCCCAATAACAAGGAAGAGAGTGTCAGTACCCTGACACCGGCCTGTATCAGCGGTTCGCTTAAGGTGGGTATTGGTCGTTACAAGAAAATGTCGCTAAACAATGAACCGATCTACTCGGTCCTGACGGTCGGCGATCAGCTATTGTGGGGAGCAGCGGAACCATTGCGCCGCATGTTGAATATTTTGGCTGGAAAAGCTTGAATCATATTATGTGGACAAAACACCTCCCCCTAAACTCAACGGCATAAATATAAGCTGTATACGGAGCACTTGATGGTCACCACACATGTTTTTATCGCGGTCAGTCTTGATGGTTATATCGCCCGACAGGATGGCGATATCGACTGGCTGTTGCAGCGCGATGACCCAACAGAAGATCATGGCTATGCCGCATTCATCGCGGACAAAGATTGGATCGTTATGGGCCGGGGGAGCTATGAGAAAGCGCTGACTTTTGACCAATGGCCTTACGATCGACCCGTGCTGGTTCTCTCCCGACAGCTAACCGATACCGCCATTCCCGAGGCGCTGAAGGGCAAAGTGCAGCTCTCAAGCCGCACGCCGGGGGAAGTGCTTGCTGACCTGGCGGCGCAAAACGCGCATCGCGTCTATCTGGATGGCGGGCAGGTAATACAGTCGTTCCTGCGCGAAGGTCTGGTCGCCGATATCGTTATCACGACCGTTCCTGTCCTGCTCGGTTCGGGAATACCATTGTTCGGATCCCTGACCAGGGATATCGATTTGACGCTGTTATCAAGCCGCAGCTTCCCTTCGGGACTGGTGCAGTCGCACTATCGGCTGACGCCATAAACGGCATATAAACCTGACGGCGGCCTACGCTAAAGCAACAGTACCGCCCTGCCAGCGGTACTGAATGTTACTGATATAATCACAAAATAGATAAAAGAGGTGACGCATGGGTACTGACAAAATAGCTACGCTGTTTAGATACAAACGCTGGATAGATATTGAAACGCTACAAGCGATTAAAAGAATTGATGCGTCTGCGAATGCAGAAAAACGCCATCTGACGCTCAGATTAATGAATCACATACATGTGGTTGATATGATCTTCCGCGCTAACATTACCGGCCAGAAGCACTCCTACACCGCACTGAACACGCCAGAGACGCCCTCTGCCGATGAACTTCTGAGAACAATGACTGAATGTACAGACTGGTATATTCAATACGTCAATGCTATGTCCCCCGTTGACCTTGCTGAAACCATTAAATTCCAGTTTGTCGATGGCGGACCGGGTGAGATGAAGGCGGTTGATATGCTCAATCATGTGCTGTTTCACGGAACATATCATCGCGGCGCTGTAGGTTGGCTACTTTCAGAAAGTGGTGTAACCCCACCCAAGGACGTACTGACCGTCTTTCTAAGAGATCATAACCACGAGTAACCGAGTCATATCAATTTTCCCTCTTAGCCCTTACAGCAAAAAATTAAGGAGCTTCAATTCCCTCAGTCAGTGAGTGAAAACCTTTCGCCGCAAGATGGGCGGGGCCTCGCCCGCCCTGCCGCCGCTACCGCGGCCAGACCTGCGGAAACTCATCGGCGACAAGCGGCTCTCCGTCGCGAAGCTTAAGCCCCGGAAACGGCGGCGACGTCACGCCGCCACGGTCGGCGAATGTCGCATCATCCCCTACCCAACGGGCGGAAAATACCCGCCGCGCGCGGGCGGTTGAATTGCCCTTTGCCCCATGCAGCGTGCGGAAATGAAAAGCGACCGCATCGCCCGGCTCCAGCGCCCAGCTGACGATATCGTAATCCTCCTGATGGGCATCAATGTCCGGCAGCTCTTTAAAGCGCGAATGGGAATAGAGCTTTGAACCGTTAAACCGCGTTGGGCTGAACTCATCGTCCCAGCGATGGGAACCGCGAATACAGCGCAGAGAAATCGTCTCCGCTACCGGATCGAGCGGGATCCACAGGCTGACATTCTGCCGCCCCTCCACGCAGTAATAGGGCTGATCGTGGTGCCATGGCGTTACCGTACTGCCGCCAGGCTGTTTCACCAGCGTGTGCTCGTGGAAAAACTTCGCCGTCTGCGACCCCATCAGCGCCGCGGCGATCTCCGCCGCCGGCGACTGAAAAACAAAATCGCGAAATTCCGGGATTCGTTGCCAGTTGCAATAGTCCTGAAAAAACGGCGCCGAGCCGTCCTCGGGGATCACCGTTCGCGCGTGACCGTACTCGCTGGGGTTCGCCATCAGCGCGGCGACGCCGCGCGACAGGCTCTCGATCCACGGCGTGAACACGCCTTTAAGTAGCACGACGCCGTCGGCCTGCCAGCGGTCGATGGTCTGTTGATCAATAAGCGGGGAGTTCGGGTTTTGCATAGTCGCCATCCTGTGTTGATAAATCAGCGAAGAGAATCGGAGGGATCGGCGCGCATCCAGGCGCAAAGGTTTTCCAGCATCGCCATACAGCGTTCGGTCTGGGGGATGCTGATATATTCGTCCGCCTTGTGGCCCTGAGCCATGCTGCCCGGCCCGCAGATCAGCGTCGCAACGCCCGCCTCGTCAAACAGGCCGCCTTCGGTACCGTAGGCGACGGTGGTGAAATCATCGCTGCCGCACCACTGCGCCAGCCAGCGGGCGAACTCTGACTGCGGGTCGCTCAGCAGCCCCGGATAGTGGCTCAGCGTCTGGAAATGAATATCGCTGCGCTGCGCCACCTTGCGCATCGCCGGAAGCAGCTGCTCGCGGGCATAATCGCCCAGGGCGTCGGTCACGGCCTGCGGGCGCGTGCCGGGTAAATAGCGAATTTCAAAGTCGAACCAGCAGGATTGCGGAACGATATTCAGCGCCGCGCCGCCGTGAATCGTCCCCACCTGCAGCGTGCCCGAGGGCGGCGAAAACCGGCTATCCTGCTGCTGCGCAACGCTTTCACCCAGCGCGTCCAGCCGGGAAATCAGCCTGGCCGCGTAGCTGATCGCGTTAACTCCTTCCGGGGCGTAGGCCGAGTGGCAGGCGTGCCCTTCCACGCGGCAGCGCACCGCGAGCTTGCCTTTATGGCCGTAGACCGGGCGCATGTCGGTCGGCTCGCCGATAATGCACAGCGCCGGTTTCCCGGCGGAGGCGCGGAGAAAATCCACCAGACTGCGCACGCCCAGGCAGCCAACCTCCTCATCATAAGAGAACCCCAGGTGCAGCGGCATCCGCAGCGGCGCGGCAAGAAACGCCTCCAGCGACGCCAGCACGCAGGCGATAAACCCTTTCATATCCGCGCTGCCGCGACCGTAGTAGCGCCCGTCGCGTTCGGTAAGGGCAAATGGCGGCACCGTCCACGCCTGACCATCCACCGGCACCACGTCGGTATGGCCGGAGAGCATCACCCCGCCGGAGCCGGTTGGCCCAAGGCGGGCATAGAGGTTTGCCTTGCGCCCTTCGTCGTCATAAAACAGCTGCGACGTCACGCCGCGCGCGCGCAGAAAGTCGCCGATCCAGGCAATCAGCGCCAGATTCGACTCACGGCTGGTGGTATCAAACGCCAGCAGCGCGCCGAGGATCTCACGCACGCGGTTATTCATCGCCCGGCACCCCGTAGGTCGGCGCTTCGCGCGGGTCAAGCGCGCGGGTGATATACGCTTCCATCTGCGGCTCGTAGGCCAGCCACAGCGCTTCCAGCGCCGCTACCGGGCGTTCTTCCGCCCAGTCGACGCGTAAATCCACCACTGGCCAGGCGTAATCCTCCACGACTTTAAGCGCCGCCGAGTGCTCCGGCCCGGCTTCGCCGCCCGCATCGATACCCGCCTGCAGAGCCGCAATCAGGCGGCTGGCCAGTTCGCCGCTGGCGGCTTCGAACGCCGCCGTCATGGCGGTAATCACCTGCGGGTTGGCCAGCATATTCCCCGCCGCCACGCAGTTCTCGCCCTGCGCCAGCTGCCAGATGCCGAGCGTATGTTCGCCGCTGAACACGGCGCTCTCGCCGCTGGCGTCGATGACCGCCACCTGGCGATAATCGCTAAACCGGTCTTCGCCCAGCGCCTGCGTCAGGGCCTGCTGCGGCGTGAGCCCCGCCTCAAGCCCGGCAAGGATCTGCGGTCCGAGCGCGGGCAGCGTGATGTTCTGGCTGGACACCGCGCCAACGCCCGCCAGCAGCCACGGGCAGCGGGCTCCAACGGCAATGCTGGATGAGCTAATCGCAATGCCCAGTTGACCTGACTCCGGGCACAGGGCGGAAATAGAGAGGGTCATGGTGCCTCCTGCGCATGCCAGTCGTCAGGGATCACCGCCGTGACGTCAATTTCCATCAGCCACTGCGGCTGCGCGAGAGCCGATACCACCACGCCGGTCGAAATGGGAAACACGCCTTTGAGCCATTTCCCCACCTCCTGGTACACCGGTTCGCGGTAGCGCGGGTCGATCAGATAGGTCGTCGTTTTCACGATATGCGTCAGATCGCTGCCAGCCTCTTCCAGCAGCTGTTTAACGTTCTTCATCGCCTGTTCCGCCTGGGCGCGCGGGTCGCCCAGGCCGATCAAATTGCCGTCAAAATCGGTACCCACCTGACCACGAACGTACACGGTATTTCCCGCGCGCACCGCCTGGCACAGATCGTTATTGAGCGTCTGATTGGGATAGGTTTCTTTGGTGTTAAACATCCGAATACGGGTATGGGTTGGCATAGGTTGCGTCCTCAAATCAGGCATTAGCAGGAAGGTTGATAGCGTTGATACTGGCGCTGAATGGCAATCTGGTCGGCGATATATTTCGCATCGTGCCAGACGCCCCAGATAAAGGTTGAGCCACGGCGGGAGAGCCACGGCAGACCGAGGAAATAGACGCCCGGTTCGCTGGCGACGCCGCGGTGGTGCTGCGGGCGCTGCTGTTCATTAAAGGCGTTGACCTTCAGCCAGCGGTAATCGGTGGTATAGCCGGTAGCCCAGATAATGCAGCTCACCCCCGCGGCTGCCAGGTCGAGCTCGGTGAGGGGCTGGGTCAGGCAATCGGGGTCGGGCAGGAAAAAGCGCGCTTCCGGCTCTTCCGGCAGCGACAGCCCGTTGCGGGCAATGTACTCATCCGCGGCGTCGAGCAGCGCCAGATAGGAGGCGTCGCCGAGACGAATGTTGTCCGCCAGATCGGCACGGAAAACGGCTTTGCCCTCGGTAAAGCCGTGCGTCTGTCCGACCAGGGTAATTCCCTGGTGCGCCAGCTGGCGAAAATCAACGGTATGACCGCCGCGCGCGCCGCTGACCGCAATCGTCACGTGCTCTTTGCCGGGCTGATTGGCCGCCGCATCCCACAGCCCTAACACCCCCAGCCACCAGCAAAAATCGCGCTGGCGGTAGCGGCGCGGCGGGCGATCGTGCGCGCCAACGGAGAGCCATACCGCGCGCCCCGCCCGGCGGAGCTCATCGGCGATTTGCACGCCGGACGACCCCGCGCCAACCACCAGCACGCCGCCTTCCGGAAGCTGCTGCGGGTTGAAATAGTGTGCGGAATGAATCTGCTGTACAGCGCTATCCTGCGGCGCGATGGCCGGTATCACCGGGCGCTGGAACGGCCCGGTGGCGGCAACGATACGCTGCGCCTCAATCACGCCCAGTGACGTTTCCACGCGAAACCCCGGACGGCCGTTTAAACGCTCGGCGCTAAAGACCTCAACGCCGGTTTTGATCGGTGCATTAAAGGTTTTGGCATACGCGGCGAAGTAGTCGGCGATCTGCTCTTTGGCGACAAAGCTGTCGGCGTCGCAGCCGGGAAAGGTCATGCCGGGAAACCGGTCGTGCCAGGCCGGGCCGTTGGCCACCAGCGAATCCCAGCGGCCGCTGCGCCAGGCCTCAGCGATGCGCTTTTTTTCCAGCACCAGATGCGGAATGCCGTGATGCGTCAGATGCTCGCTCATGGCGACGCCCGCCTGCCCCGCGCCTACCACCAGGGTATCGATCTCTGTAATCTGCTCTGTCATATCTGTGTCCTTCAAGCACGGTTGTCCGGCTTATCCGCCGGGATTGACAGAACTCAGGTTAAGTAAGTGTGATGAAATGGTAAATTATTATAAAACGATCGTCTGAATAGAAATTTACGAGGCTGGATAACGCAGCGGGAAAATAACGCTTGCGGCCGCGTTAATTACATTACGCGTGCTGATGCGGCGTTAATTCCATGCTGCGACAATAATCCATAAAAAGCTGCGTCGGGCGCGTGGGTTCATTATTGGCAAGGTGCGCCATAATTAATGTCGATGCGGGCATCTCGTCGGCAATATCCAGCTGCACCAGCTTTTCACCGTCATAGGTCGTATCGCATAGCGGACGGGTAACCAGTACCGAAAAGCCTAATCCCTGACCGACCATACAGCGCACCATTTCAATTGAGGGCGAACTATAGGCCACTTCCGGGTGATAACCTTTCTCTTTAAATATTGAGACAAAATAGTTTTTGCTGGGGACCGCATCGAGCAAAATCATCGGCTCACGACTTAACTCCTGCAGCGTGACGCTTTTTTTTTGCGCCAGTGGATGAGATGCAGGCAGCAATGCATAGGGTTTATGCGGGGCATTGAGCAGCTCTTTATGAATGGAATGCCCTAATTCAAGATCATAAACCAGCGCCAGATCGAAACGCCCGCGATGCAGGCCGTGCATCAGCTCATGTTGCTCACCGTCGTAGAGCTGGAGTGTGATCTCGGGATACATTTTTTTAAATCCCGCCACCAGTTTTGGCATATACAGCGGCGCGACGGATTCAAAGCAGCCGACGGAAATGGTCCCGGATACCAGCTCTTTATCCGCCCGCGAGTTCTGCTCAAACTCATACGATAGCCGCAGCAGCTCTTTGGCTTTATCGTAGAAGCGCCGCCCGCTTGAGGTCAGGGATACGCCCTGCGCGTGGTGGCGAATAAACAGCTGCTGGTCGAAGGTGCTTTCCAGGTTTTTGATGGCAATGGAGATCGACGGCTGGGCAATATGTAGCTGGCGGGAAGCCTCGGCGATACTCTCCGTTTCCACCACCGTCACGAAATACTTAAGCTGTTTGAGGGTAAATCGGTTCATCGCGTCACCATTGATAAAATATTGTCTTATTGCGAACGGGCTTAGTTTTACGATAAGCAGTCTGCAAGCATCGTGCCATGCTCTTTGCGCTCTATATCGTCGGCAAATAACCGCCGCCTCTATTTAATTACCCGCCCTCTTTATTTTCCTGATTTCGCGTATTGCACCATAAAGAATCACCCTGCACCTTATTTGCCCGCAACATGCCCCAATATTGCACAAAATACCGTTTTGCAAAAAATCAGGTTTAAAAATAACGGTGATTGTTTTTAAGTTGTTTCAATGCTGTTTCTCATTAATTGCGTTAAATTCCTTGAGGTTAATATGGCTGTATAGTTTTTTTAAACTTAAAGGCCAAAAATTTACTAATTGCCACCGGTCGAAGAGTGCCAGCATAGTGTCAGGGCAAGATGAACGCCGGCGGCTCCCCATTTTAGAACAGGGGAATCGCCTTAATTTCCGTTAATTATGGCGAGTGAAATAGCCCATGACGTTTAACTGGAACTATATGTTAAGCCTGCTCAGCGATGTCGATTTCTGGCAGGCCACCTGGACCGTCATCAAATTAAGTTTGCTGACCTGGGCTTTCAGCATTGTGCTGGGATTCATTCTGGCGCTGGCCAAACAGTCGCCGCGCAAGCTGTTTAACGCGCCTGCCCGCCTCTATATCTGGCTGTTTCGCAGCATGCCGCTGCTGGTGCTGCTGATTTTTGTCTACAACATGCCGCAGGCGCTGCCCTCCTTCGCGCCGGTGCTGAACGACCCGTTCTGGGCCGGGCTGCTGGCGATGGTGCTGAGCGAAGCCGCCTATATTGCTGAAATTCATCGCGGCGGGCTGCTGTCGATTCCGAAAGGACAGAGCGAAGCCGCCCGCGCGCTCGGGCTGCGCTATGCCGGCACCCAGTGGCGCGTGGTGATCCCGCAGGCGCTGCGCGTCGCCCTACCGGCGCTGGCCAATGAGTATATCGCCATCGTCAAGCTCAGCTCGCTGGTGTCGGTTATCTCCCTGACCGAGATCTTAATGGTCGGCCAGCGCCTCTATTCGCAGAATTTCCTCGTCATGGAGACCATGGCGGCGGTGGCGTTTTACTACATCCTGATCGTCACGGTATTTGATTTTCTGCTTAAGCGTCTCGAGACCTGGCTCGACGTCACGCAACGTAAAACCACGCGCCCGGTGGATGAAGAAATGCAGCAGCTGGCCACGGCGCGACGTCCGGCAATGGCCCGCAGCGTCAGCGTGGCGCAGGAGCCAGCGCTGCAGGCGTCTAAATTGCATAAAGCCTATAACAATGTCGAAGTGCTGGGCGCGGTCAGCCTGCAAATTCAGCCCGGCGAAGTCGTCTCCGTCATCGGCCCGTCCGGTTCCGGTAAGACCACGCTGATCCGCCTGCTGAACGGCCTTGAGCAGATCGATAACGGCGAGATCAAAATTAACGGTCAGCCATTTATTCACCTCGAGCGCCAGGGGCAGCAGAAGCCGCGTTTTATGGAGAACAGCGAGCATCGCCAGAATATCGGCATGGTCTTCCAGAGCTTCAACCTGTTCCCCCACCTGACCGTGCTCGGCAACCTGTTGCTGGCACCGCGCTATCACCATCTGGCCAGCGAAGGCGAGCTCAAGCAGCACGCCTGCGAGTTGCTGCATAAAGTCGGGATGCTGGAACACGCGTGGAAATATCCGCATCAGCTTTCGGGCGGCCAGCAGCAGCGGGTGGCGATTGCCCGCGCTCTGATGATGCGTCCGCAAATTATGCTGTTCGATGAACCCACCTCGGCGCTGGATCCGGAAAAGGTTAACGAGGTTCTGCAGGTTATCGAATCGCTGGCCCATGAAGGTATCACCATGGTGATCGTCACCCATGAGATGAACTTCGCCTTTAAGGTTTCCGATCGAATTGTGTTTATGGAAAAAGGACGCGTGGTCTGCGACGACACGCCTCAGGCAATGCGCGATGGCCAGCATCCGCGCGTGGACGCCTTCCTGAAAGATGTCTCTTTGGCTTAACGCTTCCGTTCCTGAAAGGAGAAAAATATGATCGCGCAGTGGCAAATCGAACAGTTTCATCAGCAGGGTTTTCTGGTTGTTGAAGAGGTGCTCTCCGCCGAGGAGGTGGCTCTGCTGCAGACCGATTTCGACGCATGGGTCGAAGAGAGCCGCCAGCATAGCGAGGCGTGGGGAGAAACCCTGGACGGCCGTCCGCGCTTCGACCTCGAAAGCGATCACGCGCCGAACCACCCCTCGCTGCGCCGGGTCAGTTCGCCCACCGAGATTTCCGCCGCCTACCGCCACGCCGCCTTTAATTCGCGGATGGCGGCGATTGCCGGCCAGCTCATCGGCGGCAGCGGGACCCGCTTTCATCACAGCAAAATCAACTCCAAACTGCCGCACACCGCCACGCAGGTGAAATGGCATCAGGATTTTCTGTTCACTCCCCACAGCAACGACGACATTATCACTGCCCTATTGATGGTTAGCGAAGTGACGCCAGAAAACGGTCCGCTCAACGTGGTCCCGGGAAGCCACCAGGGACCGCTGTGGTCCCACTGGCAAAACGAGCGTTTTACCGGCGCCGTGGCCCCGCAGGTAGAAGAAGCCCACTGCCAGCATCCGCAGGCCTGTTTCGGCCCGGCGGGTTCGGTGTGCTTTATGCATACCCGCCTGCTTCACGCCTCCAGCCCTAATGAAACCGATCTCCCGCGCACGCTGTTTATCAGCGTCTACGCGGCGGAAGATGCCCTGCCGTTCGGTGAAAATCCGCTGCCCAGCGTTCACGCCGGGCAGATGGTTGCCGGTGAAGAGAGCGGCCTGGTGCGTAGTACCGTTAATCATTTACGTCTGCCGCAAAAACCGCGCGGCGCATCCTTTTTTGTCCAGCAGGCCGGTACCGATCGCGCCAGCATGTAATTTGCCCACTTTTTGGAGGTTCTATGAAACGTATTAATGCTTTGCGCCCTGCTGCCCTGCTCCTTTGCACCGCCGGCGCCCTGTCGTCCTTTAGCGCCCAGGCCTTCCAGCAGCCGGGGAAAATCACCGCCGGTTCGGATATGACCTTTTTCCCGTATGAATATATGGAAAACAACAAGCCCGCAGGGTTCGATATCGAGTTTCTTGCCGGGCTGGCGAAAACCATGGGCCGCGAGGCGGTGAATATTGATACCCGGTTTCCGAATTTGATTCCGGGCTTGCAGGGGGGACGCTTCGATATCACCAACTCGTCGATGTACATCACCGCCGAGCGTCTGAAGGTTATCGATATGGTGCCCTATCTGAAAAGCGGCGAAGCGATCCTCGCGCTGAAAGGCAGCGACTATCAGCCGAAAACGCCGGAAGCGTTTTGCGGCCACAAAATTGGTTCAATGGGGGCGACGTCATGGCTGGCGCAGCTGCAAAAGCTCTCCGCTGACTACTGCGTGAAAAAGGGCCTGAAGCCGATAGCGCTCAGTGAATACACCACCGACCCGCAAACCACCCAGGCGCTGCTCTCGCGGGCGGTTGAGGCGCAAATCACCGATGCGGCGGTGGCGCGCGGCGTGATCGACAAGCTTGGCGATCGGGTGACCATCTCTTCCGAAACCTTGATCTATCCGGTGCTCAACGGCTTTGGGGTGAAAAAAGGCAATAGCGAAGTGAAAACCGCGCTGGAGGAAGGGCTGAAGAAATACAGCGCGACGCCGGAATACGCCGCGCTGCTGAAGAAATATAACTTCCAGGCGCCGACGCCAGAGGATCTGCAAACTCTGATGCCGAAAGCGGAGTAATCATATGGCCCGCTCTTATGAAGAACAGACGCGTATCGACCTGGCAGCGACCTTTCGCATCATCGCCCATCTCGGGATGCACGAAGCGGTGGCCAACCACTTTAGCGCGGCCATCTCGGCGGACGGCAAAAAATTCCTGCTGAATCCGAAGTGGAAACACTTTTCGCGCATCCGCGCCAGCGACCTGCTGCTGCTGGACGCCGATGATGAAGCCTGCGCCCGGCGAGCGGACGTGGACGCCACGGCGTGGGCGATTCACGGGCAGATCCACCAGCGCCTGCCGGAGGTGCGGGTGGTACTGCACCTGCATCCGGTGTATACCACCAGCGTTGCTTGCCTCGAGACGCCGCATATCCCGCCGATCGATCAGAACACGGCGCGCTATTTCAATCGGGTAGCCGTCGATAGGTTATACGGCGGCATGGCGGACACCACGGCGGAAGGCGCGCGTCTGGCGTCGCTGCTGGCCGACAAGCGCCGGCTGCTGATGGGCAACCACGGCGTACTGGTGACCGCACCGTCAATTGGCGAGGCTTTCGATGACATCTGGACTCTGGAGCGCGCCTGCCAGATTCTGGTGACCGCCTGGTCAACGGGGCAGCCGCTGAAAGTGCTCTCCGATGCGGTGGCGGAGAAAACCGCGCAGGACTGGGAGGGGATCGCCGACTTTTCACGCCAGCATTTTGCAGAGATGAAGCAGATGATGATCGACGCCGACCCGTCCTTGCTGGAGTGACGGTTTACTCCCGGAGAAAGGCGCCACCGGGCATACGGAGATAAGCCGGATTTGAGGTATCGAGGCGCGGATTTTGCCGCAGGACTGGCGACAGAATCCGCAAGTTACGCGCTTGTAGCCCCGGTAAGGCGCCAGCCGCCACCGGGGAAAAGGCGGCTAGTAGCGCACGCAAACCGACTTTGTTTCGCACCAGTCGTCCAGCCAGTCGGGGCCGAAATCGCGGCCGGTACCGGACTGCTTCATGCCGCCGAACGGCAGGTTGGCGTCGATCAGCGTATGGCTGTTAACCCACACCGTACCCGCCTGCAGGCGATCGGTATAGCTCAGCGCCTGGCTCAGGTCGCGGGTCCAGACGCTGGCGGTCAGGCCAAAATCGCTGTCGTTGGCCAGGCGCAGCGCCTCTTCCCCGTCGGCCACGCGTACCAGGTTCACCACCGGACCGAAAACCTCTTCCCGGCTAAGGCGCAGCCCGGCGTCGGGATTAACCACCAGCGTTGGCGCAATATAGTAGCCCTGCGCATTCGGCCCCACGTTACCGCTAATCAGCTCTGCCTTCTGCTGACGGGCTTCATCAAGATAGGCCGCCACTTTTGCGCAGTGCGCCTGCGACACCACCGGGTTAATCTGGCTGCTCTCGAGCATACCGGGCCCGACCTGTAGCGACTTCACCGCCTGCTCAAAGCCGCTCACCAGCGTATCGAACAGCGGCGCTTCAATATAAATTCGCGAACTGGCGGCGCACACCTGCCCCTGATTCAGAAAGCTACCGGTCATTAATCCCTCAATAACCCACTGCGGATCGGCATCTTTCAGCACAATGGCCGGGTTCTTGCCGCCCAGCTCCAGCGTGACCCGGGTCAGTCGGTCAGCGGCCACGCGGGCAATCTGTTTACCGGTAGCGGTCGATCCGGTAAAGCTCACCTTGGCGACCTGAGGATGAGAGGTCAGCGCCGCGCCGCACCCGGCGCCGCTGCCGGTCACCACGTTAAAAACGCCGTCCGGCACGCCGGCCTCGGTTGCCAGTTCCGCTACCCGCAGCAGGGTCAGCGGCGTGGTTTCCGACGGCTTAATGACGATCGAGCAGCCAGCCGCCAGCGCGGGCATCACTTTCCACATGCCGATCATCAACGGGAAATTCCACGGCACGATCCCGGCCACCACGCCCACCGGCTCTTTTTTGGTCCACGCCTGATAGCGTGCGCCCTGCGGGAAGGGGATCGATACGTCGAGGGTGCGGCCGCTGATTTTAGTGGTCAGCCCGGCGGTATAGCGCATCCAGTTCAGCGTGCAGCCCACTTCAAAGGCGCGGGAAATGTTAATCGATTTTCCCTGTTCAAGGGTCTCCAGCTGCGCCAGCTCCTCGCCGTGCTGCTCCACCAGATCGGCGAAACGCAGCAGGATCCGTTCGCGGTCGGCGGGCGTACGCCCTGCCCAGCTGCGGGAAACGAAAGCGCGCCAGGCGGACATCACCGCCCGATCGACATCCGCGGCGTTAGCATCCGCGGTGCTGGCGATAGCCTGACCGGTGGCCGGATCCCAGACGGTTAAGCGCTTTTCGCTCTCTGCCGCCTGCTGCGCACCGTCAAGATACAACCCATGCTGTCTGTCTAAAAACTGCTGCACGCTGGCGAGTAGCGCGACCTGTGATGTGGACATACCCCTTCCTTATTGTTCACGGATAGTGATTTCAGTTTATGCCGGGGTCGCGATTCACGCTTTTTTCTCTGTGACATTCGCTGTTGCCGCTGTGACAGGCGCCGCAATTAAGTCGATGAGGCGGACAGAAAATGTGCAGCAGGTAATAGTTCTTTCATATACTCCGCCGTTGACCCTTGCCTCCGGCATCATAAGTGCAACAATGCAAAAACATTATTATTACAAGGGATGCGCGATGAGTACGGCAAATCGTGGGCAGAACTACCAGCACTGGTTAGCAAAAATCAATCAGGTCTGCGGGCAGTTCGCCGCCCGTCCGCTGGCTGATAATTTCCACGGTGAGATCGACGCCAGCTATGCCGGCGACCTGAAAGTCAGCACGGTGACCGCCTGCGGCATTAATCTTTACCGCACCCGACAAGAGATCCAGCGCGATAACGACGCCTGGTTTTATACCGTCTTCCAGCTCGCGGGCCAGGCGACGATCGAGCAGGATGGCCGCCAGGCGATGCTGGAAAGCGGCGATATCACCCTGATCGACGCGTCTCGTCCCTGTTCAATTATCTGGCAGCAAACCTCGCGTCAGGCCTCCCTGCTGCTGCCAAGATCGCTGCTGGAGCAACAGCTGCGCAGCAGTGAAATCAGCATCGCTACCCGGCTGGCGAAAAGCCTGCCGGTGGTCCAGCTCAGCCAGCGCCTGCTGCATGAAAGCATGAACAGCCCTGAACTCTCGGCCAGCGAAAGCAAAGCGGCGTTGGAGGCCATCGTCTGCCTGCTGCGCCCGATGCTGCATCATCAGGAGGCCCAGCCGTCCCGGCGCGATAAGCAGTTTCAGAAAATCATGGCGTTAATCGATGAGTCGATTCAGGCGGAACATCTGCGCCCGGAGTGGCTGGCCAGCGAAACCGGCATGTCGGTGCGCAGCCTCTATCGGCTGTTTGCGGAAAAGGGGCTGGTGGTGGCGCAATATATCAAGAATCGTCGGCTCGATTTGTGCGCCCGCGCGCTGCAAAGCGCCCATGATGACGAAAAGCTGGCGGGGATCGGCTACAGCTGGGGCTTCAGCGATCATAGCCATTTTTCCACCGCCTTTAAGCAGCGCTTCGGCGTCTCGCCGGGGGAGTATCGCAAGCGCTGCCGATAGCTATTTTTTCAGCCATTTGCCGTTAAGGCCCTTCACGTACTCGCCCGGCTGCGCCCTGGCGACCAGCTTCTGACCGGCCATTTTCGCCACCTGATCCACCGGTAGATTATTGTCATCCGCCAGCTGCTGATAGCTGTCGCTGCGGGCGGCGTTGATCTGCTTCACCAGCTCAAGGGTTTCTTTATCCTGACGCAGCGGTTCAAGATAGCCGTTGAGGGTTTCGCCGACCCGCCCCTGCTGGCGAGCCTCATTCAGGGTCAGGGCCTGCGCCTGAGCGCTGAACAGCACCAGCGCCAGCGCGGCGGTTATCAGTCGTATTCTCATCATCGCCTCAGAACAGATCGCTACGCGATTTGAGCAGATTCTCAACGTCTTTATCCAGCTTGATATGAATTTCATGCTCAATTTTGACGTTCATATTGATGGTGATCGGCTCTTTCGATGCCGCGATTTCAATACGCGGCGTACAGCCCGCCAGCAGCGCGGTGGCCAGAAAGGCGGCGAATAGTTTGATCATTATTGTTGTTCCTTACAGGTATGACTGTCCTGACAGCGCGGCGCGGGCAGCCTGGCGTTCTGCTCCAGCCACGCCTGCAGATTGTCGCCGAAACGCAAGCTGCGCCACAGGTCAAAAATATTCTCTTCATGGGAGTAGTTTAAGTGCACCGTATTGCTTTTGCCTTCTACCCGGCTGGTGCCGCTAATCGTCGCCTTCAGCGTCAGCACGCCGAGGTTATCGAGGTTGATCCGCGTCCACGAGGTGGCCACTTCCATATAGCGCAGCCAGTTAATGGCCGCCCCGGCGGAGACGTTGTCGGCCACCAGCGCGTCTGCCGTGTCTTTATCAAGACGCATCGTCATCGGCCCCGGATTGCTGAACCAGCCGTCCTTGATAATCCATTTATCGTTATCCAGCCACAGCGGCAGCGCACCGTTAAACGGGCCGGACACGGCGAACTGCTTCACTTTAATCGCGCTAATTAACTCGCTGCTGGAGATATTTTGCAGACGCAGCAGCGCCGGATCGTGCTGCGGCATCCGCAGCTGCTGCATGGTCAGCTTGCCGCCGAGAATATCGACGCTGACGTTGCTCAACTGTAAAGGCGCGTCTTCACTCCAGGGATATGCGCCCTGGAGATCCGCCGTCAGATTGCGCGCGGTGAACTGGTTGACGACTTCGCCGATGCGCAGCGATACCGGATGGCGGGTGCCAAGCTGCCAGGTGGCGTCGCTAAAGCGGAACGGCAGCACAAAATCGACGCCGTTGATCTGGTTATCCGGCATCCAGGCGCTGCCGTCTTTGAGCACACCGTGACCGCCCGCCTCGAAGCCCTGTTCGGCGGCGGCGGAGAAAGCCACCTGCGCGTAGAGCGTTCCCTCACGCAGGTTCATCTTCCACTCCGGCGGCACCAACGGCTGGAAAACGGTCAGCGACTGTTTTGGCCACCACGCCTCACCGCGCAGACGTTCGCCGTCCCAGCGCCCGGTAACGCGCACGGGGCCAATTTTTTGCGCATGCAGGGAGCCGCTGAACCGGAACCAGGTCGGATCGCGGCCATCAATGTTGAACTTAAGCGTTGACGGCGGCAGTTCGCTGCCGCCGCTGAAGGTGGTTTTCCCGGCATCCAGCGACAGCGCGCCGGTCAGTTTGGGATGCTGCTCATCGCGCAGCCAGTGGATCGGTTTTTCCAGCGTCAGGCGCGGGGTACTCACCAGCATGGATCCATACTGCAGCTTATCGAAACCGGTCGACAGGCTGTTGAGTACAATGGCGCTATCAACCCATTCGCCCGCGCCTTTAACATCCCAGCGCGCCTGCATCGGGGTGAAATGGCCATCGCCCCAGTAGCGCCACTGCCAGCGGCCGCGGTCGGGCATAAAGTTGTCGGCCTGGCCATCAAGATGCAGGATAAAATCCCCCATCTCCTGCTCATGGGCGCGCAGAATAGCCTGCAGGCGGCCATCAACGCCCTGTTGCGTCACTTTGACGCCCGCCAGAGGCCAGCGGATTTCATCGATATTCAACGAATCGATGACCCGCCCGCGCGAACGCAGCAGCGCGCCGGGGTGAAAATTGAGCACCGGCGCGGTAAGCGGCCCGCTCAGCTGCGCGGGCAGTCGGGCATAAAAAATCAGATCGCCGAGCTTGGCCTCGCCGGTCAGCTGTAGCGGCATGTCGCTGCTGTCCATGCTCAGCTTACCGGGGCCGATATTCAGCACGGCGTTGCCCTTCCCGGCCTGGCCCTGAGTGAGCACGTTAAGACGCCCGCTGACCTGCATCTGCTCGGTGCCCTGCTGCCAGTTGCCCAGCGAAAGCGCAACCCGGCCGCTCAACGCGTTGCCCGCGTATTCGGTGTGCCAGCGGCCATCGCTGATGACGATACGATCCGGGGTGATTTCCCACGGCAGGTCAAGCATCGGCTCCACTTCACCGCGCGGCGTGACCAGCAGCTGCCCGCGGTTCTTCTGCCACTCCAGCTCGGCATCGACAAGACCGGGAGTTTGTGGAAATTCAAAGGTGCTGAACAGGTGGCCGTCGACCGGCAAACCGTCCGGCACCAGCGGCATCTGAAACTCGCCCACCAGCTTCACCGGCGCCTGATCTTCCACCAGACGCGCGGAAAAATCGCTGACCGTCAGCGCCTGGCCGCGCAGCCGCGCCTGGAGGGTAACCTCTTTACCGGCATAGCCGATATCCTGCTGCTGCGGCGTCAGCGACATCACCAGCCGCCCCTGCCATTTCTCCCACGGCGACAGGCGCAGATTGTCAATCGTCAGCCAGCTGTAAGGGAGCATTGATTGCCATTCGGCGAGAGTTTTCGGCGCCCCCGGCGCGGCTTCGCTTTCCGGGAGCTTGTTCAGGCAGGCGCTGTTTATATCCAGCTCGCTGATATGTAAACGCCAGCGGCTGGGACGCGAGAGCGAGGCATTGGCGACGCGCGCGATTTCGCAGTCGCCGACCAGGTAGCGCAGATCCGGAATACGCAGCGCGGAGCGCGTCAGTCGCGGGCTTTCATTAAGTGAGATTCGGGTTCCCGCCGGTAGCCAGATACCTGCCAGCGTGGGCACCCAGTGGGTGAGCGTTAATAGCAAAGCCAGCGGTAGCAGCACGAGGGCTAATAATAGCGCGATGGCGGCTTTATATTTACCCTTCATGGGCAGCTAATATCCTGATTCGAAATAAGTAAAAGCCGAGAGGCCGCTATTGTGGCACGTTCGACCTGTGAGTTAAAGTTTCCATCCCGTTTAAGCGTAGTCGCCGCCATGTGATTCACCAGCCGGCTATTTAACCGGGGTTTAGTTTTCGCCTGCGACACTGGTCCACACCTGCGAACGTAAACGGATGGTGCTGTGGACTTAATTATCTCGCTGATGGAATACGCTCAGAGCCGCTATTTATTGGTATTGCTGATGGTTTTCCTGCTGACGTTCACGAAATCTTGCGCCGTTATCTCGCTGCTGATCCCCGGCACCTCCGGACTGCTGCTGTTCGGCACCCTGGCATCGGCCAGCGTCGGCCATTTTTTGTTAATGTGGATGAGCGCCAGCCTCGGTGCCATCGGCGGATTCTGGCTCTCGTGGCTGACGGGCTACCACTACCGGCACCATCTGCATCGTATACGCTGGCTTAATGCCGAACGCCTCGCTCGCGGCCAGCTGTTCCTGCGCCGCCACGGCGCGTGGGCGGTCTTTTTTAGCCGCTTTCTCTCTCCGCTGCGCGCCACCGTACCGCTGGTCACCGGCGCCAGCGGGACCTCTCTCTGGCAGTTTCAGCTCGCTAACGTCAGTTCAGGTTTACTCTGGCCGCTGGTCCTGCTGGCGCCAGGGGCGCTGAGCCTCAACTTTTAATGAAACGTATTGTCTTTTAAAGAGATTTCTTAACTCTACGATATGCTCTAGAATTAATACTATAACCTGCTGATTAAACTAGTTTTTAACATTTGTAAGATTATTTTAATTATGCTACCGTGACGGTATTATCACTGGAGAAAAGTCTTATGAAAATCGCTGTATACAGTACGAAACAGTACGACAAGAAGTATCTGCAGCACGTCAATGATGCATACGGCTTTGAACTGGAATTTTTTGACTTCCTGCTAACCGAAAAGACCGCCAAAACCGCCAACGGCTGTGAAGCGGTGTGCATCTTCGTAAACGATGACGGTAGCCGCCCGGTACTCGAAGAACTGAAAGCCCACGGCGTGAAGTACATCGCGCTGCGCTGCGCGGGCTTCAACAACGTTGATCTCGATGCCGCGAAAGAGCTGGGCCTGCGCGTGGTGCGCGTCCCGGCCTACTCGCCGGAAGCGGTCGCAGAGCACGCGATCGGCATGATGATGTCGCTGAACCGCCGTATTCATCGCGCCTATCAGCGCACCCGCGACGCGAACTTCTCCCTTGAAGGACTAACCGGTTTCACCATGCACGGTAAAACCGCCGGCGTTATCGGCACCGGTAAAATCGGCGTCGCCGCGCTGCGCATTCTGAAAGGCTTCGGTATGCGTCTGCTGGCGTTTGATCCCTACCCAAGCGCCGCCGCGCTGGATATGGGCGTGGAGTATGTCGATCTTGAAACCCTGTACCGGGAGTCTGACGTTATCTCCCTGCACTGCCCGCTGACCGATGAAAACTACCATTTGTTGAACCATGCCGCGTTCGATCGCATGAAAGACGGGGTGATGATCATCAACACCAGCCGCGGCGCGCTCATCGATTCGCAGGCAGCAATCGACGCCCTTAAGCATCAGAAAATTGGCGCGCTGGGGATGGACGTGTATGAGAACGAACGCGATCTGTTCTTTGAAGATAAGTCTAATGACGTGATTCAGGATGATGTGTTCCGCCGTCTCTCTGCCTGCCATAACGTCCTGTTTACCGGTCACCAGGCGTTTCTGACCGCGGAAGCGCTGATCAGCATTTCACAAACCACCCTCGACAACCTGCGTCAGGTGGATGCTGGCGAAACCTGCCCTAACGCGCTGGTCTGATATTCCTTTCCCTTTTGTGCTCCTCCTCTGCGGGGGGCACATTCAGATAATCCCCACAGTAATCGCCTGCGATAAAGTTACAATTCCCTTCATTTATTAATACGATAAATATTTATGGAGACTAAATGAACAAGTTTGCTGCGCTGCTGGCGGCTGGAATGTTGCTATCGGGCTGCGTTTATAACAGCAAGGTGTCAACCAGAGCGGAACAGCTTCAGCATCACCGTTTTGTGCTGACCAGCGTTAACGGGCAGCCGCTGAATGCCGCGGATAAGCCGCAGGAGCTGAGCTTCGGCGAAAAAATGCCCATTACGGGCAAGATGTCTGTTTCAGGTAATATGTGCAACCGCTTCAGCGGCACGGGCAAAGTCTCTGACGGCGAGCTGAAGGTTGAAGAGCTGGCGATGACCCGCATGCTCTGCACGGACTCGCAGCTGAACGCGCTGGATGCCACGCTGAGCAAAATGCTGCGCGAAGGCGCGCAGGTCGACCTGACGGAAACGCAGCTAACGCTGGCGACCGCCGACCAGACGCTGGTGTATAAGCTCGCCGACCTGATGAATTAATAGTTACCGCAGCTTCCGCCTGCCAGCGCCTGCTCGCTGCAGCGCTTGCCGTTCGGCAATGCGCACATGCCGATAGCGGAGCCATCAAGCTGGCGGGCGACCGATAACGAGCCGCCAACCATGGCGCAGTTTGCCTGGCCGGAGCTGCTCATCGCGGCACGCATTCCCGGCGACACGTGCGCCGCCGTTGCCTGCTGAACAGGTTCATCATTGCTACTACACGCCGACAGTAACAGCGCAGCACATCCCACTAAAAACGCAGCTCGCATCTTCTCTCCCCTCAGATACATCTTAAAATGGACAAGCCTAAGGATAATAGGCAGCTCAGCGCGCCGCGTCGAGAGGCGAAGTACGTATTTATGCGTTGTGTTAACATTTATTAGCAAATTTTTTTGGTCTCCTTTTATTCATCCTCAGTTTCAGAACGCAAAGCGCCCTCACTATGTCATCCATGATGAGGGCGCCGTTTCGGTTTGTATTTCAGGCTATTAAATTTAACTCACTGCGCAATCCGTGGTCTGGTAAATCACCACCTTAGAACAGAGCTTAGCCTTTTAATCACTTGAAACACCTCGAATAATATTTGAATTACGCATAACAAACGCGTGAAAACGTGACAAGATTACGCCCGTCATACCACCGTTTCTGTCCAGATAGTACCCATAGCGCACAACAGTCTGGCCAGTACCTGGCGGAACGATGAAGTCCATTGACTGAATTTCCATACTCTCATTTTCCTGCTTATATAAAACGCCATCAATAGAGAGCGCACAGGTCATGGGGCCACCACCCGAAGTAGCGCCGGTACCCAGCATGAGAATACAGTACCCTAGTTTACCCATACTCAACGAGCCACCTTCATAACTCCTGTACTCCATACCTGCCGTTAATTTACCTCCACCCGTAATATTAATTGAGTCGTCCTGGCGAAGCGCGCCTAAAAGCTGCACTCGTTGCTCGAACGGCTGGCGATCAACAGCAAGCAAATCGAACCAGGCCCATTGTGCTTTCGCAATTCGACGGGAGCGGTGCTGAGCAATATTGATTGCCCACGAGCCGACGTCTCCAATAATCTTATTAGCCCTTACGGTGCCCAGGATATTACAACTCTCATTAATAACTACATTATTTAAAGTACCTGTATCAGCCTGTATTTCACCGCGAACCACAACGTTATTGAATTCACTACTTCCGCTCTTGGTAATACTCCAGCCTCTCCATCCGGCCACATAATTAGTAGAGGAAAGTCGATCTGTGATTTTGGCAATATCAATCGTGCCGTTTTTAATTCGCGCCGAATCAATATACAGCTCGTTACCTTCCGCAATCATCACCGGCACGGCGGCTTTGCTGTTGCGGTTAAACAGTGAAAAGCGGTCTGCATAGAGGATCATGTCACTGGTGGAGCCGTCGCTCCCTAACACGATCCCCGCGCCAACCTTCTTACCGTTATTTGTTTCAACCTTAATGGAGTATGTCGAGTTAACCTTGCCGTTTGTATCCGACAGAGTCTGTCCCTGGGCCTGTACGGTAGATGACAGACTGCCGACGGTACTGTTCAGGCTGGTCAGGCCACTTGCTGTCGATTCAATTTTACCTTCAGCACTGGTCACCCGACTGGACAATGTATTGACTGCTTCAGCATCAGCTTTACCACTAAGGGAGCTCTGCAGACTGGTTATTTGCTGGCTGTGTGCCGTGATTTTAGCCTCAGCATTCGTTACGCGGGTAGTCAGTCCGCTGACAGCTGTAGTACTGGCATCAGCTACATCCAGTGCTGTCTGAGCATCGGTCACATCCGTAATGACAATATCGTCAATATACAGATCGTAACCCGGCGTTCCGCTACCCGTCGCTCCGCGTGTGGAAATCCATACCACACCGCGCGTCCTGCCGGTTCCGTTCATCCGCGCCTTGCCGCTGAATTTCATCCACTTCCCGCGTTCGCCCAGGCCACTTTCCGTTATGGTGACCGCCCCCTGCCAACTGTTCTGCCCTGCCGCATTCTGACCCTGAATGCCGACTATCGTCTGCCAGCCCGTCGACGGGGACTGGTCTGCCGGCATCATTGCCCACAGCTCAACACTGTACACGGCATTCTCGCGGATACTCGACCATGGCCCTATCTGCTTGTCGCTGTTGCCGCCGTTATTCGCCTCACGGCGCAGCCTCAGGCTCCTGCTGCCGTTAAATTTCTGCGCCGTGGTCACGATTGCGCCGCTGCCGCTTATCTGCTGACCATCCGCATAGCTTTCCAGCGAGCCATCAAACCACGGGTTGGAGACCTGGTTGCGCAGCGTGCTGATGCTTCCGGACAGCGAGGTGATACTTTCTGACTGCGTGGTCAGCGTGTTTTCAACCTGACTGACCCGGTTTGTCAGCGTGTTCACGGCGCTGCTGTCCGCTTTCTTTCCGATGTTCTGGTCTGCTGTCGTCAGTCCGTTCTGCAGGCTCGTCAGCAACTGCCCCTGGCTGGTCAGGACGCCCTCCGCTGAATCCACCCGCGATGTCAGAGCGCTCACTGCCGCCGCGCTGGCGTTATCTTCCGGCGCTTCACTCCATGCCGTCGGCACATTCCCCCGCTCAAACTTCGGGGAACTCAGGTACACCGTCTGGTCTGTCGACCCCTGCTGAATACGCGCAACAATCAGCTTTTTGCTGCCAGTACCCGCACCCTGCGTCCATTTCACCCAGTAACGCTGCCATTCCGTCGTCAGAGTGAAATCACACAGTCCATCTGAATTGGTAAACGTGTTCCCCTGGCTGCTCACCGCTTTTTTCGTGCTGTTCGGGCTGTAGAAATGGCTCCGGACCTTCTGCCCGTTTATCGCCGCCTTTGCGTAAAAACTCAGAACGTACTCGGTTCCGTCCACCGGCGCGGACAGGTTGATACTGATAAGGTCACGGTATGCTGCTCCGGCTTTCAGCGTGAAGGCCATCACGCCGTTTCCGTTATATTTATCCGTACTCACGTTGCCATATCTGATCAGACTGCCGGAATCGGGGATCTGGTTCGCCCCACCCACATCCAGCGCATTCAGTGAGTTTTCCAGCGAGACGATCGCGCTGCCCTGAGTGGTCAGCGTCCCCCCCTGCTGCGTGATCGTGTTCTGCAGCGTCTGCAGCGCGCTTGCATCCGCTTTCTTGCTGACGTTGGCGTTCGTCGTCGAAAGGTCACTGATCAGTTTAGTTATAGCACTATTCGCTGCCGTAATATCTTTGTCCTGCTGTGTGACGGAGTTCTGTACCGTTTGCAAGGCGGTAGTATCGGCTTTTTTCGATACATCAGCTTGTGTGAGCGCAAGATCGTTCTGTAGCCGAGTTATCGCTGTGCCCGAAGAAGTAATTTTCCCCTCCGCAGTTGTCACTCGCGTGGACAGGTTCTGGACTGCTCCAGCATTAGCCTGGATCTCTGCAGCAATATCGTCATTATTGGGCGTCCAGTCAGTCACAACGTTGCCTGTTTCCAGTTTTGGACGGCAGAGCCAGACCTCTTTATCCGCGGATGGTGCATGCTGCAAACGGGCCGGGATCAAACGCTTTGTGCCCGCTGTGGCCGGAATAACCCAACGAACCCAGTAACGCTGCCATGAGGTGGTAAGGGTAAACTGTGCGGCACCATCCCCGGCTGAGCTTTTGTATCCCTGGTTTGTTTCAATCCGGGAAGTATTTGACGGGTTATAAAAATATGCTGTCATTTCTTGTGCTGCATAAGCCCCTTTCGCATAAAAACTATAGATGAACTCGGTTTTCCCCGTCACATCCAGAGTTTGCTCATCCAGCTGGACATAACCCCCGGTTCCCTTCACCAGACGGGTCCAGGCTACACTCGCCCCCTGGTAGGTTTCTGAAGGAGATCTGCTGCTCCATCCATCGAGCGTATCAGAATGCCGAATAAGGTTGACTCCGCCCACCGACAGGCCGTTCAGGCTATTTTCCAGACTCGTCAGCGCTGTCCCCTGTGAAGCGGCCTCTTTCCCCTGCTGCGTGACTGTATTCTGTAGCGTCTGCAGAGCTATTGCATCAGCCTTTTTATTCACATTGCCATTAGTGATAGCCAGGTCATTCGTCAGCTTCGTGATGCTGCTACCTTGAGAGGTAATATCCTCGCCATTCTGCGTCACGGTTGTTTTCAGGTTCATGATAGCCTGCGCATTCGCATCGGCAGCATCAAGAGCTGCTTTCGCATCAGTCACCTCGGTGATAAACAAATCGTCTATCAGAAAGGCGTTACCCGCTTTCACCGTTGACACATTCGGTACCGAGAGACGTACCATCGCTTGTTTAATACTGGTCCGGTTATTGGTCAAATACCCGGAGACCTTCGTCCAGCCTTCAGCGACAAGGTCTTTCTTCGCTTTCGTCAGTGCAGGCCAGGACCAACTGCCGCTCATGTCCTGCAGCGAAAAACCCACCGACAACTGCACGTTATCGGCCATAGCTGTTCCTTTCGGATCCGGCTTCACACGAAACTCAACGTAATATGTTGCTCCATCACGGACCTGCAGGCCGGCGAAAATATGGCAATCATTGTTGTCGCTGGCGGTTGCATTGTAGTCATTCGCCCGAATGAGGCGGATACACTTCGCGCCGCTGTAAGCCTCATCGGATGTCACCAACACGCGGTTATTCGCCACATTGTAACCAACCGGGTAGCTCTCCCAGGTGCCATCAGGCAGAACATTTGCCCCACGTCGCGCCTGCTGGCTCAAAGAGCTGCTCAGGGAAGTCACCGCATCACTATTACTGCGGATACTCTGCTCTGTCTCAGTCACGCGGTTGGTCAGTGCAAACACTGCGGCAGTATCGGCTTTTTTCGAAATATCATCTTTAACGCTGCTTACTATGTTATTCAGGGAAGTGATGGCGTTCCCCTGACTGGATAAGTCTTTTCCCTGCTGCGTCACCGTATTCTGCAATGTCTGAACCGTGTTGGCATCCGCCTTTTTGTTAACACTGGCGTTCGTCACAGACAAACCATTTTCCAGTGCAGTAGTCCGGTTCCCAATGCTACTGATGTTATTGTCCTGCTGGCTGACTTTCGTCGTCAGAGAATCAACGGCAGAAGCCGTGGCATCGGCTGTAGTCTGCACAGCCTGAACATCCGTTATATCTGTGATGACAATATCATCAATATACAGATCGTAACCCGGCGTTCCGCTACCCGTCGCTCCGCGTGTGGAAATCCATACCACACCGCGCGTCCTGCCGGTTCCGTTCATCCGCGCCTTGCCGCTGAATTTCATCCACTTCCCGCGTTCGCCCAGGCCACTTTCCGTTATGGTGACCGCCCCCTGCCAACTGTTCTGCCCTGCCGCATTCTGACCCTGAATGCCGACTATCGTCTGCCAGCCCGTCGACGGGGACTGGTCTGCCGGCATCATTGCCCACAGCTCAACACTGTACACGGCATTCTCGCGGATACTCGACCATGGCCCTATCTGCTTGTCGCTGTTGCCGCCGTTATTCGCCTCACGGCGCAGCCTCAGGCTCCTGCTGCCGTTAAATTTCTGCGCCGTGGTCACGATTGCGCCGCTGCCGCTTATCTGCTGACCATCCGCATAGCTTTCCAGCGAGCCATCAAACCACGGGTTGGAGACCTGGTTGCGCAGCGTGCTGATGCTTCCGGACAGCGAGGTGATACTTTCTGACTGCGTGGTCAGCGTGTTTTCAACCTGACTGACCCGGTTTGTCAGCGTGTTCACGGCGCTGCTGTCCGCTTTCTTTCCGATGTTCTGGTCTGCTGTCGTCAGTCCGTTCTGCAGGCTCGTCAGCAACTGCCCCTGGCTGGTCAGGACGCCCTCCGCTGAATCCACCCGCGATGTCAGAGCGCTCACTGCCGCCGCGCTGGCGTTATCTTCCGGCGCTTCACTCCATGCCGTCGGCACATTCCCCCGCTCAAACTTCGGGGAACTCAGGTACACCGTCTGGTCTGTCGACCCCTGCTGAATACGCGCAACAATCAGCTTTTTGCTGCCAGTACCCGCACCCTGCGTCCATTTCACCCAGTAACGCTGCCATTCCGTCGTCAGAGTGAAATCACACAGTCCATCTGAATTGGTAAACGTGTTCCCCTGGCTGCTCACCGCTTTTTTCGTGCTGTTCGGGCTGTAGAAATGGCTCCGGACCTTCTGCCCGTTTATCGCCGCCTTTGCGTAAAAACTCAGAACGTACTCGGTTCCGTCCACCGGCGCGGACAGGTTGATACTGATAAGGTCACGGTATGCTGCTCCGGCTTTCAGCGTGAAGGCCATCACGCCGTTTCCGTTATATTTATCCGTACTCACGTTGCCATATCTGATCAGACTGCCGGAATCGGGGATCTGGTTCGCCCCACCCACATCCAGCGCATTCAGTGAGTTTTCCAGCGAGACGATCGCGCTGCCCTGAGTGGTCAGCGTCCCCCCCTGCTGCGTGATCGTGTTCTGCAGCGTCTGCAGCGCGCTTGCATCTGCTTTCTTGTTGACGTTGGCATTTGTTGCTGACAGATCGTTCGTCAACTTTGTTAGAGACAACCCCTGGCTGATGAGCTTATCTTCCTGCTGGCTGACAGTAGACTGCAGACCTGTGATGGCGTTGCTGTTTGCGGCCACGCCCGATTCCGTTTTCCCGACGCGGTTAGACAGCGAGGTCAGCGTATTTCCCTGGCTGGTTAACGTGGTGCCCTGCTGTTCAACCTTTTGCGTGAGGGACTGGAGCGCGGTTGCATCGGCTTTTTTACCCAGACTGGTTTCCAGGCCGCTAATTTTGCTGGCCTGTGCGCTTTGTGTGGTCGACAGGGAACTCAGCTCCTCCGCGACCGAGGATTTATTGTCGTTGAACTGCGTCTGCAGCGATTCTCTGGCCGTCACCTCTGCTTTATCGGCGGTGATACGGGCATTCATCTCCTGATACAGCAGGCCGGAACGCAGGTCTGCAAGGCTGTTACTGTCAGAGGTTCCCCTGATCTGCGCCGCCAGTGTGGAACGTTTCAGCGCCTCTACCTCATCCGCCTGCGTCCGCGCCATCTCCTCATTACGCAGGGCCGCCGTACTTGCTGCCGGCGCCGGGCGCCCAACGGATATCCAGTGGATCAGAAAATAGTTGTCGGCATTCTGCCCCTGGGCCAGATCGAGACGAAAACGGCGAACCGTGCCGGACGCGTTCCAGTTCACGTCGGAAATGGCCACCACGCTGATACCCTCGCCATCAAACTCCTGCTCGGCGATAGTCACCGAGCGGGCATCACTCCAGCCGGTTTCCTCTGTACCAATCCAGTAAAGCCGCCCTTTCCATGCCGGATTACCCACGCGCTTAATACGCAGCATGACGGTGCGATAGGAGGAACCCGGGATTTTTTGCCCGTTTGGCGAACGGCAGGAGGCCGTGCTGTTCGATGCTTTCAGCCAGCCTTCGTCCGTGATTTGCATCGGCACCTGACCGGCATCGTCCTCGGTCCACCCTTCATTGTCTTTATCGAAGTACCAGATACTGAACGAATCAAACTGCTGCCCACTACCGGCAGAGATTTCAGCGATCTGACGCGCCAGTGACTCGTCGCCATCCTGAATAATTGTCTGCAGATTATCAATGCTGGCCAGCCGCTCATTTTTTTCATTCAGCAACTGGTCTGCCGCCTGCGCCGCTTTCGCGTTGACGTCCGCAATGCGGTCAGCGGTCTCCTGTTTTACCGCTTTATCCCAGCCCGTATTTGCCTGAGCAATGGACTGTTTCAGGCCGTTTTCAACCGTCTGCAGTTGGGATTTTAACGCCGAGTCCCCCGCTGTCAGGGCTTTATTGACGTCTGCTATCTGCTGGTCGACGGAAGTATTAATATCACTCACAGCATCGTTGATGCTTTTGTTTACTGTCGAGATGGCGTCATTGAGGGTCTGATTAACGAGGTCAATATTCTCTGTCATCGACTTATTGACCGACGCTATCTGCCCATCAACCTGCTTACGGACCCCCCCAGCGGTCTCATTAATGCTCTGGTTTATTTCGTTAACCTGCTGCTCGACCTCTTCACGGATGGCATCAGCGGTTTCCGTCAGCGTTTTGTGGGTTTCCTCCATATCCCGCTGAGATTCTTGCCAGGCTTCGGTGTCCTTAATTGCGTCGGTCAGCTTGTCGTAATACTCCCCGATATCGTCGCTGGCCATCCCCTGCACCCAGACGGTCCACGGACTTTCGTTACCAAGGCGATCGACAATGCGTGCCCGGTACCAGAACGTCGCCGCAATCTGCAGGCCCATCTGCTGATACGAGTTTCCCGGATACGTTACGTCAGAAAGCGCCATCGCGCCGTTGCCGGTTGGATTTGGGCTGTACTGCAGCTCGGTTTTTTGCGTATCGCCACTTCCTTCCGGGAACGCCCAGTTTAGTTGAACGCCATGCAGAAGGGATGTTGTAGTCAGCGAAACAGGTGCCGAAGGCAGGCCGATTTTGCCGGTCAACGTTTTCTCTTGCGAATATGCCCAGCCGCTCGACACTTCCGCGGCATTGATAGCGCGCACCCTTACGATGTATCGGCCGGCATAAATTCCGCTGACATCAAACGAGGCAACGGAACTCCGGGGCACGTTTATCCAGTTGCCTTCATTGCGGCGCCACTGTGCTTCATAAGCAATGGCATTCTTTACTGCCGTCCAGTGCACCTGCAGCGTTTCAACGCTAATCCCCTGATTAACCACGGAATAAGACTCAACAACGATATTAGCTGGCGCGCTTTGCTTCCCTGGAGGAATAACGCTGATTGGTCGACTATCAATAATCGCACCGGAATCAATCCTGGCGTATTTATCCGGATCGTGAGCAGCTGCGGAAATTGTAAAGGTGCTATCGTTATTATCTTTAACACCCACAACACGATATTGCTGGACCCTCAGAGAGTCAGACTCAATGGCCCATACGCATTCCGGTTCTGGTCTTTCGGCATATTCAGCGGTGACGGTGACGACGTGTCCATCGACGCTCTCAATGGTTCGGCCTTGCGTCCCCCCCGATGGCAGGTTCAATAACAGACGGTCCCCGGCTTTCGCTTCCGTTTTACGATCGAGCGTAATAACGCAGCCATCCACTTCGCGAGTACGGCCACCGTTGACTTTTCCCGCCAGCATTTCGTCCGCCACCGCAATGATATAGCCGGGTTGTGGAATATTACCGTCCAGTCCGACTGAAAAAGTCACTACGCGATCTTTATTGTTGGTCAGAATTCCCCAACGCCCTTTACGGTTGGCCTCCGACTGACGGGTACAGCCAATTGCCGTAAGTTCAAGCTGATTAAATCCATAGCGGGCGACCAGCGGCTGCTCAAAAACCGGCTCCATCGCATCCGCATACTCATTCTCTGGATCAGACCATGAGACGAGCGCGTTGGTATAGCGCGTTTTGCTACTGCTGCTGGCATAGTGAAAACGACCATTGATGACGTTAGCCCTGGTATAGGTGTAATCAATATCACGAGGCATATCCGCCAGAGCAATCACCTGATCGCCACTCCAGCAGGTCATGCCACGGAAAATGGCCGCAAAATCGCGTAACACCGTATAGGCATCGTTGCGATCCTGAACATAGACGTTACATAAATAGCGCGGCTCGGTACCCTCCCCACCTTTACCATCGGGGACGGGTTCATCGCAATATCGTGCTACCTGATACAACGTCCATTTATCAATATTTTCTGAGGTAAGACGATTCCCCAGGCCAAAACGATCGCTGACGATCAGATCGTAAAAAATCCAGGCCGGGTTATCCGTCCACGCCCATTTGAATGCTCCGGTCCAGATGCCTGAATATTGGCGGGTCTCCGGGTCATAGTTATCAGGAACGCGGATCACCCGCCCGCGAGGACTGCAGGCAATTTTTGGAATAGAGCCATTAAACTGACGAGAGTCAAATTCAACGTAAAGCAGGGCCGTATTGGGATAGCGTAGTTTTGCATCAAGCACCTCAGCATAACTTTGCAGCATCATAACATCGCCAGTTTTTGAGGTATTTGCGTCTTCCGTGACTTTACGCAGGCGCAAAACCCAACCCGTCGTCGCCCGGGGTAGATCAATGCGGTGGCATCGTTCATAACCGGAAGTGGTCTTTCCGCTTACCGCACTCTCCAGCATCGTCTGCCAGCTACCACCATCGGTTTGCAAATCAACGGCATAGCTGACGGCGTTCCCTACCAGATCGCCATTATCTTCCTGTTTAAGTAAAGATGGCCATTTTAAGCGCAGGCGAACGGCGGAAAGCTGGGTGTTACTAAAAGAGCGGGACCAGGCCGTTTTGCTGGAGACTTCCACCCCTACGTTAATTTCATTTTCTGAACCGGGGATCCCCTGAATGTAATTCTGTGCCTGAGTTCCCGGTCGAAACTCCCAGGCGACGCCGCTAAAATTTTGCGAGCCGTCGGAATTTTCCAGCGGCGTACCATCAAGGTAAATATCTTTTGCGGTAAGCGCACCGGCAAATTCACCCTCGCCCAGCGCAATGAGAATTTTTGCTTTCGCAACAGACTGTAAATCATCAGGCTGTTCCGTTGGGGTACGCGGGCTTGAACTCCCGCCCTTACAACCTTTAATGAGATGCTGTGTCATAGATATTTTGTCCATAAAAAAACCACCTCAAAGGTGGTCTGAAATGAGAGAAGCCGGATATTTTACTGCTGGTCTTCTACATAAATTCCCGCTGAAATAATTGCCCCGCCGATAAGCCGCTTGCCGTATAACAACGGTACCGGATATCCCTGTGCGGTGGTGTTCGTGACCCCGCCAAATGCGTAGGAGGCTTTATTTTCAGGAGATTGTTGACTGGCTAAACCTGGAACCTGAGGAGAGAGCATCTGAAGAACACCGCCAAGTACCATTGAGGCCCCCAGCATTGCGGCACTACCCCACCCGGAGCCGGCGGCAATCGCGGCGAATATCCCTCCAGCGCCCATAGTGGCGATTGAAGCGACCGCGATCAATGCAACACCTAATATCGTCTGTAGTACGCCAGCTTTTTTACTACCAATAACGACAGGAACAATTCGTATTACTTTATCGTTGATGGGAAAAGGAATATCATCCGCGCTAATATTTTTCTTGCCTTTAAAAACAGCATAGGTTAACCCCATAGCTTTGCTGTTGTTCATGAATTTTTCAAATCCATTGATAGTACAACATAAAGCCCTTATCGCTTCAGATGCCGTTGCCACCATCCGACAATGAGATTTGCCAAATTTCTTACCAAGAATACCGCCCAACTCTATTCTGACCATATGTTCTTGCATAAATACTCCATCTGCAGCAGACATTACGAATAAATCATAAGCATCTATTCCGCCATTGATAATATCGCACACTAAGTTGACTCGAGAGAAAGTCCAGCCCTCTGATGTTGCATCACATTCACTTGCTAAGGCATTTAATATCGGGTGATTTAAAATTCCAACGCCTTTCAGATTTTCTCATTATTCAACGCATTATCATTAATATGATAGCGCAAAACTTTCACCGTTCTTTCCTGCCAGTATCCCCCATACGGCACTCGCTGGCTTAAATGACCATACAGGTGATGCAGCAGCATATTTCCCTCAAGGAGAATACCCGCATGATTCCACTTATTTGCCTGTACCTGCATGATAATCATATCTCCCGGCTGCGGCGGGCCATCAAACTCGCGAAAGCCACATTGATACCAACAATCATGATAAAAGTTATCAGGGTAGCCATCTTCCCACCACGGATAATCCACACGATAATCCGTCAACTCAACATTATGCTGCTGGCGAAAATAGCTCATTACCAGTCCCCAGCAATCATAATGGCCAAGCACGAACGGACGTTCCAGCAGCGGCAATTCTCCTCGCGGATAAATGGTACGAAAATCGCCTTCCGGCCAGCTGAAAATATGCCAGGGTAACAACATCGCGTCACACTGAGCCTTATCCAGCTCGCTTGGCTGGGTCGTCGCGTCGGGGTGACTGTGGACGATCCCCGTTACGGTGCCCCAATCCTCTACCCGTGCATAATCCTCCGGCGCAAGAACAAAATGCTCCTGGGGGTCATCGGCAATATTACGACAGGGGAAATAGCGCTCTACCCGCCCCCTTTGGGCAATCGCACCGCAGCATTCTCGAGGATATTGCTCCTGAGCATGCACCTGAATAGCCCTGATAACTTTCTGGCGCATGTTAACTCCGAATTAAAGACGTGCCGGGAAAACCACCAAAAGGCAGCTCATTGTCTTCACCAAAGCGTAATTTACAGGCCGACAAAGTGCCGTTACAAACATCCAGCGCCGGATCGGTAACAGGTGTATTATTGTTATCAAAATATCGCTGGCCTGTATAATCACAACCATCGCCGCTGCGGTATTTATTCCTGATACACCAGGTACAGATAGAATGCAGCTGACGCGTTGGGATCATTATTCCTTGCAAATCCATTGGACTGGAAAGAGTGAACTCAATCGCTTCATTGGTCTCCTCACTTTTGGCATCAATAAAGAAGACTTTTCGTTTTTCCTGAGTGGGGTCGGCTCTCGCATTACCTTCAGGGAAATTACGTGCGTCGAGATATTTTGCCAGCGTATCGTGAATGGTGACTTTCGCCTGAACCAGGTCATCGTAATACAAGCACAGCGCGGTAATCGAAGCATCAATATTTGCCACCTTCAGCGATGGTTGCGCGTCCCGACCGCTGGTAGAGGATTCAATCCCGTCAATAATACAAGGCCATGGCATATACTCATTGCCCTGCCACCAAATGGATTTTGCAGGCAAACGCGTTTCGTCCCCTCCAGCAGCCTGGATTTCAGCTTCGCTATGGGCGATACTGTGCCCGTGGAAATATAAGACATCATCCATGCCAAAGACGCTGCCATCAATTTCCAGTAAACGTATTTCACTCCCGGGTTCAAGTTTTTGATAATCAGCTGTAATCATGGTGCATATGCCTGGTTAAATGTAGCGGTTACCGTCATTACTTGACTCGATAATGGCGAAAGTTTTAGTGAATCGGCGCTAACACGATAAAGCCCGGATTCCCCCGCAGGGGTATCCCAGATAAACGACTTCGTTACATGACGCCGCATAAATTCAAGCACGGCTAATATCTCTTCCTTTTCTCCGGTCAAGGTCACTGGCCAGCTTTGTTTTTCAAAATGTAGACCATCGCCGACGACCTGCTGATATCCGTCGCCAAAACGAGCCTCGCGAACGGTGAAATTAAAATCCCCCTGCAAACCCGCTTGTATTTGCGTTCGCCAGGTAAAGGTTTCTATTGTCATATTTTCTCCGGGAATCAAAAAATTAACGTGCGTGGTTTGCATTCCAGATAAGGCCACCAGGCCTCAATTCATTTGCCACACCAGCGCGAACGGAACGGTCTATCGTCTGCTGCCAGGCGCGATTTAACGCGCCGTTATTGTCGGCCGCCTGCGGTTCTGAGCCCTGATTCTGAATAAGTACTGAGGTCTGAATGGTCAGTGGCCCTGCGCCAGAAGAACCCAGTCCCTGCATTGATGCCGTTCCCACATAGCCGCCGCCCGCATACCCCTGCGCACCGCGCATCATGGCGTAAAGGTTGCCAATCCCTATCGCCGAGGTCGCCTCTTTGGTAAAAACAAATTCGCCGCCATGAACAATCCCTCTCGGCTCATATTTACCCCCGTCTCCGGTATAGCCGCCCTCGGAGTGGCCCGTGAAAACTTTACCGATGGATGCTACCCAGCCAATGCCAGAATTCGACATCGCGTTAAAGGAAGCCTGCATGGCTTTTACCAATAATAATTGGCTAAGCATCTTCAGCGTCCCTTTCAGAAAGGTCATCAGGAAATCACTAAAATTCGCCTTTCCTGTGGTTATATATTCCACCAGCGAGTTTCCCATTGAGCTGAAGGCGTCTTTAGCTAAATCCTTAAGCTTGCCATGAACGTTTTCTCCATCCTTAAGGAATTTATCCCACGCCTCTTTGGCTCCAGCCATTAAACCGCCGAGCCAATCGCTCTTCCCCCCTTTTTCCGTATCATCGTCAGAACGCTCTTCCATATTTGCGCCTGGGCGAAAAACTTTTGGCGTATAACCCAGTTCTTCTTTTGGAGGACTACCCATTCCTGCCAGTGAATCCCAGTAATTTTTAGAGCCTGACGTTATATTGTAGGTCTCATCCTCAGATTTCTTTACCATATCCTGAAGTATGGGCCCCATTCTGGCTGGAGGAAGGGGTAACGTCTGCATTAACCTTTTCAGGCCATCCGTATGCTTTTTCTGGATATCTGTTGCGGCACGAAAAGTCTTATTAAACTCTTCACTTTTACGGCTGGCGACAGTTACTTTCTGTTGATATTTATCCAGAAGCTGATTGCTTTTTTCCAGTTCACTGTTATTCATGCGCAGTGTTATTGTTGTATCACCCGCCATTGATTATCTCCTGAAAGAATAAACCAACTACTTATCTGGTTTACATTGATTAATAATGTGAACATACTTCTGCTAAAACCCAGGCTAGTTCTGTAGTTTATTCAGGATATTCAAGGCTACCCGTTCCATTACCTGAATATCGTTTATTGCGGTTACCTCATCAGCTATATCATAAACCCTCATGAGCCATGCGAGGACACTGTAGTCCAGCCCGATAACCCCTCCTGGACTGGTGCGCCACTGCGTGCTGGCCGCGCGAAAGACTACAAACGCAGGCCAGATATCGGGCCAGACGTTGATGACAACATCGTCATAGTCTTCGGCTGTCAGACCGAATGCGCTTAGCTCATCCGCTGATGGTTCAGGCGTATAGAATGCAGAGGCAACCGCAATCAGTTTTTTTCGCGATTTCCCGTCAGCTCCTGATAATAAGTAGCCATTATTGCTTTAACGGCCCCCGGATAGTTATCTACCAGCACGCCTATATTTTCTCGCGTACAGGGTTCAGATAATGCCCAGCCGTCGACGATCTCCAGTAAGAAATCACAGACCGTTTTTTCGTCAATATCTTCTAGCTCTGCCAGTTCTTTTATTGGCCGATGCTTAAACGTAAAATTCAGCACTCCGTCTTCTTCACCGGCACGAGGAATAGCAACATCAGCTTTAAAAACAGGGTTAGGTTGTAATTTGAAAATAGCGCTCATAAATACCCTTAAAAAAAGCTCCCGCAGGAGCCCAGTTGAATTTAATTTATGTTCCACAGAGAAGGAGAACGATTAATCTTCCGATTTGTAGAAAGTAATATCCCGAGAGTGAATGGAGAACGCGACTTGTACGGTTTCAACGCTATTCACCGCGGTCACTGGTTGCGGATCAAATGACGGAACGCCAGACCAATAGCGATACTCCTTCGCATTAGGCACAAACATGCGTAGCGGTAACACCTGACCGTAGCGATCCGCCATGCCCAATACTTTATAGATCGGTAAAGAAGCATCATGCGCTAAGGTAAAGGTTTGGCTTTTAGCCGCCTTAAAGGTGCCAATATTACGCTGGCGATCGTCTGCCAGAAACTGTACCTGTGCATACTGCTGTTCACCACCCGACTGTGCGACTTCCGTAATCTGTGGAATCTCAGTCCACTCCGTGATTTTCTGTAATTTCCCGCCACCGGCATGAGCCGGGAAAAAATTTCGGTCGCTGGAGTTAATGACCGAAATGGTTACGCTATTTGTTGTTTGTGCGGTGATTCTGGCAACTAAACCATCGATTACACCCCAACCCGAAGAAATCAGCACGACATCATCAACCTTAAGGTTATGATTTTCAGCAACGGTAAATACCGCACCTTCAGCATTGGAAACCGTACTCACAGATACGGGAGAACCAAGACCGGAACCAACAAAAACGGTTGAGCCATTAGGCAGAGCAAAACCCATAATAACATCTCCATTATTGATATTTAAATATTTGAATGCATTTTATCAATGCGAATAGCTTGTTTAATTATGACTTATTGTTGCGCCATAGTGATTACGCTTTAACACCACATCACTTTTCAGGAATTGGTGTGGCTGCCGTTCTGTAATACGCTATCAGGGATACGTTTTGCCACCGGCTCATTTTCAAAAATTTTCATACCATACTGGCCGATCCAGGTTGCATTTTGGTTAACATTACTCAAAATAAAATCCATAACTTCAATCATTAACTCTTCAATGAGAGCCGCAGAATTATCACGCCACCAGGTTTCGATAGCGGCGAGAAGAGAGTCGGAGCCATTAGCAATAAACTGCTCGCCAATACTATAACGTTTCGCTTTATTTTCATCAGTAATACAGTGCAACTTACTGATTTGTAAAATTTCCGCTGATGGCCCCATGGTTTGAACGGTGAGCGTTGCGACTTTATTACCAGTTTCCTCAGCAATGGCAGATGAGTAAAACATTGAGAGGGTTAAATCATTAGATGTATACATATTTACTTTCTCCAGATTTCAGTTACTGAACGAATTAGATTAATAAAACAGAAAATTACATAGCTATCCGAGCCCTTAACCAACCATATATAAATGATTTATTAGCCTCACTTTTTTCTGCTAACTTCAGATAATACTGCCCCTGGCTACAGTTTAATGCCCGGAGCAGTACAAGCTCCCCTTCACTGCCTCTTCGAATAACATAATGGCTCAAGGCATTTAAGGTCCTGGGGCCAATAACACCATCGGTTATAAGATCCGGATAAAGTACTCCACGATGATTAAAAGCGTTTAACCAGCGTTGAAGCCACTTACCCGGCAGAACAGGCCCCATATTGACCCCGGCGTCACACAGTTTTTCAGCGATCGCGGTAGATATTTCAGCAACATGATCGAACCGGGGCGCAATCCAGTAGTCAGCGTTGAGAATATCCAGCGCCTGTTGGCGCGTCAGTTTTTGCATATCGCCATCATAACCATGAGCCCGTGCGGTGACTTGAGTAATCCCCCAGTTTGTCGGACCTCCTTTATCATCAGGATGATTTACATAACCGCCCTCCTTTTCCAGAATGGCATTAAAAATCTCATCTTTATTCATTTATTCCTCATTTATCGATTAAATGCGCAATATTCCCCCTCACCAGGAACACGGCAATAAAGACAAAAAAATTCACGGTAACAACCAACCAGTGGGTCGACGTATACAAGCCGAAGAGATAACGAAACGGTATGCTGGCATAAGTGATTACCAGCAAATAAGCCGTATACGATATCCATGGTCGATACCTTCTGTACCGGGCGCGCCGATAAAACATTAAGGTTAGGGTGATCAAAGCGCAGAGAACGGCATTAAGCAGCGCGGGAAGTTCATTTCCCATTCGGGCGCCCACTATTGTTGCGGGTTAGTATTTTGTAGAGGTCGGTTAGTTCTTGATTATTCAGGAACGTGAGTATCTTAATAATCAGCGCGGATATCAGCACGGCGCCTAACGCGTCTAAAGGCCGTTCATTGTATCCGGTCCAGATAGCCAGCTTCGTACCAATTAACCCGGAACCCAAAACGCCGACAATAAAAGAAGTCATAAAATAGGCAGCGAGTCTAAAACGCGTGATATTAACCGCTGTCGCAACATAAAATACCGCGCCGGCAAAAGCCCCAAAAACAACGCCATAATCAATACCTGTCACCAGGCCAAACATACCAGCGCCCATTAATCCACCAGCAACAATTATCGACGTACCGGAAACAGGATCGGACATATACCCTCCCTTCTTTCACTATGAGTTATGATGGTAAATAACGAAGCGCAGGGTCATTTTGCCTGGCACTAAGGCGTTACCTCGCCGTTATTTTCTTTCTTTTTTGCAAACCAAGCGCATAAATTGCCCTCTGGAAGAGCCAGGTTCCTGGCTGCGCATACTGGTGTGCAAATTCTTGCTGATAAATGATGGTCGCTCGCTCAATTTGCCGTTTATATTCCTCGCGCTGCCAAAAAATATCCAGTGCCACAAATTTAATCGGCAATGCGTCCTCAATACGTTCAGGCGTATGGTGCTTCCCTTTTGCCTGAATCTGAGCGCGGGACGGAGTGGGCCGGTGGATAAGATCTGAGCTGAGCGTTTGCGGATTTTGTAAGTGGGAACGCTGCGCGCGACGTCGACCCGCAGCGGAGCCATTAAACGCGGTTTTACGGGACATTGCGGTCTCCTTTAATGGGCTTTGGCGGAATGTCATCGGCAATCGGATCCTTGCCAATGGCTTCACCCCAAAGCGCACTGCGCCATGGCGCTGGCTTTTCAGCCACGTAGATTCAGTTATGAATCGTTGTATTTCATCATCCGGATAGTGCTGTCTATCAAGCTGATGACAAAAGAATACCTCAGGGTTATTTAAAAATAAATACCCATAGGTATATTTTATAAAAAAAACAAATTAACCAATTGAAAATATTGAAAATATTTTTGAAAAAAAGTGGTATGTCGCGTAAAAACAGCTGAAAAGGTCCGAGGCGGGTAGTGTTGAACAGTGTGTCACTGGATTGGGGTGAGAAGCCGCGCAGGTATGCCCGGCGTACAGGTGGCATACCCGGGTAATGCTTATGGTTGAGCTCAGGGTTTATGACAGAAACAGGATGGCGAAGCTGCGCGGCAATGAACGCCTTTAAACAAAGCGTTTAACGCTGTGGCTATAAATCACGCGACCAATGATCTTCAGATACTGTTCATGGCTTTCGCCAATCGTCCAGTCCGCATATTTGCTGTTATCCGAGTGAACGAGCAGCCCATCCGCCGTGAACTGAAGACGTTTCACCAGCACCGCGCCCTTAAAAGAAAAGACATAAATGCCGTCACCTTCAAAGTAGTCTTTCGAGACATCGACAAAAATGTAGTCACCGGTCTCAATGGTGCCGGACATGCTATCGCCGGAGACGGTAATCACCTTGATATGCTCTGCGGGCCGGTTACCAAAAAGCCGCAGCGCGCCGGCAGAGTCATAGGTGATGCTATTCACCGTTTCATCAACCTCACTGGAGACAATGCAGCCCGGCCCTGCGCTGGCCTGGGCATCCAGAACCTCAATGACATATGGCATCTGCGGCGAATCCTCTACCGGTTCTCGCTCGATATCAATATTCCCGGTGATACCGTCCATCCATCCACGGGGCAGATTGAACGAAGATTCAATAAGTTCGACCATCTCGTCAGCTATCCTTTTCTTTTGCTTTTTGCCTTCGGGGTAGAGCATCCTTGAGACGTAAGAAGGCTCCCGTCCAAGGGTTCGGGCCACATCAACAGCCTTACCGCCGCATAAATTATCACGGATATAGAGCAAGCGCTGTCGTCTGATTTCGTATTTATCCATCGCAATGATTCTAACGCCATTTACCATCAGGTATCTAAAATATAGCAAAACTCGAATAAATTACCTACAGGTAATTAAGGCAGTATTGTCGGCCAGGAGGCTTTGACTGGCGGAATTCGCCACACTGCTACTTATGGAAAAATGACGCCACTGATTTTGGTGTAGGGTGTCGTTCATACGTAGGCACCTATGTAATACCTTGAATTAATTTATCTGAACTATGGATTTTGTCGCTACTGGAGATCAAAAAATCATGTTCCTCTGGGGTCTATACTTAAACAGTGATTCACAAACCCGGTCACCCTGCCCGTAGCGATGCAGGTAACGCAACCCCGTTACCAGGCAGGTGAGAGACGAACTTATCCGCTACCGGTGGAATCGCGCCGATAGCGGTTTCGCAGAAGAGCTCAGCGTGTATCAATGGGCATAAAAACTTTTTTATCAAAAATTTAGCAATGTGAGTATTGATATGATCACTATCGACGGTAATGGCGCGGTTGCTTCAGTCGCGTTTCGCACCAGTGAAGTTATCGCCATCTACCCGATCACGCCCAGCTCCACGATGGCGGAGCAGGCGGACGCCTGGGCGGGCAACGGGCTGAAAAACGTCTGGGGCGATGTTCCCCGCGTCGTCGAAATGCAGTCGGAAGCCGGGGCAATCGGCGCCGTACACGGCGCGCTGCAAACCGGCGCCCTTTCGACCTCTTTTACTTCATCGCAGGGTTTACTGCTGATGATCCCGACGCTGTACAAACTGGCCGGCCAGCTGATGCCGTTTGTTCTGCACGTCGCCGCCCGCACCGTGGCAACCCACGCGCTCTCCATATTCGGCGATCACTCGGACGTCATGGCAGTGCGTCAGACCGGCTGCGCGATGCTCTGCGCCAGCAGCGTCCAGGAAGCCCAGGATTTTGCGCTGATTTCGCATATCGCCACGCTGCAAAGCCGGGTGCCATTTATTCATTTCTTTGATGGTTTCCGCACCTCGCACGAAATCAACAAAATCGCCCCTCTGGCGGACGATACCCTTCTCAGCCTGCTGCCGCAGGATAAAATCGATGAACATCGCCAGCGCGCCCTGAACCCCGAACATCCGGTAATCCGCGGCACCTCAGCGAATCCGGATACCTACTTCCAGTCACGTGAAGCAACTAACCCGTGGTACGACGCGGTTTACGCGCACGTTGAAACGGCGATGAACGATTTTGCCGCCGCTACCGGGCGTCAGTACAAACCGTTTGAGTTCTACGGCCATCCACAGGCCGAGCGCGTTATCGTGATTATGGGCTCCGCAATCGGCACCTGTGAGGAAGTAGTTGATGAACTGCTGAGCCGCGGTGAAAAAGTCGGTGTACTGAAAGTTCGCCTTTACCGCCCCTTCTCCGCTGCCCACCTGCTGGAAGCGCTGCCGGTAAGCGCCCGCGCCGTAGCGGTGCTTGACCGCACCAAGGAACCGGGCGCCCAGGCTGAGCCGCTGTATCTCGACGTGATGACCGCGCTGGCGGAAGCCTTCAACCGCGGCGAGCGAGAAACCCTGCCGCGTACCATTGGCGGCCGCTACGGTCTCTCTTCAAAAGAGTTCGGGCCGGAGTGCGTCCTGGCGATATTCAACGAACTGAGCGCCGCTAAACCCAAGCCGCGCTTTACCGTCGGCATCTACGATGACGTCACCAATCTTTCGCTGCCGCTGGTAGAAAACACGCTGCCGTCGGAGGCGAAGCTGGAAGCCCTGTTTTACGGGCTCGGCAGCGACGGTAGCGTCTCGGCCACCAAAAACAATATCAAGATTATCGGTAACTCGACGCCGTGGTTCTCGCAGGGCTATTTCGTCTATGATTCGAAAAAGGCCGGCGGCCTGACGGTTTCCCATCTGCGCGTTAGCGAGAAGCCGATTCGTTCTTCCTATCTGATTTCGCAGGCCGATTTCGTCGGCTGCCACCAGCTGCAGTTTATCGACAAGTATCAGATGGTTGAACGCCTGAAGCCCGGCGGTATTTTCCTGCTCAACACGCCTTACGGCGCCGAAGAGGTCTGGTCGCGTCTGCCGCAGGAAGTCCAGGCCACGCTGAATCAGAAAAAAGCGCGGTTTTATATCGTTAACGCGGCAAAAATCGCCCGCGAGTGTAGCCTTGGAGCGCGCATCAACACCGTCATGCAGATGGCCTTTTTCCATCTGACGCAGATCCTGCCGGGCGATAGCGCGCTGGCGGAGCTGCAGGGGGCGATTGCTAAAAGCTACAGCAGCAAAGGTCAGGAGCTGGTCGAACGCAACTGGCAGGCGCTGGCCCTGGCCCGCGAGTCGCTGGCGGAAGTGCCGCTGCAGCAGGTCGATGCCAACAGCCCGAACCGCCCGCCGGTCGTCTCCGACGCCGCGCCGGATTTCGTCAAAACCGTGACCGCCGCCATGCTGGCCGGGCTCGGCGATGCGCTTCCGGTCTCCGCCCTGCCGCCGGACGGTACCTGGCCGATGGGCACCACCCGCTGGGAAAAACGCAATATCGCCGAAGAGATCCCTATCTGGAAGGAAGAACTTTGCACCCAGTGTAACCACTGCGTGGCCGCCTGCCCGCACTCGGCAATCCGCGCGAAAGTGGTCTCCCCGGACGCGATGGAAAATGCCCCGGCCAGCCTGCATTCTCTGGACGTTAAATCCCGCGATATGCGCGGCCAGAAGTACGTTCTGCAGGTCGCGCCTGAAGATTGCACCGGCTGTAATCTCTGCGTCGAGGTTTGTCCGGCCAAAGACAGGCAGAACCCGGAAATCAAGGCCATCAATATGATGTCGCGCCTTGAACACGTTGAAGAAGAGAAAGTGAATTATGACTACTTCCTCAATCTGCCGGAAATGGACCGCAGCAAGCTGGAGCGTATCGATATCCGCACCTCGCAGCTGATCAGCCCGCTGTTCGAATACTCCGGCGCCTGCTCCGGCTGCGGCGAAACGCCGTATATCAAGCTGCTGACTCAGCTCTACGGCGACCGGATGCTGATTGCCAACGCCACCGGCTGTTCATCGATTTACGGCGGCAACCTGCCTTCCACGCCCTACACCACCGATGCCAACGGCCGCGGGCCGGCGTGGGCTAACTCGCTGTTCGAGGATAACGCCGAGTTTGGTCTCGGTTTCCGCCTCACCGTCGATCAGCACCGTCAGCGCGTAATGCGTCTGCTGTCGCAGTTCGCTGATAAACTTCCGCCCGCGCTTAACGACGCGCTGCACGCGGAAGCAACGCCTGAAGTACGCCGCGAACAGGTGGCCGAGCTGCGTAAGGTTCTGGCAAATGAAGCCGACGCGAAAGAGCTGCTAACCGACGCCGACGCGCTGGTCGAGAAATCGATCTGGCTAATCGGTGGCGATGGCTGGGCCTACGATATCGGCTTCGGTGGTCTTGACCACGTGCTGAGCCTGACCGAAAACGTCAATATTCTGGTGCTCGATACCCAATGTTATTCCAACACCGGCGGCCAGGCATCAAAAGCCACCCCGCTGGGGGCGGTCACCAAGTTTGGCGAACACGGTAAGCGCAAGGCGCGCAAAGACCTCGGCGTCAGCATGATGATGTACGGCCACGTTTACGTCGCGCAGATTTCCCTTGGCGCGCAGCTGAACCAGACGGTAAAAGCGATTCAGGAAGCGGAAGCGTATCCGGGTCCGTCGCTGATTATTGCCTACAGCCCTTGCGAAGAACACGGTTACGATCTGGCGCTGAGCCACGATCAGATGCGTCAGCTGACCGCGACCGGATTCTGGCCGCTGTATCGCTTTGACCCGCGTCGCGCCGATGAAGGCAAACTTCCGCTGGCGCTGGACTCCCGTCCGCCGTCAGACGCGCTGGCAGAAACGCTCCTGAACGAGCAGCGCTTCCGCCGCCTGAACGCGCAGCAGCCGGAAGTCGCGGAACAGCTGTGGAAGGATGCGACGGCGGATTTACAAAAACGCTATGACTTCCTTGCCCAGCTGGCCGGTAAGGTGGAAAAACCGGCAACCGAAAGCTAATTTACTGACGTTTTTTTAGTCACCCATAAAAAAAGCCCGAATATTCATTCGGGCTTGTCATTTTACCGCTCAATAAAAACCATTCTCAGGAACGGAGGGCAACATAAATTCTTAGATGACAATAAAAGGCATATAACGGGCGGATAATACGATATTAAAACCACCGTGTATAATTTTTATTTTGTATGTATTTCACAAAATCATTCATTATAATTATCACCATTTCAGTTGAATTATTTATTTTAGATTTTACTCATATCGTAACAATTGATATTTACCATATCTTAATTTGCTCATTTAGCATGAGTTCACTTCCCAGGAGGAAGCTAAAACAAAAACCGTTAAAGGATTGTCTAAATGAAAAGAAAAGTACTGGCCCTCGTTATCCCGGCATTGTTAGCTGCTGGCGCTGCTCACTCTGCTGAGATTTATAATAAAGACGGAAATAAACTGGACCTCTATGGCAAGGTAGATGGTCTGCATTATTTCTCCGATGATTCCTCTAAAGATGGCGATCAATCCTACGTCCGTCTTGGCTTCAAAGGCGAAACTCAGATTAACGATCAGCTGACCGGCTACGGTCAGTGGGAATATAACGTTCAGGCGAACAACACCGAAGGCGCCGACAACCAGTCCTGGACCCGTCTGGCGTTTGCGGGTCTGAAATTCGCTAACTACGGTTCATTCGACTATGGCCGTAACTACGGCGTACTGTACGACGTAGAAGGCTGGACCGATATGCTGCCAGAGTTCGGCGGCGACTCCTACACCCAGGCCGATAACTTTATGACCGGCCGCGCTAACGGCGTAGCGACCTACCGTAACAATGACTTCTTCGGTCTGGTTAACGGCCTGAACTTCGCCCTGCAGTATCAGGGTAAAAATGAAAACGCCGGCAGCGGCGAAGGCACCAACAACGGCGATCGCAGCGTACGTAACGCCAACGGCGACGGTTTTGGTCTGTCAACTTCTTATGATTTCGGTATGGGTATCAGCGCTGCCGCTGCCTACACCTCTTCTGACCGTACCAACGATCAGATGACCCGAACTACCGCACAGGGCGATAAAGCGGAAGCCTGGACTACCGGCCTGAAATACGATGCCAACAATATTTACCTGGCAACCATGTATTCCGAAACCCGCAACATGACGCCATACGGTAACGGCAACGGCGTCGCCAATAAAACCCAGAACTTTGAAGTAACTGCGCAGTATCAGTTCGACTTTGGTCTGCGTCCGGCGGTCTCTTTCCTGATGTCTAAAGGTAAAGATTTGAGCAAAACCGATGGTGACAAAGATCTGGTTAAATATGCTGACATTGGTGCGACTTATTACTTCAACCGTAATATGTCCACCTACGTTGATTACAAAATCAACCTGCTGGACGAAGACGATAGCTTCTATTCCAACAACGGCATCTCTACCGATGACGTGGTTGCTTTAGGCCTGGTTTACCAGTTCTAATCTGCGGGCCCGCTGGCAACGGCGGGCTTTCTCTTCCCCTCCCGGCCATCGACTTCATTCAAAGCAAAACAATATATCAATTGCTTTAAAATAATCGACCGATGAATGTTATATTGCTACCAGGAACCGCCGTAGCCGTAGAGGACGCCCGCCATGCACCATCATCCCGTGAAATCATCCCGTATCCATTCCATCGCCTACGATGAGTCCTCCGGTATTCTTGAAATTCGTTTTCGCGATAACAAAACCCTACAGTATCTCGGCGTCCCGCCGCGCATTTTCCGCGACTTTCTCCAGGTGGTTTCTAAAGGCCGTTTTTACGACGGCGTGATCAAAGGTAAATTTACTGAACGCCGCCGTGCCTGATGGCGAAAGTGTGATTGCGCTCAATGTACAATAATCAACTGGATGGCCTACACTTTAAGTGGTTACTTAAACAGGAGGTTTTATGAACAGAATGATTCTTGTGCCCATCGATATTTCCGATACAGAATTAACCGATCGCGTTATCAAGCATGTTGAAGCTGAAGCCAGAATCGATGATGCCGAGGTGCATTTCCTGACCGTCATTCCCTCCCTTCCCTATTACGCTTCGCTGGGAATGGCTTACACCGCAGAGCTGCCGGCGATGGATGACCTCAAAGCCGAATCGGAATCGCGGCTGAAAGAGATTGTGAAAAAGTTTACTATTCCGGAAGACCGTGTCCATTTACACGTTTCGGAAGGCTCGCCAAAAGATAAAATCCTTGCTATGGCGAAGTCTCTCCCCGCGGATCTGGTGATCATTTCTTCGCACCGTCCCGATATCACCACCTATCTGCTGGGCTCTAACGCCGCCGCCGTTGTCCGCCATGCGGAATGTTCGGTGCTGGTCGTGCGGTAAACCTACTCTGCCCGCCGCTGTGCGGGCTTTTTTTCCGCAATCTGAGCACTGGGCCGTACCCGCAGCATCGCAGATAGGGGAATCATTTACCTGGTACTATTAAAATTAGTACGTTGTGTCTTTTTCATTTTGCTGTATAAAACCTTTGCCCGAACATGGGTATGTTTTACAACAATTATAGGGATGAAATGAAAAAGTTAATTATGGTAGTTTTCGCCGCAGCCGCTATTTCTGGTTGCGCCCAGCAGAGCTTCTCGGTAAATCCTGGCGTCACCGTTCAACCTCAGCAGGTCACCACTCACCACTTCTTTGTCAGCGGCATTGGCCAGTCGAAGCAAATTGATGCTGCCAAAGTCTGCGGCGGCGCCGACAAAGTAGTCCGTACTGAAGTGCAGCAGACTTTTGTCAACGGCCTGCTGGGTTTTGTCACCCTGGGTATTTATACTCCGCGTGAAGCGCGCGTCTATTGCGCTAAATAATTGCCGGCGGCAGGCATCATCATTGCCTGCCCTTTTCCCTTTCGGTTCAATCGCCTTCTCTTCGCCCGGACAAACTCATCTTTTCGCGCCCCTACCTGAAGGTTACCTGATGCATTCGTGAATCGTATCTTTGTTCGTGGCGGATTTTGCGCCACAGGTAGAGCATACGAAGAGATAAATGAAATGCCGGCACACGAGGATAAGCGCCTTGCGTTTACCTCCGGTTTTTAGCAATTCCTGGGCGATCCCTTTGCGCTTGCCACAATCCATCCTCTGAAGCATTCGGGTGATATGTCCGTGGATAATGGCGTGCCCCCAGAGCGGGAGACACTCCATACTGATTAAGCGCGCTCCGGGATTAGCGAGTTTTGCTGGCTATATCCACGGGCGGTAATGATTTAGAATCGATATTGAAGACCGGCTGTGATGGTATAGTTTTTATTCGCAATGCCGGCAGCATCTCCTCCAATTGAAGCTGATTCACCGCTATAGGTGTCAATAATCTGAGTGCCTCCCTTGCCCTCTTCATATTTGCTATAGGTGAATTCAGCAAAAACTTTGGCATGAGGCGTGACGTAATACCCGGCATCAACCGATGTACCATAATAACGCGAATTAGTTGATTTCTCGCGAAAGGTCAGTTCACGCATATAGTGTTCGTCGTTATCATGAGCTCTGACCCAATCACTGAATTTAAACAAGGCATTAAACTCAAAGTCATTGATACGATATTGACCCGCGAGACCGATATAGGGCATGGAGAATCTCTGGCTGTATCCTATCCCACGCTCACCGGTCGGAAAATTGCCAGTCGTCGTACCGTTATCATAATTGTAAGAACCTCCGGTAGCCGTCCAGCTGAAACGCGTTTCCTGATAACCCGCAATTACGCCCGCTTTATAATTGTCGTCCTGGAAAAGCCAGCCCTGCACGCTGAGATCGTATTCATTGGCATAATTGACATTGGTGCTGGGATGAGATGAATGATCTGTCCAACCGGACTGGTTATCGTTCATCCAGTCATAGTCATCCATATGTCCTGAGCCTGAAGCCAACGACGTCCAGCCTCGGGCGGTCAGCGTCAAAAAGGAGTAGGCATCCCATGAGATATCACCTTTCACAATGGCGACATTCTTTATTTTCCAGTCAAGTTGACTGACCTTTCGCCCCGTATCCGCGTCATAAACTCTCTCCTGTGATTTCCCACTCAGCATCCCTGCAGACGTCGATACAGTAAAACTTTCCGCAGAAAAGTTTGGACTTAGCTGCATTGACTCGGCATAAGCTGATCCTGAAAAAATCGCTATCATCATTACTGCAACGGTACTTTTTTTCATTTTTATTCCCATAATCAAAGTTAATCCATAAGTTGCAGTGAAAGTTTAAATCTCATAAAAATATCAGGCAACTGTCAATTTTTGTAATTGCCTTATTCATAATCCGAGAAATTCGAATGTGGACTGGATAAGCGCTTCGTTTTGCAAGGAAAAACCCCATTGAGTAGGCACATATTCAGATTATTATCAGGAAAAAACCCAACTGCTCTGGCGTTGTAGGGAATCAGTCTGTAGCAGGTTATTTTTACTCAAACTTTACCGCTGTTATTCACCTGCGCCAAATACCTTCGCTGTGTAATTATCAGGATGCAAATAATTATATCGCGATCCTGGCGGATTATGGCAAAAGCAGGAACAAGGCCCCTGCTTTAAAAAAACCGAGGTACCTTGCCAACGCTTTTTGATTATCGCGAACAATAAATTCTCGCACCCTTTTACCAGATACCGTCCATCACCGGATATGTGACGCTGGCGTGCCTATAAACGACGTTTTTTTCTGCCCGGAAGGGGGATTGAGGCCAAAACTTCGCCGCACTATCGTTAGCAGATGGAAAGCCGCCGTAAAACGCGCTGGCATTCGTCGTCGGAATCCGTACCATACGCGACATACTTTTGCCTGCTGGCTGCTGTAAGCCGGTGCTAACCATTGTTAACCAGATGGGGCATGAAAACGCAATAAATGGTGTTCAAAGTCGACAGTACAGGGATGGATGAAATGAACGGCGATCGGCTATCAATGCCTGACGCCAGGCTTGCACCGTGATGTTAACTTTGCCCCTTACATGCCTTTTCGTTTCAGAGAACGTTATAATGCTTGATAATCAGCAAGTTACAAAGAAAGAAAAATACAATATCGACAAATTGCAGAAGCGCCTGCGCCGTAACGTCGGCGAGGCGATCGCTGATTTTAATATGATTGAAGAAGGCGACCGCATCATGGTTTGCCTCTCCGGCGGTAAAGACAGCTACACCATGCTGGAGATTTTGCGCAACTTGCAGAAAAGCGCGCCAATTTCCTTCTCCCTGGTGGCGGTCAACCTCGATCAAAAACAGCCGGGCTTCCCCGAGCATATCCTGCCGGAATATCTTGAGCAGCTGGGCGTTGAATACAAGATTGTTGAAGAAAATACCTACGGTATTGTTAAAGAAAAAATTCCGGAAGGTAAAACCACCTGCTCGCTTTGCTCACGTCTGCGCCGCGGCATTCTTTACCGCACCGCTTCTGAGCTGGGCGCGACCAAAATCGCCCTCGGCCACCACCGCGACGACATCCTGCAGACTCTGTTTCTGAATATGTTCTACGGCGGGAAGATGAAAGGGATGCCGCCGAAGCTGATGAGCGATGACGGTAAACATATCGTGATTCGCCCGCTGGCCTACTGCCGGGAAAAAGATATTGAGCGTTTCTCCCAGGCGAAAGGTTTTCCGATTATCCCGTGCAACCTGTGCGGCTCGCAGCCCAACCTCCAGCGCCAGGTCATTGCCGACATGCTTCGTGACTGGGACAAACGCTATCCAGGGCGCATCGAAACGATGTTTAGCGCGATGCAGAACGTGGTGCCTTCCCATCTCAGCGACGTTAACCTGTTCGACTTTAAAAGCATTCAGCACGGCTCTGCGGTCGTTGACGGCGGCGATCTGGCGTTCGATCGTGAAGAGATTCCGATGCAGCCGGCCGGTTGGCAGCCGGAAGAAGATGACGCGCAGCTGGATGAGCTGCGCCTGAACGTTGTGGAAGTAAAATAACGTATTTGCGTCTCAGGCAGGTGCCTGAGACGCCTTTTCCGCGCTTATTTCAGCAAACGAACCCGGCAGGCTTTACCTTTAATTTTCCCGTTTTGTAGCTGCTTAAACGCTTTATGCGCGACGCCCTGACGCACGGCAACGTAGACATGCGCCGGATGAACGGCGATCTTACCGATATCTGCGCCCTCAAGACCGATATCACCGGTCAACGCCCCCAGCACATCGCCCGCGCGCATCTTCGCTTTTTTGCCGCCATCAATGCAGAGCGTGGCCATCTCTGCCTGCAGTGGCACAACGCTGCTATTCGTCGGCCCACTCATCCAGTTGAGCTTCATTTGCAGCATTTCGGCAAGGATATTTGCACGCTGCGCCTCTTCCGGCGCACAGAGGCTAATCGCCAGGCCGCTTTCACCGGCGCGGGCGGTACGACCAATACGGTGTACGTGAACCTCCGGATCCCAGGCCAGTTCATAGTTCACCACCAGCTCAAGCGACTTGATATCTAACCCGCGCGCAGCAACATCGGTCGCCACCAGCACGCGCGCGCTCCCGTTAGCAAAGCGCACCAGCGTCTGGTCGCGATCGCGCTGTTCAAGGTCGCCATGCAGCGATAGCGCGCTTTGCCCGGCGGCGTTTAGCGAGTCGCAGACGGCCTGACAATCTTTTTTGGTGTTGCAGAACACCACGCAGGAGGCGGGCTGATGCTGGCTCAACAGCTTTTGCAGCAGCGCGATTTTGCCGTGTTGCGAGGTTTCAAAAAACTGCTGCTCGATAGCCGGCAGTGCATCAACGGCGTCAATTTCAATAGTCTGCGGGTTGTTTTGTACGCGGCCGCTGATTGCCGCTATCGCTTCCGGCCAGGTGGCGGAAAACAGCAGCGTCTGGCGCGAAGCCGGCGCAAAGCGGATCACTTCATCAATGGCATCGCTAAAGCCCATATCCAGCATGCGGTCCGCTTCGTCCATCACCAGCGTTTGTAGGGCATCTAACGATACAGTGCCCTTTTGCAGGTGATCGAGCAACCGCCCCGGCGTAGCGACGATAATATGCGGCGCATGCTGTAGCGAATCGCGCTGGGCGCCAAAGGGCTGGCCGCCGCAGAGGGTTAAAATTTTGATATTCGCCATGAAGCGCGCCAGCCGACGCAGCTCGCCGGCGACCTGATCCGCCAGCTCGCGGGTCGGACACAGCACCAGCGACTGCGTCTGGAACAGCGAGGCGTCAACGTGCTGAAGTAGCCCGAGGCCGAATGCCGCCGTTTTACCGCTGCCGGTTTTTGCCTGCACGCGGACATCTTTACCCGCAAGAATCGCCGGCAAAGCCGCGGCCTGAACCGGGGTCATCGAAAGATACCCCAGTTCATTCAGGTTAGTTAGCTGGGCGGCGGGCAAAACATTCAGAGTTGAAAAAGCGGTCACAATTATTTCTCGCATTACATTTAGGGGCGGACAATCTGCTGGCGCGTATCGTCGCAGATCTCCGCTCCCGATGCGACAATTTAATCGGCTCATCGTCAGGCGGCGGGTCGGGTAACGGGCGCGGGCGAGGTTTGGGATCGTGGACCGGTACCGGATCGTTAGGTTCCGGCGGAATGGGAATTGAGTTCAGCTGTTCATTACGCATATTGACTCCCGGTTGTGGGCGGGTACACCCGTTAAGCGTAGAAGCTGAGAAACAGAGCGCAAAAAAAAAGCCGACTCATTAAAGTCGGCGTCGTACGAATCAATTGTGCTATGCAGTAATTCAAAAAAGGAAGTAAGACAATATGGAGCGCAACGCCCATCGCTTGACGTTGCATTCACCTGCGAGAGAGATATTGCCCTGAATGGGTAGATGGTTTATTGATTTCGCTCAAACATTGCCGGGTTTTCACCATCATCATCGCGACAAAAGACGATTCTTTACAGCCATTTACTACGATGCAACCACCATGTAACACCCCCAATGAGAACGACTAACATTAGGCAGAAAATGGCAAAACCCATATGCCAGCTGTTGCCGGGAATGCCGCCGAGGTTGACGCCAAAGAGACCGGTTAAAAAGGTACTGGGCAGAAAAACCATGGCCATCAACGACATCGTATAGGTTCTTCGCGATAGCGACTCCTGCATAATCTGCGCGATCTCATCGCTCATAATCGCCGTGCGGGCGATGCAGCTATCAATCTCATCCAGACCTCGCCCCAGACGTTCGGCAATGTCCTGCATCCGGCGCCGGTGATCGTCCGTCATCCACGGCAGACGCTCGCTGGCTAATCTGGCATACACATCGCGCTGCGGCGCCATATAGCGGCGCATGACGATAAGCTGTTTACGCAACAGCGCCAGGAAACCGCGCGGCGGAACCTGCTGATCCAATAAATCATCTTCCAGATCGATAATCCGGTCGTGAAGCTGCTCGATAAACTCGCTGGCGTGATCGGTCAGCGCATCGCAGACCTCCACCAGCCAGCCGCCGCCGTCAACCGGACCGTTGCCCTCGCGCAAATCGCCGAGTACATCGTCCAGCGCCAGGACTTTGCGCTGCCGGGTGGAGACAATCAAGCGCTCATCCATATAAAGACGCATCGCGACCAGCTGGTCCGGGCGCTCATCGGTACTGCCATTGATGCAGCGCAGCGTGATTAACGCCCCATCGCCAATCCTCGTCACTCGCGGACGAGTGCTCTCCCCGGCCAACGCGTCACGCACGTTATTGGGCAGCAGCGGCGTCGATGCCAGCCATTCCGCGCTATCCACATGGGTATAGTTGAGATGCAGCCAACAAGGATGCTCTTTATCAATGGTGTCACTATCGACCAACGGCTTTACGCCGCCCTGCCCGTCGAACACCCATGCAAAAACGGCATCCGGCACGTTCAGTTCCGATCCCTTAATGGCGTCCACTGGACCTCCGTTAACTCATGCACATTTCCGTAGTCTAGCCTTACGCGACGGTTACGCAAGAGCTAATCAGGGCATGCTGCTGAATTCACTGGCGAAAAGCGGGAGGGCTGAAAAAAAGAACCCGCCGGCGGCGGGTTGCTGATGAACTTTGCAATACGGTGTCTAACCTGCATTATCACCTGCCGCCAGACGCTCGGCTGACGGGAAGGCAGGCTAGCAGGAGCCGTTCATTTTTTCTCTTCTGCGTATTGACGAGCGTTGTCATGCAAATTGGTACACATTGCTTTTTCCTCCATTTTAGTAAGCAAAATAAGAATAGAGCGAACTTGCCGGTTTGCAAGTTTAAGAATTATCTTTCGCAACCCAGCGTGCGTTATCCAGATGACGCAGCAATAGTACGAGGTCTAAATCATTGCGTAGATCAAATTTAGACATAATGAGACGCTTGTGGGCAAAAACCGTTTTATTGCAAAGCGATAGCTTTCTGGCAATCGTGTTCACCGTTAACCCCTGATAAATTGCCGCCGCGATGATTCTCTGCTGCGGGGAAAGCGTCCTCTGCGGGCAACTATCGCACCGAAGCGCCAGCTTTTCTTTTGCTGACGGAGGCGTCAGAACCCATGAAAGTTTAATTTTCGCAATAACCTGAGAGAGCTTCTCATCGCGCCCAACAAAAACTATCTCCTTCAAGCAGAGCGGCAAAACGCCTTTCCCTCGATGATTTAGCCTGGCAACCACGCCGATCAGCAATCCCGGTTTACGGTTTAACAACTCTGGATGACATACGAACTCTTCCCCGCGGCATAAATCCAGTACGACGACATCTGCATCACGCACGAGCCGTTCGTTAAGCGATGCGGTGACCTGTGTAGAGAATGAGTATTCCGGGAAGAGAGCCTGCAATAAAAAATGAAATCCCAAATTAAAGAACTGATTATTATTTTTAATAACAATATTCAACATCGATTTAGCCTGCTGACGAAAGTAAATCAAGTATTATCCAGATAGCTAACGATACGCACAGTACAGCTATCGTCGTTTTAAAAAACACGATATACATAAACATTATTTTTTGACCTGAGAACGGGCACTCAACGAACTTTAAGTAAAATAGCTATCTGGCGTGACGGGCATTCCCCTCACCGATTAACTTCGAGGTGCCCCATCCGGGATTAATATTTTCAGCATTCAACCCAAACGGAAATAGTGAGAAAACGTCATGCCATCCATATGAATTATATTTCTGCCAACCGGACCGTCGCCAGCAAGTCCAGCTCACGACGAAGCGCTAGCAAAAACCAGCGCTATCGCTGCTGATAGTGAATTTTGATATAAACACACTCATTAACTCAAGTTATTTCTCGGTATCATTTTAGACTATTCATCTCTTGTCTTTTTCTGCAATCCCGACTTATCGCCTCGACGTCACGTGGATTCAAACGGTGATTTCAGCCCTTGATCGAGCCATCCCGTATAAAAGTCTTCGTTAACTCATCCCCGCGCCGCGCGTTGTGAAGATTTCTTTTTCCGCAAAATGCTGTATTATGCAAGTTATTGCAGCATTTTGCGGGTTCAAACGATGCATAAAACGGCCAGGCAAAAATATCTCATTGATATACTTAGTGAAAAAGGCCAGATCACGATCAGTGAGCTGGTAGACAGACTGCAGGTTTCTGCAGATACGCTGCGCCGGGATCTTAGCGACCTCGAAAAACAGGGGCTCGCCCAGAAAAACCACGGCGGCGCTATCGCGCTCAATCTCTCCGCCATGAATCGGCAGAACAGGAATACCCTGCTACCGGATACCAAGAAGCGCTTAGGTAAAATGGTGGCGGAGAAGATCCCCGGCGGATCCACGCTGTTTCTTGACGCCGGGAGCACCGTGCTGGCCGTCGCCACCCAGATACAGGGTCCAATGACGGTCATTACCCCCTCTTTAGATATTGCCCAGCACTTCAGCACCCGTGCGGATATTCAGCTTATTTTGCTGGGGGGGAAATGGGATATGCAGCAGCGCCTGTTTGCCGGTAGCGCTACGGTTTCGCTGCTGGAACGCTATCGGGCGGATATCGCTGTTCTCGGCACCTGCGCGCTCCACGCCGACCTCGGCCTCAGCGCCAGTCAGGAGGCGGATGCTGAAGTCAAGCGCGCCATGCTGGCGGCCAGCGCGGAACATTGGCTGGTTGCCGATCATATGAAACTGAATCACTGCGAGCCCTGGCTGGTTGCCGGACTCGCCGACATCCATCAGCTCTTCCTCGATCGCCCCTGGGACGAACTGAAGGATAACGACTCAATACAGCTCCATATCGCTGATGCTTAATAACGCGGAGATGCTTATGACTACCGGTAAGAACATTAATATTGCCCTGATTGGCTACGGCTTCGTCGGCAAAACTTTCCACGCCCCGCTGATCCAGTCCGTCGACGGCCTGAATCTGGCAATTGTCGCCTCGCGTGATGAAGAGAAAGTGAAACGTGACCTGCCAGACGTCACCGTCATCGCATCGCCTGAAGAGGCCATCCAGCATCCGGATGTCGATCTGGTGGTTATCGCCTCTCCTAACGCAACCCATGCTCCGCTTGCGCGCCTGGCTTTACACGCCGGCAAGCACGTCGTCGTCGACAAACCCTTTACCCTCGATATGCAGGAGGCTCGCGAACTGATTGCCCTCGCGGAAGAGAAACAGCGGGTACTGTCGGTATTCCATAACCGCCGCTGGGACAGCGATTATCTGGGCGTGAAGCAGGTTATCGAACAGGGGCTCATCGGCAAAGTTAAACATTTTGAATCCCATTTCGACCGATTCCGCCCGGAAGTGCGCGTCCGCTGGCGGGAGCAGAACGTACCGGGCAGCGGCCTGTGGTTTGATTTAGGTCCACATCTGATCGACCAGACGCTGCAGCTGTTCGGCCTGCCGCAGTCGGTGCAGGGCAATATCGCCACCCTGCGTGAAGGCGCGGAAATCAACGACTGGGCGCACGTGGTGCTGAACTATCCGCAGCACAAAGTGGTTCTGCACTGCAGCATGCTGGTCGCGGGCGGCGTATCCCGCTTTACCGTCCATGGTGATAAAGGTAGCGTCGTCAAACAACGCGCTGACCAGCAGGAGAGCCAGCTGCTGGCGGGCGTGGTCCCGGGCAGCGAAAGCTGGGGCGAAGACGACGATAGCCTGGTGGTGTTTGATGCCAACCTGCGCGCCAGTGAAATCAGCGCGCCACGAGGCGATCAGCGGCAGTACTATATTCACGTCCGCGATGCGCTGACCGGCAAAATCAGCAACCCGGTATCGCCCTTAGAAGCGCTCGCCGTCATGGCGGTACTGGAAGCCGCAGCGCAGTCTGCTGAAAGCGGAACAACGCAAACTTTAGCGCTGACCGCCGATGAACTGGCGGGCCTGCAATAAGCGCTGCGCGATATGTTTGACGGTTTGTCGTCCGGAGCGCCGCTCCGGATAACCACTCCCTTTCATACCAGCCTACAGTTTCACCCGCAGCAAATCGCTGAATCGGGTGGTGTAGGCTGGCGACAGCATATGCCGTTTCATCTCCCAGCTGCGCTCGATTCCCTGCCCGGCAAACCAGAGCTGGCCTTTTTCACGTCGGTTAACTAAATCAAGCACCGTCATCAGCTGTTCGCTATTCGCTCGCGGCTGATAGTCGTCAAACAGGCCTAACTGCGCCACCCCCTGGCTAAAGAAATCGCCCAGCATCACGCCGCACTTTTGATATCGGCATCCCTCCCGCCAGATAGTATCCAGGCATTTTAGCGCCGCAGCGACGATATCCCGGCTATCCTGCGTCGGGATGTGGATTTTCGTGCCGGCGTCTTTGCTGTAATAGACTTCATGACCGGCGAACGGACTGGTCTTCACAAAGACCGAAACATAGCGGCAGTACTGGTGCTCCGCGCGCAGCTTCTCAGCGGCGCGGGCAGCATGGCTGCAGACGGCTTCGCGCATCGCCCCGTATTCAATTACCTTCTGACTAAAGGAACGCGAGCAGATAATTTGCTGTTTAGTCGGCATATACTCTTCCAGTTCAAGACACGGCTCGCCTCTCAGCTCCCGCACGGTGCGCTCCATTACAACGCTGAAATGTTTTCTGATCAGCGAAGCGGGCGTCTCGGCCAGCTGAAGAGCCGTCGTAATCCCCATGTCATTGAGCTTTTTCGCAATCCGTCGCCCCACTCCCCAGATTTCACCGACGGCAACCTTCTCCAGCAGTTTTCTCTGCCTGGCCGGCAATGAGAGATCGACAACGCCCTCGAATTTTGGCCACCTTTTGGCCGCATAATTCGCCAGCTTGGCCAGGGTTTTCGTCGGCCCGATCCCCACCCCTACCGTCAAGCCGGTACTCTGGAGTAATGTACTACGCACGCGGCGACCAAACGCCTCAAGCTCCTCAGAACGATGGATCCCGGTCAAATTTACGAACGCTTCATCAATGGAATATTGATACACCGCGGGCGCCAGTTCTTCGAGAATCGTCATGACGCGATGGGACATATCGCCATAAAGGGCATAGTTGCTGCTAAACACCGCTACCTGATGACGTTCAAACTGTGATTTCACTTTGAAATACGGCGCGCCCATTGGAATTTCCAGCAGTTTCGCCTCGTGGTTTCTGGCGATGACGCAGCCATCGTTATTGCTTAACACCACCACCGGACGCCCGCGTAAGTCAGGGCGAAAGGCTATTTCACAGCTGGCGTAAAATGAATTCACATCGACCAGGGCAAACATCAGCGGAGCCTGTTGATGCTGAAAGTGACGACGCCAAAAATCTCCAGCGCTTCACCGTCGTTGCGCAGCACAATTGGCGGAAAATCCGGGTTCATCGGCAAGAGCTGCATGATGGGGTGCGTACAAAGACGCTTAACCGTGTATTCACCGTCGACTGAGGCAATGATGATATCCCCATGCTTCGCTTTCAGGCCGCGATCCACCACCAGCAGCGTACCTTCATAAATACCGGCATCCACCATTGAGGTGCCTGTCGCCATGACAAAATAGGTTGCCGCGGGATGGCTGATACAAAGCTCATTGAGATCGATTCCCTTCTCAATATAATCCTGCGCAGGGCTGGGAAAACCGCATGGGACAAGGTCGCTAAACAGCGGAATCGACACGATCTGACGCAACTCAACCGGTTTATAGAACAACATAATAGATTCACCCGTTATAATACTGTGTTTTTATACAGTATCGATAGTTCATCTACGTTTTTCAAGTCGCCTGTCGGAGATTGGCGTGAAGCCGTTGAAGTTGCGCTGAATTTTGCGTAAGGCGTTGCATAGCACGGGGCTGGAGAATGCCTCCCCCCTACGTATTCCAGATGGTTTTGTACGGCATGCTGGAAATTTCCGCGAATTGGGAGGAGGATAGAATCCGTTGATGCGTGCTTTGCTCATCGCTTGTTGTTGTCCACCCGACATACTGAACCGGAGATTCATATGTATTACACGTTAGGAGACAAAACTCTCCACTTTTATCGTTATCAGTGCCGTTTTTATGTCGCTCATTGGGACGGAGGTCATGTGATGACGGAGAAGTTCAAGCCGTTTATTGCCTCCATCACCGAGAAAACGGGCATTGAGGCAAAGAACGTTGAGGCGGCGGCGCGGGACTACTTCAATAACGTCGACTGAGATTGAACCCCGGGCCATCGCTATCGGCTTATCCATAGCGATGGCAACGGCTGGCGAACGGCAGAAAGCGCAAATAATAAGCCGTGTCACGCGATCGTAAAACAAAGCCTGTAGGATAGCCCCCGGACGCCACCAGCGCTAAAACGAGGTGAAGAGATGGGAACAGTAAAAGCCAGCAATCTGGAACAGGCAAAGCAGCTTCTGCAGTCCGGCGACGCCATTAAACTCGAACTGGATTTCGAGCTCGACTCTGATGAGTTTTTTAATTTTGCTATCGAGTACTGTACAAATGGAACGAAGCTCACGCGAGCCGGCGATCGCTTCCTGATTTCACGTAAAAAAAGGTAGCCTGAGAGTCATCCCTGCCATTCACAGCATCACAGAGGCATACGTTTTTCGCATCTGTGATGCTCTCCGTCATAATAAAAATATCCGCAGAAATTAACCTCAAATATTGATACATCGCGCATTTTCGTGAGTAAAGGAGGAATAGTGTAGCTTCGCTATCTCACCGAGGGTTAAATCGTGAAAAAACTATTAATATGCTGTCTGTTTGGCGAAACGGCAGGGATTATTGCCCGCAAAATGCAAAAAATTGCTGACGATCGGCAATTAGATTTATTAATCAGCGCCGTTGGGGTTGAAAATTTCTTTAGCGTCGCGCCTGCCTATGATGGCGTACTGGTTGCGCCGCATATCCAGTATAAGGTTGAACAATTTATTAGCGCACTGCATTTACCACAAGAAATTGCCGTGATTGAAAGCTTGCCCTATGCCTCATATGATGGCGAGAAGATCCTCAACTTCGCGCTGAATACAATGCCTTCATCTCTGTCCTGATCTCTACGTCCCGCCCCACACAACCCGCGAGATCGCGGGCTCTGTGGGGATTAATTATCTGAACGGCGCATCAAGAGGCACTTCAGCGTCCGGTTCGTGGGTGATGCGGTTGCGAAGATCGCGACGAATCATCTCAATGGCCCAGAACCAAAAAATATGCCCCACCAGTTCCGAAATATATTCATCGGCAGGAATATTCAATAAAGAGGGGGTCAGGCCCAGTAACGGAAAGGAAATCCAGTGTACGGCGATAGTTGCGACAATCCCGGCCCATGCCCCCTGCCATAATTTAACTTTCGGAAAGACCTCCGCGACGACACAATAGCCAACGGCAAATACCAATGAGAATATAATATGCGTAACCATCACCGGATTGATGATGTGTTCGGAAAAAGTATAAACCGTATGCGTCGGGTCAATGCCCAGATAGTCGCGTAAGAAAAGATAAGGTGGGTTAAATTCATCTCTGCCACCGGAGAAAGTACGCGGCGGTAAAGGAACTTCAGCGCCCCATTTAACAAATGCCGACATAATCCCTGCCACTACCCCGACAAATAACGCTACGCCATAACGACGGCGTCCAGGTGTGGTCTGTTTAAAAAAATCCTTAATTGCCATAAAATCACCATTAATATATTACATTTATTTTCCCTGTATCATATTTAAAGGCATTGGCGATTATCAATGTTGATCACGATCACACTTTATCGGGTCCTGTGGCTACCAGTTCTATACTGTAATTATGACCATAGGTATACCATTAGCAGATAAAGAGCCCCTTTTATTCAAAGGAGACTCTTCCCGTACGATGCGTTTATTGCCCAAAGCGGTAGCTAATGCCGGCCATCACGGAGCTCACATCGCTGCTCACGCCAATTTGGTTTTCGTTACCCACATTGTTGACCCACTGGTACTCCAGGCGCCCCGACCATCTGTCATTAAAGGCATATTCGGTACCGAAAGCCAGCACCGGACGCACGCCCGTATCAAATCGATTTTTTCCATTCACATTGGATTCCGCACGGTAGCCCATCAGGCCGGCCCGGCCGTACAGATCCCAGTCGCTGGTCAGGCTGTAGCTGGCCTTCAACGAAAGCTGTAGCCCCTGACTTTTCATTTGCGAACCGGCTGCGCCATGGCGACCATTGATGCCCATATTCCCTAAATAGTCATATCCACCTTCAACCGCCAGCCAGGGGTTAATCTGATAGCCGGTAAACACACCGCCGCCGACGTTATCGCGGTCAACATCGACTTGCCGATCGGTGCTGGAGTCGCCGTAGTGCGACCAGCCAAATTTAGACCCCGCGTACCAGGTTCCAGTCTCCGCAGCAGCAAAAGCGGCAGTCGCCGTAAAAGTATGAGCAATAATTAACGTAATAAGCGTCTTCTTCATAATCATCCCATTGTCGACCCGTTGTCGAATAAATGTCATCGTCAAAAGTTAAGTGGGCCTACAATAGAATATTAGCGTCGCGCTGATAATCGTTTTATTATTTAATTTTGGACAAACTGCCAGCGCTAAAAACGCTCGGGTAATTTATTCACCCCCGTCAAATACCCTCCCCGTTTAAAAGCAATATAATTACCACTTTTTAACGCCGACAACACGTTTAATACACTGCTGCGTGATAAGTGCGTACGTTCCTGGATATAATCCAGGATAGAGACCCGCATCCGGGTCTCTTCGGGTAGCTGGCCCATTTCCTGCAAATGATTGCGGATAACGGCATAGGTTCGCTGCTGTACGACGAGCGCGTCGCGATAGAAAAGATAAGCCGTGTGGTACGACAACAGTGAGGCGACGTCTTCCCAAACGCCGTGCTGGCGAAAGGCTTCCATCGCTTTTTGCGCATCAACGCGCAGTATTGTCGATTCGGTTTCCGCACGCAGCTGATGGCCGCGTACCGGCTGGATCATCTCGGCAATACCAAACAGGTGTGGGTGGTAAACCGTGACAATCAACAGACCGTCCGAGGCCCGGAGTATGGAGAGCTCGCCGTCAAGGAAAAGGAACAACTGCGGTTGATTTTTATGCGTCCAGGTCATGCGTTTCCGCGGCACAACGACCATTTTTTCAGCAATTGGCGTCAGGAGCGCCGTTAAGCGCTGGATACTCTCTTCCGGACGGACGGGCGGTAGGATATGCATAGAAATACCTGATTAGTTCTGGTTTAAGAATTATAGAACGCAACAAGATTTCCGTAAGAATTGCGTAGCTGCGCATTGACGCACATCGGCAAAGAGAAGAAAAGTACGGCGTGATTTAAATTTAAACAAACTAAAAAGCTGCCCGCAGGCAGCCCGATCAAAATGGTAATAATGCTTACTATACCCGTCATACTTCAAGCGGCTTATGTGTTGGCTTTGTTACTCGGTTCATCCATGAGTCTCGCCCTTACGGGCCGCCTGGATAAGGTGTTATCTATGCTTCTTGAAGCTCACGTCCTGGCCGCCTTTAAGCAACTCGAATTATTTAGGGTATTTGCAGATATCAAAGGCCCTTTTCGGGGCCTTTTCTTACTTCCGTAACGCCAGCGATGCCGAGTTTCTGGAAATATGCGGTGCGATGTTATCAAATGTAATCATTGCGGATTTACAAAAAATGCATTTCGCGCCAAACGGATTTTTTTCAGAAACATCGTAGGTGGATGTTCTGTACTGTGACCCATGACAGCATGGGCATCTGAAATGAATGTGGTCAATCATGATGTTAGCCTCTTTTTGCTACAACATTCTCTACCGCAGGGACATTTAGCCATATTTCACAGAAAACGCCTTCCCGGCTTTTCTGTCACAGCGTAAAAACGCTGCTCTGAATGGTTGAGAATAACAATGACATCATTGTCATTACTTCTTATAGAAACATCTGAAGCGCACTTCAGACTGAACTCTATTACTGCACCAGCGATTTTTTAATGTTGTTAATTTCTTAGTTTGCCCGAGGGCACGTAATGTTCGGTAGATTTCAATAAAATAATCGTGTGCTTTGGGATAACGCTATCTCTTATGCACTTTTCACGCTAAACGGGAGATACAAGGGCTTTCCTTCACTATCACCGTTTGCGCCAGCTTCTGAGCCTGTCTACTCGGGTTTAGACCGTCATCGTTGTCGCAGGTTCAAAAAACTTTAACATTATTCGCGTCACAGAGCTTAATTAATCACGATAAGGAGAGTCTAAAGAAGGATTATCTGTGGATAACGCTTGAGATGAGAACTGCTTCGCTAAACCGTTTATTACCGCATCTGTGTAGTAAATCAACTTGCTATTGATCACACAGATGGCGATTGATAGCAAGCTTTATTTTCACACCACGATGCTCGCCAGCTGGCGCGCAGGTAGCGTGAATGAATCCAGGGCCCAGGCTGGAGAGGCCGCCCATGGATGACTCAATGATTCCGGGAAGGTGTACAGCCGCCTCTCATTTGGCGTGATTTGCCACAATTGTGGCGCTTTATGAATGTTACCGCCAGGATTGAAACGTTATGCTCTTCTCCGGGAAAAGAATCGCACCCGGACAACACTCATCCAGCGGAAACCTGACAATGGCACATAACCGTACTATCTCTCTCAATATCGGCTGGAAGGCGCTGCTAAAAGATGCCGGTTTAGAGCCTCAACACCTACTGCGCAAAGCAGGATTGCCCGACGACACGTTTTCGAGGACAGAGCGCGGCCTTAATATTGAGGAGTATATTCGTTTTTGGCGCGCCCTTGAGGTAGAAACAAACGATCCTGCTTTTCCCTTACCCCTGGTAGAAAGAGTCTCTGCTGAAGTCTTTGATCCCCCGCTTTTCGCCGCACTATGCAGCACCAATATGATGCAGGCAGTTCAGCGACTGGCCAGATATAAGCAACTCATCGCCCCAATGGTTCTGGAAATAGTCGTAGAACACAGCGGCATCCTTACCGTTTCACCGCGCTGGCTGTCAGCGATAAACATTCCTTCGTCCCTGCAGATAGCAGAACTTGCTTTCTTACTGCGGCTGCTAAAACTTGCCACTCGCGAACCGGTCACAGCAGTGAAAGTCACGCTCCCTCAGCTTCCCGCCAGAATACAGGACGGCCACCTTACCCGCTTTTTCGGTACTGCCGTAGCGCATGGAGAAAAACCGGCCATCAGCTTTTCCGCCGCTGATGCCCTCCGCCCGTTTTTAACGGTGAACGAAGGAATGTGGCAAATATTTGAACCAGAGCTGCGCCGCCGTCTCAGCACGTTAGATGAAACGGCCTCAACAACTGAACGCGTACAGGCGGTACTTCTTGAGCTTCTTCCCGGTAACGAAGCCACTATTGAGAAAACGGCGGAGCGTCTCGGTATGAGCAAACGTACGCTTCAACGCAGACTTGAAAGTGAGGGAGGAAATTTTCGTACATTGGTCAATATTTGCCGGGAGAACCTGGCGCGGCACTATCTGAGTCATACCCATCTCTCCGGCTATGAGATTGCATTCCTGCTTGGCTTTGAAGATCCAAACTCCTTCTATCGCGCATTTATGGCCTGGACCGGACAGACGCCGGAAACCGTCAGAGGGAGCATGCGTCTTAATGGAAAGAGCTCATCAGGTTAAACAAACGAGATGACGCGGTTGTTAAGCACCGACTTGCCATAAGAATCGCGTTACCTCCTGTCGTTTCCACAGAAGGCGGCTTCCTTTCTGATCTGAAGCGAATGGCGCCGTTAGCAAGCGTACTGGCGCACAAGGCCAGATGAAAAGAGCCTGTCTGCAGGCAAACTGTAGCCAGTCCATGAAACGAGGTCCTTATGTTCGCTCCGGAAAAGAAAACCGCGCTGGTCACCGGCGCATCGTCAGGGATGGGTAAAGCTATTGCCCGTCGCCTGATTCAGGATGGTTACCAGGTATATGTTGCCGCCCGTAGCATCGATAAAATGGCCGATCTGGCCGAACTTGGCGCACAGCCGTTACGGATGGATATAGCCAGGGATGAGGAGATTGTCTCCTGTGTAAACGCCATTCTGTCGCAAACCGGGGGAGTGGATGTCCTGATCAATAATGCAGGCTTTGGCCTGTATGGACCCGTAGAAGAGATCGGTATTGATGAAGCACGCTATCAATTTGAGGTTAACCTCTTTGGTGCCGCACGGCTGACGCAGCTACTGCTCCCTGCAATGCGGGCCAGACGTAGCGGGCATATTGTCAACATCTCCTCGATGGGAGGGAAGATGTACAGCATCCTTGGTGCCTGGTACCACGCCACAAAACACGCGCTCGAAGGATGGTCAGACTGCCTGCGCCTGGAGGTCGCCGGATTTGGGATTAAGGTCACGATCGTCGAGCCGGGGGTGATAGAGACAGGCTTCGGTGATGCTGCCAGCGAAAGCATCGTCAAACGTTCACACAGTGGCCCCTATGGCCAACTGGTGAAAATGGTGGCCGCGTCGATCAAAAAAACTTACGGGCACGGGACAGGCAGCGATCCGAAGGTTATCGCGGATGTCGTTTCAAGCGCCATTAAAAGTAAGAATCCACGTACGCGCTATGCCGCGGGTAGGTTTGCAAAAATGCTTATCTGTCTGCGCGTCTGGCTGGGCGACCGTCTATTCGACCGTATTATTCTCAGTCAGACACGCTAACAAGCGGATGATTTAGCTGAACAGCCTGCGTCTCTTGAGGAGCGCTAACTCACGGTTAACGCGTCGACCACTTCCGCTACGCTTTTGACGCTGCGGATGCTGCCGATACCCGTGCCGAGCGCGATATAGCCCTCATCGGCATTGCCTTCCAGCATGCCGACGCGCAGGCCGCGTAATCCCCCCATTGCTTCACCGAGCGCCTCGTTGCTGGCGCCGGCTTTATCCATCGCCACCAGTTTTTCGGCCAGTCTGCCCGGCAGAGAGCGATAGTAATGGGGCAGCGTGCGGAAAAGCAGCAAATCCAGGCCACTGGCGGCAATAATTTTATTTTTGACCGACCGCGGCACTCTGCTTTCTTCCGTCGCGATAAAAACCGAACCGGCAAATATCCCTTCAGCGCCGAGCGCGTGCGCCGCTCTGGCGGTGCGCTTGTCGGTAATACCGCCCGCGGCCATCACCGGAACACGCTTCACCGCATCGGCGATCAGCGGCACGATAGAAAAGGTTCCCAGCGCGGTCCCCGGCAATGTACCTCCCTCATCAAAGCCGGTCGCGACGATGATATCGGCGCCCGCTTCTTCAGCAAGGCGGGTATTTTCAGGCGTCGGGTTAATATCGCGATAGATGATAGCAATGCCCGCCTCTTTTAATTCGTTGAACAGCGCAGGTATGAGCGCTCCTTCACCGTAGCCGGTATACACCACGGCTCTGACGCTCTCTTCTTTTATCACCTGCAAAATAGGCGGGGTCCAGATATCGTTTTCAGCCGCGGGGATCAGGTTCACGCCGAAAGGTTTTTCGGTCAGCCGTTTGGTTTTGCGAATCTCTTCACGCATTTTTTCGGCGGTTTCTTCCGGCGTGGACACCGCGGTCTCAGCGGTTAAACCGGCATTCGGTCCCAGCACACCAAGCCCGCCGGCATTGCTGACAGCGGCGACTAAACGGGCATCGGTCAACCACGATAACGGCCCCTGAATAACAGGTTTTTCTATATTCAGGATCTGGCAGATTCGGTTATTTTTCATGGGGTAATATCCTTCACAATAGCGCTATGGAGCGGTTCAGTTTCATGATGGAAGGAGTGTAGGACGTTATATTATTTAGAAAAATAGCCGAAAAAGTGCATCACTATTATAAAATCAGTAACAATATGATATCCCGATCCCGGTAAAAGAAGCCCGCTATGCAAATAAACCTCTTTGAATCGATACGCATTTTTATTGAAATTGTCGAGTCCGGTAGCTTTACTCAGGCAGCGGAGAACCTGCAAATTCATCGTCCTGCCGTCACTAAGGCATTGCAGCTGCTTGAGCAGCACTGCGGCACGCGTTTGATGCAGCGAACAACGCGGCGCATCAACCTGACGCCTGACGGCGAAGCGTTTTATCGGCAGAGTAAACCTTTACTGGCCCAGGCAGATGCGCTGCTGGAGTCGTTTGGGAGCGATAGCGTATTGCGCGGCCAGCTTCACGTGGATATGCCCGTCGCTTTTGCGACGTTATTGGTCGTCCCCCATCTGCCTGATTTTTATCGCCAGCACCCTGGCGTCGAAATCATCCTCAGTAGCTCAGACCTCCGCCGGGATATGCTGCGCGATGGTCTTGATTGCTTACTGCGGGTGGGGGAACTGGACGACGGGGACTATATCGCCCGTAAGTTAGGCAATATTAAAATGACGACCTGCGCCAGCCCGTCCTATATTGCCAGCCACGGTGTGCCGCAAACGCTGGAGGATCTACAGCAGCATCAGGCCATCAACTGGATTAACAGCAGCAGCCGACAAATTATGCCGTGGACGTTTTCTACGCCAGAAGGAACAGTTGAAATGACGCTTCCCGGCAAGCTGGTCATCGATAACTCTGAAACCTATTTATCGGCAGGCCTGGCAGGGCTGGGATTAGTCCAGGGAATGAACGTTTTTTTACAGCCTTATCTCGATCGCGGCCTGTTAGTGGAAGTCTTACCTGACAACCCTACCCCCGATCGCAAATTGTCACTCCTGTATCCGCACCGCCATCTCTCACGCAAAGTGCGGGTATTTACCGAGTGGTTAGAAAGCTTATTGTGAAAAACGGGATTAAGGCACTCATCCCCGCGCAAAACCACAATGATTGATAAATGCATGCGGTTACTGCCTTAAACCCGGTCAACGATCCGCGCCCGACTCTGGGTCCTGCTTGCTCAGATTCTCAGCGTGTCTATCACCGCCCGCAGCGCGGGCGACACATTACGATGGGGATAATAGAGAAAAGAGCCTTCCAGCCGCTGGCTGTAACGCTGCAGGACTCTGATAAGCGCGCCTCGCTCTAAGTCATCGGCAACCAGTTCCTGCGGGACATAGGCCAGCCCCAACCCCAGCCGGGCGGCCTTCGCTTCCATATAGCTGTCGGCAAAGGCCCACTGTCCCTGCGGCCGGTGGGTGATTTTTTTACCGTCCTGATTGAGTTCCCAGGCATAAATAGTCCCGTCGCCAAACTGGTACGCGATACAGGGATGAACCACCAGGTCCGCCGGCGTTTGCGGAAAACCGTAGCGGCGAAAATGCTCGGGCGTGCCGACAACGACCATCTCCATATCGGGTGAAATGCGCACCGCGACCATACCGCCGCCGACTTCCGGCCCCAGACGCACCCCGGCATCAAATCGCTCCGCGATAATATCGACAAACCGGCTTTCACTGATGAGTTCCAGCCGGATATCGGGATAGCGTTGTTTGAACACCGAAAGCTTTGGCAGAAGCACTTTATCAATGGCGTGCTGGCTGGCATTGATGCGGACGGTACCGGTGGGGGTGTTGCGATAATACGCCAGAGTCGAAAGCCCCGAATCTAACGCATCAAAGCCGGATTCAACGGTTCGATAGAGCTGCTCGCCGGCCTGGGTGAGCGAGAGTTTACGGGTGGTACGCACCAGAAGCTGTACCCCCAGCCTTTCTTCAAGTTCACGTACCGCACGGCTGACGCCGGATTGCGCCAGCCCAAGCCGCTGCGCCGCGGCGGTAAAACTGCCCTCCCGCACCACCAGCATAAACAGGTACAGATCGTTATAGTTTTCCCGTTTTGCCATGATTCCTCCCGCGCCTGCGCCTTAATTTATAACAATATGATATGAATCTTAGCACTTTTCACCCGCTAATCAGCACTCTGACTGCTAACTATAATCAGCGCATTGCAACAAAGCACCGCAGCGTTGTCCGTATGAAACCTGTATCTGGAAGCTGTTTTAGGGGAATGATTAATGAAAGCGTTTACCAGAAAACTGACGGCCGCCATGCCTGCCATGCTGCTATGCGCGTCACTTAGTGGAGTCACCACCATGAGCTATGCCGAAACAACCAATCCAAACGCGCCCGTTTCGCTGGTCGAAAAATGGGACAAAACCTTCGCGGAAAGCGCGAAAGTCACTCACCGTAAGGTGACCTTCCAGAACCGCTATGGGATCACCCTGGTCGGCGATCTCTACATTCCGAAAGATCGCGGCGAGCGCAAGCTTGCGGCGATTGCCGTCAGCGGCCCCTTCGGCGCGGTGAAAGAGCAGTCCAGCGGTCTGTATGCACAGACCCTGGCGGAACAGGGCTTTGTCACCCTCGCCTTCGATCCTTCTTATACGGGGGAAAGCGGCGGCCATCCGCGTAACGTCGCCTCTCCGGATATCAACACCGAGGATTTCAGCGCGGCGGTGGATTTCTTAGGATTGCAAAACGAGGTGGACCGCAACCGAATTGGCCTGCTCGGCATCTGCGGCTGGGGCGGTATGGCGCTGAATGACGCCGCGATGGATACCCGGGTGAAAGCGGTGGCCACCAGCGTCATGTACGACATGAGCCGCGCGATGGGCCACGGCGTTGGCGACGGTAAAGACCGCTATACCACCGCCGATCGCCGCGCCGTCTTGCAGTATCTGAACGCGCAGCGCTGGAAGGATGCGGAAAGCGGCACCTTCGCGCCGGGCGGGCATGATATTTATGTCGATCAGAAAGGTCACGTCAGCGCAGGCGATCGTATTCTGCCGGAAACCTTGCCGGCCAACCCGAACCCGGTTTTGAAAGAGTTTTTTGACTATTACCGGATGCCGCGCGGTTTCCACGCCCGCTCCGTGAACTCAACCGGCGCGTGGAATGCAACCATGCCGCTGTCGTTTATGAATATGCCGCTGCTGAGCTATGCCAGTGAAGTCACTATCCCGACGCTGATCGTGACCGGAGAAAAAGCCCACTCACGCTATTTTGCCGAAGACGCCTTTAAGGCCATCGGTAGCAAAGAGAAAGAGCTGGTGATTGTCCCCGGCGCGAACCATGTCGATCTCTATGATAATGCGGCCGGTAAAATCCCGTTTGCCAGATTTGAACAGTTTTTCAAAACCAACCTGAGATAACGGCCGGAAGCCGCCCGATCGTCGCGGGCGGCTTGCCCTCGCCCGCGCATGACGTTTACCCACGTTTTAGTCGTTATTCAAGAATAGCGTCCGCTCCGGCCGCACCCGAATCTGGCCGGAAAAATAAAGAGATACCCCTATCATGTCCACACTGAGTCGTCATACACCACCCCCTCAACCGCACGCCCATTGGGGCGGCGTCTTTGCCATGACGCTGTGCGTTTTTGTCCTCATCGCTTCCGAGTTTCTGCCGGTCAGCCTGCTGACGCCGATCGCCGGAGAGCTAAACATCACCGAGGGGCTGGCAGGCCAGGGCATTGCGATTTCCGGCGCCCTGGCGGTGCTGACCAGCCTGACTATCTCTAACCTTGCCGGAAGTCTGAATCGTAAACACCTTCTGCTGGGGCTGACGGTTCTGATGGCGGTCTCGGGAATGATTGTCGCGCTGGCCCACAGCTATGCGATCTATATGGCGGGAAGAGCCCTGATTGGCATCGTTATCGGGGGATTCTGGTCGATGTCGGCGGCCACCGCCATCAGGCTGGTCCCCACGCACCAGGTTCCCCGCGCGCTGGCGATTTTCAACGGCGGCAACGCGCTGGCGACCGTCGTGGCCGCGCCGCTTGGCAGCTATCTGGGGGCCACCGTCGGCTGGCGCGGCGCCTTTTTCTGCCTCGTGCCGCTGGCGATAGTCGCGTTCATCTGGCAATGCTTCAGCCTGCCTGCGATGGAAAGCGATAAAGCGAGCCGGCCGCGCGGCTCCGTGCTTCGCCTGCTCAGACATTCCATCGTCGCAATCGGTCTGCTGGCCTGCGGACTCTTCTTTATGGGGCAGTTTGCCTTATTTACCTACGTGCGGCCGTTTCTGGAAGCGGTGACCGGCGTCAGCGCCTCTGGCCTGTCCCTGATTTTGCTCGCTATCGGCGTCGCGGGTTTTATCGGCACCCTGGGCGTTTCAACACTCCTCAACGCCCGGTTTTATCAGACCTTAATGACCATCCCTTTATTGATGGCCCTCATCGCCGGCACGTTGCTTCTGGTAGGACACCACGCCTGGACCGTTGCCGTGCTGTTAAGCCTGTGGGGGATGCTGGCGACCGCGGCGCCAACCGGCTGGTGGACATGGATCGCGCGGACGCTGCCCGACAACGCCGAAGCGGGAGGCGGTCTGATGGTTGCCGTTATTCAGCTGTCGATCGCGCTGGGTTCGACGACGGGCGGTTTGGTATTTGACCGCCTGGGGTGGCAAAGCGCGTTTGGCTTAAGCGGCATACTGCTTCTTGCCGCGGTCGGGATGACGTTGTACACCAGCCGGCAAATGACGCAATAAGCTGACGCCATCCGAAGCGGGTAGCGGATTTTTCTCGCCGCGGGTAATGCGTATAATGCGGCTTCGATACACGCTGAAAATAACCGCGGCTCATATGATAAATCTCAATCGATGTTGTTATTTGCTCCTGATTTTCGCAGCGGTCGGCAGCATTTTTACCGCCTGGCCCTTTGCTACCTGGCTCCTGCTGGTCAACGCGCTGACCCTGGCGCTCTACGGCGTGGATAAAATGGCGGCGCGCAGGGCCTGGCGCAGAGTACCGGAAGCCACATTGCTGGCGTTCGGGGTGCTGGGCGGCTGGGCTGGCGCGATAGCCGGCCAACAGCTGTTCCGCCACAAAACGCAAAAGCAGCCGTTCAGAACCCGATTCATCATCAGCACGATCGTCAGCCTCTCAGGGATGGTGGCGATTTATTTGTTCTCTCCTTTTTCTTTTCACTAAGTTCCGGCAGAGGCTACAGTTTGCAAACGCGTGGAATGCACTCAACCCGCCGCTATTCGTAGTATATTATTGAGAGTATTGTTGATTATCAGGTGTACCTTATGACCTACTCCATCGGAGAATTTGCGCAGCTTTGCGGCATAAACGCGACGACGCTCCGCGCCTGGCAGCGTCGCTACGGCCTGCTTAAACCACAGCGTACCGATGGCGGCCATCGCCTGTATAACGATGACGATATCCAGCAGGCGCTTAAAATCCTCGACTGGGTAAAAAAAGGGGTACCTGTCAGCCAGGTAAAGCCCCTGCTGGCGCGCCCTGGCGCACGGCGGACGAATAACTGGATCACCTTGCAGGAGAGCATGCTCCAGCGGCTTAAAGAGGGGAAAATCGAATCCCTGCGCCAGCTGATTTACGACGCCGGTCGTGAATCCCCCCGCCCCGAGCTGGTCACCGAAGTGCTGCGCCCGCTGCGTAGCCAGGTTTCCGCCAACGTACCCGCCATCATGACGCTGCGCGAAATCCTCGACGGCATCATTATCGCCTACACCTCTTTTTGCCTCGAAGGGGACAAAAAGGCGCCCGGCGATAACTATCTGATCACCGGCTGGCACCTGACGGACGCCTGCGAAATCTGGCTCGAAGCGCTCAAACGCACCGGTCAGGGCCACCGCATCGACATCCTTCCCTCTCCCCCCGCGACCCTGGTGCCGGAGATCCTGCCGGATCGCAAATGGCTGCTGGTGACGACCGGTAAACTCTCTGCAGCCCGCCAGAAACAGGTTGAACGCTGGCAGCAGGTTGTCTCTCTGGAGATTGTTGCGCTGTAATTGCGTGCGCCACCGCTCCGTGGCGCAACGAGCAGGTCCCTCAGAATTGCCCCTCTTCTTTTTTCGCACAAGCCCGCTGACTCTTCTTTTCTCTCCAACCCCCACAAAAGCATGCTTCAGAGACACGTTATTAACCAACTGATAATCAATGAAAATAAAAAATATTTTAGTCCAAACTTGGACAAATAATATTAATTGTGTAAGTTTTAACTATGCCATATTGTTTACTCAGGAAGTGACCTATGAGTCCCTCGTCGTCCGCCATCAGTCGTTTTAGCGCGTACTACGCCGCGCTGGATACCCAGCCGCCTTCGGCGCTGGCCGCGCTGTACCACACGAATGCGGTGCTGATCGATCCTTTTGGCCAACACCAGGGGCTGTCCGCGATCCAGGATTATCTTTCGCACCTGCTGGCCAACGTCGATCATTGCCGTTTCACCCTCGATGCCCCACTCTGCGAAGGTCAACGTTTTGCCGTCGCCTGGACCATGCACTGGTCGCATCCGCGACTTGCCGGGGGGAAGGCGCTACAGCTTGCGGGCTGCTCGGTGGTCACCGTTGAAGACGAACGAATTATTCACCAGCGTGACTACTACGACGCCGGGGAGATGCTGTACGAACACCTTCCCCTGCTGGGCTGGGCGGTGCGCGGCGCTAAACGGAGGGTGCGGTCATGATGACGGTGCTCATCACCGGCGCCAGCTCCGGCATTGGCGCCGGGCTCGCCAGGTCCTTCGCTGCGGACGGCCACCGGGTTATCGCCTGCGGCCGCGATCCGTCGCGTCTGTCGGCGCTACAGCAGCACAGTCCCCACATCAGCGTCCGCTCTTTCGATATGACGGACAGGGATGCCTGTCGCCAGACGCTCGCTGATTGCCGCGCCGATCTGATCATTCTCTGCGCCGGGACCTGCGAATATCTCGATCACGGAACGGTGGATGCCGGGCTGGTTGAAAGGGTCATCACCACTAATTTTCTCGGGCCGGTGAACTGCCTGGCGGCTCTTCAGTCGCAGCTGTCAGCCGGGAATCGCGTGGTGCTGGTGAGCTCGATGGCGCACTGGCTACCCTTTCCTCGGGCCGAAGCCTATGGCGCCTCGAAAGCGGCGCTGACCTGGTTTGCCAATAGTCTGCGCCTGGACTGGGAGCCAAGAGGGATCGCCGTCACGGTCGTTTCGCCTGGGTTTGTTGACACTCCGCTGACGCGTAAAAACGATTTTTCTATGCCCGGCCAGGTGAGCGTGGAGCAGGCGGTTAAAGCGATTCGCCGCGGCCTGGCGAAAGGGCACGATCGTATCGCCTTCCCGACGGGCTTTTGCCTGCTTCTGCGCCTGCTGGCCGGGCTTCCTGAAGGACTTCAGCGCAGGCTATTGCGCAGGATGGTGCGTCCATGAAAATCGCGATTATTGGCAGCGGCATTGCCGGGCTGACCTGCGCCTGGCGCCTTGCCGGGCAACACGAAGTGACCCTGTTCGAAGCGGCGTCCACGCCGGGGGGGCATACCGCCACGGTGGATATCGCCACGCCGCAGGGTACCTGGGCCATCGATACCGGATTCATCGTGTATAACGATCGCACCTATCCGCGCTTTATGGGCCTGCTTAACGAGCTTGGGCTGAGCGGCCAAAAAACGCAGATGAGCTTTTCGGTCCACAATCCGCAGAGCGGACTGGAGTATAACGGCCACAGCCTGAGCTCGCTTTTCGCCCAGCGGCGCAATCTGCTAAAGCCGGCCTTCTGGGGGTTGCTGACGGAGATCGTCCGCTTTAATCGCCTGGCGAAGCAGGCTCTGGCGGGAGCGTTCGACCCGGGCGCCACGCTGCAGACCTTCCTTGAGCGGCACCGTTTTAGCCCCTTTTTCGCACGCCACTATATCCTGCCGATGGGGGCCGCTATCTGGTCTTCGTCGCTGCAGGAGATGCGCCGCTTCCCGCTGGCGCTGTTCTTGCGCTTCTTTGATAATCACGGCCTGCTGGATATCCGCCAGCGCCCGCAGTGGTACGTGGTGCCCGGCGGCTCGCGCGAATACGTGCGCGCCCTGCTTGCCCGGTCCGGCGATCGCCTGCGCCTGCGCCTCAATGCGCCGGTGCAGAACGTGATCCGTCATCAGGATGGCGTCACGCTCCAGCTGGCATCGGGGGAGCAGCACTTCGATCAGGCGATCTTCGCCTGCCACTCTGCCGAAGCGCTGGCCATGCTGGCGGACCCGACGCTCGCCGAACGCGAAATACTGGGGGATATCGGCTGGCAGCGAAACGAGGTGGTCCTGCACAGCGATCCCCGCTGGCTGCCGGTGCGCAAGCGCGCCTGGGCCAGCTGGAACTATCGCCTGAGCGAACAGGATCAGGCCAGCGCCTGCGTCACCTATAACATGAATATTCTCCAGGGCCTGCCTGCCGACGCCCCGCTGTTCTGCGTCACCCTCAATCCGCCAGCGCCGGTGGACCCGCGCTTCGTCTGGAAGCGTATGGTCTATGAACACCCGCTATTTAATCCCCAAAGCTGGTCCGCCCAGATGCGGCGCGAGGAGATTAACGGCCGCCAGCGAAGCTGGTTCTGCGGCGCGTACTGGTACAACGGTTTTCATGAAGATGGCGTGCGCAGCGCCCTCGATGTGGTCAACGGCATCATCGCGGCGGAGAACCTCTGACATGAACAGCTGCCTCTATCAGGGCGTATTACGCCACCGCCGTCTTCAGCCGAAAGCGCACCACTTTCGCTATCGCATCTTTATGGCCTGGCTCGATCTGGATGAGCTGGATCGGCTCGGCGAAGCGGGTATCCGCCGCAATCGCTTTGCTGCCGCCTCTTTTTACGATGCGGATTATCCGCTGGGCACGCCGCTGAAAGCGCAGGTTCTGAACCGGCTGGAAAGCCTGACCGGCGCGCGCCCGGATGGCCGCGTCATGCTGCTGACCCAACTGCGCTACCTGGGCTTTCATTTTAACCCGGTCAACTTTTACTACTGCTACGACGGCGCCGGTACCCTGCGCTGGGTGCTGGCCGAAGTGCGCAACACGCCGTGGAATGAGCGCCATTACTACGCGGTAGACGGTCAACGGGCGCGCCCGCTGGCGAAAGCCTTTCACGTCTCGCCGTTTAACCCGATGGATATGGTCTACCTCTGGCGCTTTAACAGTCCCGGTAAAACGCTGCACATGCATATCGAGAACCATCAGGCCGCGAAAGTCTTCGACGCCACGCTGGCCCTGAGCCGCGCGCCTTTAACGCGGGCCAGCCTGCGCGGGCTGCTGCTGCGCATTCCGCTGATGACGCTGAAAACCGTCCTCGCGATCTACTGGCAGGCGCTGCGGCTATGGCTCAAGCGCGTGCCGCTGTACAACCATCCTGTCAGCAGGAGTGAACGCTCATGACCGATCCTGTCTTTGCGCTTGAACCCGATATCCCGCGCAACGTGCGTATCGCGCGCTGGTTGCTCTTTCGTCTGTTGAGCGGCATTCGCGAAGGGGCGCTCACCGTACGCGAAGGGGCGCAGACCTTTCATTTTGGCGACCCCGCCGCCGCGCTGCGCGCCGAGGTGCACGTGCTCTCCTCGGGCGTCTACCGGCGTTTACTGACCGGCGGCAGCCTCGCCGCCGCGGAGGCCTGGATGGACGGCGAATGGGAGAGCCAGCAGTTGACGCCGCTGCTGCAGATCCTGGCGCGTAACGGCCAGGTACTGGGGCGGCTGGAGCGCGGCTTCCGGCTGCTGGGCAAGCCCGTAGAGCGGCTGCGCCACTGGACGCGCCGCAACTCGCGCGCGCAGGCGAAGGCGAATATCGCCGCCCATTACGATCTGGGCAACGACTTTTACGCCCACTTCCTTGACGACGAGCTGCTTTACTCCAGCGCGCTGTTTACCGACGACGGCCAGGATCTCACCCAGGCCCAGCGGGCCAAAATGGCGCGCCTTTGCGAGCGTCTGGCGCTTACGCCCGGCGATCATCTCCTGGAGATTGGCACCGGCTGGGGGGCGATGGCCGAATACGCCGCCCGCCACTACGGCTGCCGGGTCACCACCACCACCCTGTCGCAGGAACAGTTCCAGTGGGCCAACGCGCGAATTGCCCGCGCCGGGCTGCAGGATCGCGTCGAGGTACTGCTCTGCGATTACCGCGATCTGACCGGCCAGTACGACAAGCTGCTGTCGGTGGAGATGATTGAAGCCGTGGGGCAACGCTATTTGCCGGCTTTCTTTCGCACCTGCCAGGCGCGGCTGCGCCCGGGCGGCAGAATGGCTATCCAGGCCATTACCATCCAGGATCAGCGCTATCGCGGCTACAGCAAAAACGTGGATTTTATTCAGCGCTACATCTTCCCCGGCGGTTTTTTGCCCAGCATCACGGCGATGAACGAGCTGATGACGCGGCACACCGATTTTGTGGTGCGCGATCTGTTCGATATGGGGCCGGACTACGCCCGCACCCTGGCCCACTGGCGGCAGCGATTTATCCACGCCTGGCAGGATATTGAGAAGCTCGGCTTTGACGATCGCTTCCGCCGCATGTGGCTCTACTACTTCGGCTACTGCGAAGCCGGGTTTAACGCCCGCACCATCAGCGTTGTGCAGCTTACCGCGGAGCGAACATCATGAAACGCATTCTGACCCTTGGCCTCGCGCTGCTGATGCTGGCGCTGGCGGGCTGCAGCGCCGAAGTGGCCGACTACCGGCAGCAGCAGCCGGCGCTGGACATTTTCCACTACTTTCAGGGCAAAACGGAAGCCTGGGGGATGGTTCAGGATCGCAACGGCAAACAGCTGCGCCGCTTCCATGTCGCCATTAACGGCGACGTTGTTGGCGACACGCTGACGCTCCACGAACGCTTTATTTACGATGATGGCGAAAAGCAGCAGCGGGTATGGCGCATTCGCCGCACCGGCGACCACCGTTATGAAGGCACCGCGGGCGACATTGCCGGCGTGGCGACCGGCCAGGCGGCGGGCAACGCTTTTCACTGGCGCTACAGCATGAACGTGACGGCCAGCGGTAGCACCTGGCTCCTGCACTTCGACGACTGGATGTTCCTGCAGGACGACGCGCACCTGTTCAACAAAACCGAGATGAAGAAATTCGGCATTACCGTCGCCACCGTGACCCTTTTCTTCACCCGAACCGCACAATAAAAGAGGACTACGCCATGAACACACAACCTGTCATTGGGATCAGCGGATGTTTGACCGGTTCTGCCGTACGATTCGACGGCGGGCATAAGCGCATGGGCTTCGTGATGGACGAGCTGGCGCAGTGGGTGGCGTTTAAACCCGTCTGCCCGGAGATGGCTATCGGCCTCCCCGTCCCGCGCCCGGCGCTGCGGCTGGTGCAAACGACCGAAGGGGAAATCCGCATGCGCTTCACGCATGCACCGCACGACGACGTGACGGAGAAGATGGCCGATTTCGCCAGCGCCCACCTCTCGACCCTGGGCGAGCTATCGGGATTTATCGTCTGCGCCAAATCGCCCAGCTGCGGCATGGAGCGCGTGCGGCTGTACGATGAAAAGGGCAATCGCGGACGAAAAGAAGGCACAGGGTTGTTTACCGCCGCGCTGATGGAGAAATATCCGTGGCTGCCGGTGGAAGAAGATGGCCGCCTGCACGATCCGGTGCTGCGTGAAAATTTTGTCGAACGGGTCTTCGCCCTGCACGAGCTTAACTGTCTGCACAAAAATGGCCTGACGCGCCGCGCGCTGCTGGATTTTCATAGCCGCTATAAACTGCAGCTGCTGGCCCACCATCAGGCGGGATACCGCGAGATTGGCCCATTCGTTGCCTCGCTCCACGAATGGCAGGATCTGGAGGCTTTCTTTGCGATCTACCGCGAAAAACTGATGACGATCCTGAAACAGCCCGCCTCGCGTAAAAACCACACCAACGTGCTGATGCATATTCAGGGCTACTTTCGTAACCAGCTAAACAGCCGCCAGCGCGGCGAGCTGCGGGAGGTGATCCTTAACTATCGCTCCGGGCTGCTGCCTATCCTTGCGCCGTTAACGCTGCTTAAGCACTATCTGGCCGAATACCCGGATCGCTATCTGCAGGCGCAGAACTACTTTGATCCCTACCCGCAGGACCTTGCCCTGCGCCTGACGGTGCATTGAGATAGCTGAACGCGCGAAGAGGCTGGCGCACGCCAGCCTCTTCGTTGTTGGATCCATCGGCTTCTAGAACCACGCTTCAAACATGCCGCCAAGGTTTAACGAATCCAGCTGCTCGTCTTTGGTGCCGTTAACCTTCGCAGTGCGCTTGTTATCCACCTGGCCGCCGGTCACGTAGAAGCGCAGCATCGGGCGGA